>Ga0302326_10000101_pt1 | contig 217841 bp, 176 predicted proteins | sample Palsa_T0_3_FD_202264 | JGI IMG/M metagenome (GOLD analysis project Ga0302326, IMG submission 202264) | Peat permafrost microbial communities from Stordalen Mire near Abisko, Sweden - Palsa_T0_3 | ecosystem: Environmental > Terrestrial > Soil > Palsa > Peat permafrost | place: Sweden: Abisko... | reverse complement strand
TGGTCGAGGCTTACAGCCGCGACAATCAAACTAAGCTGGCGACGGGCAAACTGCAGACGATTGACAACCAGATCGACCTGACCACGGGAACTGCAAAGCTGAAAGCCGTCTTCGACAACAAAGACAACCAGCTGTGGCCGAACCAGTTTGTGAATGCGAACCTGCTGCTGGAGACGCGAAAGAACAGCACAGTGCTGCCCACGGCGGCGCTTCTGCGTGGACCGCAGGGAACATTTGTTTATCTGGTGAAAGCGGACAAGACTGTCGAAGCGCGTTCGGTGACAGTGTCGGTTGCACAAGGCAACAACACCGCGATTGCAAGCGGACTTAACCCCGGAGACACGGTCGTGACCGACGGCCAGGACAAGCTGCAGACCGGGAGCAAGATCGAGTTCCGGGGCGGCCCCACGCAGGGAGCTTCGGTGCCAGGCGCTCCGGAATCAGGGAAACCAGGAACAGGAATTCCGGCTTCATGAGTCCTTCAAGATTATTCATTCTCCGGCCAGTGGCGACCACGCTGTTGATGGTGGGCGTGCTGCTGGTGGGGTGGGTCGCTTTTCTTCAGCTGCCTGTTTCCGCGCTGCCTGAAGTGGATTACCCGACGATTCAGGTGGTGACGTTTTATCCGGGGGCCGATCCCGAGGTGATGGCGTCGTCCGTTACTTCGCCATTGGAGCGGCAGTTCGGACAAGTGCCCGGACTGAGCCAGATGACCTCGACGAGTTCATTTGGCAGCTCAGTCATCACGCTGCAGTTTGGCCTCGACCAGAATATTGATGTCGAAGAGCAGCAGGTGCAGGCTGCGGTGAACGCGGCGGCCACGTTCCTGCCGACGGATCTTCCGAATCCTCCCATTTACAACAAAGTAAATCCGGCGGATTCTCCGATTCTCACGCTGGCCATGAGTTCGGATTCATTAGCCTTGTCCAAGGTCGAGGATCTTGCCGACACCGCTCTGGCGCAGAAAATTTCGCAGTTACCTGGCGTAGGCCTGGTTTCGATCAGCGGCGGACAAAAGCCCGCGGTGCGAGTTCAAGTAAATCCGACGGCGTTGGCTTCGTACGGATTGAGCCTCGAAGATGTGCGCACGGCGTTGGCCGGGGCCAACGTGGATCAGGCGAAAGGCGTCATCGACGGTCTGCGGCAGTCCTACACTATTGGAGCCAACGATCAGCTCTTTTCCGCCGAGCAGTACAAACCGATCGTGGTTGCTTATCGCAACGGAGCGCCGGTGCGGTTGAGCGATATTGCCAATGTGATCGACGGCATAGAGAACACGCGACTTGCGGCGTGGATGAATACGACTCCAGCAGTCATCGTCAACATTCAGCGGCAGCCTGGGTTCAACATTATCAGCGTGGTCGACCGCATCAAGAAGCTGTTGCCGCAGTTGCAGGCATCGCTGCCGTCGGCGGTGAAGGTACAGATTCTTACTGACCGGACCACGACGATCCGCGCATCGGTAAGGGACGTTTATTTCGAGTTGGCACTGACCATCGTGCTGGTGATCATCGTTATTTTCTTTTTCCTGAGGAATTGGCGGGCTACTTTCATTCCCAGCGTCGCGGTTCCGCTCTCGATCGTCGGAACGTTCGGCGTGATGTATGTGCTCGGGTACACCCTTAACAATCTGACGCTGATGGCGTTGACGATTTCCACCGGCTTCGTTGTGGATGACGCCATCGTCATGATCGAAAACATCGATCGCTACCTGGAGGCTGGAGATTCGCCGCTGGATGCGGCGCTGAAGGGATCGGGGCAGATCGGATTCACGATTGTTTCGCTCACGGTTTCTCTGATTGCCGTGCTGATTCCGCTGTTGTTCATGGGCGACATTGTGGGCCGGCTGTTTCGCGAGTTTGCGGTCACGCTGGCGGTGACGATTTTAGTTTCGGCTGGCGTTTCTCTCAGCTTGACTCCCATGATGTGCGCCAAGCTGCTCAAGCACCGCAAAGAAGGCGAGAAAGGCCGCTTCTACGAGGTTACGGAGGATTTCTACAACCGGGTCATTGCGTCTTATGGACGCACGGTGAAGTGGGTGCTGAAGCACCAGACAGCGACCTTGTTTGTGACCTTCGGAACGCTGGTTCTTACGCTGTTTCTTTACGTGATTGTGCCAAAGGGATTTTTTCCGGTGCAGGATACTGGTGTGATTCTGGGGATTTCAGAAGCACCCGACAGCATTTCGTTTGACGCCATGTCGCAGCGCCAGCAGGAACTGGCGAAGGTGATTTTGAAAGACAAAGCGGTGGAGAGCTTGTCGTCTTTTATCGGCGTGGATGGCACGAACACAACTCCAAACAGCGGGCGCATTCAGATCAATTTGAAACCACTCGATGAGCGCGGCGATGACGCATCTGCGATCATCCGGCGTCTGCAGCCTGAACTGGCGAAGGTGGAGGGAATTACTCTTTATATGCAGCCCGTGCAGGATTTGACAGTGGAGGATCGAGTCAGCCGCACGCAGTTCCAATACTCGATCGAAGACGCCGATGCGCAGGAACTCGCGCTTTGGACGCCGAAGCTGGTGGAGAAACTGCGCGCGGTTCCGACACTGCGCGATGTGGCGACGGACCAGTTGAATGGCGGGCTCAGAACCAACGTTACGATCGACCGCGATACGGCGTCGCGGCTGGGAATTCTTCCGCAGGCCATCGACAATACGCTCTACGACGCGTTCGGGCAGCGGCAGGTTTCCATCATCTTCACTCAGTTGAATCAGTACCACGTGGTGCTCGAGGTCTTGCCGAGTTTCGCCATGACACCTGAGGCCATGAATGACATGTACGTTCGGCCCGCGAGTTCATTACCCAGTTCCGGCGCGCCCACTGCTAATGCTCCCGCGCCAACCACCAGTGGAACTCCTGTACCCCTCTCCACATTTGTACGCATGCAGTCCGGCAACGCGCCACTCGCGGTCAACCATCAGGGACAGTTCCCCGTTGTGACGCTCTCATTCAATCTCGCACCCGGAGCGTCTCTGGGTGATGCGACGCGCGCGATTCAAGAAGTGGAGAAAGAAATTCAGATGCCGGCGAGCATCCATGCATCTTTTCAAGGAACGGCTGCCGCATTTCAAAATTCGCTTTCCAGCGAACCATTCCTGATTCTCGCCGCCATCATTACCGTCTACATTGTGCTGGGAGTTTTGTATGAGAGTTACATTCACCCCATCACGATTCTTTCCACGCTACCCTCGGCCGGAGTAGGCGCGATTCTGGCTCTTATGATTACGGGGAATGACCTAACGGTGGTGGCGCTGATCGGAATCATTCTGCTGATCGGCATCGTAAAGAAGAACGCCATTATGATGATCGACTTCGCGCTCGAAGCCGAGCGCGAGGAGAACAAACCGCCAGAAGAAGCTATTTTTCAAGCGTGTCTGCTGCGCTTCCGTCCCATCATGATGACGACAATGGCGGCGCTGCTCGGCGGTTTGCCGCTGGCGCTAGGATCAGGAACGGGTGCGGAGTTGCGGCGGCCTTTGGGTATCACGATTGTCGGCGGGTTGTTACTGAGCCAGTTGCTCACGCTGTATACCACCCCCGTTGTTTATCTGTGGTTTGACCGTTTGGCACACAGGTTTGAGAAGTACCGGATCGGCAATCCGATTCCGCACGAGATGCCTGCGGATTAGGTACAGTTTCAGGGTTGAATCGGTTTCGGGGACTGAAGCAATTTCGCGGATGACGCGAACCAAAACACGCTGTCATCCCGAGCAGCGCGAGGGATCCTGGTGTTTGCCGGCATGGCAACACCTGCGGCAAGAACCAAGGTCCCTCGCTACGCTCGGGATGACAAGCGCAGTTGATTTGCGGCAGCAGAAGTTGATGTAAAAGCATGAATATTTCGGCTCCATTTATTCGGCGTCCGATTGGCACGTCACTGCTGGCGGCGGCGCTGCTGCTCTCGGGGATTCTTGCCTTCAATTTATTGCCGGTAGCTTCTCTGCCGCGAGTCGATTTTCCGGTGATCAGCGTTGGCGCGCAATTGCCTGGAGCCGACCCGCAGACCATGGCTTCCGCGGTTGCGACGCCCTTGGAGAGGCAGTTCGGACGCATCTCGGGCGTGAACCAGATGACTTCGTCGAGCCAATTGGGCTCGACCGGTATCGCGTTGCAGTTCGATTTGAACCGGAACATCGATGCCGCGGCGCGCGATGTGCAAGCCGCAATCAATGCCGCTCGCAGCCAGCTTCCTTCCAATCTGCCCAGCAATCCGACCTATCGCAAGATCAATCCTGCGGACGCTCCCATCCTAATTCTGGCGCTTACCTCGGACACGGTTCCGGTGGCGCGTTTGTACGACACCTCCGACTCGATTCTGGCGCAGAAGCTCGCGCAAGTGGACGGAGTTGGCCAGGTGTTCACATACGGTTCGGCGCCGCCTGCGGTAAGGGCCGAGGTCAATCCCATGCTGCTCAACAAGCTAGGGGTGGGCCTCGACACGGTGCGCAACGCGCTCAATCTTGCGAATGCCAATCAGGCCAAAGGATCGGTATCGAACGGCGCGAGCTCGTGGACCTTCAGCGACAACGACCAACTCTTCACCGCAGACGAATACCGGCCGCTCATCGTGGCATATAAGAACGGCGGGCCGGTGCGACTGGGAGACGTGGCCGACGTGCAGGACTCGGTAGCGGACGTGCGCAACCTCGGGTTGGCGAACGGCAAACCTGGTGTGCTGGTAGTCATTTTCCGGCAGCCCGCCGCCAACGTCATTGCAACTGTGGATCGCGTGCGCGCTCTGATGCCTTATCTGCAGTCCTCGATTTCCCCAGCTATCAAGCTGGCGGTGGTCTCAGACCGCACGATTACGGTCCGGGCTTCGGTGAAGGACATTGAAACCACTCTGCTGATTTCTATTGTGCTGGTGATTCTGGTGGTGTTCGTGTTCCTGCGCACGGTGCGGGCAACGGTGATCCCCAGCATCGCCGTGCCGCTTTCGCTAGTGGGCACGTTTGCCGGCATGTATCTGCTCGGTTACAGCCTGGATAATCTCTCGCTCATGGCGCTGGCGATTTCTACTGGCTTCGTGGTGGATGACGCCATCGTGGTTCTGGAAAACATCATGCGCTATGTGGAACACGGCATGGACGCGGTGGAGGCGGCGTTCAAGGGGGCTGCGGAAATTGGGTTTACTGTGGTTTCCATGAGTGTGTCCCTGGTCGCGGTGTTCATTCCGTTGCTGATGATGGGCGGAATTATAGGACGGCTGTTTCGGGAGTTCGCGGTCACGCTGAGCATTGCAATCGGAGTTTCATTAATCGTGTCGCTGACCACCACGCCGACGATGTGTGCGAAATTCCTGCGGCGATCCCCACCGGGCGAGCGGCATAATGTTTTCTATCGTGCCAGCGAATGGCTCTTCGACGGGCTGCTGACGACGTACCGGCATGCGCTGACCTGGGTGCTGCGGAATCAACCGCTGACGCTGGTAGTGACGATTCTCGTAGCCTGTTTGAGTGTGTACCTCTACATCCAGGTGCCGAAGGGATTTTTCCCGCAGCAGGATACGGGTCGGCTGAATGGCGCAGTGCAGGCGGCGCAGGATATCTCATTCCAGGCCATGAGCGGCAAGATGGACCAGTTCGTGCAAATCGTGATGAAAGACCCAGCGGTCGACACGGTGGTTGGTTTCGCGGGCGGAGGCTCTGCGACCAACCAGGGCCGGTTCTTCGTCATGCTGAAGCCACTGGAGAAGCGCGGCCAATGCAAGACCCCCCACTTCTGGGATCCGTGCAACGTGACCGCCGACGATGTGATCGATCGATTGCGGGGCAAACTTGCAGTGGTCCCGGGAGCCACGCTGTTCCTGCAAACGCAGCAGGATCTCACGCTCAGCCCACGCTTGGGTCAGGCACAATACCAGTACACGATACAAGGCGAGGATTTGGCTGAACTCAACAACTGGGGTCCGCTGTTGTTGCAGAAAATGCGTGGGCTGCCCGAACTGCGCGACGTGAATACGGACCAGCAAGATAAAGGATTGCAAGCGCAGTTGGTGATTGATCGCGATACGGCGGGCCGGCTGGGAGTAGCCGCACAGGACATCGATAATGCGCTCTACGACGCGTTCGGACAGCGCCAGGTTTCGACCATGTATCGTCCGCTGAACCAATATCACGTGGTCATGGAAGTCGCGCCGCAGTTCCAGCAGACGACAGAGGCCTTGCAGAATATCTATCTGCGCTCCACTAGCGGCACTCCCATACCTCTGGCGGCCTTCACTCACTTCACGCCTTCCAACATACCTTTGGCGGTAAATCACCAGAGCCAGTTTCCGTCGGTCACGATTTCATTTAACCTGGCCCCCGGAGTCGCTCTTGGACAGGCAACACAAGCCATCGAAAAGGTCCAGGCTTCCATCGGGTTCCCCGCGACGATTCAGGCAAGTTTTCAGGGAACTGCGCAGGCGTTTCAGGATTCCCTTTCGAGCCAGAAGATCCTGATTTTTACCGCGTTGATTACGGTTTATATCGTGCTGGGTATGTTGTATGAGAGCTACATTCACCCCATCACCATCCTCTCGACGATTCCATCAGCCGGCGTGGGCGCGCTGCTGGCCCTGCTGCTGACGCACAACGAACTCAATGTGATTGGAATGATCGGTATCATCCTGCTGATTGGTTTGGTGAAAAAGAACGCCATTATGATGATCGACGTGGCGCTCGACGTGGAGCGCACGCAAGGGAAGAAGCCGGCCGAGGCCATCTATGAGGCTTGCCTGCTGCGTTTCCGTCCCATTATGATGACGACGATGGCTGCGCTGCTAGGAGGCCTGCCGCTGGCACTTGGCAGGGGCACTGGTTCCGAGCTGCATCGTCCGCTCGGCATCACGATTGTCGGCGGACTGATTGTCAGTCAGGCGCTTACCTTGTTTACTACCCCCGTGGTATATGTCTACCTTGACCGGCTGCGAACGGCGTTGCGCGGCGGGGAAGACACATCTCTGGCTGAAAGTTCTCATGGCACTCCCAGACCGAGCCCGGCGCACTAAGCGCCTGGAGTCTCAGGCGGGTTGAAATCTATAAGCATCGCCACCGCACGGGTAATGCCACATGCAACCCGTCTTCGGGAGCGCGGCATCGCAGGAGTGAGTAGGAACCTGGAACGAGCAAGCCTCAGCGTGGTCTCAAAACTCTGGGGGCATCGCGCGCGGCAATTCTCATGGGGCGTGCGGCCCCTTTTTCTTCGCAATCACCGTATGATAGAGGATGTTTTCCACGCCGGAGTTCACGGCACCCGGTATTATTGTTCTTCGCTTTCAAATTCTCTCAGGAGTTACGGATGCTTCAGAAGGCATTGGTCCTGGTGTTTGTTGTCGCGAGTATTGCCAGTTGCATCAGTTGCGGTACGACTTCCAGCCATTACCTTTACGCGACCATCCCGGCCGTCAATCAAGTTAAGGCTTACCGCGAAGACCCAAACTCTGGCGTGCTAACGGAGATCCAGGGAAGTCCGTACCCTGTAGGTGTTGGGGCCAACTCTGTGGTGATCCATCCTTCGGGAAAATATTTGTATGTAGCGAACCCCGGCCAGTTGGAGAATGACATTTCTCTGTTCGACATTGCCAGCAACGGCACGTTGACCGAGATCACTCCGCGAACGCCCGTTGGATCCAGCGCGTCGCAGCCTGCGTACTTAGCCATGGACCCTACCGGCGGCTACCTGTACGTGGCGAACATCGGATCAGATAACATTTCGGTATTCTCGATCGATAGCAGCAGTGGCGCGCTAACGCAGGTTCCCAACTCTCCGTTTGGGGTTGGGTTGCCGCCGGCGAATATTCAGGTGACTCCATCGGGCAACTATCTTTATGTCACTGCCACAGGCGGGCAGGTTGGAAATGATGGATCCATCGTAGCTTTCAGCGCGAGCGCAGGAGTGCTCACGAACCTGGGCACGGTTTCCAGTACCGGTTTCAATCCGAACGGACTGGCAATTGACCCCAGCGGCTCAACCCTGTACGTGGCGAATACAGGATCAGGTACCATCGCTGTATTTTCCATTAGCGCGACGGGTACGCCGCCTGGAAGTTTGACGCTTTCCGCCACAATCAGTACCTCCCCTAACATTGCGCCAGTGTCGCTGATCTTCGATCCTGCGGGAGCGTACCTGTACGTGGCCGATCAGGGATCGAGTAACGTTGCCGTATATTTGATCGATTCCACTACCGGGCTTCCGACCCTCGCTACCGTCGGACCCTTCGTCACGCAGGGAGGCAGCCCTAGCGTGCTCGCTGTGGACCCAACCGGAGAATATTTGTATGTGGCGAACCAGGGCACGTCTGCGGGGATACAAGCGTTCAGTTTGAGTAGTGGGAACTTGACATCCATCTATTCATATCACGTTGGGAATACACCGAGTTCGATGGCCGTACTGAAGTAAGAAAGAGCACTTCTGCGGCATGGCAATTCTTTTGCCGCAAATGGCGATAAAATCATCAGAACTCTGAGACAATAGCTAGACCGGTACGAGCCCCCGGGTGTTTGCCACTGCGCGGGAGCCCAACCTTGAATGGGGAGAAGGCGTCCGCATTCGATCCGACGTAGGGTTGATTCCGTATCGAGATCGCCTTCAGGAGCCCGAATCCATGAGGATCGCAAGCGCAGCAAGCGCCTTCCCGAAGCACTACTACACCCAGAAAGTTCTGCTCGAACGTCTGCAGGACTACTGGGGAGACCAACTCAAGAATCCTCTATTGCTGGCGCGTCTGCATCGCAACGTAACCGTGGACGGCCGTTACCTCGCGATCCCCGCCGAACAATACGTGGACATCAAGACTTGGGGCGAAGCTAACGACATCTGGATCAGGGTCGCGCAGGAATTGGGCGAGCAGGCTCTTTGTGTCGCGCTGCAGAATGCCGGATTGCAGCCCAGCGATCTGGGATGCTTACTGTTCACAACGGTTACTGGAGTGGCCAGCCCATCGATCGACGGAATGCTGATCAACCGCATGGGACTGCCGGCCAATATACGCCGCACTCCGATTTTTGGTTTGGGATGTGTCGCCGGGGCCGCCGGGATCGCGCGCGCCTCGGACTACGTTCGCGCTTACCCAAAGCAGGCGGCGGCCCTCGTATCGGTCGAACTCTGTTCGCTCACGCTGCAGCGCGAAGATCTGTCGGTTGCGAATCTCATCTCCTCGGGACTCTTTGCCGATGGCGCCGCGGCGGTCATTGTGACGGGCCCGGAATTTGAAACCACGGGGCCCAAGATTTCCGGACCCAAGATTCTTGCCACTCGCTCGATCTTTTATCCCGACACCGAGGAAATGATGGGCTGGAAGATCTCCGAGAAGGGTTTCCGCATCATACTTTCTACTGAGGTGCCGACCCTGATTCGCGAGAATCTTGGGCGGGACGTGGACGTGTTTCTGGCAGACAACGGGATCCAACGAAGCGACCTGAAGAGCTGGGTTTTGCACACCGGAGGACCGAAGGTGCTCGAAGCCTACGGCGACGCGTTGGGATTGCACAACGGACAGCTCGATGCTTCGTGGGACTGCCTGCGCAAAGTGGGAAATCTTTCTTCCGCTTCCGTCTTGTGTGTTCTCGAGGACGTGATGAAGAACCGGCGTCCTGAGCCCGGGACGCTCGGTCTGCTAGCCGCCATGGGACCGGGATTCTGTTCCGAGCTTTTGCTTTTGGAATGGTGAGGTCAAGTTAGTTGCTGAGTTCGACAGACGTTTTCGTGATCGGCGGCGGCCCCGCGGGGCTTGCCGCTGCGATTGCCGCCAGGCGGCACGGATTCAGCGTGGTTGTTGCGGACGGAGCAAAACCTCCGATTGACAAGGCCTGCGGCGAAGCGCTGATGCCCGATGCGATCGCAGCGCTAAAACGGCTGGGGATTGCAGTTCCTGCCTCTGAGGCCGTTCCGATCCGCGGCGTGAGGTTTCTCAGTTCCGGATTATCTGCCGACGCAGACTTTCCTTCGGATAATCGCAGTCTCTCGATTCGGCGAACAATCTTGCATCGCATCATGAGCGAACGTGCCGCAGAATTGGGAGTCGACCTGCTTTGGCAGAACGTGGTCACGGGAATTTCCGGCGGGGAAGTGAAAGTCGGCGAGCGCACGATCCGCTCGCGGTGGATTGTGGGAGCTGATGGCGTAAACTCGCGAGTGCGACGATGGGCCAAGCTTGATGTCCAATCGCGCACGGAACTCCGGTATGCCTTTCGCCGGCATTACCGGGTCGCGCCTTGGTCCGACCGCATGGAAATTTATTGGGGGAAGCAATGTCAGGGCTTCGCCACGCCTGTGAGCGACAAGGAAGTCTGCGTCGCGGTTGCCTCGCGGAACCCTGGAGTTCGACTGGAAGAATCGTTGCCGGAATTCCGCGAGCTCAGCGCTCGCCTTGACGGTTGTGAGACGACCTCTGCTGAGAGAGGATCGATCTCTGCCAATCGCAAACTGAAGCGCGTCTGCCGGGGGAATGTGGCGTTGATCGGCGATGCATCTGGCACGGTGGATGCAATCACCGGCGAAGGTCTGGGGCTGGCTTTTAGTCAGGCTGTTACGCTGGCCGATTCTTTCGTGTCAGGCAATCTCACTTCTTACCAGACGGCGCATCGACGCTTGGCCGTTCGCCCTTTACTGATGGCGCGGCTAATGCTCACGCTCGACGGCCGTCCCCGCTTCCAACAACGCGTTCTCCAGGTTTTTCGTAAACGCCCCGAAGTTTTTCGCCGGTTACTTGCCCTGCACGTGGGGGCTCTCTCACCGATTCACGTTGCTCTCGACGGCCTTACTCTTGGGTGGGGACTGTTGACGGCGTAACATCGTGAAAGAAGTGCCGCAGTCATCAATCTCACAATCACCACCCATCAAAGCTCTTACGGCATCAATTCCTGCGTCAGTATGGCTCCGCCCATCGAAGTGATTACGGCGGATTCCTTGACTGCTTTATGAGAGTCGCGCGCGATCCAAAGCGTCTCTTTGTCGTCGCCGCCATCCGCCGAAGAGATCTCGACCTTATACGTATCGAAGGTTCCGGCGGGCACCGTTACCTGGTCGATGCCGGAAACTTTTAGCTGCATCAGCTTTACCTCTTGTTTTTGAACGTCGAAGTTCCGGTACGTGGTGGTGTAACCTTCGGCCAGCGGCAGGCACGAAATGGATTGCTTTGAGGCGGCGGCGTCGGCAAAAAGCGGGCCGCCCAGATCGACCGAGATAGGCTGGTCTTTTCCGTTCATGTTCATGTTGCCGACTGCTTTGTCGCCGGCGAAGTCGAGATCGACTGTGACCGGTCCCTGTTTGAGGTTGAGCTTGCGCGCGACCAGGCTGCCTTTTTCGAGTGTGGATGTTTCGGTGACGGTTCCATTAGGTGTCTCCATCACGTCGGTGGCGGACCATGTGCCGCCGTCTTCGGCGATGGTGGTTGAGATGGTGAGCGAGATTTTCTGCGCGCCCATTTCTATGCGGGCCTGATATTTGTACGTGCCGGGTTGAAGATCCATGGCGAGCTTGGGCACGCCGACTGAACCAGCCTCCACTTTCTTGGCAAGAACTACGGTCTTAGGGTCGACTGTGATTTCTTTCAGACGCGCCACGACTTCCGGCGTTCCACCTTCCTGATAGCGGCCACCCAGATACTGGGCGAAAAACTTCTCTGTGGCCATTACGGCGGCCATATTGTTCACGGGACGAGCGAAGCCGTGGCCTTCGTCAGGAATCAGTAAGTACTCGACGGGGAAGCCGCGGTCGCGCAAAGCGATCACAATTTGCTCCGACTCGGCATGGTTCACGCGTGGATCGTTGGCGCCTTGCGCGATCATCAACGGCGTCTTGATCTTTGACGCGGAGGTGAGCGGCGAGCGCTCGATCAGCAATGCCTTGCCCTCCGGCTTAGTGGGATCTCCCATGCGCTTGTAGAACATCACGCGAATGGATTCCCAGTAAGGTGGAATGGATTCCATGAGCGTGATCAGATTCGACGGCCCGAACAGCTCGACCCCCGCCGCGTAAAGGTCGGGTGTGGTGGTGACTCCAGCCAGCGTGGCGTAGCCGCCGTACGACCCGCCGAAGATGCCCACGCGCTTGGGATCGGCGATGCCTTCAGCGACCAGATACTTCACGCCCCAGGTGATGTCGTCCTGCATCAAGCGGCCCCATTGCTCGTTGCCGGCGTCGAGAAACTTTTTTCCGTATCCTGTCGAGCCACGGAAGTTCATGCTCAACACGGCATAGCCGCGGTTGGCAAAGAACTGCGCGTATCCGTTGTAGCCCCAGAAGTCACGCGCCCATGGGCCGCCATGCGGGAAGATAATCGTGGGCAGATTTTTTCCTTGAATGCTTTTGGGCAGCGTGAGGTACGCGGGAATTTCCAACCCGTCCGATGACTTGTAACGGATGGATTTCATCTGGGAAAGAGATTCGCGGGGCAGACTTTCGCGAACCTTATATTGCAGCGTGAGTTTATGGGTCCTGCGGTCAAAGAGGTAGGTCTCGCCCGGTTCAGTGTCGCTCGATGCACTGACCAGCCAACTTTTTTCGTCGAAAGTGGATGAGGTTCGGCTGATTTCTTTGCCGGGCAACTTTTCCGTTAGCCATTTGTAATCCGCTTCAAAGCTTTTGTCTTTGAAATAGCGGCGTACTTTGTCGTCGTCGTATGTTGTGAGCACCAATTCGTCGGTCGCCTCGGAGAACACTGCCTGTCCAAAATCGACCCTCTTGAGCGGATCGGATTCGACCATCTCGGTCTTGCCGGTTGCCGGATCGAACAGCATCAGGGCGCTCAGGTCCATATCGGCGCCTTTATTGGTGTCCATGTAGGCGCGCTTGCCATCTTTCTGAAAGCGCAGCGTGCTGCACGATTCAAAAACGTTGCACGAGTAAATCTGAGTGAACTTGTCGGAATCGACACGCAGGATTTCCGTGTCGCCGTTTTCTGCGGAGCGCGACGCGAGCCGCAGGTTGCCCTGCAAATCAAAATTCCATCCAACGATGCGTTCCGTGTTCTTGCGCAGCAGCGTCTTCTCGCCGGTGGAAAGCTTCAGCTTGTAAAGGTCGTGCCATGCCTTGTCGCGATCGTTCAGGCCGATGTAGACGACATCAGGATCGTTCTTGGGGACATCTACAAGTTGCACGCGAATGCCTTTGAGCCCGGTGAGATCGCGCGATGCGGGAGCATCCGCACCCGTGGCCGGCTTAGCCGATGGATCAACGGCGTAAACGTTGTAGTTTTCGTCGCCGTCATTATCTTTTACGTAGAGAATGAGTTTGCTGTCGCGGCTCCAGAGGTAGCCGGGGATCGGGCGCTTGAGTTCGGCGGTGAGCAATCGCGCGGCGCTGAAGGGTTCGTCCACACCCTTGACGTAGATATTGCGAGTGTCTTTCCAAGGCTTTTGAAAAGCCAGGTACTTTCCGTCGGGCGATAATTGTGCACCAGAGATCTCCGGGTTGCCGAAGATTAGTTCGCGGTCAATCAGCGGCGGCAAGCCGGCGGAAGACGGTTTCTTGTCAGCATTAATACTTTGCGCTGCGAGCGATGCGACGGTCAGCGCCAGACACACCAGGCCCTTGAATGCTTTTTTCATGACGAGGAAGTTCCTTTCGGGCTTGCAAAAGTACGATCAAAAACCGTAAGCCACACGTTGTTTGGCAGATTCTAGCAGGATGTCTGTTGTTATGTGTGGGCAGGGCGCGCAACTAAAATCTCGGATGATCCCAAGGAACCAGCTCAGATTTGATTGGAGCCTTTAGGCCGCAGCGACCGATCTCACCGCGATTTTGGTTCCATTGAGCGTGCCAACGATGCGGACGCGCTGTCCCGCTACTTGCTTCAGAGCGACGAGGTCGCCATCGAGTAGGTAAACCTTGTCGCCGTCGATGAGGACAAACTGCTCACCTGCACGCACGCAAGTAATTGTGCAATTGGTGGCTGCTTTGTCGATTGCGGCAGAATGCTTGGCGCCACATCGCGCGTCTGAGATCATGCCCTCGTAGCTCTCAGTTGCGACGCCGGGCACCGATTGGGGTGGACCTGACTGTGGCTGCGCAGCAGCGGTGCATGAAGCCGTTCCGAGAATCGCAATTAATAACGCCAAGCAGCAGGCGATTGCGCAGACCTTGCGGCCTGCCTCCAGGGGCACGTCAGCCCAGGAGCCCGATCGCGGTGCAGAAACCGAACTCGATGCTGCTTCGTGAGTAAACATTCAGGATAGCAACTCGATGCTGGTGATGTGGAGACTGTTTCCGTTTGCATCTAAAGTGCCTTCGATCTTCACCTGTTTGCCCTCATACTGCTTTGCCTTTTCCTGGTCGTCAAGTTGATAGACCGTCGTACCCGTCACCTTCAATATGTACCTTCCTGCATCCTTTACGACGGTGCCCGTGAAAGTCTGTGCGGCGAGTGGTTGCGGCTGCGCTTGTGACTTAGATGGAGGCGCGGGCTGCTGGTCCGTTGTTTGAGCAGGTGGTTGTACGGGCTTATCCGGCGGCGGTAGAGGCTGCGGCACCGGTTCCGGTTTCTGCATCTGCGACCATGCGATCAATCGAGGTCCGAGAATGTCAGAAGGTGGCGTGGGGCTCGGCTGGCTTCGTAGATTTTGCGCGCAGAGCAGCGGGACCGTTCCTAACAGAAAAACCAGCACAGCTAAAAGACAAGTCTCTCGTTTCATAAGGGTCCTCCGAAAGACGAAGTGGCCAGCATCCGTGCGCAACTGGCCTGTCGTCGCGGTCGCTCGATTGCTTAGCCCGGGGCAACTCGGTGATAGCCGCGGCGCGGAATCTTCGATCACTTCCTTCTTCAGGTTTACATCGCGTGAAGTCACTCGTCCATACATCATTGTCTGTAAGTGGCTGTGAGGGCATTTTCTGACGGCGATCAACCACTGCGAGCGTGAAGGAAGTTCTTATTCCAGATACTGGATTCCCAGTATGGGCACCAATGACCCTTGTCGACTAACCTGTGGTTCTACTGACAGACGCCCCCTATCGAGCAGGTGCCAGTTCACTGGGGACAGGCACCTGCTCCCTTCTCAAATAACTTCCTCACGGTGTTAAGGGTTTCGGAAACACGAATTACAGATTGCACGGGATTTGGTCGCGCGTATTCTTTGGCTACTGTTGCTATCAGCAGGAATTTCAAAGGAGGCATTATGCTTTACTGGGCGTTGATGTTTCTGGTGGTGGCGCTGATTGCCGGGGTTCTGGGTTTCACTGGCGTCGCAATTGCAGCCGCGGGGATCGCGAAGCTGTTGTTTCTCGTTTTTCTCGTGCTCTTTGTGATCTCACTAGCTGCTCATCTTTCGCGCCGAAGCAGGGGTGTTTAACGCGCGCGCCCGTGATTGCTCGATTAATTTTGCGCGACTAGTTCTTGGTCACTCGACGGAAAAGCAACGAAGCGGGGGTCAGGCTTCCCATGGCTCTCGCTTCGAGCAAGCTTAACGAGAAACATTCCTTCCGTCGCTCTGCGGTTCTTCAATTACGCTTCAATAGTCTTAACGGCGGTGATGACAGAAGTACGGAAATCTTCCCAACCTTTGCAATGTCTTGCAGCAACTAAATTATGAAAGGCGATAAATTCCGAAAGCGTGGCTCGTCCGCGCTTTCACAGGAGGAATATTTTATGGCAGACAATATGGACAAGAAAGACAATCGATACGGACAAGGCCAGCAGGGTGGCCAGTCTGGCCAGCATGGACAAGGTCAGAGTGGCAAGCCGGGTCAGAGTCAGCAGAGCGGACAATCCGGCCAGATCCAGCCCGGCCAGACCCAACCCAAGAAGAATAACCAGGGCCAGAAGGAAGGCGACGAAGGCAATCAGAATCGCGACCGTCAACGTAACGCTTCCTAATATTGCTTCCGTCGCAATCGCTGACCTTTCGAAGTCCCGGCCTTGTGGCTGGGACTTCGTTTTGTTAGGGTGAATGCAAGTCTCCGGGCATAGCGCGCGGGCCTTGAGAGTAAGGTTGGGAGAAATCTTATGACATCTAAGAAACGGCCCGTAACACAGGACCCTTTGCTGACCGCCGTCGCCCGCAAACTTGGGCACGCCGCAGGAAAACTGACCAAGGCAACGCAAGAACTGACGGAGAACATTTCGGCGCTCCCGGGCACTGTTACAAAAAAACTGCGCGGAGCTGCAAACACTGGCCCGGCAACAAAGAAAGCGCGAATCTCTAGTCGCCATCCTAAGAAAAAGACTGGTAGCACGGCTCAATTACGGACGGCGAAGGCGATGCCTGGGACAGGGAGGCGGACGCCGCCCAAAAAGAAATCGCCTCGACGCAAATAAAAGGGCACCGGCGCTCAGAAGTAAAGCCCTTAGACGTAATCCACGAAATCCACGTCTACCCACCCACCGGCGCTGTATACGCCGTCTGATCATTTTCTGACAGTACAGACTCCGGTGTATTGTCCTCGAACTCTCCCACGAGTAGTTTCGCAAAGGTATTCACTTCAAACGCAGCGACCCGAGCAAGAGAGTTGGCGTCTGCGCGGTGGAAACTAAATTATCAGGAGGAAATTTAAATGCAGAACGATTCATTGCGAGCACTTTATATCGATGAACTTCGGGATCTCTACAATGCCGAAACCCAGCTTGTGAAGGCTTTGCCGAAGATGGCCAAGGCGGCATCGAACGACCAACTGCGCGAAGCATTCGAAGATCATCTGCGCCAGACTTCGGAGCACGTATCGCGACTGGAGCAGATCTTCGATCAGCTCGACGAAAAACCATCCGGCAAGAAGTGTCTGGGGATGGAAGGGTTGGTCAAAGAGGGCTCCGAAACGATGGGAGAAGACTATGCCGAAGCGGTGATGGATTCCGCGATCATCGGTGCAGCCCAGCGGGTCGAGCACTACGAAATGGCTGGGTACGGCACGGTTCGTGCGCTTGCAGAGCTGCTTGGCGAGAACGATCATATTTCTCTGCTGGAACAAACTCTGGAAGAGGAAAAACAAGCCGACGAAAAGCTAACCGAACTGGCGCAGGAGATTGCCCCGCAGGCACTTGAGGGCAACGAAAGCGACGAAAGCATGCCAGCTTCTAAGGTTGGCCGCAGCACTTCCAAAACGAAGACCAAGAAGGTCGCCTAGCCTTAATGCAGGAGAAGGGAAGGGCGCCAAAGCCCTTTCCTTTCCTCGCCTTCCTCGGCTCCTCGGCTGACCAAATCCCACCCTACGGGATTTACCGTATAGCATCTACCCTAAGCCGTGCATAGAGTATTTCCATCGGATTCAGCAAGACTTGCGCCACTCGTAAAGAGTCAGAGGTATTCTGATGAGAAAAGATCAGGCGCTGGATGACGCTTTATATGCGTTGCGGGCGCTCCAAAGTTGCCTCCAGTTTCGAGCGGTAGCCTAATCTAAAAAAGCTTCGGCAAGGATCGTGCCTTTTCTTGGCAGCGGCTTTGGAATAGTGTCCCTAAGGTCACAAACAAACCTTACATTTAACAACCACTTGCAGATAGGGGAACTATCGCCCGTCAACCGGGAGTGCACAGTATTGTTGAACGACTCGGATCACTTTATTGTGCGGAGAGTGCAGAAAGTGAGCTCTTCTCCCATGGCATACAGATTCGCAGGTTCCCGCACTGAAATGAACGCTCAACCCGCTTCGGAGGATTTGAGGCGCAAGTTCGAAACTGCAGTTTGTCAGATTCACGACGCCGATCTCGCTGCAAAAAAGCGGGCGGAATATCGAACCCCCATTTTTCAGCGGGCAAGAGCCGGTATCTCCCAGGCGTACGCTGAAAAGCGAGCGCTATCGGATGCCGCTCAAGCCCTTGCTCTGCTCTGGAAAGTCTAACTGACTCGCGCACGGTCCAAGCCTTGCTCTGGAACGTCTTGGTGTGGTTGAAGATGGATGGGACTGGCGCGGGATTAGGCGTGAGAAGGGTTGGGGGACGTCGCTGGCCGACGTCCCCGAAAATGGTCTGATCTACTAGCTGGCTTTGCGGCGTCGAACTTCTACGTCGGTTTCTGTGGCGGAATCATCTACAACTGGCTTGTTCGTCTTGTTCTTCTCAGCCGCTTTTTCCCCGGCATCTTTGGCGTCGCCCCAGGCGTTCTGTACTTTGCCTTCGGCCTGTTTCAGCGTTCCATTGACCTGTTTCTCCGGGTCTCCGGTCCATTCGCCCACTTGGCGTTCAACGCGGCCTGCAACATCCTTGACCTTACCTTTGACTTGATCTTTGTTCATTGTCATTCCTCCGGAATAAATTTGTAATCGGGATTTTCCAAAAAATGGATCGCGTGCCACCCCAGCTTGCAGTCCTACACTGGGTTTCTCCCTTGGATCAGGCGGATCAAGATCGCGACAACCGCCAGCACCAAGAGAATGTGAATAAAACCACCAAGCGTATACGAGCTGACCATACCCAAAAGCCAAAGGATCAAAAGCACAACCGCGATAGTCCAGAGCATCGGAAGCTCCTTTCACGTGTGTGATCAACAGCCACTGCACTGGAGTTTACGAGGGGCCGGGCAAGCCCAGTATCCAGTAAAATCCGCATTCAACGCCCGATATCGCCCTAATTCGAGCTGGAGGACTACGGAAGCATGATCGTAGTTCTTAGTAGACTTGTACGATTCCGTTCCGCACGGCGTAGAGAGTAAGATCTGCGATCGAATGCAGGTCGAGTTTCCGCATGAGGTTGGTGCGGTGAGTTTCTGCGGTCTTAACGCTGAGGCTGAGCGCTGTGGCCACTTCTTTCGTGGTCTTGCCTTCGGCCACGAGCTGAATCACTTCTCGTTCCCGAGGCGTTAGAACGCATTTTTCCGTCGCGTCACTCTCATGTGGGCGCAAGTAGCCGTCCAGCATCATCTGCGCCACCTTCGGAGTGAAAAATGTTCGCCGCTGTTGCACGGCTTCTACCGCGGCTACGAGGTCTCGTCCCGCATCGGATTTGAGCAAGAAACCGCGTGCTCCGGCGGCCAGCGTCTCCCGCACGATTTGTTCAGAATCATGTATGGTCAGAATCAGGATGCGTGCCTCGGGCATGATTGCGAGGATCTGTCGCGCCGCATCCAGTCCGTTGAGGTTCGGCATCCCGACATCCAGCAAGAAGACGTCAGGTTTCAATCTGCCGGCCAGTTCGACGGCTTCGCGCCCGTCTTTAGCCTCGGCGCAAACCTCCCAACCTGCATGGTCTTCTAACAAGGCGCGAATGCCTTTTCGAGCTACCTCGTGGTCGTCCGCAACAAGGATTCGAAGCACGCTCAAGCTCCACCTCCTACAGTGAAGGGCAAAGACGGCCTACGAGAGAAGCTCCAACTGAAGCGACTCCGCGTGTAAGAGAATAGGTGCGCTCACGCCCTGTGCGGGTTGCAAGAAAAACCGCAGTGGCCTTTCCTTGACGGCGCAAGGGCGCTGAAAGGTGAACACGATTGAGTCAGCACGAAAAGTGCCAATGCGCAATTTGTTCAGTTTCAGGCTCTTACAATCAAGTTTGTGCATATCGGCCTGATGTAAGTTTTTCTCATGGTCGGAATCAGGCGAACTCAGGTCTTTACTGTAGAACGCGTACATTGGCACGAAGTTGGTTTCTACGCGAATCGCAAAGTTGGCATCTAAAAAGCCACGGAGGAATTCCTAAATGCGCTCTGCCGCTGCCAGATCGTACGGTTCGATACTGTTTACCGCTCTCTGCTACTTTGTCCTGCTTCTTTTTGGTTCGGAAGCTCTGGCCCAAACACCGGCGCCGGGTAACACGGCGACTCCACCCGCGGCCACCTCAGGTGCAGGAGAAAATTCCACTGCCCAGCCAGCGCCCAACGGAGCTGGCTCGCAGCCGCCTGCTGCCAGCGAAGCTCCTAGGCAAGATCCGGCAGCACAGCAGCCGGCTGCGCAAGAGCCGAGCGCGGGCGACCAAAGCAGCATGTTTGTTTTCAAAAAGCAGGTGCAAGAAGTCGTGCTTCACGCGACTGTGGTCGACGACCAAGGAAACCCGGTCCCGGGATTAGATAAAAGCGCATTCACCGTGTATGAAGACGGAGCCGCTCAGCCCGTTACATCGTTCAGACGCGAAGACGTGCCGGTAGAGATGGGAATTGTGATCGATAACTCTGGATCGATGCGCGAAAAGCGAGACGCGGTCAACCAGGCAGTTCTCAATCTGATTCGAGCCAGCAATCCGAAAGACGAAATCTTCGTGGTGAATTTTAGCCAGAACTCGTATCTCGATCAGGACTTCACCTCCGACGTGAACCTGTTGCAGGCGGCGGTGCATCAGGTTTCAGCCCGTGGAAGCACCGCACTCTACGATGCGATCGTGGCTTCGTCGGTGCACCTCAGGAACAACTCCGACCTCAATAAAAAAGTCCTGCTCGTGATCACGGATGGGCAAGACAATATGAGCGCGCAGACTTTGCAGGAGGCATCGCGCCGATTGCAACAAGCCAACGGCCCAACTCTCTATGCGATTGGCTTACTGGGCAGCGGCCTGCAGAACTCAGGCCGAGACGCGCTACAGCAATTGGCGAAAGGTACTGGCGGAGTAGCTTACTTTCCCGGAACACTCGACCAAGTGGATAGCATTACGCGTACCATCGCGCACGACATCCGCGGCCAGTACATGATCGCGTACAGGCCAAAGAACCAGAATGCCAGGCCGGAATACCAGTCTGTGAAGGTAGAAGCGCACGCTCCGGGATACCGCGCCCTGACGGTGCGCACGAAGACCGGCTATTACCCACCCGAGTCTCCCCACTAAAAGCGGGGCACTGATGCGCGCTCAGGCGCGAGGACCTCTAACGCTAGGCAACCGTCGTTTCAGTCGGCCGTTGAATCTGCGGCGGCATCTGAATCTGGATAATGTTGTTCTTGATGGCGTAAACCACCAGATCACGAATGGAATGCAGGCTGAGCTTCCGCATGATGTTGCTGCGATGAGTTTCAACCGTTTTCGTGCTCAAGTTCAGCAGCGAAGCAACTTCTTTGGAGCTCTTTCCCTCAGCCAGAAGTTGAGTGACTTCGCGCTCCCTGACGGTCAGCGTCGGCAGGTTCGGCGGTTCGTTCCGTGAGATCGCGTGCCCCTTGTCCAGAAAGCCCGCCAACACAAGATCGTTCACTCTGGGCGTGAAGAACATGCGCTTGCTCTGCAACGCCTCAACCGCCGATACCAGATCGCGAGCTGCGTCGGATTTAAGCACGAAGCCGCGCGCGCCAGCATCGAGCGCCTCGCGGATCACCTGATCTGAATCCGTGATGGTCAGGACGATGACTTTGAAATGCGGGTCATGCTGCAGCAGTTGGCGGGTGGTGTCCAAGCCGTTAAGGTACGGCATGCCAATATCTACAATGACGACATCGGGCTTCAATTGCTTGGCCATCTCGAGCGCCTCGCGGCCATCGGAAGCCTCTCCGCACACTTCCCATCCCTCATGCTTCTGCAGAAGCGCACAAAGGCCTCGACGTACAATTTCATGATCGTCGGCTAGCAAGATACGGAGTTTCATGGCAGATTCCCTCCCGGGTAAGGTCCTAAAATCGATTTGGTTGTCGGTTCCACGTTAATTAGCGGCTTGTGGGCTTCTCGCCAGTGCTGTAAAAACTCTGTGCTGACTGACCGCCTCGACGGCCTCTAACAGATCGCGAGCGGCATTCGACTTCACAACATATCCCCGGGCGCCGGCATCCAGCGCCTCGCGCATCATTTGCGGAGAATCATGTTGGGTTACGAAAAGAACTTCAAGACCGGAACTCTTTCGCTTTTGCTGAATCATCCGGCAAGCTTCCAGACCATTCATGCGAGGCATGGTGACATCAAGCACTACAACATCGGGGTTCAAGCTCTCAATCTTGTCCAAGGCCTCCAGGCCATCCGACGCTTCCCCAACAACTTCCCATCCGGATCGACCCTCCAACAGAGTCCGCAGGCCTTGCCTCACGATGGGATGATCATCCACCAGCAATATGCGAACTGCCATAAGATTCTTCGTGACTCTCTGAGACAGCCCGGTAGGCTAATTCACAGACTCTCCGGCTGGCTCTTGCTTCGCGGGCCGTTCCTGCCGGGAGGCTTCATAGCACGCACCAGGCGGAAACGCAGTTCGCTAGTAAACACTTAAGAAGCTAGCACGCTGACGGCGGCAATCCGAATACAGGGAATCCTGTATTTTCGGTTGCTCCCAGAAGCCCCCTGCTCAAATTTTAACACTGTCAACTTGGGTCGAAATCATGCCTGGGGGAAATACGTTCCAGCATGCAATAAGGCATCCACTGCCTGGACGATGGAACCCACGTCGGACTTCGCGCAGGCTCCCCGAATCCCGGCCCTCCGGGCCTCCTCGGCCAGTTGTTTGGAGAGATGAATGGTAACCAACAGGATGGGAATTTCAGGGAAGAGCCCGTTGATTTGCCGGGCGACTTCGAGTCCGTTCAGATCGGGCATCTGAAAGTCGAGCAAAATCATGTCGGGCGGATTATTTCTGACCCTTTGCAGCGCTTCGCCGCCGGTGCGAGCTTCGTCGCAAACCTGCCAAGTGCTCTGCTGCTCCAGCAGAGAGCGCAGGTAATGCCGCACAGCCGGGTTGTCGTCCACTACTAGAATTCGAACCAAGCTGCACCTTCCTTCCAATTCGGGCCCAACTAATTGCTGACACTAATGCGCTGCTCTCGGCAGCAAAACCTCTCTCGTTTCCCGCTAAGTGCTTCTGTCTCATAACCATAGAGGGGATGATCCGCTGCTAGCAATACGGTGAACTACCGAGTACCGCGCACCGCACCCTTGATTTACCAAATCCCTTTGTCGCTCCCGGTAAGCTTCATTTCCAGCGCCGCCGTTACGGCCAATCCGGGAAGCAAGCTCAGGCGCAACGTATTCTGGAGTTCTCCATTGCGCAGCAGCCTCTCCCACTCTGAAACGTAAAGGCTCGCGGCATGAGGGAAAATAGGAACCCGGAGGAACTTCCGTTTGAAGAAAAGACGCTCGTTGCCAAATCGCGCCGCGTCTAGTACCAGAGCCGGCAAAGATAGTCCTTCCCCGCGATACGACTTTACATACCCGGAAACAACAACCAGATAAGTGGCCAGCCCCTTCCACAGGCCCGCCGACTGCGCCAAGTCCTTGAGATAAGGATAATTTACCGCACCCGAATCAACGAGGCGGGCCGTGTCTGCGATGTCGCAGAGTCGCAGATAAAAGTGCCGATACATGCGCTGCAGCGTGCTGATGATTAACCGGTTTTCTGGCGCAGGAACGCGGAGAGTGTGCGAACCGAACCGCGCCAGACTCGAGTTCTTTACCAAAGAGTCGGTAATCGCAACCTGTTCTCCCGTTTGGCCCAGTCTTCCAATGTGCACTTCCACCAGTTCGGGCAGGCCGGGAACGATGAAGTTCCACTTGTTCGCCAAGCGGTCACCCCAACTGCGTTCATCCGCGCGGGCGTTCAAGCGCTCACGCATGAGCGCGACGACATCGGCACTTTGCGCGTTGCTGTAAAGATCGAGGTCGCTTCCCAGGTCGGGCCAGTGGTCAAGAGACTTGATTACCATCACATCTCCTGCTTCCTGCAATACCTCGCAAATCGGAGCCAGGAAAGACAACGCCCGGTCAATGCGTTGCTGCTCTTTTGCCATCGCGTCGTGAACCCACTCCGCCTTGTCATTCCCTGCGGCCACCATCGCCTCGTACAAACGAGGGAAAGTCCGCATGATTACGTGGTGAGAGGTCGCAAGACCCCAGACTTCCCCCAACTGTCGCAGGCCGTAGGAGCTGACAACAGAGGCGTTCTCCTCTGTATTTCCGCTGGCTCCCAGCAAAAGGCGGGAAAGTAGCGTGAGATTTTCCGTGGAGTTCTTAACGCCTTCCATCTTAACGCTGTCCATAGTTTCGCCAGTTTCGCCGTTCGTGACTTCGCGAGTGCCAATCTATTCAGGCTCTTTTTCGATGTGCAAACCCGCGAGCAGGTTGTTATGCAAAGTGTTGCAGGATGCCGCGTTCACGAAAGAGTTCACCGAGGAGTTCATTGCGGAGTCGACTCAGCGGAAGCGCCGGTTGCGGTGCCGCCGCAATTAGTTGCCGTTCGCTGTTCGATCGCGGTCCCTTCTTCATAGTCGTTCCAGGTCTCAATCAATAAAAGCGGAAGCGGATTCGAGCCGTTGTAGTAGCGTTCATAAAGACTCATGGTTTCATCCAGAGTCTTACCGCAACCGTTCTGCATGTGGCGATTCAGTCCCCACTTTGCTGCGGAATCGTCGAAGCCCGGCCACGCGCCGCCGATCGCAATCTTGTCGGGATGACTGTTCTTCATAGTTTTGTAAAAATGATCCAGATATTGCTCGCCCCAGTTGCTGCCATCGGGAGCCCATCCACCGGGACCAGGCTGAACCCAGGCATACGATCCCGTGAAATCATTCGCGAACTCCGCCGGCGGTTCGTCTTTATAAATCAATATCGGCGGCCTGTCCCAGGAGCTGCAATGCTCGCGAATACGGTTCCAATCGATGTGCCCGCTCTTTGGGAAAATAAACACCATCGGCTTTCCGTCGTAGGTCAGATAAGCGTCGCGGTACTTGGCAGAGGGACCGAAATAATCTTTGTACGCTTTGTCGAGGGCTGCAATCGCCGCGTCCGTGGCTTGCGCGTCTTCGTCTTCCGACTCGTTATAAAGGAGAGCCACCTGGAAATGGTTTTCGCTAGCACTCTGCTGGAGAAGAGCAAAGTTGTGATCTGAATAAGGACGGCTCTCGCCGTACCAGTCGACGACGAAACCAGAAATTCCCATACGGCGGGCGTGCTGAATCTGCCTGCGAAGGACGGCGGGATCCTGGCTGGAATAGCCCACATCCATGTGCGAGTGGTCGCCAAACCATGGCATGTAGACTGCGAGAAGTTTAGGGGCAAGTGCCGGCGTGGAGCCGTTTTGCAGCAGCGCGCGATGAGCGCCCGTGTTGTTGGCGCACCCGCTCACGATCACAAAACATGCTATGGAAAATGCAAGTAACGTCCTGGGCAAATGACCGCTCCATTCTTTCAGCCTTCCTGCGCACAGGTTAAGATGCTGCGCGAAGCCCTGCGGTTGGCGTGTGGGGAAGGTGGTGCGTGGTGAAATGCGACGTTCGGCCATCTCAGAACTGCGGTACAGCCTGCAAATGGCGGACCATCCAGCGATCGGCAGCGGGCGTCATGAGCACAATGTAATGCACTACGACGTGTTCCTCGTGGATCAATTTTCCGCTGTCCAGGATCTGAAGTTGATACTCGGCCGTGTCGTGCAGCTCTATCACATCGCCCTCCGGGGCATAAAAAACGGCTTGCACTTTGTGATTTTGATCGACGTATCTTTGACTGAGGCCGGTGCGTTGCTGGCTCGTAACACTCTGGCTGAGCGCCTGTTTTGATTCCCCGGTGAATGCACCTTCCAGCGGATCGAGGGTGTTGAACTCGAGGGCTTGAGCGATGCTCGTCCACGCAAATCGATAGTCGCGGAGAATTACTTGCTCAGTCAGGCTCTCGACCGATCGAGGGATTGCCTTCGTCGAATCCAGTTGTACCCGCACGGGAGAGTCAGCGCCGTACGAACTCAGCGAAGAAGCAAGCAGCAAAGCGAAAATCGTCGCCATACGGCTCATGGCTGCGCTCCTATGCGGAGTTCGTTACCCATCGCGACGCCGGAGGCGACCGATATCACTGTAGCGCCTGGGGCTTCCAGTTGTGCGCGCGCGACACCTTGTTTAATGGGAGCATCGACTGTGCTCCTGCCATTCCCATCTGTGGCGGTGAAGCTAACGATGGTACCGTCGGGTACGGGATTTCCCGCACAGTCGCGAACCGGTTCGGTTTGCACGAGAATTCCAGCCTTCGTTCGCTCGCCTTTAATTCGCAGATTGCACGGATCGGAAGCAACCTGCTGCACAGCGCGCCGCGCCGACAGATCGCCAAGCGAAGCGTCCACCTGTAAGGTTCCCGCAGATTTTTGAGATGCGGTGCGAAACCAGGCTATGCCATCTCGTGTTTGCGATGAGCGGGAGAATACTGATGCAGTTCCTTCGAGGAGATGAAAGTTCACCGTCTCCGGAGTGAGAACTAAATTGCGAAATTGATCGAAGGGAAGTGCAACGCCGCTGACGGCATCACCTTGCCCCACCGGAACCCGCGAGGGATGTACAAGAAAGGTCAGGCTGGCTGGCTTCGCAGCAGTCACGTAGAAGCTGGAGCTGCGGCACGTGTCGGAGCAGAGAAAGGCGAAATACTCGCCTGCATTCTGCAAATCCTGAGCCTTTAATTGAACTTCACTTCCCAGGCTGACGTCGCTCTTGCGCGAAACTCCTGGCCCGAGCAGGTAGAAAGTTGCTTTCCCGCTTCCATTGGTTGAAATGGTCACCTCTTCGCCTGCAATCGCCGAGGCGGGCGCATGCATATCCTGTGCAGCGCATAACGTTGCTAAACAAATGGCAGTGCAGATTGGAAGAAGACGACGCATCTAGGACCTGACCAAACTGTATTGGTTGACCACGACGTGAAAGCTCTGTACCTTGCCCGCCAAACTTTTCGGAATCTCTACAGCAAAAGGTTGCCCGGATTGCGGGAGCAGGGCACGGTTCACGTATCCGTCGGACACCCAAATAACTTTGCCATTGTTATCGTAAAAACTGGCAATCACATGGGGAATGTTGACCGTCTGTCCGCTCTCATTCATCAAGTCTCCCTGAAGAATGCTTTTCCCCTGAACGTCAGACACAACTTTCTGATTCATCACGCCGATCACCGGATCGGCCGAAGCCGGCACCAGTGTGGCTTTCACATCCATGCGAACATTCTTGACGTTCTTCAGATTGATATTCGGAAAGTCGATTCGATACGGAGTGACTTGTTTTGGCAAAAGCACGTGGTCAATTTTATCGAAGCTGCTCTCATCATCGATAGCCTTACCCGCCCCATCAACCAGCGCAGCATTAACATTCACAAACGCCGGAATTGTATCTTCGTTGACAACTTCGCCCATCACTACTGCGCCTTCGGCGGAGTCGACTGCGTTCATGGAGATGATGCGCACGTGGGGCGCATCCACATTTTTCGAGCCCCACTCATCGGAACCGCTCCCGCTCACCAGGTCCCAGCGCAAATACGTTACGGGAATTATCTGCGCGGGAACGCTGGAGATCTGCATCTTCGGCCACGCCACCTTCCAGGTGCCGCCTTCCCTGATCAGGTGAAAATCGCGGACATCTTCAATGGGGCCGACAGGCGTCGTCCAATGAAGCCGTACGCGCATTTGCGCATCGTCATTGGTGGCATGCAGCGGACGAGCCTGAAACCCTTCCAAACTTGAAAACGAACGCAGGCTGCCATCAGAACCGGTCCAGTCCTGAATAAATGATTGTCTGTCGCCCGCGCTTGTCGTCGACAGGGCGGAGTACGCACGGTCCCAATTGCGGCGCTGTACATCCGCGAGAAGATTATTGAGCCCTTGCTCGGGGGTGCTCGCTTTCGTCGAGAATACGGCAGACCCCGCGGCGATCCCAACGGTGCCGCTGGAGTGTCCCGCCCCAAAGAGGGCGAGGGTCATCAATCCTGCGGTTACGGCGACGAGAATAATTGGCAGAGTGAATTTCATTCTGATGCCTCAGGCCACGGAATGTTGTTCAGCGCGTTCAGCGCGGACAGGAACTCCGACTGGCATTTTCGCCCGGCGCCCCTCCGGCAGAAGAAGTTCGAGAAAAATTGCCAGAAGACTTACGGCCATCGGCAAAATGCCCCACAAAAGTCCCTGCCAGGGCGCTGGAATTGCGTCCGAGTCGATCCGGTGAGCCGGGGGCACGTCGTCTTTCGACCACGCGGTAATGTCGCCATTATTGAAGGTCTCAATTTTTCGCCATCCAGCGAAGGTGAGCAGCGGCTCATAATACGAATCGTGCACAAAAATATATTTCAAGCCGTAGCGGTTCGCATGCTCGAGCATGGCTCGCAGTGAAGCCATTCCGGCCGAGCCGTAAAATTTTGCATTCGTAAGCTGCGCCGATCCGTAGTGCGTCATCTCTGGCAGCAAGCGGGCGGAGTTGTAGTCTCCGTCGACGCTGCCAGCGCTGCTGTAGGTTGAAACCTTGGACAGTTCACTCCCAAAGCCTAAAGTGACATAGCGATAAGTGTCGTGGCCATCGCGATTCAGGAAGGCGATCACTGGCTCTACATTCATGGATCCCGTCGGCCGGTAGGGATTAGCCGAGAGCCACCACAGCGCCGTGCCTATCGTTCCGACCGCTGCCAATGAGAGCGCAACTGCCACTTTGGCTTGGAAGCGATCGAGTATCTCGACTGCTAAGACGCCGACCAGCGGCATCGCCATCAAAGTCGCCCAGAAGGTGAATCGTTCAAAAGTCAGAATGTCGTACGCGCGACCCAGTAGCCATCGCGGCAACGGCGTGGTGCCGCCAAGCCCGAAGATAAAGGTCAGCCAGAATCCGAAAAGCAAAGGTATTAACCGGCGGGAGGAAGCTCCGCGCAGGAAAATAAATGGCAACGCAAGAATCAACGCTCCGTATGGAATCACGAAATAATTGATGGCCGTCGTGGAATTCAGCAAGAAATTGGCGCGGCTATCGTGAGGAATAGGAATCTGATGGATGGGATGTTGAAGAATGGCCAACCAGTACGGCAACAGCACGATGCCCACCCCGGCAGCCACCGCAACTCCAAATACCGCAGCCCGTGATAGCACGCCAGCGCTCGATCCTGAGACCCGTTCGTCGCGCGCATCGAAAAAAGCTACCCATAGTACTGGTCCCGCAAAAAGCACCACGCCAAATATCAACGTAACGTGGTGCGCGGCCGCGGCGGCTAGGCTGACAGCCACTCCCTTGACCAGCGACCTACCAGAGGACTCGGTTATCCATTCGTAGAAGTAAGGAAGGGCATTGAGGTACAGCGCTGCGGAAGCTACCGTTGCAAGCTGTCCGGCTTGATACACCAGAAAGGCGAGAGCCCCTAGAAAAATGCTCCCAAGAGCGGCGTAGCTAGCGGCGCGGTCTTCTACCCAGATTCTGGCGAAGCGAAACACTCCGACGGGCAGCAACAGCACGGCGATCAACTGCACCAGCATGTAGCCCATTTTCAGGCCCACCACATTCGATAGCAGGGCGATCCATTGGTGGGTCAACGGCGGATACGTCGTCTGGGAAAAACCTGCAAACCACTTCTCATTCCAGGGATTGAACCAATGATGAGCGTAGTGCGACGCGAAGAACATATGAAAGTTCGCGTCGAATGACCCTGCCGGAAGCTGCATCATAAGCAGCGGGCCGTGAACTGCCAGGGCCACCAGAATGATCGCGATCAGGGGGATGGGACGAGAGTAGCTTTGGACAGAATTCACTGTAGTGCGCTCCATAGCGGTTGTTGCGCTCCATGCGGTCCAGCTAGCGAAGAACTTGGATTCACAAAGTGGACTGAGGGTTTACTCCATTTTTAAGTGGTCACTCAAGTGCTGAGGATACAAAAGCAGCCTTACCGGGAAGAGTGGCATCAGAGAGTGACCGCACAAACAGTCGTATGCGGGAGGTAAACCGAAGACTTGTATAAAAAGTGGTGATTTCGTGAAAAGCCGACTTCCGCTCACGTGCTTTTGCATAGCTGTCCTTTTTAATGTCGCTCTGGGTCAGACGTATGACGTCAACGGTCCTGGTACGTCTAATTCCGGTACGTCAAATCCCGGTAACCAAAAACAGAACTCCGCCGATTCCACTCAGGAGAACTCCAGCCAGAGCAATTCTGAACTAGGCTGGGGATCAAGCATTGAAGTCGCTCGCCAAGCAAGAGCCGCCCAAGATGCGCTGAAGAAGAACGACTACGCAGCCGCCGTTTCTTTCGCGGAGCGCGCCGCGAAATCCGCTCCGCAAAATGCGGAGCTGTGGTTCCTGCTAGGCTACTGTGCGCGGCTGGACCAGCATTATCAGGCCTCGGTCGACGCCTACAATCGCGGGCTGAAACTTCGGCCGAGCTCCGTCAATGGCATGGCGGGATTAGCGCAGACCTATGCCAAGATGGGCCGCGACGCCGATGCGGAGAAATTGCTTCAGCGCGTCGTGGATGCGAATCCGAAAGATGCGAACAGCCTGCAGCTTGCAGGCGAGCTTGTGCTCAACTCGGATCCAAACCGCGCCCTCGAATTACTGCAGCGGGCGGAAGGCTTGCAACCCTCGGCGCATACCGACCTGCTGATCGCGCACGCCTATGAACACCTCTCTCAACCGGATGAGGCAGTTCGCTACTTGAATCGCGCGAAGGCCCGCGCGCCGAAAGATCCAGAAGTCTTGCGCGCGGTTGCGGGTGAATATCGCGATCAAGAGAAATACGACGAGGCTATCGCCGCTCTGCAGGCGATTCCCACGAAGACCATCGACGTGCAGGCTGATTTGGCTTATACCTATCAGCTCGCCGGCAAGCCGCAAGAGGCGGCTTCTCTATATATGCGGCTGGCGAAGAGTGCGAAGGGCAATCTCAATCTAAATCTCAGCGCCGCGCAGGCCTTGGTAGGCCTCGGCCAGACGGACGCCGCCGCTGGCTTTATTGAGGAGGCCCGGCGGATCGATCCCAATAGCTACAGGCTGCACGCGATTGCAGGCGCGATTGATGATGCGGAGGATCGCCTTGAAGACGCAACCGCAGAATACAACCAGGCGATCAGTCACCTGCCAGCACAAGTGCCGGAAGGTCCGCTTTATCCGATCGAATTGCGCCTCAATTTGTATGAACTCGATGTGCGCCAAGGAGACGAAGCTGGAGCGAAGCAGCAACTCGATACCGCTTTTGCAGGGATAAATCAAGTGAACGTGCCGGCATCTTCCAAGCCGGAGATGCTACGGCTTCGCGCCGCCATCGAAGCCGGTTCGGGCAATCTCGATGCGGCCAACAAGGATATCCAGGATGCGCTGGCCCTGGCGCCTTCCAACGTCAATTCACTTCTGAACTACGCCAGCCTGCAATGGAAGCTCGGCCAAAAAGACGCCGCGCAAGCGACATTTGCAAAGGTTCTGGAGCTGGATACTAACAATCGAACCTCCTTGTCGTCGCTCGGTTATCTCGCCCGCGACAAAGGAGATTCAAAACTCGCCGAGAGCTATTTCATTCGCTTGGTAAATTCCCATCCAAAGGATTTCGCGCCATATCTCGCGCTCGGTGACTTGTACACCGCCGAAAGAAATTTCCCCGAAGCTGAGGCCAACTACGAGAAGGCTTATCAGCACATGCCCACCAATCCTCTTGTCGTGGCTGGAGGCGCCAACGCCGCTCTGGAATCGCATGAGTCCGAGTTGGCCAAACAATGGCTGGATCGCGCCAAGGGCAAGATGAGCGACAGCCCGCAGGTGATGCGCGAACGCGAGCGCTATCTCACCTTGAAAGGGGACTACGAGGAATCCGCCAAGCTCGGCTACAAGGTTCTGGATAAGCTGCCGCATGACCGTGAAGGCGCGGTTTATCTTGCCTACGATCTTTATTATCTGAACCACTATGAAGATGCCCTGGCGCTGGTTACCAAATATGAATCGATTCTGCCCGATGACAAAGATCTTGCTTTGGTTGCGGGCTACGTTCACGAGCATGATGGAAAATCCCGCGAAGCTGTTGCCGACTACACTCGCGCGATCGAACGCGACCCCAAGCTAACTTTGGCTTATGTGAATCGCGGATACGTTTTGAACGATCTGGATGCGCCCGGCAATGCGGTCAAAGATTTTCAGATTGCCATTCAGTTGCAGCCTGACAACGGCGTGGCGCATCTCGGCCTGGCGTACTCCGATCTGCAGTTGCATCGGCCCAAACCGGCGCTCGTGCAGTTAGGCATTGCTCAGAAAACTTTAGGCAAGACTCGCCCGTGGCATTTGGCCAGGGCCGAGGCATTCCGGCAAGGACAGGATTTCTCGCACGCAGAGTCAGAATATCGGATAGCGCTGCAGGAAACTCCGAACGATCTTCCGATTCAGTTGGCATACGCGGACACGCTCTACCATCTGCGTCGATTCCCGCAGTCGCTTGCCGCAATTGATGTGGCGCAAAAGCTTTCTCCCACTGACCCGGCGGTGTATGCCTTAAAGGCACAAGTCCATGCGAAGGAGGGGGCGCGGGAAGAAACGATGCGCGACATCCAGTTAGCGGAGCAGTACGGCAACAATAAGGTCGACATTCTCATGGCTACGGGCGGCGCTCTCTTGGTGCTCGGTGATCGAGATGCCGCGATGCAGCGGTTCTCGCGTGCACTGGACGTTCCCAAGGGAGACCGCATCCAGGTGCGGTTATCCATCGCTCAAGTCTTTATGGGACGTGGGCACTACGACGAAGCTCGCCGTCAGATGGCGCTTGGCTTTGCCGAGGCGCGTGTTGACGCATCGCCGGTGACTCCCGAAGACATTCTGGAGGCAGCGAACATCTTCCTGGCGATGCACGACTTCAATCTTGCCGAAACCTATTTCGACAAAGCGCGGTTAGCTGGTGCCAACACTCGCGAGATTGGCATTGGACTCGCGAATACTTACCTCGCGGAAGGCGACAACCGCAAAGCAGAAGACGCGCTCGCAAGTCTCGGTCCGGCGAAAGACTTCGTCGATGACTACGACTACATGATGGCTGAGGCCAACGTGTTTCGCCAGCGCCAGGATACGGTGCAAGCTCTTTCCGCATTCGCGCAGGCCAGCACTGTCGCCGGCCAGGAGGATCAGACAACAGCTCAGACCGCACAGAGCGAGCTTGCCAGCGAGGAGGGCAAGGCGATCACGCAAAACCTGAGCCTGCTGCCCGAGGCTTTATTTATCCCCGCGCTGGAAGACATCAACGTGTACACGCTCGATGCCAAAATTCTGAACGTCACGAATCCGGCGTTGTTACCGCCTCCGCGGCATTCTTATCAGGACTTGGCCGATTCTCACTATCGCGTTCACGTCGCGAACCTGCCGGTAATCTCGGGCTTCGTTGGCGAAAGCCTGACGACCGGCCGATTGCTTTTCCCGAGCGTCGGAGTGATTCAGGATCGCAACACTTACGACACCATTATCAACGGAGGAATCACCCCGGTTCTTCATCTGGGACCGAACACAATTGCTTTTAATGGCGGGCTCCAGTTTACGGTTCGGCGGGACACGATTTCGCCTGTGTACATGAGCCAGGATCTCTTCCGCCAGTTTCTCTATCTCTCGACCAGTTCGTTCTTCAACTGGGTCTCGGTCAATGGCAGCGCCATCCGTGAGGCCGGACCATTTACTGATCAGAACCTGAGTTCACGGGACGCATCCGCTAGTTTGGAATTCACGGTCGGGCGTCCCTGGGGCCAGACTTCTTTGCTCGCCGGCTATGCGATCCGCGACCTTCTTTTTCACCCTCTCGTGCAGGAGTACTTCAATACCTCGAGCTATGTTGGAGTTCAGCGCAAGTTCGGCAGGCGTTTGACCGCAGCCGTATTGGCTGAGGATCTTCGATCGTGGAGAGTGCAAGGCGAAGAGTATGCGATCGCTCAGGCATTTCTTCCGGGCGCGAGATTCGAGTTCCGTGCAAATCCCAGCTGGAATTTTCAAGGGAACTTCCTGCTCTCACGCGGCGAGGGATACCACGAATACGATAACGCGCAGAGCGAATTTCTGGTGACTTACTCGCGGCCGCTCCGCGCCGGTCTGAAGGATGGCTCTGGCGGCGTGCCTGTCGCTCACCCATTTCGACTCTCTTTTGGATTTCAGCAACAAACATTTTACGAATTCGCAGGATCGTCCAAGACAACTCTTCTTCCGGTCGTGCACTTTACCCTATTTTAAAACTGCCTGAACCTAACCATGACCGAAATGATTAAGAGCGAAGCAAGCGTCTCGTCCGTTGACGAAAGTGTTCGGCCGGCGCCAGTGCATGCCAAGGCCCTCAAGTCCAAGCTTCTGGGCGGCAGCTTAACGCTGCTGGCTGGCTCTGGGCTCGTCGGAGTTACGAACCTGCTTTACAACGTGATCACGGCGCGGCTCCTCGGTCCCACAGGGTTTGCACACGCCACGGCAGTTTATACGCTGCTGATGCTCATGTCGGGCATCACCTTGTCGTTTCAGGTCGTGTGCGCAAAATACGTGGCGAAGAGCACATCGCCGGAATCCAGATCGTCCGTGTTCGCCAACCTGCACCAGCGGTCGTGGTTAGCCGGAATCGCCATTAGTGTCCTACTCTTTCTCTTGCGGGTGCCACTCGCCCGATATCTGAATTTGCCCGATCCATTTCTGATATCGCTGCTGGCGCTGGGAACCGCTTTTTACGTCCCCCTCGGCGTGCGCCGTGGCTACATTCAAGGCATTCACGCTTTCGGTCCTCTTGCCATCAACTTCATGTTGGAAGGGTTAGTCCGGCTGGGCGGAGCGTTCCTGTTGATTGAATTGGGAATGGGAGTAAAGGGAGCCGTCCTTGCCAGTGTATTGGCTGTAATTGTTTCTTACTTTGTCGCCCTCCCGAGTCCCGGATTAACCTCTTTGAGTTTTCGCGGAGTCGCTATCTCGGCGCAGGAGGGATTGCAGGCGATTGTTTTCTTTTGCGGCCAGACCGTCATCAATAATTTCGATATCGTTCTCGTAAAACATTTTTTCCCTCCCGCCGAAGCGGGATTCTATGCCGCGGTCGCGCTGGTCGGGCGTTTAGTAAATATGTGCGCCTGGTCCGTGGTCAATACCATGTTTCCGGTTTCTGCGGCGGCAGCCTCAGACGAGCATGAAAACAGCCCTGTCCTGGTTACGTCATTGTTGCTGGTCTTTCTCATCCTGTCGGTGCTGATCTTCGGCCTATGGATGGTTCCCAGCTTTCTCTGGAAAACGCTGTTTGGCGCTCACTTCGAACTGGGCAACTACGGGGCGCTGGCTCCGCTGCTGATCCTCTACGCCATCACCACCGGAGTGTATTCGCTCAGCTCCGTAATCATCACTTACGAAATGTCCCGCAAGATCGCTAATACCAGCTGGGTTCAATTGGCATTCAGTGGTGCCCTTGTTCTTGGGATTTGCGTGCTTCACCAAACGCTTCGCCAGGTGATTCTCGTCCAATTGGTGTTGATGGTGATTTTGCTTTTCATCCTGATCATTCCATTGCTCCGGCGTCAGCTGACTCCTCCGCCTCTTGGCGTGTACAGCAGTCTTCGGTTGCGCAGTATGCTGACCGAGGAAGAGGTGATGGCTGAGTTTCTGCGCAGTGAATTCCATCACCACGAGTTCAACGATTATCGGCGCGAGTTCGATCAGGTCGTCAGGCACCCGGATCTTAATAGTTCTAGAGAAAACGCGGTGCGGCAAGCTTTGCTATTTCTGCGGCGGGGTGCGATGTGGCGTGAACTCCCGGCAGACACCCGATGGTTTGAAGTCGAATTAAAGCCTGAAGACCTGAGTCGAGTTCGCTTTTTTCCGCGCGCACAATGGCGGCGCGTCTCCGAGGGAAGTTTCTACGTGACGGACGTTGTTGAGCGTATCCGTGTACAACTTGAAAGTTCTGTCCAGGACGATTTCTTTTCCAAGCTGCGCAGTCTCAGCGCTTCGGTGCGGCACGACCTGGAGAATCCTACAATCCTCCTCATCGGAGTGGATGAAACTGGGCCTCTGACGATCTTGGATGGCAATCACCGCGTGGCTGCAGCGATGCTCAGCCCGTCTCTATCCGCGCTGGGGCGCCTTCGATTTATTTGCGGGTTTTCGCCCGAGATGACACGGTGCTGCTGGTATTCCACGAATGTCAACACGCTATTGCGATACTTGACGAACCTTGTGCGTTATTTCTCCTACAGCCCAGAGACTGACATCGGCCGCTTTCAGGAACGCGGCCTGTAGTTCAATCGCAACACGCGCTCTTCATACCCTTGCACTACCGCGGGTTCTGTTGCTGCTGCTTCGAAGGACTATTTTGATGGCGGTGCGGCGGGTTCCTGCACAGGCGAGTTATCCCGACGCCGCAGCAGATTCGGTTCACCGAGCGCTCTGCGGGCATCGCGTTCCTGTTTCACGGTGGCTTCCACCTTCGCGTCGTTCTGCCCTGCAACCTGGTATAACTTTGACCCTTCCGCGGCGTGTCGAGTAGCTAATCCCACGGTCGCTTTGCCGGCAACGGTTTGGGCTTTGTCATAGAAAAACTGCGCCGTCTCGCGATCGCCTTCGATTTCGGCCAGGTATCCAATATTGTTAACCGCAAATGCGTTGTTTGGGTCCAGGGCATAAGCCTTTCGAAAGGCCTGATCTGCCGCACCAAGATCATTGCGATTCACGGCCGAGACTCCGCTAATGTTTAAGTCCGCCACTTTCGCTTCAGGATTTTTCTCTTCTGCTTCCAGCCGGGCGCGTAAATTCCGCGCGTTCTGCGCCGCCATCTCGGTGACCGGTTTGCCTCTCCACGAGCGAGCCAGCGTCACCACAGCGCTCGCATCCGAGTGCGTGGCCGCAGCTTCATCGTAAAATTTCAACGCTGCCTGCGACTCGCCTTCCATTTCCTTGGCGACGCCCATGTTATTGAGCGTGAAAATGTTGTTCGGATCCTTTGCCAGAACCTTGTTCAAGAAGAGATCGGCCTCAGGAGCGCGACCTTGTGACAACAGGCGTACCGCTTCCACGTTGTCATGATTGAGTTCAAGCGGAGTCCCCGGAATCACCAGCGCCTCTTTCAGAGTATGCCCTTCGACGCGACGCGAACTCGCGCGGAAAATGACTGCATCGGAGGCTTGCTGCCCAGCCAACTCGTAAAAGCGTTGCGCTCGGTCGACCTGTCCTTGCAGCTCCGAAACGTACCCGAGATTATTCAAAGTGAAAGGGTCGTCGGGGTCGAGAAGGTAAGCTTTGTAGAACGAAGTCTCCGCTTTGTTGTACTTATGCTTGCGGATGTCTTCCACTCCCTCCTGGTTTAGCCGCTGCACAGGAGTCGTCTGACTGCGTTTAGGCAGTTTGATTTTAAGGTCGCCAGCTCGTGCGCCCGTAGCCGATCCCACGATCGCACTTGTTATTCCGACGACCATCCATTGCTTCCAAGTCATGCCTAAAGGCCTCGCAAACTTATGTTTCGAAACGTAGTTGTGATGCCGGGAATGGCCAATGGTTTGTCGTCGAACAGTGCCTTTTTTTCGAAAACCTGACTACCCCTAGGCCTCTGTTTGGCATCCAAAAGATGCGTCAAATTCTTGTGTGGGGATGGCTATGTCTCGGTTCTTACTGCGTGCGGGGTTGGAGGTTTTTCTGGCTGGCTCAGTGCTGGCAGGAATGACGCACGGGCAAACGGTGCCGGTCCAGAACGTGGTATCTTCGCCTGCTGCTACCCCCGCATCGGACGACGCTGCCCCTCAGCCGGCGGATGCCGTCGATACCGCGATCGATCCAGCCAGCCTGATTCCCGATCTGCCGCCGGTTCGTCCTGCGAAAGCCAGTCTGATTGGCGGCAGGATTGGCAAACTGGATCGCGTACGCGATCGGATGACCGTTCAGCTTTTCGGTGGCGGCAAAATGATCATCGCGTTCGACCCGCGCACCAGCTTCTTTCAGGATGGCCTTAAGGCTTCGGCCTCCGACCTGCAAAGGGGAGATCGCATTTATATCGACACGATTCTCGACGGAGGCATGGTTTTCGCCAGAACCATTCGGCTGAAAACTGAAAACACTGCAGGCGGCGAGAGTCAGGGAACGGTCGTGAGCTATCGCAGCGATAAGAGTGAACTGCTGCTGCGCGACCTGCTTTCGCCCCGGCCACTAAAAATACGTCTGAACTCGCAGACCAAGGTTGTGGATAGCGGCCATCCTGCCTCCGCAAGCGAACTCGCTCCCGGAACGCTGGTCGCCGTGAAATTCGGTCCGCAGCAGGATGGGACCGACGTCGCCCGGGAAGTTTCTGTGCTGGCAATTCCCGGCGCTAGTTTCTCATTTGCCGGCACCGTTATGGCGGTAGACCTTCGCCTGGGAATTCTGGTTCTAACCTCTTCGACGGACCACAAGACCTACGAAATCTCGCTCGATGCGGCCGCTGCGTCAGTCGATAATCTGCGTCCCGGCGCTGACGTCACCGTACTGTCGCGGTTTGATGGCAGCCGCTACGTCGCTCAAAATGTAACGGTAAACCCGCCGACTCCGCGCTAGAGATTCTGTTGTACACGCTAGTCCGGATTCATCTCACTCTGCCGCGGCGGCAACGCCATCAGCTCAGGATGCTGCGCGTCCCGCCAGATTACGTTGAAGCATTCCCCTTCACCTTGCGGGCGCCACACGCTCCCGTCATCAAACTTTATCAGCGACGGAAAGAACACCCACCCCATCACGGTCTGCGCACTCTCAGCGCGGATGCCGGGTTTTTCAATCGTCTGCTCCTGGCCCGGCAAGATCGGTTTAGTCGTCGACCATTGAACGTTGAAGGGCCGTCGCAAATCCTGCGGAGCTACGAACATTTCGGTGGTGAGACTCACGCTCGAAATCGTTTTGCTGCTGGTGTTCTTTATATTGAGTGAAAAATTCTCTGGATGCTTCCAGAAATCGCCACCAGTAAACGCTACCGGGCAGGCCCGCGTAGGCGGAACGTAAATCGTATAAACCGCCATCATTCCATTTTCCATGTGGTCTTCCACATGGCAGTGAAACATCCACGTGCCGGGATTGTCGGCGACCATGTCGACCGTCTTCATGCTTCCCGGAAGCAACTCGATCACGTCAGTATGCCTACCCTCATCAGTAACGGTTTCGCCGTGCCAGTGCGGAGTGTGCAGGTCAATCTCATTGCCCATCCCCAGCAAATACCAGCGTACTTTCTCTCCTTGCTTCATGGTTAAGCCGGGAAGATTGCCGAAGATGAATCCGTTGATCGCATAGAACAGGCCGGCGGGCTTGCCGCCCATCTCATCGAACACCATGAAGGAAGCAATAAATTCGCGGTCCACGTCTTTCGGAGAGCCGTCAGGATTCGCTTTCCCTTTTGCCGTAACAACGATCGGCCCCAGCAAACCTGCATTGGTCTCAACCGCAGCATCCACATGCCCGTGATACCACCAGACGATGGAACTCGGCTGGCCTGGTCCCGGGCCGCTGGCCTCATTGGCAAACCAGTGGTAAGTGAATCGTCTTCCGGGTGCAACCCGGTCGCCTTTTCCAAACGGAATATAGAAAGAGCCTTCGCTGTTCTTGTCGTAGCGCAAGCCGTGCGGATGCATGTTGCGCGGGAGGTGCTGCCGATTCAGAAACTCGACCACGACTTCATCCCCAACTTCTGCGCGGATGATCGGGCCAAGAATTCCCAGCCACTGCGGCTGCGGCTTTGGCGTGGTAAAAGTGTCGTCCGTATATTCAATGAAGCGGCTCTTCGGCCACTGCCGCTTTTGCCCCCACGGCTGGGGAAGGGGCAGGGCATTGAGCAGGTTGTGCCCACTGGGAGCATAGTCCCAGGTCACGTCTTCGGCGGCGATGTAGTAATGGCGCGTCGCCGCCACGCTGTAGGATGCGGAAAAGAAGACTAACCACAGAACAACCGCCCGCTGGAGTCTCACGAAAGTCATTATCCCATTGCGGAGAACTTTCTAGTAGTCTCCGCGCCGGAACAGCGACCTCGTGAGATCGCATGCCCCCTGGCTATGGGTTGAAGGTGGCCGTAACTGTGGTTTCGGGAGTAGACGAACTTATGGTTATCGAACACGTCCCGGGGCCGGTACAGCCACCGCCAGACCATCCCGTGAAAGTAGCACCGCTATAAGGAGTGGCAGTCAGAGTAACGACCGTCCCATTGGCAAACGTCGCCGAGCAGTTGTTGTTGGTGCATCCGTCGATGCCGCTGCCGGGACTGGTCGTCACCGATCCGTTTCCGGTCGCAAATACGGTCAGTAGGGGAGGCTCCTGCCAGCTCGCTGGCGGCGTCTGGTCGCAAGGCAGGCCCGTAGCCGGTTTCGGAAGCGTCGGCGGTGTCGCCCACGGCTTGTTTACGAAGTCGAAAAACTCGGTCATGCTGGGCTGCGAAGCGTCGCGCCCGGTTAAAGGCGACAGGCCGAAGCGGGCCTCCACCATAGCCAGGACCGAGGTCGTATCGCGAACGGTGTGAGAGACGTAATTTTTGAGAGAGTACGGCGAAATGACAACGTTCGGCACGCGATAAGTCGTCCAGCCGAAGCTGCACGTTCCTTGTCCTTCCACCTCACCCGGTTTCGTGCATATGTCGTCAGTAATTCCCGGGGGATTCAAGTCAGTCGGCCAATTGTACCCATCGCCAGGAAGGGCAGCGGGCTGCGGCGAGACGTGGTCGTAGTATCCGCCGGGCTCGTCGTAGGTGAAAATCAAGGCTGAATCCGTCCAGTTGGGGCTTTGCAGCAATGGATTGATAACGTAGTTCGCCACATACTGCTCGCCAGCTTGCACATTGACAGGATACCCGTCGGAGTCCGATGGATGTTCATCGTATCCAGCGCTGGAAGCCGGCTCGACCAGAGCGAAGGCAGGCAAGTTGCCGGCCGCGGCGTCTATCGCAAACTGTTGTATGGGCGCTATGTTTTGCAATAGATCGGGTGTCTGCCCTGCGCTGTTGACGACAGTGGTGAAATAGGTGAACTCATTGAGATAGGAGCCATTTCCTTTCAACATACAGATTGCATTGTCGTCTGTGTAGTCCTCGGTACACGCCTGGCCAGCATCGGATAGACCGGTTGGGTTGATGTAAATCTTCCAACTGATGCCTGCATTTTGCAGCGCCTCGAAAATCGGCGGAACTGGCAGCGGATTCTCGGAACTATTAAGGGGATAGGCATGGCCATAAGAGGTGGCCCCGAGAATGTACATGCGGTTCAACTGCGTCCGAGACATCACCGGAGCGAACCATCTATCGGAAATTCCAAAGTCGCTCGCGATGGCGTAGTAGTAATTCAGATCTGTTCCGTCGTAGTAGCCCATGGCGCGCACGCCCATAACGTCCATGAAACCATCGGAACGGGCGTCGTACGCGGCAGTCCAGACAAAGCCGTTTAGCGGAGGATTCGGCGCTCCGGTCGAAGTGACCTCAGCGGGTTGATCGGCGGGATTTTGGTAATCCCAATCGTTGTGCGCTTCATTCCAGAACGGACTCTGATTCTCATTGCAGACTGAAGTGAAATGGAACGATGTGATCGGATTCGTCGGATCCACAGAGCAATCCGTCGCCGAGTTCGCGATGTTGCAGCCGGGAACGGACGGCGCCGCCCCTTGCAGAGGAGCAATCCCACTCGCTGGATTAAATTGTGGCAAGCCGTCAAAGCTCTGATCCGGAATTCCGTTGTTCGCCCAATACTGCCGCATCGCTCCAAAGTAGTGGTCGAACGAGCGATTCTCCTGCGCGAACAAAATAATGTGATTGATGCTGCTTTGCAACGATCCACCGAAAGTTGCAGTCACGGAAGTTGCTGCGCTTAGGGTGACGCTGCAAGTCGTGGTTCCCGTACAACCTCCAGACCAACTGCCAAAAGTGCTGCCGCTTGCAGGAGTCTCGGTCAGCGTGACCGCGCTGCCTTGGGCAAAAGGTGCGCTGCACGTGTTCGTAGTCGAGCTGCCCGATGAGCTGGAGCTCGTGCAATTGATTCCCGCCGGACTGCTGGTAACGGTTCCCGTGCCGCCGCCAGCCGTAGTTATGGTTAGCTGGTAGGTAGGTTCAGCTCCAAACGTTGCGGTCACCGAGGTCGCTGCGTTTATGGTGACGCTGCAACTCGCAGCTCCCGTACAAGCCCCTGCCCAGCTCACGAAAGTGCCACCGCTTGCGGGAGTCTCGGTCAACGTAACTGCGGTACCCGAAGCGAAAGTCGCTGTGCACGTGTTCGCAGTCGTACTAGCACTGGAACAATTGATTCCCGCCGGGCTGCTGGTCACAGTTCCCGTGCCCGCGCCAGCCGTGGCCACGGTTAGCTGATAAGTGGAAGCTTGAGTCGGTTGTGATGCCAGTCCTTGGCAACCAAGCAAAAAAAGCAGCAGAGAAAAGGCAGACAAGGACGTCAGCAAGGTGATGAGTGGATGTTTCATGGCGCGTTTTACTCCAGACGAAATCAACTTCGACAGACGCGATGTTTGATGAGGGTGGGTGAGAGGCAGTTGTCGTCTACCGAGGCACGGGGCGTTGTCTCAATTACTGTCCCCCATGCTTCTACTGTCCCGAAGGCGGATCTCTACAGTGGATTGTGTATATAGCGGTGAAAAGGGCCGCGAAATCGGCAAGTTACGCGCCACCCGGTTGCACAAACATTCACCCAGTGACATCCGTCACTTTGATTTTGTCCATCTCTCGCAGACATCCACAGGCTAGCCGCTCTACTGTGACCTCAGCGGAATAATTCTCTCGGGTTGCAAAAACATATGGAGGCGAGCCTCTTGAACATTCTGAGGAGCATGCTTGTAGTGTGCCTATTCGCGCCGGTGGCATTGGCGCAATTCAACCTGGCGGCGCGAGAATGCACGCTGTCAAGAAAGCTACTTAGGCATTCTTGCGCCGTCAACGCCATGGCCTATAGGTCGTAGCACCTAGGTTCTTGGACGAATGTAATCTTTCCCTTTCATAGCCTCAGTCATAAGCTGACTCAGTTCCCAGATAAGACCAGCTTAACAAGATCAAGGCAGCAAGACCCAGTCAGAAAGATCAGGCCGGTAACAGGAAATCTACAGGCGGGCGTGCCTTCCTCGTTCTGGCCACAGTTCGTGCAAGATCCTCTGCACTACTCCGCCCCCGAGGACCGATGCGTCATCTAAATCTCGCGGTTGCAGTCATTCTCGCGTGTGTGCGCCTGTGTTCGGCGGGTTCCTCCTATGTGGTGCCGACCACAACTCTCGCTGCTCAAACCTCCAACAACACCAGTGCGGCGAACAGTTTCCGGAACCAATCCAACGGCAATCGAGGAGCGGGAAACATCAGCAAAGTCGACGTCCACTCTCTGCTCTATTCCGGAACAAGCACGAAGGTCTACGCCCATCTGATGCTCTGGTTTGGGCAGTCCAGCCACATGAATGTCGGTTATAACTCCACTGATCCTGCGCAAGTCAAGAGCCAGATTGACGACATGATCAGCCGCGGCATTGATGGAGTGATCATCGACTGGTATGGACCAAACAATTTCATCGACCGGGCGACGCAGGCGGTCATGGCAGAGGCTGAAAGCCATCCGGGCTTCACTTTTGCCATCATGGTCGATAAGGGCGCCCTCGAATCGGACTCCTGTTCCGGATGTTCTCCTCAACAGGCCTTGATCAGTCAATTGCAATACGTCGAAAAAACGTATTTTTCTTCGCCCGCATACATGACTTGGCAGGGACAGCCAGTCGTTAGCAACTTCAATATCGATCTCTCCTACTCAATCGATTGGAACGCACTGAGTAGCAACTTGAGCACGCATCCTTTGTTTGTCTTCCAGAACAACAACGGATTCAGCCACGTGGTCAGCGATGGCAGCTACTCCTGGGTGATGCCGACTACAACTGATTACGGGATGAGCTATCTCTCCAGTTTTTACGACGCGGGAATGTCGTTCCAGAACGAACAAACGATAGGTGCAACATACAAAGGCTTCAACGATACTCTGGCGCCCTGGGGTTCCGATCGCATCATGGGGCAGCAATGCGGCCAGACCTGGCTGCAAACATTCTCCGAAATAAACGGTCTTTATAATTCAGGAAAAGAACTGCCCGATTTGCAACTGGTGACCTGGAACGATTATGAAGAGGCCACGGAGATCGAATCCGGTATAGACAATTGTCTGACAGTCTCCGCTTCGGTTGCCGGAACGGCTCTACAGTGGGCCACCAGCGGCGAAGAGAGCACGGTCGACCACTACACGGTGTATATCAGCTCCGATGGTCAGAACCTGATGCCTCTGACGAACATGACGGCTGGGACCGACTCGTTGAACCTGTGCAGCTTTTCGATTCCGGCGGGCAATTACAAATTATTTGTGCAGGCTGTGGGCAAGCCTATCCTCGCGAACCAGATCACCGGCGCGATCAGCTACAGCCCAGCGTGCGCCGCCGGCACAGGCTCGTCAACGCTAGCCTTCAGCGCTTCCCCGTCAACAGTGATCATTCCGGCCGGCAAGTCAGGAAGCCTTACCGTCACCGCCAAGCCGCAATCCGGCTCCTTCAACCACGCGATCTCGCTCTCCTGCAGTGGTCTGCCCAGCGGTTTCAGTTGCGCCTTCTCGCCCGCCACCATTACTCCCGGCAGTGGCACCGGCACTTCCACTCTTACCATTTCCTCCGTGGCCGTTGCCGGGCGTAATTTGCCCCAGCGGAGCAAGGCGAATCCAATCTATGCTGGCTGGCTGTTGTCTTTCGGAATAGCCGGCTTCGCTTTTATCGGTAACATGAGCCGCAGGCGTATCGCTCAATTCCTCGCCCTTGTGGCTTTGCTGGCTCTCGGAATGATGACCGTTTCCTGCAGCGGAATCAGCACCGGAACGCAGAGCGCCGCCGCCGCGGCTCCCAGCAATTATTCCGTAACCGTTCTTGGGAGTTCCGGTTCCACCCAGGTCTCTACTCCCGTTAACATTATCGTTCAATAGATTCTTGCGGTCTAAACTCTTCCACGATGGCCGCTGAACGGCGGAGCGATGCATCCATCCTGATGAATTTCGCGTCATCATCCTCAGCATGAGAGCCTTCGAAGGGACCCAAGTGGGCAATCTTCGGAATCGGGTCACCCGCCGCAGCGCCTCGGTTCTCTGTTCGAGCTCAAAATGCCGCAAATACTTCTGGATGATCGTGGGCATCGTCATACGAAGAGCCGTGGAGAAGTTTTGTACCGCCATCGCCTGCTGCTTTTCTTTATTCGTGAGCAGATCAATCAGACATCGGGCCAGGTCTTCCGCATTTCCCGGTTGATAGAATTCAATCGCTATTTCTTCACCCTGTGCCATCTGGCGGAAATCTGGGAGATCCGCGCAAGCGATAGGCACTCCGTATGCGCAAGCCAAATGCGCAACACCACTACAACCCGTCGAGGAAGAGTAAGGCATCACGGCAAGAGATGAACTCTGGAAAAGATTCGGCAACTGGTCTTCATGCACATAACCGGTGAATTCAATTGCCGGATTTCCCGCGCATTTCTTCTTCACGGATTCCACATACCCAGCGGCCTGAGGATGGTCACCTCCGCCGATGACTAACCTTGCGTCGGGCATTTCGTTTGAAACAATCTTGAACGCCTCGATCATGAGTTCGAGCCGCTTGTAAGTTCCCCACTTGCCGAAGGCCAGGATGCGATGCTCAGGATTTCCGCGTCGCGAGAAATCAGGGTACTCCGGTCTCTGCGTGAGAACGCCGTGGGAACGGAGGTGAACATTGTCGTGCCCATATTTATCACGCAGGATCCTGCGATATCCCGGCATGAGCACAGAGACCGAATTCGACAGCAGAAGCATTCTGGTGGCTACCGCCCCCGCCGTGCGATAAATCCGCGGATGCCGGACCCCCGCGTCTTTTAAGTCCACAGTATCCATCAGGTGGTGGAGGGTCACGTGAGTATAGCGACCGCTTATACGTGCCAGCAAAGGAGTGACCAGCCCCATAAAAGCATTGATGGGATTTCGGCCGAATGTGCTGAAGAGCAGATTGAACCAGACGACGTCTGGTTTCAAGGTCCAGATGGCATTGAGAAGACGAACCGAACTCGCGGGATCATCCATCGACCAGCAGCGTTGCACTGAAAAACCATCTAGCTCGGGCTGTGATGGAGAAATATTATCGGCAAGAATCGTCAGGCTAACAAAGGGATTCCGCCGCAACTCCTCCGCGATGTGAAGTCCGTACTCGCTTAATCCTCCCTGGCTGGGTGGAAAAGTGCTTACCAGACAAATCTTCATTGGGCTCCGGTCTCGTGATCCGCTTGACGTTGGATGAGTTACATGGGGAAGAAGTTGGCTATCTGATTCTTGCCCTAGGGCAGCGCCGGCAACTGAGACAAACCGTCCTCCGGCACCGGCAGTTTCTGGAGGAATGCCTCTTTGACTTTCGCTTCTGCGACTTCGATGGGGAGGGGCTCGATGACAGTAATGGCGCCCGTGAGACGGCTCAGTGTGAGGTAGGCCTCGCGGTTGGTGAGAAGAAAATCCAGCGGATATTCGGGCTTACGGGTCCGCGCTGCCACCGGGTCGGCGTCGATAAGATAAGCTATGTCGGGCTTACGTACGATCTTCAGTAGAAATCGAATGAATGTCCGAGCCAGCCGTCGGTCCAATGGCAGGTTCGCGAGCTCATCGTAGATGTAGCGATCAAAGATGACTACCTCGACGTCGCTTTTGCGAATGCTCCGAAGCACTCGCCGGAGCTTCAGGGCATCCGCAAAGTAAAGCCCAAAGCGCATGGCGCTGACTGGCCATGACTTAACATTCTTGTCGCGCCGGTGCAACGGCTTCTCTGGAGTCCCGATCCCCTTGTCTCCCTTGAACGCCGCATGGCTCATGAACTCGCGGAACTCCGGGAACGCGACAACATCGTCCCAGAAGGTGTAGAGCTTCACTCTAACGCCGCTTTTAGCAAGCCAGTCTTGCAACGCGCCGATCTGCGTGGACTTGCCCGCTCCATCGATTCCCGAAAAGCTCACAATCATAACGAGGCTGACTCAGTGTGGATTTTTCGATCACGTACTTCTACGCAACTACAACTCTCTGTTTAATGCGCTCCCGGGGGCTTACTTGGAGTAGCCGCAGTCAGGGCGACCACCGTTCCCACAGCCACACCCGCTCCAATGATCGCTCCCGTCCTTAGAACGATGGTCCGCACTCGGTGTTGCTTTGCCGGCGCAATGGCCACGCCCGCCGGCTGCGACGCCGCTACACCGGTGGCGTTGGGCGCTTCCGCTGCCGCAGTGCCCACTGGCTTTTGAGGAGTCGATTGCGCTTGAGTATCGGCCGATGCTGACGGACTCGACCGGGAGGACGACGGCGCTGTAAAACGTGGGTCGGACGAACTCTGCTGCGTCACGGGTGCTGACGCTTTTGCCAAGATCGTTCCCGGACTATCTGGAAGTTGTTCTTCCGCTTTCGAAGTACTCCCGGCGTTCGCTACCGGGACGTTTTGTTGCAGTGGTTTGTTGGCGTCGAATGACTCATTCGCTGCCTGCGTCGCGGCTTGTTGCGCCCTAGCCGACAATGCGATTCCGGGCAGCCCTGAGAGCAAGCTGCTCCATGCAACGTGCACGAGTGCCTTCTTCCATGCTTTCATCGTTATCTCCGGCGGACAGAGAAACTATTTAGCTGGCAGCCTTCAAATCCGCGATCCCACGCGGAACTGAATACCAGGGCAAAGTCTGCGGTTCTTCGAGCGATGCAACCGCCTGGAAGCTCTTCGCAGCTTCATCGGCTGTCGCGAACACTTCGAACAGGCGATCCACGCGCATGAGTTCAAGGATTGCCGCGGACGCTGGAGAAAGAGCGGCCAGCTTCAGATCTCCATCCCGCTTCATCGTTTCTTCCATGCAATGAAGAAGAATTTCGATGCCGGCGCTGTCAATGTTTTGCATCTGAGAGCAATCCAGAACGATACGTGGACGATCCACTTCCAGAAGTGGCTGCAGTTCGACGAGGAACGCCTTTCCTTCTGCGTGGTTCAGTTTTTCCGGTAACTCCATCACAACAACGGGCCCTCGGGTATACATGTCAGTCACCCCTGAATGAGATCAGCTCCCAGCTGCCATGCTTCGGGCGCTGGAGACTGTTTTGGGTTTGGATCTGCAACAACTTTTTGCTCTCTTGCTTTGCGGCTCCAGCTCAAACCGTTCTTCGTTTCCTGTTGCGCTGGACGATTGGAACGCATCACACAAGGATCTGAAATCTCGAGCACTACCTCATGCTCCAAACTCAGAAATCGATTTCCATTTGCCACGGCATGCCGCACTTCGAGCCAAATTCCGACGTGAGTGTTCGCCAGGATCGAACTGTCTTCAACCACCGTGCCGCAGTCTACGTAGCAATCTTTTTCGATGCTGCTGAAGCGCGTAATCAACGTGTCTTCTTGAATCTTAGAGCTGCGGCCCACGTATGCAGGCGCGACAATTCGCGCTCCTCGATCGATCTCGGCTCCAGCGTCTATCCAAATACCAGGCCTAACTTCACGGCCACAAGGCCGCATCGCGCAGCGTCCAGACAGTGCATCAGAAACGAGCCGGCGCAGATCTTGGGGATGTTGCAGCCGGTTAACGTAATCGCGAATAAAGTACGTAGCGCCAATTTTTTCAGCTTGCGCCAGCAAGCCCTCAAGTTCACTCTGGTGTGCCTGTGCGCAATCAACAACCCACAGATCCAGAGTCCCATCCCGGTCCATGCCGCGCGTCGCTACCTGCCGGGCTTCTCGATGGAAGTAGAAGAGGTCCAGCAGATCCGTTTCCGCATAGACGTTTGCTGATACGACAAACGAGTGCTCGATGCTTCTTTGCGAGTAATCCCGCAGTTGGTCGGAAACGGCGCTGAGCACATCATCGACAGTCCGAACGCTCACATTCTCGTACGCGCCCCTGAGGGGTTCTACTCCGCAAGAATGCTCCGCTGCCACCAGTACCGTAATAGTCTCTACATCGGCACGGACGAAACGCTCGATCATGCTTTCAAGCACGGAACGACCCAGAACCTCAACACACGCCAAAGGCTGCGTAAGCAGAGCTTTCAGGTCGGATTGCGGGGCAGCCGAGCTGAAAATCTCTTGCTCTGCCCCAACTACTACAATGGCCCCTAACCCCACAGAAGTTTTCCTTTCCCTAATCTTCTTTGCTTCAGGAATCTTTTTGTTCCCTTTTAGTATTTTGCCGGTACCGTTTTATGCCACTGCAAGTTGGGGTCGAGCATTGTTTTTCTCAGGAGCCGCAGATTCAGCAACATGATTCGCTGCGGGCCGGCGCAGAACTCTCCGCTTCGGGAAAAGCAAATCGCGCATCTTCATCTTCGCCTTGTGGAGTTGAGACTTTGAATTGCCGACTGAGCAGTCGAGCATCTTCGCGATTTCGTGGTGCTGGTAACCTTCCACCTCGTGAAGAGCGAAAATCTTGCGGCAGCCTTCCGGGAGCTCTTGCATGGCGCGTCGCAACGCAATCCGGTCTACTGCGCCGCTCAGGCGCGGGTCCGCTTTGCCGATGTCGCGTCGCAATGACGGCGATTCTGCCGAGACCGGCTCGTCCAGAGAGATCGGCGGAGCTTTGCGGCGCCGCAACTTCATTAGCACCGTATTGACGGCAATTCGGTAGAGCCAGGTCGAAAATGCGGAATCACAGCGGAATGAGCCAACGCTGCGAAATACCTGCAGGAAGGCTTCCTGCGTTAGATCTTCAGCCTCGGCGATATCTTTCGTCATCAGCAGGCATACGGAATACACGCGCTTCTTGTGCAATTGGAAGAGCGTGGCAAAGGCCTGTTCGTCGCCGCGTTGTGCGCGCTGTACCAGGCTGCGTTCGGATTCGTCCCGTTTGGGGGCTGGAATTGCATCGGCTGCTGTCGCGGAAATCACGCAAGTCGCCACTGTAGTCTCCTTCGTACAAACTAGGGTGGTTGTTTTGCTCTCCATGATTCCGGGAGCATTCAACTTCCAAAATGAGAGTACTGGCTATGCGTCCAGAGGCCCATCAGGATGCTCCTGTAATTGACTGGTAGGTTTGCTGTACAACTCTAGGGGAGTTAAATGTTGAGAAATCGGTTTAATTCTGTGTCCGACGCAAAACTTTTATGGCTGCGATGTGTTGCTCGGCTGCTGAAGTCCGAGCGCACTCGATAAGCAAAAAAACAGGGCGATCAGAAGATCGCCCTGCCAAAATGTTGCCCCTGCGGATGCCGTCTTCCGAATCAATAGAGTTTAAAACCAACCTCGACGCTGATCTGAACGTTTACCGGCTGGCCATCCTTCATAGCGGGCTGAAAGCGCCATTGCTTCACTGCCTCAACCGCTCTGGCGTCCAATCCAAATCCCAAGCCACGTACCACGCGAATGTCCCGCGGATGCCCCTGCTGATCGACAATCAGCCAAAGCACGCATGTTCCCTGCGTCTTGGCATTCCGGGCTTCCTCGGTATATTCGGGGTCAGGAGTTGTAACAGGCTGAGGAGCTGAGATTCCACCGCCGACCTTGAACACGCCTCCACCTACACCGCCGCCGCTGCCAGCGCCCACGCCAGGACCGTGGCCCGCTCCCACTCCGCCACCAGCTCCCGAGCCAATGCCGCCGCCCGAACCAATGCCATTCGAAGGCGGAGCGGACGGAAGCGGCGCGGCCACCGGATCGCCGAGGTTCGGCATGTGATTATTGGCCAACTTTACCTGGGGAACAACGACGGTCGGCTCAACAGCAAGCTTCGGATGTTCGTTGTGAACCACAATCTGCGGCGGCGTGATCTGCTCGACGGCAAGCTTTGGCAGTCTTCCTTTTGTTGCAGGCAACCGGTCGTGATCGCCACCACCCCCGCCACCACTCGCGATCTTCTTTGCCACCGGAAGCGCGTAGGTTTCCGGCGAAGGCGCAATCAAAGTTACCGTCTGGTGCTGCTGAACTTTTTGCACAACTTGATGTCCGAACGTCGCGGCGCTAAGGATAAAGCCGAGCGCAATAACGTGCACTACGGCAGATCCGGCAAGTCCGTTAGATCGATAATTATTAAACTGTCCCCAGATTGCGTCCGGAGCAGCCGCTCGTTGGGTCCGCGGCGCATTCACTCCCGACCGCACGCCTGATTCGCGGCCCGCATAAAGAGGATTGTCGAGGACTGCTGTTGAAGACCCTGAGTACGATGCTTGAGCGGCGAGACGGGGACTTTGGTTCGGCATTGACACTCCTTATAAACGTCGGCAGAAAAATTGCACTTCTGAATTAAAGATCGAGGATGGTAAGCCTCACCATCCCCAGGTTATGAGGGCCACGGTTTTCTAAATCCGACCGCGGCCCCCGGAAACGTTACAGGCGCCCGGCCAGGAGCAGCACCAGTAGAACCACGACTACCAAGCCAAGTCCGCCGCTGGGGTAGTAGCCCCACGATCTGCTATACGGCCACGCTGGCAGAGCTCCGAGTAACAACAGAACCAGAACAATCAGTAAAATTGTCGACATAAAAATCCCTCCCTTTCATGGTTTGTCAGCTACTTCGTTTGCTGCTCTGGAGCCCGGCCATAGAGCCGGGCTCCCGTTTCAAACCCACACTCCAACTTAACGGCTCGCTGCAGTCGTACTCTCGGGTGCGATCACTGCACCGTGCTCCTTGGCTTGGCCCGAATATCTCCTCACCGCAGACAGAAACGGTTCACTCGTGGCTTTCGGATGAACCTTCCCGCTCAAGATTTCTTCGAACGGCACGAAGCTCCCGTAAAGAATTCGAGTTTCGTCTTTGTCTTGCGTAACCACGGCACCGGTCAAATCAATTCCTGCAAAAATTCCACGGGCTCGTGAGTAGGTCAGTACCTCGGCCTTCATCTTCCAGTCCGTATCGGCGCCGGTATCGCGTCCGACTGGGCCAGCGGCTGCCGAAGCGTCCGCGCCAACTTTAAATTTGCTGTGCAACAGATGCTGCATTCCGTCTTCATTCGTTACAACCATGATCACGTCAACAGCCTGTCCGCCGAGCTGCAATCCCCAGCTTCCACCCGTGATAGTGATCGGCGCAGGGGCGCTCCAGCGGCCAGCTTCCGTGCGGCAGGTCGCTACGCCTTTGCCATGGTTGCCGCCGAAACCGACTGCAATTTTCACCATCGAAGGAATCACCGCGATGCACTTCGCATCCCTCATAACCTTGTCAGGGATGGCTTTGTCAGGAGTGGCCATGATTTCGTCCAGAACTTTGGCCGATGCATCGAGCCGTTTGTCGATGTCCGAGACATCCTTGTCCTCCGCGCACCAAGCGATGCTCGAGAAAACCAGGAGACTGGCACCGAGCACTAAAAGACTTTTCGTTACACTGAAGCTGTTTCTTGTCATAACTAAATCCTCTTCCGTGCTCGAAGCGAGCAACTATTATTTGAATTTCTCCCGCGTAGTTAAGCTAACTTTCTTGGGCTTGTGCTTCCATCCGGTTCAAGCTGTAAAAAGAACTCATCGCATGGCAGGGAGCCGGGGAAATACCCCCGACACCCTAGAGGCCGCTACAGTCGGTCAACGCGACAGCTAGGGTGATCACTGGAGAAAGAAATACGCTACAACTGGGTGTAAAACAAATGCGCAGGGCTTTCCGATGCGGAAAGCCCCGTAAAAGCTGCGTTCTAGCGATCATCTCAACGGTTGGCGTCACGCCGCCGTTTTTCTATCCGCTGGCACCTCACCGGACGATGCAATGTCTTGAGCGCCAGTGACTTCCATGATGCCCTTGGCGCGCGAGATTTCCTCTGTGGTTTCGCAATGAACCGCGACCAGGATGCCGCCCTTCAGCAATCTTCCTTCATATTTCTTGGCTTCATCTTCGGGGATTCCCGCGCCGATGAGAACTCCAGTGAATCCGCCCAGAGCGCCACCTACACCAACCCCCGCGAGGGCCGCCAGCAAAGGCCCGGCAGCGACAATCGGACCGATTCCAGGAATCGCCAGCGCGCCAACTCCCACGAGCCAGCCCAGAGCGCCTCCCACTGCCGCTCCGGAGCCCGCCCCATAGGCTGCTCCTGCCGGCGCCTTGGTAGCCTTTTCGGTGACCAATTCGCCGGACCCAACATCTTCCGGTAGCAGAACGGAAATATCCGCAGTTGAAAATCCGGCGTCCCTTAGCGCGGCCACTGCCGAGTCCATCTCGCTACGCTTCAGGTAAATTCCAAACACTGATTTATTTTTCGCCATTAATCCATCTCCCCGTGAAACAAATTTGTTCTTCAAATCGCAGCCACGAAAATGTTTCCAACCGGAATCACGCAGGCTGCGTACAGAAATTCAGAGTCGGCCATACAACTACTCAATCCAATCGGGGGAAGTCCTGATATGAAAACAAACTACTCGGTAGGAACTACGCTGTTGCTTTCGATGGGATGATTACAAACGGGGAAATGGTTTCCTGACACAGGATTTCTCGCGCGAGCATGTTCCTAGGGCAGCGCGTCTACAACTTCCACCGAAACCTCTGGCGAGGCGGTGTTAGTGGGAAAGATTGCGGTAATTCGCGTGCCGCTATTTCCAGATTTAATCTCCAACTGTCCTCTCAACTGGCGCACGCGTTCTCCCATGCCCTGAAGGCCAACACCGAGACGAGTCGGCGTCGGCATGCCCTTGCCCCGGTCAAGTATTTCGATGGTGACGTTGCCGGAGTCGCGGGTGATCGTGATGCTGGCCCAGTTGCTGCCGGAGTGGCGATGAATATTCGTAAGGCATTCCTGCACGATGCGGAAGATTGCGGTCTCAAGCTCTCCCGGCAGACGGCCAACTTTGGGGTCGAGATGCAGATTTACCTCGATCTTGCTTCGTTCCGCAAAACCCTCCACGTACCAGCGCACGGCCGAGTGCAGTCCGGCCTCATCGAGCAATGGCGGGTGTAGCAGATGAGACATTGTCCTCAAGTCTCTGGATAGTTCGTCGATAAGATGCAGGCTTCCTGTGATGGACTTGGCGAGCCCGGAATTCTCCCTCTTGAGTACCTCTTCGACCGGAACCAGATTCAGGTTTAACGCTACCAGGATCTGCCCGGCCGCATCGTGCAGCTCGCGCGCGATGCGGCGTCTTTCATCATCCTGCATTCTCAGCAGCCGTGCCGAAAGCGTTCGCAAGCCTTCCTGGGCGCGCTCCAGTTCAGAGGTGCGCTCCTTTACCATCCCGTCTAATTGTTCATGAGCAGCCCGGATCGCATCTTCAGCGCTCTTGCGTTCGCTGATATCCCTGCACACTCCCATTATTTTTGTGGGATGGTTCGATGCATCGTAGATGACCTGCCCAGACGCTTCCATCCATCCCACGCTTCCGTCGGTCTTCGTGTAGCGATATTGCCAATGGCACTTACCGCCGCCCTGCACCGCCTGCTGAACGGCGTCCGTCACTTGCTGGCGATCGTCGGGATGAATGTCTTCCAGAAATGCATCGACGTCTCCTCCGAACGATCCCAGTTGCCGCCCATGAATCCTTTCCATGTTTTCGGACCAGTGAACGCTTCCGGTTGCAACATCCCAATCCCAGGTGCCGACATTCGCCGCTTCCAGGCAGAAGCGCATTCGTTGTTCGCTTTCTCGCAACGCCTGTTCAACGTGCCTAATTCGCGTAACATCACGGGCAATCTTGGAAGCGCCTACGATTCTCCCGGCCGAATCCTTTAGCGGCGAAATCGTGAGCGACACAAGAACTTGCCTGCCGCCTTTTGCAATTCGCTCGGTTTCGAAGTGTTCAATGCGCTCGCCTGATCGAATGCGCCGCAGGATCTCGACCTCCTGGGCTTGTAAATTCGGTGGGATGAGAAGAGTGATTGGCTTGCCCAGAACTTCTTGCTCCGTGTACCCGAAGATTCGCTCCGCACTGTTATTCCAGCTGGTAATGATGCCGTTCAGATCCTTCGCAATAATCGCATCGTCCGAACTCTCCACAATGGCCGCCAGCCTCGAACGGGTTTCGACGGCAGCGTCGGGCATGAGCAGTGCGCGGTTTGGGAGTTCGGCTTTCTTCATAGGTAGTCGCAGTGTTCGAGTCTCATTACTCCCGCACAGCTTCACGCACATCATCTATGACGGAGCTGGACTCCCGTAACACGGGCCTGCAGGGAATCATGAGTTCGACGAGCGTTCCAGGACGCGCATTACTCAGCCGTAACTCTCCGCCAAATTCCTTGGCGCGCTGTTTCATGCCGCCGATCCCGACTCCAACGCTGTCCGGTTGAAGTTCCTCAATTTCTCTACCAATTCCTTTGCCATTGTCCCGAACCGCAACCACAATAATTCCTTCCTTTTGAGTCAACGTAATCCACACCTTGTTCGCTTCGGAGTGCCGGAAGACATTGGTAAGCGCCTCTTGAACGATGCGGAAAACTGCCGTTTCCACTTCGGCTCCCAGCCGCGGGAAATCGCCAGGCTGCACGTCGAGAGCAGTTTCTATGCCGCTTCGCTTGGCCAGTCCCTCCACGTACCAGGAAAGCGCCGACAGCAAGCCCACTTCATCAAGCAGCGGCGGATGCAGAAGATGAGACATGGTGCGCACTTGTTGAATGGCACCGTCGATAATGCTGCTCGCCTGCGTCCACGTCTCCTCTTTCGGCTCGCCGGATTTGGATTTCTGCAGGATCATCTTGTCGAGCACCATCTTGGCGACGGCCAGTTCTTGACCTAGCCCGTCGTGCAGATCGCGCGCCAGCCGGCGGCGCTCTTGATCCTGCATGGTCATGAGCCGGATGGAGAGCCGCCGCAATTCGTCCGTCCTCCTGTCGACCATTTTCTCCAGCTCTGCCGCGTTGTCGCGAATCGATTGTTCGAGCAGTTTGCTGTCCTGAATGTCAGAACAGGTTCCGTACCATTTGACGATCTTCCCGTCGTCGCGAATAGGAACCGCACGTGCCCGAAACCAGCGGTAGGATCCATCCTTTGATTGCAGGCGGTACTCGGCTTCGTAGTTTGCACCCGAGTCTATACAGCGCAACCACTCATCCATCGCTTTTTGCTTGTCATCGGGGTGAACGTACTCCAACCATCCGAAACCATTCACTGAACCTGGCGCGGCGCCAGTGAAGTCGTAAAACCGATGGCTGATGTAATCCCGGGAGCCGTCGGCGTTACGGCTGAAAATTATGTCTGGCGCAGTATGGACAATCGCATCCAGTTCCTGATTTTTTCCCACCAGTTCAACATTCAGCTGCAACAGCAATTCTGCCTTGCTCGCTAGTTCTTCCGTGCGCTCCAGCACGCGTTGCTCGAGATCACGATTCAGGGCTTCCAGTTGCCGTGTCTTGCGGTGCAGGTCTACAAACACTCTCACTTTTGCGCGCAGCATTTCCGGAACCACCGGAACGGAAATATAATCGACCGCTCCATGTTCATAACCCTTGAGCTGATCCAGGTCGGTCAAGTGCACTGCCGAAACGAAAATGATCGCGGTTCTCTGAAAGCGCGGGTGCTGGCGAATCATCGCCGCCAATTGAAAACCGTCGAGCTCTGGCATGCTCACATCCATGAGCACAACGGCGACATCAGTCTTCAGCAGAACCTCGAGGGCCTCTTTCGCACACGAGGCTTTGATCAGGTTTTCCCCCAATCCGCCGAGCATTACCTCATAGCTGAGCAGCTTGGCGGGCTGATCATCCACCATGAGGATATTGATCTTCTCGTTTGTGCCCATAAGTACAAACCACTTTTTCGCAGTGTTACCTTCGCAAAGCTGTTGCCGCGGCCATTACCTGTGAAGCCACATACGCAGTGACGAGAGCAGTTGCTCCGTATTGACCGGCTTGGCCAGATACTCGGAAGCCCCGGCCTCAAGGCATTTCTCGCGATCTCCTTTCATCGCTTTTGCGGTTAGTGCAATGATCGGCAAACGCCGGAAGTTAGGATTCTGCCGGATCACTTGCATAGTCTCGTAGCCATCCATCTCGGGCATCATAATATCCATCAACACAATCGCGATGTCCGGCGTGGATTCGATCTTGGCGATCGCCTCGCGTCCGGTTCCAGCAGTGATTACATTCATGCCGCGGCGCTCGATCACGCTGCTGAGAGCAAAAATATTTCGCACGTCATCGTCGACTACCAGGACTCTCTTACCCACAAGAGCATCGTCCGAGTGATGCAGCCGGTCGAGAAGTTTTTGTTTTTCTACCGGCAGATCGGCGACTACGCGATGCAGGAATAATGCGGTTTCATCCAGTAGGCGTTCCGGCGATTCCACTCCCTTCACCACGACGCTGCGAGCCAGCGAGTGCAGGCGCGCATCCTCTTCTGGTGAAAGCTCCTTGCCGGTAAATACTACTACCGGCAAATCGCTGAGCGCCGGATTGTCACGGAAACGCTCCAACACTTCGAAGCCTGATATATCGGGCAGGCGCAGATCGAGAACGACGCAGTCGAAAGTCTGCTCGCTGACAGTCTCGATTGCTTCCGCTCCCGTGCTTGCGACTGTGACATCAATGTCGTCATAACCCAGCAGTTCTTTGATGCTGAGCTGCTCGGCCGGATTGTCCTCCACCACAAGCAACCGCTTCCGCCGCGGAGCGGAATATTCCTTGATGCGGGCCAGCGCCGTTTCCAATCCCTCTGGCGTCGTTGGTTTTGTGACAAATGCAAACGCGCCTCGGGTGAGGCCGTGATGCCGGTCTTCGTCGAGCGTTAGCATCTGCACTGGAATGTGCCTCGTCGCTGGATCCTGCTTCAAGTGGTTCAGAACCGTCCAGCCCAGCATATCGGGCAGGAAAACATCGAGCGACACCGCGGTTGGATGATACTCCTTGGCCAGTGCGAGAGCTTCCGCTCCTCGAGTTGCCACAAGGACCTTGAAGCCCTTGTCCCGAGAGAGATCGCACAACACTCGCGCGTAGTGAGGATCATCCTCCACAACCAGCAGGATTGCATCGTCCGGCTGCAGGTTGTCGCGATCATCGGGAATTTTTTCGACCGCATGTTCCACCACAGATAACGGTGCTGGAGAAATAGACGACCGGAATTTTGGCTCGACCGCCGCGGCGTTCCCCACAGAAGGCCCCACATACGTTTGCGGCAAATACAGAGTGAACGTGCTGCCTTTGCCGGGAGTGCTGCGCAGCTGGATTTCTCCACCGAGCAGACTCGCGAGTTCGCGGCTGATCGCCAATCCCAAACCCGTTCCGCCGTATTTTCGGCTGGTCCCAGCATCCGCCTGCTGAAAGGCCTCGAAGATGATGCGTTGCTTCTCTTGGGGAATGCCGATGCCGCTATCGGAAACCTCAAACGAGACCACCGATCCCGCCTTACCCAGGATCGGATGTCCTTCCGTCCAACCGGATTGAGCAAGAGAGACGGAGAGGCGCACGCCTCCAACTTCAGTGAACTTAAAGGCGTTGGAGAGCAAGTTCTTCAATACTTGCTGCAAGCGCTTCGAGTCGGTGACAACGCTCCGCGAAAGGTGCGGATCGGTCTGCACTTCGAAGCTGAGATGCCGGTTTTCCGCTTCATGGCGGAATGGGCGTTCTACCGCGTCCAGCATGCTGGCAAAGTAGACTTCTTCGGCCTCGACGGAAACCGTTCCGGACTCAATCTTCGATAGATCAAGAATGTCAGTGATCAAGTTCAGCAGATCCGTTCCCGCGCCATGAATGGTGCGCGAGAATTCAACCTGTTTCGCTGTCAGGTTGCCATCCGGGTTATCGCTGAGTTGCTGGCCCAGCACCAGGATGCTGTTGAGCGGCGTCCGCAACTCATGCGACATGTTAGCCAGGAATTCGGATTTGTATTTCGACGTCAACGCGAGCTCCTTAGCCTTCTCTTCCAGAGCGCGCCGTGCTTGTTCGATTTCCTGATTCTTACGTTCGACTTCGACGTTCTGTTCAGCGAGTTGCTGCGCCTTTTGCGCGAGCTGCTCGTTGGTCTGCTGCAATTCTTTTTGCTGAACCTGGAGTTCCGTTGCCAATTGCTGCGACTGCTTCAACAGACCTTCGGTCTGCATTGTGGCTTCAATACTATTCAGCACGATACCGATGCTCGCAGTCAGTTGTTCAAGGAATGCCAACTGGGAGGTTGTGAAACTGCTCAGAGATGCTAGTTCGATAACCGCCTTGACGCGGTCTTCAAACAGCACGGGGAGCACAATTACATTGCGCGGAACGGCCTCGAACAAGCCAGAGCGAATCGCAATCGTGTTCGGGGGCAGATCGGAGATCAGCATTCGCCGTTTCTCAGCGGCGCATTGTCCGACTAATCCCTCGCCTAGCTTCAACCTGCGCAGATGTCCATCTTCGCCGTCGCCGGCAAAGGCCGAGAGCAGCACCATCTCTGTCGATTCCTCGCCGCCCATCTGATAGATCACGCCTTGCTGGGCACTCACGAGCGGCGCGAGTTCTGATAGCAACATGCGTCCCACAGTTGCCAGATCGCGTTGCCCCTGCAACATTCCGGTGAAGCGGGCCAGGTTTGTCTTGAGCCAGTCCTGCTCGGTATTGCGATCGGTGGTGAGCCGGAGGTTGTCGATCATGGTGTTGAGGTTGTCTTTCAAGTCCGCAACCTCGCCGCTGGCTTCTACCTGAATGGATCGCGTCAAGTCGCCCTTCGTCACAGCCGTTGCAACTTCAGCGATGGCGCGCACCTGGTTGGTCAAATTGTCGGCCAACAGGTTGACGTTTCCTGTGAGATCCTTCCATGTTCCGGCGGCGCCGGGCACGTTCGCCTGACCGCCGAGACGGCCTTCCACGCCCACTTCGCGCGCGACCGTCGTAACCTGGTCAGCGAAAGTTGCCAGCGTGTTCGTCATGTTGTTGATGGTTTCCGCCAGCGCCGCGACCTCGCCCTTTGCGTTGACGGTCAGCTTTTGAGTCAACTCGCCATTCGCGACGGCAGTCACTACTTTGACGATACCGCGCACTTGTTCGGTCAAGTTCGCGGCCATCACGTTCACGTTATCCGTGAGATCCTTCCATGTTCCGGCCACACCGGGCACCTGCGCCTGGCCGCCCAGCTTGCCTTCCGTACCTACTTCGCGCGCCACACGAGTTACTTCGGCAGCGAACGCGTTGAGCTGATCCACCATCGTGTTGATAGTGTTCTTGAGTTCGAGAATTTCACCCTTCACGTCCACCGTGATTTTGCGTGACAAATCGCCTCGAGCCACGGCCGTGGTTACTTCAGCGATGTTACGCACCTGGCCGGTAAGGTTTCCGGCCATCGCGTTCACCGAATCTGTGAGATCCTTCCACGTTCCGGCCACACCTGAGACGTTCGCTTGTCCTCCCAGCCGACCTTCGCTGCCTACCTCGCGCGCCACACGCGTCACTTCAGCGGCGAACGAGCGTAGTTGCTCGACCATCGTGTTCAGCGTCTCTTTGAGCTGCAGGATTTCGCCGCGAACGTCTACCGTGATTTTTTTCGAGAGATCGCCGTTCGCAATGGCCGTCGCGACTTCCGCGATATTGCGCACCTGGCCGGTGAGGTTGCTGGCCATGAAGTTCACGTTGTCCGTGAGATCTTTCCACGTGCCGGCCACTCCGGGTACCTGCGCTTGTCCACCCAGTTTTCCGTCGGTGCCGACTTCGCGCGCTACACGCGTAACCTCTCCGGCGAACGCGTTGAGCTGGTCCACCATCGTATTAATGGTGTTCTTGAGTTCGAGAATTTCGCCCTTCACGTCGACCGTGATCTTGCGCGACAAATCGCCGCGGGCCACAGCGGTTGTGACTTCGGCAATGTTGCGGACCTGACCCGTGAGGTTTCCGGCCATCGAGTTGACGGAATCCGTGAGATCTTTCCAAGTGCCGGCAACGCCGGGCACGTTGGCTTGTCCTCCCAGACGCCCTTCTGTACCGACTTCGCGGGCCACGCGCGTTACTTCGCCGGCAAACGCGTTGAGCTGGTCGACCATCGTGTTGATGGTTTCCTTGAGCAGAAGAATTTCACCGCTCACGTTCACGGTGATTTTCTTCGACAAGTCACCACTCGCGATAGCCGTTGCGACTTCGGCGATGTTACGCACTTGGCCGGTCAGGTTGCTCGCCATGGAGTTCACCGAGTCGGTAAGATCCTTCCACGTGCCGCCTACTCCCGGCACCTGCGCCTGTCCTCCGAGTTTGCCGTCGGTACCGACCTCACGCGCAACGCGCGTTACTTCCGACGCGAACGAACGCAACTGATCGACCATCGTGTTGATGGTGTCTTTGAGTTCGAGAATTTCGCCCTTCACGTCGACCGTGATCTTGCGCGACAAGTCGCCGCGAGCCACGGCCGTTGCGACTTCAGCGATATTTCGCACCTGGCCGGTCAGGTTGCTGGCCATGAAGTTGACGTTGTCCGTGAGATCTTTCCACGTGCCGGCAACTCCAGGTACCTGCGCTTGTCCGCCCAGCTTGCCTTCGGTGCCGACTTCGCGCGCCACGCGCGTCACTTCTCCGGCGAAAGCATTGAGTTGGTCCACCATCGTATTGATAGTGTTCTTCAGTTCGAGAATTTCGCCTTTCACGTCGACCGTGATCTTGCGTGACAAATCGCCACGGGCCACAGCAGTAGTTACCTCAGCGATATTTCGAACCTGACCCGTGAGGTTTCCAGCCATCGAATTCACGGAGTCCGTGAGATCTTTCCATGTGCCGGCGACGCCGGGAACGTTGGCTTGTCCTCCCAGGCGGCCTTCAGTTCCCACTTCTCGAGCGACGCGCGTTACTTCGCCAGCAAAGCGGTTGAGCTGATCGACCATGGTGTTCAGCGTTTCTTTCAGCTGTAAGATTTCGCCGCGAACATCCACCGTAATCTTGCGCGACAAGTCGCCGTTGGCGATGGCAGTCGCGACCTCCGCGATGTTTCGCACCTGGCCGGTGAGGTTGCTGGCCATGAAGTTGACGTTGTCGGTGAGATCTTTCCACGTGCCGCCCACTCCGGGCACCTGCGCCTGCCCGCCCAGCTTACCTTCAGTACCGACCTCGCGAGCGACGCGGGTAACTTCGCCGGCGAACGCGTTGAGCTGATCGACCATCGTATTAATAGTGTCTTTGAGTTCGAGAATTTCGCCCTTCACGTCGACCGTGATTTTGCGCGACAAGTCGCCGCGCGCCACGGCCGTGGTTACTTCGGCGATGTTCCTCACCTGAGCCGTCAGGTTGCCGGCCATGGCATTCACCGAGTCGGTAAGATCTTTCCACGTACCCGCCACGCCTACGACCACCGCTTGGCCACCCAGTTTGCCGTCCGTACCCACTTCACGTGCAACGCGCGTTACCTCGGAAGCAAACGAACGCAACTGATCCACCATCGTGTTGATGGCTTCTTTGAGCTGCAAAATTTCACCGCGCACATCGACTGTGATTTTGCGGGAAAGATCGCCGCTGGCGACGGCGGTTGCAACTTCAGCGATATTGCGAACCTGGCCCGTAAGGTTACTGGCCATCGAGTTCACTGAGTCCGTGAGATCCTTCCACGTTCCGGCCACGCCGGGCACTTGTGCCTGACCGCCCAGTTTTCCATCCGTGCCGACCTCGCGAGCCACGCGCGTTACTTCGGCAGTGAACACGCTGAGCTGCTGAATCATCGTGTTAACGATGTTGGCTGAACGCAGGAACTCGCCCTCGAGCGGCCGTCCATCCACATCCAGGCGCACGGTCTGGGTCAGGTTGCCCTGCGCAACGGCGGCGATAGCACGCGTCACACCTTCTGTCGGCCGGAGCAAGTCCTCAACCAATGTGTTGATCGAGACTTCCATCTCGCCCCACGCCCCGCGGGATTCATGAAAGCGGGTACGCTCACGAGTGCGTCCCTCTTTGCCCACCACGTGCCCCACGCGCTTCAACTCTTGCGCCATCTGCTGATTGGCGGCAACAATGGAATTGAAAGTGTCGGCAATCTTTCCTGATAGTCCGGTCCACGAGCCCGGTAGGCGTACGGAAAAGTCGCCGTCCCGCATGGTTTGCAGGCTGGCCAGAATCACGCTGAGATCGCCTGAGTCAGGCTGAGCAGAAGCTACAGAATTGCCGTTGCGCTTGCTCCCCTTGCCTTCATCGGACGCACCATTGGCCACGGCAATTGCAGGGTCTTGACTGCTTTTCTTCATGGTCTTCTCCAGGACCGAGTTAGTTTGCGGCGCTTTGATAAGCCTTTCACGGCTTGGCTTTCGGTGCTCGCCTGAGTTTCAACCAATGCAAAGTGGAAGGAGTTGACTCTCGCATAGACGAGATTATTCGCACGCGGGGCGCGGGGGGCTGATGAATCGCCGAACTCAGGGATAGCCCTAACCATCGGTCTGTTTTCTAAGATGCTACGGGGATCCACCGACAAACATCTAATTGGAACACGACAATCTGCGGGATGACTCTAGGGTATTTACTGTACTGGGCGGAATGAAAAGGGCATCCGTCACGAGCCTGCTGGCTATGACCGAGCCGCTTCATAACGCCAACGTCGTTATCGGTTTCAATCCGTTGGCGCGCCTGAAGGCCGAAGTCGCGCGGCGGGGATCGGAGACTGCAACCGCACGAATCACGTATGATCTATCTTAAGTAGGTGCGACCCGCTTACAACTGCCATCGATTAGTGCTCTGCAAGATAAGTGCCCAGGATGACGACCGATCACATTCCAGCCGGTGACCATAGATATGAAGTAGTGCGCCGCTATGCGCTCGCGATTTTGGCGGCCACGCTTGCTTTGTGGCTTCGGTGGGTGCTTTCTCCTCTCCTGGGAGAAACGAACCCGTATCACACGCTTTGGCCCGCCGTAGTCTTTTCCGCATGGTATTGCGGACTTGGTCCGTCCATTGTTACCAGCCTGCTGGGACTGGCCGGCATCTGGTACTGGTTCCTGCCTCCATACAATTCCTTCAGCCTTCAAGATCCCAAAGTCGAGATTTCTGGGATGCTCGGTTTTCTGATCTTCTCCGGCCTTATCATCGCTCTCGGTGAAGCAAACCGCCGCTCCATCGCCCGAACAAAGTGGGCCGAGGAGCAACTGCGAGGAGCGCATGACGAATTGGAGCGCAAGGTTCAGGAGCGAACCGCAGACTTGAAGACTGCGAACGACAGCCTGCGCGAACTTTCAAGCCGCCTGCAGCAGATGCGCGACGAAGAGCGGCGCCAAATTGCCAGAGAGCTACATGACAGCGTGGGCCAACTGCTCGCCGCCCTGAGCATGAATATCGCGGCCGTACAGCGTCAGTCCGACAAGCTCGATTCGGCGGGAGCCCGAGCCGTCTCCGAAAATGCCGCCATGGTCGATCAGATCAGCCGCGAAATTCGAACCATCTCTCATCTGCTTCATCCTCCTTTGCTCGATGCGGCCGGGCTGGCATCTGCGCTGCGCTGGTACGTGGACGGGTTCTCGGAGCGCAGCAAGATCAAAGTCGATCTGGATATGCCACAGGAGTTTGGCCGTCTTTCCGACGAAATGGAAATTGCCATTTTTCGCATGGTTCAAGAGTGCCTTACTAATATTCACCGCCATTCCGGAGGGTCTTCGGCGACGATTCGCGTGCATGAGGAAGATCACCACCTTCGCGTCGAGATTCAAGACCAGGGCAAAGGTATACCCCCGGAAAAACAGGCCCAGATCAGCTCATCTACTCGGACTGGAGTGGGATTTCGCGGAATGCGCGAGCGCCTAAGACAACTGGGCGGGATTTGGAAATTCGCTCGGATAGCACAGGCACCGCGGTAACGGCCACGTTGCCGCTTCAAGACTCAAAGCCCAGCGGCGTGCAAAAATCAGGGAACGGCCTGACGCCTTAGTCAGATTCTCAACTCCCTCTGGGCAAATCGCGCCTCCTTCGCTGAGCACTCCTTCCGCTTTTTTATTCTGAACATTAGGGTGATTCCGGTATGTCCCTCAGACGCTTCGCCTCACTAAGCTTACGGTGGATAGTAATCGGAAAGCGACTTCTATGCGTCTGTTGAGCGCCCGGCTTATTGTTTCCCTCATCGTAGGCATCACCCTGGTATCTCTGGGGTTTTCCTACTACGAGGTGGTCGGCGAAAAACGTTCCTTGCGCAATGATCTGGAACGTCGCGCTGAGGTGCTCGGTGAAAGCGTAGCAGGAAATGTTGAGAAGTCGTGGGAGGCCGGATCGCAGCGCGGATTGCAGCGGCTGGTGCAGCGCTTCGGCAATCGCGAACACCTCTTAGGAGTTGCCGTTTACGATCGCCAAGGAAAAACGATGGCGATCACCTCCGAGTTAGGGCAACTTCTTACGACGACACCGCCGGAAGTGACCAAAGCCATGGCAGAGGGCCACGGCGAGAGTTCATTCGTGCGAGTGGGCAATACTCCGGCGCAAATTTTCGCGCTGCCACTCCACCGCCAGGATCAAGTTGTGGGCGGGCTCGCGGTCGTGCATGACGCTACCTACATCCGTGCACAAAGCCTTCGCGTCTGGCGCGCGGCCTTCTTAAGAGTACTCGTTCAGGTTTTCCTTATCGTTCTCATCACGCTGCTTATTGTGCGTTGGAGCATCGCGGGTCCAATCGCAAGAGCCGCGCAATGGATGCGCGAGCTTCGCACGGGCAGAATCTCGTCACGCCAGCAAATGCCTGACCTCGATCTCTTCAGGCCGCTTGCGTGGGAAGTAGTCACGCTGGCGGAAAGCCTGAGTCAGGCTCGCAATGCGGCAGAAAATGAAGCCCGTTTGCGCGAGGCCTCAGAATCCATGTGGACGGCGGATCGGCTGGCGGTGCAGATACAGACTCGACTGCAAGGCAGCCGCTTGTTCGTCGTGTCGAATCGTGAACCTTACATGCACCAGCACAACGGCAAATTGATCGATGTGGTCGTACCGCCAAGCGGCTTGGTGAGCGCTCTGGAGCCAGTGCTCAACGCCTGCGACGGAACCTGGATCGCACACGGCAGCGGAGACGCCGACACCGAAGTCGTCGACGCGCATGATCGTTTGCGCGTTCCTCCCGACGATCCTCGTTACACGCTGCGCCGGTTGTGGCTGAGCAAGGAAGAGGAAGAAGGTTATTACTACGGGTTTGCCAACGAAGGTTTGTGGCCGCTTTGTCACATCGCTCATACCCGTCCCCTTTTTCGGGCACAGGACTGGCAGCACTATCAGGATGTCAATCGCAAGTTCACCGCCGCAGTGCTCGAAGAAATCGCGGATACGCCCAACCCGGTGGTGCTCGTCCAGGATTACCACTTTGCATTGTTGCCGCGAATGATCAAAGAGAAAAGGCCGGACGCGCGCGTGGCCATTTTCTGGCACATCCCGTGGCCAAACCAGGAAGCCTTCGCCATTTGCCCATGGCAGCGCCAATTGGTGGACGGGTTGTTGGGAGCGGATCTCATCGGCTTTCACATCCAATCGCATTGCAACAATTTCTTGCAAACGGTGGATCGGACTCTGGAATCACGCGTGGACTGGGAACACTTTTCCGTTCTGCGCCAAAGCCATCGCACCATGGTCCGGCCTTTCCCAATCAGTGTAGACCTTACGGATGATGAGTCCGTCGAAAGCGACCGGCACGGAGTCAACTACCTCGAGCGCTCAACCTTGATGCACAACTTGGGCGTTGAGGCGGAGTTTATGGGGGTCGGCGTCGATCGCGTCGACTATACGAAGGGAATCCCCGAGCGCTTTTGTGCGATCGAGCAGTTTCTCGAAAAGTATCCTAAATATCAAGGCAAATTCACCTTCGTCCAGATAGGCGCGCCCAGCCGCACTCACATAAAGCGGTATCACGATCTGCTCGCAGAGGTAGAAGCCGAATCGGAGCGAATCAATTGGCGATTCCAGACCGGCAAATGGAAGCCCATTATTTTCCTGAAACGGCAGCATAACCACCAGGAGATTGAGCGTTATTACTCCGCCGCCGATCTTTGCCTGGTGACGTCCCTGCACGACGGCATGAACTTGGTCGCAAAAGAGTTTATCGCCGCGCGGCGCGACGAACGTGGCGTATTGATCTTGAGCCAATTTACCGGCGCAGCCCGCGAATTGCGCGATGCGTTGCTGGTGAACCCCTACAATATCGATCAGACTGCCGAAGCGATTCGAGCTGCGCTAGAAATGGAACCGGAAGAAAAGCAGTTACGCATGCACCGCATGCGCAGAAACGTTAAAGAACACAACATCTACCGCTGGGCGGGAAGTCTGATCACCGAACTCTGTGAGCTGAGACTCGATGCGGATCGCGATCGAGAGAAATTTCGTGGGAATGTCGCCGTTGCCTGACGCACCGCGAGGACGCGACTGCACACCTGCGAATGATTGCCTTATTGGCACCAGAAATCTTTTGCTCGCGTAACTCGAGAGATCGATCTCAGTGATTCGTGATAACGGCGCGCAAGACTCATGGCCGCATTGCGATTGGCCCTTGCTGTCCACTCTTTGGAATCGTCGCCCCGGGGTCTGCCGCGATGGTGACTTCTACCTCGGCCCCCTTTTTAAGGCGTACCTTTTCGCCATTCTCGTCTGTGAGAGAGTTTTCGATGCGAAGCTCTCGATAGAGGTGATCGGCCCCTTCGACGGCGATCTGAGCCTTCTCCGGAACGCTTGGAGATGGAGACTCGATGATCTTCTCAACCGTGGCAGTCAGAGTGGTGCTGGGTTTATCGCTCATGGATCGCTCCTCACTTCCTTTCGGGTAGTCTAACATCCAATCCTATTCAGGCTTAGTTCCCGCGTCACGCTTCGTTCCCGCGTCGGTGTGGCCCGCCATAGTGTCATGCTCGCTCTTGCGACCGAACTCCAAGCCGATGTGCGGCTCCGATTGCGTTCCGGTAATTCGAATCGGAACTTCTGTTCCAACTCCGTCTTTGCTGAAGAACGGATCGACCGGCTTCAACAGAATCGACTTCCAGCCGGTTGTCATTTGCGAAAGCTTTGCATCCAGCATCGCTTTTCCGTGAAAGTTGAACTCTCTTCCATCCAGCCCATAGTCGCCGGTGATATCGATGTGCGTCCCTGGAATAAGAAAATGAAGTAAGGAAAAGGACAGCATCCCGTTCTTCAGAGTGAACACTCCCTGCAAATCAGCCGTCACATCTTCGCCCGCGCGTTCCTTCGCCTCTTTAATCTTTCCCTGGGTGCGAATGCTCAGCGAGTCAAGCCTCTCCCGCACTTTCTCGTTCGTGAACTGCGCCTGGGGCACACGAAAAGTGCCTGCCAATTTTAATCTGTCGGCCACGCTTGCGTCACCCGGAACAAGGCTCAGTTTCGTCTTCATTTGCACAGCGCCGGTCATCACTGGCGTGTCTGTGCGCACGCCCAGCTTGAGCAGATCTTCAATCCGAGCCCGGTCCAGCACGACGTCAAGTTCTATGTCGTGCCCCTTTGCATTCTTCATGCGGACCACCGATCCATTTGCGGTAAGAGACGTATGAAGAAACGTTGCATTCACCGGCCGGAGCTGTGTGTCTCCGCTGGTGCCGTCAACAATGGCATGAAACTCAGTGTGCAGCGGCACGGGGTGTCCGCTCGTCGCAATTTGAAAGTCCGGCGTATCGGTCGTTCCATGCACGGTGATGTCGCTCAGAGTTCCAGAGTAATTGCCAGTGGATGAAAGCGTTCCGCCGATGCCCTTGATCGTGCTCAGGTCTGCATTGCTGAACGAGTAGTCGCCTTGCACCGGCGTGTCCCGCGGACTGTCTTGTTGCCAGGGTCCAAACAGTCCGGTCGATTGAATGTCCCCGACTGGCTTCGGATTTACCAGCGTCGCATTAAACTGCAAAGGTTGGCCTTGCCCAATATCCCTCATCTTCAAGTTTGAGATGGCAAATTCCAGCGGCGGCTTCTCCGGGTTTGGAGTGTTAATCACTAGCTTCGTGTCTTCGCAGACAAACTGGTCGACGACGATGGTCATCTTCGTCGTTTTCGAACTCATGCTTGTCATCTGCTGGCGATCTTGCTTGGGCGGAATATTTAGCTCCAGGCCCTTCACGTACACAGTATTCACATGCATCGGAGAGCGAAAAAGGCTCCGCAACGAGCTTTGAAAGCTGAATTCCGCGACCGCGATCAGCGGTTGGATTCCCGGTTCGTACGGATTAGGATCCGTCTTGCCAAAAATCTTAAGCCCATTTCCCGAAACCTGGATTCCGTGAACCACGGAAACTTGAAAACTCGCCAGCTCCACTTTGGCGTCGAAGCGATTCGATAAAGTACTGATAACCCGCGCCCGAATAATTGGTTGCGCGCGATCAATCACGAACCGCGCCGCGACTCCTGCGCCAACCAGAAGAATGACGCCGACCAAAGCGACCCATCTCCATAACCTCGCTCCCTGCTTGGGCTCCCGAGTTGGGGATTGATGCATAGTCGCCACTTTAACATCTTCGCACTCTTCAACTTTAATGCTGAGACCCCTATCCCTTGGACTGATTCTGAAATATTCGACGCCTAATTCAAGTGCGCGGATTCGATGCCGAACATCCCATAGAGGTTTGGATGCTGCGATTTCCGAGCAGAAGCTACGGTAAACACCCTAGGCGATCCCGCAGCAATTTCCCACACCGCATTAATGAGGGTTAGAACCTTTGAGTTAAAAATGCATAATTTTCGCTTGGGAGAAATACAGGGTTTCTGGTATGGTAACTACACTGTTCAACGGATTGATTTCACTGAAGATCTCCTTGAGTACGACCTCGGTCGACTTCAAGGATGTGAATCGACCTCCGCCGAACCTAGCGTCACACGCCACTTCTTTAAGGTAGCCTCCTAGCGCCCGCTCGCGCGAGGGCAGTTCGCACGCAGTTCAGTAGTAAATAAAACCTTACTTGGAGATGTGTTTCATGCAGAAGAGCCTGCTGCTAATCGTGTGCCTCTTGTCCGCCATCTGTGCCTCCGCCGCCTCCAGTTCCGTTACTGTTACCAGCCCCGCGAATGGTTCCACGGTTCCAGGTCCCGTGTCCTTCGTTGCGTCGGCGACCAGTTCGTGTTCAGAGGGAGTCGCCTCCATGGGCATCTACACAGCGCCCGGGGTCTTAGCCTACGTAGCGAACGGATCCAGCTTGAATACCAGCCTAAGCCTGAGCGCCGGAACCTATAACACCACGGTCGAAGAGTGGGACTATTGCGGCGGTGCGTCCACCAAGGCGGTCACCGTTACGGTCAGCAGCGGTCAATCAGGCGTGACTATCACCGCGCCCACCAACAATGGCAATCCGGGCTCTCCCGTGAATTTCGTTGCCTCCGCGAGCTCCACTTGTTCCAAGGGAGTCGCGTCCATGGGCATTTATACGGCTCCTTATCAGCTGGCCTACGTAGGAAACGGATCGAGCCTCAACACCAACCTGACGTTGAGCACAGGGACCTACAACGCCACCGTGACCGAATGGGATAATTGCGGCGGCTCCAGCTCTACCCCCGTCACCTTCACGGTAGGCAGTGGCGGCGGCGGCGGAAGTGGTTCCGGTGGCTCCTCTTTCGCCGAGCTTCAGCATAGCGGCGGATGGGATGAATACGGGCAGATTGCTCCGACCTACGTCGACTGCTCGCCTTCGCCCTGTGACGGCATCACTTTCTCTATGGAGCAGAATATCAAGTCGCCTTCGATGAGTGGAGAAGCCACCGAATACAATCTGGGCTCAGACAAAGCTATCGCCTACGGCGACGGCCTGTGGAACAATCATCTTATCGGTTCCCAATCGTCCCAGGGCATGCCCGATAGCGGTCACGACGAGGTGAACACCTACCACAACTTCACCTACGACGTTTACTTCTATGGCAGCGACCTCGCCCTGTCGCAGGCGCTAGAGTTCGACGTCAATCAGTTTTTCGATAGCATGGGTTTCATCTTCGGCCACGAGTGCCGCATCGCGGCGGGCAACGAATGGGATGTCTGGGATGACGCCAGCGGAAAATGGATTCCGACTGGTATTGCCTGCAATCCCATCGACAACGAGTGGAACCACCTCACCATCAAGGTCGAACGCACCACGGATAATCAGCTTACCTATCAATCCATCGAGCTCAACGGGGTGACCAGCACCCTCAATTGGACTTACGGCCACGGTTCCGCGCCATCCAGCTGGTGGGGCATTACCATCAACTACCAGATGGACGGAAACTACAAGCAATCAGCCTACTCCGTCTATCTCGACGAATTAACTTTCACGTACGAGTGAACCTGCTCGAGCCACAAAAAATGCGGATCCGGAGAACCCGGATCCGCATGAAGTTTGAGGGCCAAAAATCTTTGCGCTTATTTCGTTAGCGCGGATTGCTCCCAGCCGAGGCCGTCGGCGGGCAAGGCTTGCCTGTAGTCGAGGCGCCTGGCGTCGCGGAATTCCCCTGACCATTTCCTGAGGTCGAGGGCGAACCTGAATTGTCAGCTCCGGCATTCGGCGTCGAGCCGCTTCCCGGCAAAGTTCCGCAAGGCGATCCGCCTGGCGTGGTCCCAGGAGCCGTAGACGTATTCGGATTCACGGTCGATGGACTCGTGTTGCTGCCACGAGTGGCGGGCTTCGTAGAGTTTGATCCGGGCACAGTCGATGGAGCGGTTGGCGGATTCGTTGACCCAGTCTGCGGCTTAACCGAACCCGTCTGGGGTGTAACGGAACCGGTCTGGGGTGCCGTGTTCGGCGCAGGCGTCGCTGAACTCGGAGCCTGGGTTTGCCCTGCCGATCCACTCGGCGCTGCTCCGCCGCCAGCAGAACCACTTTGTGCCACTACCCAAGTGGCGCAAAACAAAAGTACAGAGAGTATAGAAAGTTTTCTTGCGGACATTTAACCAAGCCTCCAGAAGTAATTTTTGGTGCGTGATCCGCAGCCCAATCGCCGGCTCGCAGATCAATGTTCCATGTTCACGGATCTAGTCCCAGTGTGCGCGGCCACCCAAACCAAAACCATCCACCGGATGCCGTAGCCGGCTGCAAAGAATCCGGTACCCGCGCGTGTTCGATTCCCACCGTTCTGGCAATCGCCCTAGGACCTGTCGGCTATCGCATGGAGCTGGCTTTTTGATCCTTGATCTGCAACTCGTTCACGACCTGCTGCACGTTCGGAACGGTTGATGCCACCTTTTGAACCTGCGCGCGCGTCGCTTCCGAGTTAACATCGCCGGTCAAAGTCACCACTCCATTCTTTGCTTCATACTTAACGCCTTTATCCAAGCCGTTCTGAATAAGTGCCGCATCCAGATTTTTCTCGATGCCCTTGTCCAGATCGGAAGTCACCGTCTTTGCATTCCGTTCATCGCCCGGAGGCAGAACCGCAATCTGGTCGGCGACAACCTGGCCAGCCGCGATCGATCGCGCAATCGACTCGGCTTGGGATTTATCGGCGTCGGTTGCAACGTTCCCGCTGAGCGTCACCACTCCCTTGTCCGGATCCTGCGATACGGAAACATTCTTGAGTCCGGACTGGTCCAGAGATTTCCGGATGCTGTCGGCAACGTCAGGCGACTTTGCAGATGTCCGCGTGCACCCAGCGAGGATGCCGACAGCAAGCAGCGCGAGCAAGGCTAAATGTAAGTTAATCGTTTTCATACTCTCCTTTTGACCTCGTTGGCATGAAATTAGTTCGGCTTATGGCCCGGCGTTAGACGAAGCGGGGCTTCGTAAGGTTGTACGTCCTTGATGCGCGAGCGCACACTGGCTAACTCATGCGACGAGGAAGTTCGATACAAACACTACGGCCGGGTGACGTGCACCCGGCCGCGTAGACTTCAACGAATTAAACGCTCAACTAAGGCACGAACCGCTACCGCCGAGGTCCTGCCGCAGGTGCCGGAGCCATACGCTGTTGCATCTGCTGCGTCTGCGCCGTGTGCCTCTGCTGTAATGCCTGTGTCTGTTGCTGGTGCTTCTGCTCCAACTGCTGCGTCCTGGCCTGGTCTCCCTTTTGCTTGGCCAGTTGCGCGTGTTCCTTGTCTTGCTGTTGTTGCAGTTTCTGCCGTTCCTTATCTTGCTGGGCAGCCAGCTTCTGCTGCTGTTGCTGGTACTTCTTGTCCTGCTTGGCATTTCCCGTATTCGGCGCGGCAGGCCGCTCGGCCGGAGGCAGATCTCTCGGGTGAATTGCCGCATTCCCGGCACCACCCTCAGGACGCGCTGCACCCGCGCCACGATCTTCCGGTCCTTTATAAGCACCACCTGCATCCTTCGCCTCTACCGCACCGTGGCTAAAATCTCCCGGGCGTGAAGTGGCTGCGATCGGCGGCTTGCCATGGTTCGCCGAGGCACGAAGCTGCGGATTGCCGCGCGCCGCCGCCACATGCTGAGTTTGGGCGGCTACCGGTGCAATGTGCCTCCCCTGCGCCGCCGCTTCTTCTTGAGGCGTCGGACGCGCGCTGATCCCTCCGTTGCCCCCGTTGTAACTCACACGATTCACGGTGTTGTTCACAACTGTTTCGTTGTAAACGTTGTGAATGTCGGTGACGTTTATGTTCATCACCGCGCGGTTATAGAAAAAGTGTCCACCATCCCAACGTCCGCCGGAGAATCCCACGCCGAAGTAGCCGAACCCATAGTTGATACCGCCATAAAAACCTATTGTCGGACCCCAGAACCCTTCATGCCACAGAAATGCTTCGCCACCCCAGCCCCACCAGCCCGGGGTCCACAGAAATCCAACCTCAGGCGCGAGCACCCATGTGCCCGGCACCCAGTAGTAATCCGCAATATCGTCGTCCCAATACCAGTACCCCGGCGTCCACAGGTAACCATCGCCAGGGCAAATGGGTTGCTCATACACCGGAATTGCCGGTGGACCGACAGTGATTGCTAATCTGAACTGACCGAAGGATGCGGCCGTCAGGGCCAGCATCACGAGGACCAGCGACATTGAACGAAGAGCAAATGTGCGAACGGAGAAATTGAGATGCATAGTCTTTCCTCTTGCCAATCATCCTTCGCTTGCCCGTTAATGCTCTGCTGCTGCTGCGGGTTGCGTGGACTGAAAGGCTAGATACGAGCTACGGCACCCGAAAGCCTAGAGACCCACCACAAACCTGCCCATACAGCGGAATCCTTAAGTCAAGCACGCTCGCGCTGTATGGGATGCATCCAGCGTTCTCGTCTACATCATGCTGATTCTGATGTAGCGGCGCAAGTCCGGAAGTGCGCTCAGGAAAACATATCCCATGAACAGTAAAGACGCTGTACCAACTACCTTGGTTAATGTTGCTGCAGATGTGCTCATAATGCCTCCTTGTTCATCTAGCTCTTTTCAGAGCAACCTTTTGGATGTCTCTATCAAGCAAGAGGTAGCCATGAATCACGAACGAAGAAACGATCGCGTGTAACGGGAAGAGCACGAATTCATTCGTGCCGTTAAATCCTTGAAAATGTACCCGCGCGTCGGCGGGCGACCGTCCAGTACTCAGCGGTGGGAGGCACGACAAACTTTGAGGGAGTAAGTCCCGATGGCATTCTTCAGCCCATCACAACTTTCATTGCCGCCTGAGCCGCAGACAACATGATTGGAACTGCTGGGGATTCATATTCAACTTGATAATGGAAATACGACCGCGGGGTACACCGTTTACGTGGACGATTTGAAGCTCTATTTCTGGTAGCTCTCCTGCTAGCTTCGGCCGACTGATTCAGAGGGGAGACCGATTCAAGCCGTGGCGGCGACACACATTCTATCTTCCAGCGTGGCCGACTCTTGGGCTCCCATGTGACGTAACACTTCTCGCGCCCACTGCGTCTTCGTGCCCTCTGCGCAAGAGACATACACCAGAACTCCGAAGTCGCCAAGCTGATCCTCGAATCGTTCCGCTTCTTCCTCAGAAAAACCGAGCCCCACCAGCGTTCGTGCATTTCCGCAGAGGGCAGGGGCATCGTCGGTCACCATCAGAGCACGAAAAAACGCCTGCGACCGGATGAAGAAACCCACGCTTGGAATCAGTACTGCGCCGAACTCCGACAGCCATCCAATGAGTTCGGCCGTCACTGCGCTGGCTCCTTTTTCCGAATTAAACAGGCTTGCGTCCCGAACGATCGACGCAATAGGGTGAGCGGCCGGCAACATCATGCAGATATCTTCGTTTTCAAAGCCAGCCTGATTCAGATTGCGCACGATGTCGCTGACGGCGACGTCTTGCGAATAAAGTCCGTACGCGGCTGCTGCACTCATTGCCATGGCGTTTGCTCCCTGAAGAAATCTGTTCCGTGAGCTCTTGTTTATGCTGCAGGGTTGATTGGGAAGCGCTACAGAACCGAATCTCGCGATCCGTCGAACCGGACCAAGTTTTAAGCTACGCTTTAACCGCTGCAATGGCACTCGGGTAAATCACGTAGACTGCGTAAAGTTTCCTTAAGGATTTGCTACGTTCTTCCGCACCCACAATGCTCAGGAGCCAGCTGTGATTCCCGCGGGCCGACCCCGTGAGCAAGAACTTCCTGGCGTCCAGTGTAATCTTCACAATCCGCGCAACGAATCACCCGCCAACGCTTTTATTTGCAATCGTTAAGCTGCCTGCGACAGTTGGCAAGACCATTGCAGCATGTTGAGCGAGTTAGTTGGATGTTTTGGAGGTTTCAGGATGAAAAAGCTTTGCCGCACTTCTCCTTGGTTATCTTCGCTGCTGTCTTAACTCTCGCCCAACCGTCCTCGATCCATGCTCAGCAAGCCGACCAAGGCCCTGCTTCCGCAATTCCCAAGCAGTCCGACACGGCCGCCGCTCAAGGACAGCAGCAGGGCGAAGCCCAGATGCCTGCCTCCGGCGCGTCTACGACCCAGGAAGCCAAGGTCTTCAGCGGACGCATTGTGAATGAAAAAGGAGAACTCGTTTTGCAGGACCCGGTGACGAAGGTTATCTACAAATTCGATGAACCGGTGAAGGCCAAACAATACGTAGGCAAGCAAGTGAAAGTTACCGGCAAGCTCGACGCGGATAGCAACACGATCCAAGTACAGGACATCGAACCAATTTCATGACGATTGAGTGTCTTCCGTGATTTGAGTTTATTGCGCGAAGAAAATTGTGACTCCAACCCCTCCAGTTTGCTCACCAGAGCAACTGGAATTCAATAGACGAAGGCTTTGATATGCAATCCAGATCTCAATACGATCTTCCGACGGCGGTAACGTTTCTCATGGCGGGGTTGGGCATAGGTTCGCTGCTGGCAATCGTATTATCTCGCCGGTCATCAGCGTGGCCAAGACTTGTACCGCCGCGCTAGAGCTATCCCGGCGGCAACAGCATCCCCTTCTCCAGATGCCGCGTGACGTGCGCATACGATGCTGCGTGCGGATCGTGCGTCACCATCACGATCGTTTTATGAAAGTCCTCATTCAGCCGCTTCAGGATTTCCAGGACTTCGGTCGCCGAGTGACTATCCAAATCTCCCGTCGGCTCATCGGCCAGCAACAGCGTGGGATCGCTGACGATCGCGCGGGCGATTGCAACCCGTTGTTCCTGTCCGCCAGAAAGCTGCTTGGGAAGATGATTCAGCCGGTCTTCCAATCCCACAAGTTTTAATGCGGTCACAACATGGTCGCGCCTTTGCTGCGCATTGAGCTTGGTCAGCAGCAGCGGCAGTTCCACATTTTCAAACGCCGTCAGCACCGGAATCAGGTTGAATGTCTGGAAGACATACCCGATGTGCTCGTTGCGCCAGTGCGCCGCCTGCGAGTCGCTGAACTGAAAAACGTTCTGATTCTGCACCAGCAATTCGCCGGACGTTGGCCGGTCAATGGCCGCGATCATATTCAGCAGCGTGGTCTTGCCCGAGCCTGAAGGCCCCATCAACGCCATGAATTCGCCGGCTTCAATGTCAATCGAGACATCGTCAAGAGCCGTCACTTGAAACGCCTCGCGCTTGAAAATCTTGCTGACATTTCGCGCCTGCACAACTTTCGTTCCGGTAGCAACCTTGTTTTCCATAACTGCGCTCATGATTACTGCCCCTTGATTTTAATTGTGTCGCCGTCTTTCATATCCTGCGGACCCTTACTGATCACGCTCTCGCCGCCCACCAGTCCGTCCACGAGAAAACCATCGGTGCGCTGGCTCAGCACGTGAACCTCGCGCATCGTCGCCTTGCCATTGAACGCCAGGAAAACCACCTTCTTGCCATCGTGATCCCGCACCGCTGTCGCAGGCACAAACGCTCCTGCGGGCTGCTTGCCAGTGGATTTCTGTTCGTCCGCCAGGAACTTCACCGTGGCATTCATCTCCGGCCGCAGATACTCATCCGGATTCAGCACCTGCACCTTCACCTGCACGGTCGCCTTCTGCCGATTGGCCTCAGGCGAAATTTGTGCGATCTCCCCGTTGTATTTGCGATCGGGATAAGCGTCGGTAGTGACGATCCCTTTTTGTTTGGGCCCCAGCCGCGCGAAGTCCGCCTGCGCGATATCAAGCTCAACCTGAAGATCGTTCAAGTCCGCCAGCGATACCACGGATCCCTGCGGCCCACCGGCCGCTGCGCTAGCGAACTGCGCCGTGATCAGTTCACCTTTCTCCGCCGTACGGTCAAGAATCGTGCCGGTGACCGGCGCCCGGATCACCGTAGCGTCGAGCTGCGACTTCGCATAGTCCAACTGGCCTTGCGCTTGAGCCAACGATCCGCGCGCACGCGCGATTTCTTCCGCGCGTGGGCCGATCTTCATGAGTTGAGACGCTTTTTCTAGAGAATTCACTCTCTGCTGATCCGCCTCGAACTTCGCCGTAGCATCGTCCATGACTTGCCGCGAAACCACTCCAGCAGATGAGAGTTGTTTCGTGCGATCCAGAGTCAGCTTGTCATCCACCAGCGTGGCGCGGGCTTCGTCAAGATTATGTTGCGCCTGCTGAATCTCTTCCGGCCTCGACCCATGCTCAAGCTCGTCAAGATAAGCTCGAGCATTGTCGAGCGAGCCCTTCGCCTGATTGTACGAAGCGCGAAACTCCTCATCTTCCAGCCGCACCAGAACCTGTCCTTCTTTAACCTTGTCGCCTTTTTCCACGCCAATCCAGGCCAGGCGTCCAGTGACCTTGGAATTCACATTGATGGTGTGGTGAGCCACAATGTATCCGGTAGCCGAAAGCACCGTGCCGCCCACATCGCTGCTCTCCGCGGAAGCGCGTGTCACCTCAACTTCCGGCACATCGCGAGAAAGCAACCGGTAGGCAAGAACGGACAAGCTCAGCACCGCGACGACCACAATCCCAATCACAATGTAGCGGCGCGCCCACCGCGGCGGTTCCCCAGTGCTCGCGCCGCGCGCCGAGCGGTCGATCCGCAAGCTCTGCAAGTCTTCGTGTTTTGCATCAATCGGCATCTATCCACCTGTCATCCTGAGCAAGCGTTCTTCGCGCGGTGAAGGATCTGGGCGAGCCGCGCGAAGCGTCGCGTTCTTTGCGACGCAATAATCGCGCGTTTGGCTCGCTTCCTTACTTCACCCTCGCAGCGCCGTAAGAATATTCTGCCGCGCCGCGTGCCACGCCGGAGCGAATCCGCCAACTAACCCCATCACCAGCGCGAATCCAATTGCAGCCGCGGCAACCGCCCACGTAATCTGCAGACTGAATACCACCTCGCTAAACGTCACCTGATTCGACGTTCCGGTCTGCATTCCGTTAAATGGCAGCATCAGCAGAATCCCCACCACCGCGCCGAGCAAAGCCAGCATCAGAGATTCCAGAACAAAAGAAGTCAGAATCGCCGGACGCGAGAATCCCAGCACTCGCAAGGTCGCAATTTCACGGCCACGGTACGCCACCGCCGCATACATCGTATTCATCGCCGCGAAACTAGACCCAACGGCCATGATGATCGCAACGACAATGCCAATGAACTTAATCGGGCCTCCGGAACTGGTTTGCTTCGCGTAATAATCTGTCTCCAGCACTCCCTCAAGTTTGAGCCGCTGGTCATCGCTAACCCGCTTGGTGAGGGCGTCCGCGGAAATCGCATCCGTGGCGGCCAAGTACGCGGAAGAATATCCACCTTGCCGGTCGAAGTCCGTGGCCATCTGATTCACATCGCCCCACACCTCGGATTCGTAAGCCGAACCTCCAGCGTCAAATACGCCAACCACCTTCCACGAGCCCTTGCCGAACTCCATTGTGTCGCCAATGTTGGCATGCGAAAAGCGCGAGCGGATGGATTTACTTACCACCACCTCCCGCTGCCCCGTTTGGAACCAGCGCCCATCAACCAATTTCGCGCCCGGCCGAAGCTCCAGGCCATCGGGCATCATGCCGCGCACAGTGACGTTGACTTCTCCTGTCCCATCCTTGCGCGGCAGCACGATCACCACCACCAACTCGCCGGATGCCATCGGCTCGCCGTGGCTGTCCTTCGCGATTCCGGGCAGAACTTTCAGCGTAGGGAATAGCGACGCATCGAAGCCGCCAGATAATTCCGCCTCCGACCCCTTGCGCAGCACCAGCACATTCTGCGAATTCCCGCTGGAAACGAAAGCCTTCTTAAGTCCCGCCAGTAAGGCCATCAGGAAAATCGCCGTGGTAACCGTCAGCGCAATCCCCAGCGCAGTCATGATGGTGAGCCCCTTGCGAAGCTTCAAATTCCGCACGTTGTAACTGATAGGTATCGCCATAAGTAAACTCAATTCCGGTGCAACATCAACGCATCCCGTAGCGCAGGCCGCCCGCCTCCGCACTGCCGCCCCGCATCACCCGATATGCCGCAACCCCTCCACAATATTTACGCGTGACGCGCCGTAGGCGGGAATATATCCGCTAAGAAACCCTACGGTCGCCGCCACCAGTAAACAGAGGCCCATTGTCGGCAGCTTAACTTTCATGTCGATGGGAATGCCGATCGCGATCGAAGAATGCGTGATCAACTGAATCAATCCAGTCGCCCCGAGTATGCCCAGCACCCCGCCCGCCACCGCCAGAGCCACCGCTTCGAAGACAAACAGCGACAGCACTCGCTGGCGAGTGAACCCCAGTGTTTTCAGCACAGCGATCTCCCGGGTCCGGCTGCGAACCGACATGGCCATCGTATTGGCCGACACTAACAGGATGGTGAACACCACCGCTCCACAGATGCCAAGAATGAATGCCTTCACATTGCCCAGCGTGGCCACAAACGAAAGCTGGAAGGCTTTTTCACTCTCGGTTTTCGTTTGCTCGGGCGAGTTGCGGAACATGTCGTCGATCTCACCCGAGACGCGCGCCACATCGTCCGGATTCGCCAACTGCGTGGAATACCAGCCCGCCTGCCCTTTGAACCATGGCACCGCTTCTTCCAGATACTTGGCGTTAAAATACAGCGCGTTCTGCGGCGGGTCCCGGTGGTAGATGCCGCGAATCGTCAATTCGGGGTTCACCGGAAATATCGTTCCCAGCAGAATGATCTTGTCGCCGATTTTCCAGCCATACTTATTGGCCAGCGTTACATCCACCAGGGCGCCCGAGCGATCACGCTGCCACGCCACTACCTGCTCCGGCGGAATGATCTTGTCGGATGCAACCTTCATATACTCGTCGGGATCGGTCGCCAACTGCGCAAAGAAGTTCTCCGGACGGTCATCCTTATAACGGCCTCCAAACCAGGTCATGGGCGCGACTGCAACCACACCGGGAAGGCTCCGAATCTTCTCGCGGTAGTACGCGGGAAGAAAAAATGCCAGAGAAACGCGGTCGCGCGTAATCACCCGTCTCGCTGAATCCGGCGCTCCCACGTCGATATAAAATGTGCGCCAGATCGAGGCCATTAGAGTGAGCAGCAAAAGAGAAAAGCCAATGCTCAGCAGCGTCAGAATGCTGCGCCGCTTGTTGCGAAACGTATTGCGCACGACAAAACTGCTGAGCGTCATAAATTTAGCCGATATGCCGTAACCCTTCTACAATCTCCACGCGCGATGCGTGGTAAGACGGCACCAGCGAACTGAAGAATCCCACCAGCGCCGCTGCCAACACTGCCACGGCTATCGTTCCAAGCGTAACTTGCATCTGCGCCAGGAAAAAACCCATCGGCGAATGTTTCATCAGCGTTAGCAGTAGCCACGCGAACCCGGCACCAAACAGTCCGCCTGCAATCGAAAGCGACATGGCCTCGCCAACAAATAGGCCAAGGATGGTCTGCCGCTCGAATCCCAAAGTCTTAAGCACGGCCACTTCGCGCGTTCTTTCGCGAATCGACATTGCCATCGTGTTGGCCGAAACCAGAAGCGTAGTGAAGACCACAGCCAAACATATGCTGAGGATGAAAGCCTTCACGTTCCCCAGCATGTTCACAAAAGTCAGCCCAAAAGCTTTCTCGCTTTCGGTCTTGGTAGGCTGCGGCGAATTGCGGAACATATCGTCAACAGCGCTGGCGATTTTGCTCACGTCCTCGGGCGACGCCGCCATAATGCCGAACGTGCCGGCCTTGCCCTTAAACTCAGGCACCGCTTCTTCCAAATACTTCGAGTTGAAGTAAAGCGTCTTGTTAGCCGTCGGCCAATGGTGGATGCCGCGAATCGTCAATTCCAGGTTGACGGGATAGATCGTCCCCTGCAGCACAACGCGATCTCCCAGCTTCCAGCCGAATTGCTTGGCCAGTTCGTCATTCACGATCGTCCCGGCCCGGTCGCGTTGCCACGCCGCAAGCTGGTCGGCTGGTATCTGCATCTCCGGGAAGACTTTCGGAAACTCATCGGGATCGGTCCCGAACTGCGCGAAAAAGTTTTCCGGCTTGTTATCTTTATATAGGCCGCCAAACCAGGAATTGGGAACGACCGCCACCACTCCCGGCACCGAGCGGATTTTCTCGCGATAGAAGCCCGGCAAGTCGAAAGTAAGCGACACTCGGTGTCGCGTCACCAACCGCCGCGTCGATTCCGCGCTCCCCTTCTCGATGTAGAAACCGCGCCACACCGTGATCATGAAAGTCAGGAGCAGCAGTGAAACTCCAATGCTCAGTACGGTCAGAATGCTGCGGCGCTTGTTGCGGAGAGCGTTCTTGGTGACAAATCGGGTTAACGTCATATTTTGAAACCCAGTTGAACCCAAGAGAAGACGCGGCGTGCTGGCGAGCAGACCAGCAGCTCAGTCCAAGCAGGCCACAAGGATAAACGAATAAGTCCGCTTCTCACAACCTGCGCCCGATCCCGCAAAAAACCGCCACGCGCAACGACCATCTGCCTCCATATTCGATCCGCGAGCGCCCCAACGCCAGTGGAGATCGTCACACGGCCCACATGACAATTGTCACACTTCTCTCCGTCAACGAACTTAACGTTTGCCCCAAAAGAAAAGTAACGCCGGAAGCTCCGTTATTTTGCGCGCGTACAAAATGCGTACATAAGGAGATCTATCATGATTTTCGGTGGCGCATCCGTTCACCAACCAAACCTCAGGCGCAAATCATCGAGCCCGCTCCCCACCGTTTCACACTGATTTCACAGTACTTTGGTAACTCGAACCTCAAACTCCCCAGCGCTATCCTAGCCTTAACCTGCCCCGGGTTTTAGACCACGCGTTCTCCACAAAGAACTGCGCGGCTTTTTTCTGGGATGAGGCACGGAACCATGTCCACAAAAATCGGCCACTTCGAAATCCTGAGTGAACTCTCTAAGTCTGCGACTGGCGCCGTTTACAAGGCGACGGACCCGCAAACCAGCCAAACCGTCGCCCTGAAAGCGATTCAGCTATCCGCCTTTGGCGAGCAATCAGCGGAACTGGAGCAGTGCCTCCTCGCCGAGGCCGAGGCTACCAAGGTCCTCAGCCACTCCAATCTCACGCCCGTTTTCGGTGCGGGAGAAATGGACGGCCAATTTTGCGCCGCCATGGAATACATTCAGGGCAACAGCATTGCGACCATGCTCGCCCGCAAAGAAGGCTTTTCCATCTGGGACCTTCTCGATATCGGACGTCAAGTTTGCAGCGGCCTCGACCACGCCCACTCCCACAAAGTTTTCCACTATAGTCTCGAACCCGCAAAGATCATGTGCGGATGGGACGGTACCGTCAGAATTTTGAGCTACGGCATTTCCGGCGTTGGCAAATTTACCGCGCAAATGCCCGGCGTTCCCGCGATCCTGCCATACATGTCTCCCGAGCAGATCCGCGGCGACAATATCGATGCACGCTCTAACTTCTTCAGTCTCGGCGCCATGTTTTACGAGATGGTCGCTGATCGCAAGGCCTTCGATCGGGAAGACGCCGACTCCCTGCGTCAGAGCATCCTCGAGAGCACGCCAATCCCGCCCATGCACCTGAATCCAAAACTCCACCCGGTGCTGAGTGATCTCATCATGAAGGCTCTCGCCAAAGATCCCGGCGAACGCTACCAGAGCGGAAGGGAACTGCTCGACGATTTGGAGAAGTGCAAAGAATCTAAGCCGCAGGCTGCAAAGCCGGCAAGCGCGCCCGCGAAAGCTCCGGCCATTCCAGAGGCTGTCAAAGCGGCAAACCAGGCAAAATTCGTCGGAGCGTCCACTCCTCCAGCAGCCAAGCCGGCCGCGCTTCCCGTACAAACAACTCCGGTTCAGAACCAGCCGGTTCAGAACCAGCCAGTTCAAAAACCGGCGGCAGAAAAGAAAATCGCACCTCCACCGCCAACTTTCACCAAAGCCGCCGCCGCGGGCTGCGGCCCCGGATGCACGACCACAGATGCCGTTTCATCTGCACCTGCCAGGCCTTCCAGCAACACGGCGCCGCCAGCTTTCTCGTCTTCAGCCGTCGTAGATGAACCGGCCGTCGTCGCTTCCCGAGTGCAGTCGCCCAAAATCGCCGTAGATCCCATGATGTCCGAGGACAACGCTGGGTCTCGCGGCGGCAGCGTGAGTTTCTCGGAGATGACCGAACTGCCTCCGCTCAAAGAAGTCTATCTAGCGCCGCCTCCACCGTCGCAAGTACCACCTCCGCCGCCGGTCTTCGGAAAGTCGTCTTCTCAATCACGCAACTCCACGCTCTACGAGTATGAAGAGGAGAAGCCCAAGGTTCAGCCCCGTGAAGTCGCTCAGAAAGCGTTGAAGGAAGTGAAGAACATCCCGCCCAGCCTGATGGTTTATTCCATCGCCGGAGCTGCGGTCGTAATTTTGATCATCGCTGTAGTTCTAGTTCTCCACGTCAACAGTTTGAATAGCGACAACGATTCCCCTCGTCCAGTCGCCGAATCCACTGCGCAACCCGCGGCCAGCCAGCCAGTCGCGCGCCCTCAGCCAACGCCCACGCAGCCAGCCCAGCCCGCCGAAACAGCGCAGCCTCAACCCGTCGCGCCTGTGGCAGAGGCCGAGCCAGCCTCGACTCACGCGGCGGCCCGAACCAAAAATGCAAAAAAGAAAGCCGCTCCTCCCGCAGTCGCCGCCATAGTAGTTCCCGGACAAATGTCGGTCGATTCCGTTCCTCAAGGTGCGCAAGTTTCAATCGATGGCAAGACCGATCCCACTTGGGTTACGCCCTTCACCCTGCCCGGATTAGACCCCGGCCAACATTCCGTTACTGCCAGCAAGTCCGGCTACTCTTCCGATACGCGAACCGTCGAGGTCACCTCTGGCAGCAAGTCGTTTGTGGTAACCCATCTCACTCAACTCATGGCGACGCTCGCAGTGTCGAGCACTCCCGCCGGAGCCAGCGTCTACATCGACGGCAAAGACACCGGAAAACAAACTCCCGCTCAGGTTTCGCTAGACAAAGGGACGCACATAGTTCTCGTACGCAAGTCGGGTTACCTGGACGAAACTACCAACGCCCAGTTCACCTTGGGCCAAACCGTGAACTTTTCGCCCACGCTGCGCCTCCTGGGCAACGTCGACGACATCAAAACTGTCGGGAAAATGAATAAGCTCTTCGGCGGCAAAGATGCCAAGGCCATGGGCTCGGTCAGCGTCAAGACTCAGCCCAAGGGAGCCCAGGTCGCCGTCAACCAGCACATGCTCGATAAGAGTTCGCCCGTCGACTTTACCCTTGACCCCGGCAACTACATGGTAGACATAACCATGAGCGGCTACGTCTCCGTCCACAAAGTAATCACCGTAGACAAAGGCGGCAAAGCAGTAATCGACGAAGTCCTGAAGCACGAGTAGCCGTCAGAAAATCTGATTCGCACTAACGCCTGTCATTCCGAACCGGGCGCCAAGCCCGGTGAGGAACCTGCTTTGCCTCTCCCGAGCGAGACGGGGAACATTCCATCCGACTTAGCTCGTCCCCTTTTTCTTCCACCTACTTGCTCACCGCAAACTGCGGATTACTGTTAAGCGTTCCCGATGGAGTAAGAACAGAAACCACACCCGTAGTCCCGCCAGCCGGAACCGTAGCCTTGATATAAGTATCGGACTCCACAGTAAACTCCGCTTCTACCCCGTTGAACTTGACGCTGGTAGTTCCAGTCAGGCCATTGCCAAGAATGATCACGCTCTGCCCGACTGGTCCGGCCGCGGGCACCGTTTCCACAAGAGGGCTGAGGCCGGTCGTTAATTGGAAGGCGGTTCCATAGCCGTCATCTGGAGTCAAGTATCCGGCGGGAATGCCGCCAAAGGCGTCGGTTCCGTAAAGGTTTCCGTCTGTGCCTTGAATAACCGGCGCGAGCGGATTGAAGCCATACCCAAGACCTTCACGGAATTTGTAGAGCAGCGTGTACACGCCCTCGGGTGTGAGTCGATAGACGCCGCCTGAGACGTCCGGATCCCACGAACCAGAAGGACCACCTCCTAAAACGCCATAAAAATTACCGTCGCTGCCAAGCGTCAGTGCTGCCGAACTCCAGCCTACGTAGGCGCTAGCTCGATCGAAGTTATAAATTACCGAGTATTGGCCGGCCGGGGTAATCTTGAAGACAACGCCGTTGTAACCCGTGCCTCCGCTTTGAGTCGCGCCCACAAAGTTGCCGTCGGCATCCTGCACCAGTCCTGCCGCGGGATACGTTCCGCCAGGGCAGTTGCCGTTTTCGAAAGCGCAGAAATTATGGATTACTGTGTACGTACCCGAAGGGGTAATTTTGTAGACCACGCCAGTGTTCTCGGATCCCCCAACCAGGGTTGTACCGTAAAAGTTTCCGTCGTTGCCCTGGATCGGAGGGTAGAGTGCGTAATTGCCGTCAATGCAGTTTGGGAGCACGCAAAAAGAGTGGAGCACCGTGTACTGGCCGTTCAGGCTCACCCGGAAGATCGTCCCGTTGTTGCTCGACCCTCCGCCGCCTACGCCGTAAAAATTACCGTCGCGGGCCAGTGTGATGCCGAGGGGGTGCGAGCATCCCGAGCTGCAGATGGAGAACAGATTCGTGAACTCGCCATCCACGGTCAGCCTGTACAGAGTTTGCCCGTACGTCACTCCATCTACAGTCTGGCCCTCGGTTACTCCGTAGAGGTTTCCGTTCGAAGCGAGGATCGGAGGCCAGTTACCGGCCCAACCGTCGGCGCAATTGGGCTCCTGGCAGAAGTTGTGAACATTCGTGACCTCTCCGCTGGGAGTGACGCGGAAAATGTTTCCCTCGAAGTTAGGACCGCCGAAGCCAGTTGTCCCGTAAAAATTTCCATCCGTAGCCTGGGTGACCGTGGTGTAGGGTTCATAGCCAGTCTGCCCATTGAGGTCGAACTGGGTCAGAGTTTGCGCCTGGGCGCACACCGCCAGGCTGATGGTGATAACAGTACAAGCGAGTACAAGACCAACGGTCGCCAGAGATTTTGAGCCTTTCATCGAAATGTCCTCGTGCTGCGCGCTGCAAAGCCAATTGCATCCGATCAAAATTTTGAAATCCCTTCAGGAAAGGTCTTAAGGTGTGCAACCGCAATCAAAACGGTCACCAGAAACAACGCGATGGGTGTGAGGAACTGCTTCTTGCGTTTCATAAAGAATCTCCTTCGGCGCCTTCGCGCCGATCAACCGCGAACAACTACTTGCTCACCACAAACTGCGGATTGCTCTTAAGTGTTCCCAACCGTGTAACAACAGAAACCACTCCAGTAGTCGCCCCCGCCGGAACCGTTGCTTTGATGTAGGTATCGGACTCAACCGTGAACTCCGCCTCCACGCCGTTGAAGGTGACGCTCGTCGATCCCGTCAGCCCGTTGCCAAGAATGATGACGCTCTGGCCGACTGGGCCGGCCAGCGGTGCGGTCTCCACCAGCGAACTCAGGCCCGAGACTTGGAAGATCGTGCCATAGCCGAAGCCATTGTTATTGCAGTCGCCGAGGCTGTTGCCGTAGGAAGTGACTCCGTAGAGAGTTCCAGACGTACTCTCAAAGACGATCCCACCCGGGTAGCGACCGCTATCATCGGCACATGGTCCAAAGACAGTCAGAAATGTGATCTCACCGGCCGGAGTCACCTTAAAGACAGTTCCGCCGTCCTGGAGGCTCCCGTCGCCTCCACTCGTTCCGTAGAAATTGCCATCATTGGCCAAAGTCAACGATCCCCACGGATCGCCGCGAACGTAGTCAAAGTTGTCCAAGACGATCTCTTGGTGGGTAGTCGTAAACTCGAACACGGTTCCATATCCATCTTCGCCACCCCCCTCCGTTGTGCCAAAAAAATTCCCCTCGGCATCCTGCACGAGCCCAGTGGGCCCACCGCCGTCCGCGCATTGAGAAAGAGAGCAGAAGTTATAGAGGATGGTGTACTGGCCATCGAGGGTTAGCTTATAGAGGACGCCACCACCTCCGTTTGCTCCTCCCAGAAGTGTGGTTCCATACAAGTTGCCGTCGATGCCCTGGATGGGCGTCGATTGTTCGTAACCATCCACGCAATTCACCGCCGAACAGAAATAGTGCAGCGTCGTGAACTCACCCGTCGTGGGATTGATCCGGAAAAGCGTGCCTGAATCCTGCAATGCGGCGCCGATCGTTATCCCGTAAAGATTCCCGTCGCTAGCCTGAATGATTCCTCCCGGTTCGGCGCCATCGGGGCATTCGTTCGTGGTGCAGAATGAGTAGAGCGTCGTGAGCTGGCCGTGGAGGGTCATCTTAAAAACCGTTCCTCCACCGAAACGGTTGCCGCCGGCTTCCGTCGTCCCGTAAAAGTTCCCGTCGCTTCCAAGAATGGGAGTAGAGGGACCATACCCGTCTGGGCAGCCGCGCTGAGAGCAGAAACTGTATAAGACGTTGAACCCTCCGGAGGGCGTCACTCGCAGGATGGCCCCTCGGCCGTACGCGCCGGGGCCGCCACCCATATAAAGGTTGCCGTCTGTCGCCTGCATCACCGACGAGCCCCCGTCTCTGGCGCTGAAGTTGGTGAAGTAGGAGAAGGTCTGTGCCTGGGCGCCAGCCGCCAAGGCGAAGGTAATGGCCGCGCACGCGACAGCAAGGCCAAGAGTCAGCAAAGCTTTGGAGCGTTTCATCGAAATATCCCCCTAATGTGGATCAACAGGTCCTAGACTTTTCCCGCTGCAACCTCTAGTTCAAGTTCAGGCTGAAAATAACGCCGCCGTTGTGGGCGCCGCCGAAAGATGTGGTCCCACTGAGCGTAGTGTCCGAAGCCTGTACCAACCCTACGGGCACATAGCCGTCGGAGGCATCGAAATTGTGCAGCGATTCGAAAGCGCCCGACGTGGTCACCGAAAAAACGGTGCCGCATCCCAGGTTCTTGCATGTCTGGTCTTCGTTGCCGCCGAAAATGGTGGTGCCGTACAAGGTTCCGTTGCTGGCCTGGATCAGGTCGTACGGGGCATAGCCTGAGGTTCCATCCTTGGCCGCGGAGAAGCTGTGTAGAGTCTTCAGCACGCCGCTGGTTGTGAGTTGGAAGACCGTACCGCCGCCGGAAGCCTCAGAGCCGCCGAGGCTCGTCGTGCCATAGAAGTTTCCGTCGGAAGCCTGAATCAGCCCTGCGGGCTGGCCGCCGTCGGCGCAGTTGGTGAGGCTGCAGAAGCTGTAGACGATGCTGAATTCTCCTTGCGGCGTGATCTTGAAGACCGTTCCGCAGCCGCCCGCCGAGCATGGATAGGAGTATTGCCCGCCTGTATTGGTGATGCCGTAGACGTTGCCGTCGATCCCGAGGATCAGCGGCTGAGGTGCGCTGTTGTCGTAGGCGTTGATGCAGTTTGCTTGCGAGTCGCAGAAGTTGTAGAGCGTGCTCAGCTTGCCCTGCCCGGTGAGGTGAAAGATGGTTCCGTACTGATGCGAGCCGCCTTCGAGGGTGGTGCCATAGAAACCGCCCTTGGCGTCCGCAACTAAGCCGTCTGAATACCACCCGTCGTCACATTGGCAAAAACTGTGCAGCACCGTGAGTTTGCCGCTCAGCGTGAGTTTGTACACTACGCCGAAGCCATTAGCTCCGCCGTAGGATGTAGTTCCGTAGAGATTACCGTCGCTGCCCTGGAAAGGACCGCTCGCCGGATCAGAACCGTCGGCGCAGTTGGTGTGGGAGCAGAAAGCGTAGAGAGTGGTGAGTTCATTCTGAGGCGTGAGCTTGTAAATCAGGCCGGTCGCATTTGCGCCGCCATGCCCAGTAGCGCCGTATAGATTGCCGTCGCTCGCCAGAATTGGCGGCGTAAGCGGATCGTCGCCGTTCGTAACGTTGAAGTTCTGCAAAACTGCGAAGTCCTGCGCCGAAGCGGCGAGCGGCAACGCGACCAATGTGATCAAAACAACCGCGGCAAGAGCAGAGAGACTACGCGAGGGAGAATGCATGGAATGCTCCTTAATGGCTTTGCGCCAAACATCAATTTGTCTCACAACAAAATCAGGGTCAGTAAATCGCCGCAACAACTACTTGGTCACCACAAACTGCGGACTACCTTTAAGCGTTCCACTCGGAGTGACCACGGAAACCGCTCCCGTAGTCGCGCCCGAAGGAACCGTCGCTGAGATGTAAGTGTCGGACTCCACGGTGAACGCCGCCGCCACGCCGTTGAAGGTGACGCTGGTAGATCCAGTCAAGCCGTTGCCCAGGATGAGGACGCTCTGCCCGACCGGGCCCATCACGGGCACAGTTTCCACCAGCGGGCTGAGGCCGTTCGAGAATCTGAAAACTTCGCCATCAAAGTCGCCGGGGCCGTAGGGAGTAACTCCATAAAAACTTCCATCGGTGCCCTGAAAGAGCGGACCAACGGGTGGAGCGGCCGTGCCGAAGAAGGAATAGACCCTGCTGTAAACACCCGCCGGAGTCACCTTGAAAATCGATCCGCTAGCCTTGGTGTCATATCCAAACACCCCGTAGACATTGCCGTCATTGGCAATCGTCAGTCCTGTGTAGGGCCAGTCGTTGTCGTCATCGAAATTGTGCAGCACCAGCAGTTGATTGGTCGACGTGAACTCAAACACGCTTCCGTACCCACGCCCCTCGGCGTTGTACTCAGTTGTGCCGAAGAAGTTGCCATTGGCGTCCCGCACTACGTAGTAGGGCTCTCCAATGCCGGAACAGCCCAAGTCTGTATCACAGAAGTTGTAAAGCACGGTATAAGTTCCCGAAGGAGTTAGTTCGTATAAGACCCCGCCCCCCAGGCTTCCGCCGGCCCAGGTTACGCCATAAAGGTTGCCGTCACTGCCCAGGATTGGCGGGTAGAATGCCCTTGTGCCATCGAGGCAATTCGGCGTAAGCGAGCAAAAGGTGTAAAGCAGCTTGAACTGGCCGGTTGGACTGATAGAGAAAATCGTGCCGGAGCCGGAGTCATTGCCCCCTCCGTCTGTGGTGCCGTAGAAATTCCCGTCGCCGCCCAGGATGATTCCGGTCGGGGCGCCGCCCCCGGTGCAGGGACGAGTGGGGCAAAAGGTATAGAGGGTGGTAAATTCGCCATCAAGCGTCATTCTGTAAAATGTCCCTAATTGGCCGGTTCCGCCTCCCTGAACTACTCCGTAAAGGTTTCCGTCGATTCCCACCACGGGAGCCGCATCGGGACCCCATCCGTCGGCACATTTAGCCAGAGAGCAGAAATTGTAAAGATCGGTGACCTCCCCGGAGGGTGTTAAGCGAAAGAGAGTGCCGGACTGAGTGTCGTTGCCGCCGGAGTCAGTTGTGCCATAAATATTCCCATCCGGCCCCTGGACCACAGATGAATACGGTCCGTTACCGTTCGAGCCGTCAAAGACGCCCACGGTGTGCAGGACTTGCGCCTGCGCGCACACCGCCAAGCTAAAGGTGATAGCCGCACACGCTAGCGCAAGGCCAAGGGTCAGCAAAGATTTCGAACCTCTCATCGAAGTGTCCTCCTAAGGTGCGCGGTCAGGCAGCGCAGGAATTAGCGGGCGCTCGCTTCGCTCGGACAAGACGAATGCGTCCGCCCCTACGTGCAATCATTACTTCGTCACCACAAATTGCGGATTACTATTCAGCGTTCCCAAAGGCGTGACTACAGAAACCGTCCCGGTCGTCGCGCCCGTTGGAACAGTCGCCTTAATGTAGGTATCGGACTCCACCGCGAACGCCGCCGCCACGCCGTTGAAAGTGACGCTGCTAGATCCGGTCAGCCCGTTGCCGAGGATGAGAACGCTTTTTCCGACTGCGCCCGCCCCCGGTGCGGTTTCTACCGACTGGCCCAGGCCATTCGAGAATTTGAAGACCGTGCCCAGGGGGCCGTCGCCATTGCCGCCGGGGGTGGCTCCGTAGAAACTTCCATCGGTGCCTTGAAAAAGCGGCCCAGTCGGGTTGAAGGCATAAGGATGTGCGAATGTATAGAGCGTTCTGAACGTACCCGCTGTGGTGATCTCAAAAATAGTTCCCGCGTCAGCCGGCCCACCCTCTACTGTCGCTCCATACAGATTGCCGTCGCTGGCCAGCGTCAATCCTGCACTGGGGTAGGCTCCATCAGTTTTGTCGAAGTTGTGCAGGTTGATGAATTGTTGCTTCGCTGTGAGTTCAAATAGGGTTCCCACGTCGTCGCTGCCGCCACCATACTGGGTCGTGCCAAAGAAATTTCCATTGCCATCCTGCACCAACGCCAGCGGCCCCGAGCCGCCGGAGCAAAAGATCCCCCTGCAGAAGCTGTAGAGGGCCTTATAGTTTCCCGCCAGCGTGAATCTGTATAAGACACCTCCCCCCTGGTATTCCCACGCCGCGCCATAGAGGTTTCCATCGCTGCCCTCGATCGGCGAATAGACCGGACTATTGCCATCTGCGCAATTCGCCAGCGAACAAAAGCTGTAGAGCGATGTGAACTGGCCGGCCGGGGTGATCTTGAAGATCGTGCCCGCGTTGGAATTTCCTCCCGAGAATGTTGTGCCGTAAAAGTTCCCGTCGCTGGCCTGCATGAGACCGTTTGGCACCGAGCCGTCGGCGCATTCCGCGAGCGAGCAGAACGTATAAAGGGTCGTAAGTTCGCCGCTCAGCGTCATCTTGTATACCGTTCCGTATCCGCCGTAGGCGAACCCATTGGTCGTACCGTAAAGGTTGCCGTCACTTCCGAGCACTGGAGCCGACTCGGGAGTTGCGCCGTCGGCGCAATTGGGCCGTTTGCAAAAATCGTAAATCGAGGTGATCTCTCCGCTCGGTGTTATGCGGTAGACGTTCCCATACCCATGACCGCCGCCATTGGTCGTCGTTCCGTAAAAGTTTCCGTCCGTCGCCTGGATCACCCCACCAAAGGGCCCGAAGCCGTTCGTACCATCGAAGTCGGCAAGGTAGGAAAGGGTCTGTGCCTGGGCGCGCGCCGCCAGGCTGAAGATGAAGGCCGCACACGCCAGTGCAACGCCAAGGTTAAGCAAAGCTTTGGAATTCTTCATCGAAATCTCTCCCTGATTTGTTCGATCAATGCGAAATAAGAATGAGTCGCAAACAACTACTTGCTCACCACAAACTGCGGATTGCTGTTCAGCGTTCCCGATGGCGTGACCACAGAAACCGTGCCGCTCGTCGCACCCGTTGGAACCGTCGCCTTAATATAGGTATCGGACTGAACCGTAAACGCCGCCTCCACGCCGTTGAAGGTGACGCTGGTCGATCCAGTCAGACCGTTGCCCAGGATGATGACGCTCTGCCCGACGGGGCCAGCCACGGGTACGGATTGCACCAGCGGGCTGAGCCCATTCGCGAGGGTGAAGATCGTGCCATAGCCACCGCAGCCATCCGGCGAGACGTAGCCGCCGTAGCCAGTGGTTCCATAGATAAGGCCGTCGGTGCCCTGAAACAATGGCGCGGATGGGTTATAGCCGCCCTTACATTCGCTGAACGTGTAGAGCTGCGTATACCTGCCCTGTGGGGTGACCTCGTAAATGGTTCCGCCGTTGATGCCTGACCCGGTCCCGTCGCCGGTCGTAGTTCCGTAGAGATTGCCATCGTTGGCCAGCGCCAGTCCCGCAAAAGGATGGGCCCGCAGGATGTCGAAACTATCCAGGACGACATATTGATTTGTCGATGTGATCTCGAATACAGTTCCCCAGCCGTAGCCGTCGCTGCCGCCTCCCACAGTTGTGCCAAAAATATTTCCATCGGTGCCCTGGACTAAGGTTGTTGGCTCGCTTCCATCCGCGCAGCCAGCAAGAGAACAGAAGTTGTGGACCACCGTATAGATCCCGGATGGAGTCAGTTCGTAAACGACGCCGCTTCCCGTGGTTCCGCCCTCCATCGTTGTGCCATAAAAGTTTCCGTTGCTCGCTTGGATTGGCGCGTAGTTTGGTTCTTTGCCATCTTTACAATTGCTGAGCGAACAAAAGGAGTGCAACACCGTGAGCTTGCCGGTTGAGCTGATCCTGAAGATCGTGCCGCCACTGAATGCTCCCCCGGCTGCTGTCGCGCCGTAAAAATTCCCGTCGCTGCCCAGGATGATTCCGTTCGGGCCCGAGCCGTCAGTGCATGGAGAGGTGGGACAGAACGTATAGAGGAGCGTGAACTCGCCGCCAAGCGTCAGCTTGTAAAACGTTCCTGAGCCATATATGGATCCAGCATAGCTTCCACCCACCGACGCCACTCCGTAAAGGTGTTCGTCGCTTGCGAGGACGGGACCCAGCAGCGGATATTGCCCGTCAGCGCAGTTGGGCTGCGAACAAAAACTGTAAATCGATCGAAGTTCTCCGGCGGGAGACAACTGGAAGACATTTCCTGCGCCGAAAACGTAGCCGACGACGTTTGCGCCGCCGACGACGGTTGCGCCGTAAAAGTTTCCATCCGTCCCCTGGATCAGTGGTCCGGCGGCGCCATCCCATCCGTCTTGCTTATTGAAGTAGTCGAGGTTGGCATAAGTCTGTGCCGTGGCGCACACCGCCAGGCCAAAGGAGAAAACTACGCACGCCAATGCAAGGCCAAGGGTGAGCTGTAATTTAGAATTCTTCATAACAATCTCCTCGCAATCCGCGCTGCAAAACGAACGCCGTCTGTTGCACTTGTGAAAATCCTCTTGAGGCTACGGCGTAATCTCAAACACCGTTCCCAACCCCGCCGTACCGCCGCCCACCGTTGTGCCGTAAATATTTCCTTTTGAATCGACTAGCAAACCATTCGGGCTTTTGCCGTCCTCAGCGTCACTCGGAAAACTGTGCAGGAGGGTATAGGACCACGCGCCGTTTCCTGACGGCGTGAGTTGGAAGACAGTTCCATACCCTCCCGGGCCGCCACCGAAGGTAGCGCCATAAAGATTGCCCGCTGACTCGACGAGGAGCGGGTTAGCGGCGTATTCGTCTGGTCCCCCGTCTAGAAAGGTGTACAAAACGGTCTCTTGCGTGGCCCCACCCGACGTCGGCGACAACTCGAATACAACACCATGTCCGTTGCCGCCCGAATCCGTCGTCCCATAGAAATTGCCATCGCTGCCGAGGATCACCCCGTTTAGGCCAAATCCCCCCGATGCTCCGGAGCCGCTGGCGTTGAACTCGAACAAATTGATTTCCTGCCAGCCGCCGTTCGTCTTCTTCAACTCAAAGAGGGCGCCGCCTCCGACCCAGTCATCGCCGTAGTAGTTCGTGCCGTAGAGGTTTCCGGCCTTGTCGAAAACTAGGCTGTCTGGCAAGTCGTCACCGGTGGACAATATGCTGTGCGTCCATTGCTCACCCGTATGCTGTAGTTCAAAGACAGTTCCCCCTCCCACGTTGCTGCCCCAATCGCCGCCCCAATAGGTGGTGCCATACAGGTTTCCATCAGGGCCCATGATCAGGTGATACGGTCGCCACCCTCCCCTCTGGCTGGCGTTCCATAGGATGTTTTCCGTGAATGCACCCGAGCCGTTCGGCGACAACTCGTAAACCCCACCGCACAAGTAATCGTCGTAACCGTCGGTACAGGCATTGGCGCCGCCGGCATAGAGGGTGCCGTAAAGATTCCCGGACGAATCCATGACCAGCGCATTGTCGTAGTGCGAGTTCGATTGGAGATCATCGATCAACTTTGCGGTCCATCCTCCTTCGCCCGAGGGAGATATCTCAAAGACCGTTCCGCCCCCCACGCCCCCGTTACCGTTAACCCCGTAAAAATTTCCGGCACCGTCGGAAATCAGTGCGCCAGTCGGCGTATTGCCGACAGAGCTCTCGGCTGTAAAACTGACAAGCACTTTTTCTCTTGCTGAGCCTTCTTGCGCGACCGCGTGGGTGACCGAAAGCAACACGGTAAGCAAGAGCAAGGTGATGGGCGCGAAATACTGCTTCTTGATTCGCATGACTGTCTCCTCGGTCGAACCCCAGTGTTCAAGGTGTATCTTGGTTTCAAATTCCATTGTTTAAATCATTACTTGCTCACCACAAACTGCGGATTGCTCTTAAGCGTTCCCGACGGAGTGACCACAGACACCGCGCCGCTAGTCGCGCCCTTTGGAACCGTCGCTTTGATGTAGGTGTCGGACTCCACCGTAAACGCCGCCGCCACGCCGTTGAACGTGACGCTGGTAGATCCAGTCAGGCCATTGCCCAGGATGATGACGATCTTCCCGACTGGGCCGGCCACGGGCACAGCTTCCACCAGCGGACTGAGGCCGGTCGAGAGTTTGAAGACCGTGCCATAATTGTCGGCGCCGCCGAAGGCGGTGGTTCCGTAGAAATTGCCATCGGTGGCCTGAAGAACCGGGCCATTCAGGCTGTCATAGTTGCTGGCCAACGCCGTGAATACGCCCGCTTCGGTGATCTCGAAAACGGAGCTATACCCGTTGCCGTCGTCGAAGCTGTTGTTTGCGGCCGCTCCATACAGATTCCCGTCATTGGCGATGATCAACGCGCCCGACGGGTCGATTGATCCGCCGTACTCGAATTTGTGCAGGACGATGTCTTGACCTGCCGACGTGATTTCGAATACAGTTCCCGAGTTGTAGCTGCCGCCAAATTTAGTTGTGCCAAACAAATTCCCATCGGCATCCTGTACGAGCGGGTTCGGCGTCGAGCCCATCGGGCAGCCATAGAGAGCGCCATAACAGAAATTCTGGATTACCTTGTAACCTCCCGTCGCCGTCATCTCGTAAAGAACGCCAACTCCATCGACGCCCCCACCTTGAGTTGCACCGTAAAAGTTTCCATCGCTGGCCTGTATCGGCGCCGAGTCGGAAGAATTGCCGTCCGCGCAATTCGCCTCTGAGCAAAAAGAGTGCAGTACTGTCAGCACGCCCGTTGGAGTGATTTTGAAGAGCGTGCCTCCCTTGAACTCCCCGCCGAAGAAGGTCGTGCCGTAGAAGTTCCCATCGCTGGCAAGCATGACTGCGGCCGGGGCGTCGCCATCCAGGCATGCGGAAGTGGTACAGAAGGTGTGGAGGATGGTGATTTCGCCCCCAAGCGTCATCTTGTAAACGATTCCGCCCTCGGCGGTGCCACCACCTCCCCAAGTTGCCCCGTAAAGGTTTCCGTCGCTTCCCAGCACCGGGGTAGATACGGGGCCTTCCCCGTCGGCGCAATTGGACTGTGAGCAAAAACTGTAAATCGAGGTAATCGTTCCACCCGGCGTAACTTGAAAGAGGCTGCCTTTCTTGTTAGCGCCGCCGTAGTAGGTTACGCCATAAAAGTTTCCGTCCGTCGCCTGGGTCACCGATCCACCGGGAAAGCTGCCGTCCGTGCCATTGAAGTTGGCAAGGTCGGCATAGGTTTGTGCCTCTGCGCGCACCGCCAGGCTGATTGTGATCGCAAATGCGAGTGCAAAACCAATAGTCAGTTGAAATTTCGAGCGGTTCATTGTCATCACCTCGTTGGGCATAGCCTCGATCCAAATTACTTATTACTCCGTCACCACAAACTGCGGATAGCTGTTCAGCGTCCCCGACGGAGTCACGACCGAAACCACACCCGTCGTCGCGCCCGCCGGAACTGTGGCTTTGATGTAAGTGTCGGATTCGACCGTGAATGCCGCTTCCACGCCGTTGAACGTGACGCTGGAGGACCCTGTCAGATTGTTGCCCAGGATGAGTATGCTGTTCCCCACAGCGCCAGCCACAGGCACGGTTTCCACCAACGGCCGGAGGTTGTTCGAGAACTGGAAGACCTCGCCATAAAAGGACCCGGGACCGTAGGGAGTGACTCCGTAAAGGTCGCCGTCAGTGCCCTGAAAAAGCGGGCCAACTGGCGGGGCGCCGCTGGCGTTGTCGTCCACCGGGAAGTTATAGATCTCCGCATACCTGCCCGCTGGAGTTACTTCAAAAATGAATCCGGCATTGGTGACGTCATATCCAAATACTCCGTAGACGTTGCCGTCATTGGCCAGCGTCACTCCTATGTAAGGCCAGTAGTTGTCATAGTTGAAATTATGCAGAACGAGTAATTGATTGTCCGAGGTGATCTCGAATACGCTTCCGTACTGGTAGCCTCTACTGTCGTACTCGGTTTGTCCAAAGAAGTTGCCGTAGGCATCCCGCACTACCTGGTAGGGCTCCCCAGGACCGGAACAGGGCGCAGACAAACCACAGAAGTTGTAAAGCACACTGTAGGTTCCCGCAGGAGTCAGTTCGTACAAGACACCACCTCCCAGACTTCCCCCGGTGTAGGTGACGCCATAAAAGTTGCCGTCGGTTCCCAGGATCGGAGCGTAAGACGGAACTGCGCCATCCAGGCAATTCGGGGCAACGGAACAAAACGTGTGCAGCAGCTTAAACTGGCCGGTTGGGCTGAGGGAAAAAAATGTGCCGCCATTTTCGTGATTGCCACCGCCTCCTGCGGTGCCGTAGAAATTCCCGTCGGCGCCCAGGATGATTCCGTTCGGACCGCCGCCGCCAGTGCAAGGTTCGGTGGAGCAAAAGGCGTAGAGAGTAGTGAATTGTCCGTCAAGCGTCATTTTGTAAAACGTCCCCTCAAAGCCGACTCCGCCGCTCCCTACGACTCCGTAAAGGTTTCCGTCGGTCCCGACCGCGGGAGGTGAAAAGGCGGTAGACCCGTCGGCACATCTAGGCTGGGAGCAGAAGTTGTGAAGATCGGTGACCTCACCAGTGGGCGTAACTCGGTAGAGAGTACCGGACGCAAATGCGTTGCCGCCGTAGTCGGTTGTGCCGTAAATGTTTCCGTCGGTTCCCTGGACGACAGGCCCGTACGGTCCGTTTCCGTCGGACCCATCGAAGAAACCAATGACTTTCAGGGTCTGGGCCTGGGCTCGCACCGCCAGACTGAAAGTAAAGACCACACATGCGAGTGCAAGACCAAGACTCAGAAAAGCTTTGGACGCCTTCATCGAAATGTCCTCCTAATTTGTTCGACCAATGCGAAACAGAAGTGAGTTACAACAACTACTTGCTCACCAAGAACTGCGGATAGCTATCGAGCGTTCCCGATGGCGTGACCACAGAAACCGTCCCGGTCGTCGCACCCTTTGGAACAGTCGCCTTAATGTAGGTATCGGACTCCACCGTGAACTTTGCCGCCACTCCATTGAACGTGACGCTGGTAGATCCAGTCAGACCGTTGCCCAGGATGAGGACGCTCGTGCCCACCGGTCCAATCACGGGCACGGTTTCCGCCAGCGGGCTAAGGTTGTTCGAGAATTTGAAAACCTCGCCATCGTAGTCGCCCGGTCCGTAGGTGGCGACTCCGTAAAAGCTGCCATCGGTGCCCTGAATCAGCGGGCCAACTGGTGGGGAGCCGATCCCAGTCTCGAAGGCATACAGCGTCGTGTACGTGCCCGCCGCAGTGACCTCATAAATCGATCCGGCATTGTTATAGTTGCCACCAATCACCCCATAGACGTTCCCATCGTTGGCCACCGTTACTCCTGTGTACGGCCATGTGGGATAAGTGAACATGTCCCAGGTGCGCAAGGAGACATACTGATTCGTCGACGTGATCTCGAATTCGTTGATGGCAGTTGTGCCGAAGAAATTTCCTTTGGCATCTCGCGCTACATCGTAAGTTCCGTTGTCGTTACAACCCCCCAATCCACCACAGAAGTTGTAAAGCACCGTATAAGTCCCGGAAGGAGTCAGTTCGTATAACACACCGCCTTCCTGGCTTCCTCCAAAGTACGTCACGCCATACAAGTTGCCGTCGGTGCCCAAAATCGGCGGGTAGTAAGGGTTATCGCCATCCAGGCAATTCGGCGTAAGCGAACAAAACGTGTAGAGCAGCTTGAACTCGCCGGTTTGGCTGATGGAAAAAATCGTGCCGGAGCCTGAGGCGTTCCCCCCTACCGCTGTCGTGCCGTAGAAATTTCCGTCGCCGCCCAGGACGATTCCGTTCGGGCTAATGCCGTCAGTGCAGGGATCAGTGGGGCAGAACGAATAGAGAGTGGTGAGTTTGCCCTCCAGCGTCATTTTGTAAAACGTGCCCCCGCGGCCGGCTCCGCCGCTGCTCATCGCTCCGTAAAGGTTTCCGTCGGTTCCCACGACGGGAGCCGAACTGGGAAAATCCCCATCCGCACACTTGGGCAGGGAGCAGAAACTGTAAAGACTGGTGATCTTTCCGCTGGGAGTTATGCGGAAGAACGTACCGGACTGAGTGTCATTGCCGCCGCCGTTGGTTGTGCCGTAAAAGTTTCCGTCCGTCCCCTGGACCAGCCCTCCATACGGTCCGTACCCATCAGTCCCGTCGAAAACGGCGAGGCCAGTCAGTCTTTGGGCCTGGGCGCACACCGCCAGGCTGAAGGTGATTGCAAGCGATGCCAAAACGAGCAGTGAAAGTCTGACGAGCTTCATGTTTACGTCTCCAATCTTCAAAGATCCGAAACCGAGACGCGCAGCCCGCCAGAACTGCGCGGCTCGGTGCCGTTCAACTACTCGCTCACCACAAACTGCGGATTGCTCTTCAGCGTTCCACTCGGAGTGACAACAGACACCACGCCCGTAGCAGCGCCCGCCGGAACCGTCGCCTTGATGTACGAGTCGGACTCGACGGTAAATTTTGCGGCCACCCCGTTGAAGGTAACGCCGGTCGATCCAGTCAGATTGTTGCCGAGAATGATCACGCTCTGCCCAACCGGGCCAGCCACGGGTGCGGTTTCTACCAACGGGGTGGGGCCGGAGACGCTGTAGATCGTGCCATAGCCAGCGCCATAGGGATTGCAGTCACCAACGCTGTTGCCGAAGGCGGTGGTTCCGTAGAGAGTGCCATTGGTGCCCTGAAAGAGCAAGCCCAGTGGATACCAGCCGCTATCAAGGGCGCAGGTTGAGAAGATGTTGAGAAACGTGACCTCTCCCTTCGGCGTGACCTCAAAAACAGTTCCGGCATTTTCTCCGCCTTGTGTATTTCCATAGAGATTGCCGTCGCTAGCCAGTGTCAATTTTCCAAGAGGAGTGCCGTGAACGAAGTCGAAGTTGGCCAGGACGATGTATTGATTTGTCGATGTAAGCTCGAACACCGTCCCATAGCCCAGGTTGCCGCCGCCCTGGGTTGTGCCAAAAAAATTCCCGTCGGCATCCTGCACGATCGCGTTCGGCCCACCACCGTCGGCACAGTTAGAAAGAGAACAGAAGTCGTAAATGATCCTGTACTCCCCGGCGAGCGTTAGCTTGTACAGCAGACCTGCGCTATGGGATCCCCCCGCATAGGTTGCGCCGTAAAGATTTCCGTCATTGCCCTGGATTGGCGGGGAAAACTGGTTGTAACCGTCTGCACAATTCGCAGCCGAACAAAAATCGTGCAGCTTCGTGAACTCTCCCGTAGCGCTCACCCGGAAAATCGTGCCTTGGCTGCCGATCCCGCCGCCGCCTGCCATTCCGTAAAGATTCCCGTCGCTGGCCTGGAGAATTCCCTCCGGGCTAGCGCCGTCCGGGCATTCCTTGGTGGTACAAAACGTGTAGAGCGTCGTGAGTTCGCCGGCAAGGGTCATCTTGAAAACCGTTCCTCCTTCGTAATGGCTGCCGCCTTCTTGTGTCGTTCCGTAAAAGTTTCCATCGCTTCCAAGAATGGGAGTAAAGGGATAGCTGCCGTCTGGGCAGCCGCGCTGCGCGCAAAAACTGTATAAGATGCTGAACTCGCCGGAGGGCGTCAGTTTCAGGATGGCCCCGCGGTGGCCGTATGCGCCGGGGAAGCCGCCCATGTAAAAGTTTCCGTCCGTCGCCTGCATCACCGAAGCGACGCCATCGGCTCCCGCGTTGAAGTTAGCGAAGTAGGAAAAGGTCTGTGCCTGCGCGCACACCGTCAGGCTTAAAGTGACGGCCGCGCACGCCAGTACAAGGCCGAGAGTGAAATGAGATTTCGAATTCTTCATTGAGCTGTCCCCTAAAGTGACCTATGACATGTTTCTAAGGCACCTGAAACGCAACATTGCTGCTGAGCTTCGTGCCACTCGAGGTCGTCACCATCACCGTCCCGCTGGATGTCCCGCTAGGCACAGTCGTAGTAATTTCCGTAGCGGAAACCACCTTGAACGTAGCCGCAATTCCATCGAAGCTCACGGTAGTTGCTCCCGTCAGATTCGTTCCCAGAATCGTTACACTCTTTCCCGCCGCGCCCGACGCAGGGATGGTCTTGACGAACGGTCCCAGCCCGGTGCTGAGGCTGAAGATCGTGCCGCTCGCGGTCTTGCCCCCAAGTTGGGTTAATCCATAGAAGGTGCCGTTGGTGTCTAACAGCATGGGACCGGCCGGACTTGATCCGTCTGTGTAATTTCCGTTTGTACTGTTGAAGGTGTACAGCGTGGTCAGCGCGCCCGCCGGAGTGATTTCGAAGATCGTCCCTTTACCGCTGTTTGCTCCACCGCCCGTTGTGATTCCATAGAAGTTTCCGTCCGTTCCCAACGTCAGGGCCGTCGGAGTTTTGCCGTCAGTGCATCCCGTCTCAAGACAAAAGCTGTGGAGCGAAGTGATCGAACCGCTGGAAGTCATCTCATAGACAGTGCCGTAGACGACCTTGGAACCGTCTCCGCCGGCTAAAGTTGTGCCGTAGAAATTTCCGTCCGCAGCCTGGACCACCGCCGAGGCCGGAAGATATCCCGTCGGCGCGCAGAAGACGGCCAGCGTGGTCAGCGTTCCGGTCGGCGTGAGTTCGAAAAAGGTTCCATTTGTTTCAGAAGTCTTGCAGCTACTTTCGCCCCCAGTGTAGGTGGTCCCATAAAGATTTCCGTTCGCGGCCAACGTCAGCCCGTTCGGACCACTTCCATCGGGACACCCCGAGCTTGCACAAAAACTATGCAGCGTCCTGAAAGTTCCGCTCGAGGTAATCTCAAACACTGTGCCTTCGCCGTAGGCCCCGCCCCGGAATGTGGTTCCGTAGAAATTTCCGTTGTTGGCCTGAACCAATGCCGCCTGCGGTCCCTCTCCGTCCGTTCCTTCGAAAGTGTGCAGCAGGGTGAGCTTGCCGGCCGCGGTGATTTTGAACACAGTGCCATAGCCGTATACATTCCCACCCTCATACGTGACGCCATAGAAGTCTCCATCGGTGGCCAGCACTAATCCCCCAAACGGAGTGGCGCCATCCGTACACGGAGACGAAGGACAAAAGTTGTAGAGCGTAGTGAGAGCTCCGGCCGTGGTGAACTTAAAGAACGTTCCCGAGCCGCTGGACCCACCACTCTGCGTGATCCCGTAGATGTCTCCGTCCGTGCCCTGCACCATAGTTCCAAAAGGACCGGCGCCATCCGGGCACCCAGTCTCGGTACAGAAGCTGTAAAGGCTAGTGAAAGTTTGTGCCTGCGCGCGCACCGCCAGGCTGAAGGTGATAGCCGCACAGGCCAGTGCAAGGCCAAGAGTGAATAAAGCTTTGGAACTCTTCATCGAAATCTCCTCAATTTGCCTCATAGGGCAGTACAAGAATTCGCTGCAAACAACTACTTGCTCACCACAAACTGCGGATTGCTCTTAAGCGTTCCCGACGGAGTAACAACAGAAACCACACCAGTACTCGCGCCCGCCGGAACCGTCGCCTGAATGTACGTGTCGGACTCCACCGTAAACGACGCCGCGACTCCGTTGAACGTCACGCTGGAAGATCCCGTCAGCCCATTGCCCAGGATGATCACGCTCTGGCCGACCTTGCCCGCCACGGGTGAAGTTTCCACCAGCGGACTCAAGCCGTTCGAAACCGAATAGATCGTGCCATAGCCTCCGCAGCCGTCGCCGCCATAAACAGTCATTCCGTAGAGAGTGCCGTCGGTGCCCTGAAAAAGCGTGCTCACCGGGTTGTAGCCGGTAGAACCACATTCCCCGAACGTGTAGACCGTCGTGGCAACGCCCGCTGGTGTGATCTCAACAATGGTTCCCCCGTTCGTGCCGAATTCGTCGCCTATGGTCGCGGCATAGAGGTTGCCGTCGTTCGCTATCATCAGTCCTCCGAGGGCAGATCCATGACGAAAGTCGAAATTTTGCAGGACGATATACTGATTCGTCGGTGTGATCTCGAACACGATCCCTTCCCCTGCATCTTCGCCCCTCTCGCTGGTGCCGCCGAACTCGGTTGTGCCAAAGAGATTTCCGTTGGCATCCTGCACGATGTTGGTCGGACCTGAGCCACCTGGGCAGGGCCCGTTCCCGTAACTGCAGAAGTTGTAGAGCACCGTATAGGTTCCAGAAGCTGTGAGCTTGTAAACAACTCCGGCTCCCGTCGCGCCGCCAGTGCCCACAGTGCCATAAAAGTTTCCGTCGACGCCTTGGAGTGGCGGGAAGACCGGGCGTTCGCCATCGGCGCAACTCGCCAGCGAACAGAAAGAGTACAGCTCGGAGTACGCGCCCTCCGGAGTGACCTTGAAGATCACTCCTTCCTTAAACCTTCCCCCAGTGGTCGTCGTGCCGTAGAAATTTCCGTCGCTGCCCTGGATGAGCCCAGTCGGGCTCTGCCCGTCAATGCATGGAGTGGTGGGACAAAAGGTGTAGAGCGTCGTGAGCTTACCGCCAAGCGTCAGCTTATAGATGGTTCCTGAGCCAGGATCGTCATCGCCGTTGTAGTCGCCAGCATTGCTGCCGCCGGCCGTCGTCACTCCGTAGAGATTTCCATCGCTCGCGAGCACAGGGGCCCAGATGGCACTTGCCCCGTCGGTGCACTCGCCCTTGAGCGGCTTTGCGCAAAAACTGTAAACGTCGCGAAGCTCTCCGCCGGACGTAACCTCGAAGATGTTGCCTTGCCGGTAAAAGCCGCCGGCGAAGGTAGCGCCGTAAAAGCGCCCGTTCGTCGCCTGGATCACCGATCCGAAGGGTGCATCTCCGGTTTCGCGATCGAAGTTCGCAAGGTTGGTGACGGTCTGTGCCTGGGAGCGCACCGCCAAACCAAAGTTAAAGGCCGCGCACGTCAGTGCAAGGCCAAGAGTCAGCAAAGCTTTGGATCTTTTCATCGGAATGTCCTTCCAAGGTGGGCCAACATGGCGGCGCGCAAGAATAAGCCGAACGGAGGAGACAGCAGCCGGCCAGGTCGCGAGCTTACATCTTTCATTTCTCCGGCAATCATTTCGACAGCTCCTGTCCCAAGGGCGCTCGGCATGATGGTGATTTCAGAGGGAGAAAGGTCTCGGAACCTGCATGCCGTCCCGGGAAGGCTGACAGCGGTTGGAAAGTACTGCATCTTATCTTGCACGAAAACCCCCACAGGCGTAGCAGAGCCGCTATCGCAGCGATTTCAGTTTGAGTTCGGTCGAAGAACAGCCGGGGCCCACAGAAGCCCCTGACTTGGGGGCCTTCAATGTACTTCAGGTCTATTTGGCTGTCAAGAGAAAAAGATAAGTTAGTTAGCTATTTTAGTTAGTGGAGCTTTCGACGAATGTTCATGAACGGCCCGTTGCGGTCGGCCTTCAACGGGGCGTGATAGCCGGATGTTTGAGGGGGTTGTTGCGAAATAGCCTATAAATAATTTGTATTACGAAATCAATACTTCTGGCTAACCACAGACGAACGAACGCTTGTCAGCAACCCGAGGCCCGGAAGCCGGAAGCCGGCAACCGGAAGCCCGAAGCCCGAAGCCCAAACCTACCGAAGGTCGCTGACCGCGATCCCGCCACGATCAAGCGTAAGCCGCGGATTACCCCGCGTAGCATTGATCAGCGCGAGCGCCCGTTGGCTATTGCCCACAAGCTTGTCCAAAGTCTTGCACAGGCGCTCAAACTCAGCCCGCGAGTCCAGCTCAAAAAACACGTCATTAATTTGTTGCAATCCCGGAACCAGGGATTGCAGCGCCTTTGCCCCTTCTGGAGAGAGGGTAAGAAGCGAAAGTCGTTTATCTTGCAGGTCAGGGTTTTTTTCCAGGAAACCTTTCTTGAGAAGCTTTCCCGACTCCATCGTCACGAACGGTCCGGTCACATGCAAATATTCGCCCACTCGGCCAACGCTGACCCCGCTCTTGCCCTGCAGTTCGGCCACAGCCATGATGATGCTGTATTGGGGAACCGTAATATTCACCCTTTCCCCCAGATAGCGTCTTACCGTTTCCATGCGCGCCGACACCGTGAAAAAGTCATACAAAAGTTTTCGCAGGGAATGATCCGACTTGCCGCTTACGAGAATCGGACTGGTCGCGGTGAGCGGAAACTGAAAGTCTGTCTTTTGTTTAGCCATTGATGTAAAGAGTTTCTCCAGTTCTGAAAGGCGCTACATCCGAGTATAGGCCACGTATGAACTGAAATGTGTCGCACAAAAGACCTGAGACTCAAAACAAGCAGGAGTTCCCACCCTAAACTTTCTCGATCCCCGCCAGCTTCATCGCCTTCTGCGGCTCCGGATTCGCCATGAACCACCTCCATACGCTGCCGTGCCGAAGATTCTCAATGCTCAGAAGAGTCATCCCCACGTCAAGCCCCAGCGTATCCGTCGACACCCATCCCGTTCCCGGGTTGAATGCATCGGCAAATCCATACTTGCCCCAGATCTTTTCGCCGTACTTATCCTTCATCGCGTGCATCGCCGCAATGCATATATCCGGAGCCACCATCAGCGATCCACCCGCCGCGCACGGCACCACACTCCCATCCACCTGCGAGTGCAATGGAGGCCCACCCCACGCCTTATATCCCTTGGGACTGGTTGAACTAGTAATTCCCCAGACGCTCTCGGTGTATCCAGGAAAATCTTTCGACAGATCTTTGTAGCACCACTCACGATGCGCTCGAGTCGCAATCTCGCAGTTCTCGAACCAGTCAACTTTACTCCCGCGACTCTCGCGCCGCCCGCGAAAGTCAAACCACGCAAACGGATACTGATATGTCCAAAGCAATGTGTTGCCAATGTAGTTGTAACTCGCATACGAATTCGGAGTCCGCTCCCATCCATACCACGCATCCGCCGGAAGAGCATGCGTCGGCGAACCGATCCCGAGCAGGTACATCGCCGCCAGTTGGCAGTACCTGTCGTATCGAAATTTTATAAACCCCTCCGGCCGCCAGCCGTGCGAAAGCATCTTGCCATCACCATTCGTCATCCACGGAAAGTCATAGCGGCTGTAAAGCAGCATGGCCAAATCGCCGATCTCGTGATCCTCATGAAAATACTGGCGGCATGTAAGTGCGGCGGCAAGAAGCCAGATCGAATCACTCGTCGACATCTCAACGTCTTTCCATCGCTGGCCCGTATGAATATCGAGAAAATGGTAAAACCATCCGTTCTGCGTCAGCACCTTCCCATCGGTGTAACTTCGAAGAGCACGCCGCACGCGGTCTTTCGCCTCCACGCGTGGAATCCATTTCCGCTCCGCCCCAATGCACATTGCGGTCAGCGAAAACCCAGTGACGCCCGTACTCCCGCGCGCCTCATCACCTTTCTTCGCATTGTCCGCAACATCGCCGTGAATCAGATCCCGGCAAATGCCCGTCTCCGGATCGCTAGCGTCCCAGAAATACTGAAAACATCGCCGCGCCAGGTCATCCAGCAACAAGTCGTCATAATGCTTCTTCGCGAAACCAAATCCGTCGCCCGAAGCAAGCGCCAAGCCCGCACCGGCAATCCCCTTCACAAAATCCCGTCGATTAAGCAACAACCCATGTCCAAATTTCATGTGATGTTCGATGCACGACAGCCCATTCCGCTACACGATTTCGCCGTCGCGTCACAAGCCCGAAGCCATCAAGAAATCGGGTGCCCCATTTCTCGCCTCTTTTGCGAGAACTGGGAATAACGAATGCCGACGCCACACGCCGTCGTCGTTGGTTTGTCCCGAGTGGGAAGCCCGGAGTTACAAGCCCAAATCACCAAAAATGGGTGCCCCATTTCTCGCCTCTTTTGCGAGAACTGGGAATAACGAATGCCGACGCCACACGCCGTTGTCGTTGCTCTGTCCCGAGACGTAACTCGGCGCCAGACGAATACCTCGAGCTACCTTTCTCAAAACGGATCGCGGCTCGCGAAGATGACCCGGTTTTACCTTGACTTGGCTGCACAAGCGGAAGATACTCGTCTTAGCAGGAAAGCTCATTGAAAATTGAATATCGAGACACTAAGTCTTTTACTAACAATAATTTACGGCATCAATACGATAATTTCTGTCCAGACAGAAACAGCCGTGCTGATTCTAAACGACTTACGCGAAGAAGAGTGATCTAACTACCTAAGAATCAATATTTTGCGAGTAACTGGCTCAGAATCAGTATTTTAGCCGGATAAGGCGCAGATCGGCACCGCGCAAGTCATTGATTCCATGGAATTAAGTGGAATCCCGCTTAAATTTTTTGATTGATATCCCACTGGTTAACAGCTCGCCGACCAATTGTTAACCATTAGATTACTAACACTCGAAGAGCCGTTCCCGCTACTGCGGCAGCCTGAACTTCACTGTAACCTGCGTCTGGATCTCAACCGGCTCCCCATTCAGCAGGTAAGGTTTGTACTTCCACTTCCTTACCGCCTCCGCCGCTGCATGCGAGAGTTGCGGATCTCCACTCAGAACCTTCACCGCCGAGATGTCGCCGTTCTTGTTAATCGTTGCCATCAACTCAACCGCGCCTTCAACTCGCATGTGCAGCGCCGTCTGCGGATACGCCGGCGGAACCTCTTTCACCAGCAATCCCCGCGATACTCCCTGCGACACATTCAAGTTCTGCAACACGGGTGCCGGAGCTTTGCCGCTCACCATCAGGCTCGGAAGCACAGCGCTGTTTCCCGTCGCAGCAATCGCGACCATGTTCGGAGCAGGCGCATCCACGGCCGTCGCAGACTTCACACCGCCACTCTTGATCGCGATCGGTTTCGCAGCTACTTTCACCGCAGGCTCTTCCGTCTCAACAACCTTCTTCGTCGGAGCGACGGACTCGGTCTCTTCTGGTCTCGACGTAGTGTCTGCTGATGTGCTGGAAGGCATAGCCACTGGAGCCGGCACGCTAGGCGTCACCTTCGCAACCTTCGCGGCGGTCGTCGCTGGTGCAGCGGCCGTCGTTGGCTGCGCTGCAACGTGAGCAGGTGCAGCCGTATTTCCGTGTCCCCACAGCGTCCAAGCTTCGTAACCTCCACCGGCAACCAACACAACCGCAGCCACCGCCAGCAGGATCTTCTTGCTTCCTCCGCCACCAGCAGGCTTGGTGCTCTGCTCAAGAGTGTTGCCGAACGGAACCGCAAGTGAAGCCGCAGGCGCAGACATCTCAGCAATGGCAATACTCTCGCGTGCCACAACTTTCTCAACTGCACTCTTCGGCTCCGCACTCACGCTCGGAGTCTTAGTCTCAGTCGCGCTGGACTTCGACTCGCGTGCCGGCGCAGGCGCGCTGGCAGAACTCGCACCGAATCCTCCCGAACTCAGCGGACGCTGAACGGACGACGACACAACTTCCGGCTTGCTGGCAGCGATCTTCGCTTCAGGTGCAACCGCCGAAGCAGAAGCGATCACATCATTCTCTTCGTCGAGAATCTCGACGTTTGTCTCTTCGATGTCAGTCTCTTTGATCTCTGACGGAACAGAAGCCACGACTCTCGTCTGCTCCACCGATTTCTGAATTGGCATAGCAGTCGCTGCTGCGACCGCCGAAGATGCAATCGAAGCCGCTGGGCTAGCGGCGGGCGCAGTTGGCGTCGCGCGTTGCAATGTAAGCGTCGGAGCTGTCACAGGCTTCACAACTGCGCCCGCCGCTCCAGCCGTGGATTTCGAAGCTTCGCTCTTGCGCAACAGTCCCCGCGCAACGCGCAGTGTGCCTTTCGCCTGCTCCACATTCACCGGCTTGGTAAGGACCAGGTTGGCGCCGATTCGAAACGCTTTCGCCACTCCCGCTTGACCCTCGACCACTGCAACGGCCAGAGACGAATGGTTGTTGGGCGAGTTCCGCGCGCTCTTGAACAGTAGCGTGGCGTTCTGCTCGTTATCGCAATCGACCACCACGGCGTCGAAGTGCTCGCTCATCAGCTTCTTGACGGCGCCGAATGGTTCAGTGCAGGGAATAACGGAGAAGTCCAGTTCGCTGAGAACCTGCGTTACAGTGCGAGCCGTCTTCTCATCAGGACAGAAAAGGAGTGCTTGATAACCCATATTAAGGTCATCGTAGGTACACTCGTAAGCCTCATCAAGTTACGGTGGTGCTCGCACTTGAGGCGGCAAGCCTCGAAAGAAGGGGCGTTCAGCACCTCATGATTTCTGCGTTACGCGGAAGCCGGGAGCCGGAAGCCGGAGCCGGAAGCCGCCGTTCAGTCTTCCCCGGGGAGCATCCGTCCGCTGCGCACATAGCGTTCATGCCAGCTCAGGCTCTCGCGCAGCAAGTGCGGAGTATGTTTGCCAAAGGACAACCGTTCCGCCCGCCCCTGGTAATCGAGCAGCAGTGATCGATAGTTGGGGTGCGCACAGTTTTCGATAATGACCTTGGCTCTTTGCCGCGGCGACAGACCTCTGAGGTCGGCAAGACCCTGTTCGGTCACGACTACATCGACATCGTGCTCGGTATGGTCCACGTGCGAGACCATGGGCACGATCGTGCTGATGTCGCCTTTCTGCGCAGTCGACGGAGCCATGAAGATCGCCAGGTATCCATTGCGCGCAAAATCGCCCGACCCTCCAATACCATTCTGAATTCGTGATCCCATCACGTGCGTGGAATTCACGTTGCCGTAGATGTCGGCCTCAATCATTCCATTCATTCCAATCACGCCCAACCGGCGGATGATTTCCGGATGGTTGGAGATTTCCTGCGGCCGAAGCACAATGCGATCTCGGTAGTTTGCCATCTCACTGTTAACCTTCTCGAGCATTTCCGGACCAAGCGAGAACGCGGTTGCCGACGCGCATGTTAGCTTGCCACTGCGCAAGAGCTCGATCATCCCATCCTGAATCACTTCTGTGTACGCAGTGAGATCTTCAAACTTTGTCTCCTCGAGCAAGCCGAACAATACAGCGTTGGCAATGTTCCCCACGCCCGATTGCAGCGGTAGCAGCGAAGCGGGAATGCGCCCTTTCTTCACTTCCCATCCGAGGAATTCCAGAATGTGGCCGGCAATCTGGCGCGAGCTTATGTCCGGCGCTTTGAAGGGGCTGTTGCGATCGGGAGAATCGGTGAGCACCACGGCCGCAACTTTTTCCAATGGAACGTGAAGATAAGGTGTGCCAATCTTTTGCCCCGGATGCACCAGCGGAATGGGCTGGCGATTCGGCGGCGGTTTCATCCCGTAATAGATGTCGTGCATGCCCTCGAGTTCAGCCGGCTGCCGGGCGTTCACTTCGATAATCACTTTCTCCGCCTGCTCAATCCACGTCCGGTTATTCCCGACCGACGAACTGGGAACCAGCCGTCCGTCTTCTAGAATCGCTGTGACCTCGATGATCGCCCAGTCCATCTTGCCGAGAAATCCGTTCTCCACATACTGCGCGACGTGGCCAAGATGGATGTCCATGTATTCCATCTCGCCGGCGTTGATCCGTTTGCGTGTTTCCGGATCAGACTGGTAGGGAAGCCGAAGCTGAATGCCGCCAGCTCGCGCCAACGCGCCGTCCAACTCCGGTCCCGTGGAAGCTCCTGTGAAAATGCTGACCTGAGCTTTCTGCCCGCGCAGGTTTGCGTCGGATATAAGACGGGCCAGCGCCAAAGGCACGGCCTTCGGATAGCCGGAGCCGGTGAATCCACTCATGCCGATGCGAGTGCCAAACTCGATCAGTGCAGCCGCTTCGTCGGCGCTCATGATGAGCGATGCCAGGTTGGAATTCAAAACTCGAGATGTAGATGTAACAGAGGGCAGGGCAAACGTGGCCATAGGACCTCTCACAATAGCCAGAAATGGCTAGAGACGTAAGGATGCCACTGTCGAACGAACTAGCCTGTGATCTCGGTCACTAGATGTGGTGATAAGCGAACGACGAGATTACTGTTTTGTCTGGCCGGAAGAAGTGCTCGTATCCTTTCCTTCAGGCGCCGTCGAGGGCTTACCCTCGCGCGAGTCAGTAATCTGTTTCACCACATCTTTATTCGATGCCGGGTCGCCACTCAAATAAAGCTTCTGCGACGGCGACGCGAGATTCGTCCCTGAGTCTTCAACAAACGTCATGATGCGCAACAGCAACTCCTCGCGCACGGCAGCGAATTCATCAAAGTCCCGCGTCAGCACGTAGGAGACGAGCTCCACGTTAATCGCACTCGGCGTCAGTTCCGTAAGCCGAACGCGAATCGTATTCTTCTCAATCTTCTCGTGGCCGGATAACACTCCTCGAATTTCCGTAAGCACATGCCGCAGCTGATCAGCCGTAGTATCCAGGTGCAAGCCCAGCACAGTTTTGAAAAGAAGTTTGTCGCGCCGGCTCAGGTTCTCGACGTTGATGGTCGCGACCGTGCCGTTGGGGATCGCGAGCAGAGTTCGTTCTTCAGTGCGCACGCGAGTCGAGCGCAGTCCGATATCCTCGACGGTGCCAGTGCGGTCGCCGAACTTGCACACATCCCCAACGCGAATCACTTCATCGCCCAGCACCGAAACGCCGCCAAATAGATTCGCAATGGTCTGCTGCGCACCGAAACCAACCGCGAGAGTTCCAATGCCCACGCCGGCCAGCGCCGTGCTCATGTTGAAGCCCAGCACGCTCAACACAAGAAACAGGCCCATCACGAACACGACCGCTTTGATGATGCGTTCGCCCAACAACATCAGCGAGCCCGTGCCCGAGTGGCCGTGCGCCAGAGCGCGGTTGCGCACGCGCTGCAGGAACCAGCGAATCACGCGCCACAGAATCCAAAACGCGCCGATGATGACAGCGACCGCGACGACCTGATTGTAGTAATGCCGCGGCAGCAGGGCGATGCCTAGAAAGCTCGCGAGAATCCGGTGAATGAGCGCGCCCGCCAGAAGCCACGCCGGAGCCGAAACCGAGCGCCAGTGCACCTGTTCAACGTCGCCATGCCGCCGCGCCCACCAACGCACAGGGACTTGCGCCACCACCAGCAGCAGCCATGCCGCCGCCGTTGCTACGGGAATCAGCAGCAGCAAAGCGAGCCATTGCCACAACGGCATCCCGCCCCACTGATGCTTCACCATCCATCGCGGCAGTTTTGTCTCGACCTGCCGCCCTTCAACCTGCTCGTAAAGTTCCGGAACTCTCGCCAGAGTGTCGGAAGAAATCAGCCAGATTCTTCCCACCGTTGGGTCGGTCACACGAACCAATTCGAGTTCGGATTCCACATCGCCCGCCGACATGGTTCCCAGCCTTTGCCGGCCGGACGGAACGTCTTCCTGCAGCGTGCCTTCAGGCAGGCGACTCGGCCGCAGGTTGCCGGAGAACGCGCTATTCATCGCCACATAAAGTTTCATCGCCAGCGCATCGCCGTCAGATTGGCGGTGCGCCGCGCTCATCTGCAGATATTGCGCTGCGATGCTGTAATCGCCGCCTTGCGCCGCCTGCAGAAATCCATAGACAGCCCCATACGGAGTATCGCGGCCGAGTTGGTCGGAAGTTTTCGAGGGAGGCGCCGCGGTAGACGAGCCTTGCAACAACTGCGTCAGCGGACTCTGTGCACAAAGCGGCAGGCACGCCGCAACGGCAAGCGTAAGAACAATAATTGCTTTGGAGAAAGTGGACATGAGGTTGCTTCCAGCTTACGCGCGTTTGGGACGATATACGTGCGTGCTCGTGCCAAAGAAAACTTCGGCTGATTCCATCACCGTTTCTGAAAGCGTGGGATGCGGATGGATGGTCATCGCTACATCGCTTGCCAGTGCAGCCATTTCAATGGCCAGCACGCCCTCGGCAATCAGTTCACCTGCGCCTACACCAACAATACCTACGCCGAGCACGCGTTCGGTCTGCGGGTCGATGAGCAGCTTGGTCATTCCCTCAGGACGATCCAGCGTGACCGCGCGCCCCGATGCGCCCCAGGGAAATTTCGCAACTTTGATTTCGCGATTCTCTTTTTCCGCCTGAGTTTCAGTCAGACCGCACCATGCCACTTCAGGGTCGGTGAAAACGACAGCCGGAATCGCCGCAGGTTCGAACGCAACTTTGTGCCCGGCAATAGCTTCGACAGCGACTCGCCCTTCATGTGAAGCCTTGTGCGCCAGCATGGGCTCGCCGACGACGTCGCCGATTGCATAAATAGAAGGATCGGCGGTCTGCAGTTGCTTGTTGACTTCGATGAAGCCGCGCGGGTTGACGTGCACTTGCGTTTTATCGAGTCCGGGGATCTCGGAGTTCGGCTTGCGGCCTACGGAAACCAGCACGCGGTCAAAAACCTTTTCCCGGTTTGCGTCTGTGATGGCCGCGCCGTCGAACGTCGCGCGAATTCCCGCACCGTCTTCTTTCAGGGAAGCAACGGTAGTGTTCAGCAGAATGGTCTCAAACATTTTTTCCAGGCGTTTGTGCAGCGGAAGAACCAGGTCGCGATCCGCGCCGGGAAGCAGGCCGGGAAGCATTTCCACCACGGTGACGCGAGTGCCCAGCGCGGCATACACAGAGCCAAGTTCGAGCCCGATGTAGCCGCCGCCGACAACTAGAAGAGTGCCGGGAATGTCTTCGAGATCGAGCGCGCCAGTCGAATCCATCAGGCGCGGTGAATCGAGCTTGAACGCCGGAATGATCGCGGGCCGCGAACCCGTCGCCAGAATAATCCGGTCGAAACTGAGAACGGCTTCGGTGGAATCCGCTTTGCCAATCCGCAACGTCGTCGAATTCTCAAACGCCGCACGCCCCTGAATGTATTCCACGTGGCGCTGCTTCGAAAGCTGTCCTAACCCTCCGGTGAGCTTCTTGACCACGCTCTCTTTCCACGACCGCAGGCGCGCCAGATCGATCTTCGGCGCAGCAAATTCGATTCCCCAATTCTTGGCCTGCTCGGATTCTTCAATCAACTTCGCGACATGCAGCAGCGCCTTCGAAGGAATGCAGCCGCGATAAAGACACACGCCGCCCGGATTCGCCTCGGGATCGATCAACGTGACCTGCATGCCGAGATCAGCGGCGAGGAATGCGGCGGCGTAACCGCCGGGTCCGCCGCCCACGACGGCGACGCGCAACTTCTGAGTTTCATCTGATGTTTGGTTGAGAGGTTCGTTCATGAACTGACTTTCTCTGAGAATGGTCTTCTTGATCGCGCGCGCTATCCTTGCACCGAAAGCAGGAAAGGCTGCTCGAAGGCCTCCGCCACCCAGCGCAGAAAACGCGCGGCATCCGCGCCATCGATCAGGCGATGATCGTAAGAGAGCGAGAGCGGCAGAATGAGCCGCGGCTCGAACTTTCCGCCAATCCATTCCGGCTCCATGCGCGAGCGCGAAAGCCCAAGAATCGCGACCTCGGGATGATTCACGATCGGAGTGAAAGCCGTGCCCCCGATGCCGCCCAGATTGGTGATGGTGAAGGTTCCGCCTTCCATATCGGCGAGCGTGATTTTCTTCTCGCGAGCCTTTTGCGAAAGTTGCGACAGCTCGACCGCCAGCTCCACGATATTTTTCTTATCCACATCGCGAATCACCGGAACCAGCAGGCCGCGATCCGTATCCGCCGCAACCCCAATGCTGATGTACTGCTTGTAAATAATTTCTTCCTTCGCCATATCGATGCTGGCGTTGAATTGCGGAAACACCTTCAGCGCAGCTGCGCAGACTTTCAACGCGATGGCAGTGACGGTCATCTTGCCGCCGGCCTGCTCCGCCTTGGGCGCGAAGCGCGCGCGCAACTGCTCGAGTTCGGTAATGTCGGCGCGGTCATGCTGCGTGACGTGCGGAATCATGTTCCAGGATTCCGCCAGATGTTCCGCCGTTTTGCGGCGAACCCCGCGCATGGGAACGTGTTCGATCTTTCCCCACTTCGCGAAATCGGGCAGCTTGGGTTCGATGAAATGTCCGGCCCGCGGCGGCGCTTGCGCGGCCGCAGCCACATTCGTGACGAGAGCCTTCGCGTAGGCTTTGACGTCATCTTCGCTGATGCGCCCGCCCGGCCCCGTGCCCTTGACTTCATAAATGTCGACGCCGATTTCGCGGGCCAGACGCCGCGTGCTCGGAGCCGCTGGAACCGGCTCTCGATATTCCGTTCCCGCAACTTTGCCCAATTGCACCGGCATTGAGAACGCCTCGGGTTGCTGCCGCGGCTGATCTGGAGGCAGCGCCTGCTCCTCGGTCTTGCCCTCCGCGCGAATCGCAGCCTGAAAAGCTAGCCGCGCGCCGTGTTGCCCGGTGACATGCTCGACTGGCTTGCTCTGCGGTCGAGACACTTCGGCTTGCGCTAGCGCCCCTCCCTGCAAAGTAAAAATCACCTGCCCGACTTTGATCCTCTCGCCTTCTTTGACCTTCACTTCATTCACAAAGCCGCTCACGGTCGACGGCACTTCGACCACAGCTTTTTCGGTTTCGAGTTCCATCACCGGCTGGCCTTCGGAAACTTTCGCGCCCGGAGCGATCATCAGCCGCACCAGATCACCCTCCGAAATGTTTTCTCCAAGTTCCTGCAGCCGGAATTCTCTAGCCGCCGGAGCGTCGGTCGATCGAGTGCGCTGCGGCGCTGGCTGAGGTTCAGTTTGCGACGCGCGAGCCGGCTGTGGCTCGGCGGCAACTGCTGTTGCAGTAGAAGGAGAAGTGGAGGTTGCACTGGAAGACGACTGTTTCGCTTGGGCCTTCGCGGAAGGTCTCGCAGGTTCTTCTTTGCGCGGAGTTTCCTTCGCCTCAGCAGCGGAAGCTCCATTATTGTCAGCGGTAAAAATCACCTGGCCAACTTTGATCTTGTCGCCTTCCTTCACCATGATTTTGTCGACCGTCCCGCTGATCGACGAAGGCACTTCCACGACCGCCTTATCGGTTTCGAGTTCCATCACCGCCTGGCCCTCGCTTACCGTCGCACCGGGCGCAATCATCAGGCGCACAAGGTCGCCCTGTTCAATATTTTCGCCAAGTGCGGGGAGTTTGAATTCGATCACTGATTCTATTCCTTATCTATTGCTGGTTTACTGCGAGTGCTGGTTTCCTCCGCGTCCTCCGCGGCGTTTCTCAGCGCACTCCGCGCTTAAGCTTTTCGCCGCGCTGCCCGCAAAGAATATTTGCCGCCTAGCTCGTAGCCGGGTTCATCTTTTCCGCATCGATCCCCAGATCGCCGACCGCCTGTTTCAAGACTTCAAGGCTGATTTTCTTTTCCCGCGCCAGCGCGCCCAGTGTAGCCAGCACAATATGCTTCGCGTCCACTTCGAAAAAGTCGCGCAGTGCCGCCCGGTTCTCACTGCGGCCAAAGCCGTCGGTGCCAAGCGCGACCAGTTGTCCCGGCACCCACTTCGCCAAAGATTCCGGCAGCACCTTCATATAATCCGATGCCGCTATGAACGGCCCCGGTGCATCTTTCAAGGTCTCGGTGACAAACGGAATCCTCGCTGCCTCACCCGGATGCAGCATGTTCCAGCGCTCGCAATCATTGGCGTTGCGGTAGAGTTCTTTATAGCTGGTCACGCTCCACACGTCGGCGGCCACGCCGTATTTCTCTTTCAGAATCGTCTGCGCTTTCAGCACTTCGTACATAATCGTTCCGCTACCCAGCAATTGCACGCGCAGCTTCGCATCTTGCGCGTCCCCCTCGTTCAATGTGTTGAAGCGATACAGCCCGCGCAAAATGCCCTCGCGCACGCGCTCGCCCTTCGGCATCTCCGGCATCGGCAGCGGTTCGTTGGTCACGGTGAGGTAGTAGAAAATCGATTCCTGGTCCACATACATGCGCTTGATGCCATCTTGAATAATGATGGCAATCTCATACGCGAATGCCGGATCGTAGGCCAGCAAGTTCGGCACCGGCAGCGCCAGCACGTGACTGTGTCCATCCTGGTGCTGCAAGCCTTCGCCGGCCAGCGTGGTTCGTCCCGCAGTTCCTCCGACAAGAAATCCGCGGCAACGCATGTCGGCCGCCGCCCAGATCAAATCCCCAATGCGCTGGAACCCGAACATCGAGTAATAAATAAAGAACGGAATCGTGTTGATGCCGTGGTTCGCATAAGCCGTGCCCGCCGCGATTAGCGAGCACATCGACCCCGCTTCCGTAATTCCTTCTTCCAGAATCTGCCCGTCCTTCGCTTCCTTGTAATAAAGGAGCGTGTCCATATCGACCGGCTCGTAAAGCTGTCCCACACTCGAGTAAATGCCGACCTGCCGGAACAACGCCTCCATGCCAAACGTGCGCGCTTCGTCAGGGATGATGGGCACGATCAGCTTGCCCAACTCCGGATCGCGCAGCAACTTCGCCAGCAACCGCACAAAAACCATCGTGGTCGAAGCTTCGCGCCCGTCCGTTCCCTTGAAGAACTCTTCAAAGTACGCTACCGGCACGGACTTCAGCGGCGTGGCCTTCACCGTGCGTTGCGGCATGTACCCGCCCAACTGCTTTCGCCGCGCCTGCATGTATTTGATTTCGGCGCTATCGTCCGGCGGCCGGTAGAACGGGGCGTTGTGCAGTTCTTCGTCCGGAATCGGAATGCCGAAACGCGAACGGAACATCGACAGCTCTTCATCGTTCAACTTCTTTTGCTGGTGCGTGATGTTCTTGCCTTCGCCCGCTTCGCCCAGTCCATAACCCTTAATAGTCTTCGCAAGGATGATCGTCGGCGACCCGGTATGATCCACCGCCGCCCGGTAAGCGGCATGCACTTTGATCGGATCGTGCCCGCCCAGCCGCATTCGCGACAGTTGCTCGTCGGAAAGATGCTCCACCATTTTCAAAAGCCGCGGGTCCGTGCCGAAAAGACTTTGCCGGAAGTAGGCTCCACTCTCCACAAAATATTTCTGATACTGCCCGTCGCTGATTTCTCCCAGACGCTTCACCAGCAGCCCATCCCGGTCAGCGCGAATCAAGGCATCCCAGTCCGTGCCCCAGACGACTTTGATCACGTTCCATCCCGCGCCGCGGAAAATCGCTTCGAGTTCCTGAATAATTTTTCCGTTGCCGCGCACCGGACCATCGAGCCGCTGCAAATTGCAGTTCACCACGAAAATTAAATTGTCCAGATTTTCGCGCGAGGCCAGCGTGATCGATCCCAGCGATTCCGGCTCATCCATTTCGCCGTCGCCCAGAAATGCCCAGACCTTGCCGCCGCGCGATTCCTTCAACCCGCGATTCTCCAGATAGCGAATGAACCGCGCGTGATAAATCGCCTGAATCGGCCCCAGTCCCATCGAGACGGTAGGGAACTCCCAGAAATTCGGCATCAGCCACGGATGCGGATACGAACTCAGCCCGCCTCCAGGTTTCAACTCGCGGCGAAAATTTTCCAGCTTCTCTTTCGGAATGCGCCCTTCGAGATAAGCGCGAGCGTAAATCCCCGGCGCAGCGTGCCCTTGAAAATAAACAAAGTCGCGGTCGCCGCTCTCGTTTCGCGCCTGAAAGAAATGGTTGAACGCAACTTCATACAAAGTTGCCGCGGAAGCGAACGTGGAAATATGCCCGCCAATGCCTTCCTGAATTTTGTTCGCGCGCACCACCATGGCCAGCGCGTTCCAGCGCACCAGGCTCTTGATGCGGCGTTCCATCTCCTGGCTGCCGGGGAACGGCGCCTGTTGATCGGATGGAATCGTATTCTGATAAGGAGTGGTAGCGGAAAACGGAAGATTCACTCCCGCAGCGCGCTTGGCATGCAGCGCAAGTTGCTGCAGCAGTCGCCCGGCGCGCACCGGCCCACCGCCCTTCGCCAGCACATAGTCGAGCGAGTCGACCCACTCCCGCGTTTCCAATACTTCTTGACCGTTAGTTTCCGTCTGAGCCACTGATCTCTCCGTCTGATTGTGCCGAATGTTCCATGATATTCAATTACGCAGAATTTTGCTAAAAGAAGGGCTACGGCCATGTGGAAATGCTTATGAAAATGTCCATGGAGGGACGGACGCATTCGGGAGCCTGCCCCGAGCGGAGTCGAGGGGTCCAGCGAGCGAAGCGAGCCGTCACACCACGGCGACGCCGTCAGAACAAGACACCGCTGTTGGCTCGGTCCAAACGTTCTACAATGCCACAGGCTTGCCCGCACCCAAGCCACGAGGCCCTAAAATGCGAATCGCGCTAATCGTCCTAGCCGTAATAATCATCATCTTCTTAGTCCCGCGCCTGATCTCAGGCTCGCGCGCCGCCGCTCCTACCCCCGGCAGCATCGCGCCCGACTTCTCCTTGCCCTCGCAGCAAGGCGCTCCCGTCAGCCTCAAAGATTACCGCGGCAACTGGATCGTCCTCTATTTCTATCCCAAGGATCAAACTCCCGGCTGCACCCGCGAAGCCCATAACTTCCAGGCCGATCAGTCCAAATACGCCGAGCGCCACGCAGTAGTTCTGGGGGTAAGCGTAGACAGCGTAGATTCCCACAAAAAGTTCTGCGCCAAAGAGGGACTGAACTTCAAGCTGCTAGCCGATAGCGAAGGCAAAGTAAGCCAGTCCTACGGTTCGCTCACCAATCTCGCGGTAGTAAAGTTCGCCAAGCGAAACACTTTCTTAATCGATCCCGCCGGCAAAGTTGCCAAAATGTACACGAGCGTCGATCCCGCAAAACACAGCGAAGAGGTCCTAGCCGCACTCGATCAACTGCAGAAGCAATAGGCGGTTCGCGTAGATTTGACGAAATATCCTAGAACTAGGATAATTTAGATGTCGCGATTGAAGAATGCTCCCGGCGAGAAGCTGCTGTTTTGGATCGGCTCCGCCAGGAACGACTTGTTGAAATTTCCCGATGCGGTGCAGGATGAGATTGGCATCGCCCTGAGCGTCGCGCAGTTTGGCGGGAAGCACCCGAAGGCGAAGCCGTGGAAGGGCGAAGGCCCGGGCATTCTTGAGATCGTTGAGGATTACAGGGGCGACGCCTATCGGGCGGTGTATACGGTGAAGTTTGAGAAAGCTGCGTACGTTTTACATGCCTTCCAAAAGAAGTCGCCGAAGGGTATCAAGACAGCCCATGCGGATGTGGAAATGATTTCTCGAAGGCTCAAGACGGCAAGTGAAGATTACGAGGCGCGATATGGCAAACGGGAGACATAATAACGAATCCGTCATTCAGAGTTCGGGCAACGTCTTCGCAGATCTTGGCCTGCCCGACGCCAGCGAAAAGCAAACTCGGGTGCGCCTCGCGGTTGCCATCAATCAGATCATCGATGCGCGTCACCTTTCGCAGACTGCGGCGGCGCGACTGCTCGATATAAATCAGCCGAAGATTTCCGCCTTGGCGAATTATCGGCTGGAAGGGTTTTCCGTGGAACGTCTGTTGCATTTTCTAAATGCTCTTGACCGCGATATCGAGATCGTTATCAGAAAGAAGCCCCGCTCTAAGAGGCCTGCGAGAATCGTGGTAACAGGCGCCCAGATATCGCACGTAGTCTGACATTATTATCGTTGGGCAAGGTCGCACCCGCCTCCAGATCCTCAAATTACCAAATTTCCCAATTACCAAATTTTCCACAATTACCTCAGTAACTTTCGAGTCAATCCCCTACGTTCTACCATGCCTCTGGCTAAAGCTTCAGAGGGGGAGCTGTCGCTATGGGTGATCGTGTCACCCGAGAACCGCAGTCGGGGGAAATCGTACGCGCCAAATCGTTGCGCCGCGCTCTCAAGCGCGGGGCCGCACCCTCGTTCGTTCCGCCGGATCTTCCCAATCCCGCAGCCGAGCCGTCTTCGCTTTCCTGGTATTCCGGGGAAAAGCATTCCGGGGACACCGTCTCCGCAGAAAAGCATCCAGCCGAGAAAAATTCGGCACCACAAACAGCCGAAGAAGTTCTCAACCTCCGCCGCCGCTATCTCGAACAGCTGTTCGAGAGTGCGCCCAATGCCGCCGTCGTGCTCGACACCCGCTTCCGCACGCAGTGCGTGAATCGCGAGTTCCAGCGCATGTTCGGCTACTCCGCATCTCAGGCCATGGGACAACCCATCGACTCGCTAATCGTGCCTGCAGATCGCGCCCCGGAATCCGATTGGGCTGCGACTTGCCTGAGGCGTGGCGAGCAGATCACTCTCGAATCCCAACGCAGCCACCATGACGGATCCCTGATCGACGTCTCCATCTCCGCCGCCCCGCTAATCATCGGCGGCCAAACCGTAGCCTTCTACGCCATCTATAGCGACATCTCCGAGCGCAAGCGCGCCGAGGCGCTCAGCTCCGCTCTCTATCGCGTCGCCGAAAAGGCCAGCGCCGCGCAGGATCTCCAACAGCTCTTCGCCGCCGTTCACGGCATCATCGACGAACTCATGCCAGCGCGCAACTTCTCTATTGCCATTCGCGATCCCGAATCGCAACTGATAAGTTTTCCCTACTTCGTCGACGAGCACGAATCGGCTTCCGCTCCCGGAAAGCCCGCCTCCGGTCTTCTCGAATTCGTGCTGCGAACCGGAGATCCACTGCTCTGCACTCCGGACCTCGCGCAACAAATGCAGAAGCGCGGCGAACTCGAACTTGCCCGCAAGCCTCCACTCTATTGGCTGGGCGTGCCGCTGAAAATCAACCATCGCGTCCTCGGAGCGATCGTCCTCAAGAGCTATTCCAAAAACTCGCAATTCCGCGATCGCGATCAGGACGTCCTCACCCTGATCTCGCAGCAATTAGCTGCCGCTATCGATCGCAAGCGCAACGAGCAAGTCCTGCGCCGCTCCGAAGTTCGCTACCGCTCGCTGGTGCAAACTGCCGTCTATGGAATCTATCGCTCCAGCCTCGACGGCCGTTTTCTAGATGTAAACCCAGCCCTGATCGGAATGCTCGGCTACAACTCCGCCGATGAAATATTGGCGCTAGATCCGAAAAAAGACGTCTTCGTCGATGCCGCCGAATACACGCGACTCGTCGATGAATTCCGCCACAGCGGCCGCATGGACGGTTTTGAAGTTCGCTGGAAGCGCCGGGACGAAGGCATCATCACAGTCCGCATCAGCGGACGCGCCGTAGCCGGAGGCGACGAACCCTCCGACGTTCTCGAAGCCATCGCCGAAGACATCACCGAGCGCCGCCTGCTCGAAGATCAATTCCGCCAGGCGCAGAAAATGGAAGCCGTAGGCCGCCTCGCCGGAGGCATCGCTCACGACTTCAACAATCTGCTCATGGTCATCAGCGGCTACACCGAAGTCCTGCTCGACCAGCTAACGCTAGGCCATCCGTTGCACGCCAAAGCCGAAGCCATTCAGCAAGCCTCCGATCGCGCCTCCACGCTGACTCGCCAGCTTCTGGCCTTCAGCCGCAAGCAGCTTCTCGAACTCAAAGTCATCGACGTCAACGCCATCGTCACCGACATGGAGCGCCTGCTGCGCCCGCTCATCGGTGAAGATATCGAACTCACCACCAGTCTCGCGCCCAACATCGGCTGCACCCGCGCCGACGCTGGCCAGCTCGAGCAGGTCATCATGAATCTGGTGGTCAATGCCAAAGACGCCATGCCGAGTGGTGGCAAAATCTCCATTCGCACCGCCGCAGTAAACCTCGACGATTCCTATCGCCCCGAAAACACTTTCATCAAAAACGGCCCCTACGTGATGATCTCCGTCAGCGACAACGGCCAGGGCATGGACCGCGAAACGCAAGCCCGCATCTTCGAGCCATTCTTCACCACCAAAGAGAAAAACAAAGGCACCGGCCTCGGGCTCTCCACCGTCTACGGCATCATCAAGCAAAGCGGAGGCTACGTCTTCGTCCAAAGCGAACTAGGCCGCGGCACCGTCTTCACCATTTATTTCCCGCGCGTAGACGAACCCTCCGACCCTCACATCGAGAATCCCGTTTCTCTAGCAGCCGCTGGTGGAGCCGAAACCGTCCTTCTAGTCGAGGACGAAGACTCTGTCCGTCAGTTAGTCCGCGAAACTCTCGAATCCCGAGGCTACCGCGTCTTGGAAGCCGCCAACGGCCAAGCCGCGCTGACTTTAGCGGCAAGCCATCGCAACCAAATTCATCTACTGATCACCGACGTAATCATGCCCGGCCTCAACGGACACGAGTTAGTCCAACAACTCCTGCGCGCGCGCCCCGCCATCAAAGTCCTCTACCTCTCCGGCTACGCGCAAGACGCCTTCCCCACTCCGCTAGCCGCCGACGCCCAAAAAACCTTCCTGCAAAAACCCTTCACCCTCCAAAGCCTGGCCCGCAAAGTAAGAGAAATCCTAGGCCCACCAACAAACTAACGTGGAAGATCGCCGCTTTAGCGCCGCGTTAGGATTCACTTTTGATAGCGGGCTTTAGCCCGGGTGGTGCGTGTCATCTCCGCGTATCTAAAACTCTTCGCAACCGCAACCGCCACCCCGTCATCAGTACAATAAGAACTTGGAGGAAATAAAATCATGGCTTTCGAACTACCCCCACTGCCCTATGATTACGCAGCTCTCGAACCCGTCATCGACAAGCAAACGATGACCCTGCACCACGACATGCACCACGGCGCTTACGTAAAAAATCTCAACGCCGCCATCGAAAAGCATCCCGAACTAGCTAGCAAGTCCGCCGAAGATTTAATCCGCGACCTCAACGCCATCCCCGAAGACATCCGCGCCGCCGTCCGCAACAACGGCGGAGGCCACGTCAACCACACCATGTTCTGGAAAATCATGAAGCCCAAAGGTGGAGGCGATCCCTCAGGCCCCATCGCCCAGGCCATCACCAAAACCTTCGGCAGCTTCAAAGATTTCCAAACTAAATTCAACGACGCCGGCGTAAAACAATTCGGCTCTGGATGGGTCTGGCTCGCCAGCAAAGGCGGCGACGATCTTCACATCATGTCCACGCCCAACCAGGACAGCCCCATCTCCGTAGGCCACCATCCCATCTTCGGCAACGACGTCTGGGAGCACGCCTACTACCTGAAATACAACAACCGCCGCCCTGAATACCTAACCGCCTGGTGGAACGTAATCAACTGGGACGAAGTCAACCAGCGTTACGAAGCCTTCAAAAGCGGCAAGCAAGTCCAAGAGCCAGCCATGGCTCACCGGTAGCTCGAGCCGGACTGCCTTATTAGGATTGTCATCCTGAGCGTAGTGGCCGCTCCGCGAAAGCGGAGCGGCCACGAAGTCGAAGAGCCTGCCCCGAGCGAAGCCGAGGGGATCCCTACCCCGCCCGCACCGTTTCACCCGCCGCAAGGAATTCTCCCCGCGCCCTAAACTGATACCGGAACCGCGCGCCAGTCCGTCCCGTACCATCCCAAAGACGCAATGCCAAGCCCCAACCGCCCTCGCCGCCTATTCCTATTCCTAACTCTCTACCTCGCATTCTGCCTACTAGCAGGCATCTTCCTAGCCGACGGCACCATGCACCCAGCCCACCGCCCTCTAACTCCAGAAGACCAATCCACCATGCGAACCATCGCCCACAATCTAGACTCCGAACTGGAAGACGTCACCATCACCGCTCCAGACGCCACAACCCTCCGCGCTTGGATCATCCGACCCCACCACACCAACGGCAACGCCGCAATCCTCCTGCACGGACTAGCCGACAACCGCGCAGGCATGACCGGATACGCCCAACTCCTCCTAACTCACGGATTCACAGTCCTCCTCCCAGACGCCCGCGCCCACGGCCAAAGCGGAGGCCAATTAGCCACCTACGGCCTGCTGGAACGCAACGACATCCACCGATGGTTCGACTTCCTATCAGCCCAGTCCCACCCCACTTGCATTTATGGACTAGGAGAATCCATGGGCGCAGCCGAACTCCTCCAATCCTTGGAATCCGAGCCCAACTTCTGCGCCGTAGCCGCCGAATCCTCTTTCTCCAGCTTCCGCGAAATAGCCTACGACCGCATGGGCCAGCCGTTTCATCTAGGTCCTTGGTTCGGACGCACCCTGCTCCGCCCAGTAGTAGAATTCGCCTTCCTCTACGTCCGCCTGAAGTACCACCTGGAAATGCAGCAAGTCTCGCCAGAAAATTCAGTAGCAGCCACCAAAGTTCCAGTCCTCCTAATCCACGGCCAGATCGACAGCAACATCCCCCTGCGCCACGCGCAAGAAATCAAAGCCCACAACAAAAATGCAATTCTCTGGGAAGTCCCCAACGCCGATCACTGCGGAGCGATAAGCACATCCCCAAGGGAATTCGAACACCGCCTCCTGGAATGGTTTTCTCCGCGACTGCAGTCCGCGAATTGAAAACTGGCAACCGGAAGCTGGCAACTGGCGGCTGCATAAGCACATCCCCAAAAGAATTCGAACACCGCCTCCTGGAATGGTTTTCTCCGCGACTGCAGTCGGCGAATTGAAAACTGGCAACTGGAAGCTGGCAACTGGCGGCTGCCTTTCTGCATTTCCTGTGCGTCCCCTGTGCACAATCAGTCGAACTCATCCGCCAAATCGTCCATCTCACGCAACCCCGCAACCCGAACGATAGCCCTGCAAGCGGCTTAGAGCCACATCTCCATCGTCTTCCTCAATCCGCACCGATCCGTAAAAATCCGTGCCCAACATTTTCCTCAACTGCACCAAAAATACTGAATTGACCACCAGCCCATTACCCCGTACATTCTGATTCGCCCCAAAACAAAAAAAGGAATCAACCCCGGCCAAGACAATAACGGCCCGGGAAAAAATGCGAAACAAACAACCAAGAAACCAGCAACAATCGCAGCCATAATTGAAAATTGAAAATTGAAAACGAATTGCGAAATTGCCAATTTCCAACCGCTAACTGCTAACTGCTGAAAGCTGGCAGCTAAAAACTGAGAACCGAGAACTGAGAACTGCATGAAAGTCCCCTGGATCACCTACCGCACCCGCTTCCTGATCAAAGCCAAACAGCTAAGCACCAGCCTGACCTTCGTCGACCTCCTAGGCCGCCACCAATCCGGTCGCAAAGGCGACTACCTGGTCGAATCCGCCGACGGAGTTCTAAGCATCGCCCCCCGCCAAATCTTCGAAGACATCTACGTACCCCTGCAAGCGAGCCAAACTCCAGCTCAGGCAGACACGCCGCAGGAATACGCAACGCAGGAATACACGACGCAGCAAACAAGCCCCGCTCAGCGATACGAAAGTCATCGACAAAATGAAACCTTCCAGCAGCCAGAAAACAAGCGCCAGCGCGAAACCACCACGCTCCCGCTCCACCTAACCCGTAAGTCTCCCCAACCCGACCGCAACCGCCAACCCAGCCAAGGCCTCAGCTCACTCTGAAAAATGACGAAACGAAGGACAAGAAGCGAAGGCTCTACCCCGTGAAACCCCGTACCCTCCGTGGTGAAGAGCTTTTGACCTAAGTTTTGAAAGCTGACCACTGACCACTGACCACTGCGAAACCCCGTGCCCTCCGTGGTAAGAGTTTTTGACCTAGGTTTTGAAACTGACCACCGACCACTGACCACTGACCACTGACCACTGCTTCTGTGGAAAACAAATCCACCACTCCCGCACCAAGCCCGTCATTGCTGGAGATACAACCTATGGTGTTTCTCTCTTGACAGGCACAATAAGCGGGAGTAACTTTGCAATCCCAGAGCATCTTTTTAATCCACCGCGCGGGAACGCGGCGGGTTTAAACAAACAGCAGCACTTACAGGCAGGCGTCAGGCCAGAGGTGACCCGACGCCCCCGTAAGCAAAGAAAAAAAGGCTCAAAGCCCGAGCTTTTCAGTCCAGAAGCCGGAAGCCAAAAGCCAGCAGTGCGGTGGCCGTCACTCCGGTCCTCCCCCGGGTGATCGACAAAGCAGAAAAAGAAAAAAGTCTTTACAGGTAAACGGTTTCAAGCCGGAAGCCGGAAGCCGGTTCCGGAAGCCGGTTCCAAGGAGCCCGAACAAATGGAAGCTCTAACCCGCATAGTGGCTGACTCCCTAGCCCGCCACGGCCTGGATCGTCCCGTGGACCCGCGCCGCCTGCAATGGTCGCGCTGGACCCGCTGCGATTCCCCCCACAGCCTCCTGGTAGTCCCCAGCAAACCAGGCATCTTCGCCCTAGCCGAAGAAATAATGGACTTGGGGCCCAGCAGCAAGAATGTGGGGACGGCCAGCCCAAGCTTGGCTGAGGTTGTGCGGAACCGGGTCTCAGACCCGGCCAGACCGGGCGAAGATCAGCGCGATCTCGCCGGCTCCATGAATCCTGTCATTCCGAGCGGAGCCAAGATCGTCAGCGAAGCGGACGATCTTGCGCAGTCGAGGAACCTGCTGTTCGCCGGCAGCGCCGCAGCTCCGGCCACCTGCCGCATGCTAGCCGTCCTCCAATTCTCCGAAGACGACGACATGGCCTTCACACTCGACCGCATGTTCACCCGCATCAACCCCATGCGCGACCGCCTCGCCTCCGGACGCTGCTTCCTCCGCTTCGTGGTAATCGAAGACGCAACCCAACGCCGCAACATCTGCGCCGCCCTCAATCAATGGATGCTGACCTCCGCCGAACAAGCCTCAGGCCTCCCATCCGACTTCCAGTCCTCGCTGGAACTAACCACAGACCGCGCAGGTCGGACCCTGTCCGACTCAGCCAACAGAATTCCAAATGCCGAAGGCCAGCAGCCAATCAACCCAACTCTGAACCTCGATACTCTGAACCTGGATAACGGAGCCAGCAAAAACCTCCACTGTCCTCACCCCCTACCCTCCGGCTTCTAGGCCGAAGGGCGACGCACCAGCCGCGAAGCGGCGAAAGAGTGCAGCCCACGGCGTAAGCCGTGGGGACGTGGGTTATCGAAGAACCAGCCCCGAAGGGGCGGAAGAAAACGCTCTTTGAAAGAAAAGCTGTCCTTAAAGATCCGCTGCACCCCCGAACAAATTCCCGTTCGGGAACGCCCGAAACCCGCCTCCTCCGCCAAGGAACGCCAGAATCGGGCCAAGTTAAATAGAATCTAATAAGTGGAGACACCAATGCCCGAACTCAAAACCACTACCGTTGAAACCACCCCCGCCGCCACTCCCGAAAAGAACGTCAAGAAACCCGGCCTAGCCTTCCGCCGCTTCTTCACCAAGCCCGGCGTCTCCCCCTACGACGAACTCGAATGGGATCTCCGTCTAGCTCAGATCACCGACGCCCAAGGCAACGTGATCTTCGAGCAGAAAGACGTTGAAGTCCCCAAAGACTGGTCCATGACCGCCACCAACATCGTGGCCTCGAAATATTTGCACGGCAAGCTAGGCACGCCCGACCGCGAAACCGGAGTCCGCCAACTCGTAACCCGCGTAGCCGAAACCATCCGCGACTGGGGACAAGCTCAGGGCTACTTCAAAACCGGCGACGACGCCGCAACGTTCCACGACGAACTGGTCCACATCCTGGTCCGCCAGTATGCCGCCTTCAACTCGCCCGTCTGGTTCAACGTAGGCTGCGACCGCATCGAGCCCAACTCCGACGCAAGAAACTGGCACTGGAATCCCGCAACCCAGCAAGTCGAGTTCGGAGTAACCGGCTACAGCAAGCCGCAATGTTCCGCCTGCTTCATCAACTCAGTGAAAGATTCGCTGGATTCGATCCTGACGTTAGCGAAGACCGAAGGCATGCTCTTCAAGTGGGGATCAGGCACGGGCTCGAATCTCTCCCCGCTGCGCTCCTCCACCGAAGGCCTAAGCGGAGGCGGAACAGCCAGCGGCCCGCTAAGCTTTATGAAAGGTTTCGACGCCTTCGCCGGAGTCATTAAGTCCGGAGGCAAAACTCGCCGCGCCGCCAAGATGGTAATCCTAAACGTAGACCATCCCGACATCGTCGACTTCATCGAGTGCAAACAGAAAGAAGAAGCCAAAGCCCACGCGCTGGTCTCTCTCGGATACGACGGCTCGCACCCCGATTCCGACGCCTACTCTTCCATCTTCTTTCAGAACGCAAACAACTCCGTCCGCGTCACCGACGACTTCATGTACGCCGTAGTTCGCGACACCGATTTCTCCACCAAGGCAATCGGCGACGGCACGGTCATGAAGACCTACAAAGCAAAAGAATTAATGCGCAAGATTTCCGAGGCCACCTGGCACTGCGGCGATCCCGGCATGCAATACGACACCACCGTAAACCGCTGGCACACATCCAAGAACACAAACAGAATCAACGCCAGCAACCCGTGCAGTGAATACATGTTCCTCGACGACTCTGCCTGCAATCTGGCCAGCCTGAATCTTCTCAAGTTCGCCCCCAACGGCATGTTCGACGTAGAAGCCTACCGCCACGCAGTAGATGTCTTAATCACAGCGCAAGAAATTCTGGTAGACAACGCGGGCTACCCCACAGAATCCATCATGCGCAACTCCCACGACTACCGCCCGCTGGGCTTAGGCTACGCAAATCTAGGCGCACTCTTAATGGCCGCAGGCCTACCCTACGACAGTGACGCCGGCCGCGACTACGCCGCCTGCGTAACCGCAATCATGTGCGGCGAAGCCTACCTCCAGAGTTCAAAAATAGCCGAACAATGCGCCCCACTAACCCCAGCAACCGATACAGTAGCAACACGCCTAGGCATAACCGAAGCCGCAAACATGCCCGGCGGAGCCTGCCCCGGCTGGTACATAAACCGCGAACCATTCTTAGACGTAATCCGAATGCACCGCGCCTCAGTAAACAACATAAACAAAACCAACGTCCCCACCCCACTCTACGAAGCCAGCAAAGCCAGCTGGGACGAAGCCCTATCCCACGGCGAAAAGCACGGCTACAGAAATAGCCAGGTAACAGTGTTGGCGCCAACAGGCACCATAGGTTTCATGATGGACTGCGATACAACCGGGGTTGAGCCGGATCTTGCGCTGGTTAAGTACAAAAAACTCGTTGGCGGGGGCATGATTAAAATCGTCAATCAAACTGTGCCCACGGCGCTGTTCAAGCTGGGCTACGATCACGATCAGGCGAACGCCATCGTCAGCTACATCGACGCCACCGGAACCATCGAAGGCGCTCCGCATATTAAGGACGAGCATCTAGCCATCTTCGATTGCTCGTTCAAGCCTGCCAAAGGCACGCGCTCGATCGCTTACATGGGGCATCTTCGTATGATGGCTGCTGCGCAGCCTTTTATTTCCGGAGCTATATCGAAGACCGTCAATCTTCCCGAGAACGCTTCTGTGGAAGACATCATGGAAGCGTACCTCCAGGCCTGGAAGCTTGGACTTAAAGCTGTCGCGGTTTATCGCGACGGATGCAAGAAGTCGCAGCCGCTCTCCGCCGCGGGAACCAAGACTGCGAATTCTTCCAAAGACGATCCGCGCCCCGGCTCGTCGCCACACGTTGAAGAAGACAATCTCAATGCGCCTCCGCGTGCCGTGCGGCACAAGCTGCAAGAGGAGCGCGCCTCGATCACGCACAAATTCAAAGTCGGAGATCACGAGGGCTACGTCACCGTCGGCCTCTATCCCAACGGAGACCCCGGCGAACTCTTCGTAACCATGGCCAAAGAAGGTTCCACGGTCAGCGGCCTGATGGATAGCTTCGCGCTCGCAGTTTCCATCGCCCTGCAACACGGCGTGCCGTTGAAACTGTTCTGCGAAAAATTCGCGCACACCCGCTTCGAACCCAGCGGCTGGAGCGGCAACGCCGACATCGGCTACGCCAAGTCGATCATGGACTACATCTTCCGCTGGCTCCAACTCCGCTTCCTAACCGGCCAGCAGCAGATGCTATTCGAAAGCTTCCGGCCGAAGCTGTCAGCGATCAGCTCTCAGCCGTCAGAGATCGGCGACATAAACGGAGTGATGGGCTCTAGGCCAACGACCAACGACCAACGACCAACGACGGGTTCCGTCCACGCCGCCGACGCCCTAGCCGGAATCATCGACCTAGGCGACGCCCCCAGCTGTAGCTTCTGCGGCAGCATCATGACGCGGAATGGTTCGTGCTATCGCTGCGGGAGTTGCGGGAGCACGAGCGGGTGTTCATGAAATGCGATGCCCAGTTCGCTGTTTGCATCTCGAATAAAGGCTACGCGGCCTCTTTAGAGGTGCGCAAGATTTATCGTCTCATTCCGGATAAGGCCGGGGCGAAACACGGTCTGGTTCGAGTGGTTGATGAAATCGGTGAGGATTATTTGTTTCCGGAGGAGTACTTCATCCCCTGGCAGCCGAGCATTGGAGGTTGGTTGTGCGTATTGCAGTTTTGCAGCTGAGCGACATTCACTTTCAAGTTAACTCAAATGTCTTAATTTCTCGCCTGGACAAGATCGTTGCGGCGATCCAGCCTACTCTTCAGCAGGTCCAAGGGGCGGCTTTCGCAGTTACGGGCGATGTGGCCTATTCCGGGGATCCCAAGGAGTATGAGATTGCACTTGAGTTCTTCGCCAAGCTCAGGGAGGCGGTTCGCAGGACATATCCCGACATTGAAGTGGTGTTTGTTTTTATTCCCGGTAACCACGATTGCAATTTCGGGTCCGACGGCGAGGTGAGGTCTGCCCTGATCGACGGGCTTGCGGAAAAGATCGCGACTCTAGATCCCGCTGGTGAGATCGTTCGTAAGATTGCCGAGGTCCAAGACAATTTTTTCTCCTTTGAGGCTCGGTTCAATGGGAACGACGAGATTCCTAAGGCGGACCGTCTCAGATACCAGACACGATTGAAGATGGGACCCTTTGCGATCACGTTTGATTGCTATAACACCGCTTGGATGTCACGCAAGGTGGAACATGAGGGAACTCTGCTTTTTCCCCCGCGTTCACTCTCCGCCGACGCCGGCGCAGAGGAAGACGGCGCGAGTCTGAGGGTCGCGCTTCTGCACCATCGGGATAACTGGCTGGAGGCTAGTCACGCACGGCTGCTTCGCGACTATGTCGACGCCTCTTCAGACGTCGTTCTGACTGGCCACGAGCACGTTAGCTCCGTTTACAAGAAGACCAGGCCCGACGGGGCGGGTGCGCAGTACGTCGAAGGAGCAGTCCTCCAGGACTCCAAGAGTCCCGGCAACAGCGGCTTCAATGTGCTGGAACTGGATACTGAGCAAGGGATGAGGATTTTGCCGTTCCGTTGGAGCGGGCAAAGGTATTCGTGCGAGCGAGGAGGCGAGTGGTCCGAATTCGAGCACAACCGCGCACGCGGGGCGTTCCGAATTTCCGCGCCTTTCTTGAAGTTTCTGAGCGATCCCGGCACTGGATTCGTTCATCCTAGCAAGCCGGATCTCTCACTTGACGATTTGTTTGTTTATCCAGACCTCGTCAGGAAATCGCTGAAGAAGATCGTCAAGTCTGGCCCGGAGTTTAAAGTCGTTCTCGGGCGCAATGTGGCGGAATTTGCTGCAAGCTCCAAACGCGTGATCATCAGCGGACCGGACGACTCCGGAAGGTCCTGCCTGGCTCACACGCTGTACCTCGATCTTCGGCGGCACCGCGGGCTAGTTCCCGTTCTGCTGAATGGCGAGGACATCCACGGAAAGAGTGCGGAGGCGGCGCTGAAGCGAGCCGTGGGGCGGGCGTTAGGCGATCAATACTCGGGCGATGTAGTTGAACGGTACGATCAGCTGGATCCCATCCGCAAGATCTTGATTGTCGACGATTGGCACAAGCTGAAATATGGTGAGCGGGGCCAACGCCTTTTACTCGATCAGGCTGAAAAGTGCTTCGGAAATGTCCTGTGCTTCTCCGACGAGGTATTTGCGCTTGACCAGTTAGCTGGCGGAGGAGAGAAGCCATTCCGCGACTATGAGATATGTGAAATCCGCGAGCTTGGCCACCTCCGTAGAAATGAACTGATCCGAAAGTGGTACTCGCTGGGCTCAGATTACAGCGAGACAGAAGCGGACCTGGCGCACTCGATATCGGCGGTTGAGACTACGGTCAACACGCTTCTGGGGAAGAATCTTCTACCCTCCTATCCGGTAATTATTCTCGCGATATTGCAGTCGTACGCAGCCGGGCGCGGATCGAGCAGCTCGGCTGGCTCGTATGGCCAAATGTACGAGGCACTGATAACGGCGGCCCTGGCTTCCGTTAGCAAGAAGGCGGTTGAGCTTGGCACGAAATATACCTACATCTCCCGCATTGCCTACTATTCGTTCCATGCGAAAAAAAGGGAGCTTGAAGGTGCAGATCTTGAGGCCATTCACGCAGGCTATTACGAACAGTACAAGATCAACTTGGGGTTAAACGACCTGATCGATCAGCTAGTGAAGGCGCACATTTTGAGCAGGGCGAACGGGTCGGTACGGTTCAAGTACAAATACATCTACTGCTATTTTGTGGCGAAATACTTCCAGGACAACATCGCCAACCTAACGGGGGAGGGAGACCTTCGGGCGCAGCTTCATGATATAGCCGACAAGGTCTATTTCGAGGACTACGCCAACATTATCATTTTTTATGTTTATTTGACGAAAGACCGCGCGCTAATTGAGCACCTTCTCGCGAATGCCAGTCGAATTTACCGCGGACATCATCCCTGCGACCTTAGCTCGCACGTTGAATTTGTGAACAGACTCGGCGCTGACGGGCGGAGCTTAGTCTTGCCCGGAACAAATGTAGAGCGGAACCGCGAGGAGGCTCTTCGTCGAAAGGATGAAGCCGAGGAGGAGATTCACACCGTAGAGGAGAAGCAGGCGGAGGCCATTAAGTATGAGGACGGGTTGGCGGAAGTAATCAAGGTTCACATTGCCCTCAAGAACCTGCGGATTCTTGGGCAGATTCTGCGAAACTTTCCGGGCGCTTTGAGGGCCGATCTGAAGGTCGACCTAGCCTTAGCAAGCTACCAGCTCGGGTTGCGGACCCTTCGGGCGATTCTTCTTTCCGCTGAGAATAACATCGACGGGCTCCGGATCTTCATCGCTAGGGTCATTCAGGAAAAGCGAATATTGGAAGACCCCGAAGATCTCGCCAGCGAGACGGACAAGGTGCTGCTTTCGCTGACGCGGGACGTTGCCTTTGGAATCGTCAAGCGCATCTCGCAGGCCGTTGGCCTCGAGGAACTCGAAGAAACCTACCGGGAGACACTTGATCGGGCGGGCGCGCCCCTTCCGGTTAAGATCATCGACTACGCTATCAAGCTCGATCACTTTGGGCGGTTCCCGAAGGCGGAACTCGAGCGCATCACAGGGGAGCTGAAAAAGAATCCGTTCGCGTTGCGTCTGATGCGCGACCTTACGGCGGACTACATGTATCTGTTCCCCGTCGATTTTCGTGCGCGGCAATACATCGGCGACACCCTCAACCTGAAGGTGAACATCCCAGACGTGCTTGGCTCAGGGTCTAAGAGGCTAAAGGAGCTCCCGGCGAAGACGCGGTAGTGGGAACGCTTGCGGCACGACTGAAGTCGTGCCCTTCCCGGTCGTGGCGCTGCCAAATTCTAAAAACGTCCACTGGGGCTGAAGCCCGGATTCTTTGGGGCGCTTAACGCGGCGCTGAAAGCGCCGCTCTTCCACGGTGGTGCATGCGTCGGTTTTGAGGCTTGCGGGGCGACTGAGGTCGCTCCCTTCCCGTCGTGGTGGCGTCGGCTGACAGCGGGTTCCTCGCCGGGCTTTCAGCCCGATTCGGAATGACAAGAGTTTATGGGGTGCCTGCGTACGCGCGCGGCTGGCGGGACGAAACATCCACTGGGGCTGAAGCCCGGTTGCTTCTTTTGGCGCTTTACGCGGCGCTGAAGCGCCGCTCTTCCACGTCACAGCACGAGTTCGGTGATGGTTCTTTTCGGCTATCTCGGAGCCGAGACAGAGTGATCCTACGGTGCGGCAGAGTCGCTGGCGCGACCGTGGAAGAGCGGCCCTTCGAGGGCCGCGTCGGGTTGCGCAAAAAATCGCGGGCTTTAGCCCCTGTGGTCGTCCTTCGTCGCCTCATTCCCGATTTGGAAGCAACTTCTTCTGAGTGTGACCGATGTCACACTCGTTTTTATTCCCACGCTTCTACGATCCGAAGCATGGATTCGCAACGCACATTTTTCATCACAACGGTTACGTGGCAGCGCTTGCCAAGTTTTAGCGTCGACTCGCGCGCGCGGCTTCTGATCGAGGTTTTGTTTGGGTATCGCGATCAGGCGAGGTTTCTGCTGCACGAGTTTGTGGTTATGCCCGACCATGTTCACTTATTACTCACGCCTGCGCCTGAAATTTCTGTGGAGCGGGCTGTGCAGTTTATCAAGGGTGGATATTCGTATCGGCTTCGGAAGCTGGAGAAGATCAAGGTGTGGCAGGAGAGTTTTACGAATCATCGGATTCGGGACGCGGAAGATTATGAGAGGCATTGCGAGTACATCCGATTGAATCCTGTTCGGGCGCGGTTGGTGCGAGAGGCGGGGGCGTACGCGTTTTCGTCGGCGAGCTCGGAGTTCCGGGTGGATGACGTGCCACAGGGGCTGAAGCCCGGTTTCCCAAAGAGCGCTTGACGCGCTAATCAGTCCTTGCGTGGGGCATCCGCCGCTGGCGCGACCGTGGAAGAGCGGCCCTTTCAGGGCCGCGTCGGATCGCCGCAAAACTCGCGGGCTTCAGCCTCCGTGGTCGTATTCCCCCGCAGTTCAAGAAAAGCATCCCCAGCGGCTAAAGCCGGGTCTCTCTAGGGCTGGACGCGGCGCTGAAGCGCCGCTCTTCCACGGTGCTGCAAGGGCCGTTCCTCCACTCTGCATTCCGGAGTTTTCCACAGGATAAAGTTAAATCCATGTGACGGATGACCGTGACTTGGGCGGCAAGTATTGCAACACTTATCCGTGGGTTGGGAATCGGTCTGGAAAATCTAACAACATGCGAGGCTCGGGAGAGCTTCGTCTTTTTTTGTCCAGAAAACCAAGGAGGAGTTAAGCGATGAGGCGGAAGGCTGATCGGTTGGCAGGTGGGAAGCTGAAAGATTGCAAGGCACGCGGGGAATGGACGGAACTCTATTTCATGATGATGACGGCGGGACAAGCAATGAAAGTCTCAAAGCCCTTTGGCGAGTCCGGGAAATACGACGTCGGAGTAGAAAACCAAATAAGAGTGCTGCGAGTGCAAGTGAAGTCCATTGCCTATATGGAGCGAGAGGATGAATACAGTTTGAACTTGATGGGCACCGATTCCGGAGCGGCAGAAGTACCCGCCCGGGACCGTGGATTTTTTCGCGATCCTGCTTATCCCTGCCGATGTTTGGTACATCATCCCGGCCGAAGTAGTCAGTGCAACCCGCAGTCTTCACTTTAGCCCGCGAAGCACCCGGCAGAAGTATGGGGAGTACTTTGAGGCGTGGCATTTGCTTAAAGAGACGGGACTCACAATCCAGGCCTGCATAGACGAGGACTGGCCGGAGGTGGGCGCGGGGACAGCAGATTCCTCGCTTCGCTCGGAATGACAATTTCATCTTTCGAATCAGAAGAGCGTGGCGTCCGATGTCGTGATGTCAGCTTTGGCTCGGAGAAGAACGATCGTTTCGGAATCCCACGTCTCGCAAAAGAAGCGAGACGTGGGGCACCCGCATGTCGTATTTTTTCTCCGAAGGAGAAGAGGCTGGCGGGTTGTTGAAGGGGTGCAAGGAGCGGGGGGAGTGGGCGGAGCTTTATTTCATGATGCTGGTGGTTGGGTTTGGGATGAAGGTGTTGCGGCTGTTTGGGGATTCGGGGCGATATGACGTGGGCGTGGAGAATGGGGCGGAGGTGTTGCGGGTGCAGGTTAAGTCCACGATTTACACGCGGAGGAATGGCGGGTACAGCTTGAATGTGATGGGGCCGCAGCGGAAGAAGTATGAGCCGGGGACGGTGGATTTTTTTGCGATTCTGCTGATTCCGATTGATGAGTGGTACATCATTCCGTATGAAGTGATGGGGCGGACGAATTTGTCGATTCACTTTACTCCGGAGAGTCTGAAGCAGAAGTATGGGGCTTATCGCGAGGCGTGGCATTTGCTGAAGGAGACTGGGTTGACGATTCAGGCTTGTGTGGATCCGGAGTGGGAGGAGGCGGTGCGGGTGCAAGCGGAGACCGGGATTCCTCGCTTTGCTCGGAATGACAAAATTTTAGGGAGTGGCGAGAGTTCGGGGAATGGCAGGATTTGGGGAGTGACGAACTTTTTGGGGATTCGGAAGTTATTTGGAGGCGCGGGTCGGAATCGAACCGACGCATAAAGGTTTTGCAGACCTCTCCCTTACCACTTGGGTACCGCGCCCCTAGGAAATAAGTTAGCGGTTCGTCGAGGAAAAGTCCAACCGATTAAGGATGCGAGGCGGACGCGCGATTCGTGGTAGACGACGGGGACAGCAGGTTCCTCGCTTTGCTCGGAATGACAAGGGCTTTTTTCGGAGTGACAAGAGCTTCGCACGGAATGACGAGGGCTTTTCTCCGAATGACAAAATGATGGGGGATCGCTAGGCCTGTGTCTAGAGCCATCCTGCGCCGAAAAGTATGCAAAATTCTTCATCTTGCGGGGGTTGACAAGGTGGGGTACTCTTGGCCTCCAAGCCGTTTTCTCTGACCCTCCCTCAGAGAAACGATTCCAAATCCCAGAGGTTACGTCATGCGAAGAAGCATTCCTGCGGAAGTAATTGCCGTGCATCGTCCGGCGCGACGTGTGAATTCCAACGTCAAGGGAATCATTTTGGCCGCAGCAGTTGTGTTGTTGGCAGGATCGATGGCGGGCGCGCAAACCGTCACAACGTTGTACAACTTTGTGGGCGGCAAGACCAGCGGAGCGAATCCGTGGTACGTGACGCTGGTGCAGGGCACCAACGGCGAGCTTTACGGCACAACGTACAACGGCGGCAGCAAGGGCATGGGCACGTTTTTTGAGCTCACTACCTCGGGCACGTTTACGCTGCTGCACAGCTTCGTGGGCGGCGCGTCCGACGGCGAAAACCCTTCGGGCGGACTCACGCTCGGCACCGACGGAAATTTCTACGGCACCACGCAGCAGGGCGGCACCAGTTCGCAGGGAGTCGTGTTCAAGATCACCACTGCCGGCGTGATCACAGTGCTGCACAGCTTCAGCGCCGTTTTCGACGGCAGCTTCCCGTACGGGCCGCCGATCGAGGGGACGGATGGGAATTTTTACGGGACGGCCAGCGGCGGCAAGGGGCAGGATGGGTTGGTTTACAAAATCACCACGAGTTCTGGCGCTTACTCGACTATTTATACTTTCACCTCCACCACAGGGAACTATCCGATTGCGCCGCCTACGCAGGGGACGGATGGGTATTTGTATATTCCGGCTTCGCTGGGTGGGTTGTATGAGTGCGGGACGGTGGTGAAGATCTCGACGGCTGGAGTTTTGCAGAGCACTTTCGATTTTCCGTGCGGAGCGGGTGGGGCGTTTCCGATTGGTCCGCTGGTGCAGGCGTCGAATGGAAATTTTTATAGCACCACGCAGGATGGCGGCACGAATGGCAAGGGAACGATTTATCAACTCACCACTTCGATGAATGCGACCATACTGCACAGCTTTGGCGCGTTGTTCGGAGACGGAGAATATCCGGGTGCGGGATTGTTGCTGGCTACGGATGGAAACTATTACGGCTCTGCGGCTGAGGGCGGAAAATACGACGACGGCATTCTGTTCAACACGACCGTCGGCGGAACTTACACGGATCTTTACAGCTTCAATAACAGCTCGAACCTGATGCAGATGTCTCCGCTGTCGCCGCCGGTGCAGGATACGAACGGAACTCTGTATGGCGTTACGGAGTTTGGCGGCACCGACAATGAGGGAACGATTTATAGCCTGAACATGGGCCTGCCGGCGTTTGTGAACTCTCCGCTGTTCAGCGGGAAAGAGGGCGCGAGCGTTTTGATTCTTGGCCAACACTTGACCGGGGCGAGCAAGGTTACGTTCAACGGGCTGCCTGCGGACTTCACGGTGAAGTCGGATACGCACTTGAGCGCTACGGTTCCTACCGGAGCCAGCACCGGTTATATCGAAGTGACTACCGGATCGGGAGTGGTGAAGAGCCGGAAGGTTTTTGTGGTTCAGCGATGAGAAGAGCAGGGGTTAGGGATCAGGGGTTAGGGTTTAGTAAGGGCTATTGAAAGCTGGACGCTAACGGGAATCGAATGATTTTGGGCCTGCACATTTGTGCGATTTTCGCGCGAGGTGCAGGCTTTTTTTTGTGAATAAGTTCAGCGTCAACGTGTCTCACGCCCTGGGCCGTGAGCTCCTAAGGAGATTGTCATGCGGCTTTCCCGATTTTTTGTGGTGGTAACGTTTTTGGCGGCGGTCGTGCTGGTCGGCGCGAGCTTGGCGCAAACTTCAGTCGCAGGCACTCACACGTTCAACGGACACGACAGTGTCCCGGCTCTCGCGAACTTCACCAAGCTTGCCGATTTTGGCAACGGCAACGGCGAATATCCGAACGCACCTCTTGCCCAGGGAACCGATGGTGACCTCTACGGCACGACGCAGAACGGCCCGTGGCCCTCGAATGGCTTCGCTTTCAAAATGACGCTCGGGGGGACGTTCTCCACCTTCGATTACGCATGCACGGAGAACGACTGCACCGGCCACCAGCCTTACGCCGGGCTGGTGCTGGCCAGCGATGGCAACTTCTACGGCACAACCTACGAGGGTGGCGACGGCGCATATCGGTCGTCGAGTCGGTATCCCGGAGGCACCGTCTTGCAATTGAATCCTCAAAGCGGGTTGAACACTATCTACAGTTTTTGCTCGTTAGTGGCGTGCGACGATGGCGACGATCCTTTTTCTCCCGTGATTCAAGGCGGCGATGGCAACTTTTATGGAGTCACGCCAGGCGGTGGCGCGAACAACTTGGGCACGGTCTTTTCCGTCACAAGCGGTGGAACGCTAACCACGCTGCACAGCTTCGCTTCAACCGAGGGCAATACGCCGTACGGCGGGTTGATACAGGCGAGCGATGGGAACTTTTACGGCACGACGGGTTACGGTGGCTCCGGAGCCAACTGCACCGACGAAGGCGGCTGCGGCACGATCTTCAAGATCACTTCCGAGGGCACGCTCACAACTCTCTACAATTTCTGCGGACAAACCAACTGCGCGGATGGCTACTACCCCAGAGGAAGCCTGATTCAAGCGACCGACGGAAACCTCTACGGGGTCACCATCTACGGCGGCGCAAACACAAAGTCCGGTTCCCCAAATTACGGCACTGTATTTGAGATCACAACCGCAGGCGTCTTCACTTCACTTTATAGCTTCTGTGCCTTAACGAACTGCGCCGACGGATACTCGCCGGCGGGCATTCTTCAAGCCACAGACGGGAACTTCTACGGTGCAACGTACGACGGCGGAGCCTCTTATTACGGCACGCTTTTCAAACTCACGTCGGCGGGGGTGTTGACGACGCTTCACAACTTCTGCACCAAAGGCGGCGAACACTGCACCGATGGTGAGTACCCCGAGGCGCTTGTTCAGGCCACTGACGGCAATTTCTACGGCGTCGCCCAGCGGGGTGGAATTTCCAGCCACGGCACCGCGTTCAAGGTTTCGGTGGGGCTCGGTGCGTTCGTTGAGACCGTTACCGCTTCCGGTGCGGCGGGATCGTCGGTGATTATCCTGGGGACGAATATGACTGGCGCGTCCAGCGTTACGTTCAACGGCGCAGCAGCGGCATTCAAGCTGGTATCGAGCACAGAAATCACGGCGACCGTGCCCTCGGGCGCGACCACGGGACCTGTCGTCGTAACCACGCCGAAGGGCAAGCTGACGAGCAACAAGAGTTTCACGATTAGTAACTGAGCGGGCTGTGGAGAGTTCGCAATGCCACCCTTTCGCAAAGGTTTCAGGGTTAGTGAGTGAGGCGTCCACGGGGGCTGAAGCCCGTTTTGATTTGGGGCTGACGCGGCGCTGAAGCGCCTCTTCCACGTTCGATCTTCGACGTCAGCGGAGGGCGGCGCCTAAAGGCGCGTTGTATTGATTGAATGCTTTCGGCACGGCTGAAGCCGTGCCCTGATACGAACCACGTTCGATCTTCGACGTCAGTGGAGGGCAGCGCCTGGAGGCGCGTTGGTATTGATACACGCTTGCGGCACGCCTTAAGGCGTACCCTTTATACGAGTCTCACTTACGCCAGGAGGTTGGAACTATGCGACGAATCTCATCTCACGTTTCTTTGGTTGGTTTGTTGATTGCGATGGGCGTGGCTTCTGCGCTCGCTACCGATGTGACCACTTATCATAACGATCTTTCGCGGACTGGGCAGAATTTGAAGGAGACGATTCTGACTACCAGCAACGTGAATTCCACGGGCTTTGGGCTGCTGTTTACGATGAGCGTGGACAGCACGGTGGATGCGCAACCGCTGTATGTTTCGGCACTGACGATTTCCGGAGTGTCGCACAATGTGATTTACACGGCCACCGAGAACGACAGCGTGTATGCGTTCGATGCGGATACGGGAGCGCAGTTGTGGAAAGTTACGGCGCTGCTTGTAGGAGAGACGGCTTCCGATACGCGTGGGTGCGGGCAAATTGGGCCGACGATTGGAATCACATCGACTCCAGTGATTGATCGCAGCAGCGGTCCGCACGGAACGATTTATGTGGTGGCGATGAGCAAGGATGCGTCGGGGAATTACTATCAGCGGCTGCATGCACTCGATTTGACGACCGGGGCGGAGGAGTTTGGTGGTCCGGTTACGGTGTCGGGGCAGTATCCGGGCACGGGCGACGGGAGTTCGGGCGGATTTGTCACGTTCGATGCCAAGCAGTATGCGGAGCGCGCGGGGCTGCTGTTGCTGAATGGGGTGATCTATCTGGGATGGACCTCGCACTGCGACATCCAGCCGTATACGGGCTGGATCATGGGATACAACGAGAGCACGCTGGCGCAGACCACGGTGCTGGATTTGACGCCGAACGGTAGCGAGGGTTCGATCTGGCAGGCTGGGGCCGCGATGGCGTCGGACGGGCACAACATCTTTGTCCTGGACGCTAATGGCACATTCGACACGACTTTGAACTCGTCGGGCTTTCCTTCGTCAGGAGATTTCGGGAACGCATTCTTGAAGATTTCCACGACGAGCGGGCTGGCGGTGGCTGATTATTTCAGTATGTACAACACGGTCTCGGAGTCGGATTCGGATGAGGATCTTGGGTCTGGAGGAGTGTTGTTGCTGCCGGCGCAGGTAGATGTGCACGGCGTGACGCGGCATCTCGCGGTGGGCGCGGGTAAAGATGGGAACATCTACCTGGCGAATGAAATGAACATGGGAAAGTTCAACGCGAGCACCAACAAAGCGCTCTATCAGGAACTTAAAGGCGCTCTGGGGGCGGGGATGTGGGCGATGCCGGCCTACTTTAACGGCAGCGTCTACTTTGGTCCGCAATCGGGCACGATGAAACAGTACACGTTCTCGAAGGCCAGGCTTTCGACGGCGGCGGTTTCGGCGACGTCGGAGAGTTTTACTTATCCGGGGACGATTCCGAGCATCTCGGCCAACGGAACCAAGAACGGAATTGTTTGGGCGATCGAGCATACGAGTACTTCTGTGCTGCATGCTTACGAAGCTTCGAGCCTGGCTACTGAGCTTTACAACTCCAGTCAAGCGGCGAATGGGCGGGATAATTTTGGATCGGCTTCGCATTTCGGCGTGCCTACCATTACTAACGGGAAGGTTTACGTGGGAACGACGGACAGCGTGGTGGCGTTTGGGTTGTTGGGAGGGAAGTAGCGAGGCGAGTGGAAATGCGGCCACGGGGGCTAAAGCCCGCGTCCCGCTTGGACTTTTACGCGGCGCTGAAGCGCCGCTCTTCCACGTTGCACGTTATGGCGTGAGAAAAAAATGGAGCGGGAGACGGGATTTGAACCCGCGACTTCGACCTTGGCAAGGTCGCACTCTACCACTGAGTTACTCCCGCTCAGCGAGATGATTATAAATGAGGGGTGGGGTTGGGGCAACGGTTGGCGCGGTTACGGAGGGATTACTGTGCGGAAATTTTTTAGCATTGTGCTGGTGATTGTGGGCGGGTTCTTGGCGACGGGGGCTTCGGCGCAGATTAGTTATCCGAATCCGATTAAGCACGTGATTATCGTTTATCAGGAAAACCGGACCGTCGATAATTTGTTGGGCAGCAATTCACCGAGCAATCAATATTATTTGCCGGGGCTGGTGGTTTCGACTACCGGCCAGGCGTACACGATGACGAATGGGAAGAAGTCGGTGTTCACGGTGAACGCCGTGCCTATCCCGCTGGCGACGACGGTGGGGAGCACGGGCAGCATCGACGCAGATGACTACGACCCCAGCCACTCCCACACGTCGTGGGGCAAGGCGTGCGACGCTCCGGTGATTACTGACCCAAGCTCGTCGTGCGCGATGGACGGATTTAATAATGTTACGGTCACTTGCGCAAAGGGAGCCACGGGGTGCCCGGGGCCTACCTATCCCACATACGCCTATGTGGAGTATTCGCAGGTAGCGCCGTATTTCCAGATTGCCTCACAGTATGGTTATGCCAACTACATGTTCCAGACCAACCAGGGGCCGAGCTTTCCGGCGCATCAGTTCATGTTCGGCGGCACCTCGCAGCCGGGGAATGGAGTAGAGCCGGGCTGGTTTGTCGCGGAAAATGAGCCGACGCGATACAGCATCAATGGGTGCCCGTCGGTCGCAGGCACCATCATAGCCCTGGTCAATCCGGCCACGCAGGACGAGAAAACCAGCATCTTCCCCTGCTTCAATCACTCGACGATGGTTGACGTGTTCGCCGCTGCCACCCCGAAAATCACGTGGACCTATTACAACCCGGGCAACACGTCTTTGTTGACCGCGCCCAACTCGATGGAGGCGATCTGCACGGTTAAGGACGGAAAATGCACTGGGCCGTACTGGACCAAAGGCTCGACGAACGGATACGTCGACATCAAGCCGGCCGATGTTCTGACGGATATCAGCGATTGCAAACTTGCCAATGTGAGCTGGGTGATTCCGAGTTCGCTGGAGTCGGACCATCCCACAGGAACGGACGGCTCTGGACCCTCCTGGGTATCTTCCATCGTGAATGCCGTGGGCACCCAGCCGAAGTGCAAAGATGGAGAAACGTACTGGAACAATACCGTCATCTTGATCACGTGGGACGATTGGGGCGGGTGGTACGAGCACGTGGTACCTCCGGCATTGTCGTCGAAGGCTCCGGTGAATGCTGCTTCGTATGTCTACGGGTTCCGCGTGCCGTTGATGGTTGTGTCGGCATACACTCCGGCGGGAACGGTGAGCAATACGATGGGCCTGGACTTTGGGGCGATGCTGAAGTTCACGGAGGAGATTTTTAATTTGGGAGTGATTCCTCCGGGAGATTATGCGGATTCATACGCGAATGATGATCTGGGAGAATTTTTCCAGTTCAGCAAACCTCCGCGAACGTTTGAGAGCATTGCAGCTCCGGTGAAGAAGGAAGTGTTTCTGGATCCGAAGCGGCCGCAGGGGCCTCCGGATAACGACTGACGATATCCAGGTTAGCCGCGCCCGAATGCGCTATCAATCGGGAGCCTTGGCGGTATGCCTGAAGGCATACCCTGATACGAATCCCATAGACCAGGCCTGATGCGGATCCCGGGTGGAATCGGGAGACTAATCCTTCTCATTTCTTAATGCACCGACCACTGCGGGTCGTCTTCGGGCTTGACGATGCGGCCGTCGCGCATGTGGATGATGCGGTCTCCGTAGGCGGCGGCTTCGGGATTGTGCGTGATCATCAGAACCGTCTGGCCTAATTCCTGATTTGACTGGCGCAGCATTTTCAGAACGATGTTGGAGTTTTCCGTGTCGAGATTGCCGGTGGGTTCGTCGGCGAGGACGATGGCGGGCTGATTGACGAGGGCGCGAGCCAGGGCTACGCGCTGCTGCTCGCCGCCGGAAAGTTCGTTGGGGCGATGGTTGAGGCGCTTGGTTAATCCCAGTAGATCGCAGATGCGCGCGAAGAAAGCGGGATCGCGGCCGTTGGTGCCGGAGATTTCCTGCGCGATGGCGATGTTGGAACGGGCGTCGAGCGTGGGCAGCAGGTTGAATTTTTGAAATACGAATCCGATTTTGCGCTTGCGCATGTTGGTGCGCTCGGCGTCGGAGAGTGCGGCGAAGTCGTCGCCATCAAGGATTACTTTGCCGGAATCGGCGCGGGTCAGTCCGCCGAGCATGTAGAAGAGCGTGGACTTGCCGCTGCCGGAGGGGCCGACTACGGTGACAAATTCTCCTTTTTGTATAGCGAAGGAGATGCCGCGAAGCGCGGGGACGTCGATTTTTCCCACGCGATAGGTTTTGTGTAGATCAATCGCTTCGATGAATGCTGGCATGCTTTAGTTGAGTTTACACGATGGAAAGCACATTCACCGCCGAGCATGCAGAGTGCGCCGAGAACTACTAAAACGAGAACTATGAAAACGAGAACTACGAAAAAAGATCAAGAGTTTTATCGGCGTGCTCGGAGTACTCCGCGGTGAGATATTTCAGGCTACGCCTTGGCGGGGTGAGAAGTGATGGCGGTCTTGTATTTTTTTTGGGCCACGCTTTCGGACCAGCAGGAGGCGGATTCGTTCCAGCAAGTCCGCGGGTGCGTACATTCCGCGGGCCAGGAATACGTCTGCTTGTGATTCATGATCGTAGACGCGGACCTTGCTGGAGATGAGAATCGCCGGAGTCTGCGGCGAAAGTTTTTTGATGGCGGCGATCAGTTGCGGGCCATCGAGGCCGGGCATGGCCATATCCGTGACCACGAGATCGACGCCGCCCTGCTTGAATCGGTCGAGGGCTTCTTCGCCGCGGGAGTAGCTGGCCACGCGGTAGCCGCGGGTCTCAAGCATGATTTTGCGATAGGAAAGAGATTGTTCGTTGTCGTCAACACAAAGGATCGTGCGTTTTGGTTTCATTCACCGCCTGGAAATCCGCTGGTTGCCGGCTGGCCAGTTGCCGACTCTGCGGAATTTTTCTCTGTTCGTGAAGAATGGAAGAGCGAAATGAATCCTATCGGTAAGCGCACGCTCTGTAAAGTAGCGTCGAAGCAAATGGCAGAGTTTGGCTATTGACTTTTTTCGATGGTGGCAGAAGCCGCGATTCTGCTTGGCTTCGAGATGGCACGTTAGAGGTAGACTTCACCGCGCATGATTTCAACCGAGTTGCCGCCGACGCGCACGTTGACTACGCGGTTATCGGTGCTCTTGCCATCGGCGCTCTTGCCAGCGCTGCTCTTGCTATCTGCGCTCTTGCTATCGAAAGACGCGCGAACAAAAATTCGGCTCGGCCGTTTCATCTCGATGCCTTGTTCGATGAGGACGCGCTCGTCGGGCTTGGCCACGCCGTGCGCCACCATCCATGCGGCGGTGCAGCCCGCGGCGGATCCGGTGGCCGGGTCTTCTCCGTTGTAGAAGAGCATGCGGGCATGCAGGCGCGCTTCGCGATCGACAGTCTCGCGGGTGACGAAATAAAAAAACCTTCCCGCGGTCTTGGAAAGATATTCGGCGGCGCGGTTCAGGTCGATCTTGAGATTCTGAATCACCGCCAGCGATTTCAGCGGAGTTACAGTGTGCGCGATTCCGGTCGAGATGGTTTCGATGGGCAGGGAGTCGTCGAAATCTTCGGGGCGCAATCCAGTTGCGCGGGCTACGGCTTCGCGACCGTGCTGCATGACGAAGGTGGGATTGATCTGCGTCATCTCGCCGAATGCGGGTTGTCCGTTTGAGTCTTCGAAGCTCACTGGAACTTTGCCGACGTTCAACTCGAGCACGACTTCTTTCTTGCCGTTCTTTGTTTCTTCACCCCGGCTGCGCAGGGCAAAAGCCGTGCCCAGCGTGGGATGTCCCGCGAACGGCAGTTCTTCCTGCACGGTGAAGATGCGGACTCGGATGCCTTGCTCGCGCTCGATGGCGGGGTCGCGAGGAAGAATGAATGTGGTTTCGGAGAGATTCATCTCTTTCGCAATGGATTGCATTTCGGCGTCGGTCAGGCCGCGTCCGTCGGAAAACACTGCCAGCGAATTGCCCTCGAGCGGACGGGCGGAGAAGACATCCCACTGGGTCATTGCCAGATGGCGGGTTGGTTGGCTCATAAAATTTGTTCCCGCGGAGAGTTGGAATAACAATGTTCTCGAAGGATTAAGGATGCGGGTCTCGGCTTCGCCGATGCAGAATTTCGTTGGCAGCGTCGGCAAAAATCTTCAACCACAGAGGCCACGGGATCACACAGGTAAAGCAACGGCCTCGCGGTTGACAGGGCTTATCCGGGCTTCTATCCTAACTTGGTGTTTTGCCCCGACAATGCCGCGTGTTGTTGCATGTGTTCACCGCCATGTGGGTAGGGAGCAAACCAAATTTCTTCCAACCCACCCGGCGGCGCGGGTGGGTTTCGTTTCCACGCGAAGTTCATCTGCGTTGAGCACTCCGGCTGGCCAAGTTTTGCCGCTTCGAGCAATCGAATTCACAAGGAGAAAAATATGAGCACCGCAACTGTGAGCGAGACCACAGGCAGAATCCCCCGCATCAACGACACCGCGCCTGATTTCACGGCTGAAACTACGCAGGGCCCGATTCATTTTCATGAATGGATCGGCGATGGCTGGGCTATTTTATTTTCCCACCCCAAAGATTTCACTCCGGTGTGCACCACAGAACTCGGCTACATGGCGGGCTTGCAGCCGGAATTCGCCAAGCGCAACACGAAAATTATTGGTCTGAGCGTGGACCCGGTGAGCAGCCACGGCAAGTGGGCTGCGGACATTGAAGAGACGCAGGGGCACAAGGTGAACTATCCGATGATCGGCGACCCCGAGTTAAAGATTGCGAAGCTGTATGGCATGTTGCCTGCTGAAAGTGGGACCACTTCCGAGGGCCGCACGGCTGCGGACAACGCGACTGTGCGCACAGTGTTTGTGGTGGGGCCCGACAAGAAGATCAAACTGCAGCTCAGCTATCCGATGAGCACTGGGCGGAACTTTGACGAGGTGCTGCGCGTGCTCGATTCGATGCAGCTCACGGCGAAGCACAAAGTGGCTACGCCGGTGAACTGGAAGCAGGGCGATGACGTGATCATTCTGCCTTCGGTGTCGAACGATGAAGCGCAGCAGAAATATCCTGGGGGATGGAAGTCACCCAAGCCGTATTTGAGAATTGTGCCGCAGCCAAAGTAACTGTGGCATCGGTAAAGTCGACGTTCACATTAGGGGGAGTTTCGTTCATGCGAGTGTTCGCTGCGCTGGTCTTAGGGATGATTGTGGGCGTTGCGGCGATCGCGCTCGGCGTTTACTTTTATTTCGCGACGGGGCGGGCTCCGGTGGGAACTTCGGAGCCACCCATGCCGTTTGAAAAAAAGTTGGCACAGGCGGCTCTGAATGCGAGAGTCGAACGCGATATGCCGAAGACCGTTCCGATTCAGCCCGACGAACCCAACCTCGCGGCCGGTGCCACGCTTTACCGCGAGCATTGCGCGGTTTGCCACGGACTGCCGGGGCAGAAGAAAACGTCGATCGCCAAGGGAATGTATCCGCATCCTCCGGAGTTGACGGAAGGCAAAGGCGTCACCGACGACGAGCCGGGAGAGAGTTACTGGAAGGTGGCGAATGGCATTCGCCTCACGGGCATGCCGGGCTTCCGCTCCACATTGTCGGAAACGCAGATGTGGCAGATAAGCCTGCTGGTGGCGAATGCCGACAAGCTTCCGAAGCCAGTCGCAGACGCTCTCGCTGCTCCCGTCGCGGCCGACCCAGCCAAGACTGCAGCGCCGGCGCAGTAAGCACAGAAGTTTCTGGGAAGTTTCTGCTTCACGGAAGCGCATGCGATCCGGTGATCGCCCCGGTCTTCAAAACCGGCGGGCGGCAGGTTTTCCTGTCGCCGGTGGGTTCGACCCCCACTCGCTTCCGCCATTTTTCGACAACCTAATGTCCGATCACTTCCGTGAATATAATCAAAATTCGCCGAAGCTGTTGCCATCCGCGCGTTCGCGATTCGTAACAAATCCAACAGAGCCCAGCGTGCCGCAATTTCCTATGCGGTTACTTGTTCAGGTTCTCCCACTTGGCCAAGACCTGATCTTTGTCAATGAGAATTCTGGTCGCATCCGGAACATCCTTGGACTGATCCAGGTCAGCTCGAATACATTGGGCTGTGGCTGCATCCGACGCGCGCGGGGGATCGTTTGTGAAATTGGGATCGAGCTTGATGCGACAAACTGCGCGAGCAAATTCGTACTCGTGCCATCCCGATTCTCTCGATAAATCCCGAATCCGAATGGCATTGTTTAAGAGATTGATGGCGCTCTTCCAGTCGTCACCGGGGGTGGTAGGATCTTTGCTTTTTCCGATGAGAGCAAGCGCGTACTGACCCCTGTTCCGATGAAAGATTCCTTGTGAATCCGCATCGACCAGCGCCTGGAGAAGGGGAAGCGAGCGCTGGTTGACATCTTCTGTGGACGACTTGCGATATTGCTCCGCCTGGAGGAAAATCCGCATCCTCGCCACTGGGGAAGCGGTCTTGACGGCGTCCATCATGATCGAGCGCGCCTGATCATCTTGCGCTGGGCGCGCGTTCAGCCACCGATTCACCAGTTCCATAGCCGAGGCATCGCCCGCCCCATCGGCGGTCACTGCGTCTTCATATCGCGTCCACAGATAGCCGTAGAGGAGGCCGCAGGCGGAAAAAAATGCCATGATGGCCAGGGCAATTGCAGGGTTAGCGGGCTCCGCCGTGCCTTTTACAACTCCCTCCGCCATCGTGCCCGCGAGGTTCCAAGTCAGATGGCGCAGGCTGGCTAGTTGAACCAGGCCGGCTCCTAGAATTACTTTTGTAAGCCAGTCCGCAATCTCCACCAGGTTCGTCGGGGGAGTCACGTTCGACGGTTGACCGGGTGACTTTTGAGAATTGTCGGTCGGGTGAAGACCGAATAGATAACCCAAGAGCACTCCGGAGATAAAAGCGGCTCCCGCGACCAGAGTCCCGTAGCCGATTGCTCTCGCCACAATGCCTTGGCCCCAGTACTCGTACCGGGTTGCCATTGAAATGATAGCCAGGATGCCGACCATGACCAACAACAGCAGCCTTTTGAGAGCCTTGCAGTACGTGTCGGCCGCGATCGAAAGTTCGGCGGCTGTATTTCTATCCCGCCACCAGCGCCAAAGCGTTAGAGCTAACAGCAGTAGCAGCGTTCTAAGACTGGCTTGGGCCGCCAGCCAGTTCTGGCTCTGTTCTGCCCAGACGAGAATCACCAGCAAAATAAAGCCTGCGCTTATTGTCAAAAGCCAGAAATACCTGGGTACTTTCGTGGTCACGCTCGATCCCGTGCCGCTTTCGCCGAAAAAGGAACCGGCAGAAGAATCTCCGGTCGCCCACAGAACCGGAATCCGGAGATGCAATGGAGTTTTCACAGTAGCTCCCGATGCCCACCGCCCCAGCTGACTTAGACGGATGACTCCCATCAACTGGGCCCATCGCTTTTACCACCATCCTGCCTTGGTCGGTAGAAAAAGAGATTTTTGTTCTGAATTTGTAACAAGCGCTTTATCGAGTGCGGTTCGGGCCAAGGGACTGACAGAAGCTGCGCTGTGCCGAGCTTCTAAGAATGACCCCTCCAATCCAACTTTCAGGGTATACTGCATAGCCTATGGACTTACTAGACATAAGGCATCCACTGACGACACGTGCGCTGGCCGTTGCGGCGTTTCTGTTCATCGCTCTTGCAGGCTACGCGTCAGACGAACCGAAGGCCGCCGCTGACAGCGCGCCGAAGGTCACCGTTCTCCAGAACAGTCCTGGCCAAGCCGATGGGCTTATCTTTATCGCGCCCAAAGGCGCGGGCATTGGCGGCGGCCCTCAGCCCGGGCCCGTCGGCCCTGAAATCGTGGACAGCAGTGGCCATGTCATTTGGTTCTCGCCTGTGACCAACGGTCAGGTTGCGGCGGACTTCCGCGTTCAGTCTTATCTTGGTAAGCCCGTTCTTACGTGGGCGCAGCAGAGCAACTTCGGGAAACTTGCTGGGGCCACATCGGTGAGCTACATCGCCGACGACACGTATCACGTTATCGCCACCGTGAAGGCCGGCAACGGACTCAACGCGGATGCTCATGAATTCTTGCTTACGCCGCAAGGTACGGCGCTCATCACCATCTACGACGTTGTGACGGCCGACCTGTCATCGGTTGGTGGATCGAAGAACGCACCGGTGTGGGAGGGGTCGATCCAGGAAATCGACGTGGCAACCGGCAAAGTGATTTTCGAATGGCGCAGCCTGGGCAAGGTTGGGTTGGACGAGAGTTACTGGCCACTGCCAGATTCGTCGACCGCGGCCTGGGACTACATCCACATCAACGGCATCGCGCTCGATGACGACGGCAACTTGCTGCTCTCGGCGCGCCACACTTCAACCATCTACAAGCTCGACCGGCACACCGGCGCGGTGATCTGGCGCCTCGGAGGCAAGAAGAGCGACTACCGCTTCGGGCCGGGTGCCGCTTTCTCTTTTCAGCACGACCCTGTGTTTGCAGGGCCCAATACGCTGCGCATATTCGACAACGAAGTGAATCCCAAGCCGGTCATGCCCGCGTCGCGCATCATCTGGTTGAAACTGGATCCTTCGGCGAAGACTGCCACGCTGATCCGCTCCCTTGATCACCCCGATCACCTTTCAGTGCTCTCGCAAGGCAGCGCCCAACCGCTGGACAACGGCAATACGTTCGTGGGATGGGGTGAGCCGGGACGCTTCTCGGAATTCGACGCCAATGGCCACTTGATCTTCGACGCTACTCTACCTAAGGGCTACGACAGCTACCGCGCCTACCGCTTCCGCTGGCCGGCCCATTGATCCTTGGCCGTTTGTGCGCTGAATTATGCAAGAAAATTTATGCACAATGTCCCAGCCGAATACATCGGCAGTTTCACGCGCTGCCGGCGTTGGTCAAGCCTTCGACAGCATCCTTCAGCGTAGGAAAAGCCAGAAAGAACGGCTCCAGCTTTGTAATCTCAAACAACTGCCGCACACGTGGAGTCACTCCGCTCAAGGCCATCCGCTTACCGGATTTCTGCGAACTCACATAAATTCCAACGAGAGATCCCAGTCCGACCGAATCCATATAAGGAACGAGGCTCAGATCGAGAATAATCGTTCCCGCATTTTCCGAGCGCACAGCATTCTGAAACGGTTGCGCCGTCGCCGCCGTCAGCGGCCCGGTCAAGCGTAGCACGCGTTCGCGGTTCGCGCCTTCAAACCGTTCGATGGTCATCGGCTCTGACAGCATGCGAAATCATCTTCCTCAAATAAGGCATTCTCGGGCGGTGGGCTACTTTGAAATTCTCCGTGGCCAAAATTTGTAGAGCACGAAAACTATCCCAGAAATCCCCAAGACGCAGCCGATTATGAGCCCTCCGCCTACAACCATTACCCCATCGCCGAGTCCAATGTCTTTGGGATTTGGGACTACTAAATGCGTCCACACAAAGTCAATCGCCACGAAGCTGCTTACGAAGAGAATGCCTCCTGTGACTAAGGAACAAGCGATTACCAGAGCGCATTTGGCGAATGCCTTCATCTACGCCGCTCTTTCTTCCTCCGTTGCAATGAAGGTAGCCCACACCCATCCACTGCTCACACCCTCACACCGAGATCGCGCGTCAGTTCCAGTTTCAACCGCTTCTTCACATCGTTATCCACAAACATAACGCCGTGATGCTGGCGCACGGGATGAATCTCCGTACCTTCCATACACGCGCTCGATTCCGGCACGGTGCCATCGCCGGCCATTTCGTAGACGGCGCCGACCCTGCGGCATAGTCCGAGCGGGTCGCATTCGATGCGAATCCGCGTAGCCGTTTTCAGTCCGTACCCGAAGATGCAAACCGTAGGCACGCTCGATCGAGTACCGAGTTCGGCGCGGAACTCGCGGGCCGCAGCCAGAAGTCCGCGACTCGGTTCCGGCAGCCAGTTATTGTTCGCCAGCACATCCAAATCGGTTCCGGCCGCAGTGAACACGCTCGGATAATTCGGCAACAACTGATAAGTCGACGGCCACGTTGCCATCGCCTCGCGAAACTTGCGGTCGAGCAATCCCAGCGGAGTGATGTTCATGCCTTCCATCATCGTCACCAGAGTTTCCGGCGCGCCGGCATGCGGACCACCCATAAGCACGAGCCTGCCAACTTTCTTTGCGCCGCCGAGCCGCTCAACATAATAGCGGCTCACCAGGCACCCTAGGCTGTGCGCAAGAATCGTAATCGGAGCCGTAACCTTCCATCCCTCAATTGCCGCGCCCAGCTTGCGCGCCGTCACGCGCGCGTCCTGCCGCGAATCATAAGCAAACTCCAGCAGGTCGCGGCCACGCTCATATCCCAACTCTTCCACCAGATAATCGCTCAGCGCGCCATATTGCTGCAGCTTAATGAAGTTCGGGATGATGACCACTTCATCCAACAGCCCGCGCGGTTCAAGCTCGTTCGACATGGCCAACTCTTCCACGTGCGCCAGCAGGTGGCGAAGATTAGGCCAAACCAACTGGCTGCCACGCCAAAGCTTGGAACCTCCAAGGCCGGGAATGACCACGACCGGCCGCCGCGCTGGCTTCTGCGCTTGATCAACGATGGTCAAATCCTCGCCGGAGAACACCGCCTTATAAATCAAACGCGCATCGCCGATGCGAATCGCGTCGCCATCCGCCAGCAAATGTTTATCGATCTTCACGCCGCCGACGAGCGTGCCGTTGCCGCTATTCAAATCCTGAATCAAGAAGCCTTCGCCGCGGCGCTCAATGCGCGCGTGGCGGCGCGAAACCCCCGGCCGGTCGAGCACAAGATCGTTATCCGGAGAGCGCCCAATCGCCAGCGTCTCGCGGTCGAGCGCGACCTCCCAGGTCTTGTCAGCTACGTGCACCGCCAGCCGCGCCGTATCGGTTTCCTGAACTTCCATTTTCAGCGAAACCTGAGAGAGTGCAACGTCCATGTCGGCGTCAGAATCGATCCGCGTCCGCTGATCATCGGATTCAGACACGCCAGTTTCAAAGACCGCGGTCACGCCGCCCATCGCGACCGTGTCACCGGGCCTCAGCAGTCGCCGCTCAACGCGCACACCGTTAATCCAGGTTCCGTTCGGTGAGCCGGCATCGATCACAGTGCAGCCTTCCGCATTGCACTCAATCAAGGCATGCCTGCGAGAAACTTTCGGGTCGCGCACCACAATGTCAGCAATCGAAGAACGGCCGACGGTCACGCGAGACTTCGATAACGTGAATTCCTCTCTGCGGCTCCCCGGCATCAGCAGGACGAGCCTCCCGTAATTTCCCGGAACCAGCGCCCCGCTCCCCGAACCCGACCCGCCCAACTCGTGATCGTCCATAGAGATAGCTTAACTCAGTGCCAATATTTTCAACCATCGATGGTGTCATCCCTTCGACAAGCTCAGGGCAAGCTCTGAGCGAAGTCGAAGGGATCTTCGCTACGACGCTGACTGCCCGGCCGTCTGCGAAGTGGAAATGTCTGTGGAAATCTCCCCCGCGCACATAAATTTTCGGCATTTCCTGAAATCCAAGGGGTGTATGATGTGGTTCCTATAGCAGACGAAAGTCCGGATGCGCCTTGCGGAATCGCAATCGGCCTTAGCTAGTGAGGGACGACCATTATGGCAATCAATCAATCATCTGGAGAAGAGCCGCGTCCAGCGGCAATCGAGAAAAAACCGTACGAGAAACCGGGCTTCCGCTACGAGCAGGTCTTCGTGATCTCGGCGCTGACGTGCGGCAAGATTTCTCCAACGCAGGGCTCATGTACCAGTCTGAAGGTGTCATGAGCTTGTTGGGTCCTATTGCGGCCGATGCTCACCGATTGAAGTGCGAACTCGCATGCGAAGTTCTGCGCTCATTCGGCAGTCTTCGTTTTTCAGCCACAGGTTGGAGCATGCTGCCGGCCATTTGGCCGAGTGACACGCTGGTGGTCGAGCGCGTCAGCGCAGATCAAGTCAAGGTCGGAGAGGTCGTGCTTGTCAGAAGGAATGGCAGGCTGTGTGCCCATCGCATCGTTTCCCGCGAAGAAAACTCCGGAAGTCCCGATTGGATAACCCAGGGCGATGCGATGCCCATGCCCGATCCGCCCGTGAAAGAGAGTGAGTTGCTCGGGCGTGTCAACTACGTCATTCGGGATGGAAGGTGCGTCGCGATGCGCTCGAAGTCAAGTGTGGCTGCGAAACTCACAACAAAAGTAGTGCGGCGATCTTTTATTGCAGCGCGCGCTCTCGTCTATCTGCATCGCACGATTCCAATCTCAGCGAAATCCGAAACAAGGGAATCAGTTCTGCAATGCCAGGGTTAGCGTGCCAAGGGTTAGCATGATAGGTTTAGCCACACAAGTCGAGCGCGGCAGCGTGGTGATCGCGATCGGTGGCGTCGCCGTCCGCGTGAATACCGCCGATGCAGATTTTCTCGCGATGCTCGAAGAACGCTACGCCGGCTTCGTCACCGCGGAAACCGGCGCGGATGCCAGAGCCGAATTCGATTTCGATGTCGAGCTTGTGCCGCCTGCGTTCGCCGATCCCGACGCGGACTTAAGCGTAGCCTATCGCTCAGGCCGCTGGTTCATGCAGCGCGGCGATTTCCGCGCCGAATTGGACCCCGCATCGCGGCGCGGCTGTATCCGCCAGTCGGCAAACCCCTATTCCATCGACGCCGTTCTGCGCATCACCCATACGCTCGTGCTCGCGAAGCGCGGAGGATTTCTTTTGCACTCCGCCAGCGCGATTCGCAACGGTAAAGCATTTCTCTTCGCCGGCGTCTCGGGAGCAGGGAAGACGACGATCTCGCGCCTGGCCCCGCCCGACGCGACTCTTCTTACCGATGAAATCTCGTACGTCCGCAAAATACATGACTCCGCAAACGGCGAGTCTTACGTCGCGTTCGGCACGCCCTTCACCGGAGAACTGGCGAAGCTCGGCGAGAATACCTCAGCGCCGGTAGCCGCGTTGTATTTGCTGGCGCAGGGTCCCGAGAATCGCATCGACCCGGTAACCACGTCCGACGCGGGACGCGAACTTCTGGCCAACATGCTTTTCTTCGCTGAAGATTCGGAAATGGTTCATAGTGCGTTCCAAGCGGCGTGCGACTTCGTCTCTCGCGTTCCGGTTTACCGGCTCACCTTTGTGCCGGACGCGCGCGTTTGGGAACTGATCGGATAAAGATGATCGGATGACAATGAATAAGAAAATCTACATAGCGCGCAGCCCTCGAATCGCCGCCCGCATGTTAGGCCAAGAAATGCTGGTAATGTCAGGCCAGGGATCGACGCTCTTCACTCTGAACCCGACCGCAACCATTCTCTGGCAGGCCGCCGACGGCGCCACACCACTCGACCAGATCGTCGAGCACCGCATCTGCACAGAATTCCAGGTACAGCCCGAAGAAGCCCTGCGTGACGCCGAATCGCTCGCCGAAGACCTCGCCAAGCACGGCATCCTGCAGATCTCAGACCAGCCAATCCCCAAGCCGGTCGCGTCAGTTCACTCGTCGCAACAACCCGAGTCTCAACCCGAGTCGCAGCCGAGGTCGCTAAAACGATGAGTGCCTTAATGCAGGAGATGAGCAACCGCGCGCTCGAACTCGGCGTGCCTTTCAGCGTGCAACTCGATCTCACCTACCGCTGCAACGAGCAGTGCATTCACTGCTACCTCGATCACCACGATCACGGCGAGATGACCACGGTCGAGATTAAGCACCTGCTCAAGGAAATGGCCGAGGCAGGTGTTTTCATCCTCACGTTAAGCGGCGGCGAAATTTTTCTGCGTAAGGATTTCTTCGAAATCCTGGAGTATGCGCGCGACCTCACCTTCTGCATCAAGCTCAAGACCAACGCCGTGCTGATTCGCGAAGCGCAGGCTGCCCGTCTGCGTGATCTCGGCGTCGAGTCGATTCAAGTCAGCATTTATTCGCACAAGCCTGAGGTGCATGACGCGATCACCAAAGTTCCAGGGTCGTTGCGGCGCTCGATCAAGGCAATTCGCTTTCTGAAGGCGCAGGGTTTGAAGGTGATTGTAGCCAACGTCCTGATGAACCAGAACATGCAGGATTATCAGGACGTCCGATCACTGGCGCACGAAATCGATGCCGAATACACACTCGACCCAACGATCACTCCGATGATGGATGGCGACCGCGCAATTCTCGACCTGAACGCAGGAGAACCGGCGCTGCGCACTCTGTTCCGCGACGAGACGCTCGTCGGCAACGCCGAAGAATTCTGCGCCCCGCCGCCCGCGCCCGATGAAGACAGCATGGAGTCGTTGCCCTGCAGCGCCGGCCACACCGCCTGCTACGTTTCTCCCTACGGAGAGTTTTATCCCTGCGTGCAGTTTCCCCTGTCGTGCGGCAACGTGCGCCAGCAGCGCTTCATCGACATCTGGCGCAACTCCGAGCAATTGAAAGAGGTCCGCTCGATTCGCCTGCGCGATCTTTCAAGTTGCTCGCAGTGCGCGCACGGTTCCACCTGCACTCGCTGCCCCGGCCTAGCGTACCTCGAAGGCAATATGCGCGGCCCCTCCACCGCCGACTGCGAGAAATCCTTCGCCCGCACCGGAATCCCCTCAAAGAATCTGCTGGCGAAAAAAGAGCAAGCTTCGCCCGCGCGCCTCGTGCAGATCCAGCTAGTACCAACAATCACCGGCAGCAGATTGTCCAGCATGTCCGCTTCAGCTAATGCAGCGGGGGCGTAAAGTCCGCCAGAGGAGTCGACTGGAGGACGTCGTGATTTCACCACCTAAATGAGCGATAATCGCCTGTCCTCAGCAGTTGATTTCAGCAGTTGACGACCTGCGCTTCCGGGTAAAATGTTGGGGCAGTTTTTCTCAGTCTCCTCAATCATGGCACTCGCTTCGATAGTCGGGCTACGGAACCAGATTCATGCTGGGTGGAAGTGGTCCATGTCGCTATTGAAGCGAGACTGGACGCTTTCCGACTACCCAATCTCTATGCGTGAGCACGCTATTGATCCGGCCTATGTCGGTACACGTTTGAAACAGCACCGATACTCGGCCTCGATAGTGAACTGGTGGGTTATCAGTGGCGGCGGTAATACGAAGGGGGAGACGCTGGAGGAATTGCAAAAGAGGTTTGCTGCCGAAAATGCCAGGAGAGCGGACGAACGCAGGGCGCTCCCTCGACCCGGGACACACGTGCCCATCGAGTTTGCTTCGCGGGAGCGCGTCGACGCTCATCCTGAGCTAACCAAAGATTTCGTCCGCCGCGTGCTGAACCTCGATTGGGCTTGGATTTCCGACAAATCGAGCCTATGGGACTTTCACGCCTCAGACGACAATCGAGTGCTGATTGCCAAAATCAACGAGGTCTACGGCGTGGATGTCTCCGACATCGAATCGGCAAGGCTGTCCGAGATTCTGGAACGCATCGCTGCCGCGCAACCTTCCTCATGATTGGCGATGAATCGCGACAGCGCTCACAACCCCAAAAATCGATTCCCCTAAACCGTCGGTCGACTACCCGGAAACCGAACTCGCTAATGCTAGGTCCCCGCCGATGCTGCCCCAACTGCACGAGACCAACCAATATATGAACAGCGACCGTGTGACATCTAACCTTGCGCCGCAATCCGACTTAGTCCGATAATCAAGCCAAATACCCACACGCTCTTTGACAATCGAAAAAGCCTGGCTAAGTCCAATCGATCCAGGATTTTGCAGTCAAGTTCTTTAGAATCAGGATTTTAGCCGGACCAGAAGCAGATCAAAGGTCCGTAAGTAGCTGATTCAAAGGAATTAAGCGGATTCGATCCGAAATTTTTTACACCCGGATCTCGATGCCAAAGGCACAGACACCACAAGCCCGAGCCAACTATATTTTGAGCCGAGGGTTGCGTTGCGAAGCGGTCCGTCTTTCCGCTGACCCTCCTGCTTTATACTGCTTCGACCCATGGCCAACATTCTCTACGGAGTCAACGGCGAAGGCGCCGGCCACTCCACTCGCGCGAAGGAAGTCCTCACTCATCTGCGCAAGCAAGGTCACACGCTCCACGTAGCTTCGTTCGATCGCGGAATGCGCAACCTCAGCGATCAGTTTGAAGTCACCGAAGTTTTCGGCTTCCGCATCGCCTATGTGAACAATCGCGTGCGCTACAAACGCACGCTGGCCAACAATCTGTTGACGATGCGCGAGGCCGCGAAGAGTGTGCACCAACTCAGGCACTTGATGTCGACCTGGAAGATCGACCTCGTCATCACCGACTTCGAGCCTCTGAGTTGCCACGTCGGCCACAGAATGGGGCTGCCCGTCATCTCAATCGATAACCAGCATTGCCTTACAAATGCTGCGGTATCCTATCCGCGGCAATACCAGCGCGATGCCGCGGCGGCGAAGCTTGTAACGCGGCTGATGACTCCGCACGCCGACGCTTACCTCGTCATTTCATTCTTCACTGCGCCCGTGAAGAAGCGAAACACGTTTCTGTTTCCCCCGCTGCTGCGCCAGGAGATTCTCGAAGCGACCCCGACGCAGGGCGAACACGTACTGGTCTACGTAACCGCACCGGCGCCAGCGCTGGCGAAGACATTGAGCGCAGTGCGCGAAACGCTTTATCGCCTACGGCTTCGGCCGCGATGGAACGGAAGGCAACATCGTTTATAAGAAGCCGTCACTCGATGGATTTATGCGCGACCTCACCAGCGCCAAAGCGATCGTGGCGAACTCCGGATTCTCGCTGGTGACGGAAGCCCTGCATCTCGCAAAGCCCTACCTCGCAGTCCCCGTGGACCACCAGTTCGAACAGATCTTCAATGCCTACTGGCTGCAGAAAATGGGATACGGCGCCTATTGGGAAGACTTGAATAAAGAGCGCGTCGAGTCTTTCCTCTACAACCTGCCGGTCTTTAGAGAAAGGTTGGCGGACTATCCGCGGCAAGGCAATGGCGCGCTGTTGGCAAAGCTCGACACGCTGATCGCCGAACACACATCGTCTTAGTCTCTCGATCAGGCAACGAGGGCAAAGATTTGTAGCGGCCAGCTTCTCCGCAAACTTTTTTATCCTTTCGTCTTCCGCGAAACGTCTCAGTCGTGCGAAATTAGTGCATGCCTCTCGTCGTTCGTCCTTCTAAAATTCATTCGGTTGGAGTTTTCACTACAACGGCGGTTCGCAAAGGAACGCGTCTTGTCGAGTATGACGGTCCGCGCATCACGCCGGAGGAAGCCGACCGGCTTTACGATGAAGCGCCCCGCACCTACCTTTATGGATTAGAAGACGGCAAGACCGTAATCGACGGCGAGGGGATCGCAGCGTACTTCAATCACTCCTGCGATCCCAACTGTGAGATCGATGAAGTCAAAGGCCGGGCGTGGATCTTTGCGCTACGCGAGATTGCCGCCGGCGAAGAACTGCTCTGGGATTACAACCTTTACGACGATGACGATCCTGCGCCCTGCCACTGCGGTTCGCCGAAGTGCCGCGGGACTATGTATTCGCGAGAATGGATGGCCAAGCTGCGGCGCAAGGCGCGCCAGAAGAAGGCAAAGAAGCAAGCCGGGCGTAACTCTGCACGCAAATCCAGACGCATTTCGAAGTAAGAGTAATGCCGGCTCTTAAGCTCTCTTTACCGGAGCCTTCCCGTGTTCCCGCCAGCCTTCGATAATCAGATATAGCACTGGGATGAAGAACAGATTCAGGAATGTGGACATGATCATGCCGCCGAAGACAGTTGTGCCCACGGAGTGACGTCCGTTTTCACCCGCGCCGGTGGCGATGACCAGAGGCACGACGCCGAGAATGAACGCCAGCGAAGTCATGAGAATCGGACGCAGGCGAATCGCGGCTGCCTGTATGGCTGATTCAACTAGAGGGACTCCGCGTCCTCGCAGTTGCTCGGCGAACTCGACGATCAGAATCGCGTTCTTGCTCGACAGCCCAACCAGCATGACGAGTCCCACCTGGCAGAAAACGTCGTTCTGCAATCCACGTAACCATTGCGCTCCCAGTGCTCCAAGCAGAGCCATGGGCACGGCGAGCAACACAATGAACGGCAACACGAAGCTTTCATACTGCGCAGAGAGCGTGAGGTACACGACCACTACGCCTAATCCAAAGAGGATTGCCGTGGTTGCACCCGACTGCAATTCTTCAAGCGACAGTCCAGTCCAACTGTAGGTGAATCCTTGCGGCATCTTCTTGGCCAACTCGTCCATCGCGGCGATCGCCTGCCCGGAACTATTGCCGGGGGCAGCCGAGCCATCGATTTCCGCGGAGCGGAACAGATTGTAGTGGCTGATCACCTGCGGCGTTGTGGTCTGCGTGACGCTGATCAGATTGTCGAGTGGCACCATCGCGCCGCTATCGGAGCGCACATAGAACTGCTTCATGTCCTGCGCGTTGGCACGGAATTGCTTGTCGGCCTGCACGTAAACGCGATAGGAGCGGTTGTTGAAATCGAAGTCATTTACGTAGGAAGAACCCATGTAGACGCTGAGCGTGTCAGTGATCTGCGATAACGGAACATGCAGGCTCTTCGCCTTCTCACGATCGATGGTTACAAGATATTGCGGATCGTTCGCCGTGAACGAACTATAAAGTCCGACCAGATCTTTGCGCGCGAAGCCCTGGCGGATGATGCTTTGCGTAGTGCTAGCGAGTTCATCGAGCCGGTGCGCAGCCTGATCCTGTATGACGAATTGAAAGCCGCCAAATTGTCCGAGACCCTGAATGGCGGGCGGAAGCGTGGCAAACACGATCGCGCCCGAAATGCCAAACAGTCTGGGACGAACTCGGTTCACAATGGCTGTCGCCGTGTGCTGATCGCCTTTGCGCTCGGAGTAGGGCTTCAGCGGAACGAAGATGAGTCCCTGGTTCGAGGTACTGCCGGAAAATCCAAAGCCCGCAATCGAAAACGTTCCCTCGGCTTCCGTGACATCGCTCAGCATACCCGCCACCTGCCTACCAATCCCCTTCGTGTATTCGAGCGACGCTCCCGAGGGCGCCTGCATCACGATGATGAAATAGCCCTGGTCTTCATCGGGGACGAAGCCCGTCGGCACGCTTTTGAAGACAAGGTAAGTAAGTCCCAGACCGGCGACGAATACGACCATCATCGCCAGCCTGTATTTCAGCAGGAAACCCAACAGGCGACGGTACCAACCGGTCATGACAGTCACGCCGTCGTCAAACTTTTGCAACCACCACCATTTTTGCCGGTGGGGACCGCTCAGAAAAATTGCCGCCAGCACCGGAGCCAAGGTAAGCGCGTTGAATGCGGAAATTGCGATGGAGAATGCGATGGTCAGCGCAAACTGGCGAAACAGAATGCCGGTTGTTCCGGGAAAGAATGCAACCGGGACAAACACCGCGACCAGCACCAGCGAAGTTGCGATGACGGCGCTGGTAATCTCGGCGGTCGCGGCCGCTGCGGCTTTGTGGGAATCGTGTTCGCCCTCGGCGATGTGGCGCTCAATGTTTTCAATCACGACGATCGCATCGTCGACCACCAAACCTGTGGCCAGCGTGATACCGAACAACGTCAGAGTGTTGATGGAGAAGCCAAGCAACTTAATAAAGATGAAGGTGCCGATGAGAGAAACCGGAGTGGCGATGAAGTGAATCATCGTCGTCCTCCAGTCGCCGAGAAAGATGAAGATCACAAGGATGACCAGCAGAATCGCCGAGCCTACGGTGTAGACCACGTCGCGAATGGATTCGCTGACTGCGTCCGTGGTATCGAAGGCGACCTTGTAGTGCATTCCGGGAGGGAAGCTTTTCGAAAGCCGCTCGAGTTCTGCCAGCGCGCGCCGGTGAACATCGAGCGCATTCGCGGTGGAAAGCTGCGTAACGGCCATGCCGATTGCATCCTTGCCATCGAATTGCAGATCGGTGCCGTAGTCTTCCGCGCCCAACTCGGCTCGTCCCACATCCTTCAGGCGGACGAGCGTTCCATCGCTATTGGTCTTGAGGATGATGTTTTCGAATTGGCTGGGCTCGCTCAAGCGTCCGACGGCGCGAACGCTGATCTGGTACTGCTGTCCCTCAGGGGCGGGTTGCTGGCCGACCTGGCCGGCAGCGATTTCCACGTTCTGCTCCGAGAGCGCGCTGACCACGTCGGGCGCAGTGAGAGCGCGACCGGCGAGGCGCCCGGGATCGAGCCAGAGGCGCATGGAATATTTGCGCTCGCCGAAGATGATGACGTCGGCGACGCCCGGAATACGTTTGAGCGAATCTTTGACGTACACATCGAGGTAGTTGCTGAGGAATAGCGTGGAGTACGTATTAGCGTCGGCCTGGATGGCGGCGCCGAAGACGAAGTTCTGCGAAGTTTTTGCCGTGGTTATGCCAACATTTTTTACAGCGGCGGGCAGGCGACCTTGTGCGGTGTTGACGCGGTTTTGAATGTCGACCGTCGCGAGGTCGGGGTCGCGATTCAGATCGAACGTGGCGGTAATGGTGCTCGAACCGTCGTTGCCGCTGGTCGAGGTGATGTACTTCATTCCCTCAGCGCCGTTGATCTGCTGCTCGAGCGGAATGGTGACCGCGCTCTCGACTGTCTGCGCGCTGGCGCCGGTATAGAAGCTGGTGACGCCTACTTGCGGCGGAGCCAGATTTGGAAACTGAGAGATGGGCAGCGTGGGAATGACGGCCGCGCCCGCCAGAATAATCAGCAGGGCGCAGACTGACGCGAACACCGGGCGGCGGATAAAGAATTCAACGAACATAGAAGATCGGGCTTCGGGCTTTGGCTTTCGGGCTTCGGCAACGCGAGTAGCAATTAGCAGTTAGCAATTAGCACTCAGCAATTAGCACTCAGCATTCAGCCGGTCTGACAGGTTCTTTTGGCTCGACGACACCTTCCCGGCTAATTGCTAATCGCCAACTGCTTATTGTTTGAATCTCACAACCTAAGAGCGAGAGCCCGGAGCCCGAAAGCCGCAGCCCGCCTCTCTCAGCTTTGCGGAATCACGGGCGCGCCATCCAGCAGGAACTGCGTTCCGGAAATGATTACTTTATCGCCGGGCTTGAGGCCATCCTGAACTTCGTAATCGTTGCCTACCGTCTGCCCGACCTTGAGCGGTTTCTGGCGGGCTACGTACGATCCGCCATTCTGCGGTTCAGCGACGAAGGCGAAATACTGTCCTCCGAGCCTTGATACCGCTAGGATCGGAACCTGCGGGTTCTGGTGCGTGCCCCACACGATGCGCGCGTGGATAAACTGCGACTGCCGCAACGCGTCATTGCTGTTGGCGATGCGCGCCTTCACCAGCACGGTCTGTGTTGTGGTATCCACCTGCGGTGAGATGAAGTCGACGCGGCTATCGGCCAGCACCTTGCCTTCGCTATCCAATATCTGCACCGGCAGATTCATCTTGAGCTGCGCGGAGCGTTCAATCGGCACATAGAGATAGACTTCGAGGCTGCCGGGTTTATCGACGGTCGTTAACTGCGTGGTGACAGCGACGCGATCGCCGACGCGCACCGGAACATCTCCAACAATGCCGGCCCAGGGCGCCACCACCCTGTAGTAATGAAGTTGCACTTCCTGTTCACGGACCTGCGCTCCCAGCGAGTCGAGTTGCGCTTGCGCGTTGTCCATGGCGGACTTCACCTGGTCGAGTTCCTGCCGGCTCACCACGCCCGCCGCATAGAGTGATTGGGTGCGCTGGAACTGCTGTTTGGCGTAGCTCAAGCTCGCTTCCTGTGCGGCGCGCGAACTTTCCTGGCTGTTCACCGTGGCTTGCTGCTTGAGCGGATCGATCTCCATCAGCGGCGCACCGGAGTTAACGGACTCGCCGGAGTGCACCAGGATTTTGGTGATCTGCCCCTCGACTTGCGGCATGATGACGGCCGAATCGCGCGACTTCAGTGTGGCTACGTATTCGCTGGCGTCGTCTACTGCTGTGGCGCGGGCTTCCTGCACTTTCACCGGCATTGCATGCGGCCCACCCGCCTGAGCATTCGGCGAGGCCTTGCCCGAGCAGGCTAACGTGCTTGCGCTGGCAGCAAGTGCTACGAGTAGAAGACTCCGAATTAGAAGATTGCGAGGATTCACGGACATGAATTTACCATTTAACCATTTGATGAAAGGCGAGAAACCTACCCGGCCCCAGCCGACTGCGCCGCCAAATTAGACGAGTGCACAATCCCGGTATCAGCCTTCCGATAGAAGATTGCTGGGAGCGCCATTTGGACGCAAAATAATTGCTGGCCTCCGGGGAAGAAATGGTGAAGCGCAAAGAGGAAGCCGAAGCGAAAGGTGACCCACGTTAGAACCGCGGACTTTGTCCTTAGATACTCTCGCTTCTGCTACATTGTTGCGGATGAAGACTCCCGCCCAGCCTGCCCGCGGCTTTGCCAGCGACAACAATGCCGGCGTGCATCCCGAGGTTCTGGAAGCGATTGGCCGCGCCAACCAAGGCCATGTGATCGCCTACGGCAACGATGATTACACCCGTTCGGCGATCCAGAAGTTCGAAGAGCATTTTGGATCGGACATCGCAGTTTTTTTCACCTTCAACGGAACGGGCGCGAATGTTCTGAGCCTGCAGGCCCTGACGCGGTCGTTTCAGTCGGTGCTGTGCAGCGACTACGCGCACATCTATACCGATGAATGCGGCGCGCCCGAGAAGCACACCGGGTGCAAACTGATTCCGCTGCCGCATCGGGATGGAAAGATTACGCTGGAATCGGTTCGGCAGGCTTATCACGGGATCGGCGACCAACATCATTCGCAGCCGCGCGTCATTTCCATTACGCAGTGCACCGAGATGGGTACGGTTTACCAACCGGAAGAGGTTCAGGCGCTCGCTCGTTTCGCCCACGAGCATGACATGTTTCTACACATGGATGGCGCGCGAATTGCAAACGCTGCGGCCTCGCTCGGTCAAACACTCCGCGCGGCGTCGCGCGATCTCGGCGTGGACGCGCTATCTTTCGGAGGCACCAAGAATGGAATCCTGGGCGGCGAAGCCGTGGTGTTCTTCCATCCTGAACAGGGGCAGGACTTGCTCTACCTGCGCAAGCAGAGCATGCAACTGGCCTCGAAGATGCGCTTTGTCTCGGCGCAATTCGAGGCTTTGCTCACCGGCGATCTGTGGCGGCGCAACGCTGAACACTCCAACCGCATGGCTCGCGTGCTGGAAAGGGCAGTGAGCCACATTCCCGCGGTCAAAGTTGTGTGGAAGGTCGAAGCCAACGGAGTTTTCGTGCAGATTCCGCGACATGCGATTGAGAAGATTATGAAGCGGTACTTTTTTTATGTGTGGATCGAAGAGGAGTCGATCGTGCGCTGGATGTGCTCGTTCGACACTACGGAGGCGGACATTCGCACGTTTGTCGAGTTTGTCGCCGAGGCGGTGAAAGGGTGAGGAGACGTTCTTGATCGAGCTGGGTAGTGCCTCAGTGGCGCACTACCTCGAGCTGTTAGCAGTTGCTTTTTGCCCCACCTTTGACTAAATTTACTCTTCCCCCGCTGTGCGAGTCTTCAGCCGGGTTGTTTCATTCAGGAGTCGTGATGAGCCGGAAGTGGTTCAGCGTCCTTGCACTGATTGCCGCCGCGACCTTTTTCTTGAGCCTGTCCAGTTGCGGGTTCAACCAGCATCTGACTTCGATTTCGATTGCGCCTACGGGAGCGACGTTCGGAGCAGTCGATACCAGCCTTTTCGTAAACTTCACGGCCTCCGGAACCTACGCCCACCCGCCGGAAACCAAGGACATCACGACTCTCGTGACTTGGGTTTCTGATACACCGCAAGTCGCCACAGTTACCAGTGGCGGGGTGGTAAGCCCAAGTCTCGGCTGCGGAACGGCCAATGTTTATGCCACGTATTACGACAGCCCCAATCAAATCACCAGCAACTCCGCTTTTATCACAGTGGACGGGCCGGCTAGCCTCGGTTGCCCGCAAAGCGGCGCGCTCAGCAATCTGTCGGTGACGATTACGACTGGAACCGGCACTGTCACGAGTGCTCCTGCCGGTATTACATGCGGAACGGTCTGTGCAGCACAATTCACAACCGGTACCACAGTGGAGCTAACCGCCGCACCCGTCAGTCCCTCGACCTCGGTCGCGTGGACGAACTGCGATAGCAGCACGGGAACCGTTTGCACAGTGTTACTGCAGGCAGACCGGGTTGTGAGCGCGGCCTTCAACTAGCCTTAGGTCACTCGCCTTCGCTCAACAGCTTACCCAGCGTGGGCTTGTGCTTTTCCGTTTTCTTGTTTTTGTGAGGAACTATTTTCCCGGTCGGAGGCGCGCCAAGACGCTCCCGCGCCAACTCTTTTACGGCCTGCACCGTGTGGAACCGTTTTGCTTTTTTCTTGCGTGCCATTTTCCTGCCTACTCCGACATTCATGTTGCCATAGCATCTTGCCATAGCATGTACGGTATCGAACATGTAATAATCTTGCTTCATGGAAGAACGCGATTTTTTCGACGAGAGCACGCAGAAGAAACCGGCAACATTAAACTGTCCGCATTGCCACCAGCCCGCTGAGTACGAAGTCACCTGGGTGGTGCGCACCAAGAAGCGCCAGCTTGCCGGGCGCGCCGACGAGCGTGACCGCGCCCGCTTCGCCAAAGCACGATCCTACATGCTCCGCAAAGACGACCTGATGGCCTGCAAGAACATGCGGTGCCGCAAGCGGTTTGAGATTTCGGGAGTGCAGTCGGTGGTGTTTACGGAGTAATTGCGGCACTCTGATCTTCAGGCCTTCCCGTTTGCGTACAAACCTCAAAACGGGAATCGCTTGTCGAAGCGTTGATCCTTCCCGCCGATTCCGCTTCCAGCTGGGGCTCTCGTTGCGTGAAGATGAGGGGATTCACCACGCAGACCTTCATCGCCCGAAGAGAATTTATGTCCTCAAGTTCCGCAACAGCTCCTTCCTTTTTCTTTCAGAAGGTTGACTCCATCAGCGAGCAAGAACTGGACTCGCTGGCTTATGGGGTCATCCAACTCGATGCCGCAGGCACGGTGCTGCGATATAACGCCTACGAAGCGGATCTTTCGGGGCTTGCCCGGCAGCGGGTTGTGGGGAAGAATTTTTTCAAGCAAATCGCGCCTTGCACGGACATAAAGGAATTTTACGGACGATTCCAGAAGGGGATTGACGCCGGGGAATTACAGTGCACGTTCCGCTTTCACTTTGCGTTCAAGGAGAGCCCCTGCGACGTGACGGTCACGCTGTTTTATAACAAGCGCGACGAAACCGTGTGGGTTCTGGTGCAGCCCTTCGAATTCAAGAAGTAGAACCACGAAGGCACAACGGTCCGCGAATGAAAACGCTGGGATGGACGCACTCCGTGTGCATCGTGCTTCGATTGGTTCTCTTATCGTTCTTCTCTTATCTTCCTCACCCGTTCCGCAACCGCGTCATTTATACTTACCGGTTTGGCTTTTGGTCTCAGAGCCTGCCGGTAAGGAGTGACGTTTTTGAAAATTCTGGTTTGCATGAAGCAGGTGCCACAGAAGGATGCACCGCTCAAGCTCAACGAAACCGCGGCGTGGATCCGCGAAGACGTGTCGTATGAAGTGAACGAGCCGGACGCCTTCGCGCTCGAAGAGGCGCTGCGGCAAAGAGAAAAACATAAGGGAGAAGTGGTGGTCATCACCTCCGGCCCGGCGCGTGCCCAGCAAGTGCTGCGCGAAGCCCTGGCCAAGGGCGCCGATCGCGCGATTCATCTTGAAGACAATGCTTTCGTGGGACTCGATGCTTTCAACACTGCGAAGGCCTTCGCCGCCGCGATCAAAGATGAACAGTTCGATCTGATCTTTACTGGCCTGCAATCTGACGACTACGGTTACGCGCAGACAGGCGTCATCCTTGCCGAACTTTTGGGCTGGCCGCACGCCACGATCATTATGCAGATTGAGAAGAACGACACCGGCATCCGCGTGAAGCGCGAACTCGAAGCGGGATTTTTTCAGTTCGTCGACATGCCGCTGCCCGCCGTGCTCACGATTCAATCCGGCATCAACAAGCTGCGCTACGCCACGCTGATCGGCATCAAGCAGGCGAAGAATAAGCCCATCCGCAAGGTAGCGCTGGCGGAGGTGCAGTCGGCAATTGGCGAGAACCTGCAGAAGATCGAGCGCCTCTACGTGCCGCAGAAAACAAAGAAGACTGAACACATAGAAGGCTCGCCAGTAGAGATCGCAAAAAAGCTGGTAGACAAACTGCGCAACGAACTGCGCGTGCTGTAACGCCGGCAGCCTGCCCTGAGCGAAGTCGAAGGGCGCCTGCTGTTTTTATTTCAGCTAGAAGCTAGGAGCTAGAAGCTGCCTCATGCCCGATACCATCTTAGTAGTCGTCGAACAACGCGAAGGCAAACTCAACCGCGTCTCATGGGAGACCATCACCGCCGGACAGGCAATAGCAGCCGCTACCGGTTGGACGCTCGAAGCCGCCGTCGTCGGAGGCACAGCATCGACCTTCGCTGCCGAGGTCGCAGCAAAGAAGGTCGGCAAAGTCTATGCGGTCGAGTCTCCGAAGCTCGAACCTTACACGCCTGACGCCTTCGCCGCCGCGTTGAAGCAACTCCTCACTGCGAAGCAGCCTAAGCTCGTGCTCATGCCGCACACCTATCAGGTGCGCGACTTCGTCCCCAAGCTCGCGACTGCCATGGGACGCGCCGTCATCAGTGACTGCATCGGCTTCAAGCATGAAAACGGCAAGCTGGTTTTTACTCGTCAGATGTTTCAGGGAAAACTCGCCGCCGACGTCAGTTTTAATTCCGATGCTCCATGGTTTGCAACTTTTCAGAACGGAGCGTTTCGTGGCGACAAGGCCGAAGACGGCGCGAGTCCGGCTCCAATTGAAACCGTAGCGGCCGACATTGCCGACGGCGTCATTCGAAACAAGCCGCAGGAAGCATTCAAGGAAGCGAAGCAGGCTGTCGATCTAACGCAGGCCGAAGTGATTGTCGCGGTCGGCCGCGGGATCAAAGAGCAAAAGAACATCGAGATTGCCAAACAACTTGCCGATGCACTTGGCGCCGACCTAGCCGCCTCGCGTCCAATCTGCGACAACGGCTGGCTGCCGATGGACCGCCAGATCGGATCTTCAGGCCAGACAGTCGCGCCCAAGGTTTATCTGGCGCTCGGCATCAGCGGCGCGATTCAGCACATCGTCGGCATGAAAGGCTCACGGACGATCATCGCCGTAAACAAAGACTCCGAGGCACCGATCTTTGAAATTGCCGATTACGCGATTATCGGCAATCTGTTCGATATTGTGCCGCCGCTTACGGAGGAAGTGAAGAAGGTAAAGGCGGAGTTAGCAAAGTAGCGTAATCGATGGCCGCCTCGCCTAGTTTAGAATGTAGCTTATGCAGAAGTCTTCGATTGACGAGGTCAAAGCGCAAAGCGATCCTCGAAAGCCGGCGGAGTTAGGTTCATCCGAGGCCGAACAACGCCGCTGTTTCGTAGGGGACATGATAGGCACCGCCGAGATTGTCGGCGATATCGTATCGCCCGTGATCGACCTGCAGGACATCGAGGCCTATCGCGATGAAGCCACCCTGTACCCGGCTGACGGCCCGGAATCGTAGAATGTTCTTATGAATATGATCTTGACTGCTGTGTTCGAGGAAGTCCCTCCGTCCGAAGGCGGCGGCTTCGTCGCCTATGCGGAAGAACTTCCGGGGGCGATCTCCGAGGGCGACACTCTGGAAGAGGCTCGCGAAAATTTGCGCGATGCAGTCGAGCAGCTTCTGGAGGCGAACCGCCAAGTGGCCTTGAATTCGGCACTCGGGAAGAACGCTACGCGCGAGACGATGACGGTTTCGGTTGGCCAAGTGTAAGTCGGGCCAAGAAGTCGCCGTGCGAGGCTATTTACGACGCATGGTGGAGTCTTTGAAGGCGATTATGCCTATCTACTTCAACTCGTTGTTGGGGCAGTTCGGAATCTCGCCAGCGACCGTCGTTCTGCTTCGTCACAAGGACAAGTCGGCAGCACGCGGGCGGACACCCTATGAGCTGTGGCGAGACAGCCCAGGTGGTTTCGAGACTTATCAGATGTGCCAGAGCTTCGAGAACAGGTCAAGGCTTTCCCGAGCATCGTTCTGGGCTTCGTTCGTAGGCACCCCTGACGGCGGCACAATGTTCGTTGGGATCTATGCCGCGACGCATACCGGGCCCCTGGCGGTCGATATTCCCAAACCGCACAAAGAGGGAGTTGATTTGGCTGGTAGCTGCGATCAGTATGACTTGCGGCTCGATCAGCGCTTTATCGACTTGCAAGGAAAGCTTTTCGTCGACTGGGGGGACGGGACACGATCTTGGATTCAACGTGCAGACAAACAGAACAAGGCCCTCAGCGAGCTGCGCCCGGAGTTCAAGGAACCTGAATTCCCTGGACTTCTAAACTTCATCGAGCCACTATCGAAAATCGAGGCATTGCCGGCAACGTGGATTTCGGTCCTGAAGGAGGCCGCCGGAGTGTATTTGCTGACCTGTCCTCGGACGAAGGAGCAGTATGTGGGCAAAGCATCCGGTGCTGAAGGATTCTGGAGCCGATGGCGCCAATACGTTACAAATGACCACGGAGGCAATATCGCCCTCAAGAGCCGCGAGTACAGTGACTACCACGTCTCCGTTCTCGAGGTCGCCGGAAGTGCGGCGACAGCAGAGGATGTCTTGGCGATGGAATCCCGCTGGAAGAAGAAGCTAAAGAGCCAAGAAATGGGGCTCAATAGGAATTGATTGCAGGCTACTGCAGACTAAGGCAGACAGAGTTAGAATGCGAACATGAGTGGAACCACCAAGCAGGCTGTAAAGGGCAAAACGGGGAAGGCGGTACTCTCCGAACGCAGCCGGGCGCTTCTGGAAAGAATCCGCCGCCGTCGTGAAAAGATCCGGCGCCGTGTGGGCATTCTGCCCAATAGCGCCGAATTGATTCGGCAGGATCGGGAACGCTAAAGCGTTGACCTACGTTATCGACGCCAGCGTCGCGCTGAAATGGTTCTTGACGGAAGAACAGAACCAGGGTGCCGACGCTCTCTTCGAAGCGTTCCTCACGGGCCGGATTGAGCTGCTGGCACCCGAGGTTCTCCTACTCGAAGTGGCTAACGCCCTGTGGAAACAAGTCGCGCTGCTGAAGCTCTTGCGTTCCGAAGAGGCCGTGTCGATCTTCCGCGACTTCATTACCCTGCCCCTGAACTTACGACCATCGAATCCACTCGCCAGTCGGGCCTTGGATTTGGCTATCAGGCTTCAACACCCGGTCTACGATATGCTTTATTGCGCCTTGGCGATCGAGAACGATTGCGAGTTTGTGACGGCCGACAATGTTTTGGTTTCCAAGTTGTCCGGTCGTCTGCCGTTTGTTCGTTTCCTCACTACGCTTGAGATATGAGCTTGATCTTCCGCAAACCGATCGAAGGTGTCGAGCGCCCGCAGATGCCGGCCGATGTAGTTATCGTCGGCGGTGGGCCTGCTGGCATGGCCTGCGCGCTGCGCCTCTCGCAATTGATCGACGCGCACAACGCGGCGCATCCTGACTCGCAGCTCAGCAAAGAAAATATTTACGTGCTCGAGAAAGCGCGGGAGATCGGCCAGCACTGCCTCTCCGGCGCGCTGCTTGATCCGCGCTCCATGCGCGAATTGCTTCCCGGATTCGAGAAAGAAGCTCCGCTCGATGCCGAAGTCACGAAGGAAGCAGTTTATTTTCTGACGGAGAAGAGCAAGTTCAAGTTCCCGATCACGCCGCCGCCGCTGCGCGATCACGGCAACCACGTCATTTCGCTCAACCGTTTCGTGAAGTGGCTGGGCGGCAAGGTGGAAGAAACCGGCATCACCATCTTCACCGGATTCGCTGGGTCGGAACTCTTATTCGACGGCGACCGCGTGACAGGCGTCCGCACCGACGACAAAGGTGTCGACAAAGAGGGTCACCAGAAATCCAACTTCGAACCGGGTTACGACCTGAACGCCAAGATCGTCATTCTCGCCGAAGGCCCGCGCGGATCTTTGACCAAGCAACTCGTAAACAAATTCGATCTCGCGAAAAATGCCAACCCGCAAACTTACGGCGTCGGCGTGAAAGAACTCTGGGAAGTTCCCTCCGGCCGCATCGCGCCGGGCGAAGTCATCTACACGATGGGCTGGCCGCTCACCACGAAAGAATACGGAGGCGCGTGGATTTACGGCGGTAAAGACAATGTCGTCTCGCTCGGGTTCGTTACCGGACTCGATTATCCAGATCCGCGCCTCGACCCGCAGCGCGTGTTGCAGGAATTCAAGAAACATCCGCTGGTAGCAAAGCTGCTTGAGGGCGGCAAAATGATTCGCTACGGAGCGAAGTCCATGCCGTACGGCGGCTGGTGGGCGATTCCGCCGGTTAGCGGTAATGGCTGGATGATTCTCGGAGACTCCGCCGGCTTCCTGAACTCTGCGCGACTCAAGGGCATTCATCTCGCGATCAAGAGCGGCATGCTCGCTGCCGAGACGGCTTTCGAAGCGCTGAAGAAAGATGATTCGTCGGCCGCGGTGCTCTGCGAGTTTCAGAAAAAAGTCGAATCCAGCTGGATCAAAGAAGAGCTCTGGAAAGTGCGCAACATGCACCAGGGTTTTGAACACGGATTCTACGCCGGCATGTTCCACACCGCGCTGCAGATGGTCACTGGCGGCCGCGGCCTGCGCAACCGCTATCCTGCAAAAGCCGGATACGAACACATGCGCAAGCTCGCTGAACTTCCTGCCGACGGAGGCGCCGAGGCTCACCTGCTCGGTCCCGCGAAAGGCGATGGCAAGCTTACGTTCGACAAGCTCACCGATCTGTATCACTCGGGTACGAAGCACGAAGAAGATCAGCCGTCGCACCTCGTCATCGACAACACCGATGTTTGCAATACACGGTGCGTAAAAGAATTCGGTAGCCCTTGCCAGAATTTTTGTCCCGCGAACGTTTACGAAATGCTCGACGACGCGACTCAGCCGAACGGCAAACGCATAAGCCTGAACCCATCGAACTGCGTCCACTGCAAAACCTGCGACATCGCCGACCCGTATCAGATCATCACCTGGGTTCCGCCAGAAGGCGGCGGCGGGCCGAATTACGATGGGATGTGAGGTGGCGTTGAGCGTGCCCTGCTGAGAGTTCTACCTTCTTTACAACATGCGCTTGCCGTGGATCACAGCCGCAATCACTACTTCCGGCTCTTCCAATCGATAGATGACCCGGTAGCTATATACCAAGAGTTCGCGGATTTCCTCACTGTCGAATTCGGGAACTTTGCGGCCGGACCGAGGAAAACGTGACAGCGCCCTGGTTTGATTCACGATCTTCTTCACAACAATACCGGCGTAGGTGGGAGAGTCGGCGGCAATATAGTCAGCGATGGCCGCCATATCCTCCGAGGCGCGGCGGGACCAGACTACTCGGTAAGCCATTTGCCAAGGCGAGCTTCGACTTCTTCCTGAGACAAAGTTCCGTTGACGCGAGCATCTTCCAACCCGCGCCGGACCTTGTCGAGAACGTACAGGTGGTATTGGATATCCTCGACGGAACAATTGTCAGGCAGCTTATTCAGGAGCAACTCAGCATCATGTTTGGCGGTGCTCATGACCGACCTCTTTTTGCGGAGAACTCCTGCGTGCAGAACTCGGTCTCGGATCTAAAGTGTACTTCCATAGCCGCCATTTTACACCCGCCTCATGCGCCCCGGTACGACAGGGGTGAAAGGAAGCACCCTTCAGAAAGCATCCCCAGAAAGCATCCGGACGACCAACCCCGTGGTAGCATTTCCGCCATGCGACGTCGCATAGCGATTTCTGCTGTTCCATTTCTGTTCCTACTCACCGCACTTGCTCAGCAACAAACCACTACCCCGGAGCAAGCCCTACAGAAATATCGCGATTCAAAAGCCGCCACGCTGCGCGACGATTTCGGCGAGCTAGCCCGCTATCGCGACGCTGACGCTGCGCTCAAGCCGCCCGCGCCCGGCGAGAACCGCGTTGTCTTCTTCGGAGACTCCATCACCGACATCTGGCATCTCGACGAAAGTTTTCCCAAGCCTTACATCAATCGCGGCATCGGAGGCCAGACCACGCCGCAAATGCTGCTCCGCTTCCGGCAGGATGTCGTCGATCTTCATCCCAAAGTAGTGGTCATTCTCGCCGGCACTAACGATATCGCGGGCAACACTGGACCCATGCGCCTGGAAGATATCGAGGCGAACTACGCGTCCATGGCGGAAATCGCCCGCGCTAACAATGTCCGCGTTGTGCTCTCGTCGGTAATGCCCGTGCACAACTACACGCCGCAGTCGCAGAATTTGTTTGCCCAGCGTTCGCCGGCAAAAATCCTGGAACTGAATCGCTGGCTGAAGAATTACTGCGCGGCGAACGGCTGCGTCTATCTTGATTATTTCAGCGCTATGGTCGATGACAAAGGCTTGCTCAAGCGTGAACTGGCTGACGATGGCCTGCATCCCAACGCCGCAGGCTATAAGATTATGGCGCCGCTGGCCGAGGCTGCGATCCGTAACGCCATCGAGGCGACGAAGCCTTGAAACCTTTTCTCGTCTCCAGGCTCTATAATGAAGCGAGTTTCCGACCGCCTCGGCCTTCGGGCATACCCAGGCCGCAGCGGCGAGGGATGGTTTTCTTTGCGCCCTTCGCGGACTTTCTTAGCGATCTTCGCGGTTAAAAGCTTTTGACCGCAAAGTTCGCCAAGAACCCCGCAAAGTTCGCGAAGAAAACTAATCCGAGGGTGCTGGTGGAAACGCCGGCGCCTCCCGCGTTCTGCGAAGAGCGCATTGGAAAGGAAGCGCCTGCTGGGATGCTCCCGCCTGCGTGTCTTTTCCCAATCAGCTTTTAGCCGTTAGCTTTTAGCTCTTGGCTGAACCCAAGTGCAGAAGCCGGACGAAGTCGAGCTAAGAGCTAAAGGCTAATGGCTAAAAGCTTGCTTCTCACTGACAAATTCGGCCGCCCCATCACCGACCTGCGGATCTCCATCACCGACCGCTGCAATTACAAGTGTGTCTACTGCCGGACGGGGAATGAGGGCGCGTTGTATGGAGATTTGCCCTTTGAAGACTACCTGCGCATGGCGCGTGTGCTGGTCGGCATGGGAATTACGAAGGTTCGTCTCACCGGCGGTGAGCCGCTGTTGCGAAAGGGAGTTGTAGATTTCGTTCGCGATCTCGCGAAATTGCAGCCCGCAGGTTATGGAGCCCCGGACGTCCCCGTCTGGGGTCGCCCGCTAGGCGTGCGGGCGGACGAGGGCGTCCGCCCCTCCATAGTCGGCGACCCGCTCGACATTGCGCTCACTACCAACGGCCATCTGCTCGCCGATCTGGCGCAGCCGTTGAAAGACGCGGGCCTGACCCGCGTCACCGTCTCGATGGACGCCGTCGATCCCGACCGCTTCGCCCGCATCACGCGCGTGCCTAACGGATACGATCACGTGCTCGCCGGCATTCGCGCCGCACGCCGCGCCGGGCTGTGGCCGCTGAAGGTGAACTGCGTGCTGATGCGCGGCTTCAACGAAGATCAGATCATCCCGTTCGGCATGTTCGCGCGCGAAGAAGGCGTGACCGTGCGCTTCATCGAATTCATGCCGCTCGAAGAAGGCCGCACCTGGGCGCCGAACACAGTGGTCACGCTCGACGAAATTCTGGCGCGCATGGCCGAGTACCGCCCGCTGGTCGAAATCCCGCATGCGCGTTCGGAAACCGCGCGCCGCTACCGCTTCGACGACGGCGTCGGCGAAATCGGCATCATCGCCCCGGTCTCGCATCCTTTCTGTGGACACTGCAGCCGCATCCGCATCACCAGCGACGGCAAAATCCGCACCTGCCTGTTCTCGGTCTGGGACCACGACCTCCACGCCCAAATGCAACGCGGCGCCAGCGATGAAGAGTTAGAAGGTTTCATCCGCGGCGTGATCCAGAAAAAAGAAGAACGCCACCACATCGGCGAAGCAGATTTTGTGCCGGCGTCGAGGACGATGGTGCATATCGGGGGATAATGCGTGGATGGAACCGGCTTCATCCGCTGCGGTTCGCTCGTCTAAGATAGAGATTGTGAAATCCCCACTTATCGTCCTCGCGCTGGCATTCTTTTTTTCTTCCACATCATCATTCGCTCAGAACTACCTGGGCTTCGACCGCAACGACTACCCCGGCGACGCCAACCTGAAGGCCCTGCACGAAACTTTCGCCTACACCGGCTACTGGCTCAACAATCCTCCCGGCGAACGCACCAACACCTGGACCGGCCATCGCGCCGCCGTCGAATCCGCTGGCTTCGGATTCCTTGTCCTTTTCAATGGACGCGAATTTGCTCAGCTAAAATCAACTGCCCACGCCACTCGCTTGGGCCGCGGCGACGCAGTCGAGGCTCTCGCGGCTGCGCACCGCGAAGGCTTTCCCGTAGGCACTATCATCTTCCTCGACCAGGAGCAAGGTGGACGCATGCTGCCCGCGCAGAAGGCCTACATCTACGCCTGGGTCGACGCCGTCATCGCTGCCGGTTTCCGCGCCGGCATTTACTGTTCCGGCATCCCTTCGCCAGATGATCAGAATGTAGTCACTGCCGAGGATATTCGTAAAAATGCCGCGGGACGAAAAATTGTCTATTGGGCGATCAATGACGCGTGCCCGCCCGCACCCGGCTGCAGTTTTCCCGCGCATCCGCCAAGCCCCGCCCAGAGCGGAGTTTCGTTTGCTGAAGTCTGGCAGTTCGCGCAGTCGCCGAAGGAGAAAGATGTGGCCGCGCACTGCTCCGGCTACAGTCGCGACGGCGAGTGTTACGTGCCAGGAATTCCGCTCGCGCAGCAACTCCACGTCGATGTGAACTCGGCTACGTCGCCTGATCCCTCAAATGGCCGGACGCGATGAAGCAGGTTCCTCAGTCGCTCTCTCCGCGCGTTGCGCGTCTGCGAGCGCCTCGGAATGACAAATCTAACTTGGCGCGAGAATTTTTCCGGGGCGGGCGTTGGTCGATCACACTGCGATTTCTTCTGAGGCCGCTTTCCGAACGAGCAGAGTGGCATAGCCGCGGCGGGGATCGGTAGACATGGCAATCTCCACCATGGTGGTTCGATGTTTGAATTTGAATAGAAACTCGATTTGCCTGCGTTGCGCCTGACCGCTCGCCATCATCGTCTGCAACGTGCCTTCGAACTCATCCACGCAAGTGCATGGCGCGATCGTCCGAAAAAAGTTCTTTCCCAGCACGCCTTCGCGCGGCAAGCCGGAGAGCGCCGATTCCTGAGTGTTATAGGCAATCACTCGACCCTCCGAATCCAGCCGGGTAAAACCGAACGGGAGTTGATCGGCCTCAGCATCGCTTAGCGTGGAGACATTCTCAATCGGATGGCCGAACCGGTCGCCGAGACAGGTCACACAGATGCCATACGATCCCACAGAAATCGCGCTTCCTTCTCGAATCCGGCGACCACACCACGCGCACTCGGTCGCATCATTGGCAGGAATAGTATCCATAGAACCCTTCGCATAATTTTTGATGCATCGGAGTTGTGGAAGGTGCAACTCCCCGAGCATCAGCGCGCAATTTGTTAAACTTAAGCAGGCGTCGAATCGACTGCAGGAGATTTTCAACTCATGAACCGCATCCCCCGCATTGCCTCCATTTTCGCAGTAGCTCTGTTCGTTACTCTGTCCGCTGTTGCGCAAGAAACCTGGCAGCTTGATCCGCCGCATTCGTCGGCGCAGTTTTCCGTCCGCCATCTTGGGGTTTCGACCGTGCGTGGAGCGTTCACTAAAGTGAGCGGCACCGTGCAGTACAACGCTGCCAATCCCGGCAAGTCTTCGCTGCAAGCCACCATCGATGCCGCTTCCGTCGATACTCGCGTCGACGCGCGCGACAACGACCTGCGCAGCCCGAACTACCTCGACGTGAAGAAGTATCCCACCATTACCTTTCAGTCGAAGAGGGTCGAAGCCGCTGGAGCCGGCAAGCTGAAAATCATCGGCGATCTCACTATTCACGGCGTCACCAAAGAGGTCGTGCTCGATGTCGATGGACCATCCGCGCCGATCAAAGATCCGTGGGGCAACCAGCGCATGGGTGCTTCGGCGACCACAAAGATCAACCGCATGGAATTCGGAGTATCCGGCGCCCCCGGCATGATCGGCGACGACATCACGATCACGCTCGATATCGAAATGGTTAAGAAATAGAAAAGCGTCGTTGGTCGTTGGCAGGTCTGTCCAGTCGACTACTGCGGCCGATGGCCACAGCCTCGCCGCCTGAAAACTTTCGAGCGCATCGATCTCTTGCTACGCCCACGATAAATCGAAATCGCTCACAAACATTTACCTTTCCTTGACAAAAATTCACGGCAAACAGGCGAACAAAACGTCTGTAATACTGACGAATATTTTCGCTCGCAACCTAGTTGAGGGCGACAAGCCTCATGGAGGGGAACTATGATCCGCGGCTTCCGAACTGTAGTCCTTTGCTTCTTCATTTCAGCATTGCAGATTTCTTTTTCAATGGCTCAGGGCAAGCCAGTGCCGGTTCCGCCGGCGCCAATTCCCCCGCAAATTCTCGCAGCCAAAAAAGTCTTCATCGCCAACGCCGGCGGAGATGAGATGGCGACTAATGAACCGCGCTTCAGCGGAACTTCGGATCGTGCGTATAGCGAGTTTTACGCTGCCGTGAAAAGCTGGGGCCGATTTGAGATCGTCGCTTCGCCGGCGGAAGCGGATTTGCTGCTTGAGGTGCGCCAGAGCGTCTCGGAAGGCGGTGGTGGTGGCGGCGCCGGAGGTTTCTCGCTCACTCCGTTGTTTTACCTGACAATTCGAGATGCGAAATCCAATGCGCTGCTCTGGGGCTTCTGTGTCCATAGCGCGTTTGGTCTGGGCCAGGGCGAGAGTGATAGGAATTTCGAGCAGGCCATCTACCGGCTCACCGCTGATTTGCGTACACTCGTCAAGCCTCCGGTCGGAAACGGCAGCGCGCCGTAATTGGGCGCCGTAATTGATTCGCAACGATTCCCCTTCAGCGGGCTTCGTGCAGTAGAATGAAAGTATGTCCGACCGCACTTTCACTCTCGACGAAGCTCAGTCTCTTCTTCCCGTCCTCGAATCGCTGCTGCGCGCCGCTATCGGCGGCAAGAAGATCATGGAAGATTTTGAAGGCGAGATGCAGTCGCTCAGTCACCGCATTTTTCTGAACGGTGGAACGCACGTTGACGTGGTCGCCGTCGCCCGCCGCAAGGCTGAGCGCACCAAGGCCGAGCAGCGCGCCAAAGACGCTCTCGCCGAAATCGACTCCATCGGCGTGCAGGTCAAAGACATTGACGTCGGCCTGCTCGATTTTCCCTGCGAAGTCGAAGGCAGCGTCGTGCTCCTGTGCTGGCGGATGGGCGAAACCTCCATCACTCACTGGCACAGCACAGAAGAAGGATTCGCCGGCCGCAAGCCCATTGATGAACGTATTACCCGGTCGAAGAGAACGAATTAGCCGTTCTCAGTTCTCAGTTCTCGGGTAACCCCTGCTTCCGCTGAAAGTTTCTAGAGCTCTCTTCAAGCCCTCTGCGGGATTCGCCCTAATGCGAACGCAGTACTGATTTTTCCTCAGCGCGCATATTTCCAACCAACTTTTCGCCGAGCAACATACTCCAACCTGCCGGGTTTACATAGACACCACTTCGTCAACGAAATCGGCCCGGTCATGGCGCTTGAATTCTCGGGTCAGCGCGCCGGGCAAAGGAAAACATAAGGAAAACATAATGAAAACTCACCCTGTTGTGCGTTTGTTTGCATTCGCGCTTCTGCTGCTGGCTATTCCCGCAGCTCTCTCTTCCACATCTTCTGCGCAGATCGGCATCGGAGTCTCGGTGCGCGTCGGTCCGCCCGCATTGCCGGTTTACGAGCAACCACTGTGTCCTGGCGCCGGTTTTCTATTCACCCCCGGCTACTGGGGATGGAGCGACGATGCCGGCTACTACTGGGTGCCCGGCACCTGGGTCGAAGCTCCTGAAGCAGGCCTGTTGTGGACTCCCGGCTACTGGGGATGGAACGAAGGCGCCTTTGCCTGGAATGAAGGTTACTGGGGGCCGCAGATCGGCTTCTACGGAGGGATTAATTACGGCTTCGGTTACGGCGGCGAAGGCTTCTTCGGCGGCGAGTGGCGCGGCGGAGCGTTCTTCTACAACACGGCCGTAATGAATGTGAACTCAACTTCGATCACCAACGTGTACGTAAATCGCGAAGTGATCGTGAATAACGAATCGCACGTAGCCTTCAACGGCGGCACCGGCGGAGTGTCGGCGCGTCCCACGGCGGAGCAAGAGGCTTATGGCCGCGAACGGCACACGCCTCCTTCAGCCTCGCAGGTTTCGCACGCACGCGAAGCGAGCCGCAATCCTGAGATGGCCGCATCGCGCAATCACGGAGCGCCCGCTGTAGCGGCGACCGCGCGTCCCGGCGAATTCAGTGGAGCCGGCGTAGTCCGCGCCAAGTCTGCCGGAGCGCCCTATCACGCTCCTGCTATGTCATCTAAGGAAGCGCGCGCCACCGGCAGGACTCATGCGTCTTCACGCACAGCAGGCGCAACACGGAGCAGTCGTCCAGCAAGCGCATCGCGGACGAAAACTCCATCGACTACCGCGAAGTCTCATCCGTCGACCGAACCGCGTGCGAAGACCACCACGCACGCAACGTCACCCGCAACATCGAGGGCAAGCACTCCGAGAGAGAGCGCACCGAAGACGGCCCACACGACTGCGCCGAAGACGAGCACCGCCCATGAGAGCGCTCCGAGAACGAGCCACACGGCTTCGTCCAAGGCAAGCACGCCGCGGGCAAGCACGCCGAAAACGAGTCATACGACGACGGCGAGGACGAGCACTTCGCATGAGAGCACACCGAAGGCGACTCACACTGCAGCGCCTAAGACGAGCGCGTCGCATGAGAGCACGCCCCGCGCAACCCACACTGCCGCGCCGAAAACGAGCGCGTCGCACGAGAGCGCACCGAAGGCTATGCATACGTCTGCACCGAAAGAGAGCGCTCCCAGGGAGAGTGCGCCGAAGGCAACCCACTCCGCTGCGCCCAGGACAAGCACTCCGCATGAGAGCGCGCCGAAGCCAGCAAGCCACACTGCGCCGACGCATACTGCGCCAACGCATATCGCTTCGGCAAAGCCGGCACCGGCCCCGAGGCCAGCTGCCGCGCCGAAGCCGCAAAGGCAGACCGCTCCTCCGCCGACGAAGAAAGAGAAATGAGGTCGTCCGTGCGTCGCGGATAAAACTCGGAAGCTGAGACAAGGTCAGTGCTGATTCCAGCACTGGCCTTTTTTCGGTAGTGGTCAATGTGGATACGTTTTGAAAGGGCGTGGCTTCAGCCACGCCGCAAATGCCTCAAGTCGATCGCGGCTTCAGCCGCTGCGGGGTCCGCTTTTCAACGGCATGACTGATACTTTTCCCTGCAAGTTCCCGGATTCCCAGACGTTCCTATCGAGAGAGAGGCGTTAGCCGTGCTGGTTCCGCGTCCACACGAAAGTGCGGGAGCGCGCTCGGCCCGGAATTTTCTCTGCTACAATTTTTTACAACGGTGGCTGCGCGAAGATCGTATTCTGATTGCATCGAAAGACGTGGCTGGATGAAAGCTCCCGCGCGTCGGCAAATGGTGTAGGGCAGGTCCAGACAGGTTGCAAGCCGGGCAAGCGCGCCCAAGGAGTCTTAGATCACTATGTCGTCCGCAAAAAAAAGCAAACTCCGACTGGCCGGCGCCTTCGCCGTGCTCGCAACCCTGGCCCTGGCAGTAAGCTGCACCGGCTTTTTTCAGAACCCAACCGTCTCAAGCATCACGATTGATCCGCCCAATCCGACGGTAGCCTTTGGTCCTAATGCGGTCTCCGTGCAGCTGGTAGCGGCGGCCACGTACAACGATGGCAGCACGGGGAACCTCACTGCGGGCACAAGTTGCACCGGGAACACGGTCTGTTGGTCCAGTTCCGATCCGACCGTCGCATCTCTCACTACGGGCGGCCTGTTGACGGGACTTTCAGCAGGAACGACAACCATTACTGCAGCATCAGGCTCCGTTACCGCCACAACCACGGCTACCGCAGCCGAAGTCGTCACTTCCATGATCATAACGCCGGCCACTTCGGGTATTACCGCCAATGGCACCGACACGGCGAACTTCACGATCACGGGGACGACGCAGTCCGGGTCTCAGAATATTTCTGCCCTCGTCACGCTTACCCCGGAGAACCCACTCGGGACCGTGGCCCAAGACGGCGTCGTCAGCTGTATTGCCTCAACCGACTCAAGCGGAGACCCCATCCAGAGCTGCACGGCGTCGTCGAATCTCACGACGCAAACGATATACTATCTGGTAGTTACATATACTGGCTATACCGGCACTGCCACCGTCTATGCAACGCTGACCGTCACGCCCGAGTAGCGCCGCAGCATCTCGAAATCTGGGTGCCCCGCTTCTCGCGTCGTTTGCGAGAAGTGGGGCTTTTGACTTTGTCTATTCAGGCATTCGTGAGATGAAGCCGAACTATCCCTATCACTCCCCCAGCAACTGAATTCCCTCGCTCGCGGCGGCAGTCCGCAGTTGCCGGTCCAGCGTAGCCAACGGAATTTTCCGGCGGGAAGCGATCTCCAGGTAAGCGGCGTCGTAAACCGTAAGCCCGTGCCGCTCGGAGAGAAGTAGAGTGGCGCTCCAGGCTTGGCGGTCGGCTTCTGCATCCACCTTCACGGGCAGCAGCGCAAGGGTGTCCAACGCGCCATCGCGAAAATCTTCGGAGTGGCGTCCGCGCCTGACATTGAGCTGCAGAACATTCGCGATCTCCCACCGCCATAGCCCCGGCACCCAAGCGCCATTGATCCTTATCTCATCGACAAGACGCAGAATCGCGTCGGTGGTTTCATTGGCATAGACCCAGGCGAGTGCAACGGAACTATCCAGAATCAGGCTCATGCCCGCAACCCCGAGACTTCGAAAACCAGCCTCCGGTTGCAAAGATTCACGGTCGCCCTTCGTCCCGCCACTTCTTCATCTCTTCCCAGTCGAAAGCAGGCTGCCCCGGATTTTCCCTGGCCAACTGCCGAGCTCGTTCGCGCAGGCGCCCGAATGCCGCTCGCACTCGATCCTGATCGGGCAATTCAGTGTTGGGCACGAGCCGGGCGACAGGCTTGCCATGCCTCGTGATCACGATTTCCTCACCGCGTTCTACGCGATCCAGCAAAGTCCCGAGCGTGTTTTTCGCCTCGAACGCCCCAACTTCGCTCGATGATCGAGATTGCATCAGGCTAGCTTAAGCTAGCTGAATCGAAGTTTAAAGGTTTCCGTTTCCAGCGCCACCGAGAAGGCCATATAGGACACTGGTATCGAGTATGGTATAATTCTTCATCATGGCAACAGCGCGAAAGATTACCGTCGAAATCCCGAATGAGTTGCTGCAGAGGGCGCAAAAGGCCAGCGGAGCAGGCATTACCCAGACCGTCCGCACCGGACTGCAATTGCTGGCGGCGTCACAGGCTTATGATGATCTCCGCAAGATGCGAGGCAAAGTCCGATTCAGCCGGACGTGGCAAGAACTGAAAGATGACCGCGAGTAAAGACGGTCGCCAACATTCCAATGATTGCAGCCGATAGCAGCACATGGATCGCGTTTCTTGAAGGCGCACCCGGCCACGACACTGAAATACTCGACCAAGCCCTGGCAGACCACCAATCCTTGATGATTCCTGCGGTTTTCACCGAACTCTTTAGCGATGCGTCGTTAGCTCCCTCCGTCGCGCGAGGACTTTTAAATATACCGATGATCGAATTGCAGGAGGGATACTGGCATCGCGCCGGCCTCCTGCGTGCGAAGGTCCTGTCCGAGCGCCGCAAGGCTCGCCTCGGCGATGCACTAATCGCCCAGACCTGCCTCGACCGAAATATTCCTCTTCTAACCCGAGACCAGGATTTCCGCGCTTTCGCTGACGCCTCTCAACTCGAGCTGGTCTTATAGTCGCTTCTGGACGTGATACACTGAATGCACGTATTCGATGTATCCATATGGCTACCTCCATACGACTTTCCGAGAAAGCTGAACAGCGCCTCGACTTCCTCGCAGCCCAAACCGGGCGCACTAAAGCTTTCTACCTGCGGCAGATGATCGAGAACGGGATTGATGATCTGGAGGACTATTACCTCGCGGCCGATGTACTTGAGCGCGTCCGTCAGGGCAAAGAAGAGATTTACTCCAGCACCCAAGTGAGAAGCGACCTTGGCCTGGACGATTGATTACTCGAAGTCCGCCAGGAATCAACTTAAGAAGCTGGACAAACCGATAGCCCGTCGCATTTTAGACTTCCTGGACAACCGCGTCGCGAAGCACGATGACCCTCGAACTCTCGGCAAAGCATTGACTGGATCGCTTGGTCCCCTGTGGCGTTATAGAATTAACGATTACCGCATCATTTGGGAGATTCAGCACTCAACCGTAAGAATTCTATAAGAATTCTAGTAGTGCGCATCGGCCATCGCAGTGAAGTCTAATCGCAATCCCCACCCACGCCCACTCGTAAGTTGCCATCTTCCAAACTCAAAGTATTATCGTAGAGACGGTCGATCCAATTCAGGTTTGACCAACGACTGTTTTTAGCTTGCCCTGAGCCTTGCGAAGGGACCAACGACGAACGACGATTTTCTATCCTATGTCTGACATTCGCTGCATCGGTATCGCCACCGGAGGCGGAGACGCTCCCGGCCTCAACGCGGTCATTCGCGCCGCCACCAAAGCTGCCATCCTTAAGTACGGATGGAAGGTCATCGGCATCCCCGATGGCTTCGACGGCCTCATCTGGCCGGAAAAATCTTTCGAACTCACGATCAAAGAGATTTCCGGCATTCTGCCGCGTGGCGGAACCATTCTCGGCACCACCAACCGCGGCGATCCCTTTCACTACAGAAGCATCGAGAACGGCAAGGAAGTCTCCCGCGATATTTCCGGAGAGGTGATCGCCAACGCCGCCAAGCTCGGCATCGACGCCATCATCACCATTGGCGGCGATGGCTCGCAGAAGATCGGCCACGAACTTTTTCTAAGGGGAATGAAGATTGTCGGCGTGCCCAAGACCATCGACAACGATCTTTCCGCCACTCAGGTTACGTTCGGCTTCGACACCGCGCTGCACACCGTGACCGACGCCATCGACAAGATTCACACAACCGCCGCGTCGCACCATCGCGTGATGGTGGTCGAAGTGATGGGCCGCGATTGCGGCTGGATCGCGCTCGAAGCCGGAATCGCCGGCGGCGCTCACGTCATCCTCATCCCGGAGATCCCCTTTACCGTCGAGCACGTCTGCCGGCTCATCGCCGAGCGCGAAAAAATGGGCAAGCATTTCACCATCGTAGTGGTGGCCGAAGGTGTGAAGCTTCCGCCGTCGATGAAGGAGAATCGCCGCGCCGGCTCTATCGGCAACCTGATCGGCAATGCCATCGGCCATGGGTCGGGCAAAGAGGTGCGGGTCAGCGTGCTCGGCCACATTCAGCGCGGAGGCACGCCTTCGCCCTTCGATCGCATTCTGGCGACGCGCTTTGGCGTAGCCGCCGTCGATCTGATCGCCGCTGGAGGTTTCGGCATGATGGTCGCGCTGCACGGCGACTCCATCATTTCGGTCGATGTGGCTCACGCCATCGGACATCTGAAGTCGGTCGATCCGCAGGGGGAGTTGGTGCGTGCGGCCCGCGCCATCGGCATAGGATTCGGTGACTAATAGTTGAGAGGTGAGTTCGCGCCAGAGATTCTTCTTGCTCGCGCTCGCGCCTTCGGGTACCTTCGTAATCTCCCCTAAAAATCTGAAGCGCGCTTCAATAGAGGCGCATACTTGCATTTGGGATCACAGCGATGAATGTTTTGGAGTTGTGCTTCGTTATCCAATCATGTCTGGCGTTCGGACTGGCTGGACTGATGTGGCCAGAGAAATTCAGGCCGTTCTTTGAAGTTTTGTTGTTCCCCTGGGCGGCGAGCTACCGCGCGGTTCGGGTCAACAGCATTGCCGCGATCGTTTTGTCTGGTCTGCTGCTGGCCAGATTAGTTTCAACCCTACAGTAGTCGTACGCGCTAATTTGCCGAGCGCTCATCGTTGCGGGATGTGCGCATCAAGGTCAGGTACTAGGGCCGACTCGTGCGAAGCCTGTAACTTGTTGATTCTTCGTAAGGCGCTCGTAAGTTGTTGATTCTTCGTTCAAGCGCCAATTTCAGCATTAGCTAGAAGATAATTTTATCAGTAGAGGAGATTCTAGCCCCTCGAAAACTTTGGACGAGCTTTACCCCTGTCCCAAACCTTCGAACGCGCTCCAGGGGGTCTACAACGCAAAGGCGGGCCATTCTACGCGGGGTTTTGAAGGCGTTTTTCAGCTGAAAGATGTGCGTCCTACGAAGAATCAATGACTTACACCAATAATCAACAACTTAGCCGGGAGCGAAACCTCAATCACTCGCGATCGCCGGCCGTCGCCTAAGCACCCTCATGAAGAATCAATCACTTCCACCAATTGTCAACAACTTGGCCAGTCGCGAGAGCGAACAAAAGTTGGAAGCCAGACTCTGAGGACTGAGAACTGAGAACCGAGAACTGAACTCTGCTACTTCATCATCGCGTCAATCAGCGTGTACAACTGGCTGTCAATCTGTCGAGCATCTACTTCGACAAAGGGCTTCTCCGGATGCCGGTTGCTGACCACGTACACCGTGGGCGTGTGATTGAGGTTGATGGCCTTGCCCAGGTCGCGATCCGCATTCACTTCGGCGGCGAACTTGCCCTGCGGATCGACTACGAAGGGGAAATCGACTTTGTGCGTAGAAGAAAACTTTTCGGCATAGCTCCGCAGGTTCTGCGGATTAATTTCAAACTGGTTCGAGAAAATGTAATCGCGAAACTCGTTGCCCAGCGATTTCGAAGTTGCGTCGAAGTAGCGCGCCATCACGGCCGCGTCATACGACCAGTTGTGCATGGGCAGCGGAAAGTCGTGCCGCACCAGCGGAATCTTGTAGGTCTTCGAGGCCTGCTCGAGAATGGGCGCAACGCGCCGGCATTGCGGGCACTGCAAATCTTCGAAGACCACAATGGCCGCGGGCGCACCTTTTGGTGGACGCAACACTTCATTCACCGCGGAAGCCTGATCCACAGCCACGCACCAGCCAGCCGCTAAGATCAAAGCCAGCAGCGCCAAAATAGGGAACTGATTCTTGAGTAGGTTTTTCATTCGTCTGTAGTCACAACTCGTTCTGTCTTTATGGTAACCGAATCGCGCGCGCGATGTCAGGTGTAGGAGAAGGGCACGGCTGATCGCGACCTGCAAACGCCTGTTTTCGCCCGCGATCTGAACCACGCCCGATTTCGGAGACAAAGTTTCGACACTGCGAGATAATTGGTTTTTCCGCTTCGACCGGAGAAGAATGGTCCAGAGGAATCATTTAAGCGGGCGCGGCTGGGCTCCGAGCTGCTGCGCGGTCCTCTTGTGTCTGGCGACCGTTGGATGCAGTCGAGACAGTTTGCTGAAGCACCTAGGATACGATCGCACCAGCTTCCTGAAAAGATATACACCACAAGACGACGAAGCTCTTGCGCGGCGCACGGTTGACCTGCTTTTCCAGGATCGCTACGACGAGATCGAAAATACCCTTGACCCAGGCATTAAGAATGGTGACACGCACGAGCACCTGGTAGAAATGTCACACTTTTTCCCCAGTAAGCCGGTTTCAGTGAAAACTGTCGAAGCGAGAACCGTCCGCGGCCGTGATTCCCGCACCACCACCATCACCGTGGAGTATGAATTCGCGCGGAGCTGGCTCCTCGCTCAGGTCGCAATCCGGACAAAAGACGGTCTCAAAACTATCACTGGATTCAGCGTCAATCCGACTTCAGAGCCAATCGAGGCGATAAACGAGTTCACACTCGATGACAAGGGTTTCTCTCAGTACGCGGGCCTTTTCCTCGGGTTGTGGGTTGCGGGTCTTACTTTGTATGCCTTTGTCTTGTGTGTTCGCACGAAGATAGGGATGAAGAAGTGGGTTTGGCTGGTTGCAATACTGGTTGGCGTTGGGCAGCTTACCGTGAACTGGACCACGGGAGAGTGGTCCTTTACACCATTCGCTTTTCGGATACCGCCCGGGACGATCTCTTGCACGGCTTACGGGCCTTGGATGCTGCGAATCTTCTCGCCCCTCGGGGCGATCGCCTTCCTGCGACTGAGGAAGGGGCTTAGATCTGAAACGCAGCCGCTGTCTGTAGTTCCCGACGCGGAACCGCAAAATGAAGGTTAAGTCCAGGACAGACGTTCAGTCGCAACACCAGTTTACTCCGGCTCATTTCTTCGTCGCATCGGCCTCGAACCGCTGCCGCGCAATCGCGATCGTGGCACCTCCTGATTGCCTGCGCCGGTCATGCTTTGGGAAAACATTCGCCACTACACTCACAAAGCCGAATAGATTGCTCCAACAAGGTATCACCGCAACGCGTTATAGTTGATCTGGCGCGCCACGAATCGTGAAACAACTCTTTCCATTACAACTCAGCCGGCTTGCTGCAGCGCTCACGCTGGCCATTGCTTTCCTGCTCGGCATTTCTGCTTGTAATCGCAAGGGCCACCACGTGCTCGAAGTGAATTATGTCTCGGCGGTGCAGGCTACGCTGCGCGATCAGCTTTCCACCATGTACACGCGCGTCGGCACGGTGAAAAACGGCGACCGGGTCGAGGTGCTGGAACACGAAAAGCGGTTTTCCCGCGTGCGCACCGCGAGCGGCGTTGAAGGCTGGCTCGAGCAACGTTACCTGGTCGATCAGGCAACCTATGATGGCCTCGAAAAGCTCACGCGAGAGAACTTGAACGATCCTGTGCAGGCTCCCGGCGTTCTGCGCAACGACACGAACTTGCACCTCACACCCGGGCGTGAGACCGAGCATCTGTACCAGCTTTCCGCTGGCGCGAAAGTTTCTGTGTTGAAGCGCGGCACGGCGGAGAAGCCCGGCGCGAGCATGGCACCCGCTAAATCTGGCGCAAAAAATTCAGGCGGCAAAGCGGCCGCAGGTCCGGCGCTCGAAGACTGGTGGCTGGTGCGGGACGCGCAGAACCGCGTGGGCTGGGTGCTGGCGCGCATGGTCGATCCCGACGTGCCGCTCGATATTGCGCAGTATGCCGAAGGCCAGCGCTTCGTTGCCTTCTTCGTGCTGAATCAGGTGCAGGACTCAGCCAAAGAGGGAGCCGACAAGAAAGTTTCGCAGTATCTCTGCGCCATCACCGAACCGCACGATGGCTTGCCTCACGATTACGATCAGGTTCGCGTCTTCACTTGGAACGTGCGAAAGCATCGCTACGAAACCGCCTACCGCGAACATGGGCTGAACGGCGTGCTGCCGGTAACGGTGACCACAGAGAATTTCGACAAGGAAGGCACGCTGCCGGTTTTCATCCTGCGCGTGAAAGATGATGCCGGCAACGTTAGCGAGCGCAAGTACAAGCTGAATACTCCGATTGTGCGCCGCGTGCTGGCTCCCGGCGAGGAGAAGACTGCGGCGAAGCCGGCTTCTTCTAAATCGGCCAACCGGCCGGCCAGGAAGAAGCGCCGACACTAGGCCTGATTCGACTAGCCTTTGATTTTCGTCGAGGCCGCGCCCAGAATCTCGCGGCTCTTTTTCTCCTGCAAGAAAACCGTCACGTGCACATTTTCAGCAGCCCAATGGGAATTCAGTTTCACCACCGCGTCCCCGGTGAATGCCGATGCGCCGTTCGCATCCGCTACCCCGATCTTGCGCAGTGTCCGCAGCGTGGCCACGTGATGCAGTTCGTGTCCCTTGTTCTCGCCTTGGCTCACCGCGGAGTGCAGTCCATCTTCGGTGACGGCCAGCCAGACCTCGGCGACATCGCCATCCTTGTTCCCTGCAAGCTTTCCTACTGAGACGTTGAAGTGCTGCGAATTTTTTCCCTCCGGCTTTCCAGAAGTGATCGCAACCACAGTCTTCGGTCCGTGCGCCGCTTTCTCGATCTCAAGTCCGGCTTGGCGCTCATCGCTTCCGATGAACTGGCTTTGCCCATCGACCACGAGTTCTGGCGTGTATACATCTTTTTTAGTGAGGGCGGTGTAAGTGGCCTGCCGCTGCGTCCACTCAGGAGAAGAAAATGGATCGACCCAGCCATCGTGATTCCAATAATCCACGTGCTCCTCGATCGCGACGATCTCCACGTCCGGCAACGGTTGTTGCGTTTCCAGTTTCTGCAACAGCGCATCGGCTGGCGGACACGAGGAGCAGCCTTCGGACGTGAACAATTCAACCACCACGACGGGCTTGCGTCCTGCATCCGGTGCGGAGGTCTGCGCTTTTACCGCGAGAGCGAAGAACGGGCAGGCAACAAAGATTGCCAGGGACAACCTTGAAGCCTTGGGGAAGTTTTTCATTGCATTCATCTCCTGCATGTGGAATCTGAGGCGGCCAATAACCGCTGCCACGAAAGTTACGATGCTGCCTGGTTAGACAAGGCTGCATGCGCGCTGGTTCGCAGTACGGGCTAGCAATAAAGCTTAGCAATAAAAGTCCGCAATGCTTTCGACTACGCGGCGCTGCTCGTCTTCCGTTAGTTCTGGAAACATAGGCAAGGCCAGCACTTCTTTTGCGGCGCGCTCCGCTTCAGGGAAGTCGCCTTCGCGGTATCCGAGATAGACGAAACAAGGCTGCAAGTGCAACGGGATCGGATAGTAAACCTCGGTGCCGATCTTGCGTGCGGCGAGAAACTCGCGCAGCTCGTCCCGGCGGTAGGCGCGGACCACGTATTGATGAAAAACATGATGAGCGGCCGCCGCGGTATGAGGCAGATGGACGGGGAAGTCGTCAGGGATTGCTGAATCCGGAATTGCCGATTGTCGATTGCTGGTTGTCGATTGCGAAGCTGCCAGGCCGCTCTCCCTGAACAGTCGATCGTAGCGCATGGCGCGCTCGCGCCGGGCTTCGTTCCATCCTTCGACATACTTCAGCTTCACGCGCAAGATCGCGGCCTGGATGGCGTCGAGGCGGCAATTCCATCCAAACTCTTCATGAACGTAGCGCTGCGGACTGCCGTGATTACGCAGTCGGCGCATGTGCGCCGCGATCTCAGCGTCGTTCGTGGTGACCAGGCCGGCATCGCCGTAGGCGCTGAGATTTTTGGTGGGATAGAAACTGAACGCTGCCGCCACGCCCACGGATCCCGCATTTCGGACTTTTCCCGATTCATCGGCCCAGCGCGCTCCAATGGCTTGCGCGGCATCCTCGACCAAGGACAAGTGGAATTCCTCGGCCAGTCGCTGGAATGCATCCATGTCGGCGCACTGGCCATAAAGATGAACCGGAAGCAGCGCGCGCATTTTGTCACGCCGCGCGGCCCGCAGAAAAGACTCGACGCGCATGGGATCGAGATTAAATGTGTGCGGATCGATGTCGGCAAAGAACGGACGCGCTCCGGCGCGCACAATGGCGCTGGCCGAAGCGAAGAAACTGAAAGGAGTGGTGAGAACGCGGTCGCCGGGTTGCACTCCGGCGGCAACCAGCGCCAGCCACAAAGCGTCCGTGCCGGAAGAGCAGCCTACAGCATCGCGAGCGCCACAGAAATCGGCAAGCTCGCGCTCGAAGGCCTCCACCTCAGAACCCAAAATGTAGTGCTGCGAAGCGCAAACCCGGCCAACCGCCGCCAAAACCTCGGCGCCAACCTGGTCATATTGCCGCTGCAGGTCGAGCATGGGCACAGCGTCAGGCGGCGCCACGGCGCCCGAGTGTGCGGGCGGCGCATGCGGCTTCACAGATTCGGCCTTAGTGGGAATAGTGTTCACCGAAAAGGAGATTGTAGCAGGGGCATGCAACGCAACTGAACGCGGGCACGATGTGGACGACGCTAGCTACAAACTCACGCTTAGGAACGTTCCGCTTTCCAGCTTTTGGTTGAGGCCGAGGACTAACCGCGACTTGATACCGCGGAAGAAGCGTTGCAAGAATGCGAGTTTGACAGCGCCGTTCGTACCAATTTTCATATATTGCCTCCGTAAACTTATCTCTATTTCGGGAGGCGAACTGTTTTTCTGTCCTTATGTGACTGATAAAAAGGCTTTTACGTCCAAACTGTTTTGGAACGTGATCTGCTTTACTCTCTCGCTAACGCCAATCCGTTCGGGCATTTTCGTCCGGGCCATTTGGGTCATCGGCGTCAGCGATTTCAAACAACAACGATTTGAAGAAGGTTAAAAGCTGCGGGCCTTTCCCGGAGATCCCGGCTAACTCAGGAGGCAGTCCAATGGAATCCGCCTTTCGTCCCGCTGTGAAACGAAGTTCGATTGCGTGCCTGGTTCTAGCCCTGCTTCTATTGGCTCCAGCTTTTCTGGCCGCACAAGACGCGGCCTCGATTACCGGCGTGGTGACCGACCCGAGCGGTGCCGTGGTCTCGGGGGCCGATGTGCATCTGCAGAATCCCCAAACAGGCGCGACTTACAAGACCGTTACCAACGCCGAGGGATCTTACACGCTGAATCAGGTCAAGCCGGGGCCCGGCTATACAATCGAATTCACGCGTGCGGGCTTCAAAGCCACTGTCCTTTCCGGTCTTTACCTCAACGTGGATGCCACTCGTGTCCAGAATGCTCAGCTCACCATCGGAGGCGGAAGCGAGCGAGTGGAAGTTTCGGCGGCCAACCAGACAGTGACTCTCGATACGACCGATGCGACCGTTGGAAACAACTTTCAAGTTCAGTTTCTGCAGGAGTTGCCGGTTGAGGATCGAAGCAGTCCCTCGGCGCTCTTCGTCATGCAACCCGGAGTTACTCTAGATGGTGCCGCAACCGGCGCGCGAACTGATCAGGATCGCGTAACCCTGGATGGTCTCGACGTAAACGACATGGCTACGGGCCAGTTTGGCGCCATTGTGGGGAATGCTCCTGTCGATTCCGTGCAGGAGTTCCGCGGCGTTGCCGCTGGCTTTCTTTCCAGTTCCAACGGCGGCGGTGGTGGGCAATATGAACTTGTAACGCGCGGCGGCACCAACACGTTTCATGGCGCAATCGTGGAGTACCATCGCGATACCGACCTTGAAGCCAACGACTGGTTCAATGACAATGCCGGTGTCCCGACGCCTCCTCTCATCCGCAACCAGTTTGGCGGCAATTTTGGTGGGCCGATCAAGAAAGACAAGCTGTTTTTCTTTTTCGACTACAACGGACGGCGTGACACGCTCTCCAACCTCGTCGAGCGCACCGTTCCCCTGGACTCTTTCAGGAATGGCATTCTTAATTACATCAACAGTTCGGGCGTCGTTACGCCATTGACTTCAGCGCAGGTGGCGGCGTTCGATCCCCAAGGGGTTGGCTTCAATTCAGCGTTGCTCGCAGTCATCGGCAGCCGCTATCCGCATGCCAATGATCTCTCCGGTGCATACGGAGATCTGGTCAACACTGCAGGCTACCGTTTCAACGCTCCGTTCCCTTACGCGGAAAACGATTATGTACAGAGAGTGGATTACAACCTGAACGACAGGATGAAGTTCTTTGGGCGCGGCAGCTTCACTCGAACCAACGGAACGGAATCGGCGATCCGGTTCCCCGGTGATCCGGAAACCTCTCCATTTCTCGATCAGAGCTACGCATGGGTTGTGAGTTTCATCTGGAACCTCAGCAATAACAAAGTCAACCAGGTTTATTACGGCGAAACCTTCGAGAACTACAACTTCCCGAATATTTACAATCCGACCGGTGCAACGCAATTCGGCACCTTCGGCGGAAACGGCACAGGCGGAGCAATTCTCTCCAGCCCTTACGACAGCGCCATCAACGCACAAGGCCGAACCTATCCGATTCCTTTGATTCGGGATGACTTCAACTGGGAAAAGGGAAAGCATGACCTCCAATTCGGCGGAGTCTTCAAGTGGCCGAAACCCAGCGGCTATACGATTCTCAACTACAACAGTCCGACGATCGGGTTGGGTGGAAATACTCCTGATCTGAGCACGTCTGTGTCGCCCGATCCTTTGCGCCCCGCCGATATTTGCCCCACCTACGCGGACCCCAGTCAATGCAACCCGAATGCCACGCCGTTATACGACAGCGCATTCGCCCTCGCGCTCGCCCCTTACACGGCGATCAGCAGTACCTTCAACTACAACGCTCAAGGCAACGCTTTCCCCCAGGGTTCCGGCCAAACTCGAACTTATAAGTACTACGAGACGGAACTTTATTTTGCGGATACGTTTAAGGTATTGCCAAAGCTGACCATGACCTACGGGCTTCGCTGGTCAAATTTCAGCGTGCCTTACGAAGTGCATGGGATTGAGTCGATCGAGAGCGCTCAGTTCGACTCCTACTTCGGCGCTCGCGTGGCCCAGAGTGCGGCCAGCCAATCGGGCAATCTGGCCGTTCCGTTAATCGCTTATTCGCTGGGCGGGAAGGCCAATCACGCTCCCGGTTATTTCCAGCCGGACTATAGAAACTTTGGGCCGAGGCTTGCCTTTGCGTACAGCCCTAATCCCAAAACCGTTTTCAATGCGGGCGCTGGCATCGTATTCGACCAAACCGTAATCAATGCAGTGCAGTACCAGCAGTCACAGTTCGATTATCTTTTCCAGTCGAGTGCGACTGTGCCGTTCGGAACCTCGGGCGACCCGATCACTTCGTTGATGACGGATACGAGATTTACGGGTTTCACCAATCCGCCGGCGACGCCCGTGGCCCCGACGATAACGTCTCCGTTTTTGCCCTTTGTCGCTGGCACAGGGTCAGCCGCATTTCCCTTTGGCTTGGGGAACGGTCAGGCGTTCAACGAAATCGTTGATCCAAAACTCAAAACGCCCTATTCGATGCAGTTCAACGTGGGGGTTCAGAAGGAGATTCCTGGAGGGTTCATATTGCGGATGAGCTACGTCGGCCGCCAGGGCAGGCGGTTGCTGGCGCAGGCCGACGCCAACCAGTTGATCGATTTTCGGGATCCTGTGTCGGGGCAGTTGATGTCGCAGGCATTCGCGAACGTCACAACACAACTGCGGGCTGGCGTAGCGCCCCAGAGCGTTACAATCCAGCCTTGGTATGAAAATGTGATGGCAGCGGGTACCGGCACCGGACTTGGCTACGCATCCAACACGCAGCTGGTTTCCGAGGGTATTACCACACTTGCGCAACGAGGCGATTTCGCGGATACGACACAGATTCTCGCGTCACTTCCGCTTTATGGCCTTGGGGGTCTGCCGCCGAATGTTGGCATGGGCGCCCAGTTCTCCGAAAACACGTTTTATACCAATAAGGGAGCCTCGAGTTACAACGGGTTGCTCACCACGCTGCACAAGAATGTGGGCTTCGGTTTGCAATTCGATCTGAATTACACCTGGTCCCATTCGATCGATAACGTTTCTTTGATTGCGAATGCGGCGGCTTTTGGTGGCTACGGATTTATCTGCGATGTGCTGCGGCCGCGGGAGTGCCGTGGCAACTCCGATTTTGATGTCACGCAGTATTTCAACGGCAACTTCATCTACGAGCTGCCGTTCGGCCGGGGAAAGACTTTTGCGTCTTCCGCACCGCGCTGGCTGAACGAGGTTATCGGGGGCTGGAGCTTTAGCGGCCTGCCCAACTATCACACCGGCAACGCTTACTTTGCGGCTTCCAACGCGTTTGTGGCTGGATACGCGAACGATGCGCCGGCCATTCTGGTCGGGCCCCAGTCGGACCTTAAGACACGGCTGAACGGTGGTCAGGGCCAGCCCCTCTTTGCCTACGCGAACCCGGTCCAGGCCAATGCGGACTTTACCGGTCCCGTAGGCTTCAACATCGGTGCCCGCAACAATCTGCGCGGCCCCGGTTATTTTGACTTTGACATGGGGCTGGGCAAGGATTTTCCGGTCACGGAAGGCATAAGGATCAGGTTCCGCACGGACGCCTTCAATGTCTTCAACCATCCCAACTTCGCCTTGCCGAGCACGGATATTACGGATAGCTCGGTTCAGTTCGGAGTTATCTCAGCCACACAGGGCACCGGCATCAACAACGCGGCCAGTTCGGCGCGTGTGCTGCAGGTATCGCTGCGGATCGAGTTCTAACTTAGAAACTTACAAAGACGCCGCGGCCGACATTCTCATGTCGGCCGCGGCGTTTGTTTTCGGGGCGTCTCCTCGGGCGCGGATGTCCCGTGTGGCGAGGGCACCGTCCGCTGCGAGGGCGGCCCTCATCTGTGGGAGCTGACCTTAGAGTTGCGAAGGAATGCAGGATCAGGCTGCGAGCCGTTATCTACGCAAAATCATATAAATCCCCTCGCTGATCTTCCAATTCAAAGAGTGGAGGCGCAGTCGCCGTCTACAATCCGTTGAAAACATTGACTGTTATCCTCTGCTGTTTTGGTGTCCCAGTTGCTAGGTACTTTCGTTCATCAGGTCTCGCGCCAAGAACTCTGAAGGCTAATCGACAGTGATTCTAAGGCGCTCGCGGGAACAAAGTAAGGTTGTGGTTCTGGCAGATTCAACGCAAGGCCCAGCAAGAAACAAAGTAAAAAAAGTTCAAGAAATCGTTCATTAATCGGAGACAACACTATGAGTCGTGTTTCAACGAAGTTTGGGATGTTTACCGTTTGTCTGTTCTCTATGCTGCTGCTGATCGCAAATGTGTTCGCGCAAGAGACCACCGGCGGATTGCAAGGAACCGTAAAAGACCCCAGCGGTGCCGTGGTTTCCAATGCCAACGTCGAACTGACTGGCGTTGCGCAGTTGGGAAAAAAGAACCTTACGACCGACAGCAGTGGATACTATCGCTTCGCCAACCTCGCGCCGGGCTCCTATACCGTCACCGTGAAGGCGTCGGGATTCTCCGAGTTGAAGCGCGAGGGCATCGCGATTGAGATTGGCCACCTTCCCACTCTTGATCTGACTCTCTCAGTGGGCGCAGCGGGCACTGTGGTGGAAGTGACCGGTGAGGCGCCGATGGTGGACGTCACCACAAACACAAACCAGACCAACGTCACGCAAGACGAGCTCAATAACGTCCCTCACGGGTACAGCTTCCAGTCGGTCATTCAATACGCGCCCATGGCCCGAAATGAACCTTTGGCCGGCGATTCGCTGGCGATGGGCGGAACCGGCGGCGCTATTCCCGGCAGCAGCAGCAATGGCTTCGCTAACGGGTACATGATCGGCGGCTCGGCGGACTCAGAGAGTTCGTACCTGGTGGAGGGCCAAGACACGGAGAACGTTTCCGGCGGCGCTTCCCAGGCCCAGGTGCCCTTCGATTTCATCCAGGAAGTACAGGTTAAGACTTCGGGTATTGAGGCCGAAAACGGCGGCGCTTTGGGCGGTGTGGTCAACGTGGTCATGAAGAAGGGCAGCAACGCCTACCATGGTTCAATCTTCAGCTCGTATGAGGCCGCCGGCATGGACGGTTCTGAGAACCCTACCCTGCGTTACGACCCCAACGATGCGACTCCAAACCCCGTCACCGGCGAGAACAGTCCGCAGACCTACGTACCGCAGAGGGACGCATTTCACTATATTCAGCCCGGCGGCACCATCGGCGGGCCTATCCTGAAGGACCGCATTTGGTTCTTCCTTGGCTTTGCGCCTTTGCTCCAGTCCATTGGAAGATCGGTAAACTTCACGCCCGCTGTCTTCCCAGGGAACTCATCGCTGGGCGAACAGAACTTTAATGAGAACATCAGCCAGTTCTACAGTACGGCCCGGATTGATGCCGTGCTCAGTCAGAAGGTCCGGGTTTTTGGCTCCTGGCTGTATCAGTACCAGCGTGAGACGGGTGCCCACCTGCCGGGACGCGATCCGATCGCCAGTCAATTTGCAGATAACTACCTGAACACGTCGATCAATACCCCGATCCAAGCGTACTCGAACGGCATCGGCTTTTCCCAGCCCAACTCCACCTATAACTTTGGCGCTGACATCACCCTTACGCCGAAGCTGGTTTCTACTACGCGCTTCGGATATTTCTTTACCAATTATCACGACTTCGGCTGGCCCACCAGCGGTAATGCCCTCTTTGTTATTGGATACGGGGGGTCGACGGATAACCTGGGCAACCCCATGCCAAGCACGCTGCAACTGCCGAACGCATTCACCAATGCGTACGACCAAGCCTTCACCGACGTCAATGCGAGCAAGCACTATCAGTTTAACGAGGATTTCGCCTATTTTAAGGCCGGCTGGGCGGGAACTCATAACTTCAAGTTCGGTTATCAATACAACCGTTTATGGAACATTATCAGTCAGCACGGTAATGTCCCCCAAGTGGAGACGATAAATATCCCGGGCTACAACTATTCGCCGGCTACGGCCTACGGCGCTAGCCAGTGTGCCCTGCTTGACACGGATCCGTGGGGCATTTGCGCCGGCCAATACGGCCTTGCCATCAGCAGCGACTTTGCCACCATCCTGAAGAACAGCTCTGGAGGATTTGCACCCGCCATCGATAACAACCATGCCCTGTTCGCCCAGGATTCCTGGACAGTGGGGCATGGTCTAACTTTAAATCTCGGCGTCCGTGTGGAGAAAGAAAGCCTGCCGGTTCCCGCGGGAGTCGGAATTCCGGGAATCAAAGCCATCAATTTCGGGTGGGGTGACAAAATCGAGCCACGGCTGGGAGCTGCCTGGGGATCGCGGAGCGGCAAGGTGAAACTCTTTGGCAGCTATGGCGTGGTCAACGACGTCATGAAACTGTTGCTCGCTCAGAGTTCCTTTGGCGCGCAGTTATGGAATCAGTGCGTGTATCCGATCGGCCCGGATTCCGGCGGAACGTTCAATTATTCTGACGCAACCTTCCAGTTCATTCCCGGCGGCGTAGACCGTTCCTGCCCCTCAGGATCGGATAGCTCAGGGGCAAACTTCGCCGGTGGCGTAGTGCCGCAGGCCTTTACTGACGCTGGTACCGGCGTCCAGTTAATCGAAAACGTCAACCTCCGTCCCGAAGAGCCGGTCATGCCGAATCTGAAGCCTTACCGCCAGCATGAGGCCGTTGTCGGCGGGGATTATCAGATCAACAAAGACTGGGCATTCGAAGCGCGGTATGACCGCCGTCGTCTCGACCACGTCATCGAAGACGCTTCACTGTCGGCTCCTTGCTGCTTCGAGTATTACAACATCGTGAACCCCGGTGAAGGAGTGAACAAGACCCTCGACGGCTATGCCAGCTATCTAAGGGGACTGGGCTCTGATTTCGGCGTTGGAGTTCCTGCGTTTGATCCAAATAATGGCTTCGATCCGACAGGCATCTGTCTGAATGGGGGCTGCCCGGACAACCCGAAGGCTATCCGTAACTATGACGGAGTGGAGCTGCGCTTAACCAAGGCGACCTCTAAAGGTTGGGCCGGAATGTTCAGCTACACGTGGAGCCGGCTGTGGGGCAACTACACCGGCCTGACCACCACCGACCAGATCGACGGAGGCATCACCGGACGCGACTCGCCCAACACCACGCGTGCGTTCGACGAGCCGATCTACTACTTCAGCTACACCGGCAAGTCGAACGCCGGGCCGTTGCCAACCGACCGCCCCAATGCCTTCAAGGGAAATGTTTACTACACCTTGCCGTCGAAGCTTGGCAAGACAACCATCGGCATCTTCCAGGTTGCCTATCAGGGTAGCCCGATGAGTTCATGGGCTAATATTGGATATGGCGGGGAGACAATCGAAGGTACGTATATCTGGGGCCACGGCAACTGGGTCAATGCTACTACTGACCCGTCAACAGGGGCAGTAACATTCGGCAACCCTTATGCGCGCCGGACTCCGTGGTTTATCCAGACCGACTTGAACGCGCAGCACGCGTTCAAAGTCAACCATAACAATGACCGCGAGGAACTCACCATTTCGGGCACGCTAACCAACTTGCTCAACCAGCACTCTGTGGTTTCATACTGGGGAGGCCTCGACTCGGATTGGCTCAACGCCACCTTATTCGATGGCCAGATCTTCACCGGAGCTCCCTTCTACAAGGAAGTCGAGACAGGGTACAACCCGCAGGCGGTCGCCAATCAGTACGGACTGATACAGAACTCACAGTACGGTTTGCCGAACGTGTGGCAGGCGACGCGCAATATCCGCCTGTCGGCGAAGTTCACCTTCTAAGCGAGCTGCATAAACCCTTAAGGGAGCCGGAATTCCGGCTCCCTTATTTTTTTGTTTATTTGAGGCGCGTCGATTACTTGCCGAAGATGGGGTAGTGGCTGGCGGCGCCCATGAAGAACAGCATTACTATTGACAGGTAGGCATTGGCGCGGCTTACCAGGAAGGCTTGTCTCGCCATGGCTTTGGCTTTGTCGGGCATGGGGGTGCCGTTGGTGGCGTTGTCGCGGGTCCATTGAATCAGGCGTTTCTGGATTCGCCAGATAACTCCCCAGACGTTCAGCAGCATGACCCAGCCGATACCGCCGCCGATGCCGATGGCTAGCAGGCGGTTACTCTCCCAGCCGTGGGTGTTCAGGCTCAGGAAGAGCCACGCTGCGCCCGCTACCACCACTGCGTAGACCACGCCTACGAATGCGCCGTTGTCGAAGATTCCTTTGCCGGGGATCAGGATGGCGTAGAGAATGCCCCAGACGATTGTCCAGATCAGGAAGAAGCTGCCCATCACAAGGCCGTGGGAGGGATTCAATCCCAGGCTTTGGGCGTTGTGGACATCGGCACCGACGATGAATTCCCAGTAGGCAATTCCGGCGAGCACCGTGAGCGCCGCCGACATCCGGAACCACATCAGGGCGCGCGTCATGAGTGCGGGCATGACTTTGCCTTTGGTGGCGGCGTCGAGTTCTTTCATGAGCGGGACGTTGACCAGGTTGAAGAAATAGAGCAGGCCGATCCAGGTGATGCCGGCGAGAAAGTGGATCCAGCGCAGCAGCATCTCGATGTTGGTTTTAATATCCGACGGAAAGTTGATTTGTGGAGCGTTAATTTGTAGAGCGTTGATTTCGTGAGTCAGCCAAGTTGCGAGAGCGGCGCTTGCCATGATGCCTCCTAAGAATTTCACCAATGGGCGAAAGGCCCACGCCGGGATTGTACACAACGGGTAAGAAGCCTGACGGAACGAAACCTTTACGCTGTTTAAGAAAAGGCAACTAATCGCAAGTTACGGGTTGAAAAGAGTGGTGGGAAACCGTATCGTACTCACAGCTACCTGCCGGGCGGCGACGTCTGAACTAGACGGCGAGGAGGCAGGTTGTCCCCCCGTGTTTCCTCGAGGCGGAAAGTCCGCGAGGAACATGCTGTTGCATTGAGCTTGCCCTGATACTGCGGAAGGGGCGAGATGTGTGTTTCAAGTACAGAACCTAAGGAGATCGGCTATGGAAAGTGGCAAGCCGGCGCAGAACATCCAGGATTCCTTCCTGAACACGGCCCGCAAGGAGCGGTTAAGCATCACCATTTACCTGCTGAGCGGAGTGAAATTGACGGGCCGGATTCGTTCCTTTGACAAGTATTCTGTGGTGCTGGAGGCCAACGGACAGGAGCAATTGATCTTCAAGCACGCCATCTCGACCGTGGTGATGGGGCGAACCGTGTCCCATGGCGCGCACCTGGCGCATACGGAGGCCAAGGTTGCGGCTGTGCCCGTGGCGGCGTCAACGTCGACGTCGGTGCCATCATCGTCACCTGCGCCGGTATCGGCATCGGCGGCTAGCGCTTCAGGCACCGAAGGGTAAGGCTTTTTCGGCTTGCGCAGTTCTCATCCCAAGAAGACCCGCGACCGCGCGTCCGCAGACGGACGTGTGACTTTTGGCGCGCAGTCAGCGGGCAACGACAAAGATAAAAGAGACTTGCAGGAGCGCGCGTTTCTGGTAGGGATTGATGTGCGCACGCGCGGCCGCAGCGCGAAGGGGACGGTCACCGCACAGGCCCAGGCGGCGCGCGATGCGGCTTCGGCTGCGCCACCGAGTGGTAATTTTTCTGCTTCGGGAAAGCCCAGCAACAAACCTACTAATAAACCCAGCATTCCAGAGTTCGATGCCGAGGAATCGCTGGCGGAGCTGAGCACACTTGCGGAAAGCGCTGGCGCGAAAGTTGTCGGCGAAATTCTGCAGCGGCGCGACCGGCCTGATCCTGCAACTCTGATCGGCGGAGGCAAGCTCGAGGAAATTGCCGGCGCGGCCGCGTCGGTGAATGCCGACCTTCTTCTATTCGATCACGACCTCACTGCTTCGCAACAGCGCAACATTGAAAAAATTGTTCAGCGGCGCGTGATCGACCGCACGCAACTCATTCTCGACATTTTTGCGCGGCACGCGCGCACGCGGGAAGGCCAGTTGCAGGTGGAACTGGCGCAGTTGCATTACCTGATGCCGCGGCTGGCGGGGCGCGGCGTTGAGATGTCGCAACTCGGCGGCGGCATTGGCACGCGCGGTCCCGGTGAAACGCAGCTGGAAACCGATCGGCGAAAAATTGCCCGTCGCGTGCGTCATGTTGAGCAGCAACTGGAAAATGTTCGGCGCACGCGGGCGCAGCAGCGCCAGCGGCGGGAATCGGCTCCGGTGGCGACCGTGGCGCTGGTGGGATATACGAATGCGGGCAAGTCAACGCTATTCAATGCACTGACACGGGCCGCAGTGCTCGCTTCGCCGCGCATGTTTGCAACACTCGATCCGACGATTCGCGCGGTGGTGCTGCCTTCGAAGCGCAAGATTCTGATGTCGGACACAGTGGGATTCATTCGCAATCTGCCGCACACGCTGGTCGAATCATTTCGCGCCACTCTGGAAGAGGTGCAGCGGGCCTCGCTGATTCTGCATGTATCGGATGCGAGCAGCAGGCTCTCGGCGGAGCAGGACGCGCAGGTGGAGATCGTCCTGAAAGAATTGGAAGCGGAGAAAAAGCCGCGGCTGCGCGTAATGAATAAAGTGGATCTGCTGGATGTGGAGGTAGCCGCGGGGCTCGTCACCGGTGCCGCGCCCGATGCAAAGACGGTGTATGTTTCCGCGGCCGAAGGCACTGGACTGGATCGATTGCTGGCGCGCATTGATTCGATGATTGAAGAAGACCCGGTCAGCCGCGTGCATCTGCGCGTGCCGCAGAAGGAAGGGAAGACACTGGCGATGCTTGAAGCCAAGGCGCGGATTTATTCGCGGGCATATAAGGATGGCGCAGTGGTGCTGGAGGTCGAGGCGCCTGAATCGGTGGTGCGCAAGGTTAGGCAGTGGATAGCGGACTAGTTGCGCGTCCGATCCCTTCGCTTGTGGCGAACCCGCGATCAGAAGTGGTCGCCGACCTGGTCGAGTTCTTCAATGCCCAGGATCGAGTTGTAGAGCACGCTCTTTCGGTTCTGGCTCTGGGGCAGTCCGTAGTAGAGGATGCCGATATCTTTCGTGACCATCTTGCGTAGGCGTGTCTCCGGCACATTCACGCCCAAGGACTCACCGGTATAGGGAAGGCTCATGCGGGCAGTCGAGACGACGGCTGCGCGCGCGTTTGCTGTTCTCCAGCCGAATGCGAACCGCCAGTGCTGCGAGGTCGGGTAGATGTCCTCGGAAGTGAAGCCGATCAGAATTGCTTTCGGGTCGGTGGCGTATTCGGGAACGTCTCTTCGCACGCTGGCAACCAGGTTCTCTGCCATCAGTTGCCCGCGGGATTCGTCTCTTGTCGCGGGATCCACAGGGATGCTGTTTAGGACGGCGATTTCGAGGTTATATTGTTCACGGTAATACTGAACCAGCGGCTGAATTTGCTTCGCAGGGAAATCTGCGATTGGGACAAAGTAGATCTTGCTGCCTTCGATCTGGGGCGCGAGCGAGGCGGATGCACTGGCGGGTTGTGTCGACGATCTTGTGTAGGCTACCCAGCCCACTATCAGAGCGATTAGGCCGAGCAGCATCACCAATGCACGGTTCAAGAAAAATCTCCCCCAAAACTCATTCAGGTGCAGAAATTGGATTAGAGCACGAAAAGTGTCTGCGAGAGGTTGGAAAACCGGCTAAGGCGTTACGAAGGTCAGACGAGTCGATCAGAGCGCAGAATTTAAATGGGCCGGCAACCAAGAAGCGGTGACATTCCTTGGCTATCGGCCCATTCGATCCTGAATTGGATCGGAGGTGATAGTTCAATGCTAATCCTCTTTAGCGGGAAGTCAAGGGCTGTTTGCAGATTTCTGCATGGGACTTCGAACGCGGCGCGGCGGGCGGATTCTGCCCATTTTGAAACACAGTTGCGTTGTTAACAATCCTGTGAAAATCGCGCTCTGTGCGTTGACATAAACTGGTGCGGACGTTAGACTTAACAGTTTTCATAGCCCTCATTTTCCTGTACAGCAGCACTCAATGGATGAAACTTTACGACAGCTAGGCGAATTACTGCTCGGGTCTGTGCCCACGGTAATTCTGCTGGCGCTCCTTTATTTGCTCTATGCCGTGATCGTTCACAAGCCTTTGGCGCGCGTGCTTGCGGAACGGCGCAGCAAGACGGAAGGTGCGGTCGAGAAGTCGCGGGCCGACTTTGCGGCGGCGGAGGCGCGCACCTCCGAATACGAGCAGCGGCTGCGCGAGGCGCGGGCGACGGTGTTCCGCGCGCAGGAGGCTTGGCGTAAGGCTGCGCTGGATGCCCGTACCGCTGCCTTGAATGACGCTCGCAAGAAGGCTCAAGAGAAGGTGCAGGCCGCGAGGGCTGACATCGAGAAAGATCGCGAGGCAGCGCAGTCCGGGTTGCAGGGTGAGGCGCAGGCGCTAGCCGCCGAGATCATACGGCGCGTGCTCGAGCCGGCTGGAGCGGGACGCTGACGCAATGCACGATTCCGAAGGGAAGAGTTTGAGCAAGGTGATTTCGAGCGAGATGATTTCGATTTCCAAGATGATGAGTTCCCCGAAGAAGATTGTTCTAGGCGGTTTGCTGGCGCTGCTGATTGTCAGTTTCGTCGCGACGCCGGGATTGCTGCGCGCGCAAGAGGGAACCGCGGCTCCGCAGAAGCAGGGAGCAAAGCATGAGCCGAGGCATCAACCCGGGATTGGCCGGCAACTGGCGCACGAGACGCGCGAAGCTGCGGGCGAAGAAGCGGACGAGACGGCTGAGTTTAAGCAGTCTGCGTCGGTACAAATGATTGCGAAGTGGACGGGGATGAGCCTGCAGCACGCTTATTGGTTGTGCGTGTTGTCGAATTTCATCGTGATCGCGGCGGTGATTTTCTGGGCGAGTCGAAAGTACTTACCGGGAATGTTCAGTGCTCGCACAGCGGCGATCCAGAAGGCGATGCAGGAGGCGCAGAAGGCCAGCGAGGAAGCGCGGCGGAGGCTGGCAGAAATTGAATCGCGCCTGATGAAGCTGGACGTCGAGATTGGCATGATGCGCGATGCCGCGGAAAAAGATGGCGCGGCGGAGGAAGCGCGCATTCAAGCCGCTGCTCAAGCAGATGCACGGAAGATGGTGGAATCGGCGCAGCTGGAAATTGCAGCTGCTGCCAAAGCAGCGCGGCGCGACCTGACCGCTTATGCTGCCGATCTGGCTGTGGCGCTGGCCCAGAAGCAGATTCGCGTGGATGCTGCGACCGATCAAGCGCTGGTGCGGAATTTTGCCGGGGAGTTAGGTGTGTCTGAAGGTTCAGGGCCGGGAAAGGCTGGGAACTAAGCATGGCGTCCGTAGCCAACACGTATGCCCGGGCTTTCGCGGATGTGGTTCTCGGTGCGCATCTGAACGCTGATCGTTCGATTGCGGAGTTGCGCACGATTGCACAATTGCTTGATGAGAGTTCTGATCTGCGGAGGGTGTGGGAAAACCCCGCGGTTCTGGCGGAGCAAAAGCGGCAGTTGCTCGATGTAATTGCCGAGCGTGACGGGATTTCAAAGCAGGTAAAGAATTTAGTCGCCGTCTTGATCGATCACCGACGCGTTCATTTTTTGGAACCCATCATCGTGCAACTCGAGAAAGAACTCGACGCGCGGCTGGGCTTCGCCGAGGCTGACATCACCAGTGCCCGCCCATTGGGTGATGCTGAGAAGCGCGAATTCGAGGCGCAAGTCGGGAAGTTGACTGGGAAAAAAGTCCGGGCACGGTATGGGCAGGATGAATCGCTTCTCGGAGGCGCGGTGGTCCGCGTGGGAAGCACGATTTACGACGGTTCCGTGAAGGGGCAGTTGGAAAGATTGAGGGAAGCTATTAGCTCTTAGCCTTTAGCTCTTAGCTGGAGACTCGATCGGGTCGAGTTTTGAGCGTGGGCAAAAGTCTTTAACCGCGAAGGTCGCAAAGAACGGCCGCGAAGTCCGCGAAGAAAGGCAGAGAAGCTAAGAGCTAACAGCTAAACGCTAAGAGTTGAATCTATGGCACAAATCAAGGCAGACGAAATAACGAAACTGATCCGCGAGCAGATCGAGAACTACGAATCGAAGATCTCCGTGGACGAGACTGGCACGATCATCACGCTGGGTGATGGAATCGCGCGCGTGTATGGACTCGATAAGGTCATGGCCGGCGAACTTCTTTCCTTTCCACACGGCGTGGCCGGAATCGCCATGAACCTGGAAGAAGACCAGGTGGGCGTTGTAATTCTCGGCGAATACACCGGGTTAAAAGAAGGCGACGAAGTGAAGCGCACCGGGCGCATCATGAGCGTGCCGGTGGGCGATGCCATGATCGGACGCGTGGTCGACTCCCTCGGCCGGCCCATCGACGACAAAGGTCCTATCGCCACCGATAAGTTCATCGCGCTGGAGCGAATTGCGCCGGGCGTCATTGACCGGCAGCCCGTGCGCGAGCCCATGGCCACCGGATTGAAGGCCATCGACAGCATGATTCCGATCGGCCGCGGCCAGCGCGAGTTGATCATTGGCGACCGGCAGACGGGCAAGACCGCGGTCGCGCTCGACACCATCATCAACAGCCAGGGCAACGACCTGGTTTGCATTTATAACGCGATTGGGCAGAAGCGCTCGTCGATTGCGCAGGTGGTGAAGATTCTCGAAGACGCCGGAGCGATGGAATACACCATCGTCGTCGCCGCTTCTGCCTCGGAACCCGCGCCTATGCAGTACATTTCTCCGTACGCGGCGACAGCCATCGGCGAATATTTTCGCGATACCAAACGTCATGCGTTGGTGATCTACGACGATCTATCGAAGCACGCGGCGTCCTATCGCGAGATTTCTTTGCTGCTGCGTCGGCCGCCGGGGCGCGAGGCGTATCCGGGAGACGTGTTCTATCTTCACTCGCGGCTCCTGGAACGCTCGGCGAAGTTGAGCGACAAGAACGGCGCAGGATCGCTGACCGCTTTGCCGATTATCGAGACGCAAGCCGGCGACGTTTCCGCATACATCCCGACGAATGTGATTTCGATTACGGACGGCCAGATTTATCTGGAAACGGATTTGTTCAACCAGGGCGTGCGTCCCGCGGTGAACGTAGGTCTGTCTGTGAGTCGCGTGGGCGGCAGCGCACAGATCAAAGCCATGCGGCAAGTCGCGGGAACGCTGAAGCTGGAACTGGCGCAATACCGCGAACTGGCGGCCTTTGCGCAGTTTGGCAGCGACCTCGACAAAGCTACGCAGGCACAACTCAATCGCGGTCAGCGGCTGGTTGAGTTGTTGAAACAGAACCAATTTTCACCGCTGCCGTTTTCAAAACAAATTCTGATCATCTTCGCGGGCACGGGAGGATTCCTCGACGATCTTCCGGTGAATCAGGTCCGCGACTTCGAGGCAGAGCTTTACGAGTACGTAGACGCGACGAACGCGGGCTTGCTGCGCACGATCATGGAGAAAAAGATTCTCGACGACCAATTGAAAGCGCAGTTGACAGACGTGATCAAGCAAGCGAAGCAGCAGTTTGTTGCAAGCAGGGAGACAGTAGCGAAGTGAGCTCTCAGCCTTTAGCCTTTAGCTCTTAGCTTGAAGCGGGGAGTGATCGCAAGAAGCAACATGACTTAAGCTAAAGGCTAAGAGCTAACGGCTAATAGCTGGTTTCAAATGCCAAACATTCTCGACATTCGGCGCCGGATCCGCAGCGTGGTGAACACGCGGCAGATCACCAAGGCCATGAAGGTGGTATCGGCGGCGAAGTTGCGCCGCGCGCAGGACCGTGCTTTGTCGGCGCGTCCGTATGCGCTGATGTTGACGAATGTGCTGAAGTCGCTGGTGGCGCGGGCCGAGATTTACGATCCGGAAACTGGCGAGCCGAAGCATCCTTTGCTGGCACAGCGTCCAGAGAAAAACATTCTTCTGATCGTCGTCACGGGTGATAAGGGGCTGGCGGGCGCATTCAGTGCGAATATTACCAAAGCTGCTGGCCGCTTCCTCGAATCCAAACAGGGGAAAAACGTCGACATCGAAGCGATCGGCCGCAAGGGCCGCGACTTTTTGCGCCGGCGTTATCCCGTCGCTGCGATGCAGACGCGCAGTCTGGCCGAGACGGAAGAGTCGCTCGAAACCCAGCCCTCTGCCGGAGAACGTGCGGGGGCAATAGAACTTACGGGAGAACACGTTGGAGTGCTCGGCAAGTTCGACTTCACGCAGGTACGACGCCTGGCGGAGAGTGTGATCGAGCGTTATGAGCGCGAAGAGATTGACTCGGTCTATGTGGTCTTCAACGAATTCAAGTCGGTGATTGCGCAGCGGCTGATCGTTGAACAGATTCTTCCCATCGAACAGATTGGCGCGCCGGCGGTTCGCCAGTCTGAGGAGATGACGCAGGAAGAAAAGAGCAAAGCTAAAGAAGCGGCGATCAGCGCGGGAGTGGGGCTGCGAAGTTCCGAATCTCCGGCGGACAAGATCGCGGAGCAGTTCGCAACGGCCGACGTGGATTACATCTACGAGCAACCGCCCGAGGAACTGTTTCGAGATTTGTTGCCGAAGTATGTGGCCATCCAAATTTTTCGCGCGCTCCTGGAGTCGGTGGCCGCCGAGCATGCCGCGCGCATGACTGCAATGGATTCGGCAACCAGCAACGCCACGGATATGATCGATTCGCTGACGCTGGTGATGAACCGCGCGCGGCAGGCAAAGATCACGAAAGAGATTATCGAGATTGTAAGCGGCGCAGCGGCAATGTAATGAGCACTCAGCAGTCAGCACTTAGCATTGAGCCAGTATGGGTTGTTGCTGGGCGCTATTATGAGCCTTGAGGGCCGAATGCTTTATCAAGCTAGGAGCTAGCAGCTGGAAGCTGAATTTATGGCAGAAAATATCGGACACGTAGTTCAAATTGCGGGGCCGGCGGTGGATGTGCAGTTTCCCGAGGGCAACCTGCCGCCTATTTATGAAGCGGTCAGAGTTGTGAGCGACGGCTTCACCGTCCCCAATCCCGTCAATGTAATTCTTGAAGTGCAACAGCATCTAGGCGAGGGCCGCGTGCGTTGCATCGCCATGGAAGCCACCGAAGGCATGGTGCGCGGCATGAAAGCCATTGACCAGGGCGGACCGATCTCCGTGCCGGTGGGCCGCGGAACGCTGGGGCGCGTGATGAATGTGATCGGCGAGCCCGTGGATCAACTCGGCCCGGTCGAGTACACGGAGCGCATGCCGATTCATCGCCTTGCTCCGGCGTTCGATGAACAGGCCACGACCGCGGAGATGTTTGAGACCGGCGTTAAAGTCATCGATCTCATCCAACCGTTCTTGAAGGGCGGCAAGATCGGCTTGTTTGGTGGCGCGGGCGTGGGCAAGACCGTCGTCATCATGGAACTTATCAACAATGTCGCCAAGAACCACGGCGGCTTCTCGGTGTTCGCTGGCGTCGGCGAGCGCACGCGCGAAGGCAACGATTTGTGGCTGGAGATGACGGAGTCCGGCGTGATCAAGCCGGGCGATCCGGCGCACTCGAAAGCTGCGTTGATCTACGGGCAGATGACGGAGCCGCCCGGAGCGCGCTTGCGCGTAGCTTTGACCGGTCTGACCGTCGCGGAATATTTCCGCGATGCCGAGGGCGCGGACACTCTGCTCTTCATCGACAATATTTTCCGCTTTACGCAAGCGGGTTCGGAAGTGTCGGCGCTGCTCGGCCGCATGCCCAGCGCAGTAGGTTATCAGCCGAACCTGGCGACGGAGATGGGCGAACTGCAAGAGCGCATTACGTCGACGAAGAAAGGCTCGGTCACATCGGTGCAGGCTATTTATGTGCCCGCCGATGACTTGACGGATCCGGCGCCGGCGACAACGTTTGCTCACCTTGACGCGACCACCGTGCTTTCGCGCGCACTGACCGAGATTGGAATTTATCCCGCGGTCGATCCGCTGGCTTCGACCTCGCGCATTCTCGATGCGCGCATCGTTGGCCAGGAGCATTACGAGGTGGCGCAACGCGTGAAGAAGACGCTGCAGACTTACAAGGACCTGCAGGACATCATCGCGATTCTTGGTATCGACGAGTTGAGCGAAGATCAAAAGCTTACCGTGGCGCGGGCGCGAAAGATCCAGAAGTTCCTCTCGCAGCCGTTCCACGTGGCCGAGCAATTCACCGGCGCCCCGGGACGTTACGTAAAAATTGCCGACACCGTGAAAGGTTTCAAGGCGATTGTCGACGGAAAGTACGACGACATTCCCGAGCAGGCGTTTTACATGAAGGGCCCGATTGAAGAAGTGCTGGAAGCCGCGGAGAAGATGAAGGCGGCAGCGTAGAAACCGTCGTTGGTCGTCGGTCGTTCGTCGTTGGCCATCGGCTGGCGGCAAATGTGCCAACGACCAACGACCAACGACCAATGGCAGATACTTTCAAACTCGAGATTGTCACGCCGGAAAAGAAAGTTGTCGACACGGCGGCGGAGGAAATTCAGATTCCCGGCAAGAACGGGTATCTGGGAGTTCTGCCGGGGCACGCGCCGCTGATCACGGAGTTGGCGGTCGGCCAAATCACGTTCCGCGCCGGCGCTGAAGAGCAACGTCTCGCCGTTGCATGGGGTTTTGCGGAAGTGCTGCCGGATAGAGTAACGATTCTCGCCGAGACTGCCGAGCGCCCTTCCGAGATCGATGTGGAACGCGCGCGCAAAGCTAAAGAGCGTGCGGAACAACGACTTACCAGCGGCGACACCAATGTCGATGTGGAGCGGTCACTGGACGCGTTGCACAAAGCAGAGACGCGGCTGGAAGTGGCCGAAGGAAAAGTCCCCGCTTAGCGGACGCTGCTCGCCGTTCCCATAATTAACTCCGCTCTGAATCGGCTGTGGCACAAAGGAAACTGGGCCATGCGATTTCCTCAGACGCGCCGGCCAGATATCGCGAGCCGAACTGCCGACAACGAGAACAGCGAATCTTTAGGCCGCCGCGGCGCAGCGATATTCATGGGAGCGCTGCTCATGGCGTGGCCCGCGCTCTTCAATCGCTATCCGCTGCTTTATCCCGATTCGATCACCTACCTTGGCGATGGACGCCTCGTGGCTCGCGCCGTGTTTCTACATCGATTATCGGAATACTACGGCATGCGGTCTTTCTTCTATAGCCTCGGCATCCTGCCCCTGCATTGGAACGTTACCGGATGGCCAATTGTTTTTTTTCAGGCGCTGCTCACGTCGTATGTCATCTGGCTGGTCGTGCGGTCACTCCTGCCGCGGCGAACCATTTTTTATTATCTTGTTCTAGTCGCGTTGCTCAGCCTGCTTACAAGTATGGATTGGTTCGTCAGCCTGATCATGCCCGACATTCTTGGTCCACTGTTGTACCTCTGCATCTACCTGCTTGTGTTCGCCCGAGAGACGCTGTCCCGCGCTGAGCGCCTGACTTTGATCCCGATCGCCTGGTGGGGAATCGTGTCTCATGCCTCGCACTTGATCCTAGGTGCGGGGCTTTGCATTCTGCTGGTCTTGCTGCTTATTGTGCGTTTCGAGTGGATGCGCGGCCGTTGGAGAGCGGTCAGCCAGGTGGCGATGATTGTTCTGTTTGCTGCCGTCTCACAGTTGGCACTGCACGCATATCTGTACGGCGAACCTTCGCTGAATGGCGAGCGGCCTCCATTTCTGATGGCCCGCGTAATTGCGGACGGCACCGGACTCTGGTATCTGCAGCAGCATTGTCCGGACGCGAAATTTGTTCTCTGCGATCATCTGCAGGAATTGCCGCAGGATCCTGACGTGTTTCTCTGGGGCGAGAAAGGCCTGTGGGCGAACGCCGACGACGCAACCACAACGCGGCTGCGGCAGGAAGAGATGCCCTTCGTTCTAGCGACGCTTCGTGCATATCCCGGGGCGCAGCTATCGAAGTCGCTCTCAAACTTTGGTCAGCAACTGCGGATTTTTGGTTTTTATCTCTTTGGCCCGAGTGATTGGATGTCGGAGGAATTCGCGAGTGTGCTGCCCCGCGAACGGTCTCAGTATCTGCAGGGCCGACAGGCGAAAGACGATCTGCCCCTCGAGTTCTTCACCTCAGTGCAAAACTGGGCGGTGGTTGTCTCGCTCGTCATAATCACGGTTTTCATGCCTCGCATATGGCGCAACCGGCTAGTCCGGCTGATCGGCCTCGGTATAGTGATAGTTTCCACGGTGGTTGCCAACGCGCTGGTCACGGGCACTTTATCGATGGTTGAGGATCGCCTTCAGAGCCGCGTAGTTTGGCTGATCCCATTCCTGGCGATCGTCCTGGCTCTCGATTGGTTCGAGCAGTTGGCAAAAGGGCAGCCAGCTCGTACTTCCTAAGGTACATTCACCGAATCCCGATGCTCCGACGGAACGTACTTCACCGCGGCGGTGCGCTCCAACTTATCCCAAGCAAACTTGCGTCCTTCCAGCGCACGCTTCAGCGTCTTGAACAAGACAACTGAAAACAACTGGCGGTAGGCAAAGCGTTGCAGCCAGACCTGGCTTAGCAGCCACACGTCTTCTTTATCGTCAGGCCGTCGCCGTTCGAGCGCAAAGGCCAGCGTCGATGCCAGGAAATCGATTACCAGAAATGCAAAGAAGAATGCCACCAGCTTATGAAAGCTCGCGGGATCGGTGGAATCGGGGTGAAAGCGTTTTTGGACGAAGTACCAAATAGTTCCGACGACAAACATGATGTCGATGAGCGGAGACACCAGCGGCAGCAGAATCTGGAAGATCACAATGTTCGGCAGCGCGACGAAGCCCAGCGCACCTTTTCGCGCAATCACTCCGCTATGCTTGTACACCGCCTGCAGAATGCCGAAGGACCAGCGAAAACGCTGGCGCATCAACCCGTTGGCATTCGTCGGAGCCTCCGTATAGGCCAACGCCATGTCTTCATATTCCACGCGGTAACCGCGGCGCAATAGAGCCATCGTGAGGTCGGCGTCCTCGGCGACAGTATCGACCTGGTAGCCGCCAGCTTCGCGCACAGCGGAGACGCGCCATGCTCCAATCGCGCCCGGCACCACGCTGACCGCGCCGAGAACATCCAATGCGCGGCGCTCAAAATTCTGGCTGGTGATGTATTCAAGAGCCTGCCAGCGCGTCCATAGATTCACGCGGTTCCCGACCTTGGCATTACCTGCGATCGCTCCGACTTTGGGATTGATGAAATGCGGCACCAGGCGCGAGATTGCGTCACTGGCAATGATGGTATCGGCATCAATGCCGACGAAAAGTTCGGCGTCTTCAATATGCTCAATTCCATAGTTGAGAGCATCCGCCTTGCCGGAGTTCGGCTTGGTGAGAATGATGACTCTTCCGGCAGCTTCTTCGCGGGCGAAGGCGGCGCGCGCGACTTCGAGAGTGCGGTCGCGGGAGCCGTCGTCGATCACAATCACGCGCAGGTTGGGATAGTTCGAGTTCAACGCGGCGCTTATCGTGCGCGCAATTACTTTCTCTTCGTTGTAGGCGGGGATGAGCACCGCGACTTTCGGTTTGTACGAAGCGACCTCAGCAGGCCGTCCGAAGATCTTCTCTTGCAGACGGTCGTAGATTGCAGCCGCACCGATAAATAGCAAGCGACCGGTCATCAGAAGATCTCCCAGGAAGAAAATCCAGGTAATCGCAATGATGCCGGCCTCGAACAGCCAGAAGCCTAGCCGATCGAGTCGCGCGGCCCACAATTCACGGGTCGTCAATGGCGCCATTACATCGGCCCTGCTCTTGCCAAACAGTTCATAAACCGGAGCAATTTCAAGGCCCCGGGCTCGAATGCCCTTGATGATCATGGGCAGCGCACGCACGGTTTCCTCACGATCGCCGCCACCGTCATGCAGCAGAATGATGTTCCCGCACCGCAGATCATTTCCATTACAGGGCGGCAGGTGGTCCATCACCGATTTAGTGATCTCCTCAGCGGTGCGTCGGCGCGGTTTGTCGTTCCAGTCGTTGGGGTCAATCCGGTTGCCGACAGTGATGTAGCCAAGATCTTGTGCGAATTCGAGCGGTCGCACCTGGTCGGCGGTATCAGGCTCCTCGTCGATGGCGTAGGGCGGCCGCAGCAGCGTAACCCGAACTCCATCCAGGCTGGCGAAAAGCCGTTCCGTGAGATTCAATTCCACCTTAAACTGCGTCGAAGAAATATTGCTCACATCCGGATGCGTGAAGGTGTGGTTGCCAATGGTGTTACCTTCGCGGTAAATGCGTTGGGCTAGGCCGGGGAACTTGTCGGTCTGAATTCCAATCAGAAAAAATGTTGCCGTCGCGTGCTCCTCTTTGAGCACGTCGAGAATCTTGGGCGTCCACTCCGGGTCGGGCCCATCATCAAACGTGATCGCGACTTTGTTGGGGCTGTAGCCGTAGCGCGCCACACGGTACGGTTCGGGCAGAGACTGAAAGACTTCGTCGGTGATCAGCTTGGTGTTGGCATCGATCGTGAGGTCGCGAATGCCGGGAGTGGGCTTGTCTTCAATGCGCAGGATCTCGCCCTGGCCTTCCATATCCACATCTTGACCTGGCGGCACGCTGCGCAGTTTCGCCTCTGAGGTGGGGTCACCGGGAATGTCCCACACCTTCCATATTGTTCGATCTTCTCCGCCCAGTTTCCACAGAGCGAAAGTCTGAATGCCGAGCGACTGCGCCGAGCGCATATGGTTCAGCGCCGTAACTGCGTCGAGAAACCAGACGTCATGGCGCAGGCTGGCCTCGTCGAGATAGCTGAAATGCGGATTCAGCGCATCGTCGTCGAACGTCACGTCTACATCCGAGTCGCGCGCTTCAAGCCACGCCTCCTGCACCGATACGCTATGGTCCTTCGCGCCAGCAGGCAGCGCGCCCTTCTTCGGTTTCTGCACCCAGTCATAGCCGTAGTTGGCGATGGCGCAGATAAGTTTTTCCTTGGGAATTACTTTCACAGCGAACTTGAGGTTGTCGACGAACCAATCCTGCGAAGCGACCGGCCCCGGAGCAGCGCCGGGATAATGTTCGTCGTAGTTCATGACCACTACGCCGTCCGCCGGTTTCGAGATCGCGGCGTAGTCGAATTCTTGGTTGTGCGCCGGTACGCTGACGTAAAGCTTCATCCCGCGGGCGTGCAGGTCCGAAGAAAGTTCGTTGAGAAGTGCAACATAACCCGGTTGCCCGACACTTGGGAAAGCTTCAAAATCAACCATCAATCCACGGAAACGATCGGAGCCGAGAAACATTCCTACCTGCCGGCGAAAGGCCGCGCGTGCATCAGGATTGTTCAGAAAATCCGTGATTCCGCCCACCCACTCGGTGCCGTCAAAGTTGTTCACCATGGGAAAAACTTCCATGGCGGGGCTTTCCGTCTTGATGAAAGGCATCACGCGGTCGTCGACGGAGCGCACGCGGTTGTTTTGAACCACGTCGAAGAATTTGTTGGTCTGGTCATCGACTGCCTGCAGGCGGCCATCGGGAGTGAGCACGTGCAGCCAGTCGGGATAGAGCAGATCGATCTGCCGGGCAAAGTCGCGGAGGGACGAGAAACTGGCGGCATCCCAGGGCACGTAGAAGGCCGCGCGGATGCCTTCTTCCTGATTTAGCTTGACCTCTGAAGCAGGCAGCTTCGATTTGCGGTGCGATCGATTAGCTAGCTTCTTCTGGCGCTCCTTCGCCTTTTCTTTTTCACTTTCCTTCAGGGCCTTAAAAGCGCGCTTCTGCGGCGAGAAAAGTAATTCCGGCAGGTGGTCATCCCGCAGCGTGGTGTATCCAAAGAAAATAATGAGCGCGGTTATCGCCAGCACCAGCGCGTCGACGAAGCGTCTCAGGCGCTTCCAGCGGGCACGTTGCGGATCGTAAAAGACGGGTTCGGCCATGGATGGCTAATCGCTTATCGTATGCTGCGCGCGGCAGACGGTCAATTCTCGGCGGGACAGGGTAAACATCCTTACTCAGTAAGATGCACTTTCCCAGATTAAAGATTACTCAAGATGACTTCCCCAAGATGATCTTCGAAGATGGCGCCAAACGCGCTATATTTTAGCGTGCTCGAACTGGTGCGGAAGAATGTTCGTTTCTTTCTAGTGGCGAGTCTGGCGGCGCTGGCGCTGCGGCTGCTCTTCGTGTTTCGCTTTCCAGCCGTAGTGGATGATTCGCGGCTTTATGCCGATATCGCCCGGAACTGGCTACAGCACGGGATCTACGGCATTTCGAACTCCGGCCAGATTATGCCGACATTCTCACGCCTGCCGGGTTATCCGGGATTTCTGGCAGCGGTCTTCGCCATCTTCGGACCGAACAATTTCCGCGCGGTTCTGCTGATTCAGGTTCTGTTCGATCTCGGCACCTGCTTCATCGTCGCGGATATCGCGCGCAGAATGTTCTCCGAGCGCGCTTCGAAGGCAGCGTTTCTTCTTGCCGCTCTCTGTCCCTTCCTGGCGAATTACGCAGGAGCGGCTCTCACCGAGACGCTGGAGATTTTCTTCACAGCGTTAGCGTTGGATCTAGCGGTGTGCGGATCGGATTTTTTTCGCAAAGAAATTGAGCCGCTTTCGGCATGGCGAACATGGCTCACATGTGGCCTTTCCATCGGCGCCTGCATTCTTTTACGGCCGGATGGCGGCATTCTGTTCGCTGCCATTGGCGGATATTTGTTTTTTCTTTTGCTGCGGCGCATCTTTGCGAGGCGGACATCACGCCCTGCCTGTCCGCAGCGGCTCAGTCCTGTGTTTCGCGCGGGAATAATTCTGACCGTTGCAACCTTCGCTCCTCTGGTCCCATGGACCCTGCGCAACCTCCACACTATGCACCGCTTCCAGCCGCTCGCGCCTCGCTACGCCAACGACGCCGATGAGAACGTAGTGCCGGGATTCAACCGCTGGACGAAGACTTGGATGGCCGAATACACCTCCGTGCAGGAAATCTATTGGAAACTTCCCGAGGAGACAATCGATCTCGCCCAACTGCCGGATCGCGCCTTCGATTCGCCCGAGCAGCGCCGACAGACTGAGCAACTCTTCGCCGAGTACAACCGGGATCATGACATCCTCGGAGATCTTGACTCGCGTTTCGCGGCGCTTGCCGCGACACGAATCCGCTCCGCCCCTTTGCGCTACTACGTCTGGCTTCCAACTTTGCGCATCGCTGACATGTGGCTGCGTCCGCGAATCGAGCTGCTGCCCTCTGATCCCCGCTGGTGGGAGTTCAATGATGAAGTTGTGTGGCTGACAGTGAGTATCGCCTTCGGAATTATCAACCTCGCCTATGTCCTGGCCGCCGCTGCAGGGCTGCTGCGATCGCGCGAAGTTGCCGGCATTGGATTATTCCTTTTATTCGTTCTGCTGCGGTCCCTGTTCCTCGGAAGCATCGAGAACCCGGAGCCACGCTACACGCTGGAATGCTATCCC
>Ga0302326_10000091_pt1 | contig 227795 bp, 189 predicted proteins | sample Palsa_T0_3_FD_202264 | JGI IMG/M metagenome (GOLD analysis project Ga0302326, IMG submission 202264) | Peat permafrost microbial communities from Stordalen Mire near Abisko, Sweden - Palsa_T0_3 | ecosystem: Environmental > Terrestrial > Soil > Palsa > Peat permafrost | place: Sweden: Abisko... | reverse complement strand
CATCCCGAACGTTTCGTGCGCGGCCTACCTGAACCACCCACGATCGCGCGGGCTATCTTCATCAACCCGCCGGAAGCGGCATAGCATTATCCGACAAGCTCGGCATCAAACCCATTGACACGCTCCGCCGGGGGGCTTGCGGCAAGCCCCCGGCCCTACCGCATAATGACCGGACGACGTATCCGTCGTGAGGCAATGCAACAAAACACGTAAGGAGAGTAGTTCGTATGTCAGGTGCCGCCGGCATCTTTTCCCAGTCGTTCCTGCATGGTACCAAAGCTGATCTGAAACTCGGCGACTTGATCGTCATTGGCCACCGATCCAACTTCACCGAGGCCGGGGCGCTGTCATGGGCATATTTTTCCGCTACGATCGATGCCGCGATCTGGGGGGCCGAACTTGCCAAAGGCAGTGGGCGGCAACGCATCTATGTCGTGGAACCGACTGGTCCCATAGAAGACGATCCAAACCTTACGGATAAAAAGTTTCCCGGGAATCCGACCTTATCATATCGCTCGCGCGAGCCGCTTCGGATTATTGCCGAAGTAACGATCTGGCAAGGGCACTCGCCCGAACAGGTGCAACGGATGAAGCAGGGTCTCGCCCGGTTAAACGCGGACGGCGCGGCCCATATTATCGATTAATACGCTCATCGAGGCCGGAATTCGTACCGCTAATGCAGCGCAAGTCCACCGGCTGCGCGACGACGGGTAGCCGCGTCGACAACGTGTTTTTTAACCCCCACCTCATTACACGCGGCATCGCCACGGCGCACACTCCAAGGTAGCGCCGGAGCGGAGGTATCCCCTTGCATGTTCGCACTCTCGCCTGGGCGATGTGGATCGCACTGTTCGCCGTGTGCGGTTGCGGCGGGGGCAGCCCTGCGCCGGGCCCAACTGCGATATCATCAAGTCCCGTAGCTTCGCCGACCCCTACGCCCTCGCCGGCCCACGCCGTCTCGCCGAGCCCCGTGCCCACGGTCTCGCCGAGCCCCGTGCCCACGCTCTCGCCGACGCCCGCGCATTCGGCGTCGGCGACCCCGGCGATTCAACACGTTGTGATCGTCTTTCAAGAAAATCGAACGCCCGACAATCTCTTTCAGGGCGTAGCGGGAGCGGATATCGCAACCTCGGGTCTGGATTCGAACGGCAACACGATCCCGCTCCAGCCGATCCCGCTTGCGAACACCTACGATATCAGCCACGCCCACAGCGCGTTTCTGGATCTGTACGACGGCGGCAAGATGGACGGCGCAAACAAGGAACCTACGTCGTGCGGAGCGCGCTGCCCCTACACGAATCCTCAGTACGGCTACGTTCCCTCAAGCGATAACGGCCCGTACGTAACGATGGCAACGCAGTACACCTTCGCCGACCGCATGTTTCAAACCAACGAAGGTCCGAGCTACCCGGCCCACCAGTTTATTTTCTCCGGCACGTCGGAACCGAGTGCGGGCAGCGATCTGCTCGTGTCGGAAAATCCGGATCATTCGCGCTCGCCCGGCTGTTTATCGTCGGAGCGTGCCAAGGTGGAGGTCATCGATCCCGCAGGCGCTGAGGATCAAACCGTGGTCTCGTGCTTCGATCATCAGACGCTCGCCGACGTGCTCGATGCGAAAGGCGTGAGCTGGCGCTACTATGCCGCCGGAACAACCGGGATCTGGGTCGCACCCAATTCGATCGCGCACATCCAGGCGGGCCCCGATTGGGCGAACGTCATCTCGCCGCAAAGCCAAGTCTTGAACGACATCAGCAGCGGTAATCTCGCGCAGGTCTCGTGGGTAACGCCGACCGCCGCGGAATCCGACCACGCGAAGGCCAATAATGGGACCGGTCCCGCTTGGGTGTCCTCCATCGTCAACGCGATCGGGCAAAGCCCGTACTGGAACGACACGGTAATCTTCGTAACGTGGGACGATTGGGGCGGCTGGTACGATCACGTCCCGCCGCAAATCTTCGGATCCTACGAACTCGGAGCTCGGGTACCGTTGATCGTCATCTCGCCCTACGCTAAGCGGGGCTACGTTTCGCACGTGCAGCACGAGTTCGGCAGCATCCTGAAGTTCACCGAAGAAACGTTCGGCACCGCGAGCATCGGATTCAGCGACGTGCGTGCCGACGACCTCTCGGATTGTTTCAACTTTCAAGCGGCCCCGCAGCCGTTTCGCAAAATCCGGGCGCCCTACTCCGCGAGCTACTTCCTTTCGCTCCCGCCGGATACGCGCAACCCGGATACAGATTTTTAACTACAGCAAGCGCTGCTGCAGATCGGCCGGCTGCGCTAATTGGAGGTGCTCGTAGGCGGGCGGCGTGACTTTGCGGCCCGTTGCCGTGCGCACGACGAACCCGATCTTGAGCAGAAACGGCTCGACCACGTCTTCGAGCGTATCGGTATCTTCGGTGAGCGTGGCGGCGATCGCGCCGATGCCGGCCGGCCCACCGCGGTACTGCTCGGCGATCGTGCGCAGGAAGGCGCGGTCTAGTTTATCGAGACCGCGTGCGTCGACGCCTTCGCGCCGCAGCGCTTCATCGGCCACCGCTTCGTCGATCGTTCCGCCGGCCCGGACTTCGGCATAATCGCGCACCCGCCGCAGCAGCCGGTTGGCGATGCGAGGCGTTCCGCGCGAACGGCGCGCGATCGTCGCCGCTCCCGCTTCATCGATCGGAATGCCGAGCACGCCCGCGCTGCGGGTGACGATGCGCTCGAGTTCGGCATCCGTATAGTAGTCGAGGTGATAGATGAGGCCGAACCGCTCGCGCAACGGCGCCGAGAGCATGCCGGCGCGCGTCGTGGCGCCCACGAGCGTAAAGCGTTCCACCGGAATCTTGTAGGTCTTCGCGTACACGCCGCTATCCATCACGATATCGACGCGGAAATCTTCCATTGCCGGATAGAGAAATTCTTCGACGACGGCTCCCAAGCGATGCATCTCGTCGATAAACAGTACGTCGCCGCCTTGCAGTGACGTCAGGATACCGACCAAATCCTTGGGCTTGTCGAGCGTAGGGCCCGACGTCGGACGTAAAGCAGCCCCCATATCCCGCGCGATGAGCGCCGCAAGGGTAGTCTTGCCGAGACCCGGCGGCCCATAGAGTAATACGTGCTCGAGCGGTTCGCCGCGTCGTTTCGCGGCATCGATTGCGATCTTGAGATTCTCGACCACGGCCGACTGGCCCACGTAATCGTCGAACGAACGAGGCCGGAGCGACGCGCCGATGAAGGCCTCTTCGATCGCTTCTTCCGGCGTCTCGTGCGGAGCTACGACCCGCTCGGAATCGCCCGGTCCGAGGACGATCTTGCGTTTGCGCTCGCTCACGATGCCTCCGCTCGGCGGTTCTTGACGCGATAGACTTCGGCGAGCAGCGCTTCGGCATCGCGAATGTGCGGTGAGGCCGCGAGCGTTTCGGAGATCATCGTTTCGGCTTCGGGACGTTTGTACTCGAGCTGCAGGAGCACGAGCATCGCTTCCTCCGCAAAATCGGGAATCGTGACCACTTTACGCGGCTCCGCATCCTGAATCAGTAAGAACCGCGTCACCTTGCCTTGCAGCTTGGCGACGATGTCGCGCGCTTTCTGCTGGCCGATGCCGGGCAGTTTCACGAGAAACGCATAGTCACCCGAATCGATCGCCTTTGCGATGCGCGCCATCGGCAGGGAGAACGCGCGCGCGGCCGTTTTCGGGCCGATGCTGGCGACCGAAATCAACGCTTCGAAGAAATCGCGCTCGATCGTATTCGTGAAACCGAAAAAGGTGAAGCGTCCGCTGTTGCCTTCGAGATTGAAGGTGGGATGGATCTCGAGCGTGACCCGTTCGCCCAGAGTGACCGGCAGCTTCTCGGCGACGCACGGCGGAAGGACGACTTCGTAAGCCAGGCCGCCGACGTCCAGGAGCACCGTCGCCTCGCTGCGTTCGACGATCGCACCGGAGATGCGAGAGAACATCTACGCGATGCCGAGGTGCGCGAGTTGGACTTGCGTCTGTTCGATGTTCGCGAAGGCGAGGGCGAGCGCGAGAGCGTCGGAAACGTCGTCGGGTTCCGGCGTCGTGCGGAGTTCTAAGGCGAGCATCACCATGCGTTTGACTTGTTCCTTGCGCGCGGCGCCCGAGCCCGTGAGGACGCGTTTGACCTGCGAATGCACCAGGTGCCGGACGCGCACGCCCGATGCGTGGGCGGCGAGACAAATCACCCCGCGCGCGTGTCCCATGAGCACGGCGGTCGTGGGATTCTTGTACGCGGTCCACAGCTCTTCGACGACCATGACCTCCGGTGAGATCGCCGCGATGACCGCGCAGAGTTCTTCGTGCAGGTCGCCCAACCGCTGTTCGAGCGGAGCGCGCACGGCGGGAGTGATGATGCCCGCCTCTATCAGTCGCGCGCGCCCGGGCGTCCACTCGATCGCACCGTAGCCCGTGGTGCGCAAGCCCGGATCGATGCCCAGAATCCGCACTACGGCGACTCCAATGACGTACCGTTGATGTAGAGCGTCACCGTTTCGCCCGGATGCAGGGACGTGCCCGCGGCGGGTTCCGTACGCCAGACCGTGCCGTCGGCGCCCTCCTGCACGTAGGCGCGGTTTCCAATTTTGTAGCCCGAATCGAGCAGCAGAGTAGCGGCCTCGGCCGCGGGTTTGCCGGCGACGTCGGGAATGGTTCCGGGCACGGCGACGTCGAGCGTCACGGCCGAGCCTTTTTTGAGCGATGCCGCACTTTCCGGATCTTGCTTGACGACCGTCCCTGCGGCTTGGCTTGCATCGACGAGATATTCGACGTTGACCTGCAAGCCCGCGCCGGTGAGCGTTTGCGTCGCTTCATCTGCGAGGCGCCCCTCCACGTTAGGCACCGAAATTTGCGGCGGACCAGTGCTCACCACGACGGAAACCGTCGAGCCGGGATCGAGCGCGATGCCCGGCAGCGGATTTTGCGAGGTCACGACGTCGGCCGGAATATCGTCGCTCGGATCGCGTTCGGAAACGACCAGTTTGAGTTGGCGTTCCGCAACGGCCGATTGCGCATCCGCAAGCGTTTGCGACACGATCTCGGGAACGTACACGGGCTTCTGGCCCTGTGAGACCGTGAGGGCTACCGTCGAATGAATCGGCACGATCGCTCCGGGTGCGGGCCGCTCGGAAAGCACGGTGCCGCGCGGCGATTTATCGTAGACTTCGGCGATCTTGGGCGAGAGCTTCGAATTGCGCAGATAGCGCTGGGCATCGTCGGAAGAATATTGCCGCACGTCGATGAGCGAGACCGTCGGCAAGCCGCTGCTCACGAACAGCTGCACGACCACTTGCGAGGAGAGGTCCGAAGTAGGGGCGGGGTCTTGGCGCACCACGCGGTTTTCGGAGACCGCTTCGCTTGGGACCGGGTTGACGTTCCAGCGAAGACCGAGCGTATCGAGCTTCTTCTCGGCTTCATCTGCGGTGTTGCCGACGAGATTGCCGAGCACGACCGTCGCCGGGCGGCCGAACATGCCGCCCGGGCGATCCGTGAAAAAGTAGCCGGTTGCAACCGCAATCGCAAGCACGATGAGCGAGGCGAGGTAGAAAAACATCCGTCCGAAGGCGGGGCGCCGCTCTTCTTCGTCAGGTGCCTCGAGAACGCTCGCGTGCGAGCGGTCCGGGAGGCGCGCAGGCCGCGGCTTAGGGTTGGGAATCGTACGCGGAACGGAACCGGCGCGCGCCGCCGCATCGCCGCTCGCCGCATCGAACGCCTGCGCGACGTTGGGCCGTTCGCGCGCTTCGCGAAGTGCCTTTGCGACTTCGACCGCGGATTGAAAGCGATCGCGCGGATCTTTTTGCAAGAGCTTGCGAACGATTGCGGCAAGGGCCGGGCTGATCGATATATCTTCGGCGTCGACTGCGGGAATCGGGCTCGTGACGTGCTTGAGCGCGATCGTAACCGGCGAATCGCCCGTGTAGGGAAGCTTGCCGCTGAGCATCTGATAGAGCACGACGCCCAGACTGTAGAGGTCGCTCGTATCGCGCATCTCGAGCCCTTGCGCTTGTTCGGGCGAAATGTAATAGACGCTGCCCATCACCATGCCGGGCTGCGTCATCGCCATCGTTTGCGTCGTCACCGCGCGCGCGATGCCGAAATCGGAGAGCTTCACGACATCGTCTTTGGTCACCAGAATGTTCGCGGGCTTCACGTCGCGGTGCAGCAGGCCTTGACGATGTGCGTAGGCGAGGCCGCTGCAAATCTGGGTCGCGAAATCGATCGCGACCGGTTCGGGTACGATCGAATCTTTTTCGATCATCTCGGCAAGCGTCGTGCCGTCGACGAGTTCCATGACGATGCAATACTGTTCGCCTTCGCGCCCGACATCGTAGATGTTGACGATGTTCGGGTGCGAGAGCTTGGCGGCGTGCTGCGCTTCCGTATAGAAACGCTGCACGAAATCGTCGTCGGCGGCGAGCTGCTCGCGCAGTACCTTGATCGCGACGCGACGCCGCAGAACGGTATCGACGCCCGCGTAGACGATCGCCATGCCGCCCTGGCCGATACGCCCTTCGAGCCGATAGCGCTCCGAGAGGTCGCGTTCGATCATGCTAACTGTGCTCGTGGGCGAGCGCTGCCGCGATGACTCGGCGTGCGATCGGCGCCGCGACGGCGCCCCCATAGCCGGCATTTTCTACGACGATCGCCACCGCGACGCGGGGCGCTTCGGCCGGCGCGAACGCTACAAACCATGCATGCGATGTTCCCGCCGGATTGGTCGCGGTCCCGGTTTTGCCCGCAACTTGGACGCCCGGGAGAGAAGCGGCAGTGCCGGTTCCACGCTGCACGGTCGCAATCATCATCTCCCGAAGCTGGCCGGCTACGTCGGACGAGATCGGCGTTGCGATCGTACCGGGACCGGTCGTATCCTCGCCGCCCGCATAGCGTACTGAACGCACGAGGTAGGGGCGTGGTTCCGCCCCGCCCGATGCCACCGTCGCGCCGACCAGCGCCATGCGCATCGGCGTGACCAAGAGATTGGCTTGCCCGAAGCCCAACTGCGCGAGCACGCCGGGCGACATCGTCGCGGGGGGCGGCAAACGATCGGTCGAGGTCTCCAGCGTAAAGTCGACCGGTTCGCCGAGTTTCCACTGCGAAGCGGCATCGTACCAGCGGCCGGGCCCGAGGTCGAGGGCAATCTGGGCGAAATCGACGTTGCTCGAAAGGGCGAAGGCGCCGGAGAGGTTTTGCGTTCCCGTAGCTTCGCCCTCATCGTCGTGCACGAGAAAGTTTCCAACTTTAAAGAAGCCCGGATCTTCGAAGGTCGAGTCCATGGTCACCGTGCCGGCCGCGAGCGCGGCTGCCGCCGTGAATATTTTGAAGGTCGAGCCGGGCGGGTAGAGGCCGTCGAGCGCGCGATCCAGGAGCGGACTCCTTCGGTCCGCGGAGAGCTGCGCAAAGGACGTATCGATCGAAGCGGGATCGAAGCTGGGCACGGAGGCAATCGCGAGCACTTCGCCGGTGCGCGGATCGAGCGCGATGCCGGCCGCACGCGGATAGGCCTGCAAGGCCTCATAGAGTTCCGTTTGCACGGCCGGATCGATCGTCGTTACGACCGTCGCGCCGGGAATCGCGAGCGGAGCTTTGCGGCCTTCGATCAGTTGCGCGATCTCGCGAAACGGATCGTTGGAAACGGGATGGGCCGAAAGTTCGCGATCGAAGGCCGCTTCGAGCCCCGAGGTTCCGTAGCGATCCGAGGCGTAGCCGACCGCGTGCGCGAGGATCGGGCCGTACGGATATTCGCGTCCGCTCGGACCGGAAAGTGCGAGTACCGTTCCATCGCGCGCCACGATGCGCCCGCGATATTGCGACAAGAGCCGCGTGCGCGGATTGTGTGCGTCGAGCGAAATGCGCGGGCCGGCGATCACCTGAACGTAGAACTGACGCGCGAAGAGCACGATGTAGGCCGCAACGAACAGGCTGATGAGGCGCCCGATCGCGCCGTTGACGTTCAGTTCGCGGCCGCCGCCGGGGACCGTTCGCGCAGCAGCGTGAGACCTTCTTGGGTCCGCACCGCTAGGTACGCGCCGTCCTTGGCATCACCGATCGCCGTGTTGACGAGCACGCGCATGCGATCTTCGGGAAGACCCGCAACGGCCAGCACGACATCGACATCGAGATCTGCGAGGAGACCCGGCGCCACGTACGCCGCCGGCGGCAGCGTATCGAAGAAACGCTCCTCGTAGGGATGATCGCGCCACGGTCCGCGCTTGCCGAACACCGTCGCGTGAAAATCCCACGCGCACAATTGTCGCTCGTTCCATACGAAGTGCCCGCGCACGCACATGCGACGGCAGACGGCACATTGGGTGAGCGGCTCGAGCGGATGTTCGATGCCGTCGAGGACGTCCTCGGGAACGTCCTCCGGATTGACCAGCAGCGATTCCATCAATTGCTCGGGCACTTCGGCGTGCCATCCGACGCGCAGCAGCATCTCGAGATCGCGCAACGGCGTGACGAACGCGCGCTCGTCTTCGGCGGGAAACGTTTGATCGACCCAGCCGCCGATGTTATCGGCAGCGATGCTGACCCGCTGCCAGCCCTCACCGAAGGCCACGCCCACCGGCGTCCAGGCGATCGGGACGAGCCACGCGGTGACCTGGCCTTTCTCGGGCTTCAGCGACGATACGAAGGCGAGGGTGCTGCCGTTGCCGCCGAGCACGTAGACACGGCCGTCCCGGGGAGACGGCGTTTTCGACTGGGGTCGTTCCATACGAATGCGCTCTTTAGGGGTAGCCCGGCGGCCTGCCTCCGGCGGGACCAACGGTACCGTTCGAGGGGTCTAGTCGCGGCGTATCTGGGAACATCTCCAGCATGGGTTTGATAGTATTTCCGAGCCTGGGCGCCCGCTGCCGCTGGATGCTGCTCGCGGCGGCCGTAGCGATTTGCGGCGTGTCGGCGAGCAAAGCCGGCGCAAGTCCGATTCTTTGCGAGGTCCCGACGGGGACACAGGTGCACTTTCATCTGCTGGCGCCCGTGTCGTCGAACGAAAGTACGAGCGGCCAAAGCTTCGGCTTCGTGTTGCTCCAGCCGATCACGACCGACGCCTGCGTGATCCCCGTCGAGGGCTCCAAGGGTTCGGGAACGATCGTTTTGGCCGGCAAAGCCGGAATTCATGGGCACGAGGGCGATCTGACCTTAACGCTCGATACGATCGCTACGCCCGACGGACGGCTGCTCACTTTCGACGATCAGGTCCTCGAAATCAACGGCGGCAACCACAAAGTCGAAGCCGGTGCGCTCAACCTCGTGCCCGATGTCGGCATCGCTGCGAATTTCATCCACGGCAAGGATGTGAAGGTCGATCCGGGCACGCCGATCCAAACGACGCTGCTGCGTCCGGCGATCGTGAGAAATGCTCCGCCTCAAACGCCGGCTCCGGTTCCGGCCGCGCGACCCAGCGGCGGTTAGTCGGCGCCGCACCACGGGTATAAGGGTCAGACGGCGACACCGCGCCGCTCTAAGGAGCACTATGGGAAACCAAACGCAAGACGACAGCGTCGGTAGCGCGCAACCTGCCCCGAGTGAAGACCAGTTGGGCGAGGACACGTTTGGCGACGAGAAGGCCGACAATCACGAGTACGCAAAAATCGTCGACTATCCGGAGCATTCCGACGACATCAACGCCGACATTTCTTCCGGCGACGAACGCACGACCGGCGCGGACCGCTAGCTACGACTGTTCGCTGGCGAAGACGACGCTGCGATAGTCTTGCAGCGAGCGCGGCGGACCCGCGGTCGATCCCAGGGCATTCGCGAGCGCTCGCGCCGTATCGAGACTCGTGAGGCATGCGACGCTCGATTCGACGGCCGCGCGCCGGATGCGATACCCGTCGTTTTGATCGCGCGGGCTGCCCGCGTTGATGACGAGATCGACGGAGCGCGAGACGATGAGATCGAGCACGTTCGGCGATCCGTCGGCAATTTTGTTGACGGGTTCCGAAGCGATGCCGTTCGCGGCAAGCAGCGCGTGCGTACCGCGCGTCGCGATCAGCTTGTAGCCGAGGCCGGCGTACTCACGCAGAATCGGCACGGCCTCGGCTTTGTCTTCGTCCGAAATTGAAACCAGAATACGACTTCCGCGGCTGCCATCCGCAGCGGGCGCCGGCACGCGGATGCCGGCCGCAACGAACCCTTTGCGCAGCGCGCCCGCAAAAGTCGCGTCGATGCCGAGCACTTCGCCCGTCGATTTCATTTCAGGGCCGAGGATCGTCTCGACGCCGCGCATCTTCGCAAACGAGAACACCGGAACTTTGACGACCACAAATGGTGCGTCGGGCAGGAGCCCCGTTCCGTAGGGCATATCCGCGAGCATCTCGCCGAGTGCGACGCGGGTCGCGGCGGCCACCAGATTGATGCCGGTCGCTTTCGAGATGATCGGCACCGTGCGGCTGGCACGCGGATTGGCCTCGATGATATACAGTTCGCCGCCGTGGATGACGAATTGGATGTTGATGAGCCCGCGCGTCTGCAGCTCGTGCGCGATCGAGCGGGTGACTTCGAAGATGCGCTGCTGCATCGCCGCATCGATCGTCTGCGGCGGATAGACCGAGATGGAATCGCCCGAATGGATGCCCGCGCGTTCGACGTGCTCGAAGATGCCCGGGATCAAAATATCGGTGCCGTCGTAGACGGCATCGACTTCCACTTCGAGCCCGCGCAAGTACTTATCGACCAGCAGCGGCGCGCCCGCCGTGATCGGGGGCGCCGTCTCGACGTAGCTTGCGAGCTGGCCTTCGTTATACACGATCTCCATGCCGCGGCCGCCGAGCACATACGAGGGACGGACCAGCACCGGAAAGCCCAGTTCGCGCGCGATCGTGCGCGCTTGGCGGAATGAGGTCGCCGCACGGCCTTCAGGGCGCGCGACCCCGAGCCGCTGCAAGGCGGCCTCGAACTTCTCCCGATCTTCCGCCATATCGAGGCTGCGCTGATCGCTGCCGATGATGCGCACGCCGCGGCGCGAAAGTTCGCCCGCAAGATTGATCGCGGTCTGGCCGCCGAACGCGAGCATCACGCCCGTCGCCCCCGTCGCATCGTAGGCGGCCTGCACTTCGTCGGCGCCGGGCGGTTCGAAGACGAGCACGTCGGAGACGTCGAAATCCGTCGAGACCGTTTCCGGATTGTTGTTGACGACGACGGCAGCGCGCCCCGCTTCGCGCAGCGCCCACGCCGCGTGGACGCAGCTGTAATCGAACTCGATGCCCTGCCCGATGCGAATGGGACCGCTGCCCACCACGACGACCGCTTCACGCGTGGGCCGGCGCATCTCATCGCTTTCGAAGCGCGAGAGATAGTAGTAGGGCGAGCGCGCCGGAAACTCGGCCGCAGCGGTATCGACCATGCGAAAGGCGATCGAATCGGGCGTCGATTCCCGGTACGCGTTCGAAGCGGCGAGCCGTGCGATGCCCGCATGCGAGTATCCGAGTTCGCGCGCGCGACGCAGCGTCGCGCTATCGGGACCGGAACGCAGACGGTCTTCGAGTGCGACGAGTTCGGCGATCTCCCAAATCCAGAACGGGTCGATCGAGGAGAGCTTCGCGATCTCGTCGACGGCTCTGCCGCGGCGCAGCGACTCGGCGACGGCAAAGAGACGTTCGTGCGTGGGCGTGACGAGAACCGCTTCGAGCTGATCGTCGCTCCACAATTCTACCGCATTCCCGGTTAGCGTTTCGCGGCCGAGATCGAGGCCCCGCAGCGCTTTGATCAGCGCCGCGCCGAAGGTGCGGCCGATGCCCATCGCTTCGCCAGTCGATTTCATCTGCGTGCCGAGGCGCGTATCGGCGCGTGGAAACTTATCGAAGGGCCAGCGGGCGATTTTTACGATCACGTAATCGAGGGTGGGCTCGTAGGCGGCCTTCGTGACGCCCGTGATCGGATTCTCGATCTCGTCGAGCGTCATGCCGAGCGCGATTTTCGTCGAGATCTTCGCGATCGGATAGCCCGTGGCTTTGGAGGCGAGCGCCGAGCTGCGCGACACGCGCGGATTGACTTCGATGATGTTGTACTCGCTGCGCTCGGGATGCAGCGCGAACTGGATATTGCAGCCGCCCTGCACTTTGAGCGCGCGGATCACGTCGATGCTCGCAGTGCGCAGCATCTGATACTCTTTATCCGAGAGCGTCTGCGATGGTGCGACGACGATCGAATCGCCCGTGTGGACGCCGACGGCATCGATGTTCTCCATGTTGCAAACGATGATGCAGTTGTCGGCGCGGTCGCGCAGGACTTCGTATTCGATTTCTTTCCACCCGAGCAGGCTCGTCTCCACGAGTGCCTGGTGGATGAGCGAGGCTTCGAGCCCGATGCCGAGCGTTTCGCGCAGTTCGGCCTCATCGTGCACCACGCCGCCGCCCGTGCCCCCGAGCGTATACGCGGGGCGAATGACGAGCGGGTATCCCATCTCGATTCCGAAGGCGACGCCGGCTTCAACGTCGGTCACGATCGTGCTCGCCGGCACGGGCTGGCCGATGGCGAGCATCGCTTCCTTGAAACGCGCGCGATCTTCGGCCAGCACGATCGTTTCGATCGGCGTGCCCAAGAGTTCGAGACCGTATTTCTCGATCGCACCGCTCTCGGAAAGTTCCACTGCAAGATTCAGACCGGTCTGGCCGCCGAGCGAGGGCAGAAGCGCATCGGGGCGCTCGCGCTCGATGATCGCCTCGAGCGACGCAACCGTCAGCGGCTCGAGATAGACCGCGTCCGCAACCTCGGGATCGGTCATGATCGTCGCGGGGTTCGAGTTGACCAGGACGACGCGGTAGCCTTCTTCGCGCAGCGCCCGGCACGCCTGAACGCCTGCGTAATCAAACTCGGCGGCCTGTCCGATAACGATCGGACCCGAGCCTATCACGAGGACACTACGGCGGGGCACGACCTAGAAGTTACCAGCCAAACGACCCCGAAGCCTCCCGGCCGGAGCCGGGGTTCCGCCGCAGCGTCTTGAAACGACCGAGATGGTAACGCAAGCGGAACTCGAGCGAAACCCTCTCTTCGCCGTTCTCTCGCGCACGCAATTAGCGCGCGTCGCGGCCCGCGCGGCGGATATCCACGTGAACGCCGGGGAGTGGTTCGTGCACGAAGGCGACCCCGCGTATTTCTGGACGGTGCTCGAAGGCGAAGTCGAAGTCTTGCGCTCGGTTGCGGGCGAGCTCAGGCAGATGACGACCTTCGACCCCAACGAATACTTCGGCGAAGTTCCGCTCATGCTCGGCGCGTCGGCGCTGGGCGCCGTTCGAGCGCTCCGGCCCTCACGCCTCGCGCGCATCGATCCGAACGATTTTCATGCGATGATCAACGATTGTGCCGACGCCGGGGCCATCCTCGCGCAGACGCTGATCCGCCGCGTCAACGTGCTCAGCGAAGACTACGCCGCGCAGAACACCACGCAGGCCACGATCATCGGCGACCGCTACGATTTCCTCTGCCACGATCTGCGAGATTTTCTCGCGCGCAATCAGATCGTATTCGAGTGGCTCGATCCGGGCGACGAGGCGGACCTGCCCTACATTCCGCCGGCGGCTCGCAATGCGCCGACGTATCCGGTCGTGGCGTTTCCCGACGGCCGCATCGTGGTCGCGCCGAGCCTACGCATTCTCGCGCAGAACCTCAATCTTCAAACCGAGCCCAGCTCCGATTGCTACGACGTCATCATCATCGGCGGCGGCCCGGCCGGCTTGGCTGCAGCGGTGTACGGCGGTTCCGAGGGGCTGCACACGATGATGATCGAACGCGAAGCGCCCGGCGGCCAGGCCGGCACGTCGTCGCGGATCGAAAATTATTTAGGATTTCCGGGCGGCATTTCGGGCGGCGATCTCGCGAGTCGCGCGCTGCATCAAGCGAAGCGCTTCGGGACCGAACTCCTGGTGACGCGCTGCGTGACGGCAATCGAATGCGACGGCGACGACCACATCGTGCGCCTCGACCACGAGATCGCCGTTCGAGCGCGCGCGCTCGTGATCGCAACGGGCGTGGTTTGGCGCAAGCTCGAGAGCGACGGCGCGGACCGGTTGGTGGGCCGCGGCGTCTATTACGGCGCCGCCCGCACGGAAGCACTCGGCACGCGAGGCAAGGATATCTTTCTCATCGGCGGCGGCAATTCGGCCGGCCAAGCGGCGATGTTCTTTGCGAACTACGCCCGCAGCGTGACCCTGATGGTCCGGGGGACGTCGCTCGAAAAGAGCATGTCGTACTATTTGATCGAGCAGTTGCACTCCAAAGGCAACATTGCCGTGGAAACGCAAGCAACGATCTGCGCCATTCTCGGCGAATCGCACCTCGAGTCGATCAAGGTGTGCGACGAGCGAACGGGGGCCGTTACCGAGCGGCGCGCGGACGCCGTCTTCGCCTTCATCGGCGCGGACGCGGAGACGTCGTGGCTGCCGCCCTCCATCCAACGCGACGCGCGCGGCTACGTGCTGACGGGACGCGACGTAGCGGATTGGGCGCTGACTCGGCTACCCTACGCGCTCGAGACGAGCATTCCGGGCGTCTTTGCGGCGGGCGACGTGCGGAGCGCATCGATCAAGCGGGTCGCTTCCGGCGTGGGCGAGGGCAGCATGGTGATCGCGTTCATCCACGAGTACCTCGCGACGCTTGCGGCGCTTCCCGTGCCGCACACCTGACGAATTCTTGAATGGGGCGTGACGCGCCGGGGTACGTGACGCTCGTGGACGATTCGACGCTCGAAGCACAAGATGCCAAATCCGCCGGTCTGCGGTATACGGACGATCGGGCGCCCGGCATCCGGCGCCGGCGCCTGCGCGACACGTTCGCATATAGCGACGAGCGCGGAAAACGGCTCTCCGATCCCGCGGCGATCGCGCGCATCAAAGCCCTCGCAATCCCGCCGGCCTACGAAGACGTATGGATTTGCCCGTTGCCGAACGGGCACATCCAAGCGACGGGCCGCGATGCGCGCGGGCGCAAGCAATACCGGTATCACAAAAAGTGGCGCGAGGTGCGCGACGCCAACAAGTACGAGTCGACGATTGCCTTCGCCCTAGCACTGCCGGCACTGCGGGCCCGCATCGCGGCCGATCTCTCGCGCCAGGCGATGACGCGCGACCACGTGTTGGCGAGCGTTGTGCGCATGCTCGAGACGACGCTCGTCCGCATCGGCAACGAGTCCTACGCCCGCGATAACGACTCGTACGGATTGACGACGCTGCGGGCCCGCCACGTGCGGATCGAGGGAGAGAAGCGCATCCGCCTGCGCTTTCGCGGCAAGAGCGGCGTGGAGCATTCGGTGACGATCGAAGATCGCCGGCTTGCGAAAACCGTGAAGCGCTGCCGCGACCTGCCGGGTGAGGCGCTCTTCTGCTTCATCGACGAGCAGGGCGAAACGCAGCCGATCGCGTCGGACGACGTCAACGAGTACATTCGGTCCGCACTGGGCGACGAATTTTCGGCGAAGAACTTTCGCACGTGGAACGCGACCGTGCTGTGCGCGCTCGCGCTCGGAGAGATCGGGCCCGCCGCTACGCAAACTGAGGCGAAGGCGAACCTCAAGCTCGCGATCGCGCAAACCGCGAAACGCCTTGGGAACACGGCGGCCGTGTGCCGTAACGCGTACATCCATCCCCTCGTCGTCGAAACCTATCTCGATAGTTTATCGCTCGAGTTGCCTGGCGCCCGCGGGAGGACGAAACCGAACGGGCTCCACGCGGACGAACGCCGGGTACTGCGCTTCTTGCAAGCCGCCAAGCGTATCGATGCGAGCGCGGCGCGTCTGGCTCTGTTAAAGAAGTCGGTACGCAGGGCGAAGCGCAAGAAGGTCGCTGCGTAAGGGCGCGCTACAGGATAGTCACTCCGGCTCACTGAAGCGCGCGGCCTGAGATGAAGCGCTTCGCGGTTCTTGCGTTGCTCGCACTCTCCGCGTGTTCGAGCGGCGCGACGATGGGCGGCGTGGTTGCGCCGCACTATCAGAGCGGTACGCTTGCGATGACGTTCGCAAGAGCGAACCAGAGTGCGCGCACGCGCCGCGACTTTCTCTCACCTTCGACGGCATCGATTTCGGTTGCGATTACGGGCGTCGCAACACCGGTGATTGCAGACGTCGCGAGCGGTTCGCCGAATTGTACGGCGACCGCCGCCGGCCGCACGTGTACCGTGGCCATCAGTGCCGCACCCGTTGGAACCGACACGTTCAACGTAACCCTCTACGACGGTCCGAACGCAACCGGAAACAAGCTCGGCACGGGTTCCGCGACCCAGGCGGTGGTTGCGGGGTCCCCGTTCTCGGTCGCCATCGTCGCGGCGGGCATCGCAAGCTCCCTGGGCCTCTCGGCCGCGCGAACGTCGTTCACGCCGGGCACGGCCGCAACGACGGCGTTAACGCTAACCGTCAAAGATGCCGACGGCAACACGATCGCCGGCACCTACGCCGCGCCGATCACCTTGACCGACAGCGATACAACGGGCGCGTTCACCGTGTCGCCAACCTCCGTCGCATCCTCGAGCCAAGCGATCGTGCTTTCGTATAACGGATCGGCGGGGGTTACAACGGCAACGATCTCGGCTAGCGCAACGGGCGTGCAAGCCGTAAACGTCAGGCCGCTTTTGCTGCTCGTGAGCGGCATCTTCGAGTTCGCTTTGCCGGCCGGAACGTCGCCCGGGTTTTTGACGCTGGGACCCGATAAGAATCTCTGGTTCGGAACGGCCACGGGCCTCGCGCGGTTCGCGCAGACTACCGGCACGTTCACGCCGTTCTCCGTTCCCTCGGGCGCCGGCGCCGGGGTGAGCCGCCTCACGGACGGCCCCGACGGGAACCTTTACATAACGGAGTTCGGGAACGGCAACATCGCGTCGGTCACGACCGCCGGCGTCGTCACCGAATACACGGCGCCGACCACGTTCAGTCAGAATACCGGAATCGCGACCGGTCCCGATGGAAACATCTGGTTCTCCGAAGCGCACGGCGGAAACATCGGCCGCTTCACGCTGCCTGGAGGGGTCTTTACCGAGTTTCCGATTCCGACGGCGGATAGCAATCCGCTCGGAATCGTAGCAGGGCCCGACGGCGCGCTCTGGTTCACCGAATACTACACGGCAAAGATCGGACGAATAACGACCGCAGGCGCGTTCACCGAATATCCCCTTAGCGCAAGCGCCGGACCGGACATGATCGTCGTCGGCCCCGACAACAATCTGTGGTTAACGGAAGCCACCGCCGGAAAGATCGGCCGCATTACGACCGCGGGCGTGGTCACGGAATTTGCAATCCCATCCGGCTCGGCGAGCAGCCCCGTTCAAATCGCCGCAGGTCCCGACGGCAACCTGTGGTTCGCGGAGTTTGGGTCGAACAACATCGGACGCAGCAGCGTGACCGGTACGATTACGGAGTATCTCCTGCCGACTGCGGGCAGCGAACCCAACGGCATCGTCGCGGGCCCGGACGGCTACATGTACTTTACCGAGGTTGCGACGAGCAAGATCGGCCGAATTAGCCCGGCGGCTCCCTAATTCAAGGGCTTGACGGTAACGTCGCGGTTGTTCTATAGTTAACCATATGGTTGAGTATCCCAATCCAGCGCTCGACCGGACCTTTTCGGCTCTGGCGGATCCTACGCGAAGAGCCATCGTCGCCCGGCTCCTGGGCGGCAGCCTTTCGATCAGTGCGCTGGCGGAGCCGTTCCTGATCTCGTTACAAGCCGTTATGAAGCATCTCGACGTGCTCGCCCAAGCCGGGCTCGTCACTCGCACCAAGACGGGACGCAGCGTCGCCGTCAGCCTCGCGAACGAACCGATCGATGAAGCCGCCGAGTGGCTCGGCCAGCACCAACGCGCGTGGAACGAGCGTTTCGATCGCCTAGATACCTATCTGCAACGCATTCAACAGGGAGAATCCGATGACGACGAATTCTGAAACCGCTGCCGGTTCCGCCGAATTCACGATGACGCGCGTTTTCAACGCGCCGCGCGATCTGGTATGGAAGGCATGGACGGATCCCGCCCATGCAAAGCACTGGTGGGGCCCGATCGGCTTCACGACGACGGTTTATGAATCGGACCTGCGCCCCGGCGGCGCGATTGTCAGGCATATGCGCGCACCGGATGGCACCATCGTCCGGAGTATGGGCACCTACGAAGAGGTCGTTGCGGCGGAGCGCCTCGTGTCATCCGGACAGCTGGAAAGGCCGGGCGAACCCGCTTTTGAAATTCGGACGACCGTCCTGTTCCAAGAGCACGATGAAAAGACGACCGTCACGCTGCATCAGGCGTATTCGAAGATGACGGCGGCCGCCGCCGCCGGAGCAGCCGAAGGCGCGCGCAACGGATGGTCGCATTCGCTCGACCGTTTCGAAGCCTACCTCGAATCGGAATCGCTCTTGGGGCGGAAAGACTAGCACCATGACGACCAATCCTGAAGCAGCCCAAGGCTCCGTAGAACTGACGATGACACGCGTTTTCAACGCGCCGCGCAATCTCGTATGGACCGTGTGGACGGAGCCGGCGCACGCAATGCAATGGTGGGGGCCGCACGGCTTCACAACGCCGGTCTACGAAGCGGACCTGCGTCCTGGGGGCGCGCTCGTCGTGCACATGCGCGCGCCCGACGGTACCATCTTCCCGAGCACGGGGACCTTTGAGGAAGTCGTTCCGCCGGAACGCCTCGTGATGTTCGGAGAAGTCGAGATTGCCGGGGAGCCGGCCTTCGAAGCGCGCACCAGCGTCACGTTCGAAGAGCACGATGGGAAGACGACCGTCACCGTTCATCAGGCGTATTCGAAGCTGACGGCTGCCGGAGCCGGCGCCGTGGCAGGGGCACGAGAGGGATGGTCGCAGCAGCTCGACCGCCTCGAAGCGTACCTGAGCGCGCAGTCCGCCTAACGACCGCGATCGCGGGCTATTGCGGCGCAAACGTCAGCAGATTGTACGGCTGCGCCGCATTGCCCGTGCCGATAACGGTGAAGAGATTCCCGTTGGGACCGCTTGCAATCGAATCGCCGCTATCGCCGTTGCCGCCCGCGCTATAGAGCGCGATTGCGCCCGCGGTATTGACTTTGCCGACCGCGAGCGAGGCGGAGAAATACATGTTTCCATCGACTCCGGTCGCGAGCCCGCGGGCATCGGTGCCGCCGTTCGGAAGCGGATATTCGGTTACGGTACCGCTCGTCGTGATGCGGCCGATCAGCGTGCGATCGCTAAACCAGAGCGCGCCGTCGGGTCCGACCGTGATCCCTTCGGGAATCGCGCCCGAATGTAATGGAAATTCCGTAATCGCGCCCGCCGTCGTGATGCGGCCGATCACGCCGCTCGATAATTCCGTGAACCACAGCGCGCCGTCGGGCCCGCTGACGATTTGACACGCATACGAATCGCAGCCGTCAGGATGGGGCAGCGGATAAACGTTCGGTGCCGCTCCCGAGAGGGGAAAGCGCGCGATTGCGTTCGCGCCGTCGGCAAAGAGCACGACCCAGAGCGCGCCGTCGGGACCTTGCGTCAGAAAGCCGGGAGCCTGGCATGACGGCATGCTATACAAGACGCTAATCGCTTGCGCGCTCGTTACTTTGAAGACCGTGCAGAAGCCATTGGTCGCGTACAAATTCCCGTCGCTAGCACCGGTAATGCCGATGGCGCCGGCATCGCCATCCGTGGGATCCGGCGGAAAGGCTGCTTCCGTGATCGGCCCGATCGCCGTCGACGCATCCCGGCTGCGTCGGCCGCCGCCCGTGTTCGGCACCGGCAAGTCGATGCGGCCGATGCCGACCGTCGTGACGCCGTAGGTCGCGTACCATTCGTTGCCGTCGGGTCCCGGGGTGAATTGATTCGGGATCGATCCCGACGGCAGCGCGGGCTCGGCGAACGTGAGCGCCGGCGTCCCGGCGTAGACGATCTGCGGCACCACGTCTGCGGCGGTCACGCCGGTAGCCGTCGCCGCGATCGTCGCCGTCGCGACCGTTGCGGCCCCGTCGTACGTGAGCGTTACCGCGGTGCCGGATGCGGTAATGCGCGCGGGGCTTAGCGTGAACTCGCCGCTCGTATCGGTGTTCGTCAGCGCGATCGGCGAATCGTACGTTCCCGCGATGAGGTTGCCTCCCGCATCGAGTGCGGTAACCGAGAGGGTCGCGCTCGTCGCCGTGCCGGGCGTAAACTCGATCACCGACGCGGTGAGTTTGATCGATGCCACGATGCCGAGCACCCCGACGTCGACGGTGAACGGGCTCCCTGCCGCGACGGTCTGCGACGCACTGCCGCTGCCGAGCACGGCGCCCGTCGCGTTCGCACCCGTATAGAGCGTGACGGTGAACGTGTCGTCGCCGATATCCGCCGTGACCGCGATCGTGCACGTGCGTCCGCCCGCTGAAGCCGTGCATGCGCTGGATCCGGCCGCCACGTCGGCAATGACCGGAGTGGAAGCACCCGTGATCCGGATCGCCGCCGATACCGCCGAGGGCGAGAGGAACTCGCGCCGGCGGGTCGCGGCATCGGCATTCGGCGGCGGGAAGTGCAAGGCGAGGGTACCACGAGTTTTCGTCGCGACCGCGCTCGTTGTCGGCGGACCGCCCGCACCGCCGCCGCTGCAAGCGGCGAGCAGCACGAGTGACGCGGCGATGCACGCGCGACGGTTCGCCAACCTCATCACGACGCGATCACCTCGGAGCGCGAGCTTGCCGGTGCTCGAGCACGCTCTTTGCAAACGAACGAAGCACGCTGCCCAATAATCCGCGGAATGCGGCCGTGTGGCTGGAAACGCCGATCGTGCCGGGCTCGGAAGTGCTGAGGGCTCTGGGCGCGGAGGACTGCGTTTTGTTGCTCACGAGCGCATCGATGATCGAGGCGGCGATTCCCGCACCGACGGCGGCATAAATCAGTGCAGGGGCGAACGGCGGAGCGGGCGCGCTTGCCGTCGCCGAAGCGACCGACGGGGGCGCCGCGGGCGAATCCAAGCGCATCAGATTATCGGTCGCGTCTTCGGTATCGTCGGGATCTTTCGATTGCTTCGCGTTCTCGAGATCTTTATTGAGCTGCGTCCGAGCATCGACGCGATCCTTGAACGTGCGATAGATTTCCGGCGCGCGCGAGTACGTGACGCTCGACGTTCCTTCCGGACTAATTTTGACGCTCGTGCGCAGGCCTTCGAGCAGTTCCCCGCTCGAAAGGATGCGTGCAGTCACGAAACGCGTGATCGTGACCGTCCCGCGCGTTACCGTGAAGGTGACGTTTTGCGGATCGCCGAGGTCGACCGAGAAGAGCGTGCCGTGAACGGCGGCGATGAAGCGGCGTGCGACATACACGGTCCAGAAATCGAGCGGATTTGCGATGTTGAATGCGGCGTTGCCCGATCCTTCGAGATCGTAGGACTCGCCGTTCGGAGCGTCGCGCCGAACCGTCGTGCGAATCCCGTTGGCCGCGTGGATGCGATTGCCGCGGTCGCTCGCGATATCCGCGCTGCTGGCTTCGGGAACGACCAGCCCTTCACCATCGACGAATTGATAGCCGAGGGTCAGCGCCGCAACGCGTTCGGAATCGTTTGCGCCGATCAGCCGGACGTTATCGAGCTGTTGCAGCGTGAGCGCTTCGCGGCACAACTGCTCGACGCGAATACCGGTACCTTTGGCCGGCACGGGCACGTTCGCGAGTTCCACACACGAAGCCGCGCGGGCGGGGGCGCCCGGTAGTACGGTCGAGATCGTGGCGAACGTGAGGACGGCGCAAAGCGCAGCGCGGGCGTTCACAGGCCGACCGTTCCGCAGGACGTGCCGAAATCGATCTTCGTCCCAGGCGCTACGCGCGCGCGGCGGCCCGGCACCACGTCTTGCCAATCGCCTTCGGCGCTCCGCATACGCCACGGCTTCGCGGTAAGATTCTTCAAACCGTAGACGCCGGGGCGCGCCTTGTGACCTTCAACGCGACCGATGACGGTCGCGAAATCGAAGCGCGCGGCAGGATCCACGTGGTGCGCGAAAACCACCGAGTCGGAATTGAGCACGATCGTCTGCCGTTCCAAGTGGAGTTGTAAGAGCGCGCGCGCGGGAAGAGCGCATGCGGCGCATACGCACGCGGCGCCCGGGCCGGGGTCGTAGACGTTCTCGGCGCCGCAGCCCGTACAAAAAAAGACGGCGTCGCGGGCCTCGAGCAATGCGCGGCGCCACTCGCCTTCGGTCACGCGTGCCTGCGGGTCTCGAAACCCCGCGGTAAAGGCCCGCTCGAACAGCTCTCGCACGCGCAGAGGAAGTCGCACCCAGGAGGCGTGGGCCGTTCGATGTTCGAGTGCGAGCCGGTTGGTATCGTTCGCCGGATCGAAAATAAAGATGCCGCGCGCCTCGTACATTTCGCGCTGCGCCGCACGATCGAAGGTGCTGTACTCCGCAAGGCGTCCTTCAAACGGATGGTGTCGCACGAGAACCAGGAACAGCAGAACGGCGAGCGCGTGCAGGTCGCTCGAGATGCTTGGGGCCGCAGTGCCGTGCGCGACCTCCGGCGCGCGAAAGCCGACGGTTCCTTGGATCGCCGTCGTGGATCCGTCGCTCGTCACGTTGTCGTTATCGCAAATGGCGATGTCGCCGGAATCGGCATCGACGAAGACGTTCCGATCGTTGATATCGGTGTAGCACAACCCGCGCCCATGCAGGGCGAGAAAGCTGTGCGCGAGTTCGAAGCCGACGGTCGCGACCGTGCGAAACGTATGCGCGTCGTCATCTCGCCAATAGCTCGCAAGTTCGACGAAACGGCTTTCGCGCTCGCGCATGATGTAGCCGAATTCCTCTGAGCCCGGCGCCACGGCGATCTCGAGCGGCCAGATAAAACGCGCGCTCGGCGAACCCGCGCGGATGGCCGTGCGCAGCCGCTCGCGCAGCGCGGGATCGGCCGCAATCGTTTCCGGAAAATACCACTTGAGCGCGAGGCTGCGGCCCTCGATCCCGGCGCGATACACCTCGCCTTGGCCGCCGCGGCCGAGCAGCGGCCCGACAATGCACGCAGCGGCCGACGATTCAGTAGAAACGTTTACAAGCTCCCGAAGCAGGCGTCTCATCGTGTGGCGCTTATCATAGCATCGATGTCGACTCTCGAGATACGGACGCTCGGCGCGTTCGGCGTACGTTGGGCCGGAGTACCCGTCTCGTCGGACTTCTGGGACGGGCGCCGGGCGTCGCTGATCTTTCAGACGCTCGTCGCCGCACCGGAATTTCGGGTCGCACAGGACATTCTCGCCGACCGCTTCTGGCCCGCGTCGACGTTCGAAAACTCGCGCATGAATCTCGGCGGCCGGATCGCGGAGCTGCGCGCGGTGTTCAAGGGCCTCGCGGGACGACCGGCCGACGACTTCCCCATTACCGTGGGAAACGGGTTCGTCGCAATCGATCCTGCCATCGATCTCAGCATCGATGCGCGGGTTCTCGAGCAGCAACTGCGCGCAGCACTCGAAACGGGTCCAGCATCTGCCGAGTTCGCGGAGCGCGCGCTCGAGGCGCTGGCCGCATGGACGGGAGAGTATCTGCCCGCACTCGAGCGCGATGAGGTGCTCGTGGTGCGTCGCCGCATCGCCCGCAGCCGCGTTGCGCTCGCGAACCGGCTACTGCGCACCTCGGGCGACGATGCCCGGGTGCGCGCGGCAGCTCTGCAGGTCTTTCATCAGCAATCACAGGATGAGGCGCTGGCCGCCGCGCTGATCGATGCAAATTTGAGCGCCGGCGAACGCGATCGCGCGCTCGAAGCATTCGAACGGCACGCAGGCGCGTTGACGGCGAGCGGATTCCAACCCGCTGCTACGCTGCGGCTGCGCGTCGCGCCGTTTCAACGCGGTTCGATCCGCGCGGAACCTGCAAGCGCACACAGCTCCCTGGTGGGGCGGGAGGCCGAACTGCGCGAGCTCGGAGAGATGCTCGATTCCGCCCTGCTCGGGCATTCGATGGCGCTCGAACTCTACGGGCGGCGTGGGGTGGGGCGTTCGCGCCTGCTCGCTGCATTGGTGGACCGCGCGCGGATGCGGGGCGTCTCCGTCGGCGTCGCGCGCGGGACCTTAACGGATACCTCCGACGTGGTCCTTCACGATCTCGTGCGTTCTTTGACCGAGCAAATCGGTGCGAGCGAGCGAAAACGCAAGCGGCTCGTGCCGCCCGATTCGATCGTCCGCTTCGGCGATGTGGATGCGGCGGTTGGGGCGCTCGTGAGCGCCGCGCGTTGGGCGGCGGCCGGCAGTCCCCTGCTGCTCGCCCTCGACGATGCAGATTTCGTCGCTCGCGAAGCGATCGAAGATATAACGGGTGCGCTCGCCGACGACCCGGCCTTTCCCGTCTCGTTTCTGTTGGTGCGCCGCGCGGGTTGCGAGCCGCTGCTGCCCGATGCACGGCAGTTTGCGGTGCCCGCTCTGAGCGAGAGCGTCGCCGCGCAGCTCCTCGCGGACCGCTTCGGTAGCGATCTCGACCCGCAGATACTCGACGACATCCGGGCGCTTTGGCCCGGCAGTCTCACTCGGCAGCGCGCGCTCGCCGTCGAGACCGCGCGAGCCGATCGCGAGCCCGATGCGCGCATCGCAGTGCCCGCCTCCCTGCGCATCGACGTCGAGGCGCGCTACGCTTCGCTCACGCCGGAGGCGCGCACGTTTCTCGACGGCTCCGGCGAAGCCGATCTCGACGTGGAAGCCGATCTCGAGGTGATCGAAGAATGCGACCGGGCCGGTTTGCTCGGCGAGCGCGAAGGGGAACCCGTGGTGCCGCCGGTCGTTCGCCGAATTCTGGGAATCTAGCGCAGCACCGAAGCTGCAAGCGCGCGAGCGCGCGTCTGCAACATGGGAACGTCGAGGCGCGCGGCGTAATCGCGTACGATCCGCGTTACCGTCGCCGCCGCCGCGCGCTCGCGGCGGCCCGTATAGAACACGGCGAGATCGATCGCGCAGGCAAACGATTCGGTGTTGGCTGGTAGGCGGGGAAGCAATGCCGCAGCGCGTCGCGCGGCATCGAGCGCCTCGCGCGGTTCGGGTGAACGCATTGCGATGGCGACGAGCGCGGCCGTGGCCGCCGCCGGCTGCGTTTGCGGATCTGCGAGCGCGGCATCGAGGATCGCCCGGGCCGCGCGGGCGGACGGATCGTCCGCCGGAGCCGCTCGCTCGAGAACCGTCGCCGCCGCAAGTCCCGGCCCGGCGATCTGCGCTTCGGCGAGAGCTCGCTCAGCGTCGCCCGCCCACAGTGCAATCTCGGCCGCGGCCAGCGCAACGTGCTCGAAAAGTTCCCCTGACTCGCAGCGCTGCGCGCGCGCACGCGCATACCCGAGCGCTCGCCGTGCGCGCTCGGGCTCTTCGAGCAACGCGTAGGTGCGCGCACGCTCCGCTGCGATGCGCGCGGCCGGATCCCATAAACCGGCCAGCACCGCGTCGTCATCGTCGGATTCGAGCAGCGCGAGCGCCGTTCGCAGGCGTCCCTCGCGTGCGAGGGATACCGCCCGCGCGAACGACGCATCGATGCGCGCACGGATCTTTTCACCCTCCGGGCGCGCGGCGCGCGGGCAATCGCCGCGCAGTTCGAGCGCTCGCGCGATCAAACGATCCGCAATCGCCGGCCGGTCGCCGTCCGCGACGATTCCGCGAGAGCGAAAGAGCGAGAGCCAACGCGGCTCGACGGCAATCGCAGCGCCGTTCGCGCAAAGCTCCTTAAAGGCAGCCGCACCCGGCGGCGGCAGTTCGCGTTCGAGCGCCGCGAGATAGCCGAGCGCGTACTCGGAATCGAGCGCTCGATCGGGCCGCGACAGCAGATGCGCGAGGGCGCCCGGATGCGTTCCGACTTCCGCCACCAGCACCGCCGGCTCGTCGGTTGCGTTCGCTCCCTTGGCCGCCAGAAGATCGTAGGCGTCGTCGCGCGTGAGCGGCCCGAGTTCGAGAATCGGCGCATGCCCCGCGAGCGCGTCGCGCTGCAACGCATCGAAGCCGAACGAGCGCGCGGTCAGGATCACGGCCAGCGGCGCGCCGGAGCTGGCGGCGGCGACTTTTACCACTGCGTCGAGTGCCGGGCCATCCGCCAGCGTGACGTCGGCAACGAATGCGAGCGGCGCGTGCCCGGCCGCCTGTCCGAAGGCGCGTTCGAGCGCGAGCGTAAAACGCGGTTCGCCGGGCATCGAAGGCGCGATGCCCCGATCGGCGCGCGAGGCGAGCGCCGGAATCGCGCGAGCCAGCGCCGCCGCCACGCTCGGCAGAATGCCGCCCGCAGCGGCCGGTTCTGAACGCAGAAATGATTCCAACGCGTTTGCGAGATCTTCGATCGCCCGAACCTCGACCGAATCGATAAGCCGGGCGTTCGCGCGGCCCGCAAGCGCTCGCGCGACGTCGCTTGCGAGCAGCGAGGCGCCGATGCCGGGCGGTCCGGTCAGCACGATCGCGGCACCACGGCCTTCTTCCAAGCCGTCGAACTGCGCCAGGGCAAAGGCGCGTTCGGCATCGCGCCCGAGAGCGGCGAAGGCCGCGACGCGCTGCCCCGCATCGATCGCGCGGTTCTCGAAAATCGATTTGCGGATGGCGGCGAGCGCCGCGCCGTCGTCGCCGGAGCATTCCGCATATCGATCGATGACGGCGAGCGCATCGATGCGGCGCCCGCTGACCATATGATAGCGGGCCAACTCGAGCACCAGCCGATCGTCATCGACCGACTCGCGCAGCAGCCGGTCCGCGATCGTTTCTATCTCCATGGAGGCCCAGGCGTCGGGGGTTGCGGCTGCGATCCGCAGACCCAGACACGCATCCGCAATCGAACGCGCAGCGACTGCAGCTCGACGCCGCGCGGTCCATTCGACGCTCATATCGCCCGGTAAGAACGTGCCGTCGAACGTGCGCAAATGCGCGGCAGCTTCTTCTACCGTCGCGCTCGAAGCCAGCGGCGTCGCGAAGAGCCGGGCGACGTCGATCTCGCAGCGTTCGGCATCGAGCGCGACGCGGCCGCCCTTTGCATCGATGACGTCTGCCGCATCTGCCGGCTCGAGCGCTTTGCGCAGCGTGAAGACGGCCTTTCGCACGTTGGTTTGTCCCGCCGCATCGTTGGAAGCCGGCCACAAGATTTTGGCAGCCCGTTCGCTTGCGATGCTGAATCCGTCCGTCGAGAGCAAGAGCTTGAGCAAGGATTGGTGGGCGCGCGCTCCCGTCGAAAAGATGGAGCGGCCCTGGGCATCGAGGACATCGAAGGTACCGAGGGTCCTGATCGTGAGCGACGCGCTCATGCGAGGCCGAGCGCGCTTCGCCAGGCGCCGACCGCCCAGGCCGCGCCGTCGCGATCGCTCATCGTTTCCTCGGCGAGCCGGGCGACCGCATCACGCTCGATGACGGCGATCGGCCGTCCGTCCGCACCCGCGCCGGCAAGCGAGGCGGGGATGCCGTAATCGAGCGCGCGCACGAGCATGTCGATCAGCGGCCGGTAGCGGTTACGCGCGGCATCGCGTAACAAGCCGACCGTGCGAGCCCGGTCGCGAATGACCTGGGGGCCGGCCGCGGCAACGACGCGGTGCAGCAATTCGCGGACAGCTTCACGATCTTCGCCAATCACGTTGCGGGCGAATTCGAGTTCTCGCGGGGAGCTCCGCCCGGCTGTTCCGATTGAGTGCGGTGCTGCCCGGCGCGACGCACCCGCTGTCGCAGCGTTCGGAACGCCGCTTTTCGTAACGTACTCGGGTCATGAGTACGCTCGTCATTCCGTGTTTGCGCGGGACGGTCACGATCGCTCCCTGCGAATACGGACTCAAAGTTCACTTTCGCGGCAATCTCGTGCGGCGGTCCTGCGAAAGTTGGATCGTTCCGGGGGAATACCCGCTGAGCGACGTGGCAACGTTCATCGCGGCGCAAACCCCGGACGTTGCGCGCGTCGTAATCTCCGACGCGCTGCTCGAAAGCGAGCTGTGGTATGCCCGTGGATTCCTGGACGACCCGGCGACCTGGCCCCGCGAACTCTTCACGAAGGTTTCGCTCTTCGAGTTCGCCCGGGCCACGCCAAAGAACTATCGCACCTGGATGAAAGCGGTCGTGTACGACCACCCGATTTTCAAGCACGTCAGCGCGGAGCGGATCGACCGGCTGATCGAGACGGGTGAGTATCCTGAAAAGCTGCATTCGATCCGCTACTGGAAGCAGTTTTCGCTCGAGAGCCTGCAGCACATCGTCCGCTACGGCATATGGCGACATCCGGACTACGGGCTCTTCGCGAGCCAACACTATGGCTTCTACGAAGCGGTCATCGAAGGCCACAGCGAAGTTTGGAAAGAGTTTTCCGAGTTCGTGCGCGCCTGCAAGACGTTTCCGAAGACCGCCAAAACGCGCGAACTCTTCGCTGACGTGTACCGGCTCGGCGGGTCGCTGCGCGGCGCGCGCCGCCTCAAGAGAGTCCGCGATCTCGCCAACTATCGCGACGCGCTCGCCCGCTATAAACCGCCGAAAGCGCCCTTGCCTAAAGGCTGGCTCTGGGCCAACGCCGCGACCTTCCCGAAGCTCGGCGACCTCTACAACTGCTGCATCAGCGGCGCCGGCTCATACGGACACGCTCTGGGCGAGGGGAGCGGCGCCATCGCGTACCGGCCGGCCTTCGACGGCCGGAACGATCTGGGCGCGCTCGCATACTTCGTCCGCATCGGCCGCGGCGAGTGGCGCCTCGGCCAAATCGAAGGCTGGAGCAATACCCGCATCGAGCCCCGCTACGAGCAGGCAGCGCAGGGCTTCGTCCGGCTGCTCCGCGGCTGATTGTTCCGATTCGATGTGTCGCGGGCCGGCGGCCGCGCGCGTGCCCTCCGAGCCCGGAGAACGCGCGATTTCGTACTGTGGGGCCAGAGCCGACGAGCTCAACCACCAACGTCGCCAACGGCGACAAGAAAGGACCTCACGATGTTCAAAGTAACCGCCGCCCGCAGCGCCGCCGCAGCCGCCCTTCTTTCCCTCGCAACGGCCACCGGCGCCTCGGCCGCATCGCTGAACGGCTTGGATTTCCGGATCCACAACTACTCGGACTCCACGATCACCGGCATCTTCTTCCGGGCCGCCGATGAAGACGATTCGTGGCACGCCGTCTCCGGCAACCGCATCGAAGCCGGCGACATGATGACCGTGCGGGTTCACGGGGATTTCGATACCTGCGAGTACATCGTCAAAGCCACGCTGAGCGACGGCAGCTCGCAGTCCGGCGAGATGAACCTCTGCCGCACTTCGGACATCGACGTTCGCTAAGAAACCGCAGTATGACGAAAAGCCACACGGCGCACCGGGCCACCCGGTGCGCCTCTTTCGTTGGCCATCTTTCCGTTCCGTTTCAATGCGCCGGTTTCTTCAGTTCGTCACGGCGGCGGCATCCGATCGCCACCAGCCGGTTGCTACCGTGAGATCGAGCCCACACCCGATCACTGCCGGCCCGGCCGGCGCAAAGGAATTCAGGATGAAGACGACCGCTCTGAGCGCCATAACCCTGGCACTCGCGTTCCTTGGAGCTTCGGCTGCAGACGCGCAAAGCGACCTCGGATTCAGGCTCATCAATGAAAGTCAGGCCACGATCGACGGCGTCTACGTGCGGCCGGTCAGCGAAGCGGAGTGGTTCGCCGCTCCCTCCGCGACCATCCCGCCGCAAACGGCCACCTCGATATCGCTCCCGGGCGATACGGCGGCTTGCGAACTCGAACTCGAAGTCGTCTTCGGCGACGGCACGAGCGAGATGCTCGCGGTCAACGCCTGCACCTCACCCGAGGTCTCGGTCCACTAGCGCGAAACCAGGGCGCGTTAACTGCGAACCGTAGCGAGCAAAGCGACGGAAATGTCGTCACCGCTTCCCTCGCGGCTCGTGGTATCGAGCATATCGGGGAGGCGCTCGATGACGACGTCGAGCCCGTGCGTGCCGACCAGGGAACGGAAATCGCTTGCGACGCGCGTGAAATCGGCATCGACCACAAAAGAGTTTGCGTATCCGTCGGTCGCCGCCAGGATCAGTGCGTCCGGGCCGACACGCAAGCGCGCGACGCGCACTTCCGCTCGCGCGTTGCTCTGACACAGCGACGTCGTCTCGTGAAGCGAGAGGCGGGGATCGCGTTCGAACACGCGCCGGACGCCGTCGTCGGCGATCAGCAGGTCGCCGTCTCCGATCTGCAGCGCGAGGATTTCATCACCGGTTACGAACGCCGCGAGCAGCGTCGACCCGTAGGCGTACAGGGGCGGCAGCCCGGACGTGACGGCGCGCTCGCTCCCTTCGATCGGATGTATTTCGAGATGCCGCTCGACGCGAGACGTCCAGTCCCCGACGATACGTTCCGCGAGCGCCGCGCGCAGTGACTCACCGCGAGCTTCCGGCGCTGCGAACGAGACCGCGGTCTCTAACGCGACTGCAACGGCTAACGCCGACCCCACGTCCGCGCGCGTGCAGCGCGCGTCGCCGTGACCGTCGGCAACGGCGATCGCGTGCGGCGGCCGTTCGCGCACGCCGACCGCGTCTTGATTCGGGCGCCCCGAGCGGACGTGGAGCGCACCACGAACCGTCGCGCCGCCGGCGCGCCACCGCGTGCCGCTCACCAGACGTCCTCACTGGGCACGGGCGCCTCCCACGTAAGGGCGCGACGATTTTGCAACCGCGCGATCTCGCGTTCCAAGGCATCCATACCATCGTCGGCCGGTACGCTCGAAGCGAAGCCCACGGTGGTGCGAGCGACGATCGCGATGATCTCGGCAAGCTGCGATGCATCTTCTGCGCGCATCGGCGGTATCGAACCGAAACGTTGCAAGCTTACGTAATCGGCGTCGGGGCCGAGCGCGATCGCAACGCGGGTCGCTTTCGCAGCGACGGAGTGGCGCCCGAGCGCCCCGAGCGCCCCTTCCAGCACCGAGGTATCGGTTGCCAATCCATCGCTCACGAGCACGAGGACCGGGGGAAAGTGGCTCGGAGCGAGGGGCGGTGAATCGAGCGCCTGCATCGCGAGCGCGATCGCGGCACCCAAATCGCTCTCGCCTTCGGTCGCTTCTAGGTCGTTCCATAGATAGTCCGCGAGCGGCAGCGCTTGCGGCTCGAGCCATTTGGCGCCGCTCGAAAATGCGATCGAGCGCATGACGATGCGCGCCTGTGGGAACGATTTGGCTTCGTCCCGCATTGCAGGCAGCGCTTCGCGCACGGCCACGTTGAGCGCGTTGATGGAGCCGCCTGCCATCGAACCCGAAACGTCGCAGATCCAGAAGAAAGGGAGCTCGCGTTTGGCGATCGCACCGCCCGGCCGCGGCAACTCGATCGACACCGGACGCGCGACGAGCGGCCGTGGATCCATTTTTCGATCGGGCTTTACCGCGCGTTCCGGAACATCGCGCGAAGCCGCCGCACAAACTGCGCTTGCCAAAGCCGCCGAAAGCATGGGGAGCACCGGCTGCAAGAAAACCGCACCATCTTGCGCGCGCAGAGCGTAAAATCCAAGCAATCCGAGAACCGGGAGCACTGCCGCCGCAGTAGTTGCAAACGCCACACTCCATGTCCGGCCGCGCGTCCGGTAGAACAGCGTGAGGAAAATAGCGATCGAACTCGCAACGGCGATTGCTGTAAGCCTTTCGACGAGCGCACCGCTCGTAAAGACGTACCGATAACGCGAGCTGCCTGCCATGAGGCGATCGTTGAGCGCCCACGCCACGGAATCGATGCCGCGCACGACGCCGGCCGCATCGAGCGATTTGCGGCTACCGACGACGACATAGCTCTCCGAAATCACGTCGGGATTTCGTTCGATCTGGGCGAGCGTGTAGACCCGCATCTCCGCGGGGTTGCCGATCACGAACGGAACGTACTTACCTCGTTCGTCTTTTTCGTCTTCTTCATCTTTAGCGACGATCAGCGGAAACGCTCTGTAGGAGGTCTTCGTCTTGTCGACGATCGAGGCAGGGTAGATGAGGATTGCATCGCGGCTCGTGTCGCGAAGCACTTCCATCACGGATTGGCCTGCGGTGCTCGCCGCGTCAAAGATTTGCGGAACGATCCCGGCTTGGATATTGGGGCGCACGTATTGGGAACCCGGCTTATACGGATCGACTGCGAGCACGATGCGAACGTTTAAGTGCCGCACGGCCGCGATCGCGGCGGCGACCGCTTGGACCGATGCATCCGGGCGGCTGGTCGGAGAATATATGACGTCGAGCACCAGAGCTTGGGGCGGCTGCACTTGCACGTGCCCTTGGGTACCGCGCAGGATCGCATTCAGAAACGTTACCGATGCCGACCACACGTGAGATTCGTCGGCGCCGAGATCCACCTCGGCGATATCGTGGCGCACGGCAGGTTCGTGCGCTGCAACGAAGGCGCTTGCCAGCGCGACATCGAGCGGTGCGTACCACTCCGTGTACGCGAGACCGACGAGCAGGGCAGCCAAGAGCACGGCCCAACGAAAAAGCCGAAGCACCGCCAGGCACTTCGCGGACGAGATCACCTTCTACCTCGTGAGTTGCAAGCGGCACGCCGTGTTGCCGGCGTGCCGTTATCGTGAGCTTCGATGGGTCGGACCTAGTTGACGTTGATATCGGTATCGCGGCAGAGATTTGCGGCGTGAATCGATTCCGTCGTGCCGTCGCGCAGGTCGGCCTCGATATCGAAGTAGCAGACGCCGGAGAAGCCGGTGACGGTGATCGTCGAGCGGTTTCCGGGGCTGACGACCTGACCCGTGATCGCCGTCCACGGTCCGTCTTCATACGAGGGACGAAGGTAGGCGGCGACGATCGTGGAGTTCGTGTTGTTGTTGAGGTAGAAATTGCGGCCGTACAGCGTGTCGGCTGAGGCGCCGGCCGCGGTTGCAACGGAGAGAAGAGCGGCGGCGGCGGCGGTGCGGGCGATACGTGCGTTCATCATCTGAGAGTCCTTTCTTGTCGCTGGGCGACGTTGTCGGTGAGCTCTGCGGCTCTGGGAGCATCGTACGAAACCCGCCGTTACCGATCGGAGCCGTCGCGGGTATCCGACCCGGCGCAGGCCCCATCGAATCGGAACAGACGCCTCTCTACGATGATGCCGGAGCCGTAGAGCTCGCAGCATCGCCGCCGACGCGGCAGAGAGAGGAACCGCCATGCTACAGACACCCAACGCCGCGCCGCCGCCCGCCGAGGCCGCGACGGCGCGGCCGCCCTACGAGCACGAACTCCCGACCTGCACGCAGTGCGGCGCGAGTTCCTGGACGCTGCGCGCGGTCGCATTTACCTACTGCATCTCGGTTCTCATCGTCTCGTTTCGCATGCCGATCGCCGGCAGTTTCTGCGACGCATGCCGCAGCAAAAATGCCCGCAACGTGTCACTCATCACGGCGCTGCTCGGATGGTGGGGCATTCCGTTCGGGCCGATCTTCAGCATCGGATCGCTCTTCCGGGCTATCACGGGCGGCAAGGTGCTCGAGAACGCCGATGCGCAACTGCAGATCGCGAATTACCATGCATTCTTGGATCGCAATAGGTTCGACGAGGCCTACAGCTGCCTCATGAGCACGTCCGTTGCGGCGACACCCGTCGTCACCGATATCCGCTCGAGCCTCGCATTGCTCGCGGGAGCCAAACAGTTGTCGCGGCCAAGCATTCTCGCCGGGCAGGCGCTGGCGCTCGCCTTCGTTACATCGATTGTCGTGACATTGATCGTCGGGCTCGTGCTCGTGATGGCGCTGCAGGCATAACCTGCACCGCCCGCAAGGCGCTTACGGCGAAAGGCGTTCGATGCGCCACGTGCCGGCGTCGCGCGTGTACGCGATCCGATCGTGGACGCGATCTCGGCGGCCTTGCCAGAATTCGAACACGTCGGGCAGAACCCGGTAACCGCCCCAATACGCCGGACGCGTCACCTCGATGCCCGTGAAGAGCGTGTCTTCTGCCGCCATGCGCTCCTCAACGAAGGCCCGGTTCGGAATCGGCGCACTCTGATGTGAAGCCCAGGCGCTCAGGCGATGGCCCCGAGGACGGCGCGCGAAATAGGCGTCGGATTCGGCAGCATCGACGCGCTCGACCCGGCCTTCGATGCGGATCTGCCGCTCGAGACGGTCCCAAAAGAACAGCAATGCGGCTTGCGGATTCTCGGCAAGGTCGCGGCCCTTGCGGCTCTCGTAATTCGTAAAGAACACAAAACCGCGCGCGTCGACGCCCCGCAGCAGCACCACCCGTAGCGACGGAGCGCCTCCCGCGCCGGCCGTCGCTATGGACATCGCGCTTGGTTCCAGGACCTCCGGCGCGGTGCGCGCCGCTTCGTACCACACATCGAACTGCTCGAACGGATCCCTTGCAGCCGACGCCTCGTCAAGCACGCCCTTTTCGTACTGGATGCGCTGCGCGCCGATGCTTCGGTCCTCGTTTATTGACTCCATACTCTTAAGTGCGTTTTGCCGCAGTATTGCGCCGGACCCGCATGGTATGGAGGTACATGGCTTTGATCAACCCGATCACCGCGCTACGCGAGCTCGACCCGGTTGGACGGCGCACCTTCATCGCGTGTTTTCTCGGTTGGACGCTCGATGCGTTCGACTTTTTTTTTGGTCACGTTCGTCGTCGCAGACATCGCGAAAGATTTCAACCAAGATAAGGTTGCCGTGCTCGGGGCCATCACGCTGACGCTGATGTTCCGGCCGCTCGGCGCCCTCATCTTCGGACAGCTCGCAGATCGTTTCGGCCGCAGGGGCCCGCTGATGGTGAACATTCTGCTGTACTCCGCCCTCGAGTTCGCAACCGGATTCTCTCCAAACTTTACGACGTTCCTCGTCCTGCGCGCGCTCTTCGGCATCGCGATGGGCGGCGAGTGGGGCGTCGGCGCGGCGCTCGCGCTCGAGGGGCTGCCCGCCAAGACGCGCGGCGTGTTCTCGGGACTTCTCCAGGAAGGCTATGCGACGGGCTATCTCCTCGCGGCCATCGCGTTCTTCTTCGTCTTGCCGCATCTGGGCTGGCGCTGGATGTTCTTCATCGGCGCAGCGCCGGCGCTGCTCGTCGTGTACATCCGCTCCGCGATCCCGGAATCCGCCGCCTGGAAGGAACGTAAAGCCGCGCATATCGGCGAATCGGGAAATCTCCTGGTCGCATTCTTGAAGCAGCCCGGAATCTTCATCTACGCGATCGTCCTCATGGCCGCGTTCAACTTTATGTCGCACGGGTCGCAAGATCTTTATCCGACGTTCTTGCGCGTGCAGCACGGTTTCGATTTCGGCATCACGACGATTCTTGCGTGCGTCGCGAATATCGGCGCGATCCTGGGCGGCCTGCTCTTCGGTGCGCTCTCACAAAACTGGGGCCGGCGCCGTGCCATCGTAACCGCCTCGTTGATAGGCCTCATCGCGATTCCGCTCTGGGCGTTCGGGCCGACGACGGCGACGCTGGCATTGGGCGCCTTCACGCTGCAATTTTTCGTGCAAGGCGCGTGGGGGGTCGTGCCGGTGCATCTCAACGAACTCTCACCCGGCAGCGTCCGCGGCACGTTTCCCGGCTTCGTGTACCAGCTCGGCAATCTGATTTCGGCCGGCGCCGCGCAAATGGAAGGCTCGTTTGCGAAGCACACGTTTCCACTCGCCGGAGGCGAGGCCGACTACGCCAAGGCGATGGCGCTCGTCATGGTGGTAGTGTTTATCGCCGTCGCCGCCGTCACGGCACTAGGGAAGGAACGGCTGGCACTCGATTTCGCTGCCGCCGATTGAATCCGCGAGCAGTTGTAGGCATCGAAAAAGCGCAACACGACGATATTCGCCGCGGCAACGGCGAAGAGTCCGAGAAGCCGGCCGATGACGGAGAACGCTTGCGTTACAAACATGTCCCTTTAGCTATCGACCCGCGGCGGCGGCGCAGCGCGCCCGAGACGGGCTACGTGCCAAGTGTGAGCGGGCGCTCCTTACGGGAAACGGCCGGTCGCTAGGCCCGTGATGAATGCGATCACGAGCAGCGCGCCGCCCGCGAACGCGAAGGCCAAGCTCCCGTCGACGCGTTTGGGTTGCCAGACCGTGCCGAGTGCGATGTGGCGAAATGCGTTCCGCAGCGTCTCAGCGTCACGCGCTTCGGCGTATTGACCGCCGCTGGTCTCCGCGATCGTGCGCAGGGTTGCCGCATCGAGATCGGCGGGTTCGTCGGTGCCCGGAATGATCTGTCCGCTCCCGCTCGATCCGACGCCGACCGTTTCGATGAGGATTCCCGCAGCGGCCGCACTGCGCGCCGCCGTGACCGGGTCGCCGCCGAGGTTATTGACGCCGTCCGTAAGCAGAACGATGATGCGGCGCCCGGTTTTCGGCATCTCCTGCGCCGCAAGTTCGAGCGCATCCCCGATGGCGGTGCCGCCTTCAGGCGCGGGTACGCGCCCGAGGGCGTCGCGAACGGCATCGAGATCGGCGCTCGGCGGCTGGATGACGACGGCCGAACTCGAGAACGCCACGATGCCGATCTGCGTCCCGCCGGGAACGGCATCGATGAAGGTGCGCGCCGCCTCGTTCGCAGCTTCGGAGCGCGAGGGCTCGACATCGTGGGCGCGCATGGACCCCGAGGTGTCGATGCACAGCACGATCGTGCCATCTTTGGCCGGTACCTTGGTGACGAAGTGCGGCCCGGCAAGCGCCACCAGTAGCGAGCCGGCGCCGAGCACGAAGGCCGCAGCGAGCACCGCAGCGGGCCGGCGCGACGAACGCAGCGCATCGAGCGCGAAGGCGAGGTTCGAATACACGAGCGCTTGCGCGGTGCGACGCTTCTCGACCAGCCGATAGAGCACGACCAGGCCCGCGAGAGCCAGCAGCGCCACGATCAGGAGCAGCGGATGCGCGAAGCTCACAGTGCGAAGGTCTCCACGAACGCGCGCTCGGCTCGAGCGTCCTCATCGATCGTTCCGGCGCGCGCTCCGATCGCGCGCAGTTGCGCGCCCACCGCGCGTTCTCGTTCCATCACGGCAGCAACGTACCGCTTGCGGGCGTTCTTCCCTACAAACGCGCGCACGCTCTCTCCGCTTTCGGCGTCACGCAGGCGAACGAAGCCGCCGAGCGGCAGGCCGCGGTGCCAAGGATCGCGCGCGAGCAGCGCGGTCAGATCGAAACGCGCAGCGCAAGCGAGCAGCAGCGGACGCAGCGCCTCGAGTTCGAAAAAATCGCTCACCACGAGCAACCGGGCTCCGCGCGGCAAGGTCGCAAGGCCCAGCCGCAGCGACAGCTCGAACGGCGAGCCCGGCGTTTCCCGTTCGGACGAGCAGGCCAGCGCTCCGGCGCGCCCGCGCACGTTGCGCAGAACGAGCGCCTGCGGGCCGATGCGCGCGCAGCGGTCGTCGTCGACGGCGGCGCCGTACCAAAGGTTCGCGGCTTCGCACGCGAGATCGTAATTGCTGACCGTGCGTCCGACCTGCATCGACGCAGACGCATCGAGTGCGACAGCGAGAAAGAGCGCGAACTCTTCGAGCATCACGCGCGTTTGCACGGCTCCGGCGCGCGCGGTGGCCGCCCAATCGATGCGCCGCGGGTCGTCGCCTTCGACGTATTCGCGCAACTCCGCAAATTCATATCCGTCGCTGCGGCGTAGTGCGGTCGCACCGATGCCGAGCCGCCCGTGTCGCCGTCCGGAGAGCAGGGCCGCTCGCAAACGCGTTCCGAAGGACGTCACGGGCGCGATTCCGGCGCCGGCGCGGCGGGCGGCGCGAACCGGACGATCAGAATCGCCAGGTCGTCGGTGATGCGGCTCGATCGTTTGCGCAGACGCCGCACGATCGCATCGGCCATACTCTGCGCGGAACCTCGCATTTCTGCAAGCCACAGCGCGACGCCGTCGGAGCCGAGCAGATTCCCGCGTGCGTCGCGAGATTCCGTGAGCCCGTCGGTCGTGATGACCAGCGCATCTCCCGCTTGCAACTGCAACCGGCAGGTCTCAAAAATCGGCTCCAGTGCCGCATTGACGATCGAACCGGTCGGCGGCAGCGTTCTCACCCGTCCATTCGTGATGACCCAGGCGGGTTCGTGACCGGCCGAGGCGTATTCCAGCATGCCCGTGCCCAGATCGAGCACCGCGAGAAAGAGCACGACGAACGTTTCCGAACTGTCGGCCGAAGCGTCGTAGATCTCCGCAAACTTCGTGAGGATGCCGGCGGGATCGCGATCGACTGCGAAGAGCGTCCGAATCGTGTACTTAATGAGTGCCGTATCGACGGCCGCATCGATCCCCTTGCCGCTGACGTCGGCTACGAGAAACATCGCGTGGATGCGATCGAGGGTGAACGCATCGTGCGTATCGCCGCCTACCGTCGAGCCGCGCGTTGAGGAGATCAGCACGCTGCCGAGATCGACGCTCGGAAGGTCGCGCCTTCGAGCGAGGAACGCGCGCTGCAGCCGCTCCACGATCGAGCGCCCCTCTTGCACCGTCCGGCGCAGGCGGCCGACGACGACCGCAAACAAGAGCGCGACGACGGCGAAGAGCGCGTTGGAAATATCGCGCGAATGCGTATTGGCAAGCACCGTTGCCGTGAAGCGATCTTGCCCGAATTTTTCGCGTTCCTCCAATTCCGAGGTGAGATTTTCGTAACTCTGGCGAGTCGCGGGAAAGGAGAATTTGGGGGCCCGCTCGCCCTCCGCATCCGCATGCGCATCGATGAAGCCGAGATCCGTTGAAAGGAGCGCTTCATATGGCTGAAGTTCGATCGTAGAGGAGCGCCGGTCGAATTGCTCCACTTCGAGCAGTTCGGAATCGCGCTGCGCTGCGACTACGGAGGATTGATACGCGAAGGCGCTGCGAATATCCATCGCGCCGTAATATGAAAGGCGGATTGCGTACCCAAAAGCTGCCGTAAGGCCGAGCACGAGCAGCAGCGTTACCGTTACCTGTGGTGCCGGGATAGCGCGCAGACCGAATCTCACCGTACGTTCGCTAGGATGCCGAACGCCTCGGGACCTCTGAAAACTGCCTCCAGGCCGGCCGCGGCGGCCGCTCTAGTCCGCTGACACTGCCGTTCCGATGGCGCGAGCGATCAGTGCCGGGCGAGATGTGACGCCAAAAGCCTTGAAAATCGCCTTCACGTGGTTACGGACAGTGAATTCACTACGACCCTGTTCGGCCGCGATTTGCGCCGTGGTGAGGCCACGCAGAATCAGCTCGTACACGCCGCGCCGCGCCGGTGTGAGGGCCGCGGCTTCGGGCGGTACGCGCAAGATGTTCGAAGGGCGCTCCGCGCGCAGCCAACTCCGTTCGTAGCCCCGCAGCTTCTCGGCGGCGCGCTCCTTCCAACTGTCGTCGCCCGTCGCATCGGCTAACTGCAGCGCCGCTCGGCCCGCACGCCAATCGTAGCCGATGCGATCGTAAATTTCCCAAGCTTCCCGCAAGAGGCGCACCGCTTCTTCTTTTTCGCCGAGCGCCTTTTGAACGACGCCGAACGAGTAGCTCTCCATCGCGAGCACGCGGCGATCGTCGCTCGATGCGAGCGTCCGCGCGAAACGCGAACCCGCATCCTTGTATTTCGCCACGTACGAGAGTGCGAGCGCGGAATCGCGCGGGGCATACAGCTCCGCGAGCACGGAAAGAGCGAAGCGCTCTTCACCATCGAGCGAGGTCCACGGCACGGTTACAGCGAGTTCGTGAGCGTCGCTCAGCTCCTGTTCGGCCCAACGCCGTTCGCCGAGCACCGTTGCGAAGTAGGCCCGATCGCACGACGAGGTCACGCGCCAGCCGTCGGAAGGCGCGACGGCGCGGGCTTCCTTGAGATGCCGGAAAGCATTAAAATAATCGCCTTCGAGCGCGTAGCGCCAGCCGACCGCGCGCAGCATCGTGAAGCGGTATTCGGCAAGATCGGGCGTCCATGGGATTCGGGCCAGTTCCGTAAATGCGGCGTCGCGCAGCGCCGGACTGCGCATTTCGTGGGCCAGATAAGCGATCTGGCTCGCAATGACGGCCCAATAGAACACGGGGGGATCGGGACGTGCGTGCACCTGCTGCAGAGCATCCAACAGGATCGCACCTTGTTCGGCGAGCTTCTCTCGCGAGGCCGCAATCGCGCCGCGCACGACGCGTGCCTCGATGAGTGCATCCGCAGACGGCTCGAGCGTCGCGAGTTCGTCGAGGTGACGGTCGGCCACATCGAGTTTGCGCGCGATCCACGCGGCCGCCGCACGCTCGTAGGCCAGTGCCGCGCGCAACGCCGGCGCCTTGACGACGTTCGTGGCGGCGCGTTTGAATTGAGCCGATGCCGCGCGTTCGTCACCCAGACGGGCGTAGGCCGCCCCCGCGATCAACGCCGCGTTAGCAAGCTCCGCATCCGTCGAGAAACTCTTTGCGTGGCGCGCAATGATTTCCAAGGCTTCCGCGGGCTTGCGCTGACGCAGCGCGACTCGCGCGCGCAAGATCGCCGCTTCCGCGGCCGGAGCGTTCTTAGCAAGCAGGTCGTCGAGCGCTTCGGCGGCGGCGGAAAATTCGGCGCGGCGGCAGAGGGCGTGAAGTTCGTCGAGGGATTTGCGAGAACGGTCCTGATTAGCGGGCTTCATGCTGGACGTCTTTTTAGCCCATATGGGCCAGGAACCTTGCGCGATTTGCTAAAAGGCCCGCTTTCATGCGGCGTCCACTTCACGGTCTCTTCGGGCTCGTACTCGCCGCGTGCGTGTGGACCGGGTGCGGCAACGGCGGGATCATACCAAGCGCTGCCGGACCGGCCATCGCCACGAGCCCGGGCCACAGTGCCGCGCCGACGGTATCGCCGAGCCCTCAACCTAGCGCATCGGCGTCGCCTTCAGCCTCTCCGAGCAGCCAGCCGAGCCCAAGTCCGAGTGCGACGGTGAAACCGAGCCCATCTCCATCAGCCGCGCCGTAAGCGCGCTGGGTAGGTACCTTAACGGCGAGTCAAAACCGTTTCAGCACGAGCGTTTCCGACGCCGCGCGGATGACGTCCCGATCGTCGAACGGTAACGGCACGAGGCCGCCCGCGAGCCACTGCGCCGCCGCGTCGCGATAATGCGCTGAGCCCGGTTCGCCCGATTCGCCCTGCGGAATCACGATGCCGCCGGCGTTCCAGTTGCCGATATCCCATACGGCGCGAAAGCTTTGCGCGTTTGCCGGTGCTTGGACGTGCGGGGAATACGGGTCGCCGTTGCCGGGGAAGCGGACGCCGTTCCACATCGAGAGGCCGAATGCGGCCAGCGGATGGAGGGCCGTTCGCGCGCCGAACGCTTCCCACGTTTGGTCGTATTGGCCGTATTTGTGTAGCGCCGCAACGGCGTCGCGCAACGCGGCGATGAGAAATGCATCGTAGTCATCGCTCGGAACCCAACCACGCGGGCGATCGCGGAGCGCGCGCATGACGGCGACGAACGCCGCGCCCTCGTCGTTTTGCAAGTACGGAATCGCAACCGCCGGTGACATGTGGTAGCGCACCAGCCGTTCGGTCGCCGCGCGCCGCAGCACGGTCACGAACACGGCGCCGCGCGAATTGCCCGAAAACGTGCCCTTGAACGCGCGCAAGCCGGCGTACGCATCGCTCAGACCGGCATCGTGCGTGAGACTGCGCCGCTCGATCGCGCGCGCCGCAGCAGCGGCGAGATCGGCCTCGGGCAGCGAGACGATGTCGGCCTGGATCGCCGAGAAACTCGCGATGTCATAGGGACGCCGCGCGAGATGCCGGCCGATGTTTGCGGCACGATAGGGCGGCGCAAACGAAGCGCTGAGACGATACGGATAGCCCTTGCCGTACGGCCGTGCATTTGCGGTAAAGGCAACGACGCTCTTGCCGGCGGCGAGATGCGGCAGCGCGGCATACGGCACGTAGGCGCGAGCGGCGGGCGGACTGGTCGTTCCGTCGTGCACGACCATGCCCCAGGCGGGGTCGGTCGGAATCTCGCCGGCGAGCACGTAACCGGCATTTCCCGCGTCGTCGGCGAGGACGAAGTTTTGAGCGGGCGACGAGTACGCGGCGAGCGCCGCGAGACCTGCGCTCGCGCTCGCGGCGCGGTCGAGTGCATCGAATTGCGCGAACGACGAACGCCGATCGATATCGGAAACCCAGGCCGCAGCGAGCTTCCGCACGCCGAGATCCTCAAAAACGAAGCCATGCCGGGTACGCAAATACGTCCGCGTCACCGGCTTTGCGAAGCGGACCGCAAACGTCTCGATACGGCGCTCCGCGCGAACCCACGCGGTGCCCGCGCGATACTCGTCGGAGGTAGCGTCCCTGAACGTCTCGCGGTAGACTTCGACGGTCGCCACGGTTCCGTTCGTAGCGCCCCATGCGAGGTGCGCGTTGTGGCCGAGCACGATGCCGGGCACGCCTGCGAGCGTAACGCCCGCAACGTGAAGACCAGGAGCTTCGAGATCGGCCACCCACCACACGCCCGGGATGCGCAATTCCAGATGCGGATCGTTTGCGAGCAACGCGCGGTGCGTGGCCGTGAATGCCCCACCGGAAACGAAATTGTTGCTGCCCAAGCCCGCGCGCTCGTCCCGCAGTGCATCGCTCGACGCTACGAAAAGCGACGGCGCCTTCGGGAAGCGGACGGTGAGCGGCGGGAGCGGTGCGACCGGCGCCCGTTCGCGGCTCGTGGCCGGCGCATCGTAGAGCGGATCGCTGATGGAAAAGAACGCGTCCTTGGCAGCGGGGCCCACTTCGTCGATCACACCGATGCGCGCCGCGACGGCGTACCAGTCATCGGTGAGCGCAAGGACCGTTGAAAAGGACGAGACGATCGAATCCTTCGGCGTCCATGGCTCGGGAGTATACGCAAGGAAACGGAACTCCGGCGGCAGCGGCCGCGTCCGGATCGCGGCGTTGACGCCATCTGCGAAGGCCTGAAGGTTCGCACGCTCGGCCGGCGTCAAGGCAGCGATCTGCGCGCGCGCGATCGCGTCGATATCGAGAACGCGCGCGTTCTCATCGCTAGCCAGCGCCGCGCTTCCGAAGATTTCGGAGAGCCTGCCGGCGACGAGACGCCGGTAGACGTCGAGTTGAAAGAGGCGGTCCGATGCCTGCGCGTAGCCTTCGGAGAAAAAGAGATCGTGCTCGTTATGCGCGCGGATGTGCGGGATCCCGCGGGCGTCGCGCAGGATCGTTACCGGCGCTCGCACCGCGAAGCCGCCGAGCGATCCCGTCGGCAGGCGCCCACCGGCCACGACGCCGCCGTAGACGTATCCCGCGAAGACGAAGATCGCCAAGGCGAACGGCGCGAGCGCCAGACCCGCAAGCAGCGCGATACGCCGCGCTAAGGAACTCCCGCGCACCCCCGGCGATTTTTTTGCGACGTTCACAGCGAGAACGGTTTATCGAACGTGTATTTCGGGACGTCGACCGGAAAGTGGTAATCGACCAGGTCGATCTCGAACTTCGGAATCACGGTATCGAAACCGAAATGCAGCGGTGCGTCGGCGACAACCTGTTGCAGATAATTGCGGCCGCTCACTTCCACGTAGGTGACCGTCCACGTCACCTGATCGTAGGGCTCGCCATCGAGGATACCGGCGACGCGCAATTGCATCGTTCGATACGTGGCGGGGTCGATCCATAGATCGCGCAAGCGAAGGTAGGTCGGATCGTGCAGCGGTTGGAGTTTGAGATGCATCGCGGACCCATCGCGCAGCTTCTCGATGCCTACCTCGGTGATGAGGTAGTCGCGCGTGGTGGCTTCCACGTGGCCGATTTCGCGGAGGTCGCCGCTCGCTTCGGGCGACGGCGATTGCTGCGGGTAGGGCGTGCGCTCGCTCTCCGGCAGGGGCGCCTCGAGCGACCCTCGCGTTTCACCGTATTTATTGAAGATGCCGAAATTCGTGTTGGGTTCGATGCGCGGTTCCTCGAGCCGAATCGGTTCCGAATCCGGGTTCGTATCGAAGATCGTAAAGCCGAAGATCGAAAACGGAATACCCGATAGCCGGCGGTGTTCCTCGTCCGCATCGACGAGGCGCATGAGGTCGATCTGGCCGTCGGAGGTGCGGACGTTCGCGTCCCACCAGTTATCGAAGACGTGGCCGTTATGTAGGTACCGTATCAATGCGCCGTAGCGCAGATAGGGAACGTCGGTACGGTCCTTCCAAACCGCCTTGGCCTTAGCAAACAAGGCTTCGGCTGCCGCATCTTGAGTCGGCATCGGCGTCGGCGGAGGCGCCGTCGCGGCGAGCAACCCCACGAACGCGCAGGCCGTAACGAATCCCCGTAGCATCTCCGCGAGTTTCCGCGCAGCGCCGGCGTTTTCCGGTCCCCTCAGGGCACGGGCACGGCGGCGATGAGTTCGTGCACGATCGATTCGGTAGGGACACCTTCCGTCAGGGTGCGGTAATTAAAGGCTAGGCGGTGACGCAAGACGGCGGGCGCACTCGCGCGCACGTCTTCGGGAACGACGAAGGTGCGGCCGTCGCACAGCGCCCGAGCGCGCGACATCGCGGCGATGGCAAGCGTCGCTCGCGGGCTCGCCCCGCGCTCGAGATAGGCGTGCGGTTCGCGGGTGCGGCCGACAAGATCGACGATGTAGCGCGCGAGCCGATCCTCGATGAAAATCGCGTGCGCTTCGGTGCGCCAGCGACGCAAGTCGTCCATCGTTGCAACGCCCGAGGGAAGTGGCGGCGGATCGCCCCCGAAGCGCGCGAGGATCGCGAGTTCCTCCTGCGGATTCGGATAATCGACCAGCACCTTTACGAGGAAGCGATCCATCTGCGCGAGCGGCAAAGCGTAGGTACCGTCGCTATCGAGCGGATTCATCGTCGCCGTAACCAGGAACGGATCGGGCAGCGCGAAGGTTTGGGGGCCGATCGTGACTTGGTGTTCCTGCATCCCTTCCAGGAGAGCGGATTGCACTTTTGCAGGCGCGCGATTGATTTCGTCGGCGAGTAGGACGTTGGCGAAGATCGGTCCGAGCGAGGTCGTGAATTCACCGCTGCGCTGATCGAAGATGCGCGTGCCCACGATATCGCTCGGCAAGAGGTCGGGCGTGAATTGCACGCGCTTGAAGATACCGCCGACCGCGGCCGCAAGCGCGCGGCAGGAAAGCGTCTTCGCGAGCCCGGGCGGACCTTCGAGCACCACGTGGCCGCTCGCAATCGTGGCGTGCAAGAGCGCTTCGAGCGCAGCTTGCTGGCCGACGATCGTGGCGTGGAGCGCGTCGAGGAGCGCGCCGGGTTTTAGCCCATCAGAAATGGCACTGCCTCCCGGGCTGCCTCGGCAACGTCGCGATCTTCGCAGAACGCCGCGCGCTCGACGGCACCGAGCGCCGTCATCACTGCGGTATCGCCGCCGAAGGCGTTGCGCGCGCGCAGATCGGACATCGTTTCGCGTTCGGTCGCGCCAAGATGCGCGCGCAGTTGCGCCCGCACGGCTAACGCGCGCTCGCGGTTCGGAGCGTCAGCGAGATAGGATCCCAGTTCGCGCATGCGGGTCGCCCAATCCGGCGCCGCCGGTTCGGGAGGCGGCGTCACGACGGAGGGTAGCGCCACCTCCGCGACGGGCGCGCGAGGACGCTTATGATATCCCCAGATGAGCGCATACCCGGCGATTGCAACGAGCAGAAAGATCGCAAGCCCACGAATGCCGGCCCAGATCAGGTCTTGAAGCGAGTCGCTCGGGACGACGTCCGGCGCCTGGACCGGCGGCGCTTTCGCGGTGCCCGTCACGTGGATCGGCACGAGGTTGCTTTGCATGTTGCGCACGCGCCCGGTGGCCGCGTCGACGAATTCGAAGAGGGCCGGCCCGAGCTCGAAATCGCCGGGTTGATCGGCATCGAGCGTCACGGCTTCAACGCAATCCGTGCCGCCGGCTTTCGCGGGCATGCAGCGCCGCTCGTCGCCGAGATCGTCGAAGCCGGAGAGACTCGGCAACAGCACGTTATCGATGGACTCGATGCGTTCGTCGACATGAGCGGTCAACGTCATATGAAATTGCTCCCCGACGGCAACCGACGTTTTGTCGGCGGCGAGCACGAACGAGCGGACGTGCAGCAGCGCGAGCGTTTGCGCGTTCGCGGGCGGCCCGAAGAGTGCAGCGGTCGCCAGCGCTACGCCGAGAGCGCGCCGAGCCACTCTGCAAACAAATAACGCGCGTCGTACGGCCCGGGGGAAGCCTCGGGATGAAACTGTACGGCCGCAATCGGCAGCGACCGGTGCCGGAAACCTTCGTTGGTTCCATCGTTAAGGTTGAGCATCGTTGCTTGCAGATCGGCCGGCAGCGACGCGCCGTCGACCGCGTACCCGTGATTGTGCGCCGTGACGAGCACCACGTCGCGCAGCACGTCTTTGACCGGTTGGTTTCCGCCGCGATGACCGTAGGGCAGCTTGTAGGTCGTCGCCCCGAGTGCGAGCGCGAGCAACTGATGCCCCAGACACACGCCGAACATCGGCAATTCGCCGACGAGCCCGCGCAAGGTTTCGATCGTCTCGGGAAGGTCGGTCGGATCTCCGGGTCCCGGCGAGATGACGACGGCATCGGGCCTGCGTTCGAGAACTTCTTCGCGCGACACGCCGTAGGGCACGACCGTAATGCGCGCGCCGAGAGCGGAAAGCTCGCGCACGATCGCGCGCTTGACACCGCAATCGATCACGACGATGTGCGGTCCCGTCGCCTCGGGCGTTATGCTGCGCACGGTGCGCGTCGCGACGTCGGCGACGAGGCCTACCGTGGAGGTTTCGCGCGCGTACGGCGTGAGCATTGCTTCCATGCGATCGATCGCGCCTTGGCCGACCGCGAGCGCCGCGCGAATCGTGCCGTGTTCGCGCAGGACGATCGTAAGGGCGCGCGTATCGATGCCGACGAGCGTCGGGACGCGCTGCTCGGCAAGCCACGAGCCGAGATCGGTCACCATCTGGTGATGGGAGGGATGCTCGCTCAGACGCTTGATGACGGCGCCCGCGACGCAGGCCCGGCCGTGCTGAGCGGCCGTTCCGGAGATGCCGTAATTTCCGATCATCGGGTAGGTGAACGTGAGGAGCTGCCCGGCGTACGAGGGGTCGGTGAGGGCTTCTTCGTAGCCCGTCATGCCGGTATAGAAAACCGCTTCGCCCAGGGCCAGCGCATCGTAGCCGATACCCTCACCGTCAAAGCGCGTACCATCGGCGAGGAGCAGCGAGGCGGGCTTCATCATTTCGAAGGGCACCCATTCGTTCAGCCGGCGAATAATACCTGATCAGCCGCCGGGCGCGGCCGGGACTCCGTTCACAGGTACCGCTCGAAGGTCATATCGGGAAGCGCCGGCGGGAAGCTGTATTGCACGAAATCGTACTGGAGGCCCGAGACGTAGCGATCTAGGCCGAAGCGCAGTTGGTCGTCGGTGCGAATCTGCTGGATGAACGGACGGCCGCCGACATCCACGTAGCTGACGATCCATCGCGCGCTGCGATAAGGTTCGCCATCGAAGAGTCCGGCCACGCTCAGCTGCAGGGTCTCGAACGTCGTCGCGTCCACCCAGAGATCGCGCAGCCGATACACGTGCGGGTCGCGCAAGGGCGTCAGCGTGAGATGGTAAGCGTCCGTGCCGTGGAGCGTTTCCGTATCGGCGAGTGCGATTGAATAGTCGCGTGACGCCGCCTCGACGGTCACGAGCACGCGCAGCGGCGTTGCGTCCGGTGCGGGACCCTCGAGGCTCGAGGGCTCGGGCGACGCCGACGCGCTGCCCGGTGAGGCCGAAGGCAACGCGGAAGGACTCAGCGCGCCGACGAGGGCGACCTTGGGACCCGAACGCTGTAAACCAAAGGATGCGTCGGGTTCGATCTGCGGATCGAGGATCGGAAAGGCATCGGCATCGGCGTTCGTATCGACCGAATCGGCGCGGCCGAGGCCGCGATGAAACTTGAAGTTGAGCGCGATCGGTGTGCCGCGCAGGCGAGCGTCTTCCTGCTCGGCAACGATTTGGCGATGCAATGCAAGGGCGCGGTCGCCGGAGCGGTACGCGACCTGCCACCAGTTATCGTGCGTGCGGCTGCGCCACGAGTAGCGCTCGCGCAGCGAGAACTGCACGAATGGCGCTTCGGCGCGCTCGCGCCAAGCCGATTTTGCGCGCGAAAAAATCTCGTCCGCGCCGATCCCCATGCTCGAGGCGGCCGGGGCAGCGCACGAGAGACCGGCGGCTCCGATCACGATGGCAATATACAGCTTCCGCATATGGTGCTCTAACGTTCGGCTTGGGGCGAGCGTTCTAAACCTGCGCTGTCACACTATGCGCTCGAGCACTCAGTGAGGAAGCGTTTGCATCTCGCAACGGGTACCGGGACTTTATGGTTCGCTTGCCGATTGCCCTTGCGCTTGCTCGGTGCATTGCGCTACGGGCTTCGCGTTACGGGTAAGCGCCGACCTCGAACCAACGGGTGTAGGCAACGGCGCTCGCGATAGCCGCATGCCCGGCGGCGTTGGGATGGATCGAATCGCTGAAGTACGCCGGGTTGTACGTGAGCGGCTCGCTTGGATCCGCGAGGACCGTCGCCCAATCGACCGTGTCGTCGCAGACGCCGCTGGTGAGTATCCATTGGTTGAGCTGCGAGCGCTCATCGCTTTCGATTTGTGAGATATCGGAGAGCGACTCCGGTCCCCAGGTCGCACAGAAGACCCGGATTCCGTGAGCGTGCGATTCCGACACGGCAAGTTCGTAGCTGCCCTCCACCTGCGCCAGCGTCCGCATACCGTTCTGCGGATCCATATCGTTGATGTCGTAGAGGATCACGCCGGTTACGCCCGTCTGCGTGAACACGTCGCGCGCGAAGCGCCCTGCAAGTGCAATATAAAGACTGTCTCCGGCGAGCCCCATGTTGACGATACCCTTGCGCGTCCCGGCTGGGACCCGCGCGTTCATATCGGTGCCCATCAGGCTCATCACGTCGTCGTACTCGTCCTGCTCCGATTCATCGCCTTGGAATGTCGAGCTGCCGAGGCCGACCACCGCACCATTGGCTGCCGTCGTCATGACGTCGATTGCGGCCAGCGCATAGGTGGAACCGCCCTCGAGATCTTCTTGCTGACCGGTCCCGAACGTCGCATCGAAGAGCGGGCCACTCATATCCGTGGTAAACGTCGCGCCTGACTCGTCGCGCGTATCGTCGCCGGCGCCGTTCGCCGTTGAATATGACGAATTCCAGGTAGCATTCGAAGACGACGCAGCAGTCGATGCGGGCAGATAGAGGCTCACCCCCACGATTTGCTGTGGATTGACATTGAACGCTACCGAATCGCTATACGCAAACGGCGTGTTCGGCGGTAGCGTGATGCCGGGCTGTCCGCCGTTGAAGGTAATCTGACGAGAGCTGCCCGGCACGAGCGCAGGGCCTGGATTCTTCAATTGCAAGCCCGCATACGCAGAACACACGACAAGCGGATTCGTCGCATCGGTGTTGATGAGCCGAATGCGGATCGCCGTGCCGCCGATCGACATCATCGCCATATCTCGGACGCTTCCGTTCGTGGGTGCCGTTGCCGATCCGCCGACCGTCGCACCCCAGGCGCCGATCAGTTGCCCGGCTCCGAGCGATCCTCCGACCGGCAGCGGCGCAGGCGTCGAGCCCTTCACGCACGAGGCCGGCGTTTTCACCGTCGCCCCGGACGTTGCGCCCGGCATGGGCGTCGCGTTCGTTGTGGCTCCCGGCGTGGGCGGTGCTTGAATCGGCGCTGCGCTTGCGGGGACCGAAGTCGCTGCGCCGGATGGCGCCGGAAGCGCGTTACCCGCAGCGCCGATCGAGGTACCGCCGGCGCAGCCCGCGAGAATCATCAGAGCAACGAATGGTACAACGTAGAACGCGTGCGCCGGACGAACGAACGTCATAATTTCCACACCTATGGAAAAGCGGGCAAGCGCTATTCACTACTTAACTGCTACGCTGTTTGCGTCGACGTAGCCGTACGTTGCCCCCTGGTGGAATCCTCTAAAGTTCATCAATGTAGTGACTGCGATCAGGTGCGCTCGAAATACCCCTTCGCACTCTCGATAACCGTATCGGCAAAGCGCGGATGAGCCTCTCGCAGCCAAAGAATCTCAGCCTCTGCGTTCGGCACGCGGGCCCAGCCCTCTCGGAGCATGGTGCCGGCGCCGGCTCGGAGATCGGCTCGGCGCACCCCGAGTAGCTCTCCGGCGGCGCGTTCGAGCGCGAGTTCTAGACGTGCACTCCGATCTGTCGGAGAAACGTGCGTGTGCGCGCAGAAAAGCGGCTCCACGCACCGCAATTTGAATTGTCGATCGAAGACGTCGATCGGGTAGCCGCAATACAGCGAGAAGGCAAACTCCTGCTGCAGACCGTTCCACAGGTCTTCCAACGCATAAGCGGCACGAAATCGCCGACTCTCCCACAGCAGGCCGACCATTTCTCCGTACACCCGGACGTGGCGGTACTTCCTGCGCTTGAGCTTATTTTGAAGCAATGCCCCGACGTGTTGATAAAAGCGCTCTGAATCAGGCCGGCGATTGCGCATGAATCGCGACAACGATTCTTCTGCGTCGAGTAAGGTCAGCCGGCCGCGCGCAATCTCGCGGCTCGTATCGCGGCCGCGCCGCTCCAATTCTTCAACGAGCGCTATTCGGTGTGCTTCGATTGCAATGACGATGGCGCACTGGTGGGGACGCAAGCCATCGGCCACATATTCGGCAATATCGGACACGAGTTCACGATCGTCGCGACCATTGAATCGCAGGAGATGGTCCCCCAAGGCGCGCCTCCCTCCGGCCTACTTCGACGCTCCAAGCTAAAGCTCCGCGGGCCCCCTACGGAATGTACCCCATGTAGCCGCCCCCCGGCAGTGTCTCCGTAATGACGACTGCGTTCGGAAGAGAGGTCGCCGCCAAGCGCTCGATTTCGCCGCTCCCGTTCGAAATCGCCACCCAGAGATTTCCCTGGGGATCGATCATCAGCGCTCCGATTCCGGCGCCGAAGGACGGGTCGGTCAGCGTGGTCGTGAGCGCCGTTTGGCCGGGCGCGAAGTAAGCGATATCGTTGTTCACTGCGTCGATGACGTAGAGGCCGCCGGCGGCGTCCGCAACCATGCGCGTGGGTCCGGCGAGCGATGGGTCGGAGAGCGTTTGTGATTGCGTCTGCGAATTTGGGGGATACTCCGCAATCGTCAGCGTGTCGTTAGGATCGGATTCGAACACGTCGCCGTTCTTGTCGACTGCTATGCCTCCGGGCGCCTCGAATGTGTTTGCGATGGTGTACGCGGGCGACGTGGCGCCGAACGCGTAGTTCGTGATCGCCGGCGGGAGGTGTTTTCCGCCGCCGAAGAAGCTTCCGGTGTTCCCGTTTGCAACGTAAAGGTTCGCGTGCGAGTCCAGGGTGATGCCGCCCACCGAGTGCACGCCATTCGTAGATCCCAAGCCTAGCGCCGGCTTCGTAGCGCCGGTCGTCGACTCAAAAACGGTGCTCGTTACCGATGCGCCCTCGAACTGCACGATCAGTGTATAGATGCGGCCCCGCGCATCGGCCGTCAGGTCGTCGACCGTTACCGCACCGCACTCGCCGGGACATGCCTGGAAGCTGAGAAACGGCTGCGCTGAGGCCACGCTATACATCGTAATAAATGGGCCCGATCCCACCGCAATCGCGGGCGTGAACGAATACGTTGTCGTGCCGCTTACGGGCGAAGAGGTGGTGCCGTCTGCGAGGGTGACACCCTGAACCAAGGCCGTAATGATGACGGATTTACCGCCGCCGGCTCCGGTCGGCGAAAGAACGTAGGCGAACGGGTCGGTCCCGACTGCAGGCGCGATTGTCGCCGCGGACGTGTTCGAGACCGTGACCGATTGCAACGTGGGAGCGCCGGGCCCGACGATCACGTTGCCATCGGCATCGAGTGCTTCGACTTCGACCGGAATCGGGAAGAGGCCGGGAATCTCGTACGGCGCAACACTCGTATCGCTGTAGGCGTTCGTGCCGGGTACGATCGCGACCGCTGCCGGAACACCCGCAAGGGTAACGTTTACGGGCGTGGATGCGCCGGCGACGATCGTTGCGCTCACGACGTTACGCGACAGAACGTTACCCGCGGCGTCCGCAAGCGAGAGCGCGAGGGTATCGAGCCCTGCCGGAACGACGATCGAAAACGTGCATGCGAGCACCGTCGCCTGCGTAACGCAGCCCGGCGTAGCGGGAGTTAACCCGTAGCTGACCGGTGTGCCGCCGTTGACGCCGACGGCGAGCGTCGCGCTCGATGGCGATACGTAGGCCGGGCGCTTGCGCGCGCTCGCCGTCGCGGGATGAGCGCGCGGCACGAGAATGGTAAGTGCCGCCTTCGTCTTCCCATCCGCGCTTACGGGTGGCGTCAGCGCGCGAACCGCGCCGCCGCCGGAGCATCCGTCGATTGCGCCGGCGAGCAGCAGTGCTGCCGCGGGCGAAAGTAGGCGAGTTCGCAGCGACGTCATCTTATTGCACCGTAATCGCGGCAGCGGAAACGGTGACGGGCACTGCGATCGAAGCACCCCCGCCGCCCGTGACGGTGATCGAACACGTACCCGCCGCGAGCGGTTTCACGCTGTACGTCGCGCTGCTCGTGGTGCTGGTCGCGGTGACGCTTGCGATGGCGCCGGTCAACGGCGAACAGGTATCGCTCTCCGTGAAGATCCCCGCGTAGCCGGGCTGGGTGATGCCGAGCGTCACCGGAGCACCGGATGCAAAGGCGATCGATGAGACGCTCGGCACGAGCCCTGCGGGCGCTGCCGTTGCCGTTGCCGTTGCCGCCGGCGTCGCCGCAATGGGCGATGGCGTGGGAGCGAGCGTTGCAACGGGACTTGCCGTCGCCGTTTTCGTGGAGGCGGGCGATGGTGTCGGCACGAGTGCGGTGGCGCTCAAGGATGAGTTTCCTCCGCTGCACGCTGCGCAGCCGGCGGCGAGTGCGAACGAACCCAAACGCATGAACCTCATCATTTAAAAGGCACCTTTCCGACCTGTCCGTATGCGGTATCGAGCATGTAGAGCGTGCGATTTCCAGGATCCACGAGACCCTCGATTACGGCGAACTGCGGAACGATCGCGGTGTACGGGTACGTGGCATGCGTCGTGACGTTGATGACGCCGATCGCATCTTGACTTGAGAAGAAATCACCGCTTCCCGGTTGTTCCGCGAACCAGAGGTTGTGATCGGAACCGGGGATCATCGCTTCGAAAGCGCCCGATTCGACATTCTGCGAGTAGAGCGCGACGGTTTTCGTCGCAAGATTGAGCGTGCCGATGAAGCCCTGCCCGAGGCCTTGATTCGTTCCGGCAAACCAAATGTTGCCGTCGGGTGCATTCGACACCACGTCCGTCGCAAAGTTCGGCGATACGGGTCCCGCCGCAGCGTAACTCGTGTACGCGCCGGCGGCCGTTACGCGCCCGATTGCACCTGCGCTGCCGTCGGCGAACCACAGTGCACCGTCGGGTCCGAGCACCATCGATTCGAACGAAAGCGCGGCGGCCGCATTGTCGGGCGTCGGAAACTCGACGATCGTTCCGCTCGCAGTTGCGATCGTTCCGAACGCCGTCGGCGCGCCGGCCGAATACGGCACGGCGTTCGTCCGCTCGTCGTAGAACCACATCGTACCCGCAGGCCCCTTCGCCATCGTGAGAACTCGGGCATTGGGGTAGAGGCCGGTCGTATACGTTTTTACAACGTGCGTGGAGGTGTCGAACGAGCCGATCTGCGCGCCGTCGGCATACCAGAGCGTTCCGCTCGTGTCGAAGGCGACCGAGGTGGGCCCTGCATCGCTCGGATCGACGACGTACGACGTGTAGGTGCCGGTCGAAGGATTCACGTTCGTCAGCGCGCCGTTCTGCGCGTCGGCCGTCCAAAGCGTGCCGTCGGAGGCTTCGACGAGACCCACCGGAGTGCCCAAGATATGCGCCGCACCGAAGGCAGTATACGGCCCCGGATGCGGCACGATCGTGACGGAGATCGTTGCCGGATACGTGCCGTTGGTCGCGTCGAGTGCGGTAACGTCGAAGGTAACCGCGGGAATCACGCTCGCCGACGCACTGCCCGTGCCAAGCGGGCCGCTGGTCACGGCGATGCTGCCGTCGCTTGGATTTGCGAGCATCGCCGAAAAGGTTCCGGTGAATCCGCTTTGCGAGATCGTCGTCGTCACGCCACCGCTCTGATCGTCGTACGCAAAGAGCGACGCGGGCGAAAACGTTACCGGTGCGGCCGTTAGGACTGCCGATGTCGCACCGGTGGCGGTTGCGGTGATCGATGCGTTCGCGAGATTCTTGCTGCCGTCGAAGGTGATCGTGACGATCGTGCCCGGCACGGTGACGCTTGCCGTCGATAACGAGATCGCGTGCGTGGGATCGTTTGCAAGCGTCAAGCCGACGCCGGACGCGAACGCCGAACTGCCGACGATCGTAGCGCCCGATGCGTCGACGGCGTCGACCGTTACGGGGTAGCGGTGGATTGCGCCGTCGTTCACGAGCGGCAGCACGCCGGGCGAAAACGCGAGCCCCGCCGGAACGCCGCCGAGCGTAAGCGCGATCGCGGGAGCCGCGGGGTTCGTGACCGTGGCGGCGATCGTGCTCGTCGCGAGCGGCGCGCCGCTTCCATTTGCCGACTGATAGGTCGCGATGGCGAAGACGTCGCTGCCGGCGAGCGCCGTTGCCGTAACGAGACACGTCAAACCCGCGGTCGTCGCGGTACACCCCGGCGACCCGCTTAGCGTCGAAGCGATCGTGGGCGGCAGCGAAGACGGCGCGCCGTTGACGCTTTGCAGCGAGATGACAATCGATGCAGTGTTCGGGGACACGTAGAGCGGGCGGCGGCCGCGGCGCAGTGCGTTCGAACTCGATGCTGCTGCGGGAATGGTAATGGTAAAGCTTTGCGTTACGGCAGCGCTCGACGGCGCGGAAGACGGCGCCGTTGAGGGTGCTTTCGAAGGTGCCGTCGTCGCAACGGCCGTCGCGCTCGGCGTGGGAACCGTTGCCGCTCCGGTCACGGGCGACACCGGAAGCGAGGAACCTCCGCCGCCGCAGGCACTCAGTAGGGTTGCCGCCAGAACGGCGACATATCTGTTACGCGTGCTCACTGTTTGGCCACCGCTTTCACGAGCGCGCGGCCGAATGGAACGCCGAGCCCCGTAACCAGATCGTATCCCGGCCCCGCATTGTAGCCGGGATCGAGCGGCGGGGACGTGGGGCCTGGGGCGGCGACGCCTTGTTGATTGTCGCCGTAGAGCACGTCGTAAAACGTCTGGGCATAGGTCGGCAATATCGTCGGGCCGTCGGCGTATTGCGCGTACAGCAACGGCGCAGCATTACCGAGACGGTACGGCTTCGCACCGCTTGCCGTTGCGCAGGATGCGTTTTGCGCGCAGGCTTGCAACACCAGCGCCCACATTGCCGCCGTCTCGGGTGCCGCAACGCTCGTGCCGCCCACACTGCCGACTTGCGAGGAGAATGCCGCATCGATCATAACCGCCATGCCCGTTTCAGGATCGCCGAGCAGCGCCATATCGGGCTGGTTGCGCGTCGATCCGATAACGCCGGGAATACCTTCTTGCCAGGGCGTGAGCGTCTGCGGGAAGTACAGCGAAACGCCGCCGCCGCTTCCGCCGCTGCCGTCGCCCGTGGCGAGTCCCCAGCCGGTGATTTGATTGGTAAGCACGCCGAACGCGGTGAGCGGCGCGTTGACGCCGCCGACGCTCGTCACGTTGGGATCGGTCGCAGGGTAACTGACGCACGGATCGTCGAGCGCAGGATCGTAGGCGGGACGCTGGCAGCCTTCGGCTCCCGAATCGCCCGACGATACGAACACCGCCACGCCCTCCGCGACCAAAGCGGCGAACTCGCTCGGACCTAAGCCTGTGGTCGGATCGCTTGCATCGAATTCGTATCCCGCCTGGCTCTGTTCGGAGCCGCCGTAACTGAGACTGAGGATATCGACGCGATCGTCTGCGATGACTTGCTGAATTTCGTCGTCGGAAACATCCAAACCGAGCAACGGATACGGTGTCTCGCCGTTCGTGCAGGGAGCCGGGGTAATGTTCCCGCTGCCGTCGACGCAGTAGCCGGGCGCATATCCGAGATAGAACAGGACGTTCGAGCCGGGTGCCAAGCTCGCAGCGGTTTCCGTATCGACCTGTGCTTCGATATCTTCGGGATTGCAGCCGGGAAGAGAACCCGCGCAGGGCGCCGTGACGGGCGGCGGCGTTTGGAAACCGGTATCCGGCGGATTTTCGATGCCGGGTGCAGCTACGCCGGCGTCCGTTACGTCCACTTGCGCGACCGGGGCGACGCTGGTTGCGAAGAGCCGGCCGTACGCCGGTACGTCGGCACTCGAGAGCGGTCCGGTTCCGACGATGCCGATCGTGATGCCGGTGCCGGTAAAGCCCGCGTTGTACGCACCCGTATAATCGAAGCCGTTGCGGATTTGCTGCGGCGAATACCCGCTCGTGGTGACCGCGCCGCCGCTGGGGGGAACGATCGTGCGGAAGCTGCGCTGCGCGGTGACGAGCCGCGTGATCGCGACGACGGGCAGCGTGCGCGCGAAGTGCGGCACGCTCGCCGGACCAACGAATACCGTCTTGCCGGCCTGGTAGGTTGCGATCGAGGTTCCGAGTGCGCGTTCGAGCGAACGCTGCGGACCGCTCACGATGAGCGATAGCCGCTGCGGCCACGAACCGACGTGCAGCCCGTACGATTCGAAGTAGGCAGCGACGGTCGTTAGCGTCGATGCCGGCGCGCCGAACCGCGTTCCGATTTCGGCGGCGCTAAGGAACTTGCGATACGACGCCGATTTCGGATTGCCGACCGCCGTGGCATACGCGGCGAGCGCCTGCGCATTTTGCAGGCGCAGCGCGACATCGATCGCCATGGTGCCGACGTGTGCGGCTCCCTTCATCCGGGCTTTTCCGAGCGCGTCCGAACCGTAGAGAAAGGCTGCGCTCGTGCCGCTGGGAGCCGTGCTGGCGGCAACGGGCGACGCGGTGCCTAGGGCGATCGGCGACAGCGGCGTTTGCGATCCGCCGCTGCAGGCCGCGAGCAGCAGCGCTGCGCCGGCTGCCGGAAAGAGCTTGCGGTTCGCGCGCATCAACGTTGTCCTCCCTGACGGCGCCGCGACTCGAGTCGACGCACGTATGCCATGAGCCGGTTCGCGCGGGCCGCACGCACGGCCCGATCGAAGCGCGCCCGCAGTGCGGCTCCGAGGATCTCGGGCTGCGTGTAGTGCGAGCCGCGCACGATCGATGCTGCGGCGATGATCGACGACGGCTGCAAGCCGAGCGTCTCGGACGCCGTCACGATCTCGAGTGGCGGATCTGCCGTGAACACCGTCGGTTCGTCGCCGTTGAAATCGTAGTACAGCGTTTGCTTATCCGCGAGCGCCGTGCAGATGAGGCCGTAGCCGGGTGCGACGTAGTTCGTGGTGGTGGTCGCTTCGGTGTAGCCGAGAATCGTATCGGTGCGCGCGATCGCCTGCTGGAGGGCCGTCGCCGCAGCGGGTAAGCCGGCAGCGAGACCGCACGCGGCGGGTACCGCGACGACACCCTCGTCGCGATCGGTTTCAGCGTAGAGTGCGGGCGTCGTACCGTACCAGGACGCCAGTTGAAATGAAGCGGACGGCGTGCCGGTGGTATCGAGCTTGTCGTACTCGTCGATCGTAATGAGCGGCGGTCCGGAGGCTTGGGGCTCGGGCGGACTGTAGGTGATCGTGACGATGCCGCCGTCGGCGACGATCGCAAATGTGCCGCTGCCGTCGGCGTTTTCTTGAAGGCTGCCGACACCGGTAACGCCCGTACCGCTGTAGTTGGGCGGATAGGTCGTCTTTTCGGTGTAGGTCCCGTCGCCGTTGACCGTGCGTACGACGGTGATCGGAGAACCCGTCGCGTTTCCGGCGATCGCCTCATCGATCGTCGCGCCGGGGCCGTTGCTCCACGCGGCGCCCGCCGTTTCCGGCAATTCGTCGAGAATCGTGGCGGGCGAGGGCAAGGTCGTCGCGCTGTCGCCGCTTCCATCGAGGTAATTGGAACCGTATCCGAGCAATTGCGCGGTCGTTCCGGAAATGGCGCCCTCGTAGGTATCCGTGGTCGACGTCGTCGTCTCGAGCCCGCTCGTCAACGCATCGGTCTCGGCGTTATGGAGATCGACCAGGTTCGCCGCGCCGTTGAACGTCTGACCCGTTGCAACGGTGACGCTTTGCGAGACCGACGTAACCGTCGTAGCGACGGGCTCGGGTGAGGGCGAGCCCGGTGCGACGATTTCAGGATACGATTGAAACGCCTGTGCGAGCGTCCCCGCATACACGAACGTGTTGCCGTTCGTGAACGGGTAGTTCGCGGGTGTCGCGGTCGGCGAAGGGACCGGGCTCGGACTCGGGGCCGGCGCCGGCGTGGCCGTTGCTAGAGGTGTGGCCTTTGCCGAAGGAGCCGGGGTCGGGACGGGCGACGCCGTCGCCGGCGCCGGCCCCGCGGAAGGTGTGGAACCGCCGCCGCTGCATGCAGCGAGCAGGCACGACGACAAAGAAACGGCAACTACCAAAGCCCGTTGGTGCATAGAATCAGCAAACCCCCAGCCTTTGATAACAGCCACCCGTAAACAAATCGTAAACGTCCCACTTGCCGCCGACTTTGCTGTTCCGAAGGTTGGTTTGCTTTTGCTCGGGGGCTGCGCCGTGACCATCGACGGCTGCGACGCCGGCGCTCCTCCGAACGTGAAGAGCCGCTCGCTGCTGGCGTACCTCGCGCTGCGTCGAAACGAAAGCATCCGGCGCGAAACGCTCATGGCGGAATTCTGGCCGGACGCCGAAGGGCGCAACGCGCGCAATAGCCTGAAGACGGCCCTCGCCACGGTCCGCCGTTTCTTTCGGGACTATGAGATCGATCCGGATACGGTCGTGGTGGCGGATCGCGACGACGTGCGCTGGCTGTGTCCCGTCGCGATCGACGTTGCCGATGTGGAGCGGTGTGCGCTCGGGAGCGAACCCGGGCGTAAGCGCGCGATCGCGTCGTATGGAGCGGAGTTCTTGCCCGGGGATTACCATGCGTGGGCGGTCGACATGCGCTCGCGGCTCGCCGTGCGTATCGAAGATATTTTGCGCGCGGAACTGGCCGCTCGTCCGAACGAAGATGTCGCCGAGCGCCTTCTGCGCCTGGATCCGTACTGCGATGAGGCATTCGTCGCCTTGATCGACGGAGCGCTTGCAGCGGGAAACCGTCGTGAAGCCCGCTCCTATTTCGAACGCTATACTGGCGCGCTTTCCGAAATCGGCGTCGCTCCGAGCGCGGACCTCGGCGCGCGCGTCGCCGCCGGCAGTCGCTCTGCGGACGCCGATGATCCGAGTGCCGCGGACCGCCGCTTCAACGAACAGTTGCGCGCTGCGGGCGAAGACGCGCTCGACGTCGCCGAACTTCTCGCACTCGAAGCCGAGCTCGACGACGACGATCTCGTTGCGCTGCTGGACTGGAGTTTAGAGCGCGTCGTTGAAGCTACCAGCCGGCTTGCGGTGTTTCGTATTCTCGAGGCACGCTTTCCAGCGCGCTTCTCACTCGAAGCCTACGCGCAGATTGCCGCAAACCGTTCGACCTCGGGGCGACGCCGCCTCATCATCTCGCGCATCGCACGACGGCTCGCGCTCCACGAAGAGCCGCAGTCGAAGTCTCACCTTGCCGAGCACTACGTCACACTCGGCCGCTCGCGCGATGCGGCAGCCGCGTCGCTCGAAGCCGGAAACGGATTTCTGGCCTTTGCGGCTTGGACGAATGCCCTCGGCGCGTTCGATGCCGGCATCGAGCATCTAGAACCGATTGCGACCTCGGTGCCTGCGACTGCGCTCCTCTGCAAGCTGCATCTCGGCCGCGGCGAGGCATTCTTTCAGCTTGGCGAGTTTCTCCCGGCGATCCGCGCGATCGGATCTGCACTCGACCTGACCGATCCCGATGGTGACGCGCCAATGCGAGCGCGGGCCTTCGTCAGAGTCGGCCACGCCTTCGCGCGGCTCAATAATGCGGATTCGGCGTGGATGGCCGTGCACCAAGGGGAACTCGCAAGCTTGCGCGCCGGCGCGCTCGCGGAACTCGAGGTAGCCGAACTCGCGTCGCGCTTACTGTGCAACGCGATGCGCTTCGATGAGGCGATTGCGCGTGCCGCTTCGGCGTACGAGCGCGCGATCGCGGCGGGCGCGCACCGCCAGGCATCGACGCTAGCGCACCGAGTCGCGGAGCCGTTGCGGCGTTTGTTACGCTTCGACGAGTGCGCGAAGTGGACGGAACTCCAGCTCGCCGCCGCGGTCGTCGCCGGACCTGAAATCGAAGCGCAAGCACGGTATGCCGCCGGCGCCGTCGCATATGCGCGAAACCAACTGGAACGCAGCGAAACCAATAGTCGCGAGGCGCTGCGCATCCTCGAACGCATGCGCCGTGGCCCCGGGGCGGGGAACTTGCCGCTGGGGCTCGCGAAATGGCAGTGTCATCAAGCACTCGCGCACGTTTTGTTTCGGCGCGGGCACTTAGACGAGGCGCTCGTCGAATGCGCCTGGCTCGTGCGTTCCCCCTGGGTTTTTAACACGACGAGCTGTTCGGCGATCACGTTCGCAACCGTCGTCGACGTTTGGCTTGCATCGGGCACGCAAGAGCATCGTGCCGCCGCGCTCGCACTCGCCGACCGGATTCCCGCCCTCGCGCCGACGGACCAGTCGTACTTTCTCGACGTGCTCACGCGTGCACGCCTCGCCGCGATCGAAGGCTCGCGCGCGCGAGCGCTTCATCTCCTTCACGCCGCGCACGCGGCTACGATTGCGGCCGAACGCCAAATGCCCGATCAGATTCACATCTCGTACGAAAAGCTTGCGAGTGCTGCGCGAGGCATCGACGACGTTCTCGCCGCGCGCTCATCGGAGGCCGCGCGGCGTCATCGTGAGAGCGTCAAGATTGCCGCCGGCATTGCGTGGTCCGCGGCAACCTCGTAGCTCCAATCTTTAGTGTTCGCGCTGCCAGACCGTTCCATCGGCAAAGGTAACGTGCTCGACGTCCACTTCCGCCGAACTGCCAAGCGTTGGGTCGAGTGAGAAATCGTGCTTGATGTTGGCACCCGGCGAAAACGTACCTTTGTCGAGGATCAGTTCGGTCACCTTATTCGAGCGCACGGCGAACTGGACGCTCGTCGCGGGCACGGCGCCGGCATTGACGAAGGAGATCGTTACCTTACCGGAGCTCTCGATGCTCAGCGTACTGGTCCAGGCCGGGACCGTAACCGAGTAACTCGGTTCGAGCGCGTAGCTTACGACCTTGATGGGATTGTTCGTATACGCAACGGTAGACTGGGCGCCTGCGGTTGCCGACGTACCGGCGATGAGCGCGGCCGCGGCCGTTGCGATAAGACGTTTGTTCACGTGTAGATTCCTCTGCTTTGGGTTTGCGGCTCGAGGCCGCCCATACGCATCCTAGACCGCCGCGCGGCCCGCTTGCAGAGACGAAACTTCCTATGATAATTGTTTGTTGAACGGGCAAATGGAAGCACCACTCGAACGCGACCCGCGCCGTGCGGAGTTGGCGGATTTGTTGCGAACCCGGCGGGAAAGTCTCAGTGCCGAACGCGCGGGCCTTCCTCGCCGCGCACGCAGGCGCACGCCGGGCCTGCGTCGCGAAGAGGTAGCCGAGCTCGCCGGCATCAGCGTCGCGCTCTACGCGTGGCTCGAGCAAGGCCGGGATTTTCCCGTGTCGCATCGCACGATCGACGCCATCGCGATCGCCCTGCAGCTCTCATCCGCCGAACGAACGCATTTGCACAGCTTGATTTCGCGCGAAAGCGTCGAGTTGCGCGAGGACGTTACGCCGAATCTGCGCCGCTTCGTGCATTCGTTGAGATCGCCCGCGTTCGTGTTGGATCGCAGATGGGACGTCGTGCTTCGCAACGTCGAGGCCGCCACCGTTTTCGGCGGTTCGCCGAATCTCGAAGAACGTAGCAATCTCATGATCGAGGTGTTCACGGATCCCGCGTGCGCCGCGCTCTTCGCCGACTACAACCTCGTGAGCGAACATCTGGTTGCGATGTTCCGGCACGATTACGGTCCGCACATCGAGGACCCGCGAACTGCGGAATTAGTCGATAGGCTTCGTGCCGCTTCGGCGGCTTTCGATGCCGCGTGGCAACAGCACCGAATCCGGGAGTATCCAGAAGGGGTGCGCGACATCATGCACCCGCTTGCAGGCCATCTGCGGCTCGCACCCTCGCTTTACGGGATCACGGAATCACCGGGATTGCGCATCATGGTGTTCTGCGCTGCCGATCCCCTCACGACCGATCGCATCGCGAGCCTAATGGGGACCTCGTTACGACTACGCTAGGCGGCCAATTCACCTTTCCCGGCACCACGCTGACCGTCCATCGGATGGGCTACGGCGCGATGCAGTTATCCGGCCCCGGCATCTGGGGGCCGCCGGCTGACCGGCAAGCTGCCGTCGCCTTACTGCGCGAGGCGGTTGCGGCCGGTGTAAACCATATCGATACGTCCGACTTCTACGGCCCGCACCTCACCAATGAGATCATTCGCGAAGCCTTGCAGCCGTATCCGAGCGAACTCGTGATCGTCACCAAGCTCGGGGCTCGCCGTCCGGCGGACAAATCGTGGCTGCCGGCGATCTCGCCCGAAGACCTGAGGGCAGGCGTCCACGACAACCTTCGCAACTTGGGTCTCGACGCGCTCGACATCGTTAACTACCGCGCGATGGGCGCCATCCACGGCCCCGCAGAAGGTTCGATCGCCGAACAAGTGGCGGTACTCGCCGATCTCAAGCGCGAAGGATTGATCCGGCACATCGGCGTGAGCAACGTGACGGCAGCACAGGTAGCCGAGGCGCAAACGATCACCGACGTCGTGTGCGTGCAAAACAATTACAACCTGGCGTACCGCCACGACGACGCGCTGATCGACGCCTTGGCCCTCAAGGGTATCCCGTATGTGCCCTTCTTCCCCCTCGGCGGTTTTACGCCGCTGCAGTCGACCGAACTCTCGTCCGTCGCTGCGCGCCTCGGGAGCACGCCGATGCAGGTCGCGTTGGCGTGGCTGCTGCACCGGTCGCCCAACATCTTGTTGATCCCCGGCACGTCGTCGGTAAGCCACCTCCGCGAGAACCTTGCCGCCGCTGCGTTGACGCTGTCCCCGGAAACCTTGGTGCAATTAGATGAGATTGCAGAGCCGTGCGCCGGCTAGTACTTCAAGGCCCGCTCGCGCCGCCGGCGAAGCGGGCGCGAATGCAGACATCGGTAGCGGCTACACCACTCGCACACGATTACGCCCTCAATTGCGGCGTGCGGCTTCGCAACCGGATCGTGAAGGCGGCAATGAGCGAGACGCTTGGGACGGCGGATGGAGCGCCGAGCGACGAGCTGATCCGTCTCTACGCACGCTGGTCCGAGGGCGGCCTTGGGCTATGTATTACCGGCAACGTGATGATCGATCGGCGGGCGATCGGAGAGCCGGGCAACGTCGTCGTCGAGGACGAGCGCGACCTGGCAGCCCTTTCACGTTGGGCCGCAGAGGGCTCCGCGAACGGCACGCAGTTTTGGATGCAGATCAACCATCCCGGTAAACAGGCGCCGCAAGGCCTGAACCGCGAGACAGTTTCACCATCGGCGGTGCCGTTCACGGGTACCGTTGCAAGCTTCTTCGCGACGCCAAGGGCGCTACACGACGAAGAAATTGAGGACATCGTCGCCCGCTTCGCGGGCACTGCGGAAATCGCGAAGAACGCCGGCTTCGGCGGCGTGCAGATTCACGGCGCGCATGGGTATCTGGTGAGTCAGTTTCTCTCGCCGCATCACAATCAACGCGTCGATCGCTGGGGCGGTCCGATCGAAAACCGTCGGCGCTTCGTGCTCGCCGTCCTCGATGCGATGCGCGCGAAGGTCGGTCCGGGCTTTCCGATCGGCATCAAGCTCAACTCCGCGGATTTCCAACGTGGCGGCATCACCGAGGAGGAAGCAATCGGCACGATCGAAGCGCTGGTCGAACACGGCATCGATCTCGTCGAGATCTCAGGCGGCACGTACGAAACCCCTGCGATGACGGGCATCATGAAAGCGTCGACACAAGAGCGAGAAGCGTATTTCATGGCCTTCGCCGAGCGGGCACGCAAGATCACACGCATCCCGCTCATGCTGACCGGCGGTTTCCGCACGCATGCCGCCATGGCTGCGGCGATCGATGGAGGCGCCGTCGATTTCATCGGACTCGCGCGACTCCTCGCGATCGAACCCGACGCCGCAAGCCGGCTGACGAGCGGACTCGATCCAACACACAGCATCAAGCCCGTCAATACCGGCATCGCAGCGATCGATCGCTTAGGGTTGATGGAGGTCAACTGGTACACGCATCAGCTCAAGCGCATCGGTAGCGGACGCGATGCGAATCCAAAAGAACCGGTGCTCAGGGTCTTTGCGCTCGGGATGCTGGGATTGCAGTCGAACGTGCTGGGACGCCGGATACGCCGCCTTCGGGCATAGTGGGTTTCGGTCCGATCGGGGCGACACCGTTTGGGGCGTTTTCAGCGACGTTATGAAAGCTGCCGCAGCCCCGCTGCAGTGAGCAAATAGGCGGGGGCGATGATAGCAGATTCTGACCGTACCAAATCCACCAAAGCGGCCCCGGCGATCTCCGGAGTCAACTGCTCCCCAAGTTCCTTTAGGTATGCATCTTCGGTTTGGCCGCCGCGAGCCGCGTAGGCGCGAACGCCGAGTCTACCGACGTTGCCGTGTGGAGTCATCTGGGGCAGTACGGTCGTGATGGTAAGGTCGAGGCCGCCCCGGCGTGACTCGTCCTGGGCGTATTCCGCAATGAACCGCTGCGTAGCCTTGGCCCCGGCGTACCCTCCGCTCGCCGGCGATCCTCTGAGCGCGGCTCCGCTGCTCACTACAACCACCTTGCTGCCGGGGCGCAGCGGCTTCAACAGTGCTTCGCGCAGCCAGGTGAATGCAATCTTGACATCCGCGTGCCAGTTGACGGAGAACGTCTCCCACGTTTGGCGCTGCAGCGGAAGCATCACGGGGTTGGCGCCGGCCACCAAGATGAGAATATCCGGGTCGTATTGGTCGAGGAGGCTCCATGCCGCCGCCGGGTCGGCCGCATCGGCGACTTCGGTGCGGATGTTCGCGTTGCCGGCGGTCACTTCGGCAAGTGCCGAGCCGGTTCGAGCGGCGGCCACCACAGATGCACCGGCCTCGGCGAATGCGCGGGCGATCCCGCGTCCCAAACCTCGGCTTGCGCCGACGACGAGCGCAGTCTTGCCTTTCATTCGTTTGGATCCCCCTTACCGGTTGCGATCAAGTTCCGCAAACTATCGTTGATGTAGTACGTCCATGCGTTCGCGCACTCGCCGTAACATTCGACGTTGGGAACCAAGCCCACGTGGGTGAAACGGACCTCGGTCTTGTCACCCTTCTTGGCGATCTCAAACGTAATCGTCGTGCCGGTCCACTCGGTTTTGTCTTCGACGAACTTCAGGTAGCCGTCTAAGACGAGCCAAACGACTTTCTCGCCGGGAACGAACTCCGTGATCTTTTGTTTGGAATAGTGGATGTCTTCGTAACGATACGTCCATTCATCACCGAGCGCGTCGGTGCTGCCTTCGATGTTTCCCGACCACCATCCACGCACGTTGTTGATGGCGGCGAACGCTTCTTCGGGGGTCTGGTCGAGCGTGAAGGCGGCCGTGAAATCTTCCGTCATGACGCAACCACCAGTGGTTGTACGTAGGTCGCGTTCTGACGCTCCATCGCCTTGAGCGCGCCGTTATTCCAGCTTTCCGCGAGAGTTGCCGACATCGGATCGGGGAATATCTCCTCGTCGCCATTTTCCACTCCGTCGAAGATGGCACGCGCAACGGATTCCGGAGAGGCCTTCGGTATTTCGAGTCCGCGCGACATATCCGTATCCACCGGGCCGGGCAGGACGGCATGGACCTTCACGCCCTGCGGAGCCAAAAGAGCGCGCAGCGACTGTGCCAGGGAAAATGCGGCTGCCTTTGAGATGGAGTAAGCCGGGATGATCGGCAACGCGGCAACGGCGGTGACCGATAAAACGTTGACGATGGCTCCGCGAGAACGCGTCAGCAGCGGGAGGAAAGCCCGGGTCAGGTCGTAGGAGCCGAAGAGATTGACCGCCAGGTGCTGTTCGATGACGTTACGATCGCCGAGATCGTCGTACAGCGCCAAGCCGGCATTATTGATGAGAATATCGAGCGATTCGACGTTCTCGACCGCCGCCCGAATCTGCGTTGCGTCGGTCACGTCCAAGGTCAAGGGAGTCACGCGTGGATCCGCGTGGGTGAAGGGGCGGCGCGCGGCGGCATACACGCGCGTCGCGCCTCTGCTCAAGGCTTCGTTGACCAACGCTTGTCCGATGCCGCGATTGGCCCCGGTGATCAAAATCGATCCGTCTTTGATTGACATTGTGCTCTCCTATCAAGGTCGACGCCCGGATCATTCCGAGCCGTCTACCATGCAGACATCACGAAGGAGTAGAACTGGGCGCGCCCGGACCGCCCAGTTTGCGACTCAGCCGGTGTCAAGACGCGGCCCGAGGGAGGAACCAAGCGGCTCGATGTCTTTGACGATGCGGCGAATAGCGCGTGGCGCGGAGCCGCCTCGCGCGTGTTCCTGGATTTCTGGACACTGGCGTACGGAGCGGTACGCAGCGGCGTTTGACAATTCGAGCAGCAAGGTGTTTTCATAACGTAGAGCCGCGCTTCCGACGCGCTCGACCGGAGGTCCCTCCCATGATTTCCCTTACGATCAACGGGCAAGAGCACGAGCTCGATATTCCCGACGAGATGCCCCTCCTGTGGGCGATCCGTGACGTCGTCGGTTTGACCGGCACGAAGTTTGGCTGCGGCGTCGCGCAGTGCGGTTGCTGCACGGTGCACGTCGGCGACGATGCGGTGCGTTCGTGCGTCACGCCGGTCGGCAGCGTCAAGGGTAAGTCGATCACCACGATCGAGGCGCTCGGCACTCCCGAGCAACCGCACGCATTACAACAGGCGTGGGTCGACGAGGAAGTGCCGCAGTGCGGGTACTGCCAATCGGGGCAGCTCATGGCGATTTCGGGACTCTTGAAGACCAACGCGCACCCGACGAACGACGACCTCGCGCAATCGATCACCAACATCTGCCGCTGCGGCACCTACGATCGCATCCGCAAGGCGGTCGCGCGCGCTACGGGTGGAGGGCAAGCGTCATGACGACCCTCAATCGCGCGGATTTCGTGCGGCTCGGTTCGTTATTCGGCGGCAGCCTCGTGCTCGGCGTCGGCATGGACGGCTGCGCGAACCAAAGCAGCACGGCACCGCCGGGTTCGCCCGCGCCGAATGTAACCGAAACGGGAGGTTTCAAGCCCAACGCCTGGGTGATCGTGCATCCCGACGAAAAGGTCACGATCTTCGTCGCCAAATCCGAGATGGGTCAAGGCGTCGCGACCGGCATGCCGACGATCGTGGCCGACGAACTCGACATTCCATTTGAAAACGTCCTGATCGAATTCGCGCCTGCTGCCGCACCGTACGTGGATGCGGGCTACCACATTCAGATAACCGGCGGCAGTTTCAGCACCCTGTCGTCGTGGATGCCGCTGCGCACGGCCGGTGCGAGCGCGCGGGCGATGCTGGTTGCCGCCGCCGCCAAGCAGTGGGGCGTCGATCCCTCGACGCTCACCACGAAGGCCGGCAGCGTCATCGACAGCAAGAACAGTCGAACCGCAACGTACGGCAGCCTCGCCGGCGCGGCAGCATCGATGCCCGTTCCGGCGAAACCAAAGCTCAAGACACGCGAACAGTTTACGCTGATCGGCAAAGTGAATCATCGCATCGACACGCCGTTGAAAGTCAACGGAACGGCAAAGTACGGCATCGACGTGCGCGTGCCGGGGATGAAGTTCGCTTCGATATTGTTTCCGCCGGTTTTCGGCGCGACGGTCAAATCGTTCGATGCCTCGAAGGCAAAGAAAGTTAAAGGCGTCGTCGACGTCGTTCGAGTTCCGCGCGGCATCGCAGTGGTCGCCGATAATTCGTGGGCGGCTTTCCAAGGCAAGGCCGCCTTGACGGTCGAGTACGACAACGGGCCTTTCGCTAGCGCCAGCACCGATAGCCTTAAAGCTCAATTCCTCAAACTCGCAAGTAGCGATACGGGTGCGATCAAAGCGGTCGAGCGCGGTTCGAAGAGCGTCTCCGGGAAGCAACTCGACGCAGTCTACTTCGGCCACCCCGTCGCGCACGCGACGATGGAACCGCAGAACGCCACCGCTTCCGTGACGGAGGCGGGCGTCGAAATCTGGGCGCCGACGCAGGTGCAGACGGCCGCGCAACTCTTCGCGGCAAAAGCCGCGGGCGTGCCGCCCGACAAGGTGAAGATCCACACGACGTACTTGGGCGGCGGGTTCGGGCGGCGTCTCTACACCGACTTTTCGACCGATGCGGTTTCGGTCAGCAAGGCGATCAAAGCACCGGTCCAAGTGATTTGGACGCGGGAAGACGACCTCCAGCACGATCTCTACAAACCCATGGCCGCAAATACGATCAGCGGCGTACTCGACGATCGCGGCAATCTCGTAGCGATGCGACACACCGTGGTAATGGACTCGATCCTCAAGGGCTTAGGCTTTCCGCTCCCTCCGACCGGCCTCGACGCGATTTCAATGGATTCGGTGATCAATACGCAGTACGAGATCCCGAATTACCAGGCGTATTACATTAATCCGAACAGCGGCGTGCCGGCGGGCAGCCTGCGCGCGCCCGGTGCGAATTGGAACAATTTCGTCGTGGAAACGTTCATGGACGAGCTGGCGCATGCGGCCGGTAAAGACGCGCTCGCATTTCGACTCGCGCTCTTGCAAAAGAACCCGCGTGCGACCGCCGTCTTGAAGAAAGTCGCGAAGAACGCCTCATGGGGATCGCCTGCGCCGGGAAGAAAACACGGCATCGCCTTCGGCTTTTGGGCCAACACGCCCGTCGCGACGATCGCCGAGGTGTCGATGGAGGGCAAGACGCCGCGCGTACATCGCGCTTTCGTGGTTGCCGACGTGGGTATCGCGGTCAATCCCTCGATCGTGCGCCAGCAGCTCGAAGGTGCGACCAACTACGGGCTTTCAATGGCCCTCGCGAGCAAGATCACGATTGAGAACGGGGCCGTGAAGGAGCACAATTTCTACGACTTCCTCGTGCTGCGCATCGATAAGGCGCCCGACATCCACGTCGACGTGCTCGAGAACGCAAATACGCCCTCCGGCATCGGTGAACTCGGCACGGTCACGATCGGTCCGGCCGTTGCAAATGCCGTCTTCGCGATCAACGGCAAGCGTGCGAGGGTGCTGCCTTTTAGCGAAGCGTACGGATGAGCCCGTAACGGCGCCTCGAACGGGGCGCCGCGCGCCAATAGAAATCGCGATTCGCTAAGATCCTGACTGGGGTGTTGCTTTTTGCGCCGCCAAGGCGCGATATTCGCCGGCGCTCGGCGGCCGTCGCGTCGCGGGCGCGGGTCAAGGCGCGCCCACTCGACCGCCCAGTTCGGAACGCGGACGGAGTCCATACCAGAAATGGGACGAGGAGAGCGAAGCAGGTGACGCGAGGATGCAAGAGTGACGACCGACCTGATCACGAGGGCCACGGCCGGGGACGGCGACGCCTTCCGGGAGCTAACCGAGCCGTATCGCCGCGAGCTACAGGTGCATTGTTACCGGATGCTCGGATCGCTCCAGGACGCCGAGGACGCGCTCCAGGACACGCTGCTGGCAGCGTGGCGAAATCTCTCGACGTACGAGAGACGCGCCTCGATTCGCACGTGGCTCTATCGGATTGCAACCAACTGTTGCCTCAACGCGCTTCGCTCAGCCAACCGGCGCCCGGCCAAGGAGTGGGACATTCCCGGCGTTGAGCCACCCGAGCCGACGCGACTCGGCGAAATCGTGTGGCTCGAACCGTATCCCGACGCCCTGCTCAAGAGTGCGATCGACGTGCCGCTGGGCCCGGAAGATCACTACGAACGGAAAGAAACGATTTCGCTGGCTTTCGTGACCGCACTGCAGCGTCTGCCCGCTCGTCAGCGCGCGGTGCTCATCTTACGCGAGGTGCTCGGCTACCACGCGAGCGAGGTGGCCGAGATGCTCGACTCGACCGTCGAATCGGTGACGAGTGCGCTCAAACGAGCTCGCGCGACGTTGGGGAGCCGCCAGGCATCGACCGATGAACGCGAACCGCCTCCCGCTCCCGGCTCAGCCTGCGAGCAGGAGCTCGTGGCGAAGTTCGTGCGCGCGTATAGCGCCGGCGATATCGACGCGCTGGTGGCATTGCTGACCGAGGATGTCTGCGTCTCGATGCCGCCGATGCCGTTCGAATATCAAGGTCGCACTATCGTCGCACGCTTCTACGCAAGCATGATCCGGCAGGGGCGAACGTACCACTTCGAACCGACGCGCGCCAACGGGCAGCCGGCATTCGGTGCTTACCTTAGCGGACCCGACGGCATCTTGCATGGGACCGGACTTATCGTCCTCACACTCAGCGGCGATCAGATCTGCGCCACGACGCGATTCGAGAGCAGCGTTTTACCTTGGTTTGGATTGCCGCGAACGTTATCCGGCCCGGGATCACTCCGCGATCGGCGAATCGATCGGGCGCCATAGCCAAGAACGCGCTATCGTCCGGTATCCTCGTACGGGAGGCGGGTCCTTGGCGAACAGGTTCCGTTCACGATCGATTCGGTATTGCCGCGGGAGTTCGAACCACGGCAGCGCCGGATACCGGTGATGAACGGCATGAAGGTTGTTGTTGAGAAAGAGCAGGGAGAGTGCGCTCCGGCTTTCGACGATCGCCGTTCGCTCGCGAAACGGGCGCGCGTACCGGTGCTCGGCGAACGATCGAACGAGCGCCAGCGATGCGGCTGGGTACGCGACCAAAGCGAGGTACGCGATCGGGTTGATGCCACAGTGCGCGAGCAGCCACAGCAGCCCGGCGACGAGCACGAAATGCCCGCTCCAGACGGCGGCGTGCGAGGTATCGCCGCGCAGCAGCCGGCGCAATTCGTTTGCATAGACGCGGCTAATCTGCAGCGCGGGACCGAGAACGAGCCGGCCCGCGAAGGTCTGATTCAGGCGGAACAGGGCGCGTAGCGGTGCGCCCATGCGCGACCACGCTTCGGGATCGTGATAAAAGCTTTCGGGATCTTGCGGACCTGCGAGATCGCGCGTCGCGTGGTGCCGCAGATGCTCGCAGCGATACCATTCGTACGGAAACCAGATACCGAGCGGCGCCGATGCCAGCAGCGTTCGCAAGACGCGTGGGATGCGGCGCAACGCATGGATCGTTTCGTGCTGGAGCGATGACTGCCACGCGGTCAGATACACGCCGAGCGGCAATGCGATGACGAGCGGTAAGAAGCGATGCCCGAGCACGAGCCCAATCCATCCTGTGTAAATGGTCGCCGCTACGAGCCAAGTCGGGCCTTCGAAACGCCGCCAGTAGCCCTTCATGCGAGCGTACCGTAGCCGAGATCCGTCGCTTCTTTTTCCAGCAGGAGCAGCGGATCGTACGTGGCGACCGAGGCGCGCTCGACGCCCACGAGGCGGAGCCCCGTGCACGATCCCGACCGGCGCAGCTGGTCGATCGTGGCCACGAGCGAATCGTACAGCCACGCTTTGATGCGTTGGTTCGAAGAAGCCGGCACGACGAAGGGAAGCGTGGGGCCGGCAGCGGTTGTCGTCAGGACGCGCACGCCCTCCACGGCAGCGGGCCGATGCTCTGCCAGCAAAGCGAACGTAACGTTGTCGATCGATGCAGCATCGACTACCCCGCTTTGGACGGCCCTGAGGCTCGCGAGATGGCTGCCCGTCTCGACGACGCTAGCGAAGAAGCGGCCTCGCTCCGCGAGCGGTGCGATGAGGCGTCGCGGCAGATTCATGCCCGTGTTCGAGTCCCAGGCGTTGAGTGCGAAGCGCGTCCCCCGAAGGTCTCCAAGCGCCATGTACGACGTGTCCGCACCAACGACCACGAGGCCGCAGTGCGTTGCTCCCTTGGAAAAAGGCACGTCGTACACCGGCGCCGCGATCACGTCGTACTGCTGCCGGAGCGACGTCGCCAGCGGATATCCGCAGATTTGCGTGAGTGGTATGTCGCTTGCGAACCCGCCGCGGCGTACGAGCGCAACGAACCTGCGCCAGAACAGGTCGAGTGCCTCCCCAAGTTCGGGGAGATCGTACATAGGAAACGGCGTAGAGGTCAAACTCATTCGAACGCGATTCTCGGCTTTCGATTCGGCGTAACGGAAAAAAAGAAACCCTCGCCGCGGCGAAGGTTCGATTAGCTTTTGCACGGACGTGCATGGTCGCTAAACGATCGGCCCTTCGGCGACGTAACGTGCGAAACCGCCGCAACAACAGCACGAGGAACGACGATCGATTATCGACATGCCCGGACTTTATCACGGCACGGTACGGATGTCAAAGGAACCTTAACCCTGATGCGACGGCTTCGCCAGGCTCCGCGTGTAGACGGAACGTCCCTTGATGAACGAATGAACTCCGCCCGGGCAGCCAGCGAGGGTCAACGTGAAGGTACCGTCGGTCGTAACCCCAAGGGTCGCGTTGCAATCGACCTTTGCCCGTGCCGGCGTGACCGTTGCCGCCGAAATATTGGTAGCCGTAATCGTCAGCATGTCGGCGACGGGTTCGAGCGGCGGCGTCCCGTACGTGTTCTTGAACCCCGTGTACGCGAGCGCCGGGAGATAGCCGCCCGTGAGGGTTCCGGCGACGGGTTGCGGGCCGGATTGCGGCGGATCGCCGATGCCGTAGCCGTGCGAGAAAATGTCGATCGTGCCGGTAACTTTGGAAGTATCCCGTTCGACGATGTTCGAGACCCAATACGCGTGATCGGCCACTGCGCCGTACGTCGCGCTATCCATCGATGGGTTACGGACGTAGGTGACGTGCGGAGGATCGATATTATTATGCGTCGTCGCAATAAAGGCGGCAGCCGGCGCGTATTCATCATTGAGCGTCAGGGTTAGATGTTCGGCCGGGGCAAACAGATCCCACTCGAAATTCAGACCATTTGCGGCCATGGATTGTTCCTCTTCGAGCGCGAAGTTCGTTTGCACCAACTCGTCCGCCGACGCGTGCCAGGACAATATCGGCACGTTGCGCAGCGAACCAAACATCTGCTTCGTGTCGTTTGCCGTACCGTCGTCGACCGCATCCGTACCGACGAACGTGGGACCGACCGTCGGCTGCATCGTTCCGAACAGATCCGGAAACAGGACGCCGAGTTTGAACGTAGCGTACCCGCCCATCGAGTAGCCGGTCATGGCCACGTTGTTCGCATTTATCGGATAGTTGCGCGCAATGTCGGCCCACGCTTCAAAAGCCTCGGCCTCCGCGAGATTGTAGTACCAATTGTCGGGGCCTCGACCTTCCGTCGTGTACACGATCGAGCCGCCGTCGCGCGCACCGAATTGCGATTCGTTGCGCGTGTTCGCATACTGGTTGTAGTTCTCGGACAAGCTATGCAATAACGGTGTAAGCGGATAGCCACCCGGCGGCGCCGGCGCGGGAGGAACGTAAATGGCATACGGCTGCAACGCGCTACCAAGCTCCGGCGAGCAAATAGCGCTCGAACCGTTGCAGCCGATGTAATTCCTACCCTGGAACAGTTCGAAATGACTCGGAAGGATGCGGTTCATGTGGCCGCTTGTCGGCACGCCTTGCGGTTGTCCGTTCATGTCGTCGTTCACGCCCGCCGCGAGCTTCGTCATATCGACAGTGTCGGAGAGCGATGAGAGGTCGCCCGAAGCGAGAGCGGTCGCCTGAACGTTATCGCGCCAGTTGGTGAACGAGTTCGTTTGACCGGGTAAACTGGCGCCGACCGAGGGCTCCGTATGGCGGAAGGCCACGTTGAAAAATGCGGGCGGATTGACCAGCGTACCGGAGCCGCCGGGCGACGTCGCGCTCGACGTAACCGACGGAAGCAGGTACGTGCCCGAGGCCGCGTTCCAAAGGCCGGTCGCCTCGGCTACGCGCAAGGCCGTGTTCCCGCGGGTATCGTAGACGCCGTACGGTACGAGTACCGTCACTTGGCGACGGGTTTGGTCGACCGTCACCGCCGGCGTTCCGATCACCGTGCCGCTCGCGGCGTCGACGATGTCGCCGGAAGAGCCGTGGACCGTAACGAAGACCTGGGCCGGCTCGCTCGCGTTTGCCCCATGCGGCATCGCGATCGATGTCGGCGATGTGCCGAGGCCGATCGTGAATGCAAAGAGCGTCGGATCGAGCATGGTGTTCAGCGTAATGCGAAAGGCGGTTGCATTCGTTGTCGGTTTCATGCGAAATTCTACGAGGTCGGCTGCGTCGAATCCGTAGGCCGGGTTCGTTGGATACGTATACGTTCCGGTATAGCGCGCGAGCGAATTGGGATAGAACTCGTCCATGATCTGATTGGCGTCGTACACCGTACCGTTTGCGCCGTGATCGTCGTAAAGAAAATCCTGATAGAGATATTCGCCCTGGCGGTAAGCGCTCGCTCCACTGATGAGAATCGGCGTCGCAACCCAAATACCCGTATTGCTAAGCGGCGGCGGAGATGCGGCCGCCGCGTACAGTATCGCCGGCCCCGGAGATGGACCCAAACCACTTCCCGCCGGTGCCGTCCCCGACCCGGGCGTCGGAGTAACCGTCGGCGAGGAACCCGGCGGAGTCGTAGCGCCGGCAATCGGCGTACTCGTAGCGCCTGTGGTGGGGGTACCTGGGGCAGTGCCGCTATGCGACGGACCGTACGATCCCACCGTTGCACCCGCGCCGCAACCCGAGAGAACTCCGGCTAGCGAGGCGCACAAAAGTTTACGAGAACACCGCATAAGGCCCGACTATCTAAGAATTCGAGCTAAGAAATCGGCAAGAAATTTAGCTATTACAAACGAGCAGGAAGAGTCCTTGCTACGACGCCCGCACTAACTGCAGTTCGGCGCCGGCGGCTTTCCCGACGCTACCGCATCTACCCACGATGCCGCACCATCGAAGGTCTGCGTTACGATCGTGGTGTGCGTCTTGTCCGGTAGCTCGTCATAGGTTACCGGTGTATGACTCGCACAAAGTTCGTAATCGAGGGTCGTCGTTAGGGCCGGCGAGACGATTCCATCGGCGTCGCCCTGTAATAGGAGCAGTGGGATCGTGAAATGCAGCCGATCGTCCTCGTTAGCGACGAAATCGTAGTAGAGCGGTCGCGTATTTGCGTGCTCGCGAAAGATTTGCGACGGGGGTAGCGACAGCCAGGCATCGTCTGCGAACATCTCGGCCGTGCACTTCTGCTGCAAGAGGGGAAGCCGCTCGGAGGCCTCCGGAGTAAGCAGCTTCGATAGCTTAATCGAAGGATCGACCGATGCGATCCCTTCGATCATCTCGAGAAGAAAGGGCAGGATCGGTGTCGCTTCTTTCATTTCCGGAATCGACTTGAACAAAGACGCAATCTTTGCGGGCGGGGCAAACGAAACGGCTCCCAGCAGTTGCAGCTCGGGAGCCCACCCGGGAGCGACGACGGCGGTGAACAAGGCGGCCGATCCTCCCTCCGAATGTCCGAGCACGAACCAGCGAGTTCCAAGGGCGGGATACAGCCGGCGTGCGGCACGCACGATATCGGTTACATCGTGCGCCGCCGCGACGCCGACCAAATACGGGTGCAAGCCCGGCGTGCCTTGGCCTTCATAATCCGTTTGCAAGACGGCGTAGCCGTGTTTTACCCACGCGTCTAAGTACTTCTGCTCGTAGTCGGGTTCGTCGAGCCGAGTGGGCGCGCATTCCGGCGCATTGCCCGTCGTCCCGTGCGCCCAACTAACGATCGGCCAACCGCCGCCCGGTGGATTTCCCTTTGGAATCGCGACGGCGCCCGAAACGGCGACGTCGGTTCCATCGGCTAAGGTCGTGTGATAGAGCACGAGCGTGTTCAGCGCTGCACCTTCGAGGACGGCCGCGCCCGTGAGGGGTCGCGACCGAATAACATACCCGTGCGGCGCCCTTGGAAGCGGAGACGGCGGGACGTAGAATGCCTCTCCGAGCCGATCGCCTTGCGACGCTTGCGGGATGGGTGATGCGAACGAGGCCCCCAAAGAGAATACGAGCGTACCGGACAACAGGCATAGGAGCAATCCGCGAATCATGCGGCGTCATTCGACCAAGCACGAGCCGCATCCGGGCTCCCGAGTAGGTTTAACGCGCTCGGACGGTGCCCAGGGTCGACCGATCCGTTGCGGCTGCCGCCCCGCTGAGCAGCACACTCCAGAACGCGCACTGATGTTCCGCGTTGAAGCCCGTGAACGTCGAGTTGGCCGGCGTCTCGAGGTGAATCATATTTTGGTATTTTTCAAAGTACGGAAACCAGAATGCGCTGTGAGCGGAAAATGGAACGTCGAAGCGCGCGAAATTCGTCCAATAATCGACCATCGAGGCGGCTAAGCGCTGCTGTTGTTGGTCGAGCGGCTGCGGAAATTGGACCGTTACATTAAAGAGGTATTGGAGCTCGCTTGCGTGCGCGGCTTCGTACGGAAAACTCGCCGGCGGCAAGAAGAGTTCGGGCGCGTGAATGTCGGCGAACTCGTACGCGAACGTTGGGACGTACTTGACAAACGACTCGTCCAGAAACAACGCATCGCACGAAAACGCGCCGTCCGTCAGCGCTGCAGAGTTCGCCAAATCGGGACTGGGGTACGCACTCAACGGATACTGCGCGAGCACGTAAGGAGCGGCTGCCGGGCCAACTTCCGCCGCAATCGCCGCGGGGTAAACGGCCGGCGTGATCGGGCCGGACACGAGATCGAAATCGAGGGCCGTGAACAGTCTGAATTCTTCGGCGTTCGTTCCGTCGATAACCGGAACGCGATTGAACGCTCCTTCCGCAACGGCAACCTTGGGATTGAGCGGCAGAATTTTTCCATCGACGGTCGGTACGTAGCCGGACGGCTCTTGCGCCAAGAGCGTGGCGACCGGCAACGCGCGCAGGCAGGCGGCGGTCTGGCTCGGGCAACCGACCGCTGCAGCGTACGCGCTGCCGGTCGCTTCAGCTGCCGGGAGGGTCGGCGTATTGACGTACGAGCCGCTCTCCAAGATTCCGCGCGAAAACAGGCCCGCTGCAAGGGGCGAGGCCAATTGGGAAAGCACGCTCGCACCGCCGGCCGATTCGCCGAACAGCGTGACGCGCCGCGGGTCGCCGCCGAATGCCGCCGCATTTCGCTTGACCCAAGCTAATGCGGCCTGTTGATCGAGGAGGCCGTAGTTGGCGAACAGATGGCCTTCACTATCGAGCGCCGGTTGCGCGAGAAAACCGAGCGCTCCGAGCCGATAGTTGAGCGTAACGACATCGACGTCGCGGCCGACGAGCCGGATCGGATCGTACGCATCGCTCTCACCCACTACGAATGCTCCGCCGTGAATCCAGACCATGACCGGGCGCCGGTCCCACGGCCTCGCATGCAGCGGTGTAAAGACGTTAAGGTAGAGGCAATCTTCGGACGTCGACGGGAGGCCAAACGGGCTTGCCGTTTGCGGGCAATGCGGTCCGAAATGCGTTGCGGCCAAGGTGCCCTTCCATGGGGCGGGCGGAGCGGGAGGCCGCCACCGCAAACCGCCGACCGGTGGTGCTGCATAGGGGATACCCAGATAGGCGCGTTCCGCACCTTGCGTCGTGCCCGTCAGCAAACCTCCGGTCGTTTTCACGACGTCAGGTCGGGCGGCATTTGCACCCGTAGTAAGTGAGAATGACAGTCCCAGTGCGCAAAGCGAGACGGCAAGCGGGCGAACGTGCGCATGATCGAATGAAAGACGCATGGTACTCCTAGCAAGCAAAGCACGATGCGAAGCGCGACTGTTATTCAGTCATAAACTTCACTGACGTCGTTTATGAGTGAGAGCGATGCGCTCCCTGCCCGGCCGCGCGCCGTTTCGCAAATTTTCATGGAGCATGAACGCAAGGAGGCGGGTCAAACGGCGCGTGCCGAAACCATTGCCGGGGAGACTTGCTATGACACTTACAAGAATTCTTGTTGTCGCAGCCCTGAGCGTTCTTTGCACCGGTGCCGATGCGCCGCCGACCGATCCGCCGCCGATCGCGACGCTGGCCTGTGTGGTTGGAGATTCGTGGACGTATCAGTACGCGGCGAAGTCCGTCAACGGCAGCGGCCTAAACGGCGCGGAAACGTTCACGCAAGGCGACTGCGGCGATCGTCGCGTGCTGCATCCGAGCGGGAAGCTCACGAAGGCCGACGTGACCGGCGATGCGGACGGCAACCTACTTACGGGATTTTCCGTTTTCACCGGCAGCGCCGAACGGTTTAAGAAGCCGTTTCCCTATTTCCGCTTACCGCTGACGGCCGGAGAGAAATGGGATAGCGCCGTCGATATCGATACCGGCGACGGAGATTTGACCGGTACGGGGCATTGGAACACGATCGGTTGGGAGACGATCACCGTCCCCGCCGGTACGTACGACTGCCTACGAAAAGAACTCAAGATGGACTACGACTTTTCGAGTAACTTCGGCGACGTAAACGGCACCTATAAGGAAACCAGCTGGTATTGCCCGGCATTGCGCTCCGACGCGAAATCGATCTCGTCCGACAGCTTCGGAGAAACCAGTACCCGCGAGTTAACCGCAGTCGCGCTGAAGTAGCGCCGCCGCAGACGTGGGTGATACTTCGTTGCTCGAAGAAAACGCGTTCGCGTCATGCCAAAAGCCGTTCAACTCTCCGCGTACGGCGGAGTCGACCAACTTCGGATCGTCGAGGTCGCGAAGCCCGAACCTGCGCCCGATGAGGTAGTGGTGGGCGTCGTCGCCACGGGCACGAACCCGGGCGAAATTTCCATTCGCGAAGGCTTTCTCAAGGATAGGTTTCCGATGGACTTTCCTTTCGGGGAAGGTACGGATTTCGCGGGGCGCGTTGAATCCGTCGGAGCGGCAGCGACCGGCTTCGCGGTGGGCGATGAAGTGCTCGGCTGGACGGACCGGCGAGCGGCGCATGCCGAGTACGTCGCCGTCAGCCCGGCGCACCTGATTCCCAAGCCGGCGCCGCTCGATTGGTATCGCGCCGGAAGCCTGTTCGTCGTCGCAACGACCGCCGTCGCCGCGGTGCGAGCGGTCTCGCTGAAGCCGGGCGATATCGTGGCGATCAGCGGAGCTGCCGGCGGCGTAGGGTCTCTTGCGATCCAGTTCGCGCGGCGCGCCGGGGCTCGCGTTATCGGCATCGCAAGCAACGAGAGCGCGGACTTCTTGCGTTCCGTCGGTGTCGAACCTCTGGCGTACGGTGACGGTCTCGAAGAACGCTTACGGGCACTGGCACCGAAAGGAGTCGGCGCCTTTATCGACCTCTTCGGCGGCGGCTACGTGGAGCTCGCCGTCACCCTCGGTGTCGCACGCGAGCGCATCAATACCATCATCGACCGCGCGAGCGTGCAGAAGTTTGGCATCAAGGCGGACGGGTCGGCGCAGGCAGCCTCGGCCGAGACGCTGGCGTCGGTCGCGAATCTGGTCGCGTGGGGCGAGATCGTCATGCCGCTCACCGCAATCTATCCCTTTGCGTTGCTGCGCGACGCGTACACGGAGCTCGCGCGTCGCAAAGCGCGGGGCAAGATCGTGCTCGCACTCGACGCGGCGATCAGCGAGACCATCCGGCCGCCCAAGCCGGCCATCTAGTAGTCGAAGGGTACGAGCCCCCCAGCCGTAAGGAGGTAGGCGTGCGGCCCTTGGCCGGTAATCTGCAGATCTTGATAACCCGCTACATCGAGGCCTAAGAACAGATTGAACTTCGCCTCGCTCTCTAGGAGCTGCCCGTAGTCGTTGTACACAAGCACCTGGCTCAGCGGATTGTTGTTCACGAATATGTCGGGCGGCACCGCCTGAGCCACGAGGATCTTCGCGTTCTTCGAATCGGTTTCCGGATACGCACCCATCGAGAATCCGCCGGCTAAGCCGGCATTCGTCGGCAGCAGTACTTCTGCACCCTGTTTCGTCGCTAAGTTGTAGATCGTCAATCCGGCGTCACAGCTGGTTGGAAGGGCAGCCAGGTTTTTCAAGGGATCGACCGCGATCCCGAACGGCGTGCCCGAACCGATTCCGGCCCATGGCGTGAGCTTAGCGGTCGTCAGATCGATGCTAACGATCGTCGGCGCCGAGCAGGCGGGCGCGAAGAAATCGCTTTCGGCTACTTCGGCGGTATTGGTTGTGGGGTTTTCGCCAAGCCCAAACACGTATGGGTAGCCTTGCTGCGGCAGCGCGAGATTGATATCGCTCAGCGGCCCATTCGGATTTGCCGACGTAGGCTCGAGAAGATTGGACGTATAGACGACCCAGTCGTCATTTGGAGTTAGACCGTCGAGACCCAGTACCGCAGCAATCCCTGTAGCGGAGTTGGGAGCAGCCGAATATACGAACATGTCCGTGGGTTCGGGCATTGGAAACACGTTCTGTAGGGCAACGCTGTTTTGCAGGACGCCGTACGTGGTCGGAGCCTGACTTCCATAGCTCGCATCGGCGATCACACTGACGTCACCGGCGTACAGTCCCGGGTTACCCGGACTGTAGAGCGTATCGTAGAAGCCGCGCGTGATGTTGCTGTAGTCGGGGTGCAGATATTGTAGGGTCGTTTGATCGAACGTCTGCGCCGCCGTGACGAACGTGCCGGAAGCCGTGACATTCGTGCCCGTGACGAACCCGTCCGCGCCGTTTCGGTTGATGCCAAAAGCATTGACGTTGGCGCCATTCGGACCGGGAACGCCGTCCATGCGAATCGTGCTGACTTCTCCCGCCTCGCCGGCGGCCTGCGTTCCTTTCATGGGAAGAACCCGCACGACGCTCCACAGCCCCGGATCGAGTCCGACCGTTTTCCAGTTCAGGTTCACGCTGCCTTTGGTTCCGCTTACGGCGGCGCAATAAACGGAGCCTGAATCGACGTGATTGTTATCGCAGATCGAGCCGCCCGGATTGTTGAAGTCGTTGAAATTACCGTACGCGCCAGGGGCCGGAGCGCTGAATTCGAGCATCGCGCCCGTCGCCCCCGGCACGCTCGTGACATCGTAGCCTACCTGAAGCGGACTTCCATAGGGAATATCAATGTAGTGTCCCGGCGTGGAACCGTTGCTCGAAAAAACGGGTGCGGCCGGTTGTAACGGCGACGCTGCTGCGGGCGCAACTCGGGTGAATGCCGGATCGCTGTAGAGCATCTGTACGCTATCGTAGACCACGTCGACGCCGTACATGCCGCCGCCGGCAAGTGAGGAAACCGGGACGTCGATCGTTCCGGTCGGCGCCGTGAGCGGGACGGAATAGGCGGCACGAAAGATCGAGCCTGTTGCCGGACTCATTCTGCCCGGCTGCGACACGACGAGAATCGGATTGTCGGCGATCACGTTGCGGAAGTCGTAGGAGACGGCAATCGTGCTGCCCGTCACGACGGCCGGAACCTTCGGTGCGAGCATCCCGTAGTGTGTGGCAGCAGCCGGACCGAACGTCAGCGAGAGCGCCGTAGTTGCGAGTTTTTTCGTGCCGAGCAACGCGTCATAGGTCAAATTCACCGTCCGCTTGGAGCTCGAGATGAGGGCGTCACCCGCGGCGTTCAAGATCGTGGCCGGCAATGCGCGCGTCCACTGGGTGGTGCCGATAATCTTCGTCGGATGACCCGTAACATACAGTTGGAACTGCGTGCCGGCCGGCAGGAACTCCCAATCCGGCGCTATGGTAATCCACGCGATTTGATTGCTCGCCTGAGTGCTCGTGTCGCTCAGGCTGATGTTGGCCGGATCCGTGTCGGAGGTAAAGGCTCCGTCGAGGAGCGCAGTATTCTGGCGCTGCTCGACAGCCACTCGCGCGACGTTCGGAGCAAGAGGGGGCCCTCCCGCGAGGGAGATCAATGTTTCGACCGCCTTACGTACGTTTAACTGCTGACCGACGCTCGGGTTTACATTCGCCTGGGGCACGGCCAGAAGCGACGAAGCCGTCTTTTCGAACAGACTCCGCACTTGCACGGCCGTGAGTTGGCGTCCGCTGAGGCGCGCAACCTGAAGGACGATGGCCGCTGCGGCGGCCGTCTCCGGTGCAGCTGCCGACGTGCCCCCGCTCAGACCGATCGAAATCGAATCCGCGGCCCCCGCCCCGTGTGAGAAGGCTACGATGTTGTCGGCCGGAGCCGAGAGGTTTACCCGCGAACCTTCCCCGCTCGAGAAGTTCGTGAAGCCGGTCCAGCGCGTTTCGGCGTATGCGTGTTGTGCGACGGCCTTCTGCCCCACCGCATACTGCGGCGGCGTCGCGAAAATATCATCGAGCGTGGTGCCGCCAACATCGATCGATCCACTATCGAGATCGAGCGACGGAACCGTCGAGAAGTAAATGTCGGATAACGCCGTTACGGGCGCCCCCGGCAAGACGGCATTGGTCGGCGCGGAGCCTCCGTTCGGCCCGACCGCAGCATTGGTGTAGGTGCGCAGGCCGTCGCCGGCAGCAATCGTGACCACGATGTTATAGGTGTTGACGATCGATGCGACCAGAGCCTCAGTCAGAGGATCGTCCTCGAGATAGCGGCCCGGATACCCATCGACGTCAAATCCGTAACCCAAACTCGCGCTGATGACGTTGGTTTGCGGCTGCTGCAATGCCGCGCCGAGCAGCGCTTCCTGAATGTCGGAGAAATCTGCGGGAGCATCGGCCGGAACGACGAGCCGGTATTTCGCTCCCGGTGCGATGCCCAGCATATCCGAAAAGCCGCTGCCCTGTTCACCGGGGCGCTGTTTTTCGTGGGGAAGCGGCGTCATCACCGTGAGATCTAATCCGACTTCTTCCAGAAACGGATCGTTACCACAGACTTCGCCGAGTCCGCTGAGATTGCCGGCATCATCGGAAGTATACGTCGGGATTAACGGCATCGAGGGCCAATCGATGTAGCGTTGGCCGCCGATGACCACGGTGGTCGGCCCGTATCCCTCTACGTAGTTATTGCACGGATCGCTATTATTCGTGGCCGCGCTTGCGTCGTCGAGATCTCCAACGGAAACATTCGTGACCGTCTCGCCCTCGCCCGGAAGCTCGTTGTACCTGGTAGCGATCTCCTCGTACGCAGCGAGCGCATCCACGCCCGGCGCATTGAGCATGCTTTGCGCGCTCGCCGTAACGGCATAGTTCGACGGCAGCGGAACTGCCGCAGCGATTTGACGGCGCGCGATGGGGTGCGTCACGCTCAGAGCCGGCTCTTGCAGACGAGCGCGCGAAAGGACGTCCGGCCGGATCGGAACGCGCTCGGATTGCATGCTGGAGATCCTCCACTCGGGAGAGGCGTACGTGACGCTCGGAAGACTCATCAGCTTACTAACGGCCACGGCAACGGAAGTGCCGATGATATGCAATTGGTAGGCGTTGCCGATATCGAGCAACGGGTGCCCCATGCGGGACTGCGCGCGCGCGCTCATCGCGGAAAGAGTAGAGCGGCTCAAGCGCCTGAATAGGCGCGAGCTACGATCGGTTCCAATCGACGTCAACACGCGATTCAACGCGTCGTCATTGGTGTACTGGGGGATCTGGAGCGCCGTTTTTTGACTCGCGCGGCTGTTGTTGAGTTGCACTATCGTTGCCGCCGGAACGCGGGTGACGTCGCTCTGGGGAGCAATCCCATCACGAAAGACGACGACTACGAGGTTACTCTTATATGGCGAGGTTGAAGCACCGTCACGCAAGAGCATTTGCGTGACCGTCCCTTTATCCGGCAGTGTCGATTTCGTACCTGCCGTTCGGGTGGGAGCCAGCAGCAGCACGCGGGTCTCAATGTGTTTGTGATCCTGGCTATAGATCCGCGCGATGCCGTTCGCAAAGACATCGGCCGATCTGCCATCGGCAAAGGTCAGATGATAAACAGGCAAGACCCTCGTCGCGGGAGGCGCCGCTAGCTTCGGGAGAGCGGCCGCACGCGCGCTCGCCGCCGCGAATGGGACGACGGATGCTCCTAAGGCGATCGATAGGGTGCTCGCACAAAGGCGACCGGCCAAAGATGTAGACATGAGGCTCCCCTAGCCGCTATCGAAACGAACGGCGCACACGCGTGGAAAACTCTTCTGATCTTACTCCTGGGCGGGGCACGCTTCCACGCACGACGTCCGCACATGAATCCGCACAAAAGGCAGTACAGCGCCGCCCAGCCCGAGCTTTAGCGCGTCGCGGTCTGGAGCTCGCTGGCGATCGTTAGCGCTTGATCCACGGCATCGTCCTCGCTCCAAAGCGCCCCCGAGCGCAGCAGCCATGCCATCTGAGCCTGCGGCAGCGAACCCCCGATGAGTCCCGATATGTGCCGTTGCCAATACGACTCCAAGCGCATGATTGGATTGATCGAACCCGTTTGCGCGTCGCAATAGGCCGATAACAGCGCTGCGCGCCGGAAATCTCCATCCACGGCGCTCAGCAGCGCGAAGCATTGAAGCACGATGGCGGTTTGCATCGCATCGCCGATATCGAGGCTGATTCTCAAGGCTTCGCGCGCCGCGTCACAGGCCCGGTCGAAATCATTGAGTGCCAGGAAGTACGCAGAAACCTTTGCGTATCCGAGCGCTAAATCCGGCTGTACGACGACTGGAAACTGTTGCAATATGTCGATGGCTCTCAGCGAATTCGCGATCGCCGATCGCGAATCACCCGAGAAAAAGAGCGACTCGCCGAGCTGTAAGAGCGTAATGCTCGAGTGCGCGTCAGGTTCTTGGGGTTGGTAGACACAGAGTGCTTCCTCTAACAGCTCGACCTGTAATTCGAGGTCGTCTTCGAGAAGCACGACTGCGTGTATGCGGAGCATCCACGAAATTTGGATGGGAGTTAAGGCGCGTTTTGCGAGATCCACGGCTTCCACCACGGTTTCTCGTGCTTCTTCTCGCTCGCCCGCCGCAGCGAGAGCGATCCCGAGCATGCTTAACGCGAGACACACCTGTTGGGCATCGCCCGATTCGCGGAAAATAGCCACGGCCCGCCTGATGGCAGATATCCGTTCGAGTGTGATCGGACTGTATCGTAGCAGTTGTTCGAGGCGAACGGTGAGGATCGCGACTAACGTCGGCGTCGCGGTAGCGTCGAGCGCCGCCAGCGCTTTTTCGAACCAATGTCGAGCGTGCGAAAGCGAATCGCTTTCAAAGAGATCCATCAATAAGCTCGCCAGTTCCCCGCCGAGTTCGGGATCGTGAAGTTCGTGCAATGCCCAATAGAGTGCGGCTTCAAAGCTCGGCCGGTCGCGCCTCAGGCACAGAACGACGTCCGAATACGGCATGCGGCTGCGCGCATTCATAAGATCGCGAGCGAGCTCGAGATAATGGGTCGCATGGTTCCGGGAAGCGGCTCCATACATTTCCGGGTCGCGACAAACGGTCCGCGCATATTCCCTAATCGAATCGAGCATGGACCATCGCCGCTCCGGTGCGCCTTGCAACACCACGAGCGATTTATCCACAAGCGAAGAAAATAGCTGCACGATTCTATGCTCGCTGAGGTCTTCCCGAGCGCACACCGCGATCATAGCATCGATGGTAAAGGTTCCGGGAAAGACCGAGCAGCTTTGGAAAACGAATTGCTCGGCCGGGACCAATCGATCGTAGCTCCAGTCGATGAGCCCGCGGAGGGTCTGGTGGCGCGGCGGCGCGTTACGATCGCCTGCGCTCAAGAAGTCAAATCTGTCCGCGAGCCTTTTCGACAGTTCCGAAATGCTCAGCGTTCTCAGCGATGCGACAGCCAGTTCGATTGCCAATGGCAGCCCGTCGAGGCGTCGCACGATTTCCATAATGCCGAGCAGATCGTCGTTACCGATATCGATAGCATCCGCCGTCTGCTCGTGCGCGCGACGAACGAATAACTGCACCGCCGGGAAAGACATAGCGGATTCGCGCGATTCCTTTGGTGCCGCGGCATATTGCAGCGGAACCAAAGCATACGTGCGTTCCCCGGCGATTCGCAGCAGCTCTCTACTCGTCGCCAGGATCTGAACTCGCGGGCACGCTTGCGTAAGCGCCGCGGCGACGCCCGCTGCAGACGCCAAAACGTGCTCGCAATTGTCGAGAATCAGAAGGAGGCTGCGCGTTCGTAAGGCTCGCTGAAGCGTCTGTTGGAGCGGACGGTCGCCGCGCTCGATAACACCCAGGACACTCGCTACGGTGGCCGCAACGCGGTCGGGATCTTCCAGCGAACCGAGTTCGACGAGCCAAACCCCGTCATCGAATCCATCCTTGATCCCTCGAGCGGCCTCGATGGCGAGCCGGCTTTTCCCAACTCCGCCCATTCCGGTTATGGTGATGAGGCGGGCGTCATCTCCAAGAATGAGTTCGCGTAGGTTTGCAAGCTCGCGCTCTCTGGCAACAAACGAGGTCGACAATATGGGAAGGTTGTCCATCTCATCGAGAGGCGCGTTTGCGTGTGCGCGGGCCGGCTCCAGAAAATGAACCAGCGGCGTCGAATCCACAGCGCGGTGGGTAACCCGTGCTCGGGCCCGGTTCGCCAGCGCTTCGAGAACGGCACCCTGTTCCTGCGTTAAGTCGAGCGCGGCGACGAGAAGGGCGATCGTTTCAGGGCGGGGAGCTTTCCGTAGGCCGCGTTCGATAATGCCGATGGCGGTCGCGCTCAGGCCCGAGCGCTCCGCAAGATATTCTTGCGAGAAGCCTGCCGAGCAGCGATGCTGCCGCAACATTTCCCCAAAGCCGTGCACGGGCGCACTGCCCACAAATGCGGACCGCCGAACAGTGCCTGGCTCGGTATTTCGTTTCACTTTTCGACCTGCGGGGCGTCGCGACGGCTCGTGGCTCGTACGTTCTCCGAGCGAGCGACACTACCTCGCAAGCGGCGGGTTCTTCGTACGTATTGACAGAGCAGTGCTAATCTGTCAACGTGTCAAAGCAGACATGCTGATCTCCCGGCTTTCAGATAGAGCGGAACAGCGGCGGCAAGCGATCGTCGCTGCGGCGCGCACCTGCTTTTTACGCTACGGATACGGCAAAGCGTCGCTGGGCGACATTGCGAATGAAGCGCGAATTTCGCGCCCATTGCTCTATCTCGTCTACAAGAATAAGGAAGAGATCTTCGGCGCAGTGTTTGCAGCCCTGTACGAATCGCGCTATGCGGCGGCGGAGCGGATCTTAGCCGGCCGCGTGCCGACTCGCCAGAAGCTGTTCGGCCTCTATGAAAAGCTCGTTCTCGAACCGTGGGAGGAGCTTTTCGGTATGCCGGCCTCGGCAGCATTCTTCGAAGCGTGCGAGCGCGTACTGCCGCTCGCGACTGCTGCCTACACTCGGCGCCGCGTCCGCTATACCCAAGCGTTACTCGGTCAGCGAGAACTTGCGGAAGTCTTCGTGCTCGCCGTTGAGGGCCTCATGAAAGACCGGCCCAGAGCCGCACTGCTCCGCAAGCGACTACAAGTGCTCGTCGACTGTTTTGCACCCGCGCAACTACCGCCGCAGAAATGAGAACACGATGCCGACCGTAAGAGTTAATGGGGCCACACTCAATTACATCGAAGCCGGTAGCGGCCCCGAGACGATCGTCTTCGCTCACGGTTTGTTCATGAGTTCGAACTCGTATCGAGAGCAGTTGCGTCATTTCGCGAGCCATTATCGCGTGGTCGCCTACGATCATCGCGGTCACGGTCGCTCGAGCGTCCCATGGAGCGGTTACGAAATGGACACGATCGCGGAAGACGCCGCGCAATTGATCGAGCATCTCGGGACCCCAGTCCATTTCGCCGGACTCTCGATGGGCGGTTTCGTAGGACTGCGTCTGGCGGCTCGACGCCCTGCGCTGCTGCGCTCTCTCGTGTTGATGGCGACGAGCGCCGACGAGCACGCGGGTAACAAGCGCACGGCACGTGCCGTTTCTACGGGTCTCGTCCGCGCCGTTGGTTTGAAGCCGATCGCCAAATCGGCCGTTCGCGTGATGTACGGTGAACCGTATCTGCGCGATCGCGACCGGTACGAAGCGGCTCTCGCATACGTCGGCAGCCTGCCAAAATCACTCTGGCGTCCGATGACGGCGGTCATCGATCGCCCGAGCGTCGTGAGCGAACTCGGACGCATCAATGTTCCGACACTGGTAGTCGTTGGTGACTGCGATACGCTTCTGCCCCCGCCGAATTCCTTGCGTTTGGCCGCCGGAATTCCAAAGGCGAAGCTCGTTCGCATCCCCGGCACGGGCCATCTCATTACCGACGAAAACCCGCAGGCAGCCAACGCCGCTATCGAAAGCTTCCTCGCGGGCATACCGAGAGGTGCCGCAGCCTTCGCACCCTGAAGTGCACCCGCTGATGCGCTTTTCGACCGACTCAGCGCCTCGAGGCCTTCAGCGACGGCGCGATCGCGGTCAAAGCGTGCCCGAGACTAAGCCGGGCGAACGGACGCCGCCGCTACTGCAGGCACGATGGTTTCTATCCGACCGCCGGCGCGCGCGATCAGCGGACGATATTTGAAGTTGTATGCCGTGATCGCGATCGTGCCCACGACCGTCGGCCATAGCCAGCGAACCGTTACCGGCAAGAACGTTAAGTTTACCACCGAGAAGGCCGTGACGGTCGCAATGTAGGCCGCGAGCATATTGCTAAAATGTTCGATGAACCACGCCGCCTTAGCGCGTGGCGGACGCACGAAGCGGTAGGCAGACCGAATTCCGGCTCCCATGCAAATCGTGCCGAAGACGGCGACTACGAAACTAAAGCTTCCGAAGTTCGCGCGACCGACTACGCTCATTGCGAGCATTCCAAGGCCGGCAGTAACGGCGAGGGCCGCGCCGGTCCAGTCTACGATCGCGACGGCTCGCGGGCGCTTGTACGCGAGCGCACGCCATCCGGTAAACGCAAGGTAACTGCTGAACACCGCAATCAGCAGCAAGAAGTAGTCATGGAAGTACGGTCCGCACACGAATGCCGTCGCCGCGACGACGGCCATCGCGAGCACGTACGCGTTTCCCCAGCGCCGGTGCGCGCGGCCGCCTTTGCGAACTGCGAGCGCGAGCGGAGCGACGAAGAGTGCGACGCTTCCGGCCGCGATATGAATGAGAAGCACTAGACGGAGCGCCAGCGGCGCCTCTGGGTGGAGCATCGAGCACCTCCCTGGGAATGTAAGCTATGCACACATTGTTCACTGTGCACACATCTCCTTCGTCGCTCGTCAGCTCCAGGCGGCCCCGATGCAACCGGTAAACATCGCAGCATGATCGCCGACCGGGCCGCCCCCTCGCTTCCATCCACCGTGCGCGCTGAAACGCTTCCCGGACCGAGTCCGTTGGCGGCGTTTCGCTATCTGCAGAGCGGCAATTTTCGCGGCGGTCCCGAGTGGATGTTGGCCACGGCACGCAAATACGGGCCGATTGCGCGCGTCAAACTTTTCGGCCAGCAAATATTCCTCGTCGCGGATCACGAACTCGCGCGCGAAGTCCTGGTGACGAAAGCCAAGTCGTTCGCGAAGAGTCGCGCAACCGATCGGCTCAAGGCGATGCTTGGTGAAGGGCTGCTCACGAGCGAAGAGCCGTTCCACTTACGGCAGCGCCGGCTCGAGCAGCCTGCGTTCCATCGCGAACGAATCGCCGGGTACGGGCGGACGATGATCGACCTCGCGAGCCGATGGTCCTCGGGCCTAGCAGAAGGCGCAACGGTAGACCTCGCATCGCAGATGATGGAATTGACGATGTCGATTGCCACGGAGACGCTGTTCAAGACGGACGTTTCCGCGAAGGCCGACGCGATCCGGTCCTCCCTTGCGGCACTCATGAGCATGTTTCCGATCATGATGGTTCCGTTCGGGCGCTATCTGGAGAACGTGCCGTTGCCGGCGATCAAACGTTTGCGCGCTTCGCGCGATCTGATCGATACGGTGGTCTACGAAATGATCGCCGATCGCCGGCGCGACGGCGTCGATCGCGGCGATCTCCTTTCGATGCTGATGTTCGCGAAAGATGATGACGGTTCGCAGATGAGCGATACGCAAGTTCGCGACGAAGCGATGACCTTGTTTCTGGCCGGCCACGAAACGACCGGGGTCGCATTGACGTGGACGTGGTACGCCCTCTCGCAGCATCCCGATATCGAACGCAAGCTCTACGCCGAACTCGCAGCGGTGCTCGGCGACCGGGACCCCGAGCCGACGGACTATCCACAGCTTGCGTACACGTATGCCGTTTTCAAAGAGGTGCTCCGGCTGTACCCGCCGGCATATCGCATGGGGCGCCGGACGATCGAAACGGTACAGATCGGGCGGTACGTGCTTCCGATTAACGCCGCGGTCTTCGTCAGCCCGTTCGTGACGCAGCGCGATCCCGCGCTGTACGCCGATCCCGAGACATTCGATCCCGAACGATGGCTCGGCGACGTCGAGCCGCCCAAGAGCGCGTTCTTTCCGTTCGGCGGAGGCAACCGCATGTGCATCGGCGACTCGTTCGCGTGGATGGAAGGCGTCTTGACGATCGCGACCATCGCGCGCCGGTGGCGCATGCAGCGGGTCGACTCGAAGCCGCTTGCGTTCAATCCCTCCGTGACGCTGCGGCCGGACGGTCCCCTGCGCATGACGATGATCGGACGCTAGTTCACGCAGCGGGCGCCGCTGCCGAGGAGGACACATTTTTGCCCGAGGGGGCTGCTTACCGAGGCGCCGGGCGGACCGGCGGCTAACCTTAAGCCGCCTTAAGATCCTCGCCCCGGGAGTCCGAAACTTGCTTACAGTCGAATGCTATGCATTGCGTCCGGATGTCGTTTCTACCGTCCTCGATGACGGGGCGATCCTGCTCGATCTCGAGACGAAGTACTTCTACGAGCTCGATGCTGCCGGCTGGGCGCTTGCGGCCATGTTTGAAGAAGGTTGCGATCTCGAACACGTGCTCGCGCAGAGCCGTGCGTGGGGAGCCACCAGCGACGACGAGCCCGCGATCCGCGCCTTGGTCGAAACGCTCATCGCCGAGAAGCTGATCGTGCCCGGCAGCGAAACCTCTGCTGCCGCGGTCGACGCGCCGGCGCGCTGGACGCGGCCGACGATTCGCAAGCAGGAGCAGCCCCTCCAACAGATCATGATGAGCGCGTTCGATCCGAGCGTTCCATTACTCGAGTGATCGCGACCGCGGCGGCCGCATCGAACGAAACCGAGACCTCATTCTGCTGCGGTCCTCTCGAGGTGCGCGTACACGCACGCGGAGCGCTCCTCGCCAAATTTGCGGAGACGCTGCGCCTGTACGATCTTCGCTGGGAAGAACCGCTCGTTACGATCGATGTCTTCGCGGAACGCGCGACGGCGGAACCGGCGCGCGCAGGCGGCAGCACGTTGCAGTGCTCGCGGATGAACGTCGACGTATCCAATGAGGGCGTGTACGCGAGCACTCGTTCCGGAGCGTGCGCGAAGCAAAGCGCCGGTGATTCGGCCTGGCACGTGGAGGTGCCGGACGCCTTGATCGAGGCGGGGGCGCTCGAAGAGCTCGAGGACATCGTTTCGCTCGTGCTCACCGAGGGCTGGCGCGCCGCGGGCTGGGTGCCGATTCATGGCGCGGCCGTCGCTCGCGACGGCCGCTGCGCGATCGTGTGCGCGGCGACCGGCGGCGGCAAAACGACGCTCACCGCCTCGCTCGTCCGCGCGGGATGGCGAACGCTCGGCGACGACAAGCTGCTGCTGCGCATGCGCGACGGCGAGCCCGAACTCGCGGCGCTCCTGCACACCTTCAATCTCCATCCGCGCACGCACGAGTGGTTTCCCGAAGTCGGCAGCCTCGAACATCTGCCGCGTTATTCCGCGTGGACCGAGAAACGCAAAGTACGCGCGAAGACGATTTGGCCGGAGATGGGGGCGCTTCGCGCGCGCCCGACACGGCTCGTGCTGCTCGAGCGCAGCGCCGAACATTCCGAAATTCGCACGACCTCGCTGCAACGCACCGACGTGTTCGAGACGCTGCTGCGGCAGATCGTGATTCCGCGCGATCCCCGGCGCGCCGCGCCGATCGTGAAGACGGCGGCAGCGACCTGCTCGCGCATCAGCGGCGTGCGGCTAGAAATCGGGACCGACGCGTACGCCGATCCCCGCTCCGGAGCGGCGATCGAGCGCGCGGTATTCGGCGAGCCGTGAACGGGTCGACCTCCGCGCCGAGCGTCAGCGTCGTCGTTCCGGTGTTGAACGGAGAAGAGACGATCGGCGCGATGCTGACCGCGCTGATGGATCAGTCGGGCGCCCCCGCGGACATCGAATATATCGTCGTCGATAACGGGTCGACGGACGATACGTGCGCGATCGTCGCTTCGTTTCCGAAGGTGACGCTGCTGCACGAAGCGCGGCGCGGGCCTGCGGCGGCACGGAATTGCGGGCTGCGCGCGGCGCGCGGCGACATCGTGGTGCACCTCGATGCCGATACGCTGCCGACGCGCCGCTGGCTGCGCGGCATCGTTGCTGCCTTTCAAGATCCGAGCGTTGCGATCGCCGTGGGGCAAACGCTCGTGTTTCGGCCGAGTACGCCCGTGGAGCGCTATATTGCGGCGGCCGGCTTGTACGAATCCGAGCGCGCGATCACGCGGCCGCCTTTTCCGTTCGCGCCCTCGCTCAACATGGCCGTGCGCCGCTCGCTCGCGCTCGCCGCGGGCGGATGGTGCGAAGAATTGATGACGGCTGAGGACGTCGATTTCTCGCAACGCGTCCTCGCGCTTGCACCCGGGCCGATCGCGTATGCCGCAGACGCCGTCCTGTTTCATCGGACCCGTTCGACGAGCGCCCAACTGGCCAAACTCGCTTCGTCGTACGGGCGCGGCGTCGCACAAATGTACGAGCGCTATCCGGAACGGGCGCGCTGGGACCTTGGGAAAGACGCGATCGTGGCGCGACGCATGTCCGTGCGCGCCGTGCTTCCGCCGCTGCTGCAGCTCGGGCACGCACTGCGCATCGTCGATGCGGAGCGCCTCGAGTTTGCTACCTATCATCGTCTTTGGTCGTGGCATTTTTCGTCCGGGTTTCTGCGGGAACATTACGGCCGCACGCTGAGCTGGCGAATCGCCCGGCGGTTACGCGATCTGGTTCGCGAACCCGGTGAGATCGTGCTCGCGCTGCGCATCGGGTTCTTTCTCTGGCGCGCGCCCTACGCGCTCGCGCGCACGCACGTTCACGAGTACTTGAAGAGCCTCGAGCGCGAGCGGCGGCGCACCTGCGACCGTCGGCCGCTCGAAAGGCAACTCGCGCTCATCGAGCGCACGCGGAAACTCTGGCTGCGCCTGCCCTTCTTCCGCAATCGGGATAGCTGCTATCTGCGCTCGCTCACGCTGTATCGCTTTCTCGACGTCGGCGAGGAGCCGATGCACCTGCACTTCGCGGTTGAGGAACGTGAGGATGCCCGCGAACGCCGGCGCGCCCACGTGTGGGTTTCCGTCGCCGGCAAAACCTACGAAGGCCCTCCGCAGACGAATGCCCGGCTGCGCGAAGTCACGCTTTCGCAGGCGTTCGGATGATCGAGTTCCGCAACGTCGTCAAGACGTTTCCGCAACATTATGGGCTGATCAATTGGATCAAGCGCCGGGGCGTAATGCCGCGCCGGCGCGCGATCGACGACCTCTCATTTCAGGTAGAGCGCGGAGAACTCTTCGGGTTGCTTGGGGCGAACGGATCGGGTAAGAGCACGATCCTGCGGATGCTGGCGGGATTGATCTCGCCCGACGCCGGCGCGATCCGAGTCGCGGGTGTGGATGTTGTGGCGCATCCGGTTCGAGCGCGCTCGCACATCGGGCTCTCGACCGGCGACGAGCGCAGCTTCTTCCACCGGCTCACCGCGCGGCACAATCTCGAACTCTATGCGGGCATGTGCGGGGTGCCGCGCGCGCAGCGGGGCGCCGCCATCGAACGGGCGATTCGCGCCGTGGATCTGCACGAAGATCTCGACCGGCGCTTCGATTCGTTCTCGTCCGGCATGCGTCAGCGGCTCGCGATCGCGCGGGCGATGCTGACCGATCCCGACGTGCTGCTCTTGGACGAGCCGACGCGCGCCGTGGACCCCGTCCATGCCGAACAACTGCGTACGACGATTCTCGATCTCGCGCACCGGCACGGCAAGACCGTCATCCTCACCACGAATTTGCTCGACGAAGCGTGGAATCTCTGCGGACGAGTCGCCGTGCTGAACGCGGGCGCCGCGATTGCGATAGGCCGAGGCGAGGAATTGCGCGAGCGCGCTGCCGGGAGGCGACACTACGCGATCACGGTCGATCGCATCGATGAGGCATTGCTCGCGCGGTTGCGCGGCGTCGCGGGGGTGACGCAGATCGACCGGTTCGGCGGCGAGAGCGAGCCGCCGCAACTTCGCCTTGCGCTCGATCCGCGCGTGCGCTCGCTCAACGAGCTGCTGACCGCGATGAGTTCCAACGGCGTCGCGGTGACGGCGATCGGACCACTCGAGGTTTCCGCGGCGGAACTCTTCGCAAACCTTACCGGCGGGGTTTCCGATGGCGGATAAGCTCCGGACGCTCTTCGTACGCGACGTTCGCTTGACGCTCACCTACCGGTATTCGTTCGTACTGAGCTGGATTGCGATCCCGATCAGCGTGATCAGCTTGTGGTTCGTTTCGAAAATCGTGCCGCCCTCGAGCCATTTCGGCGTTGGTGGAATGGCGGCGACGTACTTTGAGTTCGCGGTGGTCAACGTGGCGTTCCTGACGCTCCAAACGTCGGCGCTGCAATCGTTCGACAACTCCGTACGCGACGCGCAGATGTTCGGTACGCTCGAATCGCTGCTCGCGACGCCGAATCGCGAAGAGACGATCGTGCTCGGCTCGGCGCTGTGGAGCATCACGCTCGCGGCGATTCAAGTGGTGTGGTACCTCATCGTCGGCGCGCTCCTGGGGCTGCGGTTGGGGCATGTCGACCTGCCCGCACTGGCGCTCTTTGCGCTCTTCGCCGTCTCGGCGACCGCGCCGATCGGGATTCTCAGCGCGGCATTCGTGATGGCGTTCAAACAGGGCGCGCCAACCTCGTTCTTCGTCAACGGCGCAGCGTCGCTCGTGGGGGGCGTGCTCTTTCCGGTTGCGGTGTTACCCGGGTGGTTGCAGCACGTATCCTGGTGGTTCCCGATCGCGCACGCACTCAACGGCGTCCGCGGGGCGATGCACGGTGCTTCGCTCGCGGAACTCGCGCCCGATGCTCTGTGGCTCGCCTGTGCGACGCTCGTCATGTTTCCGCTCGCGCTGCTCGTGCTGCGCAGCGCGACGCGGCGCGCGCGGTTCGACGGCACGCTCGGACAGTACTGATGGAGCCGCCCTTCAGCGTCGTCGTCCCCGCCTATAATGCCGCAGCGACGCTCGGCACGTGCCTCTCCGCGCTGCGCACGATGCGCGCGCCGGCCGGCGGGTTCGAAACGATCGTCGTCGACGACGGCTCTACTGATGCCACGGCGGCCATCGCGCGGCAGTACGGCGTACGCCTCGTTCGACAGGCGAACGCAGGCGCGAGCGCCGCGCGCAATGCCGGCATGCGCGTAGCGTACGGAACGTGGATCGCCTTTCTCGATGCGGATTGCGTGCCGGCGCGCGGCTGGCTCGCGGCCTTTGCGGCGGTCGTCGCGCGAGACGACGGTCCACGCCTAGGCGCTGCGGGGTCGACGGTCGGCCTTCCAACTCAGGCGCCCGCGGCCCGCTACGTCTCGTTGTCCGGCGGCCTCGATGCGCGCAGGCACCTCGAGCATCCGCGCTGGCCGTTTCCGCCGTCGGGGAACGTGGTTTATCGTCGCGATGCGCTCGTCGCCGTCGGCGGTTTCGACGAACGCTTTCGTACCTACGAAGCGTGCGATCTTCACGATCGGCTCCGGAAACGTGAAGACGCGGCATTTACGTTCGTGCCGCAGGCCGTTGTGATGCACCATCATCGTACGACGTGGCCCGCGTATTGGCGCCAACAGGTCGGCTACGGGATCGGGTACGCGCAGTTTCTGCGCAGCCGCGCGCGCGAGATTCCGTGGTCGCTCGGGCGCGAGTTGCGTGAGTGGGCGGCCATCGCACGGCTCGGCTTTCGCGCCGCGTTGCCGCAGCGGGATGCCGATGCCACGCTCGTTCGGCGCGGTACTTTCGTGAAGCATCTCGCGCAGCGCGTCGGTTTCGCGCGCACCTATTGGAGTCGAGCAGAACGAGCACGGTGGGCCCCGCAGCGTGCTCACGGCTGAGGGCTCGCGAGGGCGAGGCGCCCTCGCGGGCCTCGTTTTCGGGGGCGCGCAACGGCAGGCTGCTGCGGCGGCCAGCGTGGACGCATCGAACGGGTGGGACGATTTTGTTGGGCTCGCTGCGCGCTGGCGCGTGCTCGAGACCGCGCGCCGGCGCCTCGAAACGATGGAAGGCGTTCCGAATGAAACGCGACGTCGGCTGCACGAGCTGAGCGCGGCCGCAAGCGCACATTCGGCGTTGACCTTGCATCACGCGTACGCCGCATCCGCGCTGCTCGAGAACGACGGCATCGCAACCCTCGCGGTGAAGGGCGTTGCGGCCATCGTGCAACTGTATGCAACGCCGGCGGCTCGTTTGGTGAGCGATTTCGACTGCTTCATTGCCGAAAAGGACGCGCGCGAAGCCGAGAGGGTGCTGCTGGCAGCCGGGTTCGCATGCGAGAACGTTCCATTCGACGCGCATATGCGCGATATCGAGATGAGCCCGCGCCTGCACAACCTTGCCCGAACGTATACACGCGACGGATTCGAACTCGACGTGCACTGGCGGCTCGGCAGTAAACCGCCGCGGCCGCTTCGCACTCAGACACTGTTCGAACGCAGCTCCACGATAGCGCTTCGCGGCAAAACGTTACGTGTGCCGCACCCCGTCGATGCGCAGCTCTTAACCGTTCACCATGCCATGCGCAGTAGTTTCTCGCCTTCGACGACGTTGAAAGACCTCACCGATCTCGCAGCGTGGTGGGAACGCAAACCGGACGCGTGGGAACCCCGAGAGCTGATCGTAGCTGCGATTGAGAGCGGGCTCGGCGCATCGCTCTTAGCCCTCTGGCAGATCGTCGTGACCCGGGATCCGGCGCACCCCGCGGCGGCCGGCGCGCGAGAGCTTAACCGAACGCTTTCGCCGGCCCAGCGTCGTGAGGCGGAACGACTCCATAAGTTTTTCGAGGCGCAGTTAACGCGGGGCGATTACGCGACGCGCACGACGGAACTCTTCTCGCCGCAGCTCCTCGCCAATCGCGCTATTGCCGGAATGCTCGGGCAACCGGCACAGCCGGCGTTGCGCGCAACGTTCGGCGCGCGCGGCGCGGGTTTTTTGAGACGGTCGTGGCGGATCGCTTGCGAACTCGCCGATGTTCGGCAACTGCGCGCGTACGCCGCGGTCGCGCGGGCGCAGCGCCGGTTTCGGTGAGAAGCTGAGTCTACGGCAGATTCGCGCTTGAGTACTGGTCGACGAGATCGAGCGGGGCTTGGCGATATTCGGTCATCGGGAGGTTGCCGGAGTTTGCGATATCGAGGTAGCCGTCGTCCGAACCGAACGCCGGCCAATTCGAGACGGCGCCGCCGTTCGGATTGCCGGTCTTGATGAAGCGCGAGAACGTATCTTGAAAGAGCGCTTGATAGGTTGCGGCGCCCGTGTCGGTCGGCGTTGTGTCGATCGTCGCTCCCGGCCAGACGAAATCGACCTCGCAGCCGTGCGTTTCCGGTGAGGTGGCGTCGGCGGGCTGGCGGGTCAGCACGTAACGATAAACGTTTGCACCGGCTGCTTCTTCGGCGCGAGCGATCTGGCGCGTTCCGTAGCCGAACCAGGTGTCGCCGAAAGCGTAGCCGAGTTGCGACAGCGCGTCGGTTGGAGCGGACACGGGATAATCCGCTAACGCCTGAGCGCCGAGCGTGCCGTATTGCTGCTCGAGATACGCCTGGAACGTCGGATTGGTCTCGTACTGCGGGTAGCCCGAACCAAAAATCGGTTCGCTCGTGAAAATGTAGCCTTCGTTATCGCAGGTTCCGATCAGAATATTGCTGACGGTAAATTGGTGGTTGCGCCACAGATTGAGCGACGTATCCTTTTGATAGTAACCGTCGACGATCGGGCCGTAGTTGGTGGGGTCGTAAAGATTCGTGTGGCCGTCGCCGAGGATTTCGTCGGGCGGTTGGGCGGCCACGAGGGCCGCCGCCGGTAGCGATCGCAGCGTCGCGATGCTTTCGGAATACAGCGAAAACGCTGATGCGAACGATGCTTCGGCCTGAGCCAGCGTATATTGCGGGTGCCAGAGCGCGTAGGTACTCTCCAACATCGCCTGATGAAAGAGCCCTTTCCCGAGCGGCGACGTTAGGAGCGAGCCGACCGATCCGCCGCCGGCAGATTCACCTTCGATCGTCACGTTGTTCGGGTCGCCGCCGAACGCGGCGATGTTGTTGCGGACCCACTGCAGCGCCGCAACTTGATCGAGCAAGCCTTGATTGCCCGAACCGTGATACGACGATTCGGCATCGAGACCGGGATGCGGAAAGAATCCGAAGATACCTAGCCGGTAATTCAAAGTCACCGCGATCACGCCGTTCTTTGCGTAGTACGATCCATCGTACGGATCCCCGTAGCCGACGAAATACGCGCCACCGTAAATCCACACCACGACCGGCTTTTTTCCCGCGAGCGGCGTAGGCGCATAGACGTTGAGGAACAGGCAATTCTCGCTCTGATCGCTTGCAGGTGGGCTCAGAATGATCGTGCCGAGTGGCCCCGTGGGAGTGACGCCCTGTTCGCAGGCTTTGCCGAACGAGGTTGCAGCTTGCACGCCGGCTGCCGGAACGACCGGCTGCGGCGGCTTCCAGCGCAACGGACCCACCGGCGGTGCGGCGTACGGAATACCTTTGAACTCGGCAATGCCGCTCGCCGTGGTGCCGGTGAAGGTGCCGGATGTCGTCGTTATGGCGCCCGAGCTAACGGGCGTTGCCGTGGGCTGCGCGCTTGGTGACGAACCGGGCGACGGCGTCTTAGAACCGCCCGGCGACGACGGCGCGGCCGTGGCGCCGGGAGTGGACGATGGTCCGGACGGCGGAAGGTTCGCGCTCGTGCCGGGCGCCGGAACACCCACGGTCGTTCCACTGCCGCCACAACCGCTAGCGGCTACTGCGATCGACAACGCGGCGAACTGCAACATCATGCGCATTGCCTGGTGCCTACGTATTACAGGTCGTCGAGGTCGGCGGGACCACGGTAGTGGTTCCGTTGATGCGCGAGGCGAGATAGGCGTATACGAGCGTTCCCATCGACGCTTCGAACGCGACGTGATCGCCCGTGACGCCTTCGTAAAATTCCACCGGGGAACCAGCCGCGCACCACGCATCGACCATCGGGATCACCCCCGCGATCGGAATCAATTCATCGACTTGCGAATGATAGACGAACACGTTCGTGACCGGCGAGTTCCCGGCAAGCGGCTCGGTGATCAGCGGATATAGGGCTTCGGCAGCCGCATCGTGCACGGGATCCGGATTGATGGTGTAGTCGGGAAGCGTTCCCGTCGGAGCAGCCGCGCCGTTCGAGGTAGCGCCATCGCAGCCGTTTTCAAGCGAGGTCGCCGCCGCCACGCCCTTCGCATTGAGATCGCCCGCGAGCAGCGATGGATACGAGCGGTTCGTTCCGACGACTGCGGAGAGGATCAGGTTAAAGAATGCCGCGTTCGAAATTTGGTTCGTGTCGATGTTCTGGACGATGCCCTCCGGGTTGGCCGGCGTGCCGCCCGAAGCGATGCCGACGATATGGAGTTGGGGCGCGTACTCGTGTTGCAGCGTTGCGCCCCACGACGCCGGAAACGCGCCGCCGGAGTATCCCGTCATGACCACCGGCGTTGAAGCGCCGAGGCCGAGCGGAGCGAAACGTTCGGCGGCACGGATTGCATCGAGCGCGATCTGACCGGAAAGGCGACCCGATCCGTACGCCGATTGAGGTCCTTCCGTATCGGGATAGACGAGCGTCCACCCCATCGTCAAACCTTGCAGTGCGATCGGGGCTTCGGCCTGCTCGACGCTATTGGTGGTGCTGCCGGTAACGGAGTGCGACGGCGCGCATTGCGCGCCGAGCGAATCTTCGGCGTAAAAGACGGCATCGAGCGGCGCAACGCCGACGGCGGGCGTGAGTGGTTTGACGACGACCGCGATCGCAGCGATCGGATTCTCGTTCGTATCGCGCGAGACGAAGCTCAGTTCCCATGCTTGGTTCGTCATCGCTACGCCGCCGACCGGCGCATAGGTGACCGAGCGCGACGCAAGGATCGTTCCGGCTGCATCACCTACGGGAAAGGGGCTCGGCTGTGCGTAGAACGGGTCGCTGTCGGTGGCTGCGGGAAACGGAACAGCGGTGCTCGACTGACCACCTGCGCCGCTCGACGTCGCGCTTGCCGTCGGCACCGGGGTCGCAGTATGGGGCGCGGTCGAACCTGCCATCGGGGTTGGCGATGGCGATCCCGGCGCAGATCCCGATGATGTCCCGGCTTCCGACGGTGCCGAGCCGATCGTAGAGCCGGCGCCGCAAGCGGTCGTTGCGAGGACGGCGACGACAGCGAGACAGCGACGAAAATCCATAGTTAGTCCTTTCCAAGGTCTGAGAGTTTACAAACGATGCGTCGTCGGTGCTACGGGCCGCGAGCGCGCATTGGGACCGGTGCCGGTATCGACACAGCCGACGCGGATGTTTTCGCAGTGGTGCATGACGCCGGAACGGGCCGGGTAGTTGCGAGCGCTATGAAAGTGATAGCTCATCTTGATGCGGCCTTGCGGCCCGTTGTCGTCGAGCAGCCGCGTATCCGCGTCGTCGTAGCCGAGTTCGCCCGAATTCTTGAGCCATCGATCGAACCAGGCAGTCGTGTAGTACGTCGCCATCGCATTTCCCCAGCCGCCTTCGCACGCGAGCGATGCGGCATCGGGACACCACGACGTCGCCGGAAGATTTTCCGTAAGACTGTAATCGTAGTGCGTACTGCCCTTGATCGTCAGTTCGTACACGGGTGTACCGGCCGAGACCCATTGCTCGTACGCCTGCTTATGCAGGTCTGCCGTCGGGGGCGACGTGAACGGCGTGGGCGCGAGTCCATATTCAGAAGATTGCCCCATCGACGGAACGCGAGCGGAATACTTGGGAAGAACCGTCGTTCCGTTTGCGTCATCGCCGATACCGCCTTGATCGCCACCCGTCGGACCCCGCAATCCATCCCACGCGACCATCGCCTTAACGGGATTGGTCGCATCGATCTTGCCCGGCCATGGTGCGGCGCCGGGGCCACCGTATCCCTGAACGATGTCGACGCCGGTCGAACCCGCCGAATGGCCTGCGATTCCTAAGCGATCGAGGTCGAGGCGGTTCCAGTATGGGTTGTACGGCGTCACCTTCGTGGGATAGGTGTTCGCACAGGTGACGTTATTCGGGTACACCTTCGAAGGCGTCGACCGGAAGAAGTCGATCGCATCGACCAAACCCGTCCAAAATACCGTGATGTTCTCGTTGCCGCCTTGCGTGCCGGTCGGCGTCTGATAATCCGAGCGCCCTTGGCCGCGCGGATCGAATGTGAGCACGACGTAACCATCCCGAACGAGCGCCTGCGCCGCCCACCAATACACCGTTTGCGCCGCACCCAACGATCCGTTATCGATCACGATGTTCGGTAACGCCTGGCCGGGACTTGAATTATAGGGTGCCCAAACCTGACCGACCAAGCGCGCGCACTGCGAGTCGTAGAACACCACGGGCGTCACGACGCCTTGCGAGGTATAGAACGTACTCCCATCCGCGCCACTCGCCACGTCCGGGTAACGGAACGGATCGCCCGCGCAGATGCCGTCGTAACGAGCGCAAAGCGGCGTCGTAGGCGTATTGCCGGACAGTGGAGAGAGCCAACTCGGGTCGGCCGTATCGCGGGCGATCAACTGCTGTTCGTTTACGTCACTTTGATCGAGGTCTTGCGTTTGAAATGCGACTTGGGTCGTCTGTTCGGTATCAGCCTCGCCCGTCATCGCATAGTTTGTCGCCTCACACTCGGTGAACGTCGTCGAAGGATACGGCGCGTCGTCGCAGGTGAGATCGAACGGCGAGGCAGCCGTCGTCGGTGTGCCCGAAGAGGGTGCGGCGGGTGAACTCGAGGTTCCGGGCGAGCTGGTAGCTCCGGGCGCGCTCGAAGCAGACGGCGAAGCACCCGCGTGCGGCGTGCTGCTTGGAATTGCAGATGCATTCGAACCCGGCGACGGGAGCGAAGCCGATGCGCTCGAGGAACCAGGGGCCAAGCCGACCGTCGTTCCGCCGCCACAGCCGGCGTTTAGCACTAGTATGGCGGCGAGGGATGTCTCGAGCAATTTTCTACGCACGAAATCGAACCTTATAACGTAAAGGGCGAGCTACTATACTCCTTTCCTATTTGGGAAAGTATTCCTTTCCAAAGCCTCACATCGGTTTCGTCGCGGTCAACCAAAGGGCACCGAGCGTCTGTGCGATTTGGTCCGCCGATACGCGCCCTTTTGAAAGGACCCACTCGGTTATCAGCCGTTCCGCAGCGCCGGTAAGGGCGAGAAACATGAGATTGAACGCCGCAGGATTCTCTGCTCGCCCGGCCTTGCTCTCGGTAATTGCAACAAGTCTCTCGGTAAATGTTTTCAACGTTTCACGGCGATGTTTATCGAGCGCGGCCGAGACCGCGACGACTTCAATGAGCGCTACCTTCGTATGAGCACGATTCGCCGTAAACGCCGCAACGTGGGCGTCGACGCCTGCCCGTACCATTGCGGACCTGCGTGGCTCACTGCTTTGCACGGCCGCAAGGGTCCGCTCCATGACGCTCGCCATCACGCGATCGTACAGTTCCGCAATGAGCGCTTCGCGGCTTCCGAACTCCTCATAGAACGTGCGCAGAGCGCAGCCCGCGGTATCCGCCAGTTGCTGGATCGTGGTACTCGCGTAGCCTTGCTCGGAAAAAAGGGTGAAAGCCGCCTCGACGAGACGTTCACGGCGTTGTGACCGTCGCTCTTGCGCGTCGACCCCGCCATACACATTTACCGCCCGAGGCCGGTAGCTAGTCGCCGCAACCGTCGATGATCGCCGTGCCATGCCGGCCCGTTTCTCATCGTACGGCGCCGTGCCCTACGTTCGCGGCGTGTTGCCGCCGGCAAAACAACAGGTCGCACTCGGTCGACGAGGAAACTCGCGAGCGCTGATGACGAGCGGCTTTTCGACCGATTCCGAGCGCCTCGAGGCCTTCAGCGACGGCGTCATCGCGGTCATCATTACGTTGATGGTGCTCGATTTGAGGCCGCCGCACGGAGCCGGCCTTCCCGACTTGCGCGCCGTGCTGCCGACCTTTGCGGCGTACGTGTTGAGCTTCATTTTCATTGGGATTTACTGGAACAACCACCACCACATGCTTCGCGCGACATCGGGAATCGACGGGCGCTCGATGTGGGCGAACCTGCATTTGCTCTTCTGGTTATCGCTTGCGCCGTTCACCACGAGTTGGCTCGGCGAACATCCGCTGGCGGCGGCGCCGACGGCACTCTACGGCCTCGTCCTGTTCATCGACGCGATCGCGTACGTGCTGCTGCAGAATGCGCTGCTGCGAGTAAACGGCGAAGGGACGGACTTCGCCCGCGCCGTGCAGAGCGATTTGAAGAGCAAGATCAGTCCGCTCATCTACGTGCTCGGAATCGGCTTGGCGTTCGTCTGGCCGCCGATCGCGGACGTGCTCTATATCGCCGTCGCCGTGATCTGGATCGTTCCGGAACGCCGCTTCGAGCCGGTTATCACGAAGCGCCACGGGTGAGCAACGTCGCACGGATTTCCTTTTTCAGGACTTTTCCGACCTTCGAACGCGGCAAGTCGGGCCATATCTCGATTTGCTTGGGAGCTTTCACGCTGCCGAGCTTCTCTTTGACGAAGGCGATGATCTCGCCGGGGGAAGCGGCTCGACCCGGATGGAGTTGAACGACGGCGGTGATGCGTTCGCCCCACTTCTCGTCGGGTAAACCGACGACGGCGCTATCTTGCACGTCGGGATGTTGCAGCAGCACTTGCTCCACCTCGACCGAATAGACGTTGAATCCGCCCGAAATAATCATATCTTTGGCACGGTCGACGATGTACAAGAAGTTGTCGTCATCGAGGTAACCGATGTCGCCCGTATGATGCCAGCCGGCGCGAAAGGCTTCTTCCGTTGCGGCCGGATCCTTATAGTAGCCGCGCATCACGAGCGGCCCCCGAACCACGATTTCGCCGCGCGTTCCCGCAGGCTGCAACGTGCCGCGGTCGTCGACGATTCCCACCTGCACCAGCGGCGTCGGGCGCCCGGCCGACGCGAGATGCCGGCGAGCGATCGAACCGTCGGAGTTGAAGTGCTCGGCCGGCGCCATCGTTGAAATCATCATCGGGGCTTCGGTCTGTCCGAAGAGCTGCGCCATGACCGGACCGATTTTAGAAAGCGCTTCTTCGAGCCGAGTAGGCGACATCGGCGCGGCGCCGTACCAGAAACATCGCAGTGACGTAAGATCCGTTCGGGCGAGCTCCGGATGTTCGAGCAGCATGTAGATGAGCGTCGGCGGCAAGAACGTGTGGGTAACGCCATACTGCGCGATGAGCGCGAGGAACGCGCCGAGGTCGGCCTTCGGCATGATGACGACGCGTCCGCCAAGCGCCATGATCGGGAAACAGAGCACGCCCGCCGCATGCGTGAGCGGTGCGAGGGCCAGGTAGACCGGCCGGCCCGCAAAGGGATAACTCATCAGCGTGAGCGACGACATCGTCTCGAGATTGTGTTCCGAGAGCATCACGCCTTTGGGACTTCCCGTGGTCCCTCCGGTGCCCGCAATCATCGCGAGATCGTCGAACGGTTCGATCTCGATGGGCGTATCGGGGACGCCTTCGATCCACCGATCGAAGGCCAACGCATCCGGGACCTCAGCATCGAGGCAGACGCGCACGCGCAGCTTCGGCAGATCGTTTGCCATCTTCTCGACGAGCGGCGCGTATGCGCTTTGAAAGATCAGGCACGTGCAATCGAAGGCATCGAGGATGAAGCGATTCTCGGCAGCTTCGTTGCGCGGATTGATCGGGCACCACACCGCCGCGGCACGCGACAAGCCGAACACGCACGCGAACGCGAAGGGATCGTTGCTCGATAGGATCGCGACCTTGTCGCCGGGCCGAATGCCGGATCGCTGTAACGCGCGCGCGATGCGATGGCTCAAACGCACGGCGTCCGCGTACGAGAGATCCGACTCTGCCGTGCTTAGGAACGGCTCTCCGCCACCGAGCGACGCGCCCTTGTCGAGATAGTCGATCAAACGCACGGCGCTCGGCTCAGCTCGACATCACGTGTGGACGTGCAGCACGGGCTCCGCGACCAGCCCGAAACTCTTCAGCACGCCAAGCAGCTGCCGGTGTCCGAAAGCTTGGCAGGCCGATGCAAACCCCGTGCGCCGCGGCGGCTGCTGCGACACGGAATACGCAGCATACGCCTGGAGCAATCCCGTCTGCTTGTAGTTGCAGTTGCCGTTGATCACGCAATGGGCCCGCCCGAGCGGCCCCGATGCATAGACCGAATCGAGCGACGTATTGATGCGCGGCTGTTCGCGAGGGGGCATCGCAGCTTGAATCGAGGCCGCGATTTCTCCGAGCTTGAGCTCCTGCTCGGCCAGAGGCAGCGGCCGGATCGTCTCGTCGAACATTTTCTGCGTGGCAACCACGCCTTGCATCACTTCGCGTGCGAAAACGCCGCCCGCTACCTTGCACGTCGAGACGCGGGGGTCGTTCTTGAACCACACGGGGTGGCTCGTGCCGCCCCAGGGCAGCGCCAGGGTCGTCGCGTGCTGACCCGGCACGTTGACCTCGAAGGTCGTCGACGAATTCCACTCGACGTATTTGTTTTGCTCGAGGTAGTACCACTTCGCCTTAAGGATCGTGAAGATCGTTTGGGTCGAAGCGTAGGTCGGGAAGCCCTTCCACAACACCAGGATATCGAGGGTGTCCAGGCCCGGCGTCTCGAGACAGATATTTGCGGCGATCTCACCCGTGGTATACATCTGCGCGACGCCGGGCGATAGCAAGAGACCCTTCGCCGCAAATTTCGCGCCCCAGTTTTCTTGCGCCGCTAAAACCCAATCTTGTTCGCCCGTCGTATCCATGTAATGGGTGCCGGCGGCGAGACAAGCTTCAACAACGACCGAACCATATTTGATAAAGGGCCCGACCATGTTGCACACGGCACGCGCGCCCTTGAATACCTCGGTTAACGCGGCCGTGCTGTGTTCGACTTCGACGACTTCATAATCGGCCGTGTCGACGCCGGGCAGCTTATCGATGACGTCCTGCACGCGTTTGCCGTCGCGCCCGCAGGCCACAAAGGGGACGTTCAACTCGCGCAGATATTCGCAGACGAGACGACCGGTATACCCCGACGCGCCGTACACGACGACTGGCCTCTTATCGCTCATGGGTTGGTCCTTCCGAAAAGCATTCGTGCAAAGGAAACCGCGGCGTCGAGCTAATTGCCCATACCGCCCTCGACCGGCAGCAGCGTTCCCGTAATGAATCGCGCTGCGTTCGAGCATAAAAAGACGGTGGCATCGGCCATTTCAGCGACTTCTCCGAGCCGGCCGAGCGGTGTAAGACCGATTACGTCGCCGATCGCGGCTTCGACGCTCGGCCACAACCCGAGCGCAACGACGTCGCTCGCGAGCTTGAGCCCCATGTCGGTGGCCACGAGACCGGGGCAGATACAATTGACGCGCACGCCGTAGCCCAGCTTGCCGGCTTCCGCGGCACCGACGCGTGTGAGCCGATCCACGGCCGACTTCGTGGCCGAGTATCCGCCGATCGCCGGAAATGCGATCATCGCTGCAACCGAAGCGATGTTGACGATCGCGCCGCCCTGCCCCGCGCTCCCGTCGGGACGCATCGCCCGGAACGCGTGCTTCATGCCCAGGGCCGTACCGAGCACGTTGACTTCGAGCATCCGCCGCAACTCCGAGGCATCGAGATCGGCAATCAGGGCCGTGTACTCGACGCCGGCGTTGTTGACCAGGATATCGTAGCCGCCGAATTTGGAGATCGTGGCGGAGATCGCCGATTCCCAAGCCGCCTCTTGCGTGATGTCGAGCGGCACGAAATCGGCTTTGGCGCCGGACTTCAAGATCGCGTCTGCCGTGCTGCGGCCGACATCCTGCAGGACGTCGCCGATCATGACGGCAGCCCCGGCTGCGGCGAGCGCCTCGGCGATCGCGGCTCCGATGCCGCGAGCGCCGCCTGTAACGAGAGCTTTCCGGCCGGACAAAGAGAAATTTTCCACCAGAATTGCCTTTCTCGGCTAGCAGTTTATTCGTTCACGGAGGGCGGTTCTGACAGTTGTCCAATTTTCCTTGCACACTTGACCAGGTTTTCTTGGCCGGGTGTCCTAGGCCCACTGCGGGCTAAAATGGTCGCAAAGGCTAAGATTACAACGTGGCGATAGGGGAGTTAGAACTCGAGCGAAGCCGACGGCCCGACAAGTTTGCAGAACGCCGGGCGGAGTTGGCCTGGGCCGCGATCAGGACCCTGGCCGAACTCGGCTATGCCCGAACGAGCCTGCGCGAAATCGCGCAAAACTCAGAATTCTCACACGGGGTTCTGCACTACTATTTCAAGGACAAAGCCGACCTGATCATGTGCTGCGTACGCATCTATAAAGCGCATTGCGTTACGCGGTACGATCAGGTGACTGCGGAAGCGACGAGCGCGACGCAATTGGTGGAGGGCTTCGTGAACGGCCTTGCCGCAAGCGCGCGCGAGGAAGCGCATCTTCATCGGCTCTGGTACGATTTGCGTTCGCAAGCACTCTTCGAACCCGCATTTCGCGCCGACGTTACCGAGATCGACAAGAGTCTCGAGGCGATGATTTGGCGCATCATGAGCCGGTTTGCGGAGTTGACGGGCCGCCCGCAGACGCTGGCGCCGGCGCTGCTCTATTCGATGTTCGACGGCCTCTTTCAGCAATGTCTGCTCAAGCACTTGGCCGGCGAGTCTACTGCAATTGGAGAGATGCAAGAACACGTACGCGTGCTGCTTGCGAGGGTAACCTAACGCGACTCGATGACCTGAGGATTCGGCGCCGCAGCGAGCGCCATCGTCAGCGTGTGCGCGAGCGGATCGCCGGAAATCGTGCCGTGTCCTGGAATGACGTGGCGCGGCGCGTAGTCGTGAATCAAGCGGCGGATCGTTCGAGGATAGGCGACGAGGTCGCCATCGGCGACATTGCCGAGGTCGGGCGCGGTGCGCGACTTAACGAGGCATCCTGCAAAGAGCACACCGTCGCTCGGAACCCAGGCGACGACATTGTCGATGGTGTGACCGGCGCCGGGGTAGAATGCCTCGACGCCTCCGCAGCGCACGCGTCGCTTCTCCAGTTCGTGGAGCGGACGCGGAACCGGATTCCCGGCATCGAGTGCCAACCCGATCGTGAGCGGGTTTCCGAAGGCGGGAATGCCGCGCTTGGAAAGTTCGCCGATTCCGCCCACGCGATCGAAGTGGAAATGCGTCACGAGCGCCTTCGTAATAGGCGGCTGTCGTAGGCTCACCCACGCACTAAGGATCGTCCGTGCATCGGCATCGTTCCAGCCGGTGTCGATGAGCAGCGCTGTCCTCCCATCGATCACGATTGCGCCGTTTGCCGGATAGTACCCGACGCCATCGAGGACGTGCGTCGTCGTATGAATCCAAACGTTCGGCGTCAGTTGACCGAGCCACATCGTGTCGGAGATGCGCCGCATGTGCGGCATCGCAATTTCGAGGGCTTGCGGGTCTCCCTTGCGAGGCGCTGCCTGAGCACCGCTCGTCGTGACTGCGGCGAGGCCGCCCAGGAACGCACACCGCGTGCACATTAGCCGTGCACCGGCGCCCGCGGCAAGCCGCGCAAGGTGATCGCGAGGAGAAAACCGAGAAACGGCCGGGTCACGCCGCGTTGCTTCGCGGTTCGCACGCGTGGAACCACCTCGTTTTCGATGGCGGCGAGAGCGGCGGCCGCCTTCGAAGGTGACCCGGCGGCACTATACGTATCCCGGTTCTCGTGGATCTCCGTGATAAGGTCGTTTGGATTACCGGCGCGTCATCGGGTATCGGTGAAGCGCTCGCGCATGCCTACGCCCGCAAAGGCGCTCGCGTCGTACTCGGAGCGCGGCGGCGCGACGAACTCGAACGGGTCGCGCGGGACTTGCCGAACGACGCAAAATCGCTCATCCTTCCGGCGGACGTCACCGATTTTGATGCGATTCCCGAACAACTCGCGACGATCGAAAAGGCGTTCGGCCCCGTCGACGTGCTCGTCAATAACGCCGGTGTTTCTCAGCGTTCGCTCGTCGCGGATACGACGCTCGAAACGTATCGGCGGCTCATGGAGATCGACTTCTTCGCAACGGTGGCGCTCACCAAAGCGGTGTTACCGGGCATGCGCGAGCGCCGGTCCGGCGCGATCGTCGTAACTTCGAGCGTCGCCGGAAAGGTCGGCAGCCCGCTTCGTTCGGGGTATAGTGCAGCGAAGTTCGCGCTGCACGGCTTTTACGATTGCTTGCGGGCGGAAGTCTCGCGCGACAACATCAGCGTGACGCTCGCTGTTCTGGGCTTCGTTCAAACCAACGTATCGAAGAACGCGCTCACCGGCGATGGAACGCCGAACGGCGTCATGGAAACGGGTATTGCAAACGGCATCAAGCCGGCCGTCGTGGCGGAGTCCGTCGTCAAAGCGACGGAGCGAGGATCGCGAGAGGTCGTCTTAGCGAACGGACAACCCGGATTCGCGCTTCGTCTCTCCCGGTTCGCGCCGGGTCTGGTTGCGAAGCGAGCGGCGCTAAGGAACACGTAAGGACTGCGATCTGGGACCTGCGGCGCTTGCCGCACGCTGGGCGCACGGCGCGCACTGACCTAGCGGTACGACGCGGCCTGGATACCGTACAGTTCGGAGTACTGGCCGCGCTTTGCCATCAGTTCGTCGTGCGTGCCGATTTCTGCTAAGCGGGCGCCGTCGAGGACGACGATGAGGTCGGCCATTCGCACCGTCGAGAAACGATGGGAGACCAGGATCGTTATTCGGCCATCCTCGTTGCGGGCGGCGGCCGCGTAGCGTTCGAATAGGGCGTGTTCGGTTTCGGCGTCGAGCGCCGCCGTTGGTTCGTCGAGGACGATCAGGAGCGGGCGTTCGCGCATGAAGCCGCGAGCGAGTGCGAGTTTTTGCCATTGGCCGAACGAGAGATCGACGCCGCTCGGCCAGGTCGCGCCGAGTTGCGTTTCGAGGCCTGCAACAAGTCGCGCCACGACGTCGGCGGCACCGGCGCGATCGAGTGCTGCGTTCACGGCAGGTACGTCGTCTAAGCGTTCCACGTCGCCGAGGCCCACCGTCTGGGCAGCACGGAATTCGAAGCGGAAGAAATCTTGGAACGCGCCCGCAAGACGCATCCGCCATTCGGCGGCGGGAATGCGCGCAAGCGGCGTGTCGTCGAGGAAGATCGCGCCCGACGATGGTTGATACATCTTGGCGAGCAGTTTGACGAGCGTCGTCTTGCCGGCGCCGTTTTCGCCGACGATCGCGACCACGGCGCCTGCCGGCAACTCGAAGGACACATCGTCGAGAACGATGCGCGACGTTCCGGGATAGGCGAACGAAACGTGGTCGAACCGGATGCCGCGCGCGAGTGTAGCCGGCACCGGCAGATCCGCCGATGCGGCGCTCGAAGCTGCGTAATCCTCGAGCCACGCCAGCCGTCGCGAACCGTCCATCCAGAAGCCGCGCAGAAAACCAATCTCACCGACGGTCGCGCTGATGTATGCCGACAGCCGGCCGCCCGCGGCGAGCACGAGCAGCACGGCGCTGGCCGGCGCGCGCAGAACGGACGACACGAACACGATCGCGCCAACGTACGCGAGGCCGAAGATTCCCCACGCGAGCGAATACCAAAGCGCCGAAGACCGGCGCGCGGACGCGACGGGTCCGTACCACCCTTCCCACGCCGCTCTGCGCTCCGCGGCGAGGCGATCTCCGATACCGGCGATCCGCACGTCCTTCGCGGGCGAAGCAGTCGTCGAAACCGTGAAGAGGTGATGCGCGAGCCGGCTCGATTGCGCCCCGCGCTCTTGCGCCGATCGCTCGACCTCCGGCCGCCAGGACGACGCCCACACGGTTGGAAGCGCGAACGCGAAGAGCAGAATGAGCGCGGGGTTAATCGATGCCAAGAGTGCCATCGTCACCGCGAGCCGCAAGATCCATCCGAGCGTGGAAAACAGCGACACATACATGTGGTCGAGCACGAAGACCTGATTGCGCAGCATCGAGAGCCGGTCCAGATAGTCCGGCAGTTCTTGATGTGCGATCGTGACGACCGAAGCTTGCAATCGTGCGACGTGCGATTCGAGCGCGATCGTCACTTTGTCGCGAAAGCGGCGCTGCACGCGCGTGCTTAGCGTGCGCAAAAACCACGTTCCGGCAGCCGAGAGGCCAAGGCCGATTGCCGCGGCTTGCACGAGCCCCGGCGTATGGTCGACCACCCCTTTTCCGAGCAGCATCAGCCACAACGCGAGCAGCGCGTCGGGCAGTGCGGCCAACTGCGAGAGCACGAACGACTCGATCATCAAGCGCGGCTCGCTTCGATAGCCGAGTTTGCACAACCGCCACATCGATGAGAGCGCGGGCGGCAGCGGGCCGATCGCGTCGTTGCGTTCAGGCCAGGACGTCATACGTCGTGCCCTCCTCCTCGGGAAGGGTGAAGCGCTGCGCCTGCAGATCGAACATCGTGCGATAGCGTCCGTTGAGCGCCATCAGTTCGTCGTGCGTGCCGAGTTCGACGACGTTGCCCCCCTCGAGCACGCAGATGCGATCGGCGTGGCGCACCGTGGAGAAGCGATGCGAAATCAAGATCGTGGTGCAGTGCCGAGTGGCCGCGAGCAGCCGATCGAAAATCTCGGCTTCTCCGCGCACGTCGAGTTGTGCGGTCGGCTCGTCGAGCAGCACGATGCCCGCGCCGACCTTTACCGCTGCGAGCGCTCTTGCGAGCGCGACCCGCTGCCACTGACCACCCGACAGATCGGTGCCGCCTTCGTAACCGCGCGAAAGCACCGTATCGAGTTCGGCGAGATTCGTGGCACCGGCCATCTCGAGCGCGCCGCGGACGACGTCATCCGGGGCACCGCCGGGCGCCACGTTGACGCGCAACGGCCGCTCGAGGCGCATGAAATCTTGAAAGACGGCGGCGACGCGCGAGCGCCACGACGCCACATCGAACTCGCGAATGTCGACACCGTCTACCTCGATCGCACCCGATTGCGGATCGTAGAGGCGGCAGAGCAGCTTCGCGAACGTCGTTTTGCCGGCGCCGTTCTGTCCGACGATCGCAAGCGACGTTCCGGCTGGAATCGTCAGATCGAGGTGCTCGAGCACACGCGTTTCGCCGTAGGCGAACGTAACGTCGCGGAATCGGATTTCGCGTGCCGGCATTCCCTCTGCGGAGCGCTCGCCTGAGGGCAGGTTGCCGCCCGCGCGCATCGCGGGCTCGAGTCGAAGCACGGCAGCTACGGGTGCGGCCGCACCGTCGAGCGCCCAACTGAATCCGCCCAGCGCGATCATCGAGACGCCGACGGCACTCTGTACGTAGACGACAACTTCTCCGAGGCTGATGCGACCGGCGCTCGCGGCGCTCGCAAGCAGCGAGAAAACGACGACGTTTGCGGACGCAACGATGAGGATAGTCCAGATAACCGGCCGTTCGCGCAGACGCGTGGCAACGTATTGCAGATCGTGCAGACGCTTGCGCCTGGCGACGAAACGATCGATCGTCCAATCGGTGAGACCGAAGAGCCGTAGCTCCTTACTCGCCGGCGGATCGACGGCCAGCCGGTACGCATAGTCCGCATCGCGTTGCGCGCCGCGCACCTCATCGGTCTGACGGTCGTGCCAGATTGCGCTGTCACTTAAGAGCCAATGCGTGCTCAGCCACGCACCAACGAGAACGATCGGCGCCCACCACGCGAAACGCAACAACACGGCCGCGGATGCGAAACCGCCGAGCATCTCGACCATGCTGCTCGCGATGAATTCCATATCGATCGAAAGGGGCGGCCCGGTCATGCCGAGATCGAACTCTCGCGCGGTGGTGAGGTCGGAGGTGAGCGTCGGATCCTCGAGGTGAGCGAGGCCGGGCGGCTGGACGCAGGCGTCGGTGAGCCGATCGTAGAGCCACGCCGCGGTGCGGTCGCCGAGGTTCGCACTGAGCGCCTGATGGATCGGCCCGAGCATTTGCAACAGCACGAAAATCGTGCCGACGAGTGCGAGCGGTCCGGCTAGGGAAGCGTGGTGCTGCACGGCCGCAACGAGCACGCCGACCGTAATGGCGAACGCCGCGGGAAGGATGCCGCGAAGTACGAGGACGGCCCACCAAGCCGCAGCGAGGCCGGGATCTGCTTTCGGCAGGACGCTGAAGAACTTCCATTCTTTTCGCGCGGTCAGTGAGTGGAGCATGTTCGTCATACGGCGATAGCCATCAGCGCGTTATTTGGCCGACTTTTTCGCGAAGGCGGCCGTCTCGCATGAGCAGGTTGCCTCCGACGATCGTGGCGATGGCGCGGCGAGAAAAGCTTGCGCCGTCGAATGGCGTGTTCTTTCCGAGAGAGTAGAACGCTGCGGTGTCGACGCGCCAGGGGCGTTCGGCAAAGATCGTGATGTCGGCGGGCTCGCCGATACGCAACGAGCCGCCGGGCACGCCGAGGATGCGGGCCGGGTTCGTGGAGAGCAGTTCGATGAAACGAGGCAGCGGGAGATCGGGGAGAGCTGCCGCGTAGGCGCCGACCGCGATTTCCAGACCGCTGAAACCGACGGGGGCATCCGAGAGCAGTTGCGCCTTCTCCTCGCGCGTGTGCGGAGCGTGGTCGGTTGCGAACACGTCGATCGTGCCGTCGCGTACCGCTGCTCGCAAGGCGGCGATATCGCGTGCCAGGCGCAGCGGCGGGTTGACTTTGGCATCGGCGCGGAAGCCGTCGAAGCGGTCGTCGCCGATGAGGAGGTGGTGCGGCGTAACTTCGCACGTGACGGCGATGCCTTGCGCGCGGCCGAACTTGATGAGCTCGACGCTCATTGCCGTCGACAGGTGCGCGATGTGGAACGGTTTGCGCGCGTCGCCCGCGATGAGGATGTCGCGCGCAACGTGGACTTCTTCCGCCAAGCCCGGTGCGCCGTCGAGGCCGAGTTCGAAGCTGCGTGCGCCTTCATTCATGACCGCATCGCCGCGCAAGTCGCCATCCTCGCAATGCGAGATGAAGACGCCGGGGACGTCGCAGGCGTACAGTGCGGCTTGGCGCAGCACACGCGGGTTCGCGACCGCGAAGCCGTCGTCGCTGAAGGCGACCGCGCCCGCATCGTGGAGACGCCAGTAGGGAGCGAGTTCCTTGCCGCCGCGCCCGCGGGTGATTGCGGCGATCGGGTAAACGCGCGCGAGGCCGGCGGCCGCGGCGAGCCGCCTGACTTCGGCGATCAGCGCCGGCGAATCGAGCGCGGGCTCCGTGTTCGGCATACAGGCGACGGCGGTGAAACCGCCGGCTACTGCGGCGGCAGTGCCGGTGGCGATCGTCTCTTTGTGGGTTTGGCCGGGCTCGCGGAGGTGCGTGTGCATGTCGATGAAGCCCGGGGCAACGATGGCGTTTGACGCGTCGACGATCTCGGCATCCGCCACGTCGATGTGGGCGGCAATCTCCGCGATGAGGCCGTCGCGGATCAGGATGTCGCAGGCGGCGTCGAGTCGTTGGGCAGGATCGATGACGCGGCCGCCGCGGATGAGGAGGGTACTCACGCGAGTCGCTTTCGGCGTCCGGGCTGCGAAAGGCTTTGCGCCTGCTCAGCTCAGTGCGATGAGGCGTGTCCGCAGAGCGTCGTGAGCGATTTTTCTGCTGCGACGTTGGCCTCTTGCTCGATCGACTTGCTGTAACGCGCCAAATAGCCCGTCGTTCCGAAGACGGCTATGATGGCTTCCGCGGTCACCGGTAACCCGGTCGACGACGTGTAGGTGTAGGACAAATACATCGCCGGATGATTGCCACAGAGTGTCGTGTCGGTGGGTGCGTAACCGAATTGGTCCTGTAGCCCCGCGATGTAGGCTGCCTCAGCTCGGAACAAAGCGTTGAGCGATCCAAAACCATCCTTTGCCTCCACGACGATGTTTTGATAGTAATCGCTATCGCCCGGACCTTGCCAACTCCCGAGGCCGTCGCTGGTGCCTTGCACGTGCTTCCACCCCGGGGGCCCGACGAATACGGGTGCGACGGCGCTCTTCGTCGCCACGGGAGAAGGGGTCGCAGCGCAGAGCAGGAGCGCCGCACTCAGCAAGACTGCGGCCTTGTAGTGAAAGCTCATGGCAACACCTCATAGCGCGCGACCATTCCCGAAGCCATGTGTTCGCTCACGTGGCAGTGGAAGAGCCAGATGCCGGGATCGTCGGGAATCATGTCGGCGGTGAGCATCGAGGCAGGGCTCATTTGGAGAACGTCGGTTCGTTGGCCGCCCGATAAGATCGTGTTGCCGTGCCAGTGCGGGGTGTGGAAGTTGACGCCCTCGCCGAGGGTCAGCAAATACCAGCGGACGTGGTCACCCTTCTTCATCTGCATCAATGGGCCCGTGGCGAATTGAAACCCGTTGACGGTGCTGCGAAAGTTTGACGGGACGAATCCCGTTCCCAAGAGCGGGTCGAATTTTCCCTGGGGATCGAGCGGGATGCTGGCGGCAGGGCTGAACTTCTTGCGATTCTTGACGAAACGTTTGATGTTGTCGTCGATGAACAAACTTTCGTTCTCATCGAAAATCATCAAGAGCGCGACGAACTCTTTATCGACATCTTTCGGACGGCCGTCGGGGAGGGCCATGCCGGCGCGCGTTACGACGATCGCGCCGATAAGTCCGGAGTTAACGTCGCGCCGCTCGTCGACGTGAGAGTGGTACAGCCACACGATCGAGCTCGGATCGTTCGGGCCGGGGCCGGCACGCTCGGGAACTTGCCAAACGTAGGTGAACGTTTTTCCCGGTGCGACCGACTGGCCGCCTTTTTGCCCATCGGCGACGCCATCCGCATACGGTGAACCCTCCGACGCTTTCTCGTAGAAAACGCCGTGCGCGTGGACGTTGTATGGATGCGTGCCGTGATTTCGAAAGACGACCTTGATCGTGTCGCCGACTTCGGCGTGAATGATCGGGCCGAGCATGCCGAGATACGCGTCGCTTGGCGGACGGGGCTTGAGCTGCGTAAAGGTCGCATCCGTGTACTCGCGATACACGGCCTTGCGATAGACCCGGCCGATGAGGTGCGGATCGTGCTGCGCGAAAAACTTCGCGTAGCCCTGCGGCGCCATGCCCATCATCCCGTCCATGCCGCCCGGCATGTAATCCCAGTCGATTTCGTCGGCAGCGATGTAATACGTCCGCACGACGCCGGCGGCGCTGGTTTGTTCTTGGGCGACGGCGCTATGGCCGAGTGCGAGCAACGCAAAAACGAGAAAACTTCGAAGGATAAACGCCATCGAGCGGCCTCCTGTGAAGACACCTACGTGCTCCCTTGCTTTTGCGGTCGAGGAGAAAACCCTAGGCTTGCTAGCCCGGGAAGCCCATCAGGTGGGCACCTAGACGCGCCGCCAATCGGTCCGGGTCAACGTTACGAGAAACGGCGCGCTCGGTTCGGGAACGTTGCGGTGGAGAATGTCGGATAGCGTGCACGGTCCGTTGATGATGTCCATCCCGACCGGTGAAAAGGTCTCTTCACTGTAAATATGCTCGTTGAGCAGCGGGTTGGTGAGGGCTTGCGAAAAGGCATCGATCGCGACGAGCGTTCCGATGATCGTGGGTAAGACGGAGTTCGGCACCGGGTCATCCGAGAAGAGGCCGACGTAGAAATCGACGTTATCGACGTCACCGTACAACTGCTTCAAGGCGCCGGAGATCTTCGGGTCGCTCGAGAGAGCGTCGAACGTTTTGAGGCGCGGGTACCCGTACTGTTCGAGATAGTCGTTGTAGGTCGCGAGCTGCAGCACGCGGCACATGTCGATGCTTTTCTGTTCCACATCGCGCAAGAAAGCGGGCGTGTTGAAGAGACCGATACGGCCTGCCGGTTGGCGCGACGCGTCGTCGAAGAGCGCGCCGAGGCCGCGGCTCGCGATCATGGACGTGTTCCACATCGTGGTTTCGACCGGGACGCGCGCCCCGGCCAGGGTGACGGTATCCGGGATCATCATGTGCCAGCGATAGACGAGCGTGAATTCGACGGCCATCCAATTCTCGCGATACCAGCGTTCGTTTGGGAACGCCTTCGGATCGACGAAGAATCTGAACTCGAGCGGCGAGATGTGGTTGATGTATTCCTCGATGACGACCCGGATCAGCAAGATCAACAGGACGTTCCGTGCGGTTTGGAAGATGCGCTCGTCGTCCCACTGCGGGTAGGCCTGTGCCAGCAAGCCCGCGATCCGGTTGTGTTCGCGCAGAAAGAGCACGTTGAACATCACGTAGCCGATCTGCACGTTGGCCCGGTCGCCCCCGGTGGCGAAAAGACCGGCCTTTTGCGCGACGCTCAGCCCGCTCACGCCGAACGGACCGGCATCTAGGGCGAGCAACTCGAAGCCTGGTTTTGGGTTTCCGGTTTCGTCGAAGAGATAGAGGGGATATTCTTCGCCCTCGATCGTTTGGCTCAGCAGCCTGCCGCCCGAATGCGAACGGATGATGTTGGTGATTTCCTTATTGAGACCGTAGAGCGGGGCGAGATCGATCTCGTGATTCGATGAATTCTTCTTGGGATCGGTGAGGCTCGTGCGCAGGAAGCCGTCGGTGAACCACTGCGCGAAGTACGCGAAGAGCAGGGTCGATTTCGGGCAGAGCGTCGCCTCGCCGTCGCGCGCGAAGAGCGCCGCGAGCGCATCGGACGCCGGCAGACCGGGCCGCGGCGGTTGGGGGCCGAGATGGCGCGAGCTGTACGTACGATCGGTCAGCGAGTCCCACGACGTATACGCCGCCATCGTGCTGAACGGATAGGGACGCGTCTCCGTCTTGTAGATGGCCGTATCGATCATCATTTTGTTGACGAGATTGCGCACGCCGGGGATGCTTTCCAGAAGGCGCCAGACCGGCCCAAAATGCGTTAGGAAGTAACCGATGAACCCCTCGGGGTCGAGTCCGTGCCGTACTTTTTTTTCGGCCTGCCGCCGCGGGCGCATGTCTTGCATCGCGCGTCTTCATCCTCGTTTGGCGGAGGATTTCCTCTCGATGGTGCGGCCGCTATTGCGTGGGTTCGGCGTCGAATCTCAAGACGTAGCGAACGAAGTCGTCGCGCGCGCAAAAGCGGTCGTACAGACGCCGGGCCACGAGATTATTTTCGCGCGTCATCCAATAGACGCGCGCCCAATGCTGCGCGCGACCGAGCGCGAAGAGATGCTGCAGCAGCGCACCGGCGGCGCCGCTGCCGCGCGCTTCGGGGCGCACGAAAAGATCTTCGAGGTAGCACGCAGAGAGATCGCTCCACGTGAACGGATGAACGACGTAGTTTGCAAAGCCGGCAATCGTGCCCGTGGAGCCGTTCACGGCCACGAGCGCGCCGATCGGAGAATCTGCAGCGAGGATCCGCGCCCACGTTGCGGCGGTCACGGCATCGGGAATGCGTGCTTCGTAGAAATCGCAATACCCTCGCCACATCTCGAACCACGCGTCGCGATCTGCCGGAGCCGCCGGGCGCACGATGTAGCAGCCGGCGGATGCCTCGGTTACCGTGGACACGTGGTAAGCATACGTTTTCTAGGTGGCTCTAGTAAATAGCCACTTTGGTGCGGTATCCTATAGCCACAATGCTCTTGCGACTTGGCTCCGAGCGTCCGCTCTATCGGGCGGTCTACTCGGCGCTGCGTGAAGCGATTCTCTCCGGGCGGTTGCTGGGCGGCAGCCGCGTTCCCGGGACGCGGGCTTTGGCGGCACAGCTCGGCGTCTCGCGCATCGTGGTGGTTGCGGCATTCGAGCGTCTGATCGAAGAAGGCTACATCACGTCGGCCCGCGGTTCGGGATCGCGGGTTGCCGTGCGCGGGCCGGCCGCAGTGCCGGCATCCGCGCCCGCGACGCCCATGCGCGGCGACGTCTCGGCGTACGCGCGGCGAGTCGTCAGCTTGCGGGCGCCCGAATCTGCGGCACAGATTCGGCACGCGCATCTTCCGGCAATCGACTTTCGCTACGCGTCGTTTATTCCGGATGCGGCCGCACTCCGTTCGTGGCAGCGTGCGATTGCGGCGGCGGCGCGCGGCGCTCACTTCGATTATCCGGATCCGGCCGGGCTTGCGACGCTGCGGGAGCATCTGTGCGACTACTTGCGGCGGCATCGCGGCGTCGCTGCCGAGCCGGGCGACATTCTCGTCGTCAGCGGCTCGCAGCAAGCGCTCGATCTTACGGCCCGCACGTTATGCGAACGGGGCGCGGCCATCGGGATCGAGGACCCGCACTATCAGGGGTCGCGGCTCGCCTTCTTAGCGGCCGGCGCCCGCTTGATTCCGTGCGCGGTCGATGCGGAGGGGCTCGATATCGAGCGCTGCGCCAAACGCCTGAAGAACGCGCGCGCTTTGTACGTCACGCCGTCGCACCAATATCCGACCGGCGCGATCATGAGCATCGAGCGGCGGCTCAAGCTCTTGACGTGGGCGGCTGCAAATCGCGTGTGGCTCATCGAAGACGATTACGATTCGGAGTTCGGGCTCGAATCGGGCGCCATACCGGCGCTCCAAGGGCTGGATCGCCGTCAATGCGTGATCTACATCGGCACCGTGGTCCGCACGCTTTCGCCCGGATTGCGGCTAGGATATGTCGTCGTGCCGCCGATGTTGCGCGAGGCGTTTCGCGGTATGAAGTGGCTTGCAGATCGGGGAAGTTCGCCGCTCGAGCAGCGAGCGCTCGACGCTTTTATCGAGAGCGGCGCCTACGCTCGGGCGCAGCGTCGCATGAGCCGTGCCTTAGCGCAGCGCCGCGAACGGCTGTTTAGCTCGCTCCAGCGCCGCCTCGGCGGTACGCGTGCGACCTGGGCAGGTTCGGGAGCGCATGCGTTCCTACGCATCGCGGATATCGAGGCCGGCAAGACGGACGCCCTCCTCGATCACGCGGTGCGGCGCGGCGTTCGCCTGTATAACGCCGCATCGTATTACCTCCGGCCGCCGAAGAAAACGACGCTCGTGTGCGGCTTCGCAACGCTCACCCCCGATGAGATCGAAGAGGGAGTAGAGCGGTTCGCGCAGGCGTACAGGTCCTTTGCGAAGGAGAGGGTTCCGTGAGCAGAGCGCTCTTACTGATGGCTACCCTCCTCGTCATCGCCGCGGGCTTCTACATCAATAGCGACGACGGCGGGAAGCCGAACTCGCAATCAGCCGCTGCCGCGGATTCGGAAGCGACGCCGACGCATGCTTGCAACGGCGACCCAACAGACGTTCCGCCGATGCCGCACAGCACGTTTTGCCAGGCGATTCCGGCGCCTCCCATCGTCGCCGCCAACTCGGCAGCGATTATTTCTTACTACGCGACCAGCGGCGAGTATCCGCAACTGAGCGATCAAAACTGCTGCTCGGGGATCCTCTATCAATTCGGCGCCACGGGCGCTCCGGGATCGCCGCCGCCTTCATGGGCGACGCGTTCCGCCGTCTATTGGGCTCGCAGCAGCGATCCGTCGTATCGGCTCAACGATTTAGGTGAGTACACCGAACCCACGCCGCCGCCGGGAACGGCCATACAGATTCCCGACGGCGCAAAGCCTCAGGGCTACGACCCGTCGTGCACTCCTCCGCCTGCCGGTATGAGCCACGGCCTTCCAATCGCCGGTTGGACCTGCACCGGCGGGGGCGGCGAAGGGCACATGGCCGTTATCGATCCGACCCACACGTGGGAATACGATTTCTATCGCGTGTATCAAATCGGCGGCGGAACGATCACCTCCGAACAAGTCGCGAAGTTTGCGCTGGCGCAGACCGACGGGTGGGGATGCACGAACGGCAAATCGGCCTGCTTTTGGGGACAGACGACGGCTTCCAACCGCGCGCTCTCGCAAGGACTCGTCGCGCCCAGAGAACTTCTCAACGGTTCGATCAATCACGCGCTTACGTTCTCCGGGGGGTGCTCCTCAGGAGAAGCCGTTCTGCCCGCGTATGGGTCGGATAGCCCGTGCGACGATAAGCGCAACGCGCTAGCGGAAGGTCAAAAGGTCTTCCTGGCAGCCTGCTCCAGCTACCCAAATTGCCCATCTTGGCAGAGCGTAGCGACCATTGCCGGCTGGAACGTACCGAAGCCGTCGAAGATCGTGCTCGATGCGCTGGCTACCTATGGAATGTATCTCACGGACACCGGGATCAAGGGCTGGTACCTCGAGACATTCGAACCGCACTCGTACTTGAGTTCCAATCCGATCAAGAACTATTGGCCCGCGGTGGCCCAGAAGTATAATCTTCGACCGTATCCGATCGGGAAGGACGGGCTAAATCTATTCGGCTATGATTTTGCGTTCCGGAACGTTCCGGATAATCCGAAGGCTCCGCCGGGTACTTCCGGGTTGTGGTCGTGGATGGCCGTTTGTTCGAAGAGCGGCTGCTGAGGAATGATCGGGCCCGTGGCACGGGACCGCGCCGGTTTACGTTCCGGCTTTTGGAATCTCGTTGACGCGCTCGAGATCGACGATTTTTAGCATGTAGGCTTTCTTTCCGAACGTGCAGCGTATCGTGAGGCGCGGCATCGAGCCGTTGGATCCGAACATGTCCGGTTTGGTGATGTAGGCGGTGCCGAGAAAGCCGTGCTGCTCCGAAACGCAGAAACTCTCCGCATACGCCTGCTGCCCGGCGGTCACCGGATACCTCTTTGCCGCTGCCGACATGGCTATGTAGAGCGCGCCGACGGTAAACGCCACGGCGACCATGATTGCGGCACTGGATACGATCGACCAGAGGATACCCTGCCAGGCGGGGCGCGAGAAACTGCGGGTCATGCCAACTTTTTCGTCCTATGAGAACGAAACTTTCATCCCCGCCGGCGTTCCCTGGCGCACACTTACTATGCCGTACGCTTGGGACTGGGTATGATAGCGAGGATGACGACGTCACAGACAGATTCTTTACACGACGCTGCACTCGGCGACGAGGAGGTCGGCCGCATCGATGCCTATTGGCGCGCGGCCAATTACCTGTGCATCGCCATGATCTACCTCTTCGACAATCCGTTGCTGCGCACGCCGCTGCGGGCCGAGCACATTAAGAACCGGTTGTTGGGGCACTTTGGGACCGATCCGGGGCAAACGTTCGTTTGGGTGCACCTGAACCGGCTGATCAAGAAATACGACCTCGACATGATGTACGTTGCCGGGCCGGGACACGGGGCGCCCGCGACGCTCGCCAACGCCTATCTCGAAGGCACGTATTCCGAAGTCTATCCCGATAAGGCGCTGGACGAGGCGGGAATGCTGCGCTTCTTTCGGCAGTTCTCGTTTCCGGGCGGAATTGGGAGCCACTGCACGCCCGAGACCCCCGGATCCATCCATGAAGGCGGCGAGCTCGGATATAGCCTCGCGCATGCGTTCGGCGCCGCCTTCGACAATCCCGAACTGATCGTTGCGACCGTGATCGGCGACGGCGAGGCGGAAACGGGACCGCTTGCAACGTCGTGGCATTCGAATAAATTTCTAAACCCTCTGCGCGACGGCGCCGTGCTTCCGATTCTGCACCTCAACGGCTATAAGATCGCAAATCCTACGATCCTGGCGCGTATCTCGCACGAAGAACTGGACTATCTGCTGCGAGGATATGGCTGGACGCCGCACTTCGTTGAAGGCTCCGATCCCTTCGTGATGCATCGCGAGATGGCCGCGACCCTCGAGCAGTGCGTACTCGATATCCGGCGCCATCAACACGAGGCCCGATCTTCGGGCACGCCGACGCGGCCGCGCTGGCCGATGGTCGTGTTGCGATCGCCCAAGGGCTGGACCGCGCCAAAAGAAGTGGATGGCCATAAAATTGAAGGTTCGTGGCGCGCGCATCAGGTTCCGATCGGCGACCCAAAGACGAATCCCGCGCATTTGAAGATCGTGGAAGCGTGGATGCGCAGCTATCGCCCGGAGGAGCTCTTTGCCGAGTCCGGCGCGCCGATCGCGGAACTGGCGGCACTTCCGCCCAAGGGGACGCGCCGTATGAGCGCGAGCCTCCACGCGAACGGCGGTCTCTTGCGGAAGCCGCTGGAGCTGCCGGATTTTCGCGCGTACGCGGTCGCCGTTAAGGAACCCGGCGCTGCCTACGTTTCGCCGACCGCGACGCTTGCAACGTTCTTGCGCGATACGATGCGCGCGAACATGACGAACTTTCGCGTGTTCGGGCCGGACGAGACCGCTTCGAACCGGCTCGAAGCGATCTACGAGGCAAGTAAGAAGACCTGGCTGGCCGAGTATCTGCCCGAAGATGCGGACGGCGGCGAACTTGCGCCCGACGGACGCGTGATGGAGATGCTCAGCGAGACCACGCTCGAGGGCTGGCTCGAAGGGTATCTGTTGACCGGGCGCCATGGGCTCTTCGCAACGTACGAAGCCTTCGTCCACATCATCGATTCGATGTACAACCAGCATGCGAAGTGGCTCGAAAAATCGAAGAACGAGGTTTCGTGGCGGGCACCGGTTTCGTCGTTGAATATTTTGATCACGTCGCTTGTTTGGCGCCAGGATCACAATGGGTTCTCTCACGAGGATCCCGGCTTTCTCGACGTGGTTGCCAATAAGAGCGCCCAGATCACGCGCATCTATCTGCCCCCCGACGCAAACTGCCTGCTCAGCGTCGGCGATCATTGCTTGCGCAGCACCGATTACGTGAACGTTATCGTTTCGGATAAACAGCCGCACTTGACATATCTGGATATGGAAGCGGCGGTGAACCATTGCACCAAAGGTATCGGCATTTGGGATTTTGCGAGCACCGACGCCGGGGCGGAGCCTGAGGTCGTGCTGGCCTGCGCGGGCGATATACCCACAATGGAGGCGCTCGCTGCCGCGGCGATTCTACGCGATGCGTTTCCGGATCTTCGCATCCGGTTCGTGAACGTGGTCGATCTGTTCCGGCTGCAGCCGAGCACGGAACATCCGCACGGGCTGTCGGATCGTGACTTCGATAGTTTGTTTACGGCCGATAAGCCCGTGATCTTTAATTTTCATGCGTATCCCTCTCTGATTCACAAACTGACGTATAAGCGGTCCAATCATGCGAACATTCACGTGCGCGGATACAAGGAGCGCGGTAATATCAATACGCCGCTGGAGCTTGCGATCCGCAATCAGGTGGACCGCTATACGCTCACGATCGACGTGATCGATCGCGTGCCTTCATTGCATGAGCGCGGCGCGCACCTCAAAGAGCGCATGAAAGATGCGATTATCGAAAGCGTTCGTTACGCGCACGAAAACGGGATCGATAAACCGGAAATCCGCGATTGGAAGTGGCCGGCGGTGACCTAGTGCGCGTCCTCACGGTTAATACCGGATCGACTTCGCTCAAACTCGAGAGCTACGAACTCGCCGCCACCCTTCCGGCCCTCGGAGACCCGCCCGCACCGTTCTTTGCCGCCGAGCCCTCGGCCGGCGAAGCGGAAGACGCGATCGCAACGGGCCTTGCCGGGTCCATCGATGCGGTCGCGCACCGGTTCGTGCGGATGCCGGATGGGGCGCCGGCGGCGCTGCGGCTCGATGCGGCTGCCGAGGCACGCATCGCGAAGGTCGGCGCCGACGATCCGCTGCACGATGCCGCGGCCCTGCACGCCGTCGCGCTGGTGAGGAAGTTGCGGCCGGGTATGCTGCAGATCGCCGTATCGGATAGTGCGTTCCATCGGACGATGCCCGCGGCTGCGACGACGTATGCCCTGCCGCGCGATGTGACGGGCGAGCATTTGCACCGCATTGGGTACCACGGGTTGAGCCACGAGTATGCAGCCGCGCGCGGTTGCGCTCTCGCGGGCCTTGACGTCGCGCGGGCTTGCGTGGTGACGGCGCATTTGGGCGGCGGTTCGTCGCTGTGCGCGGTGCGGAACGGAGCGAGCGTCGACACCACGATGGGATACACGCCGCTCGAAGGGGTGCCGATGGCGACGCGTAGCGGTTCGGTCGATCCAGGGTTACTCGTGCATTTGCTGCGAGGCGGGATGTCGCTCGATGCGCTGGAGGATATGCTGGAGCGCAAGTCGGGACTGCTCGGCATCTCAGGGCTCAGCAAAGACGTTCGCGACCTTTTGGCGGCGAAGGCCGATTCTCACGCACGCTTAGCCTTGGACGTGCTGGCGTGGCGGATACGATCCTCGCTCGGTGCGATGATTGCGGTGCTGGGGGGAGTCGATCTGATCGTGTTTACCGGCGGAATCGGCGAGCATGCATCGACCGTCCGTGCGGCGGCGCTCGACGGCGGCCTTGGTGTGGGCGCGCGCATCGATGCGCAACGAAATGCAGCAGGCGGCGAACGCCTCGTGAGCCCTGAAGGTTCGGCACCGGCGATTGCGGTGGTTAGCGCGCGTGAAGGCTGGCAGTTAGCGCGAGCTGCGTTGGCTTTCGCTCGAGCGTAGGACATGAAGCCGCGAAACTTTTCGAGGCGACATAGTTTTCTGCGTTTTCGACTTCGTATCAAATGTTACGAAGTCGAAAACGCCTCTAAGGGATGTAGTTGAGGCATCGCTACGATCACTTCGGCGAGTCTAGAGTTCGTATCAAATGTTACGAAGTCGAAAAGGCATGCAAGGGATGCGGCTGCGGCAACGCGACGATCGTTGTCCGGCGCCCGATAGCATCGAGGCGTTAATCTGGAGCAAACACCTCGTGACGTAAGGCGGCAAAGAGTTCCTCACAACGCAGTAATAGTGCTTTGCCGGCAAGCGTTGCGCGGCTGCGGCGAACGCGGCGATCGCAGCCGGAGTAGCGCCGCCGCACATAGCCGCGCTTTTCGAGACGGGCGAGGGAACGCGCTACAGCGACCTTGCTGATCTCGAGCTCTATGGCAAGCCGTTTTTGGCTTGGATAGAGCGTATGGCGCGCAATTTCAGCCATGATCGCCAGCATGAGCACGTCGTCGTAGACGACTCCGAACGGCGCGAGTGCTCGATTTGATGCCTCCTGCCATCGCAGCCATTGCGAGCGCACGTGCTCCTCGACATGGTGCCGCCGGCCATCCTCAAGGAGGTATGGCTTCCGGGCTTCGATTTCGCGACGAAACATCATACGTGGGAGCTTAACGCGACCTTGAAGCGCGGCGGCTAGCGGCGCGCGAGCTTTGAAAAGCGAGCAACGGCGGAAGTCTCCGGCAAGCAGTGACTTGCCAAGTCACTCGCCTGACTTCGAGAAGTGCGGGTAGACACGACCGCCACACCGTGGCCACATTGAAACCGCGCGGGCGCGAGCGAGTTCACATGGCGGGAATTACCTCGCCGATTTTTGCCGAGTAAAGGATGACCTTGAATGGATCGATGTTCTGATACTTCTCCATCAGCTTCAGGTAGACGGAACGCTCGGCCTTCGTTAAGGATTCGGTTTGACCGAAATGGGCGATCGACCATTTTAGCAGCGAAGCGGCCAGTTCGTATTTGGCGTCTGCCGCGAGATCGTAGACCGCGTTCGCAAGCTGTTTTTCCGACAGACCAAGGTAGTTGACCAGAAGGTCTCCGTGATCGGAATCGCCGAGATGATCGAGGCCTTCGAGATTGGCTTGCCAGTAGCCGACGTTTTGCGCAAACAGCCGATCGATCACGTGTTCTCTGAGGACCAGATACGGCAAGAGCACGTCGGGGCGTCCGTTGAGAAGGTCCGGCGGAATCAGATTTGCCTGATGGATCGCGGCTCGAGCTTCGCCGCGCTGGATTGCGGCGAGCACCTCGTCACGCAGCCACGTGAGATTAGCCTTCACCTGAGTCAACATCTCCGGCGACGAGAAGTTCTCCGTCAGTTGTTGATGGCCGTGCAGCAAATACCGTGGACGCTTCTGAACGACGACGTCGATTGCATCGAAGAGGCCCTCCAGGTTTCCCTCAACCGCAAATGGCGCACCGATATACGGCATAGTAAAGTCGCCGACGAAAAGCACGCCCAGATCGGGCAGGTGGACGAACATGGCGTCGTGCGTTTCTCCGCCATGCACGGGAATCAACTCGATGCGCGTTCCACCGATTGTCATATCGGTAGCGCGATCGATCGTTGCGTCCGGCTCGAACGTGCGCACGTCGTCGAGGCTGAATCGCTCGCCGAAGAAATGCCTTGCAATCGAGTCGGGGACGGTCAGTTCGCCCGCGATCTCTTCGTGGTAGTTGCTTCTGGCGTAGAACTGCGGGGTTGGATCGAGTCCGTGAAAGTAGCGGTGTCCGCCAATGTGGTCCCAATGAGCGTGCGTGATGAAGATCGTCGTCAGACTAGGTAGCGCCGGGGCATACGCACGCAATGCTTCGTAGGCAGATTTTGCGGAATCTGCTCGAGTTCCGGCGTCTATCCCGATAAGCTGTGTTCCGTCGTCCGTGACCACGAAATAGAATTCTGTGAACTCGAAACCCGAGAGCGCATAGACCCTGCCCGGCACGACTTCGATAATGCGACGCGAACCGAATGCGTGGCCGGACGAAGAATCTCTTGAAAACGGCGTGGTGAGCACTACCGACTTCTCGAAACTCGGGTAGCCGCTCTTCCGCAGATAGTCCTCGGCCGCGGCACGGTCTCCATCCTCGAGAGCGAGTTTCCCCATACGAAAATTCACTTCCCGTAGCCAGCCGACGTGCGGAGCTCCGGCGATGTTCGCTTGGCACCACCGTAAGTCGTCGAGCGCAGCCTGCTTCTGATGAAAAAATCCCGGTAACTCGGAGCGAACGACGCCGGAAATCCAGTTCACAACAAAAATCTGGCCGCCCGAGAGCTTTTTCGCGTCGTCAAGCATCGCGATCGTGTCTTTGACATTGCCGATGCGGCGGAACAATGGGACGGAATTTGCGTGCTGGGCGCGCAGTACACCGATAGCACTCAGATAGAGTGCCTTTTGCACATCGGTGAGGCGAGTCGCGTATTCATCGAGCCGGGCGGAGAGGAACTCTGCGCCTTCCTCCGGCTGGTTGGCATTGGCGAATGCACCCATCAGTAGGAACAGTAATTGTGGATCCTGTGGAGGCGCTGCGCTGTTCACGGCCTTCAGATAATCGAGCTCCGGACCGGAAAACACATGTCGCCGTTCGACATCGATGAGCATATACTACCCTCTAAAAAAGCGTTTAGGTGAGCGAGCCGGCGATCTGCCGCAGATCGCGTTCCAGCCGATCCCAATCGCGCCCGATCGTCTTCTTCAACTGGTTCTGCGCGCGGCGCCACGCCGGCAGTGCGTCTTGATACTTGCGTTCGCCTGAAGCCGTCAGGCGCAAATGACGTTCGCGCCGGTCCTGCCCGCGTTCGCTGTTCACCCACCCCGCGTCCACCAGAGGTTGGAGGCTGCGCGAGAGTGTCGTGCTATCGAGGGACAGCAGCGAATCGAGGGCGCCTTGCGTCAATGGTCCTGCTCGTTGCAGCGCTTGAAGTACGGTGAACTGTGTCGAGCGCAACGCTACTTCACGCAGTTCCCGATCGTACAGGCGCGTGACGGCGCGCGTTGCGCGGCGCATCGAAGCGCAGATACAGGGCAATTGCGGGAACTGTTCGGAGCCGGTCATACATATGTATATACATCTAATATGGCCAAGTGTCAATAAGGGGGCACGCGCAGGAATCGGGACCTCATCGAGTCGAGCGAGGAGGATGACCGAAGGCGAACTTCTCTGGACTCCCGATCCCGATGCGGCGCGAAACTCGTCCGTCGCGCGCTTTATGGCCTACCTCTCCGAGCGCGGCCGGACGTTCTCGACGTACGATGAACTGTGGCGCTGGTCGGTCAGCGACCTCGAGGGCTTCTGGGCGGCGATTTGGGAATATTTCGACGTGCAGTCGTCGCAACCGTACGAACGCGTGCTCGACGAACGCGTGATGCCCGGCGCCGTCTGGTTTCGAGGATCGCTCGTGAACTACGCGGAGCATATGCTGCGCCACGAGGCCAAGGCCGCCGCGGGCGAACCCGCCCTCGTGCACGCCTCCGAATTGCGCCCACTCGCGCGGATGTCGTGGCAGGAGCTGGGGAGTGCCGTGCGCGTGCTCGCGACGCGGCTGCGGGCGCTCGGCGTGCGTCCGGGTGACAAGGTTGCGGCCTATATGCCGAATATTCCGGAGACCGTCATCGCGATGCTGGCGACAACAGCGATCGGCGCGGTGTGGTCGTCGGCGGCTCCCGAGTTCGGCGCGCGAACCGTCATCGATCGTTTCTCTCAGACCGAGCCGACGCTACTCTTCGTTGCCGACGGGTACCGGTTCGGCGGGAAGAACTTCGATCGGCGCAGCGAGATCGAGGCGATCCTCGCGGAGTTACCGACGGTACGGCATATCGTGTGGTTGCCGTATCTCGATGCGGATTCGCGGGCGCCGTTTTCGGAGGCGCACCATTGGGCCGACCTGGTCGCAGGCGAGCCCATCGAGCGGGAAGCGTTCGTCTACGAGCGCGTAGCGCACGATCATCCGCTTTGGGTACTCTTCTCCTCCGGTACGACGGGCTTACCGAAACCGATCGTCCACGGACACGCCGGCGTTCTGCTCGAGCACCTGAAAAGCACCGGCCTCGGACAGGATCAGGGCCCGGACGCGCGCATGTTCTTCTACACGACGACCGGCTGGATGATGTTCAACGCGCTGCTCTCGGCGTTGCTGCAAGGCTCGTCCGTCGTGCTCTACGACGGGCATCCGGCCTATCCGACGCCGGAGTTTTTGTGGCAGCTCGCGGCCGACTCCGGCGCGACGCTCTTTGGAGCGAGTCCGACGTTCGTGCAGATGATGCGCAAAGCCGGGATCGTTCCGCGCGACCGGTTCGATCTTTCCGCACTAAAGACCGTGCTGCTGACGGGTTCGCCCGTGACTCCGGAATCGACGGCATGGTTTTACGAATCGGTGAAAGACGATCTGTGGGTCAGCTCGCCCTCGGGCGGTACGGAGCTTTGCGCGGCGCTCGTCGCCGGCTCGCCGATTCTGCCGGTGTATGCGGGCGAGATTCAGGCGCGTGCGCTCGGCATGGACGTCCATGCTTGGAATGAGGACGGCGAAGAAGTCATCAACGAAGTGGGAGAGCTAGTCGTGACGAGCCCCGCGCCATCGATGCCGCTCTACTTTATGAACGATCCGGGCGGAACGCGCTATCGGGAAACGTACTTCGAGCCGTTTCCCGGCGTATGGCGGCACGGCGATTTCATCAAGATCAACGAGCGTGGCGGCTGCTACATTTACGGGCGTTCGGATTCGACGCTCAACCGGTACGGCGTTCGCATTGGGTCGGCGGAGATTTATCGGGCCGTCGATCAGCTCGATGAGATCGCAGATAGCCTTATCGTCTGTTTGGAGTTGCCGGGGGGCGATTTCTATATGCCGCTCTTCGTGCTTCTTGCCGACGGTGCCGTGCTCGACGATGGGCTGCGCCGTCGGATCACGGCGAAGCTTCGTTCCGAGTGCAGCCCGCGCCACGTGCCCGATGAAGTCCACGCCGTCGATGCGATTCCGTATACGCTCAGCGGCAAGAAGATGGAAATTCCCGTGCGCCGCATCCTGGCGGGGATGGCGCCGGAGAAAGTCGCCAGTCGCGAAGCGATGATGCAGCCGGCAGCGCTCGATTGGTTCATCTCGTTTGCTCGCGAACGCAAAGGCGCAGCGGTCTAAATGGCCATCGTTACCGCTATCGACCATCTCGTCACCAGCTGCCAAGCGCCGATTCAGGCTGCTTTCTTGCACGTTAGCGTGTCTCCGACGACATAGTTCGTACCGTCGCGGACGACTTGCCAGTCGACGCGCATCGTCGAATCGTCGAGGCGCGAGTAGACGAACTGCTGCACCGGCTTTACTGCCGGGCCGCCGCTCCAGGTGAGAACGCCATTTGACCAACCATCCGACGTAAACTCACGCACGCCGCCGAAATTGTCGGAAATGGATCCCGCAAAACGATGCGCGTTGGGATCGTACGCCCACGTTTCGATCGCGTGGTACGAAGCCGGCGCGATGTCGTCGTGATGCTTGAGGATACCCGCGCCGCTGAGATCCTGCTCGAACCGCATCGTCGAAGAGATCGTTTTGCCGGTCTTTGGGAACGAGCCGTTGCATTGCCAATTTCCGAGCACGTACGCCAAGCTCGAAATTTGCGCGGCGGGAGTCGGTAACGTCGCGGGCGACGCGCTCGACTGCGGCGGTGCCAAGAAAGCATCCTCGTATGCGACGAGGGTTTGATAGGGGGTCGGATCGTAGTGCATGCCCCAGATCGTCTGTACCGAGAGGTGCTCGCGTTCGACGACTCCGGTCATCTCCTTGAGATATTGCGGCGTAAACCAGCCTCCCGATCCGTCACCCGAAAAGAGGTCGCTCGTGTAGAGCAGGCGTTGCGCCGGGAAGTACACCATCATTTGCCGTTCGCCCGTCGCCGTGCGATACGGAATGATCTCCAATCGATTTTCACCCGAGCCCACGTACGTATTGCCGCCGACGATGCGGAACTGCGCTGCACGCGGATGCTGGGCGAGCAGGTCCGGCCGCTGCACGTGAGGGGCGCGAACGAGCCGCGTGAGAATCGGAATGTTGAGATCGAGCGCGTAGACGGGAATTCCGCGCGCGACAGCTTGCCGCACGCCCGCAATGTGCGGCCACGAATCGGAGGTTGTGATGACCGCCGCGATCGGGGCGCCCGACCATTTCACGGCGGCTTCGAAGACCCGTTGCGTATAGCCGGTCGACCAGGGCGCTTCGATCACGATCGTGCCGCCCGGCTGTTTCACGAACGCGACGTTCCATCCGCCGGGATAGAGCAGAATTCCAGGGGCGAGCTCTTTCGGCGGCCCGGAACCAGCATAGCCCAAGGGAACGTCATTCGTCGTACGCAGTTTTTGGTGATGCGCGGAATAGATGTCGGCGGGGACGATAAGATCCGCATCGCTGAGTGCCGGATTGATGCTGAGCGAAACGATCGCGATTTGGGTGTCGGGTAACCCGAGCCGTTCTGAAGTCCATTCGCGCGGATACGAGATGCCGTACGGTTCGAGCGTCCACGTATTATACGTGATGCTCGAGGTCACGTCGCCCCAAGCGTTCAGGAACGTTTGATACGGATAGGCCCGCGTCCACTGGATGGACCACGGCAAGTTCGTTGCTGCGTTGATCGAGAGCAGACACGGGGCTCCGTTCCAGGTGAATGAGAGTTCGTGATGGCGGACGCCGTGCAGCGTTACGTCGGGAAGCATTCGAAGATCGCGCGCGGCGGCTGCCGTTTGCAGCAAACGCTCCGGACCGAAGGCAGACTGCTCCTCGTTGTCCTGAATGAGGTAGCCCCCGCCGAACGAGAACTTGCCGTCGGCCGCGACGGCCGCGACGTCGTCGTTGACGATCGTCGTGCCGAGAGCGGGTTCGTCAGTATTGAGCCACCATGCGTTTGCAGCGTAGGCTTCGTCCGATTGTTCCATGCGGGTCCGCGCATGCTCGAGATCCCGAATCTCGTGCAGGCGAAAATGATCGATGTAGTATGGACCCGTGGGGCGTTCCGATTGTTCGACCATCATGCGCGTTCCCACGGCCCGGTAGTCGATCGCGGTAATTGCACGAAGCTTGGACTCCCCGCCCATAGCCGCCATAGCTGCCGCCAGGTACGCGTGCGCGGGGTCGGCCGCAGCCGGGCGACTGGCCGCTAGCACCAATGCAATCACAACGAGCACGGGATTCTTCATGAGCGTGGTTCTCCTGGATCGTCCGGACGGCGCATGTACGCGGGCTGACGGTTGCGGGTTTCAGTTTTCACGATCGACCTCGGTAGGGCGTGCGGCGTCGATCGTCCAACGCCTAGAGCCATGGTCATCGATCATGTCGATCTCCGAGTTACAGATGTAGACGCGGTGCGGCCATTCTATGACGCCTTTCTGAAGGCGTTCGGCTTTCGGGGCCAGCGACAAACCAACGGCGATATCGTGTATTACCGCTTCGCAGAACGACGGGTACAAGAGGCGATTGCGGTTATCGAGGCGGCCGGTCACGTAGCGAACGAACTGCGTTTGGCATTTCATGCCGGAAGTCCCCAGGACGTCGATAGGATCGCGGCGATCGCGCAGGCTGCGGGAGCTTGCAGCTTCGAAGATCCGGGCTGGTGCCCCGAAATTGCTAAAAATTACTACGCCGCCTTCTTCGAAGACCCGTCGGGAAATCGACTCGAAGTCGTCTGCCGCTAAAGAGTCTCACAGCCAGCGCTCTCCAAGGGTGGTGTGATCGAGACACCGCTCGTCGACATGTTCTGGGGCGCGAAGTTCGGCAGCTTCACCGACCGGTTCGGGATCGACTGGATGGTCAATATCGAACTCGTGCCGGCGGTCGCGCACACGCAATGAAATCCTGACCCGGCGGGCGAACGCCGGGTCGCGAGGTGCTTGCATTGCAGTTTCTGTTCGCCATGTGTTGCACGATCGGCGGGCTCGTGCACGCCGTCTCGGGCGCTCCGCTTGCTGCGGCCGGGGTTTCCGTTCGCGCCGAAGGGGCGCCCGGGCCCGCGAGAACCACGACGACGGACGCGCACGGAGCGTTTACGATCGCGGTGCCGCCCGGCGCGTATCGCGTTGAAGCTGCCGAGAAAGGCTTTGCGCCGCTGGCGGTTTCGGTGGATGCGTCGCACGACGTGAACGTGCAGATCGCGCTCGAGCCGCTCGATTCTCCGAAGTTGCGGCAGATCGGGTCCGTGACGGTCGATGGACGGCTCGCGCCGATCGCGGGAACGATTCCCTCGGTCGACGTGACGCGCTCGCAGTTCGATGCGCTCGGCTACGATCGGGTAATCGAAGGACTGCAAGATTTGCCGGGCGCGACGTTCACGCGGCCGGACGGCGGTGCCGCGAGTGCCATTGCGGTCGTCTCGTTACGCGGACCGGATCCTTCGGAATCGCTCGTGGCGCTCGACGGGCAACTTCTCAATGACGGGAATACCGGGGATCTGGATCTCTCGCGCTTGCCGGTCGCGGCGTTTTCCGCCGTGGACGTGACCGAAGGCTTGGGACCCGAAGATTCCAACGGGAGCAATACGTTTGGAGGCGCGATCAACTTCGTTTCGCTGCGGCCGACGAAAGATCCGCACGAAGCGGTTTCGTTTTCCGGCGGCTCGTTCGGGCAGAGCGAATCGTGGGCCAATGCGACCGGAACGGTGGGGCGCTTCGGATATGCGGCTGCGCTCGACGATCAGAACGAAACCGGATTTGTGAATCAGGCCGAGCAGCTCTACTCCTCGACCAATAGCGCTTGTGCTCCCTGCGCGACGCAGCTCGGATCGTCGGTTACGGCCCGCACCGCACTTGGAACGGCTACCTGGACGTTCTCGCAAAACAGCGACGTAACCGCCCGCGTCTTTCTGCTCGGCGATCGCCGCGATCAAAGCAGCGCGCTGAACGGCATCGATGACAATGCCTCCGACATCGGCACGCCGCAATATGGTGCGTTCGCCGGGCCCGGAAATCAAACGTTCGCGCAAGATATTCGGGCGTATCAAATTCGCGCGAGGTCGGTGCTGGGCGCAGGCGAGCTGACCGCCGACTTCTCCGAGAGCGACAACGACGTGGCCATCCAAGGCGGCTCGGGCTCCCCATACGACGTCGATCATATCGATCACCGCTACAATGGCGGACTCACGTGGCAGCGCGTATTCGATACGTCGCAGTTCGCCGTTGGCGGGTACACGCGTTACGAATCCCTGTTATTCGGCGCACCCTCTTCTCAGACGAGCACTCCGCTAACGGCGTTTCAGGCGCAACCGCTGCTAGGCCAGAGTATCGACGTGCTCTACGCGCGCGGCGGATTCGAGCCGGTAGCGAAGCTGCGTCTGGACGGCGGCGTGTTCGAATCGCGGTACACCAGCTTCGGCTCGAACCTCGACGGCCGCTTCGGTGCGATCTACGCGATCGATCCGAGCACATCGCTGCGTTTTTCGCTCGGCACGGGCTTCCGCGCGCCGCTGCTGTTCGAACGTTACCGGTTTCCGTACGACCAGCTACCGCTGGACGCAAACAACGTCTTCATCGGGCAAGGCAGTCCGAACGAACATCCGGAGCATGCGACCGAATACGAACTCGGTGCCTCGCACGAGTTCTCGTCGCGCGCTACGCTGGACGTCTCGTTCTATCAGACCAATCTGCGCGACCCGATCGAAATCTTCTACCCCTTTGCTGCCGCCACACTCGCCGGCGCGAACGGAAAGCCGCTGTGTGCGGCCAACTCCTATCAGAATCCGATTCCGGCCTGCGTTTCTTTCAACAGCAACGTCGGCAACGCCGTCTATCAAGGCGCCGAAGTCCGGTTCACGCAGCGCCTCGCCCCGCACCTTCTCGCGACGGCTCGCTACGGGCTCAACATTGCCTATCCCAAAGACCTCAACGCGCAATTTTCCAATCCCACATCGGGCGGCAGCCTTGTGGATAACGAACAGTTTCTGGGCATTCCGCAACAACAGGGGTCGCTCGAACTCGAATATGACGGTAGCAGCTGGCATGCGGCCGGATCGGGAACGGCTCGCGGCAACGACAACGAGTTGAACCAAGGACCGTTTGCGATCTTTAACGCGCTCGTGGGACGGCACTTCGGTTCCGGCATCGACCTATCTTTGAGCGGAACGAATCTCACCAACGCCGTTGCGGGCGCATTCACGCGACTCGGCGCAGGCGAACCCTACCGTGGAGTTGGCGGGCTCAATGCTTCAGGCGCCGATACCTATACCGGGTTTCCGACGAACGCCGAATTTGTCGAACCCACAGCGGTTCGGCTTATCCTTACGCTACGCCGCTAACGGAATCGGAGTACCTTCGCGCGCGGCGAGCGCAGCGTAGGATAATTATGTTTGCTCGCTAACAATTCGTAGCCCTAGCCCCACACGTGCTTCGTAATCCGCTTGCCGCGGAGATCTTTTCGAGTGCAACTTATGCGAACGCTTGCGGCGGTCGTTTTGACCGCGGTTCTCTCCGGGTGCGGCGGCGGCACGACGATTGGAACTCCGAACGCTTTACCGGGAGGCGGATCCGGGAGCGGCACGGGTTCGCCGGCACCAGGTTCCTCGGCTTCGACAGCAACGGCGTCGCCGGCAGCAACGGCTGCGCCCGGCTCCACCGGTTCGAGCGTTGCGGCAATTCCATTTCCGGCCGCGACCGATCCCGACGCATTCTACGCGCAACCGAGTCCGTTTCCGCAGAAACCGCCCGGCACGCTCTTGGCTGCGCGCTCGGTCACGTACGCACCGGATGTCGTACCGCTGACCAACACCGCGTACGAGATGAAGTTCGTCTCCCGCGATCAGAACGGCCAACCGATCGCCGCAACCGCACTCGTCGTGCTACCACTCTCACCGCCGAGCGGCACGCAAGACGTCTTGGTTGAGGAGTTTGCCGAGGATGGCCTTGGCGCGCAATGCGCTCCATCGCACAACTTGACCGGCGGCAGCGCCGACTCGAACGAAACCGAAGACACGCCGACGCAGACGGCGGCGTTGCAAGCGGGCTACATGGTAATCGATCCCGACCATGAGGGTCCATATTCCGAATATGCCAACGGCCCGCTTTCGGGTTACATTTCGCTCGACAGCGTTCGCGCGGCTTTACAGTTCACGACCCTCGGGCTCAATGGGAAGACGCCGTTCGCCGTCGAGGGCTATTCCGGCGGCGCGATCGCCGCCGCATGGACGGCGTCGTTGGAACAGTCCTACGCGCCGAACTTGAACATCGTCGGAGTTTCCACCGGCGGCAATCCTATCGACATCGCAAGCGTCATCAATGATGTCGATACGAACCTGCAGGCGAACAAGACGTTGTTCGGCGGAATCTTCGCGGCGGCCGTCGGAATCAATCGCGCGTTTCCACAATTTTTCACGCCGATTTTTAACGCGGCGGGCATTGCTACGGCGACGGCGATCGAAAATGGGTGCGGCGGCAAAACGGCGAGCGGCGGAAGTGGCGCGAGCGGGTCCTTCACCAACTACACGACGACCCCCAACTTTTTGTCGACACCGGGTTTTGAATCGGGGGCGATGCTCGACAGCCTGCCGCAAGCGGGCCAGACGCCGATAGCTCCTTCCTTGTTCGTCTATGACTCACAAACCGACGAGCTGATTCCAATCGAAGGACCCGATCGGATGGTCGCAACGTGGTGTTCGGACGGCGCGAAGATTGCCTACTATCGTGTGCCCGCCGGCACGCACGCTGAGACCTACGAAGCCGCGGTGCCGCTCGTGCTCGCGTATTTGAGCGCGATTTTCTCGGGAACGACGCCGACCTATCCTCCGATGACGACGACATGTAACGAATAGTTTTATCTTTGTCACTAGAGCTAAAGATTTTGGTGAGAGCTGAGCCTGTAGCGTTCGGCGCTACTCTTTGTCCGTGCTCGCGGCCGTCGCGGCGTGCATCGTGCCGTAGAAGCGGCTTCCGATCGTGCCCGCAAAGAGCGCTTGCACCGGGCCGCCGCCCGCGGTGTCGATCGGGGGCGGCGCGCCGGCGACCGTAAGCGGGGCGATGGACTTGGCTTTTAGCGAGTCGTTGAGCGGCGGGAGTTCGGTCTCCGTGAGCGTTGAGAACTTCTTCTCGACGTCGCCGAGTTCGCGATCGAGCACGGAAACGCGTTCGACTGCGTACGCCGTCGGTGCGCCCTCCGTCGACATCACGGCACCGTAGACTTCGTCGGTCTCTTCGCGCAGGCGCAGCTCGCCCGTGATCGCTCCTCCTTCCGTGGTAGCCACGACGAGTTTGCGCAGGTCGTCCGCGGAATCGGAGAACTTTGCGAGGCGCGAGCGCAGCGGGTCGCCGGACGGCAGTTTGGCCGAGATGGCGGCGGCTTGTTCGCGCAAACCCGTGAGGTGGCCGACCAAGACGGTCATGCGCATGAAGAGCGCCTTGATGCCGTTTGCTTCATCGAACTGTGCTTTGCGATCGGCAAGCGTGAACGTGGCGCGGCGATCGATACCGACGGTGAGCGGCATCGTTGTAACCTTGCCGGCTCGCGTGAGCCGCACGGTGTAGGTTCCCGGGAGAAAGCGCGGTCCTTGCGTTGAATTTCCGGCGAGCTGCGCGGCAGGCGGCACTTGCGGGGGTTTGGTGCGCATCGACCAGTACACGCGATTAAGGCCTTTGCGTTTGCCGGAGCCGACGGTATCGACGACGGCCCCTGAGGGATCGAGGATGTCGATCGTGAGTTTCCCGACGACCGCGCGCGAGCGCAGATAGTAGCTGATCTCCGCGCCGTCGGCCGGGTTCGCGCCGGAGTACGAGGCGTCGCCCTCGGCCCAACCGCCGCTGGATTCGATGCGTTGCTGTACGCCGCGTCCCGGAAGAAATGCGACGTCGGAATCGAGCGATTGCGGCGTCATTGCGCGCAGCGGTTCGAGATCGTCGACGATCCAGATGCCCCGCCCATGCGTAGCGAGCACGAGATCGCCATCGCGGGCCTGTACGACCATGTCGCGCACCGCGACCGATGGAAAGCCGTCGGGTTTGAATTGTGCCCAGGATTGGCCTGAATCGAGGCTCACCCACAGGCCGAATTCGGTTCCTAAGAAGAGCAGGTTCGGGTTCTTTGAATCTTCCCGTATCACGTGCGCGTAGCCGCGAACGTTTGCGGTTTGCGGCGAGACGAGCTGCGTCCACGTTTTGCCGTAATCGCTGGTGCGGAAGAGATAGGTTCCCATATCGCCGTATGTGTGGCGATCGATCGTTGCGTAGGCCGTTGCCGGATCGTAGCGGCTCGCCTCGACCCAGCTCACCCAGTTGCCCTTGGGAAGGTTCGCGATGTTGCCCGCGACCTGCGTCCAATTGGTGCCGCCGTCTTGGGTGAGGGCGATGTTGCCGTCGTCGGTGCCGGCCCAGATCACCTTGGCGTTCTTCGGGCTTTCGGAGATCGAGTAGACGGTGGTGTGCGTTTCGGCTGCGGAATTATCGACGGTGATGCCGCCGGATAGCTCCTGTTTCTGCTCTTCGGGATTATTCGTGGTGATATCCGGAGAGATGCGATCCCAGGTCGTACCCTGGTCGCGGCTGCGGAAGACGAACTGCGCGCCGATGTAGATCGTGCCGGGCTCGTTCGGGCTGAGCGCAATCGGGGTGTTCCAATTAAAGCGAAGCTTCTCGCCGTAGCCGGCTTTTGGCTGGATATCGCGCCCTTCGAGCGTTTGCCGGTTGACGCGATCGATGAAGCCGCCCTGCGATTCGACGTAGGCGAAGTTCGCGTCGTGCGGATCGGGGAACGCGAAGAAGCCGTCGCCGCCGCCGAGATTTTCCCAGCGCGAGTTGGTGATGCCGCCGGGATAGGCGCTATCGCCCGCCCAGACCGAATTATCTTGCAAGCCGCCGTAGACTTGGTACGGGTCTTTATTATCGACGCTGACGTGGTAGAACTGGCTGATCGGCAAGTTGCCGCCCTTCCACCATTTCGTGCCGCCATCGTAGCTCAGCCACAGACCGCCATCGTCGCCGCCGATGATCGTTTTGGAATTGGTGGGATCGATCCAGACGTCGTGCCAATCGCCGTGGCTGCCGCCGCCCGAGCCTGAGAAGCTGTGGCCGCCGTCGTCGGAGACGATGAGGTTGAGGTTCATCTTGAAGACGCGCTGGTCGTTCGTCGGATCGACGACGAGGCGCGCGAAATAGAACGGACGCCAGACCATGCGCTGGCTGCGATCGCGTTCTTCCCACGTTTTGCCGCCGTCGTTCGAGACGTACAGTGCGGAGCGCGGGTTCTCGATGAACGAGTAGACGACGCTCGGCTTCGAAGGGGCGATCACGACTTCGACGCGGCCCCAGGGGCCTTTGGGTAATCCGTGGTTTGCTTCCGCGGTGAGTTTCGTCCACGTCGCGCCGCCGTCGTTCGAACGCAACATTGCGCTGCCGGAGGGCGCCTTCGGGCCGTCTCCGCCGGAGCGGAACGTCCAGCCCTTGCGCCGGAAATCCCACATGCCCGCGAAGAGCACGTTCGGATGGACGGGGTCCATCGTTACCGACGAACATCCGGTCGAGAGATTCGAGCCGCGCAGGATCAGCGACCAATGCGCGCCGCCGTCCGTGGTGCGGTATAAGCCGCGATCGGCGCTATCGCTCCACAGTTTTCCGGGGACGCAGGCGTAAACGAGATTGCCGTTTTTCGGGCTGACGATGATGCGGGTGATGCGCTCGCTGTTGGGCAGGCCGACGTTGGTCCAGTTCTCGCCGCCGTCGGTCGATTTGTAGATGCCGTCGCCGATGGAAACGCTGTTGCGCGTCCAGCTTTCGCCCGTGCCGACCCAAACCGTTTCGGGATGCGTCGGGTCGAGCGCGATCGCACCGATCGATTGGACGGGTTCGCGATCGAAGACGGGCGTGAACGTCGTGCCGCCGTCCAAGGATTTCCAAACGCCGCCCGAGGCCGCGCCCACGAAGAGCGTGATCTTGCCGTCTTTCTCGCGACGGCCGGCGATCGCGGCGATGCGGCCGGACATTTGGGCCGACCCGATGTTGCGCGCGCCGAGGCCCGATATAGTGCCGGAATCGACCGTCGCCGCCGTCGCAGGTGCGCCGGAAAAAGCGATGCCCAGGGCGATTGCCGCGAGCGTAACGGCGCTGCCTGCGTTCATTTCGCACCCGCCGAGACCGGCAGCGCAAAGAGCGTGTCGGGAACCGGGATATTTGCCTGCGCGTGATCGATCACGAGTTTCTGACGATCTGCAGACGTGCTATCCGGCGCGCCGCTCTCGATGTCGAACGGAAAATACACACCGTCGACCTGTTCGTAGTCGCCGAGTTCGAGCAGCGTGATTTGCTTCGCGCCCCGCAGTTCGCGCGTTTCGACAACCTTGATTTCGAGATACGTATCGGGATCGAGGTAGTACGCATACTCCGCCCCGGACGCATCGACGAGCCGCAGTTTATAGGTGTTCGTTCCTTCGAAATCTTCGCGCCCGAGATAGGTGATCGTGCTGCCGTGCGTTTTTGCGGTGAGCAGCGGTCCATCGATCGTGGCGTCGTCTGCGAGCGCGCGCGTATCGTCGACCGACATACGCTCGGCATCTTTGCGGCCTTCGAACGGGTTGATGCGCCAGCCGATCTTGCCGTCGTAGGCCTGAACGAGGGTGAGCCCTTCGATGCTCTGGTGATAGAGCGCCGCACCGTCTTTGCGCCGCCGCGTTTCCTGATACGTCAGTTCGAAATCGCCCGGTTCCGTGACTTTGCCGGTGAACTGAATCGACGAGATCGCGGCGAGCTTTTCGGCGCCGCCGCGCGCTTCCAGATTCTTTGCAACGAGATCCTGTGCGGACTGGGCCCGCGCCGCTTGCGGCAGCAGACACACGACCAAAAACGACAGTGCGAGAGCACGTAACGACGCAACGATGAGCATTCTTTTCCTCGGAGGGGGGGTGAAGCGTTCGACTACGGAGAGGGCGAGGCGATTCCTCCGGCAGGAAGCGGCGGAAGCGACCGGCGCAGCGCGTTCCATGCGGCAAGCGTCTTGGAAACGCGCGGGGCGAGCGCGGTCCAAGCGGTTTGTTCCTGGCTCGTCGGCCGGGTGTCCGCGCTTTCGACGGAGGCCTCGAGTTCGTCCAGCAGGCCCGCTTCGGAATGAAGCGTGTCGGCCGCCGCGTCGATGCGCGCCGCCGCGGATGGATTCGCTTTGCTGAGCTTCACGGCATCGTCTGATGCCGCGTGCACGCCGGCGCTCGCGCGCGCGATGCGCGAGGCGAGTTGCGTTTGGGCATACAGATCTGCGTCGCTTGCGGCGATGCGAGGATCGCGCCGCAGGACGAGCGTTTGCGTGAGGGTTTGGCCGAAAGCGCTCAGGCGAACGGTGTAGGGACCGGGCGCCGCAAGCGGCCCATCGCTCTCGCCGACATGGTAATCCCAGACAAAGCGATGCAGGCCCGGTTCGTTTGAAGGCGGCTTAGGATTCACGATCCAGTAGGCCGGGAAGGGAACCTCCTTGGGAGCGGTGATTTTCGGCACGTCGTCGCTTGCATAGCGACGGATCGTCTCGCCGCGCGGGCCGGCGATCGTGATCGTGACGGGGCCCGTCGTTCCTTCGGGGAGGTAGTAGTCGAGAAAGGCGCCGTTGGGCGGGTTCTCGCCGAGCGGCGTTTCGGGGGGCGAGGCTTCGGCCTCATCGTTGCCTTCGCGGGTGCGATAGGCCGGCTGCGGCGCGAAGAGACGCAGGCTCGGTGTGGGGTTGCGCGCGAGTTCGCGCAGCGGTTCGATATCGTCGAGAATCCAAAACGCGCGGCCGTGCGTCGCGATTGCGAGATCGTTTCCATGAACGCTGATGTCGCGCACGGAGACGGCCGGCATGTTGAGACGCAGCGGCTGCCAGGCGTTGCCGTCATCGAACGAAACGAAGACGCCGGTTTCGGTTGCGGCGTATAAGAGTCCGGGACGGACCGGATCCTCGCGCACGCCGTTGAGGAAACTGTCGTCCGGAATGCCCGCGACGGCTTCGCGCCAGCTGTGGCCGGCATCGTGCGTGATGTAGAGATAGGGATGTTCGTCGTCGAGACGGTGACGTTCGACGGCGATATAGGCCGAGCGCGCGTCGAAGTGCGAGGCTTCGATGCCGGAGACGTGGCTCCACGGCGTTATGCCGGGCGGGGTGACGTTGCGCCACGTTTTCGCTCCGTCGCGCGTGAGTCGTACGAGGCCGTCGTCGGTGCCCGCCCACACCACGTTCGCATCGAATTGCGACGGTGCGAGCGAATACACGACGCCGCGCGGTTCGCCCGTTGCCGCGTCTGCTGCAGTAATGGGATCGAGGGTAGCGGGGACGCCGTCGTGCGGGCGCGTGAGATCGCCGCTGATATCTTCCCAGGAGTTGCCGCCGTCGCGCGTGCGAAAGACGTCTTGGTTGGCGAAATAGAGCGTTTGGTTTGGCCCGAACACCAGCGGCAGCGTCCACTCACCGCGCCAGGGTCCGGGCCGGCCTGCAGTCGGCGACACCGCGCGAACTTGATTCGTGCGCATGTTCTCGCGTTCGCCGCCGCCTCCGTCGCCGAAAACGATATCGGTGCTCGCAGGATCGGGCGCGATATACCCGCTTTCGCCGCCCGCGCTGATTGCGCGCCAATCGCGCGATTCGATACCGCGATGGTCGCTGTGCGAGAGGATCGTGGCGGGACCGCTATCTTGCTGCGAACCGTAGAGGCGATACGGAAACGCGTTGTCGGTTATGACGTGATAGAACTGCCCGGTGGGCTGATTGAACCACGAACTCCAGGTCTTCGCGCGATCGAGGCTGATCGACGTGCCTTGATCGCTCGCAAGCGCCATGCGCGCGCCGTCAGTCGGGTCGACCCAGAGTTGATGGAAATCGTCGCCGTCGGGGGAGCCTTTGAACGCCTCAACCGTTGCGCCGCCGTCGGTGGAACGATATATACCCGTATCGGAAACGTAGACGAGGTTCGGGTCCTTGGGATCGGTTACGACGTGGCAGAAATACCAGCCGCGATCCCAAAGGCGCGCGTCGGAATTCACGAGTTTCCAGGTAGCGCCGGCATCGTCGCTGCGATAGAGGCCACCGGCCGCCTTCGCGTCCACGATCGCATAGATGCGCGACGGTTGGCTCGGTGCGACGGTTAGGCCGATCTTGCCGACGATGCCCGTAGGAAAGCCGGTGGTAACGAGCGCTTTCCAGGTTACGCCGCGATCGTGGGAGACGTACAAGCCGCCGCCCGGGCCGTTCGAAGGCGGATACGTGTTCCAGGGCGGACGACGCGTTTGCCAAAGCGATGCGTAGACGGTATCGAACGAAGGCGTCGCGGAGAGATCGATCGCGCCGGTGTCGCGATCCTTAAAGAGGACGTGGGTCCACGTGGTGCCCCCGTCGATCGAGCGGTAGATACCGCGCTCGTCGTTCGGGCCGTAGGCGTGGCCGAGCGCCGCAACCAGCAGCGTCTTTGGGTCTTTCGGATCGACGAGGATGCGGCCGATCTGTCGCGTATCGTCGAGGCCGATGTGCGTCCATGTGGCGCCGGCGTCCGTCGAGCGGTACATGCCGTTGCCTGCGATGATGTCGGAGCGCATGTCGGCCTCGCCGCTGCCGACGTACACGGTCTTCGGATCACTCGGCGCAACGGCGATCGCACCGATCGAGGAAACCGGCTGCGAATCCATGATGGGAAACCAGGTCCGGCCGGCGTTTTCCGTCTTCCAAACGCCGCCGCCGACGGCGCCGAAGTAGAACGTCAGCGGATCGCCCGGCACGCCGGTCGCTTCATCGGAACGGCCGCCGCGGTACGGGCCGATCGAGCGCCAGTGAAGGCTCGCGTATGTGGACGGGTCGACGCTGGTTCCGGCCGCGGAGACGGCAGCATTGGGACGCGAGGATGGGAATGAAGCCAGCAGCACGCAGCAAATGGACGCGATCAGGAGACGCATTCGAGGGCGCTTCGCGGTTCTCGCGTCTTCCGCTCTTTTTAACTTCGTTACAAATGTAACAAAGTCGAAAACGGGCGAAAGTGATGCCGCACTCGCGTTGACGCAAACTTAACAGAGTCGGAGCCGCTCTACGGGTTTACCCCTATATTCCACGATTCGTTTGCGACGTATGCTTAGCATCGGACGGAGGATCGTTTGTGAACACACACGCGCGCGTTTTGCTTGTGCTGGGGGCCGCAGCGGTAGCGGCCGGATGTAGTTCCACGACGGTGGTGTTGCCGCGTACGGGGTCCCCGCGGCCGGTGAGTTCGCACTCCGCGCCGGCGACGCCGGCGACGCCGACCGCAGCGCCGACCGCGACGCCGAACGCCACGACGACGCTGACGCCCGCGCAAGTCGCGACCGCGCTGCAAAAGGTCGAGACGAGCTACCAGAGTTTGCCGCACACGAGCCTGGTAAGCGATCTGCAAACGCTCGCGAAGCAGATGGTCTCCTCCGGCGCGTACCGGTCCGCCGTGGTCGAAAACGGCGGCATCGCAGCGAAGCTGCCGGAGGGTACGCCCGTGCTCGTCTTTGCGGACCGGCCTGAAGATTTGGGCGGCGCGTCCGCAGACGTACGACAGCCTGCGGCATCGTCGCGGGGGCGCTTGGATTCGCCGCTGAGCCCGGCAAATCCGCACGAGATCGCCTTCTTGGTGAACGAAACCGACACGAGCGGCGCATTCTCGCCGACGCGCCAGTTCGCGTACGGGAACGCGTTCCGGCAAAGCGGATTCGGAGCGTCGACCGGCTTCGGCGTCGACGCCGTCGACGTGACGCTCGCCAATATCGCCTCACTCGGCGTCGGGCACCCGTTCGATTTTCTCGGCATGGAGACGCACGGAATGATCGGCAGCGATCCGGATAACCCGCTCGCGACGAACACCTACTATGCGTGGCTCTCGGACACCCCGGTGTCGGATGCGGTCATCGCACAGTACCAGTCCGACTACAACGCCGGGAACTTGATCAACGCGATCTATCTCACCGTCAATAAGGCGATTGTCGTTCCCGATACGTTCTCCTTTACGCCGACGTTCCTGACCGAGTATACGAAATTCAATCCAGGCGCGATCTTCGACAACGGGTCATGCTGGGGACAGAGTTCGTTGATCGCTGCAAACGTGCAGGCCACGGTGCAGGCGGCCGGCGTCGGGCGCTACTTTGGGTGGACGAAAGAAGTCGGCGGCAACGACGCCGACGAGACCGATGCGTTCATCTTCGATCGCATGCTGGGCGAATTCGAGCGCGGACAGCCGCCGAGTGCCACCGGTCTCGACCAGTACGCGAACCAGCACACGCCGCCGCAGCGGTCGTTTCCACTCGATCAGATCGACACGGTGATGGCGACCGAGAACCGAAACAGTCAGATCCAAGCGCCGCAGGCCGAGCCCTACACCCAATCGGACCACAACTATGCCACGAACGCAATGGGGCCCCCGATCGCTGATGGAACGCTCGCAAGACTCGTCATCAGCGACTTCGGCGGCGAGAGCGTCGCGAATCCGACGATCCTCTACGGATTGCCGTCGATCTTGCAAATGTATGTCGCCGAGGGTCCGGCGAGCGGATCGCTTACGATCATCGGCCATTTCCCGGCTGCCTCCGGTTCGGCTCAGATTACCGACAGTTCCGGCACGTATCCGCTCGCGCCCACATCGTGGAGCCCGACCGAAATAACGGCTACTCTGCCGGCGGGCGGTAACGGCTCCGCCGGTATCGTGCAAGTATTGTCGACGTTCAACCCGAGTTTGGCAATCGTAAGCAACCCCGTGCCGCTGACGCAGTGGAGTGGCCAACTCGTCTACAACGAGAACGATCAAATTCCGGACGTCGGGGGCGATAGCGGCAGCGGCACCGGCTCGCTTCAAGTGACGTACAACCTCAACGTCCGCGCCGACGTCCATCCGACGGTTCCGCAGGTCGACGCCTCGGCGGTTCCGCAGAACTTGGCCTTCGGACCGCCGGAGGGCAATTCGAGCGCGACCGTGACGCAGTTGAGCGGCACGTTCACGACGGTCGACGAGGGGGATCCGCCCGCGCAGTACACGGTGACCTTCGGTCTCGCGCCGAATGCAGCGGCGATGACGCCCGGGTCGCCGCCGCTCCACGCCGGGACCTTCGACGTCGGCGCATACGCGGGAGAGCCCGCGCCGTGCAACAACGCCTCTTCCGGGCCCCAGGGCGGGGCCGGTAATATCTTTTGCCCCGTTGTGGCCTTCGAGTCGCTTGACTCCGGGACGTGCAGTGACGACGATTCGGGCAGTCTCTGTTCGGGCTTCTTGTCCCCGTCGCTCAACTTCGGCTTACCTCCGGGTGTCGGTCACGTCGGCGGGCAGCTCACGCTGACGATGGACCCATCGACCTACGCGATCACCGTAACCTCGACTCAAGCAACGTTTCAAAGTAGCCACTTCGACGGCAGCAGCTTCGATCGAACGGCAACCGGATCGATGACCGGCACGTTCAATGCACCGGCCAGCCCACCGACGACTGGGACGCCCGCGTACCATCTCCGCCGGATGCGTTAGCGTAGGCCGAAGCGTTCGGCCAAACCGATTCTGCCGGCCGGCGTGATGCGGATTGCGCGATTCGATGGATGGCGTTCGATCCAAGCGCGCTGCAGAAGCCGCTCGCGCACCGCTGCGCCGAGGGCGCCTGCGAGATGCGGGCGCCGCTCGCTCCAATCGATGCATTGGCGAGCGAAGTGACGGCTCTGCTTGCGCAGGTCTGCTACGTCGATATCGAGGGTCGCGAAGAATGCAGTAGCCGCAGGCGTGAGGCGATACTCTTTAAGGCCGTCGAGTTCGAGCACGCCGCGCGCCACAAGGGATTCGGTGATTGCGACGCCGAGACGGCCCGCAAGATGGTCGTAGCACGAACGCGCCTCCTGGAGTTCCGCGGCGAGAAGGTTCTGCCGCAACGCCACGATTCGCGCGGGTTTTGCGACGCGCGCGAGCGCTTCGAGCGCGTGGCCGATCTCCGCATTTGCCAGGCCGAAGAGGCGTTGCCGGCCCGAGCGTTCGACGTTCAGGAGGCCTCCTTCGACGAGTTTCGCGAGGTGCGCGCTTGCCGCCGAGGGTGACACGCCGCCGCGCATGGCTAGCTCGCTTGCGGAGAGTCGCCTGCCGTCGAGCAGCGCAAGCAGCATGCGCGCGCGGCCCGCGTCCGCGATCAGCGCGGCCGCGTGCGCGACCTGCGGTTCCGGCTCGGGCGAGGCAAGGTACGGGGTTCTCATCTCATCATTATACAGGCGAAATGCTTCAGATCGCGCTGAAGCATTTGGATTTTCCATACTTCCGCCGCACGTGAACTGACAACGAGCTATATTTTACCGCGTGAAACAGACATTCGTGGGAGTCATCGTCGTCGCGTCGCTCGGATTTGGGCTCGTGCAACTCGACGTTTCGATCGTCAACGTGGCGCTCGTGTCGTTTGCTCGCGAATTGCACGCAAGCACGGCGGGCGTCGCTTGGATCGTCGATGCATATGCGATCACCTTTGCTTGCATGTTGATGGGCGGCGGCGCCCTCGGCGACCGCATCGGCGCGAAGCGAACGTTTCTGGGCGGATTTGCGATCTTCGGCATTGCGTCGCTCGGCTGCGCGCTTGCGCCGAATCTCGGCATCCTCGTCGCGATGCGGGCGATTCAAGGGATTGGAGCGGCGGCGCTCGTGCCCTGTTCGCTCGCGCTCATCGCCCACGCAGCGGGAGACGATGGGAATAAACGCGCGCGGGCCGTAGCGTCTTGGACCGCGGCGGGTTCCGTAGCGCTCGCACTCGGTCCGGTCATCGGCGGCGTGCTCCTTGCAACGACGGGTTGGCGCGGAATTTTTCTGATCAATCTGCCGATCTGTGCCGGTGCCATGTGGTTGACACAACGTTCGGTCACGGAAACCGAAAAGCGCGCCGGGCGGTTCGATACGCTCGGGCAAATCCTCTCTGTGGTCGCGCTGCTGGGCGCGACGGCCGGCATCATCGAAGCGGGAGCGCTCGGCTTCGGTGCACCGATCGTGCGGATTGCGCTCGTTACCATGCTGCTCGGCGGCGCGGCGTTTACGCTCGTCGAAGCGCGAAGCGAGGATCCGCTGATGCCGCTCGGATTCTTTCGGAACGCGACGTTCAGCGCCGCCGTGTTGACCGGGCTTGCGATCAACGCATCGCTCTACGCTACGCTCTTCGCACTCGGATTGTACCTGCAGCGAGAGCGCGGCTATTCGCCGCTCGGCGTCGGATTTGCGTTCGTCCCGTTCGCGGTGATGCTCGGAATCGCGAACGTTTTGGCGGGCCGGCTCGTCGGAAAACTCGGTCCGCGCGTTCCGTTGATCGGCGGATTGTCGCTTGCGCTCGGCGGCTTTGCGCTGCTGCTGGTATGCGGCGCGAAGACGCCCTATCTCGCGCTGCTCCCGGGGCTGCTCGTGATTCCAAGCGGGCTCGGTATCGCGGTTCCGGCGATGACCTCGGCCTTACTCGGGACGGTTCCGCGGGAGCGCTCCGGTATTGCCTCGGGGGTGTTGAACACGGTTCGCCAAGCCGCGGGCGCGCTTGGGGTGGCAACGGCTGCGGCGCTCATTACTCGCTTCGGTCTCGTCGCCGGCATGCAGTATTTGACGTTGCTTTGGCTGCTAGCGATCGCGCTTGCAATCGGGGTCGCGCTGTTCGGCATCTCCCGGAAGGTGCAGTAGCGCGGCCATACGAACGCGCGGCCGGATGCGTAGCGTTACGGCGATCCTTCTCGTTGCCGTGTTTCTTTGTGTGGAGGCGCGCCCCGCGGCAAGCGCCGGCAAACAACTGACCGTCGACGACATGGTCGCGCACGTTCCCATCCTGGGAACGCCGCCCAACGACTTCGTCTGGTCGGACAACGGTCTGCGCTACGTGTACGCCGTGCCGGGGCGCACCGACGGAGCGCCGCCCGTACTGTTCGTCCACGATATGCGTACGGGTTCGGATCGTAAGCTATTCGCCGCGCAGTCGTCCGCGCGAGGTTCGCGTTCGCGGGAGATCGCGCAAATCGTCTGGTCGCCCGACGCGTCGCGCATTGCGTTTCTCAGTAACGGTGCACTCGAAGTTACAGGTTCCGACGGGAGCCGTGCATCGGTCGTCGCCAAGGACGTGGACGATCCGCAGTGGTCGCCCGACGGAACGACGATCGCCTTCGTGCGCGAGCGAGACCTCTATACGATCGCGCTCGCAACGAAACAGGAAACGCGCCTGACGCACGCCGATGCGGTGACGCGCATCAACGCAGATCCCGATTGGCTTTATTCCGAAGAGATGGACGTCGCGCATGCGTACCGGTGGTCGCCCGACGGCGCTTCCATCGCCTACCTCTCTTTCGATGAATCGCACGTTACGGATTTCCCGATCCAACAGTACCTCAAGCTTCCCGATAATGCCGTGGAACATCAGAACTATCCGCTCGCGGGCGAAGCGAACCCGCGGGTATCGCTGCACGTCGTCGGCTCGAACGGCGCGGGAGATCGACTGCTCTACGATGGGGGCCCGCGTGACGAGTATCTGGTCTCGTTCTCGTGGACGCCCGACAGTGCTGCGGTCGTCGACGAAATCTTAGATCGTGCCCAACAGCATCTGCGGCTCGAGGCGTTCGCGCGCTCGGACGGCGCGAGCCGTACCATCCTTGCGGAGTCGGATCCGCGATTCGTCAACGTCGCGCCGGCACCGCGCTTTCTACGCGACGGTAAGTCGTTTCTTTGGATTTCCGAACGTTCCGGCGTGGCATCGCTGTATCGCGTCTCCGTGGGGACCGGGGCCCTCAAGCGGCTCACGAAGACGGTACCGATCGGCGCGATCGATCAGGTCGATGAAGCCGCCGCCCGCGTCTATGTGAGCGCGCTGTACCCGACGCGCCGCGAACACGCGCTGATGGTCGTCGCAGTCGCCGGCGTGCCGTTGGCGGTCGATCTTACGCCGGAGCGAGGATGGCATGCGATTTCTATGCCCGAACACGGCTCCGCGTTCATCGATACGTTCTCCTCGTTCACATCGCCGCCCGCGGTCTTCCGCAGCAACACCCTTTCACACGAGAGCGCTACGCTCTTTCGCTCGCAGTCGCTCGACGACTATGCGCTCGGGACCGCGTCGCTGATCTCGATCCCCTCGGCCTACGGCAAACTGGACGGCGCCCTCGTGTTGCCGCCGGACTTCGATCCGTCCAAACGCTATCCCGTAATCGTGAACGTCTACGGTGGTCCGCTGCCCGTCAGCACGGGGGGTCAAGCCGACAACAGGTGGCCCGGCCTCTTCCCGCATATCCTCGCGGACCGCGGCTTCATTTCGCTCTACATCGACGGACCCGCATCACGCAACGATCGCACCGATAACGTCCGGTCGTTCTACGAGCAGATGGGGGCCGTCGCCGTTCTCGGTCCGCTCGCTGCAGCGGATTGGCTCTCGCGCCAATCCTACGTGGATCCCAAGCGCATCGGTCTCTTCGGCTGGAGCTACGGCGGATACCTGACGGCCTTTACGCTCACGCACGCGCCGTCGCTCTTTCACAGCGGAATTTCGGGCGCGCCGCCGGTCGATTGGCGCTATTACGACAGTGCATACACAGAGCGGTATATGGGGCTGCCCAGAGAGCATCGTGCGGATTACGAGCGCACGGCAGTTCTTCCGGCCGCCCACAATCTGCAGGCGCATCTGCTCGTGTTGCAAGGGTCGTCCGACGATAACGTGCACCTAGCGAATTCGATCGCGCTCCTGGAAGCCTGCATCCGCGCCGGTAAGCAAGTCGACTATTTCGTCTTTCCGGGCGCTCGGCATGGACCGCGCGGGACCGCAAGTATGCGGTACCTTTATACGAAGATGTTGGATTGGTGGCAACGCACGCTTACCTAGCGACGTTTTCCGGCGGGGCGGGGAACGATTCGAACGCTTGAGTAGTCTCAGTTCCCATGAGTTCAGAAGAACTGGGTACTTTGTCGAGCGAACAGATGACACATGATGACCAAGCAGGTAGCTGGTCAGAGCTTCGCGTGCGCGGCGAAGTAGACGATGAGAACTTTGCGCATTTCGAGTCCCTCTTGTCCGCTGCAGCAGCTGAGGCTACTGCGCGGTTGACGGTCGACCTCACCGAATGTGAGTACATTAACTCGCGGGTCATCACGGCGCTCGTTCTCACCTCGCGAGCACGCCAAGACGGCTTTACGGTTAGGGTGCGGCCAAGCGGGTCCGTGTTCAAGATCCTTGAAGTCACAGGCTTCCTGAACGACGGCACGTTCGTGCGAGTGGATGGCGGCTGATCGCCCCGCGGAGTGAACATGATTGCTGAAGAATGGCTCGGCGAGTTCTTTCGAAACCTGAATGCGGTCAATGTCCGCGAGCAGACGTGGCAAGTCGGCTTTTGTACGTTCGAGCCGAGCGTCGAGGCGCCGGCGATCGTCATCGAAGCGGTCGAGATGCCCAATAACGAGGTCGACGATTGGCGCTCCGCACTCTGGAAGTTTTCCCTAGCCCAGGGCGCGTCGGATTGTGCCCGGGAGGTGCGGTTCTGGATCGAGGGATGAGTGGCCGCGAGGCGTAGCTAGTTCCCTATGCGAAAACTTTATGAAGAGACACTTGTATCGCTCGACGGTGTGATCGAAGATCCGGCGGAATGGGTTGGGGACGGCTTCGACGAGGAGTTCGTTAAGGCGACGTTTGAACGGCTTTCGATGCGCGACGCAATGCTGATGGGGCGGCGCACCTACGAGATTCTAGCGAAAGATTGGTCGACCAAGACCGGCGAATACGCCGATGCGATCAACGGCATCCGCAAATTCGTTTTTACGTCGACGTTGGAAGCAGCGGGCTGGAAGAATTCGACCATCGTCAGAGGCGATGTGGTAGCCGGCGTGACCACGCTCAAGGAGCAAGACGGTCGCGATCTTGTGATCTGGGGCCACGGCCTTCTAGCGCAAACGTTGTTGGCACATCACTTGCTCGACGAGCTCCGCATTTCGATTTTTCCCGTGATCGTGGGCCATGGGAAGCTGATGTTCAGAGAAAATGAAAGCGCGACGATGAAGTTGCTGGAGACAACGAGTCTCCCAACGGGCGCCGCGGTTCTTCGCTACGAGCCGGCGCAATGAGGAAAGGCAGGACCGGTTGATGGAACGGCTCTCAAAAATCTCCCTTTCGGAAAAATTTGCCAGCTTCAGCGAACGGTGGGCGCCAAAGATTCTCACGAGGGTCGATGACTTTGCGATCAAAATCGTCAAACTCGAAGGCGAATTCGTCTGGCATAGCCATGCCGATGCCGACGAAGTGTTCTTCGTGATCTCGGGCGGCATTCGCATGAAGTATCGAATGGAGGGGGCCGAGCACGAGGTTGCGTTCGGGCCGGGCGAGCTGTTGCGCGTTCCGCGGGGCGTGGAGCACATGCCCGTCGCCGAGGACGGGACCGAACTGATTCTCTTCGAGCGGGCAGACTTGCCGAACACGGGAGACCTCGAGGAAAACGAGAGGACCGCGGCGCCGGTACCCATCTGACTTCGCTCTCCGACCGGCTGCAACGTCGTAGAGCGCGGTCTCCGTTAGCTGACGATGAACTGATAGTCGCATAAGATACGTCCATCGGCGTCGAGCAGCAGGAAAACAAAGCCCGTCGACTCGATCTCGCCGCCCGCGGCGGGGAGCATCTCCCAATGAAAGGTGACCGCATCGTGCAGCTCCTGGGGGTCGCCGGCCACCCTAAAGCGATATCCGCCGTCGCGCACGTTCTTTTCGTGCGATCCCGTGACGCGCTGCTCGAGTTCGTCGTAGCCGCGAACCGCGATCGTTCGTACGTAATGCTCGCCGCCGGGGGCCCACAACGCTTCGATGGCCGCTCTCCGCGCCACCGGATCCGTTTCGTGCCAGACCTCCACGTAACGTTGGGCCAATTCCGACGCCTTGTCCGGGTTCATGCTTTTCGTTTCCTGTATCATGCGATGAGTATAGGACTGGCCTCGTCTCCCCGGAAATATCTCAAACGCCGTTTTGTTTGTCCGTCCGTCCGAAAGTTATGACCGTGGATCCCTTAGATGACGTTTTTGCCGCAATGCGCGTTCGCAGTGCCGTCTATGCGCGCTTCGAGGCAAGCGCGCCCTGGGGAATCACGTTCGCCGGAGGTCTGAGCGCCCGCTTTGGTTTGGTCGTGCGGGGAAGCTGCCGGCTCAGTATTGAGGGCCTCGAAACGGTCGCTCTTTCGGCCGGCGATTGCTACGTGCTCGTTCGCGGCTCAACGTACGAACTGCGCGACGAGCTTGGCTCCGCAACGCGCAACTGTTTCGAGCTGATCGGGGATCGAGCGGGCAGGGTGATCGAGATTGGCGGCGGCGGCGAGCCGGCGACGGTCGTTACCGGCTGGTTCACGTTCGAGGAACTGGCAGCGAGGCCGCTGATCGATTTGATGCCGCTCGTGGTGCACGCGCGAATGGACGAGCACCGGACCCAAATGATGCAATCGACGTTGGAGCTTCTTTCACACGAAACCGCCGGGCCGGGCCTCGGGTCCGGCATCATGATTAGCCGCCTTGCAGATATTCTTTTCATTCAAGCGATCCGGACGCACATCAATGCTGCCGGCGCAGCGCAGGCGGGTTGGCTTGCTGCGCTGTCCGATCCTCGTCTCGGACCGGCGTTGCGCGCGATTCACGAGGATGCGGCACGCGCCTGGACGGTCGAAGCGTTGGCTGCAACCGCAAGCATGTCTCGCTCGGCATTTGCGGAGCGTTTCAAGGAGCGCGTCGGCGAAGCGCCGCTCGAATATGTGACGCGGTGGCGCATGTCGCGCGGAGGCGCTTTGCTGCAACAGAGCGATCAAACCTTGAGCCGGATAGCGTCGGCCGTCGGGTACGATTCCGAGGCTGCATTTAGTAAGGCATTTAAGCGTATCAACGGCCGCAGCCCGGGCAGTTATCGCGCGGCAGCTACAAAGGCGACCGTCCTCGGCGCGTGAGTGCCCCACGCCATCGCTCGCCGAAAAACTCCTTGAGCTGACACATGTTTCGGTGTTTTTGACTTCGTTACATTTGATACGAAAGCAAAAAGGTCCCAACAGAGAGGATGGCCTGGGATTGTTTTACGGCGGGCATGGTCAAAGTTTTGCGGGCGCAAGTAAACGAGGCCTCCCAAGGACGTGGCGCGCGACGAGCGCGATCGGCAAGCCGACGCAGAACATATGAATCACGATACCGATGATCGTGAGTTTTAACGAAAACGGCTGCTTGCTGGTCGCCGAAAGTGGAACGACGATTCCGTTCATGAAGAAATACACGAATACCCCGTACAGCACGCCGCAGATCTCTGCGCGGTTCAAGAGAATCGGCAAAAAACGGCTTGCAATCACATACGCAGCCGCGGCGCCGAGCGAGATCAGGTATTCGAAAAAGAGCCCGAGTGCGGCTGTGGCGAGGCCGCCCTGGAACGAGCGGGCTCCGAGGGCTCCGCTTGCGATGAAGTGCAGCAGCACCAGCGGCTTAACGCCGAGGATACCGTACGCGATGAAGGCAGCCGTGATGTCGAGCGTACCACATGCGAGGCAGCCCAGCAGCATCGCTTTCAGTTCGCGCGCGAAGGGTGGGAGGGTTGCGGTCTTCGTCATGGCTGTCTCCCGTCGCGTTTGCGAATCCGACTGGTCTTCGCTGCCAGTCGACAAAGTCCGCGATACGAGACGCAGCTGATGGCGCCGGATATCGATCACGAAGAAACTCGGATCATTCGGTACTTGAGCTTTCGCAAGGTCGCCGGGAAGCATTAGGCCGGCGTTAAAGAACCATCATTTTGGGACTCTAAGAGCCATTCATGCGTTTACGCAACATGAAGATTCAGCCTGTGCTCTTCGCCCTAACTGCACTGTTTTCAGGCACCACCTGTTTTGAAGGTTCTGCCGTCGCGCAAACGCCGGCCGCCACTCCAACACCGATTTCTTGCCCTACCGGATTTGTAGGCACGTTCGCGGACCCGCAACTCGTCTACCCGGCGGCCGGCGCGACGATGGTTCCGACGAAGCTGGGCGAGATCATCGTCTCGGGCATCGCCCAAGGCGCGTTCACGCTCGTCACTCCGAGCTCGTCACCGCTCGCGATCGGACCAATTGAGAGCGTCGCGTCGCCCGCGCCGACGACGTTGTCGGCGCGTACCTCGCCTTCTTTGTATCACGCGATTCCGGTTCCGGTGTTGTCGCCGGGAATCACGTACAGCGTCGTATTTACGGCGACCGCCCTCCCGTGCGGCCCTCGCCAAAAGTCCGGCACGATCGGATCGTTCGGTACCTAAAGCGGCCGCCCCATTCTTGCTGACTCTTTCGAGCGCACGTAGCGAGGCAAAGGATATCGCTCAGGGAACGCGAGCTGACCTTCACGAGCACTGCTACGGTGCGGCGAAAGATACGATTTCGTTTAGTTCGCGGTAGTTCGTCCACCATGTGGTTCCGTCGAATGCAAGGCCGCGTGCTTCGGGCGCCATTGCAGCTACGGGAGCGAGCGTGGGCCTGGGCAGTTCGATATCGAGCGTTGCGAATTCCAAAACGTCGAACTCGGCATCGGCCGAGATGATGTGAAACGTCCCGGCAGCATACGATGCGCCCCCGCAACGTGAAGGCATTGGAATTTCTCGCAGGACGGTTCCGGCGGCATCGAGTTTGAGAATGCGGCCGAATGTCGATTGGACAAGATAGAGCACGCTGCCGTCCGAAGTGAGATGCGACCCGGTACGCTCGGGGCACTCGATCTTGCTTTTGGCATCGAAGCCTTGACCTGGGACGAATGTGTAAAAATAGCGGTCCTCGTCCTCGCCGATGGAAATGACTGCCCGCAGAGCGCCCTCGAACGATGCGAGGCCGTAAGGCTTTCCGGGCGCGGCGACTTCGTCGAGAACGGACCAGGTTTTGGTGTCGATCGCGTAGAGAGACGACGTGTCCCAGGAGCCGATCCACAACGTTTCTCCGTGAAAGGCCAACGGTTGCGGGCGGCCTCCCGGGGAGCCATGGCGGCTAAGTTCTTGTACGTCCTTCATAAACTCAGAGCTTTGCGGGCGCAATCGATCGGGGCCTCCCGACGGAGTGACGCGCGACGAGATACCAACGCTTAACTGCCTAACGGATTCGGGTCGCGCCACACGCGCTCGAATGGGAGCCGCCAGGAATGAGGAGCGACGAGCTGGTGGATCGATTTCGGTCCCCATGAGTCGGGGGCATACATGCGTACGGGCGGCGGCGCTTCGAGCAGCGGCGTCGACACCTCCCAAAGGCGCTCGATACCCTCTGCGGTCGTAAATAGCGTGTGATCGCCGCGCATTGCATCGAGGATCAGGCGCTCGTATGCCTCAAGCACGTCGCCGATTCTGCCCGTTTCTCGCATCGCAAACTGCAAGCTGAGCTTGTCGAGACGCATTCCGGGCCCGGGTCGCTTCCCATAGAACGAGAGCGACATCTTCGAGGCATCCGCGAGATCGAAGGTCAAGTGATCGGGGCCTTCGTCGCCGACACCCGATCCCGCCGGGAACATGCTCTTGGGCGGTTCGCGAAATGCAATCGAAATGATGCGTTGCCCTTCGGCGAGCCGTTTGCCCGTGCGCAGAAAGAACGGGACACCGGCCCAGCGCCAGTTATCGATCGCGCACTTCAACGCGATGAACGTTTCGGTATCGGATTCGGGGTCGACGCCTTCCTCGGAGCGGTAACCGGTATATTGTCCGCGGATCACGTCCTTCGGATTGATCGGCAGCATGCTGCGGAAGACCTTATTCTTCTCCTCGCTGATGGGCCCCGGCTCCAAAGCCGTTGGAGGCTCCATCGCCATAAACGCGACGATCTGGAAGAGATGCGTCACGACCATATCGCGATAAGCTCCCGTTGCCTCGTAGAAGCCGGCGCGCTTGCCGAGCCCGAGCGTCTCGGGAACGTCGATCTGTACGTGATCGATGAACGTGCGGTTCCAAATCGGCTCGAAGAGGCCGTTCGCGAACCGGAACGCCAGGATGTTTTGCGCGGGTTCCTTGCCGAGGAAATGATCGATCCGAAAAATCTGCTCTTCATCGAAGACTTCATGCAGCTTCGCGTTTAACGTGACGGCGCTCGCGAGGTCGGTGCCGAACGGTTTTTCCATGATGATGCGCGAGCGCGCAACGAGATCGGCGTCGCCCAACAGCCGGACCGCCGACAAGGCCGCATTGGGCGGCACGCTCATATAATGCAAACGACGGCTCTCGCCGCCGAGCGACTCCTCGGCGCGATCCACCGCCGCTTTGAGCGCGCCGGCGCCCGCAGCCAGCGGAACATAGTCCAGGATGTTCGCGAACTCGTTCCAGTCGTCCGCGGTCACTTCGCGCGTGGAGAATCGACCGAGTGCCTCTCGCGCAAACGTTCGGAAACCATCAGCGTCGAAGTCGTCGAGCGAGACGCCGACGATCCGGGCGCCCGGCAAGAACCCCGCACACGAGAGGCGGAACAAACCCGGCAACAGTTTGCGCCGTGCTAGGTCCCCCGTGGCACCCACCAACACAACGACTTGCGGATATTTCGGGCCTACGCCAGGCTGTGTTTTCTTCAAGGTCGACGGTGTTGCGGGTCCTCGCTTCGGTCTCCTCGCGTTTTGTGCGAGGGCGCCTTAGCGAGTTCGACGCGCCCGCTTCGGGGCGAGCGGGGCGAGCACGGCGGAGAGGGTGTACACGGCCGGCCCTTCGCAGTCTTTATATTTCTTAAACAACGTGACCAATTCTCGCTGCAGGCGCTTTGCGGCGGCTTGCGAGAGGCGCAGATCGTCGGAATACACATTAAGATAGGCGGGCGCCTGGGAACGAAGCAGCGCCGGGGTCCGGCCCTGTTCGAAATCGGGGCGCACGACGAGTTGGCCGTGCCGGTCGCCATAAATGAGCGTGCCCCACGACATGACGCCGGTGGACTCTTGCGTGATGTTGGCGGCCGCTAGTAACCCGTTCACCTGTTCCGCCACGCGCATTTCGACGAGGCCGCGAACCACGTCGCCCGGCAGACGGTCGCCTTCGGCTTCGTAGGGGACAAACAGGATTGGTGCGATCGCCTCGTAGCGCTTCACCGCCCGGCCGGCTCGCGGCGTCGTGCTGTGAATGCGCAGGACCCCGCAGGCGAGCAGCTGGTTCGCGGTGCGCCAAACCGTGTTGAGCGGGATGCCGAGATCGCGGGAGACACCGCTCAGGAGCTTCGGGCCGCTCAGAAACGCCCCGAGGACGCGCAGGACGCGCGGATTCCGCAGCAGGCGGGCCGCCGCGGGAGAATCGAGGCGTGCCCTACTCTTCCCAACGGGTTTCATTGGAAGCAGGATATGACATATGCTCGCGTTGAGCAATGGGAGTGGCTGAGCGTGACGAATGCGCGAACGAGGTTGACCGGACTGCAGCTTGCAGCGGCGTTTTACGGAGTGACCGTCGTGCTGCACACGGCGGATCATCTCAGGCGCGGGGTGAGCGCCGTCACGCCGGAGGTTCTGCTGGCAGGCGCGCTCTCGACCATTGCGGCGATCGTTGCGATCGCGCTGGCATTCATGGCGAAGCGCTCGGCAGCGGTTGTCGCGGCCGGCGTCGGACTTTTCAATGCCGTGGGCGTCGCGGCAGTACACTTGCTGCCGCGTTGGGGCGCGCTCAGCGACTCGTTCACGAGCGGCAATGCCGAGGCCGTATCGTGGGCGGCCGTTTTGCTCGAGATTGCCGGAGCGCTTGCCTTCGGCGTGGCCGGACTCTACGAACTCCGAGAGTCGCGTCCGGCCGCTACAAAGAATGCGGGGACGATTTAGCCGGTAACGAGGCTAAAGGCCATCATTGCGAACGTGACGGCGCACATTCCGATGGCTTTGTAAATCTTCGACTCGCGCTGAAGTTTGGTGGCCGCGTCGGGCGAGGAAACCATTGAAGCGTTCATGCATACGGATTCGTCACGTCTGCTTCCGTCGCTGAGCGATCGGCGGCCGATGTGCATCGTGTCACGGTCTCCCACTACCGCTGGAAGACTTTCGGATCGAGGACTAGCGTGTCAGAACGATAACCGAGTTGTCGTTGTCGTCGCCGAAGTAGAGTTTCACGTCGTCGGAATCGTGCCCGCTCGAGACCATCCCGAAGATCGACCCGGACGCGCCCGTATCGACGTTGCGAACGAACGCGACCCGGCCGTGCGGCGTGATCTCGACCATGAGGTTCTCGCCGTTTGGATTACCGGTGTTGCCGATCGCGACGTTCCCATTCGGGAAGAGCGCCGAACTGATCGGCGCGTTGAGCGGTGACCCGGCGTACACGAGCCGGCCGCGACGCGCGAACGGTCCGCCGAACGATTTGCCGTCGGGATGCACGGTGATCCCGTGGGCCGGAATCGTCGACACGTGGCGAAGCTCCACCAATGTATTGTTGGTTCCGTCGACGACGTAGAGCCGATCGCGGCCGCGGTCGTACTGCAAACCGCCGGGCCCGAGTTCCGCTCCCGGAACGGCGTTATTGACGGCGAAACCCGTCGCAATTATGGCGGTGGTGATGCCAAAGGGGCCCGCAAAGATACGAACGATGTCGCCACTCTTCGCATCGCCTTCGTAGAAGACGGTGTTGCCGGCGGCGTCGGGGTCTTTGGCTACCGTGATGCCGAAGGGTGCCGTGAAAGGCGCGCCCCTAAACGTGCTGACCAGCGTCCCGGATGGCGAAACGACCGCCAAATCCGGGGCGACGAAGGCCGCCGTCCAGATGTCGTCGTTATTTGTCACAACGCTTTCCGTGCAGCCGAGCAACGCGTTGCTGCTGAAGATTGGGACCGGCGAAGAACCAGGGGTGGGATCGAGCGCAATGAGGGAGTTTCCGGTGCCTTCCACGTTCGCGCTATCGTTGAAATCGCACACGACCAGGTCGCCCCGGTGGAGTAACCCGCGCGTCGAAGGGGCGATAGCGAGCGAGTAGGGGTTTTCGTCGCCGTTGATCGGATCGACCGTCGAGCCGATCGTGGTCGACGCGTTGAGCTTGGCAAGAATCGACGCACCGTCGGGGCCGTCGACGTCGGTTGCAGCCAGGTTGTCGGTGTCGACGGTCGACAGCTGCGGCTCCTGCGCCTGGCGTTGGGAGGCGGCGCTCATGATCTGGGAGCCACCGGCGCCCGATAGGGCCATGGAGGGGGTAGCGCTCGAGCTGATGCCGCCACCTCCGCCGCAACCGGATAGTGACAAGGAGAGGGCGATCGCTGCTACAGCAGCCACCCCGGTAGAGGTTCCATTGCGTAACATGCCCACCTCCGGAAGTCGGACGACCGATATGTCCTATTACGCTCGTGGCAAGACCTGAAGAAAGTCTGAATCCGTCGTGACGGCGCAGACGGTAAGCGCTTCATCCCTGCTTCAGGAATTGCCGGCACACTGCTCGTGAGGAGCAGCTGACTCTCGCTTGATCATCGCCCAAAAACGCCCAGGAGACGAGCAGCCGCGCCGGCCGGTTGTGCCCGCTGCATTGGCGCCACCGGTACGTCAGGAGTCCCGCGTTGTCGCGCTCGCGACTGCCGTACCGGGGAATGTTCTCGAGCAGGAGCGTGCCCGTGACTTCGCGCGCGTCGTGTTTGGTGAGCGCGTCACGGGCTTCGGGAGGCTGGCGCGCGTCTTCGCGTCGACGGGGATCGAACGGCGCTACATCGTCGAACCTTTCGAGTGGTACGAGCGCGCACATAACTGGCCGGAGCGTACGGAGTCCTACATCGCCGGCGCGTGCAAGCTCTTCGAAGACGTCGTCCTGAAGGTGCTCGCGGCGGCGGACCTCGATGCGCGGGACGTCGATACCGTAATCACGGTCTCGTCGTCGGGAGTTACGACACCTGGCATCGAGGCGCGGATGCTCCCTGCGCTCGGCTTCCGCCCGGACGTTCGGCGCATTCCGGTCTTTGGGTTGGGATGCGCCGGCGGCGTTTCCGGCGTCGCTCTGGCCTCGCGCATCGCCGCCGCCGAACCCGGCACGACCGTCCTGCTCGTCGCAATCGAGCTGTGTTCGCTCGCCTTCCGCTCCGACCGGGCCACGAAAGCCGACATCATTTCGACGGCGCTGTTTGGCGACGGCGCGGCGGCGGCGATCGTCCGCTGTCAAGCCGAGCCGGGCCTCGCTACGGTCCGCGGCGCGACGGAGCACTTGTGGGCCAAGACCCTCGACATCATGGGCTGGTCGACCGACGAAGCGGGCCTCGGCGTCGTCTTATCGCGTTCGCTACCGGCGTTCATCGAACGCAACTACCGCGCGGAGTTCGATCGAGCGATGCGCCGACTCGCGCTGCCCGTATCGCATATCGACCGCATGATCTGTCATCCCGGCGGCACGAAGGTTCTTGAAGCAATCGAAGCGGCGCTCGACGTACCGCAGAACACGCTCGGGGTCGAGCGCTCGATCATGCGCGACTTCGGCAACATGTCGTCGCCCACGGTCCTTTTTACCCTGGAGCGGACGCTGGCCCAAGGCTTCCATGGAACGGCGGTCTTGGCAGCGCTCGGGCCCGGGTTCACCGCGGCCTTCGTGTCAATGCACGTCGCGCATGCATAGCGGACTGCTCTTACTGGGATATCTGACGCTGCAACGGACGGTCGAGCTGGTCATCGCTCGGCGCAACACGGCGGCGTCGTTCGCGAAGGGGGCCTATGAAGTCGGCGCCGGGCATTACCCGGCGATCGTCGCCCTGCACGCAAGCTGGCTTGCGACGCTCTGGATCTTCGGCTGGAACCACGATCTCGTCGCAGCACCGCTTGTGGCGTTCGGCCTGCTTCAAGCGGGCCGCCTGTGGGTGCTCCAGACGCTCGGCGAACGGTGGACGACGCGCATCGTCATCGTCCCCGGAGCGACGCCCGTCACGACGGGGCCGTACCGCTTCCTGCGCCATCCGAATTATCTGATCGTCGCGCTCGAACTGCCGAGCGCGTCGCTGGCGCTCGGTCTTTCGTGGCATGCGACGATTTTCGGGATGCTGAACCTCGCGATGCTCGCTTGGCGCATCCGGTGCGAGGATGCGGCGTTTGCGCGGGCGCTTACTTCGGGATGACGCGCTCGGACTGGGCCGGTTTTACGGCGATGTGCGTCGGCATGTTCATGGCGATCCTGGATATTCAGATCGTCGCGGCGGCGTTGCCGAGGATCTCGCAAGCCCTCGGCATCCCGATCGATCGGCTCAGTTGGATCCAAACGGCGTACTTGATCACCGAGGTGATAGCCATAGCGCTGAGCGGCCGGCTCACGCGGGCGCTCTCGACGCGGGGCATTTTTACGCTCGGGGTCGCCGGATTCGTCTTGGCGAGCATCGGCTGCGCGGCGTCGCGCAACTTCGTTGCGCTCATTGCCTGGCGGGCCGTGCAGGGTTTTTGCGGCGGCGTCATTATTCCGACGGCCTTTGCGGCGGGCTACAAGATGTTTCCGAAGCAATTGCAATCGCGGGCGATCCTCATCGCGGGCGCGATGGCGATGCTGGCGCCGTCACTTGGACCGTTGCTGGGCGGCTACATAGCGCAGAAGCTGGCGTGGAACTGGCTGTTCTTGATCAACGTCCCGATCGGGGTCGTCGTAGCCGCAATCGTTGCGGCGCGGATCCGCATCGACGACGCGGACTCGAGCGCGTGGCGAACGATCGACGCGATGGCGCTCGTCGCGCTCGCGGCCGCGCTCGCGCTGTTCTTGATCTTGCTCAAGCTCGCGCCGGCCGACCACTGGGTCGCGGCGCGCGACTTCTTTCTGACGGCCGGGACGCTCGTGGCGGGGACGGTGTTCGTACGCCGCTGCATCGGGACGCCTGAAGCGCTCGTTGATTTCTCTCCGCTGCGCGCCCGCAGCTTCAGCGCCGCCTGCCTCTTCAACTTCGCGCTGGGACTCGGCCTCTACGGCTCGGTTTACCTCTTGCCGCTCTTCTTGGGGTTCGTACGCTACCACACGCCGCTCGAGATCGGGATCATCATGACCGTCACCGGCGTCGCGCAACTGCTCGTGGCGCCGGTCGCGACACTCGTCGACAAACGCGTGCCGGCGATCGCGGTCGCGGCGTTCGGCTTTGGTCTCTTTGCGGCCGGTGCGTTTGCGAACGCGTTCGAGACGCCGCGCAGCGATTTCTCGGACTTGTTCTGGCCCCAGGTGCTGCGCGGCGCCGCGGTCTTGTTCTGTATCCTGCCGATCACGAACGTCGCGCTCGATGCCCAGCCGGCGGCGCACCTCGCGAACGCGAGCGGATTGCTCAACCTGATGCGCAACATCGGCGGAGCGATCGGTATCGGCCTCGTCGACACGATCGTCAACGTCAGGCCTCCCGCGATCGCGTCGCAGCTGATCTCGGATTTGATGCACGGCAGCCACCGGATCGCCGACTTCGTCGGCCTCCCCGTCGACCTCGTTGCCGGACAAACGATGGCCACGATGGATCCCTCGGATGTCGCGCTCGTGCGCCCAATCATCGCGCGTGCGGCCGCGACCGCCGCGTTCAACGAGGGCTGGATCTTGCTCGGCTCACTGATGGCGCTGGCCTTGCTCGCCCTGCCGCTCTTGCGCCGCGCGAGCTCGAGCGTGGCACCTGACACTGCGAAGGGTTTATTATGACACGTCTCTTGAACTCGCTCGCCGTAGCGATACTTGCGACGAGCCTGTGCCTCGAGAACGCAGGCTTCGCGCAGGCGTCGGCGCTTCCGCGACTCGAAGCGGACTCGCTCGGCGGCAAGCACGTCGTCTTACCCGATGATGCGGACGGAAAGCCGATCGTACTCGTACTCGGGTTCGCGCGCGAATCGGAAGACGCGCTCAATCTCTGGGCGCGCAAACTCGTGGCCGCGGTCGGATCGCGCGCGCAGATCTACGTGGTGATCGTCGCCGATTCTGCGCCCTTTTTTGCGAAAGGGAAAGTAAGGAAGAAGATCGCGGCCTCGGCGCTGGCGACCCAGGCGCAACTGCAGAACAACATTTTGGTGACGTTCCGGGGCGCGGGCTGGAGAGAGCTCGTTCCGGGTGGTCCCGGAAAGGACGCAGGCATCGTCGTGACCGATGCGAGCGGCAACGTCGTCTTCGCGAAGCGAGAGCCGTACAGCGATACGGCGTTCAGCGAGGCTATGAAAGCCGTGCCGTGAGCTCCGGCTTACACGCCCAACCAATGCGGCCCAACTCGCCGGCGGTCGGCCTCGCTCCGAGCACGTCGCGCCGAACACCGCACCTCACGCAATCGCGGGCGAATGGTCCTTGACCGTGTACCCGGCGAGGAAATCAGCGAGAATCCAGGCTGCTCCGGCAATCGCGAAGTTGAGGGCGGTTTCGGTCCAATTCGTATGATTGTGGGGATCCGAAAAGAGCGACGGCAACCAGACGACTAGTCCAAAGATCACGATCATCAGGGTCAGTAGGCGACTCGCGAGAACAGCCATTCGGTTGATAAGAATGGCCACGCATGCGAGACCGAAAAAAACCGTCGTCGCTACCGTCCAAAAGATCTGATTTGGCGGAAGCCACTTCGGAACCAGAACGTTGGTTTCGTTAGGATACAACCCCTGAAAGAGTGCAAATGAAGCAGCACAGACGGCGAAAAGAATGCGTCCGACCCGATCGACCGTTTCCGGTGTCCATCTCGATGACAAGCTCGCGTAAACGATCGCCGCTCCGGTCACGAGCGAGAACTCCTCGAAGAAGTTGCCCCAGGGAGCGTACACCAGCGGTGAGGCGACGATTTGCGGCACGCTCAATAGCGAGATAATGAGATACACCGCGCCTAGCACGACCGCTCCCGTTTTTGCAATCCCACGGAACTGAATCGCGGCGCCGCCGAAGATCTGGGCTACAGATGCGGCGATTGCAAAGACCCGGCCAATTTGAGCGTTCGTGAAATGCAGCAAAAGCCAATCGTAGTAGTCGGGCAAGATCAGAGTGATGATGCCAAAGGCCAAAGCCGAAGATCCAAACAGAAGACGGCCGAGATTCGAACCCGGCGCTGATGCGGTCATTTGTATCAAGTTCCTCGCCTTCTTTGACTGGCACAACCGGCCCTGTGACAGAACCATAACACGCGCGATCCCGCTACTGCTGCCGGCGCTTGTCGAAGGCACGCGCCGATTTGGTAAGCGCTTTCCAGCGGCGCCGCTCCGCATCGCGCAGAGCATGATCGCTCTTGCTCGCTTCAAATAGCGCTTCACGCGAGAGCTTGCGCCAACTCAAAAGGCGCTCGGGATCGAGTTGCTCCACGACGGCACAGTCAGGTTCGTTCTCATGGCGACAATCGCGAAATCGGCACTGAGCGGCGAGGGTCGCGATATCGTCGAACGCTGCGCTGACCGCTTCGTCCCCGGCCCCAAGGCCAAACTCCCGCATCCCCGGTGTGTCGACAATCGACGTACCGTCGGGCAAGCGTAACATCTGGCGGCGCGTCGTAGTGTGCCGGCCGCGATCGTCGTCCTCGCGCGCCGCGCTGACGCCGAGCACGCCCGTGCCCAAGAGCTTGTTGAGCAACGTCGATTTCCCGGCGCCGCTCGATCCCACGAAGGCGAGGGTTCGATCCGATCCGCGGTACGGGTCGAATGCATCGAGTCCGATGCCGGCTAGGGCAGAGATTGCGATGACGGGACGGCCGCTTGCGACGCTCGTTGCAGCGTTCACGTACCCTTCGATATCATCCGCAAGGTCGATTTTCGTCAAGACGACGGCCGCCGAAACGTCGCAGCGCTCCGCGCCGGAGAGATATCGTTCGATACGCCGGAGGTCGAAATCGCGATTACATGCGACGACGATGAATAGCGTGTCGAGGTTCGCCGCGATCGGCTGCAACGCCGAAGTTCGGCCCGCGGCGCGACGCGCGAATAGATTGCGGCGGGGCAGGACGGCGCGCACGACCGATGCGGAGTCGCATCCGGAGAGCTCGAGTGCGACGTAGTCGCCCACTGCGGGAAAGTCGGCGGCTTCGTGAGCCGCATGGCGCAGCGCTCCAGCCAAAACGGCGCGTACGCTGAGCTGAGTGCTATCTTCGCGAAACAAAACGACGGTATAGGCGTCGCGCTCTTGGCTCTCAATGCGCGCGACCTGAAGCGGCGGCTCGACAAGCCGCGCAATGGAAACAGGAAACAAGACGTCGATCCTCTCTGACACGTGCAAAAACGAGGCAGTGTAGAAGGACGCGAAAAACCCGCGGCGAGGAGCCGCTTCAGGCCGTCAGGGAACGATCGTTACGATCGATCTCCGCAGGACGGAGCGCGGCGAAGATCGCGGGCATCGCGCCCGAGTGTGACAACCTCCATATTACGCGCTCCTTTCTTCAAGCGGGTGGCTTGTCAGAGTGTAGCCGCCAACGGCCCGAGCGTCAATGTGGTTGCGACCCTTCGGCCTGCGCGCCGAGCCGTTCGTGTTTGCCGTACGCCGGCTAGGTGAATGCCGATGAGGCCGACGTAATCTTCGTGCCGACACAAAGTACTACATTCACCGCGCATCCGCGAAGCGCCGATCGAGCCACGAGAACATCTGCTTCCCGCTCGAGCTCCCGCGGCCGCGCCGCGACGACGAGTGCGCGCAGCACCGAGCGTCGATGCGCGACGAACCGCTCGCGAAATGCAACTAAGAACTCCGCATCCAGCTGCGCGTGCGCCATCAGTCCTCGCACGATCGATCCTGTCTTCTTCAAGCGGGCGAAGGTCGCGCGCAAGAACCGGGTGGCCTTAAAGGACTATCATATTTGGCCTCCCAAGAGCCTTACATGCGTTTACGCAATGCGAAGCTCCGGTCTATGCTCTTCGCCCTCACGGCACTGTTTTCTGGCGCGGCATTATTTCAAGGCTCTGCCATCGCGCAAACGCCTGCGGCCACTCCAACGACTAAGTGTCCTTTTGGTGGGTTCGCGTCCCCGAGACTCTTCTACCCGTCGCCCGGCGCGACGATGGTTCCGACGAATCTGGGCGAGATCATCGTCTCGGGCATCCCCCAAGGCGCGTTCGCGCTCGTCGCTCCGAACTCGTCGCCGCTCCCGATCGGGCCGATTGGAAGTTTCCCGTCGCCGGCGCCGACGACGTTGCCGACGCATAGCTCGCCTTCTTTGTATCACGCGATTCCGGTTCCGAAGTTGTCACCGGGAATCACGTACAGCGTCGTATTTACGGCGAACAGCGGCGGCCCGTGCCCCCCTCTCCAAAGCTCCGGCCCGATCGGATCGTTCGGCACTTAAGCTTTCGATAGCCTCGGTGCCTTGCGTTAGCGGCTTCGTATCCCGGCGTGCGGGGACTCGCGGCGCTTCGAGGATGAGTACGTGCTCGTTCCATTGGGGCAGCCGGCCAGCGTGATCGCGAGCGGCCCGTCCGTCGTGACGTTGAGCTGGGCATTGCAGTCGACTTTCGCGCGAGACGGCGCGATCGTCACCGTCGCGATGTTCGTCGCGTTGATGGTCAGCTCGTCGGCGACCGGCTGAGCCGGCGGCGTGCCGTAGGTGTTCTTGAAGCCCGTGTAGGCGATCGCGGGTGAGACCTCGCCGCCGGTGAGCGTTCCGCTTACCGGTTGCGTTCCCGACGTCGGCGGATCGCCGAGGCCGAAGCCGTGCGAAAGGACGTCGATCGTCCCGGTGAGCGGGGACGCGGTCCGGGTCGTAACGCCGGAGAGCCAGTACGCGTGCGTTGCGACGATGTCGTACTGCGAGCTGTCGAGCGACGGCTGGACGACATACGTGACGTGCGGCGGGTTGTCGTTGGTCGAGACCGACCCAAGCCACGATGCCGCCGTATCGAACTGATCGTTGAGCGCCAGCGTGAGGTGCTCGGCCGGCGCGAACAGATCCCACTCGAAGTTGAGGCCCAAGCTCGATAGCGTCTGCTCTTCGGGCAGCGATTGGTCGAGCGGCACGAGTTCGTCCGCCGCCGCGTGCCACGACCGGATCGGAATGTTGCGGTACGATGCGAACATCGTCTCCAAATCCTCGCCGGCGTCGCTCGGCGGCCCGACGGTCGGCTGCATCTTGCCGAACAGGTCGGGCCAGCGGCCTCCGAGCTTCCACGTCGCAAAGCCGCCCATCGAGTATCCGGCGAGCGCGACGGCGTTCTCGTTGATCGGATAGCGCGACGCGACGTCCGACCAGACTTCGAAGACCTCCGCTTCGGAAAGGTCGGTATACCAGTTGTCGGGTCCGCGACCTTCGGTCGTGAACACGATCGAAGGGATCGTCCGGTTTGCGAATTGCGATTCGTAGTTCGTATTTGCGTACTGGTTGTAGTTGCAGCTGAGGCTGTGCAGCAAGAGCGTCAGTTGGTAGCCGCCGCTGGGCGCCGGCGAGTTCGGTACGTAGATCGAGTACGGCTCGAGTGCGCTGCCGAATTCGGGCGGGCAGGCCGACGAAAGGCCTTGGCAGCCGGTGAAAGCGCGGCCTTGGAACGGTTCCCAGTGGCTGGAGAGAATCCGGTTGATGTGGCCGGTTTGCGGTACGCCTTGTGGCTGACCGGGCATATCGTCGTCGACGCCGGCGGCGACCTTGGTCATATCGACGGTGTCGTAGAACGACGAGAGACTGCCCTCGGTAAGCGCGAGCGCCTGCGCGGATTCGCGCCACCACGCATCCAGGCTGGTCTCGTCGTTTAAACTATCGCCGGCGGCGGGTTCCGCGTGGCGGAAGCCGACGTCGAAGAACGCTGCCGGCGACGGCACGAGCGCGCCGCCCGGTGAAGTCGCACTGGAGGTTGCCCCCGGTACGAGGTACGTGCCGGCGGACGCGTTCCACAAGCCTGCGGCAACCGCGACGCGCAGCGCCGTGTTACCTCGCGGGTCGAACGTCGAGAACGGCAAGAGCACGGTGACCTGGCGATGCGTCTGATCGACCTGGACCGTCGCACCGGCGCCGGCGACGACGGTGCCGGTTGCGGCGTTGACGACGTCGGCCGTCGTTCCGTACACGGTGATAAAGTATTGCGCGGGCTCGGATGCGTTCGCACCATGCGGCATCGCGTACGACGTCGATCCTCCGCCGAGGCCGATGGTGAACGCCTCGACCGTGGGATCGATCATGGTGTTGAACGTCGCGCGGAACGCGGTCGCGCTGCTCGTGAGCTTCAGGCGAAACTCGATGAGATTTGCGGCGTTCGCACCGTACTTCGGATCGGTCGGATAGGTGTACGTTCCGTAGGGCATCGAGAGCGCACCCGCCGTTTGTTCGTCGTCTTGGCTGGCGTCGAGGGCGCCTTTGGCGCCGTGGTCGTCGTAGAGAAAGCCTTGATACACGTATTCGCCGCTACGATACGAACTCGCGCCCTCGACGAGGATCGGCTGCGCCGACCAGATGCCGGTGTTGACCAGCTGCGGCGCCGTCGCCGGCGGCAAATAGAAGGCCGCGGGCCCGGGGCTAGGCCCGGTGGACGCGCCACTGCCCGATCCGCCGGGCGCTGTCGGGCTCGACGTCGGGACGGACCCGCCGGGCGACGTAGGGTTCGACGTTGGGACCGAGGACGGCGTTCCGGTTCCGGATCCCGGCGACGTTCCGCCGCTACGACCCAGCGGAATGCCGGTGGTCGTCCCGCCCGCGCAGCCGCCCAGCCCGACAGCTAAGATGGCCGCTACGACTAACGCGGCGTAAAACGAACGAAAGCGCATCCTACCCCATCCAAGGAAGAAAACTCCGAAGGATGCCAGGCAAGGTTGGCAATAAATTCGACGGAGTCGTGTTGGCGTTCGTCGCCCGGACTACCTGCCGAATACTTCGCCATCAATTGCCGGCCGGAAATCGATGATTCCGGGTCGAAAACGGCGGCTTATCCTGCTTGTCGGCTCAAGGAAGCGTGTGATGCACTGCAGGCGCGAACGCCGGATGTTTTGGTACTAAGCAACTGTGCTGGACAAGCTTGCCAATCGGCTGGCATTTTTGCCGCTGATCCTCGCCGGCCCCATTCTGCGACGCGTGACCGATTCGTCGGTTACGGTCTGGGTCGCGATCCAGGGATCGGCAGACGTCACGCTCGAGATTCACTCGGGCGATCCCGACGCGGATGTGAAGCTAGGTGAAGCCACGGCGCCGACGGTGGCCGTCGGGCAGTATCTCCACATCGTCGCGGTGACCGTGGCGGTGAAACTCGTGCCCGGGGTCGTCTATACGTACGACATGTATTTCGACCGGCACGATGGGTCGGTCGTTCAGACGTCTCTGACGAAGGCCGTCGTTCCGACGACGTTCATGTCCGGAGCGAGCCCGACCCCGGTCACCAATCCCATCAGCTATGCGCCATACACGTTGCCGAGTTTCTCGCTGCCGCCGGCAACCCAAAACGATCTTCGCGTCATCCACGGGTCGTGCCGCATGCCGCATGGTTCCGGGCCCGACGCGCTTTCGATTCTGGACGATCTGATTCGCGTCACCGTGCAAAATGCGGTGAAGCGCCCGCATCAACTCCTGCTGACCGGCGATCAAATCTATGCGGATGACGTGGCTGCCGTGCTGCTCGCGCAGATCATGGACGCGAGCACCACACTGCTCGGTACGGATCCCAGCAAGAGCGGTTGGCAGGGCGAAGAAGGCCTCCCGTCTTTCAGCGGGTCGGGCACGCAAGCTCACAAGCCCAGCGACTACCCACCGCTCTGCCGTGAGGATCTTCTCGGGAAGAGCGGTGCCGGGTTTACGTCGGCCGATCTGCGCAGCCACCTGATGTCGCTCGGCGAGTATCTTTGCATGTACCTATTCACGTGGTCGGACGTTCTTTGGCCGACGACCTCGCTGCCGGCGGTTGCCGATATCGTCGCGGCAGCGAAAACTGCGATGGACATCGGCAACTTCGATCCGCGTGACGACGAGAAGCGGTTGCGGCTTGCGAACGACGGTCAAGCGGCCGTCGGCGACCTCGCCGACGTCACGATCTTTGAAAAGACGTTGCCCAAGGTCCGTCGCGCGCTCGCTAACATTCCAACGTACATGATCTGCGACGACCACGACGTGACCGACGATTGGAATATGACGATCGGCTTTTGTAACGCCGTCTATGCGAGTGCGAACGGTCTCGGCCGGCGCATCGTGCAGAACTCGCTGGTGGCCTACGCGCTCTGCCAGCTTTGGGGCAACACGCCCGAGCAATTTCAATCCGACGCTTCCAACACACCGGCGGCGGGGCGCAAACTCCTCACCGCCCTCGATAAGACGACGTCGGCCGGTTACGATTCCGCCTCTTCGAACCTCCAAACGATCGTCGGCGTACACACCGCCGAGACGATGAAGGCGCGCAAACCGGAAGCAGCCTTCCACGATCAGACGACCTGGCTCACGATCGGCGGCCAGCAGATCAGCGCCGATTCCCTGGTGTACAACTTCGTCTACACGGGGCCGGCGCATCAGATCGTTTTTACCGATACGCGCTCGTGGCGCTCGTACGCGTACGGGAACAACGCGACGGCGGATTTACTTCCGCCCGATCAAATCGCCGCGCAGATCCCGCTCGTACCCGATCTTGGGGATCGCGCGCTGTTCCTCGTGCTCACGACCAATGCCCCGCCCGTCCAGCCGATCCGCGGGGTGACGCGGCACGATACGCTGACCACGGTGCTGTCCTCGACGTTCACGAACGACTCGCATCCGGACCTGTACGAGTCGTGGGAAATACCGTCGCTTGGGTTCGACCGCCTTCTCAAACGCGTCACCGACAAGCTGAAGCCTGACTCTTCAAACGCACATTACGGCCAATGCCTCATTCTTTCGGGCGACGTTCATCACAGCTTCGCGACGCGTCTGGTGTATCGGGCGACGAATCGCTACGGCGACACGCAGCCGCAATCGGCGAGCGCCGTGTTCGCGCAACTCGTTGCCAGTTCGTTCAAGAAGCAGAACGGCGACACGATCGGATTTCAACGCGATGGATATTTTTACGTTCCAAGCTTTCTCGGCAACGCGCTGATCAATAAGGACATGAGCGAAGGCTATGTCGGGTGGAACGTGGCGCCCGGCGCCGCGGCCTACAAAGTCGGCTCGCAACGGATATCGACGCTATTTTACCAGCCGTTTTCAAAAGACATCCGCGACATCACAAACGGCGCGCCGACGATCCAGATATTTCCGATGAGCGCACAGACGAGCGCGATCAATCTTACCCGAGCCCCGGATTATCGCTACCGCTTCGATTATCTCGTACCTTCGGCGCAATCGATCGATTTCGGCGTCGCGGTGCAGATCGGTCCGGCGCCCGGTCCGGGCGCGACGGCCGATCAGCGCGCCGCGGCGCTCAAAGCATTTAACGCGGCAACCGCAAACTACCGGGCACACAACACCAATGCCGGGCCGCAAAAAATCATCGGCCGCAACAACATCGGCGAGATCACGCTCGATTGGGGTGCGCGCGACGCCACGGGAGACCATAAACAGGTGAACCACACCCTGCGATGGCGCTTCACGCCGGCTAACCCCGGAGACAGCACTCCCGACCCCGATTTCACCGGCACGTACGTGGTATGGACGACCTACACGGTGAGTTTAGATCCGAACGATTCGGCGTTTAACGACTATAAGGCGACGGTAGAGCCGTGACCCGGAAGTCGAGCGTCGCATGAGTTCCAATCTGTTCGATGCGCTCGTCACCGAAATCGGCAAGGTCGTGGAGCCGCTCGCGGACGCGATCGGGAATCCGAACGCGCTCGATGGTCTGCTCGCGGAGATCGGTGCCTCATCGGAAAACGCCGGCGGCGATAGCTTGGCAACGGCCCTGAGCGCGGTCGTGAATCTTGCCGGGCAAATCGAGGCGCTCGGCGAGCAAGCGGACCCCTCAATCGCCGAAATCGCGGCGGTCCTCGAGGCCGCACGCAACGTCTTCACCGCAATAAACGAATTGAGCGCCGCCGGTAATCCCGCGGCCGCGCTCGAGACGTTCGGAGTCGACCTTGCGAGTTTGTTGATCATCCTGTACCTGTGGAATTGGCATCCGCTCGGGCATGCGATCGCCATCCTCGCGACGGTGATCGATCCCGCCGACGCGACGTCTCCTCAGCCGCCGGTTCTTGTGGGCGGCAACGTGGTGCGCATGCCGTTTCAACTCGAGCGTTTCCGTTTCGATCAGTTGGGTGCGCTCGTGCAGAACCCGGTCGCAGCGCTAAAGGCCGCCTATCTCACGCCGCTCGCGACCGTCGCCGACGCGAACGCGATGGCGGACAAATTGTTCCCGCGCGTCGTTGCCGTGCTGCGCGGCCTCGGCGTCACGTGCCGCTTCGGCTTCGATCCGGCGGACGCAGCGCTTTTGGGGGACTCCGCGGCGTTCGTGGACCGGGCGCTGATCGTGTACAGCTCCGACCTGTTGGACGACGCCGCCGTTGAAGGCGGAGTGATCTTCACGCTCTCTTCGGCCGATCGCGGGGACCTCGGCCTCATCGTCACGCCCTTCGGCGGACTGGCCGAAACGTGGCAGGTACGGTCGTGGAATCTCGAGCTCGATATTACCGCCGAGGTGCAGGGCTTCGCCGTGGGTCGCAATGGGTTCACGCTGCTCGCCGGCGCCGGGACGGCCGAGATCGATGCACAGTTCAGCGCTACGCTTCCGAATACGAGCGTCGGCCCGGCGTACGTGATTGGAACGCCATCGGGAACGCGCATAGAAATCGGCGGCGCGGACTTCGGATTGAAAACGACGCTCACGGTAGCGCATCAGTCGCTCTCCGTCTCCGCGGACGTTGTGAAATCCGCGATCGTCATCGCTTCCGGTGACGGCGACGGATTTCTCAGCAGCGTCCTTCCAAAAGACGGGCTGAGCACCCAGTTCGATCTCGGCATCGCGTGGTCGAACGACGGCGGCCTCCACTTCAAGGGCGCCGCCGGTCTCGACGCCACGCTGCCGATCGGGATCAATATCGGCGGCGTATTCCAAGTGCCGTCGATGCATCTGGGTCTGTACGCGAGCACCGGCGGCATGCAGGTTGAAGTCTCGGCGAGCGTGGCCCTTTCGATCGGTCCGCTGCGCGCGCTCGTCGACCGGGTCGGCGTCACGAGCGACCTCACGTCACCGCCTGCGAGCGTCGGCAACCTCGGCTCGGTCGAATTTTCGTACGCTTTCAAGCTGCCGTCGGGCGTCGGACTCTCCGTGGATGCGGCGGGCGTCAGCGGCGGCGGATTCTTGGCACACGACGACGCCAAACACGAGTACAGCGGCGTGCTGCAGCTCGCGTTTACCAATCTCGCGCTGCAAGCCTTCGGGCTGATCACGACGCAAGTCGCGGGCGGCAGCGGCTATTCGCTGCTCGCGCTGGTCGACGCGAATTTTCCGCCGATTCAGCTCGGCTGGGGCTTCACGCTGAACGGCGTAGGCGGGCTGCTCGCCATGCACCGCACCGCCGACGCCGATGCGCTCGGCGCGGCGCTGAAGGCCGATAAGCTCACGACGATTCTGTTTCCGAAGAACGCGATCACGAACGCGGCGCAAGTGCTCGGCGAACTCGACGTGCTCTTTCCGACCGCGCAAGGGCGATTCTTGTTCGGCCCGATGGCGCTCATCGGGTGGGGTACGCCGACGCTGCTCACGGTGGCGCTCGCGATCGTCTTGGAACTTCCCGAACCGATTCGCATCATTCTCCTGGCCCGGCTCGCCGCGCGGCTTCCCTCCGAAGCGCACGCGCTCGTGCGCATCAACGTCGATGCGCTCGGCATTCTGGATCTGACCCAAAAGCAGCTTTCGCTCGACGCGACGCTGTACGATTCGCGCTTGCTCACATACGCGCTCTCGGGCGATCTGTCGCTGCGCGCGGACTGGGGTACGCAGCGCGAATTCGTGCTCGCCATCGGCGGGTTCCATCCGCAGTTTACGCCGCCACCCGGATTCCCGGCACTCAAACGCATCACGATCGATATGCCTTCGAAATCGATCGCGAAGATGAGCCTAGCCGCGTACCTCGCGATCACATCGAACACGGTGCAATTCGGAGCGGACCTCGACGTGTTCATCGGTGTCGGCGGCTACGGCCTTTCGGGACATCTCGGATTCGATGCGCTGCTGCAATTGAACCCGTTCCAGTTCGAGGCCGACATCTCGGCGACGGTCGCGCTAATGGCGGGCGGCGACGACTTGATGTCGGTCGAACTCGACGGCAGCATTTCGGGGCCCGGGCCATGGACGATCAACGGCTCGTTCAAGATACATCTGCTGTTCTTCGACCTCTCCAAATCGTTCACGTATTCGTGGGGCGACGCGACGGGAGTGCAGCCGATTCCCGCGGTCGACGTGCTGCCGCTCCTTTCGGCGGCGTTCGCCGATGCGCGAAATTGGGGAGCGCAGCTTCCCGCGAACGTGCCGGCGCTCGTCTCCACGCGCTCCGCCGACGGGACGAGCGTGATCGCGCATCCGCTCGCACAGCTGGACGTGCACGAAACGATCGTGCCGCTCGACCTGCAGATCGACTGTATCGGAGCGTCGCCGGTTTCCGGTGCGACGACGTTCTCCATCACGGACTTTCGCATCAACGGATCCGAGATCCAAACGCACGCCGTCCAAGAAGATTTCGCGCCGGCACAGTTCTTCAATCTCAGCGACACGGAAAAGCTCGCGCGGCCCTCGTTCGAACAGCACGATGCCGGCGTTTCTACGATCGCCGGACTTGCGGTCGCGGGCGACTCGATCACGAAATCCATCTCCTACGAAACGTGGTACGTCGACACACCGGGCGGTGCGCTGCGCTCCGATCCCGCGGCTCCACTCAGCGGCATCGTTATGACCGATCTACAGGCGATCGCGAGCATCGGAGCGGCGGCGCGGGCCGCAATCTGGAGCGCCGGGTCTTTGCGCTACAAGACGGCGGGAAAGCCGATCTCGATCGCGCCGCTACAGTTTGTCGTGACCGGAACCTCGACGTTGACACCCGCGGGCGTGGGACCCGCGACGGGCGCAACCTACAGCGACGCGTCGAGCCTCATGGCGGCCGCGCTTTCCGCCGCTCCGAACCGGGCCGGGCAGTTGCAAATCGTGGCGACCTACGAGACGGCGGCTGCCTAAGATGGCGGACACGACGCCGGCCGCGTATTCGATCGTTCCGTGGGTGCGGCGCGGCCTCGCGTCGCTCGTAACGGGTGCCGCAACGGGAGCCTACGCGTCCTTACCGGTTTCGGTGGCGGTGAACGGAACGGCCGTGAACGTGCCCCCGATTCGTCTGCTAGGTCCGGGCGACGTGACGGCCATCGACGCGCGCGCGGTGATCCGCACCGATCCGCGCGACGGAGCGGACGCTTTCGAACCGAACTATCTCGCAACCGTCGAGTTCGCGTTGCCGGATTTTCCGTGGATGTTCACCCCCACCGGCGTTTCGAACGGCCGCTTACAGCCCTGGCTGTGTTTGATCGTGGTGCCGGATGCCGCGGGCGCGACGCTTGCGAACGGGCTTGGCGGCGCGAGCGTGCTCGTGCTCGATGCCCCGCTCGATCCGAGAGTGGAGTTGCCGGATCTCTCGACAATCGATACGTGGGCGCACGCGCAAGTCACGGGCGCCGGGCTCTCCGGCGCGACGCTCGACGCGGCGCTCGACGGCGATCCCGCTACGACGTTGTCCCGGCTCATCGCAGCGCGTAAACTCGATGCGAATCAAGGATACATCGCGTGCGTCGTGCCGACGTATCGTGCCGGGGTGAACGCGGGGCTCGGCCTGACCGTCGACGAGACGGATCTCGCGCCGGCTTGGGATGCGACGGCGACTGCTCCGCTAACGCTGCCGGTCTACTATTACTTCCGCTTTCGGACGGGACCCGGCGGCGATTTCGCATCGCTTGCGCAAAGGATCACGCCCGCCGTCGCGGGCGCGAATGCGGGCACGCGCCCGGTCGATTTCAGCGCTCCCGGCTTCGGAGCACCCGCCGCATCGGGATTGCAGCTCGGGCTCGCAGGTGCGCTGCGGACCACCGGCAACGTGCCGACGCCGTGGCCGGCCGGAGCGCAGACACCGTATGAGGCCGCCCTTCGCGCCGCATTGAATCCACCCGCCGCGCCGGATCCGGTCGTTGCGCCGCCCACCTACGGTCGCGCGCAAAGCGGCGACGGGTTGCCGGCGGACGGCGCGAAGCCCGTGTGGCTGGGCGACCTCAATCTCGATCCGCGCGCGCGTTGCGCCGCGTCCGCCGGTGCGCTCGTCGTGCAAAACGAACGAGAGGCGCTCGCCGGTTCCGCATGGGATCAACTCGGAGATCTTCGCAAAGCAAACGCGCTACTGCAGCGCGCACAACTCGCGCGGCAAGTCTCTTCTTCGCTCTGCGCGAGACATCTCGCCACAGTAGACGACGACGGCACGTACTTGCAGATGACGGCTCCGATGCACGCGCGCGTCAGCGTGACCTTGAGCGGAACGAACGCGACGCTGCGCGGACACATCGCGTCGAGCCTGCTGCCGCTCGGTGCGGTGTCGAGCGCGCTGCGAAAACTCGCACGCCCGCACGGGCCGGTCGGGCGTCAATTGACGGCCGGCGCGACGGGGATCGTAACGCGGCTCAATACGCCGAGCGGCGGTACGGGCGCACTGCAGGTGGCGGCCCCGCTCGCCGCGCCGCACGGTATGATCGCGTTCGACGACGTCGCGCCGGACGTCGCGATTGCGAAGATGATCGTGCCGCCGCTCCAGTCCACATCCGGTTGGACGGTCGCTGCAACGACCATCGCGACGACCGCAACGACATCGCATCTCGAAGGGGCGACAGCGCTCGAAATCAAGGCAGAACCGGTCGCGCCGAGTACGCCGGAGGCGCCGGTGGAGCCCGTGAAGGCCTCGCCGATCATCGATTTTTCCAAGGATCCGAACTTACCCGACGTTCTCAAAGGTACGAACGTTAATCTTCCGGCGCAATTCGTGTTTCCATCGGATCCGACCGAATTCGCCGCGCTCGGCGAACAGTTTCGCTCTGCTGCCGCCGCGCTCGGCACCTATCTCAACATCGCGCCCGCGGCGCCGGCGCCGGCGGCCCCACTCGGAGGCACCGCGGCACTCTCGACCGCACGCGCACAACTCGCGCTTCGCATCGATCCGGAGACGACGATTGCGGCGCGCACGCGCGCACGCCTGCCGCTCGGTACGGGCGCGGATCCCCTGCAGCCCATTCGAACGGGTCCATCGTTCCCGCAAGCGATGTACGCGCCGCTCGCCGCACTCTCGCCGGAATGGATGCTGCCCGGATTTTCGAGCATCCCCATGGACTGCGCGACCGTGCTCGTTCCGAACGATGCGTTCGTCGAAGCGTACATGATCGGGCTCAACGAGGAACTGTCGCGCGAATTATTGTGGCGCGGTTTCCCCGCCGATACGCAAGCGACGTATTTTCAATATTTCTGGGGAGCCGGCGCTCCCGATATCGGGGCGATCGGCGCTTTCGATCCGGCGGGCGCCCTCGGCACTCATATGGCCGATCACGCGAACGGAAACCTCATCGTGTTCTTCGTGCGCGCGAGTCTCTTTGCGCGCTACCCGAATGCCGTCGTTTCGGCGGTGCAGGCGCAGTGGTCCGGTACCGTGCGCACGCTCTCGACCACGCGTCAGTACCCGGCCTTTCGCGGCGACATCGGACCGGACGTGACGTTCTTCGGATTCGAACTCGCCGACCCGCGCGGCTCGGACGATCCGACAAAAGCGCAACCCGGATGGTATTTTGTCATCGAGGAACACGTAACGGAAGCTCGTTTCGGACTCGAACCCGCTCCGCCGCCGGCACCGAGCAGCGTCTGGAACGATTTGAGTTGGAGTGACGTGACGCTCGGCGGCGCGTTCCTGAACCCCGCGGTGGCGCCGGCCACGCCCACGCGCGAGGGCGTTACATTCGGCCAAGGCTCCGCATCGATGGCGTTCATTTTGCTGCGAAGGCCCGTGCGGGTGGCGATGCACGCGCTCGCGCTACTCGGCCCCGAGCAGCCGGCAGCGAGTCCCGCGGCGAGTCCCGCATGAGTGCGTCTCCATTGCTCGCTGACGGCACGGTGTATCGCGGGCCGGACGGCGGGCCGTATGCGTATCTCATGCAGAGCGGGCAGCGACGCGCCGTTCCCGATGCGACGACGCTGCGGGATCTCGGCCACACGGTCGCTCAGATGCAATCGATCGACGCTTCCGCTCTCGCTGCAATTCCGGCGGGCGCCGCGTACCCGAGTTCGAGCAAGTTTCTCTCGCCGCCGTCGTCGCTTATTCCCCTCGTGCTGCTGCCGGTTCGCCTCGAAACGCGCTTTGAAAACAACGAGCTTTGGCTACGCGTCTATCCCGACGACATCGCGATCGATAGCTTCGAACCGGCACTGACCGCGGACGAAGCGGCCGCGCGCCAAGCCTATCTGTCGATCGCGGCGACGGACCCCGGCAGAGCGGCGGCGTTCGCCGCGCTCGCGCGCACGTTCGGCGCGCCACGAGCTGCATATCTTGCGAGCGCTGACGCGGCAGCAACGACGAAAGCCTCGGATTGGACGAGCGCGCCGTTCACGAACGTTCTTCCGGAGCGCTGGATCGCGATCGGCTATCAAGGAACCGGGGCGGGGCAAATTCTTGCCGTCGGTCCGACAATCGCGGCTTCGCTCGCCGTCGGCCCCGCGCCGAACGGCCCCGGGCCCGCTACGGACGCCGGCATGAGTTGGCTCACCGATTTCAACAGCGCGATCGCGGCCGGGATGGCGTTTCGCATTCCACTCGCGGGTGCGTTGCAGCAAGGTTTCGATCGGCTGGCGGTGATCGGGCTGCGCAGCACCCTTGGGGCGACGGATTCGGCGGCACGATTTGCCGCGCTGCTGCAAGCCCACCACTACACGGACGGGCTGCAACTGCTTCCGCACAACACGCCGACAAACAACACCGAAACCGCGGCGTCGGGGCTCTCCACGAGCGACCCTAATTTCGACGCGCTCTTCGCCCTCGAGCAGGGCCCGGCGCTGTGTCCGGCACGCCCGACGGCCGACGGCGACCGGCTCGCAAGCGCGCTTGGCGTTCCGCCCGCTACCTTCGCGCACGTCGGCGGTGCCGACGGCGCCCAAGACGAACAGGCGCACGCGATCAACACCGCGCTCTGGCCCGCAACGTGGGGCTACTACCTCACGCAAATCGTCACCGGGGCCGTGCCCGATCCCGATACGTTGGTTCCGGCAGCGAGCGATCACTTCGCAGCCGACGTGCGCGCTCGCGGACACTTTCCCGCGCTGCGCGCCGGGCGGCAACCGTATGGGATCCTTCCCGTGTGCTGGAGCGCGAGTTGGAAATCGCTCGAAGGCCGGCCGCTCGATGCGCCGCTCGCCGCGCTGCTCGCAAAGCTCCGGCCGACGTGGGAAAGTTCGGTACCAAACGTTCCGCGCATTCCAAATTCCGCCGACCCGCAAGGCGAGCTCGTGGCGTTGCTCGGCATGACGCCCTCGTCGAGCAGTTTCATCGCGCGCAGCGTCATCGGACCCGAGTACAGCTTTACGTACTGGAACTTCGCCAAGAGCGATCTGACGAAGGCGTGGTGGAGCACGCTCGCGCAGAAAACTGCGGCCGACGTCGCGACGTTCGGAAGCGTACTCGCGAGCACGCGCCTTGCGAACGCGACCTATGTGAAGACGGTACGGCCGCTTTCGAGCGTCCTCGTCGCGCCGGCTCCGCTCGATAGCGAACCGGCGCCGGCGTACATCGCGAGTCTTGCGGCGCTGGGTTGGGAGGCGTTGCGCGACGCGGCGCCGCCCGCGTCTCCCACGCCGATTCTGTTTCTGCTGCTGCGGCATGCGGCGCTGCGCGCGTATCTGGACGCGGCACTCGATCTGCTCGTTGCGGCGAAGGCCGCGCAGCCGAGCGAACGCATCGAAGCGGAACTCGTCGGCTTCGGGACGGCCGCGATCCGTCCGACCGCGTGGGATCTCTTGAGCAGAGAGCTTCCGGGCCGCGGGCCCGTCGGAACCGTGCTCGACGGCTCGAAAGCCGACGCGACGCTGCCCGCCTTCGCGGCGTTCTGGACCGCACTCGCGCAGCTTTCAACATGGTCGAGCGCCGATTTGGACGCGGCCACACGCGAGGTGTTCGATCTCGCATCGTATCGGCTCGATGCGTGGATCACGTCGCTCGCTCACTATCGTCTCGGGCAAACGCGAGCGACGAATCCCAACGGCGGGATCGTGCTCGGCGGCTACGGCTGGCTTCAAAACGTTCGTCCGCAGCCGGGCCAAAGCGCATCGTCCGGCTTCGTTCACGCACCCTCGCTCAACGCGGCGACGACTGCGGCCGTGCTGCGCTCGGGGTACCTCTCTCAAGCGAGTGCGACCGGAAAGCCGTACGACATCGATCTGTCATCCGAACGCGTGCGGCTCGCGCTGCATCTGTTCGAAGGCGTTCGCGCAGGGCAACCGCTCGGCGCGCTCCTGGGGTATCGATTCGAGCGCAGCCTGCACGACGCCGCACTCGACGCGTTCATCGATCCGCTGCGTGCGATTGCGCCGCTCGATGCCGGGGCAAACGAACTCGACGTCGTCGATGGATTGGCGCTCGTTCGCACGTTCCAATCGGACGCCCAGTTCTGGAACGGCGCCGGCCTTCCGGCCGCGGGTACGCCGCAGCGGGCGGCTCTCACGAACGCGCTGCAAACCCTCGTGGATGCGCTCGATTCGGCCGCCGACCTTTCCTTGGCCGAGAGCGTCCATCAATTGACGCGCGGCAATACGATTCGTGCGGGCGCGGTGCTGGATAACATCGCCCGCGGAGACGCGCCGCCGCTGGATATCGACTTCGTGAAGACGCCGCGCAGCGGCACCGCGCTAACGTACCGCCTGATGACCTTCGCAATCGGTGGTAGCGCACCCGGCTGGACCGCGACGCCGCGCGCGCAGGCCGAACCGCGTCTCAATGCGTGGGCCGCGACGTTGCTCGGCGATCCGTCGCTCGTGCGGATTCGCGCACAATTCGCGGCCGTGGGTTCGTCGCCCGCAACCGGGATCGAGATCGGTTTGGATCGGCTCGGGCTCGCTCCGCTCGACGTCCTCTCGCTTCCGCAAACGCAGGGCGTCGTGGGCGAGCTTGCGGATCGCATTTCCCGCGCCGTTTCGGCCGCGCGACCCGCGACGGTATCGGCTACCGCCTCGATCGAAATCCTTACGGATCGCGATGCGGCTTGGACGCCGCAGACGGTCGGCATCGGAGAATTTCTCGTGCTCGCGCGCGCCGTCGCGGGGATGGTGAGCGGCGCGCGCGCGATCGAACCACAAGATCTCGTGGCGCAAAGCGACGCACCCGGGACGATCGACGCAGCGGAATTGCAAGCGCGCGCGGATGCTTCGGAACAACAACTGCGCGCGGCGGTTCCTGCGCTGCAGCAAACCGGTGCGCAAGATGCGGCGCTCTTGGGCGCCGCGGCGTACGGCGTGACGGGCGCCGTCCCGTCGCTCGATGCATCGGCGTGGCCGGCGCAGATCGCCTCCGCACTCGCCGATCTTTCCGGGCGGACGCACGCCCTCGATCAGCTTGCCTCGGGTTTCGATCGGAGCACGGCGACGAGCGATACTTCGAGCGCGCACGACATCGCGCGCCTGCAGGCGATCTTCGGTACCTCGTTCGTGGTGCTGCCCGCACTCGCTGCGTCGCTCGCGGCCGGCCTGCCGCAGCTGTGGGCGAATAGCTCCGCGCTGCAGGGCGGCGACGCGCTCGCATCGACGCGTTGGATACAGCGCGCCGCGCGCGTTCGCGCGGGCGTCGCGCGCATGGACGCGGCCCTCACGTACGCCGAAAGTCTCGCCGGGAAGCCGCTGCTGCACCTCGATGTCGCGCAGCTTCCGGCAGTTGCAAACGACCGCTGGGCCGGCATGGATCTGCCGGGCCCGGCGCCGGCGAGCACGTTGTCGCTGATCGCGTTTACGCCGGTTGCGTACGCTCCGGGCGCCGCCGTCGCGGGTCTTCTCGTGGACGAGTGGATCGAGAGCGTGCCCGCCGCGCAGCAGATCACAGGCGTCGCTTTCAATTACATGGATCCTTCGGCGCGCGCCCCGCAAGCGATTCTAGTCGCCGTCGCGCCCGACGATTTTCCGGAATGGACGGTCGAATCAGTCGAAGGATCGGTCCTCGAAGCGCTGGATCTCGCGACGCTACGCGGGGTCGACCCGGACGCCCTCGACGCGCTCGGGCACTATTTGCCCGCGCTGTATTTCGCCTACAACACCGGAGCGCCGCAAATCGAGACGGTGTCGATCGATTTCAACGCCGTGCTCGGGGCTGCGACGTGAGGAACCACTGATGCCGTCGATAACAACGTGGAACCGTATCGAGCCGCGCGCGCGATCCACCGATCTTGCGGAGGGTCTCGCGGCGCGCGTGCACGATCCGCTCTGGTTTCTGCTGCGGCAATGGCAAGCCGGCGAGTTCGAAGGACGCGATGCGGGATCGCCCGTGATGGCGACGGTTGCAACGAGCAGCGCCGCGTTCGATCGATGCGCGATCGGTACGCAGGCGCCGGCAGCCTACGACGGGCGGACGCCGATCGAAGTACTCGTCGAACGCGAGCCCGCACGGCCCGCAAGTTCCGCGGGCGACGTTCGGCAGGCTGCCGAGGCGGGACTGTATTTCTTGCGTCTCCTGGGCGCGGCGCAGCTTCCGGCGACGATTGCCGCTTCGTATCTCACGGCGTATCCGCTAGCGCCCGAGAGTGGCGACGCAGGTGACATTTCGAGCGTAGTGGCCGGGCGCGTGATCGACGGCATCAAACTCTACGGCGATCTGTCGGCATCCGGCAGCAGCCTTCCCGCGACGCCGGCAATTCCGGACGCTTCGCACGATGCCGTGCTGAGCGTCACGCGGACATGGCTCTCGTGGTACGGCTCTCTCTTTAGCGAACCAGCGGGGATCGATGGATGGTCGGCCGATCGCTTCGAGTATGCGTTCGCGCTCGCTGCGGCAGGGAGTACGACGCCGTATACGGCGCAAGAATACGACGGTGGATTCGTCGATTGGTACACGTTCGATCGTTCCCCGAACGCGATCGCCGCGGGAACGGCGTCTGCCTCCCTTTCAACGAAAAGCGTGCTGGTTACGCCGGTTACTTTCCGGGGCATGTCGGCGCGGCGTTTTTGGGAGATGGAAGATGCGAACGTCGACATCGGCGCTCTCTCCGCGGCAGCCGGAGACGTTGGGCGATTGCTCCTGCGCGATTTCGCGTTGATCTACGGAAACGATTGGTTTGCGTTTCCGCTTGCAGCCGCCGCCGGATCGCAAATCGAAATCACGTCGCTCTCCGTTGCGGATACGTTCGGCGTGGCCACGGAAATCGCACATTACGCCACGGTCGACGGTGCGGCGGGAACGTGGCGGGTGTTCGCGCTTTCAGGTTCACCCTCGCTACCCGCCCAAATCATCATCCCGCCGAGCTCCGTCGCTTCCGTCGACGGCGCCGCGATCGAAGATGTGATGCTGTTGCGCGACGAGCTCGCCGCCATGGCCTGGGGCATCGAACGTACGATCTGCGGCGCTTCAGGGCAGCCCTTCGACCGTGCGACGGCGTGGAACATCTCGCTGCCGGTCGTTCCGCCGCCGTCCGCAAACGCCGTGCCGCAGTATCGTCTCGGCTCGAACGTGCCGGACTTCTGGATCCCGTTTCTGCCGTTGAGCGCGGTCTCAAACGGGACGGTGAAACTCGTGCGCGGTAAGCTGCCCACCTCGGCCACGGGAGCGCTGTCGCGAATTCTCAACGACGCGACCGGCGGGTTCTTCATCGAGGAAGTGCCGCGCGAAGGAGTGCGAGCCGAACGCTTTTACCGGTGCGCGCGCGGGCCCGACGGTGCGGCCTACCTGTGGCTGGGCCGGCGTAGATCGATCGGTCAGGGTGAAGGTCGCAGTGGTTTAGCGTTCGACGTTCTCGAGTAAAACGCGCGACGTCCGTCCCAGAGGTCAACGGCCAGGCGTCCGCAATAATCCGCCCAGATTGATAGGGAGCATTTGCGCATGAGGAACCTCCCGGCCGCTCTAGGTGCCCTCGCGATCGTACTATTCTGGTGCCGAAGCAGCGGCGTTACAGCACCTGTCGCGAGTGACGCGCCTTTCGTTTTAATCGTCCCGTATTCGACGATTGCCGCCGGCGTCCGCAGCTCGAATAGCGTTTCCGTCTATAAGATCGACGCGTCAAACGGCGCCCCAAAGTTGGTTGCGGGTTCACCGTTCGAGGCGGGCCAAAGCCCCGGTGCCGAAGCGCTCGCTCCCGGAGGGCGGTTTGCATATGTCGTCAACGAGGGCTCTCATGACGTTTCCGCCTACAAGATCAACGCGACCACCGGCGCGTTGACACCGGTGGCGGGTTCGCCCTTCAAGCTGGACGGCGTCGCCGTTCCCGCGGGGATCACGATCGATGCCGCCGATAAGTACGCGTATGTAGCGTCCAACCAGGGCGTTTTCGCGTTCGCGATCGAGGCTACGAGCGGCGCTTTGGCGCCCGTACCTGGGTCGCCCTTTGCCGCGGGCGGACCGATCGAACTCGATCCCACGGACCGGTTCGCGTACGTCCTCGATACCTTCAACAATAAGGTCTCCACGTATACGATCGACCCGACGGGCGCGCTCAAACGAGCGGGTTCGCCCGTACATGCGAACATCAATGGGAACGACCCTAGTCCCGTCGATAGTGAGGTCGATCCTCGCGGCAGGTTCCTTTACGTGCATACCGGCTGCTGCGTTAATATCTACGCGATCGGCGCGCAAACCGGCACGCTGGCGCCCCCCGCTCACGTGAGATTGGGCCTCTTCGATAACTTGGGTGAAGCAAGATTTGCGATCGATCCGACGGGCAAGTTTGCGTACGCCGCCGATGGCAGCCGCATCTACGCGTATACGATCGACGCTGCTACCGGTGCCGTGAAAGCCGTGGAAGGTGGAGGGGCTGCCGTTCGCGCCGGCACCGACACCGACGGCGTCACGATCGATCCAACGGGACGGTTCGCGTACGTGTCCGACCCCGGTTTCCACACCGGCAGCCACGACACTACGCCCATGCTCTTCGCTTACAGGATCGACCCCTCAACGGGCGGGCTTACGCCGCTGAGGGGTTCGCCGTTTGCAGTGGCCACCAATAACGTAGATGCCATCGCTCGCTGGTTCGATGCCGGCCGATGCACGGAGTTCGATCGTGGGTGGACCGACGGACCGCTCGTAGGTAAGCGCGATTCCGAGGGTGTTATTTTCGATCCCATTACGGCAGACACGAGGGGATATTTTTACGATCCGGAGAGCCGCTCCGCACTCTACTATCCGCAAAGAGATTCCGAAGGGACATTTACGCTGCGAGTAAGCGGACAACCACCCGCAGGCGTTCCGCGGCACGACTTGAGCAAGCTGCGCACGATCTCGGGAATCGCACTCGGCTCCACTTCTGCGATGGTCGTGCGTTTGCTCGGTAAGCCGGAGATCGTTAGTGGATGCGGTCTACTTCGTTACATTTATTTACGAAGTCCGGTTGGCGAGCCGAGTTCATTACAGTTTACGATCGATAGGGGCCGAGTCACTGAAATCTTTGAGGACTTCCCCGGCTAGGGGCGCATAACGCGGCGATTCCGTACGCGAAACATTCCTGAGGCCGTTGCCGTAAAGTCGACGCGCCGCTGGAGGAATATGCGATGCCGAACAGACCCGATCGTGATCCGCCGCCCGTCTGGTTGTTTTTTGCGATCGCATTCGCATTCTCGTGGACCATCTGGCTCTTTCCGTTGTTGTCGGCCAAAGGGATCTTATCGTTACCCTCGTCTGCCAAGGTTCCACTGCTCATGCTCGGCGCGTTCGGCCCGTTCGTTTCGGCGTTCGTCGTGTTGTATGCCGGCGGCGGAAAGAGCGCAATGCTGCAGTTTGCTCGGCGTGCGCTGCAGTATCGCATTCCCCTTGCGAGTTTGGTGGCGTCGCTGCTGCTCTTTCCGTTGCTCGCATTCCTTGCGGTAAAAATCTGGACGTATCAGGGTGGCCCGCCGGTTGCGATCGGGATCTCGCTCGGGCAGGTGCCGATGCTGTTGCTCGTCCTGTTCTTTCTCGGAGGCTCGTTCCAAGAAGAGTTCGGCTGGGCGTATGCCATCGACCGGCTTCAGCAGAGGTTTGCGCTGCTGCCCGCGACTCTCTTGCTCGGCGTCATTTGGGGATGTTGGCATCTGCCGTTGTTCTTCATCACGGGCCTAAGCCAAACGTTCATGCCGTTCTGGGCCTTCATCGTGATCACGGTGTCCGCGCGCGTCATCTACGTGTGGGCCTACGAGACCGCGAACAAGAGCATTCTCGCGACGCTCGTCATTCATACGTCACTGAACTTCTCGTTCAATCTCTTCACTTTGTTGCAGTCCGTTCCGCACGGGAACGAAAGCGGGTTCGTCGACCTCGCGCTGCTTTCGGCGCTCGCCGCAAGCGCAATCGCAGTGACTTATCCTCGGTACCGTGAGGGGATCACGACTTGACGGTGTTCCCGGCGAGCTGCGGATCGATTAAGATCTTGGCATGGCGTTCGGGATCTCCCAGCGCCTCAAAGGCGCTCGCAACGCCGTCGAGTCCGACGGTGCCCGTGAGCATCGCGGAAGCGTCGACCTTGCCCTCTGCGATGAGATGCAGCGTAGTGCGGTACTCGAGCGGTGAATAGCCGATGATGAACCGCAGGTCGATTTCCTTATTGATGCCGAGTGCGGGCTCGATCGTGTCGGACTGCATGCACACGCCGACCACGACGACGCGCGACAATAGGGGCGCCCCTTCGAGAATCTGCTGGAGGACGCCCCGCACGCCGACACACTCGAAAATCACCGGACGTTTGGCCCGCAGACCGAGCTTCTCGACGAGGCCCCAAGTGTGCCACCACGGCACCGGGAGTTTTCCGAGCTTCTCGCGCGTGCCGACCCCGAGTTCGAGGAGTTGCGGCACGTCGCCGAGGAAGCCATACTGCTTCCAGGTTGAGAAAGGCGAGCCGGCGGCGGGATCGACGACGACGGTGGCGCCGCACCGAAGGGCGAGTTCGCGGCGGCCCGGAGAGAAATCGCTTGCGACGATGGTTCGAACGCCGTGCGCGCGCAACATCGCGATGACGGCCAGTCCGACCGGGCCGCAGCCGATAACGATGGCGACGTCGCCTTTCTTCATATCGGCGCGTCTGTAGGCGTGCAGGCCGACGGCCATCGGTTCCGTCAACGCCGCTCTGTCGGGGGGGAGTCCGTTCGGAACCGGCATCATGAGGCTCTCCTCGACGACCACGTTCTCGGCGTAAGCACCGGCCGAGCGGGCCGAGAGACCTAGGAGATCGATATCGGGGCCGTTTCGTAAGAGCGGTACCGCGCAGACCTGGGTTCCGGTTTTGAGTTTCGACGAACCTTGCGGGCCGAAGGCTAAAATCTCGCCGCAGAATTCGTGACCGAAGACCACCTCATCCGACGCATTCGGAAAGTGCTCGTACCCGGTGCGCGACATCAGACGCTTCATCTCATCGCCATAGCGCCGGAGATGCAAGTCGGAGCCGCAGATGCCGCAACGTAATACGCGGAGAAGGACTTGACCTTTGGTTGGGACGAGCGCTGCCCGATCGTCGACGCGAAGCTCGGCATTCTGGCAAACCACGGATCTCATAGGCATCCCTCCTTTAACATCTCCGCTAAACATCTCCGCGCGAAGCATCGCAACAGCGATACGTTCGTGCATGATGAGTTTGGCGCCGTACCTCGATTTTGCTGCAAGAGTCGCCATTTGCCGTTGTCGAGATCTCGTTCCCACGCGCACGCGAGGCGAAGAAAGTCGACCGTTCCGCCCGCGCCCTTAACGGATTCGTAGCATTAGCCTAAGTTTGGCATGCGACGGGTGCTCCGGCATTGCACAATCGTGCGCTTTAGTAGTCACAGTCAGTGTCCGCGCTCGCCACGGCGAAACATCGCAAAATAAGGCCGTCCCCGCGCACGATTATGCAAGCCGGCGCATCTTTGGAATCGCTACGATGGGGATACGCCGGCTGACGCGGATCCAAGGTCCTCGGTCTCGCCGACGCAGAGAGCGAGACGTTGTGAATTAAGGTTCTGAGAAGGCCGTCCTGGCGAAAACGACGGCGGTGTGATGTGCGTTGCAACATTGGCGACAAGTGCGTGAATGGGGCGCGGCGAAGCGCTGAGCATGTATCGTCACGGAGACGTTGCAGGCTGCACGTTCTCACGGCTCACGGCTGCCTATGGAGCAGGCGCCGCCGAGGCATTACGGCTGCAAGAAGTAGCTCCGATCGCCATCGGTGAGACGTGTGCCGATCTCTCCTTCATCATCGGCGGCCCGAGTGGTCGCGGAGGCTAGCATTCCTAGGCAGGCCCTCGTCGGGCTCATCGCATGCATTCTCGGACCCGTATGTCTGCCGCCGTCCACCTCCGCGGCGGAGGTGAGCGGGCGCGTCGTCGTGCTGGGGACGCCGCATTCTGTGCCGCCCGTGCGCGTAACGCTGCGCTACCTCCGAACCATCCCTAAATCGCACTCGCAAGAGGCGGCGCACGTGCACCCTAACGCAAATGGGAGCTTTACGTTTTTAAGGCTGCCGGCCGGGATCTACGTTCTCGAAGTGGATGGCACGGACGTACTGAGTGCGCAGTGGGGAGCGCGAAACCCCGGGCTCGCCGGGCAGGCGCTCGTACTTCGCGACACAGATCACGTGAATGGCTTGAAGCTTTCGACGGCCCTCAAGCCCAAGATTTGCGGGCGTGCGTTCGCCGCAAACGGTAGTCCACTGGCCGGAGCTCAAGTGATAGCCTCGCGAACGAATGCCGCCGTTCGAGAGATGTTTGGCTACCTACCCGGTCCGCCCAGACCTACCGCTACCGTCTCGGCGGACGGACGGGGCAGATTTACGCTTGACCACCTCGACACGGGTGACTATAACCTTGCAGCATATGTGCCCCTGCTGTCGGGCGACGCCAACCCCGACCGCTCCGTCGGGATTTGGAAGAATGCTCGCGAGTTTCGTGACGCGGCGCTCATCCGTCTCGACGCCACGAGCGCAACTGCTCGTTGCAGCTACGACCTTCACTTGCAGCCAGGTCCAAAGCCATATCAGGGCCGTCGCTACCGAGTTGAGGGAAGTCTTATCGGCGAAGCATTTCCCGTGGGCAAGCGACCGATGCAAGCAATGCAATGGATTTTGCGGCGCCTCGCCCCAACGATGTTGGAATCGGAGCGCTACGAATGGGGTGCGATTTTCGACCCCGCGCATCCAGTGTTCTCATTTGCCGGAGTCGCGCCCGGTCGATACCGGCTCATGCTCGGGGAGCCGCCTCCGGACATCTGCTTGGGATCGTGTGACCCGTTGTGGCGCTTCGAAGTCGACCAAGAGCTTATTGTGCAGGCTGACATCTTGGGTCTTCCGATCGTAGGGAGACCGCCTGCCACGGTCCGAAGTCGAATCATGGAGGTGCACTTTGGCCGAGAGACTTCTCCCTGGGAACGCCGGCCGCCCGAGAATTATGACGTGGGCCTCAGTTCGCGACGCGGCTCCGAACGTACGAATGCTTCGCCCGACGGAACTTTTCAATTCACTGCTCGATCCAGGAGAGTACGCGATCGGCGCCTACATGTCGTTCGACACATCCTACTCAACCGTTACAGTGAACGGTGTGCCGTTTGACGAGAATCCCATCCGTCTCGCAGCCGGAGAGAACGTCGTCCGGATTACTAAGCGCTACGACTACGGCAAGATCGATGCACCAATTGACCCGGAAACGAACGACGGCACAACCGCTCGCAACGCACATCAGAGGTCGGTGCTTGGCGCGGAGAGCGTGCTTCTTCTCGATGAGCGAGGCGTTCGCCGCGAACAATCGGTCGGCGTTGTCGACGGCAGGCTAAAGGGTAATCTGCCGCCGGGACACTACGTTGCCGTGATCGGCACGAACTGGATTTGGTCGGATCCGCGCTGGAACGACCCGCGCCTCCTTAAGGCGGTGGCAAGACCTGGGACGCCATTTGTGATCAGACCTCATACGACCACCAGGGTGCCCTTAACCGATCGCACCGTGGAGATTCAAAACCTGACAGCAGAGCTGAGACTTCCGATGTGGCGGAGGTGAGCGATCGCACCCCGTAATCGTATCGCTGAATGAAGAATCCCAGGTGAAAACGCCGCCCGGCCGCAGCGATTTCGTTTTCTTTCATACGCTGCGCGTGCGCTGGGCGGAGGTCGACCTGCAGAAGATCGTCTTCAACCCGCATTATTTCACATACTTCGATTGCGCCGTGACCGAGTACATGCGCACGATCGGGTTCCCCTACCCCGATGGCTTCGCAGCCCTGGGGACCGATACGTTCGCGGTCAATGCGATTGCGAACTTTCGCGCCTCGGCGCGGTATGACGACCTCCTCGATATCGGTGCCCGAGTCGCTCACATCGGGCGCACGAGCTTTCGCGTCGAACTCGGCGTTTTTCGCCACGACGAACTGCTGGTCGACGGTGCGCTCGTGTATGTCAACGGCGCACTCGACACGCATACGCCGCAGCCCGTGCCGCAAAGCTTCATCGAACGCGTCGCGGCCTGGGAGCGCATCGCGCCGACGCGAACCTGAGCCGCTCTTCGGCAGCCGGCATGGTGACCGCGGCACGAGGCGTCGTCGGTTCGACGCTGCAGGCGGGCTCAAAGCGCCCGTTTACAGCGTCCTAAGAAAGGGGCAACGGACGCGGGGATACAGGTACGGAATGTACGATGGAGGTTGTCGTGCGGCCGTGCGGCGTGAAGCGGTCGAGAATTGCTTCGAGATCGTCCATCGACCGGAGATACACGCGCATGAAGTAGCAGTCTTCCCCGGTGATTCGGTAGCACTCGGTGATTTCTGGAACGTCTTGTGCGATCGCGGGGATGAGGTGCAGTTTCCGGCTTTGGGGACTTACTCGTACTATCGCATTAATTGGGAATCCGAGCGCTCGCGGGTTGACGACCGCGCGATAGGAAACGACGCCGGACTCTTCCAATCGCCGGAGGCGATCCGATACCGCGGGCGCGGATAGGCCGACGAGTCTTCCGAGGTCCGTAACGCGGATTCGAGCATCGGATTGGAGCGCCTCGAGCAGCATGCAGTCCACGCTGTCGAGTGTTTCAAAAGTTTTGTCGAGCCGCTTCTTCTGTTCCAAAGGACGTTGCACCCATTCGCCGATGTTCGGCCATTCGCATGAACTCTATCCTTTAGTATCATACTCGTGTGATTCGCGCTATGTCGAGTGCCGTGGGAGCGCCACGTATCCCCGCGCTGCCCTATTTCCTCGTTAGTGCCATCTTCCATTACTTGGGGCCGGCCTTCGCGGTATTGCTTTTTGCCCGATTAGATGTGCCCGGCGTCGCGTGGCTACGTGTTGCAAGCGCAGCGCTCGTCTTCGCGTTGTGGAGGCGACCCTGGCGTACCGTCCGTCACTTCGATGTGCGCCTGACCGTTCTGCTCGGGATCGTTCTTGCTGCCATGAATCTGTGTTTTTATCTGGCTATCGCACGGCTTCCGCTCTCTACGGTGGGAGCAATTGAGTTTCTTGGGACCGTCGCCCTTGCAGCCGCCGGCTCCCGGACGCCTCGTAATATGCTCGCCATCCTTCTTACTACGTGCGGAATCATTGCGCTGACAAATATTCGATTGTCGGGACAACCAATCGGCTTCGCCTTTGCGTTCGCAAACTCTGTGTTGTTTGCGCTCTATATCATCCTCGGGCATCGCATCGCAAACTCCGGCACGGCATCCGTTGGAGGAGCGCGCATGCCCGGCAATTTAGATCGGCTAGGCGTAGCGATGATCGTTTCGACGATGGTGATGACGCCCTTCGGTTTTATCGGCGCGCTCCCGGCGTTCACAAACCTGCACTTGCTCGCAGCAGGCGTTGCCGTCGGTATATGTTCGTCCGTGATACCGTACGTTACGGATCAAGTCGCGATGGCTCGCTTATCGCGCGCGACATTCGCGCTGATGCTTGGGACACTTCCTCTGTTCGGAACGCTGATCGGAGCCCTCGTGCTACATCAAATTCCCACGTCGCAAGATATGCTTGGCATCGGTTTGGTTGCAGCCGGCGTTGCCGCCCATCGACAGGAGTAAAATGAAATACCTACGGTTAGGTTCATCCGGGTTAACGGTCTCTGGAATATGTCTGGGCATGATGAGCTTCGGCGATCGAAGCGAACGCAAATGGCATCTTGACGAAGAGTCGGCCGAACCTCTCGTACGTCGCGCGGTCGACTCCGGCATCACGTTTTTTGACACAGCGGACATGTATTCGAATGGTTTAACTGAGGAAATTACCGGACGGTTGCTCGGGAACATGTTCGCATCTCGTGAAGCGTACGTGCTCGCGACCAAGGTATACTACCCCATGGGATCGGCACCGACGCAACGCGGTCTCTCGCGCAAACATATACTTGCGGCCATCGACGCATCTTTGCGGCGCTTGGGCACCGATTATGTGGACCTATACCAGATTCATCGTTGGGACTATAGCACGCCGATTGAAGAGACGATGGGAGCACTGGATTATGTGGTGCGCAGCGGCAAGGCGCGATATATCGGTGCGTCCAGCATGTATGCATGGCAATTTGCTAAAGCGCAGCATGTCGCGACTACAGCGCATTCGGCTCGCTTTATTTCCATGCAGAATCACTACAATTTGGTCTATCGGGAAGAGGAACGCGAAATGATTCCGCTTTGCCTAGATCAGGGCGTGGGGGTAATTCCTTGGAGCCCGTTGGCGCGCGGATTGCTCGCCGGCGGACGCGCACGCGGAGGAAAACAAACCACGGTGCGTTCGGGAAGCGACCCTTTTGCAGATAATATGTACGGAGACGCCGACTTTGACGTTGTAGATATCGTCACCACTATTGCAGCCGAACGCAATACCTCGGCGGCGCAGGTGGCTCTCGCGTGGCTGCTGACTAAACCGGCTGTCGTGGCGCCAATCGTTGGAGCGACGAGATCCCATCACGTAGACGATGCCGTTGCATCGCTCGAACTCCATTTAAGCGATGAGGAGATCGCTAGGCTCGAACAGGTATATCGACCCCATACGATCCTAGGCCATTCGTAAAGAATGGGGTCGTATCGACCTGGCTGACGCGCGAAGCTGCGGGCGACTCACAAGAGGCTACAAGTCCAGGCGCATCTCGTTGGTCGGCTTGAATCCCATAGCTTCGTACACGCCCCGCCCCGCGTCGGAGGCGTGCAGCGTTACGACGCGGATGCCGCGCATCTTGCATTCGTCGACGCAGGTTTGCGTCACACGGCGCGCGAGACCCCGGCGCCGGTGCGCGGGTTCGACGTACACGTCGAAGACGTGCCCCCGGCGCGTACCGGCGTCGGTGAACGAGGGCGGCCAATCGACCAGATAGAGCCCCGAGCCCGCGACCACGCGACCGTCGTGCGCGATCAAAAAGCCCAGATACGTGGCCGCCTCGAGATGCAGACGAAGCCACGGCCGGGCGCCGGCGATCATTGCGATGAAGCGTTCGTCACGCGGCAAACCCATCTCGGTAAACATGGCGTCTCGATGATGGATGATAATGTCGAGGTCCGCGAGCGTCGCGAGGTACGGTTGCGAATAACCGTCCCCGCTCGCAGCGTCGTTGCCTCGCGCATCAGGGACGGTCATACTGCTCCTCTTGCGCGCCGTTGCGCGCGGGCTTCTAACGTTTCGCGGACGGCAGGCTCATTTCGTCGTGCGATAGCTCGCGAGGAAGCGGGCGATAACCGCCTCTCCCCGTTCGCGTAACGCCGCCGGGTCTCTGGATTCCAGCAACATGACGGCCACTTTGCAAACTAACGCGTCGATCAGGCGACACAGCAGGTCGATGTCGTCGAAATCAAGTTCGCCGCGGCGCTTGAGCGCGTTGAGCGTGGCGGCGAGGAGAGCCATCGGGTAAGCCTCTTCGATTTCGCGGTATCGCTTAGCACCCAGAATGACCGGCGCTTCGTGAATTACGATCCGGCCGTAATCCGGCTCCAGGCACGTGTCGAGATAGGCCTCGATCCCGGCGCCGAGGCGGTCCCAGAGCAGTTTGCGGGTCTTGGCCCGCGCTTCGATCTTGGCCGCCGCCTCAGACTGCATCTCGGTGACGACCGCGTCGAAGAGCGCTTTCTTATCCTCAAAGTGGTGGTAGAACGCCCCGCGCGTGACCCGCGCCGACCGAGAAATGGCCTCGAGCGCTGCGGCTTGATAGCCGTCGCGCGCGAAGGCCGCGCGGCCGGCCGTCAAAAGCGCCTGACGCGTCGCCTCGGCGTAGTCATCCCGGCGCCATCGGACGTCTTCCGAACTCACAATACCTAGCATACCTGTTGACGCCGACATTCGCTATGATTATAACATACAGAGTGTATGTCATTGAGGAGTTGCATGAAAACGGATCGAATGGTTGCGCTAGCCCAAGAATTGGCGCTCGCCAAGAGCCGCCGCGACGTGCCGGGCGCGATAAAGCTTTTTCACCGGGACATGGTGCTCGAAACGCCGGCCTTCGGCACCAGCGCCAGGGGCTTGGAACAAAACGAACGAGCGCTGACGCACTTCTTCACATCTTTTCCCGACTACGAGGTCGTGCTCGAGGATCAGGCCGGCAATGAGGACACGCTGGTCTGCTGGGGTACGGCGCGCATGACGATGACCGGGGATCGCTTTGGCGTCACACCCAACGGCCGGCGCGCCGAAATTCCCGTGTTCATTCACTTTAGGTTTGAAGATGAACTGATCGGCAGCGAGCGCTTCTTCTTCGATCTTTCCACGCTGTGCGCGCAATCCGGAGTTTCCACCGACGCCGTGCGAGAAAAGATATTCGGTGCCGCGACGTTGCAGCCGGAAGCGGCTTTTTAGATGGCGCTCGATGCACGCGTTCGAGACGTCGGCGAGATCAAGGCGGCACCGCTTTTCGATATGGTAATCGACCTCGAGCCGCGGCTCGATTTCGGTTCGGGTCCGCTTGGCCGGCGGGTGCTCTCCCACTCCGCCGGCGGTTCGTTTGAAGGCGCCGAATTGCGCGGCGAGGTGCTTCCGGGCGGTGGCGACTGGACGCTGTTCCGAGCCGACGGAACGATGTCTCTTGACGTGAGGCTCAGCCTGAAGACGCACGACGGCGCGCTGTTGTATATGTCCTATGGCGGCCGCTGGGTGACGCCCGTGGATCTGCGGCCCGAGATGGCCGACCCCGCGAAGCGGTCTCTCATCGATCCCGCCAAGTACTACTTCCGCACGAATCCGCTCTTCGAGACAGGGTCTGCGCAGTATGCTTGGATCAACGACATCGTCTGCGCGGGCATCGGCTATCTCGTCGACGGTGGTATCGCCTACAGAATCTTCAAGCTCGTGTAAGCGTGAATCTTGCCGAATGCCGCCGCCATTCGAACGCTACGTCGGCACCGCGGAGTCTTCGCTCTCCGCCCGGTTCTCAACAACAACAGGCCACCGAAAAGACCGGCAGAAAGTCCCGTCATGAGAATCACTCAGGGAGACCTCTCTACGCCTCTGCGCTCGCGCACGTGGAACTTGCGCGGGCTGTCGATCGTCTCGTTCGCGCACGGCGTGAGCGATTTTTATTCCGGCATCGTCCCGTTTGCGATCTTTCTCGTGCTTTCGCACGATCGCGTTTCGCCGGGCTATCAAGGCGCGTTCGTGTTCCTCTGGTACTTGACCAGTTCGATCGTTCAGCCGTTCTTCGGCGCGTACACCGATCGCTACGGCCGCTGGTGGTTCTTGCCGAGTGCGATTGCGCTTACCGCAATATCGATTAGCATCGCGGGCGCTACGACGTCGCTGCCCTTGCTCGCCGCGTGTATCGTTTTCGGCGGGTTCGGCTCGGCGATCATGCATCCCGAAGCCGGAAAATACTCGGCGATGCTGAGTGGAGCGCGGCGCGCCGGCGGTATCTCGATCTTTCAGATCGGCGGCCAAGTGGGCTACTCGCTTGGGCCTGCCGCAATCGCGCTGCTTTACACACGTTTCGGCAGTGCGGGATCGCTCTGGCTCTTGCTTCCCGGAGCGATCGCGATCGGCGTGCTGTTCGCCGTAATGCCGCGGCTCGACCGCTCGGCAACGCGCGCGCACGCGGCGGCCCGGTCTGCGCACGAAACCGATGCGCGCGCGGATCGCCCGGGCATCGCGCTGCTGGTTGCGAGTACGGGGTTGCGCTACTTCGTCTCCGCTGCGTTCATGACGTACTTGCCGAACCTGCTCGTCGGGCGCGGCGCGTCGATTCCCGAAGCGGGTCAAGTCGTGACAGCGTTCTTGCTCGTTTCATCGATCGGCCTTTTTGCGGGCGGCTCGCTTTCCGATCGCTTCGGCGCCGTGCGCGTTCCCATCGTGGCGCTCACGGCATCGGTGCCGTTTCTGTTTGCGTTTTTTGCGTTGCACGGCGCGGCGTCGCTGCTCGCGCTGTTTACCGCGAGCATCTTGCTTGCCGTACAGAACGCTCCGGGCGTTGCGCTCGTGCAGGCGATGCTGCCGAAGAATCTCGGCATGGCGCTCGGGCTCATGAACGGCGTGGCCTTCGGCGCCGGATCGGCCATGGTGGCCGCGGCCGGCGCTCTCGTCGCGCAAGCGGGCGCGACGGCGGCGCTCGAAGCGGTCAGCGTTGCACCGCTGTTCGCGGCGCTCGCCTACGTTGCCGTCGGCCTGCGCCCGCACACCCGCCCGCGCCCTACGAGGGCCGGCAGGCCGGCCTAGCCGCGCGAGCGCTCCGGCATGCAATTGTTGCATAAAAATTGCTTTTTCGCCTTGTAATTGCTTTTTACAAGTCTTTTGATATACTCCGTAGGCGGGCGTGCGTCGCAATTCCGAGCCGAGCCTCCGCGAGAAGCCGGCGCTGCGATATGTATCGCAGGGCGCCCTTTCACAAGCTGTAGGAGTCGCAATGGGCAGATATTCGCGTTCCACACGAACGGTGATCCGATTCATTTTCGCCACTATGATCGCCGCCGTCATGCTCCTACAGACGACAGGATTCGGCGTGGCCGCCGGCATTACGGGAACGATTTCGGGCACGATCAGCAATGCGGCGACCGGAGTACCGCTGGCAGGCGTTAAGATCAACGTCGCATCGCCGACCGGGAGCGCGACCGCTACCACGAACGCGCAGGGGTTCTTCAGTTTGACGGGCCTTACCGTCGATACGTATACCGTCTCGTTCCAATCGCCGGGGTTCGAGCCGGCCTCTCTGACGGGCATGACGGTCTTCGCGGATCAGGTGCTCGACGTTTCAACGAAGCTGAGGAAGTCGCTCAGCACGATCGCGAAGGTCACCGCTCGTGGGTCGGGGGGCGGAGCTTATCAGCCGAAGCAGACACAAGATACCTACAGCGTCACCTCGGATCAAGTCGAAGCGATTCTCGGTCGCAGCGATGCCGTCAGTGAATCGAACCTGATCGCGAGTTTGCCCGGCGCCACGTACGACTCGAGCGGCTACCCCGTGTTGCGCGGGGGCCGTGAAAACGAGGAAGGCTTCCAGAACGAAGGCATCGATCAAACGGACGCCTTCACCTCGCAGTTCGTGAACAGCCTGGCGCTCAATCCATCCCTCAAGAGCTTGCAATTGACACCGGGTGCGGGCGACGCATCGACGGGAAACGCGGGCACGGGCACCATCAATCTCGTCTCTAAGCGGGGGACCTATCCGGCGTTCGGTTCCCTCCAGGGCACGATTCAAGGTCCGGATTACGATCACGAGCTTGGCTTCGAATACGGGTTTGCCTCGCCCGACGGACGCTTTTCGAACTACTTCGCGTTCGAGGGTACGCGCCTCGCCGGTGCCGACTTCGGGCATAGCGTCGATGCGCGCGACCTCGGGCCCGGCGGCTACTTCTTCAATACGGACCAAATCAGCAGCGATATCGTCGACAACCTCGTCTATAAGTTCGGCCGCGACAACAGTCAGTCGATCCAAGCCTATCTCGAAAACGAAATCTTCGAGTTCACGAACACGTACGGCGATACGCAACACTACTACTACAAAACGAACGATCCGTATTTTCTCTCAGTCGCGACGGGGGTTAGCGGCCTCACGACTGCGCAGGTTCAGAACCTCATCGGACTCTTGCCTTACCAACCGTCCGCGACGGCCTTTCTCGACGGGAGGAGCCCCAGTCAAGTTTTTGAGCCGAACGGAACCTTCAAGCTCCAATACAGCAATAACATCAATTCGTCGACGTTTGCGACCGTGAAATTTTACGAAGTTGCCTCGTCAGGCATTTTCGATCTTCCCTACAATGGGGATTCCGCGATCGGAGTAGCATCCGCGTATGCAGCACAGGGTGGCCATCGAACGGGCTTCGCCGCAGATGTCACCAAGCAGTTCGGCTCGGTCAATCTCGTACAAGGCGGCGTGAAATACGAAGTTCTCAGCCCGACCTTCGATAGCGTCGATCCAAGTGACGGATTCTTTTCGACGGTCTTTAGCGGCAACGCATACGACTTCGTGCCGGCGTCAGCGTGCCCGGCAGCATTTCCCGCGGGGACTTGCGGCTATCTGTACAAGTATCTCGCCAAACCTGGGCCGACCCCATACAACGACGAGCAGACCTCGACGTCGCGGCAAGATTTCTCGACGTATCTTACCGACACGATCACGCCGAATAGCAAGCTGAAAATTCAGGCAGGCCTGCGACTCGACGGAAGCCACTATCGGTTTGCAAGCGGCGAATCGGAATTCTATGCACCTGCGGCGGTAAATGCGGCCGGATTTCCGCTCAATGCGGCGGGGCAAGCCGTAACGAGCGATACGCAGACGTATTTGACGAACGTGAATTCCAGCGAAACGCAACCGCTGGTCGTGGAGCCCCGCCTATCATCCTCGTTCCAGCTCGGCCCAAGCGATGCCGTTCGCGCTTCCTACGGACGCTCGGTCGAACTGCCGGCGCTCGGGGATGTCGACTATCAGCAAGGTCGCGGTCAATTCGCGCGCTTTTCGAATGTTCCGGTGAACGGCGCGGTTTGCGGCATCACCGGTAACCTCACGTGCCAGAACTATGCAGACCAGCTGTATTGGATCAATCAGAACTTTCTCGAAGGCGTGCCGTATCAACCGGTGCAGCCGGCGACGTTCAACAACTACGACTTCTCCTATTCGCACGATTTCCACCACGGGATCGGGATGAAAATCACGCCGTTCTATCGCCGCAGCTACAACGATCTCGCACTGGTGGCGAGTCCGCGCACCGGCAGCAACGGTCAGGCGATCCTCAACCCGAACGGAACCCTCGACTTAGGGCCGACGACCTCAACAAATCTCGGCGTAAGCCGCACCAGCGGCATCGAATTCTTGATGACAAAAGAAGCGCCCGTCGGTTTTTCAGGTTCGTTCTCCGCGACCTACATCAACGAGACGAGCAACGTAATCCCGAACACGCCGGACGAAGACTTCTTCCCGAGCATTCCGCCCGCGTCGCTCGCCCTCGCAAACGAATATCGCGTCGGCTTTCTCTCTCCGTTTCAGGCGACGCTCGCGGTCCAGTACAAATCGAAGGGCGGCCTCCGCATCAACCCGCAGATCTACTACAGCCGCGGATATCCGATCGGCGAAGGCCTTTACACCGCTACGTATGTGAACGGCGTGCCGTACAACGTTGCAAACACGAACGTCACCGATCCCAACGGTGCCGCGATTGCTCAGCAATACGTCGATCCGCAAAATCCGGGGACGCTCTTCAAGCCCAATATCGACGCGACGCGTGGAGTTGCGAATACTGCCGCCGCGGGCGGCGTGATCGGAAGCCCCTGGGTCGGCGCGAACCTGACCATCGAATACAGTCCGCCACGCACGAGAAGCACGATCGGCGTGCAGATCTTGAATCTCGCGAGCGACGTCTACAACAATTTCGGGGGCGGGAATACGCTGGCTCCAAACGATGCATATCAGCCGGTCGCGACGGGCAGGTCGGGGCCGCAAAGCGGATACAACGCCGCCTACGCGCAGTATCCGACGCTCGGTGGAGCATATTACCTCGGCGCCGCGGAGCACGGGCAATCTGCATACACGATTTCTCCGAGCTTTGAACCGATGCAGATCCAAGCCTATTACAAGCTGAGCATTTAGGAAGCACAGGAAGCCGTGACCCACCGGACCACTCAACTCGGACTTCTCGCGTTTCTCGCACTCGCGACCGGTTGCAGCTCGTCGCAATCCGCGCAAGTTCCCGGCCAAACCACCGTCAACGTAGCGAACTACAAAGCCCAACTCGGCGTCGGCGTCGCGACGTTTAACAACGGAACGACGGGCCTCAACGTCGTCGCGACGTTTCGTCAACCCGACGGATTCAGCGGGACGCTCGTCAACACGCCCACGATCACGGGGCCGGTAGGTTTTCTCGTACCCGCCGGCATGGACGGTAGCGACGGCGGCACCAGGCACATCAGCGGCTCACCACAAGTCGCCCCGCTGTCGTCGCCGCTTCCGACGACGCTCGGCGAACAAGGCGGCGTGTTCGGTTACGGGCTCGCGCCGGACAACAGCACGACCTCCGGGGCGTTGACGAACCTGGTCTACGACGGTGCTTTCTACGACACGACGGGAACGCTGACCGGCGCCAGTATGGAGCCCTCGGCCGCAGCCGGGAGCACACCTCCGCCCGTGGAGTATCGCGGCGGACCCCCTTCGTACCCGAACGTACTCAACGGTGACTATCCGTCCGGTTTCGAGGGCTACACGCAAGGCTTCACGGAGTTCGACACTCCACCCGTGGCAGGCAGCTATACGCTTTCGATTGTCGTGCCTGCTTCATCCGGTGCCGGCACCACGATCACGGCTACGCCCGGCAGGATCTCCAGTACCACCGGTGCGATTGGTCCGATCGCCGCGACGCCCACGTTTGTCGAAGACGGTAACGGCGGCGGAACGGCGACCTGTACCGTACCGGCTACGGCAAGGGAAACGCTCGTCGACCTGACCGATATTACACAGGAACAGCTCTTTCTCACGGAAGGCGAATCGGTCGCCGCGTACTACTCGAAGGTCGTGATGGGGGGTGGGGCGATCACTGCGGTCTTCGCCGCGAATCTCGGTGCCTACGCGGCGGGGGCCTACGGGCCGACGATCAACACGGGCGACGAATATAACATCACCTGCATCGCCGTCAACTACCCCGCCTACGAGTCGGGTCCGCCAACGAATACTCAAGAACTACCGGCGATCGTAGGCTCGAACGGGCAAGCCGATATTTCGTTCTCACCGAACCTCGACGTAGCGGCGTATGGCGGAGCCGCCGCCGGCACCGGCGCGCGCAAGCATAACGTAGAGGGCCGCCGCAAACTCTAAGTGGAAGAACGCGCGACCGCCATGAGGGCGGCTCGATCGCGACGACCCGGCGGAGGCACTTGCATGCGCGTTTGGTTGCCCATCATCTCGGCAGTATTTGGTCTCGCCGTAAGTTCGGCGGTGTTCGCCGACACCGTGCAGGTCGCGACGCGTTATGGGACGCTCTCAATCCAAGAGTTGCAAAACAAGATTAATTTCGAGGGACGCGTGTTTTTCAAAGGGCGCCCACTTCACCCGGACGTGCGCGGCAACAACGCCCTTAGGTTCACTCGCACGTTTCGTCTTAGCGATGCCGATGCCGTGCTTTTTGAAGACGAGGGCGGGGTTGGATGCCCGTACCTCTATTATATCGTGACCGTCTCGCCTTCCGGCGCAGCATCAACTCCGGAATTCGGCGGTTGCGGAGGCTTGCTGGATTCGGCTCAAAAGGGACAAGCGATCGTGTTGCACACGAGGGGTTTTTGCGGTCCGCTCGAGCCGCTTTCCGAACAGCAACGCAGCGCGAAGGAAATTCATACCTATTCGTATCATCGCGGCGTCGTAACGAAGATCGATACGTTCGCTCCCTGCCGATAGCCCCGGTTTTGAACCAGCTTCACCCCGGCAAAAAAGCTCGAACGTAGGCGGCGATTTCAACTGCATTCGTTTCGAGTGCGAAATGACCGGCATCGAGCATGTGGAGTTCCGCTGACGGGAGATCGATACGATACGCATGTGCGCCGGCCGGAGCGAATACGGGATCACCTTCGCCCCACACGATGAGCGTGCGTGGAAGGTGCGCGCGAAAGTACGCGTGCCAATCATCGTAACATTCCACGTTGCTACCGTAATTGCTATGCAGCGCAAATTGAATCTCTTTATTCCCGAGCCGGTCCATGCCCCATTGCGCGTGCTGCCATGCATCCGGGCTCACAAGTGAAGGGTCGCGTACGCCGGCGAGATACTGATGCAGCGTTGCCGGAAGCTCAAACAACGTGCGCAATGCAGCTTCGGTTGCCGCAGTTCGTTCGCGATAGGCGCGCAGCACGATGTCGCGCACACCGGGCGTGATGCCCTCGTCGTAGGCGTTCGCATTTTGGACGATGAGCGCGTCGACGCGTTCGGGCCGGCGAGTCGCGAGGCGAAGTCCGACGGGGCCGCCGAAATCTTGCATGTAGATCGTGTAGCGTTCGAGGGCGATTTCGTCGGTGAAGCGCTCGACCACGTCGGCCAGCCCATCGAAGGTATAATTAAATTCGTGGATGCCCGGCGTTGCGCTATAGCCGAACCCGGGATAGTCGGGAGCAATCACACGAAAGCGGTCGGCAAGCAACGGTATGAGATCGCGAAACATATGTGACGATGTCGGAAACCCGTGCAGCAACAGAATAACCGGGGCTCCGATCGGGCCGGCGGCGCGGTAGAAAATGGTCACGCCATCGACATCGATGGTCGGGTAATGAATCTCGACTTTCTGCCGGGAATCTGGCTGCATTTCCTATTACACCTTCGCGGAATCTGCCGTGCTAACGAGACTGAATAACGACGAAGCGAGCGCGCCTGTTTCGTCAAGAAACGCCCGAATCTCGGCGGGTTTGATTTTCTTGCCCGCTTTATACACGATCAACGTTTGTCCCGCTCCTTCTATCCGCCATTTCTTTTGCGCATCGAGGCCTTCCAAAAGCGCGAGAACGGGAGGCTTGAAGAGTTCGCGGGTCTTTGCCTCGTCGCTAGCTTCCAAGTGATAGCGCTGTGAAAACTCGGGGCGAGCATCGAAGCGGATGCCCTTTTGTCCGAGTGCGTCTCCGACTTTTTGCATCACGCCGACAGGAGCCAAAGCGAACGTCGGCAGGCCGGCTCCCCGCTTGAGAAACGCCGCACAGGTCTGCACGTGGCTGTGCGCGTCGCTACCGCCACCGATTATGTAGGAGTAGTCGAACACCGCCGCGCCCAGACCGGACGACTCACCTGTCATGATGTTTCGAAACGTTCGAACCTTGCCCGCTCCAAACAATGCGGTTACGAGATCCCGGCTCTGCTCGGCGTCGCTCCATTTCGAGCCTTCGTTCGAGAAGCCGATTTCGGCGGCCACAGCGCCGATGGCGGCTTTCCGCTTTCGATCGCGAGCGGCGACGATCGCCAGCACGATCGCGAGTACGATGGCGCCCAAGACCCAGACGACAACCGTTTCTGTGTCAATCGCAAACAAGAACACGACATACCTCTTCTTTCGGCGCGGAGCTAACGCCGCACAGTTTCATTTTCGCGCGCCCGCGAAGACCCTCCCAGACAGGGGAGACTCGGCAGGGTGTCGTCACGTCCTATCTCGCCGTTGCTGGACGAGGAAGAACGTGCATCCAATCTCGTAAACGCTTTCTTATGAACGACACCGACGCCCCCGCCACGACGCTGCTAATCACCGGCGCGAGTCGCGGAATTGGCGCGGCGACCGCCAGACTCGCGGCCGATAAGGGATATGCGGTCGCCGTCAATTACTTGGCGGACCGTAACGCCGCCGACCGCCTCGTGGAAGGCATCTGCGCATCCGGCGGCAGTGCGATTTCGGTGCAAGGCGACGTCGCGAACGAAGATGAGGTCGCTCGGGTCTTTGCGCAGGCTCGTGAACTTGGGCCGCTTGGGGCGGTCGTGATTAACGCGGGCATCACGGGCAAAGTCTCGAAACTCGCCGATCTCTCCCGTGAAACGCTCGAGCGTGTAGTTGCCGTTAACGTGATCGGCGCTTTCCTCTGTGCACGCGAAGCGGTCCGCTGCATGGCACGTTCGCGCGGCGGCACCGGTGGCTCGATCGTCAACGTTTCATCGCGCGCTGCACGACTTGGCGGCGGCGGCGAATGGATCCACTACGCCGCGAGTAAGGGCGCAATCGACACGCTGACGCGGGGGCTCGCGATCGAGGTTGCCGCCGAGGGTATCCGCGTCAACGCCGTCGCGCCCGGATTGATAGAAACGGGCATCCACTATTCGAGCGGCCGTCCCAACCGCCTTGCCGAGATGTCACCGAGCGTCCCGCTCGCACGCGCCGGCACGCCGGAGGAAGTTGCCGAGGCGATCGTTTGGCTCTGCTCGCCAGCCGCATCCTACGTAACCGGTGCCGTCCTCGATGTTTCGGGAGGGCGATAAGTACACGTTCGGTCGCGAGTGCCTAGAGTGTGCTCGTGTCGATGACGAACCGCCAGCGGACGTCGCTCTCGACGACACGATCGTTGGCCTCGTTTACGTTCTCGATGGCGTTGAGTTCGATATCGGAGACGATGTCGCGTGCGGCGCTCGATCTCGAAAGGGCGAGCGGCTCGGCCGGGGTCGCGGCTGGAAACTTCATCGAGGCGGCGCCTATCGCAGGCGGAAAACTGCGGTGCACGCGGTAATATAAAGCATGGTTGCACAAGAATTGATCTCTCAGGCTTACTCTGCTTTCAATCGGCGAGACATTGACGCCACACTCGTCCTAATGAGCGAGCACGTCAGTTGGCCCAAGGCCTCCGAGGGTGGACGAGTTTTCGGGAAACAAGAAATCCGAGATTATTGGACGCGTCAGTGGGCTGAGTTTGACCCTCACGTCGACGTACTTGAAGTACTCGACGGTGAAGCGGGCAAAATCGATGTCAAGGTTCATCAGCTCGTAAAGAATTTGAAAGGCGACGTCTTGTCAGACACGGAGCTATGGCACGTCTATACCATTGCGAACGGCCTTATCGAGCGCATGGATATCAAGGAAGGCGAAGGCATTTTGGAAGGCCCGTCCGCGGCTTTCTTGGGGAGCGATCGCGCGAAGTGATCCCGAGCGTGGCCGCGGGCACGTAGTCGCCCTGCGGCCCCTCCCTCCGCGAACGGTCGCTTGCGAGGTGAAACCCGGAATTGCACCGGCCACATCGGGCGCTCGAATACCTCGGCTAATTCGCCGGCTTTCAAGCCGGAAAACGGGGACCATCGCCCCGGCGCCGGGCGGTCGCGCTGAACGGCGCCCTCTGCGTTGAGCTTTCATAGGGCGTCAAGCGGGCAGCGGCGGATGCTATAATATGTCAGTGAATTGCGACAATCTCGAGGCGGTCGTAGGAATGGCGTTCCTATGAGGCATCGGCATCTGACCGAGGATGCCGGCTGGAGCTTGCCGGCAATCGACGATATACTCGATCGCGGGAAACCGAGGGATTGGGCCGAGCTCGGTACGGAAGTTCTTCGTGATCCCTACGGTGAAGTTGCGCAGCGCATCGTGCACGTCTGTAAACATCACTTTATGTATGGCACCTCGCGGCTCTGGACATCGTTCGTTGCGCTCGCTCAGGCCGAGGCCACAAGTGGCAAATAAACGAGAGCCGATGTTGCGTTCGGTCGACAACGCCGCGGATTGGGAGCGGGTACTAGCCGCGGCAGCCCATCTCCAAAGGATAGTTCCCGATGCTGTTCTTGTCGGTGGGAGCGCCGCCGCCATGTACGTTGATCACCGCTTTTCGCGAGACGACCACGTGGTTGCTAATCTCAAGGACCGCTTCGATAGCGTTCTGTCTGATCTTGAACGAGTTGCCAATTGGAATACCGCGCGGACGCAACGCCCGGTACTCATTCTAGGCCAGCTCGACGGGGTCGATACCGGCATCAGAAATCTTATCCGTATTGCGCCACTCGAAACAACAGTTGTTGAAACGGGGCATGGAAAGATCACGCTGCCGACGATCGAGGAGATGCTTCGGATTAAGGCTTGGCTGACAGTAACGCGCAACGCGACACGGGACTATATCGATGTCGCTGCCCTTTCGGAAAAGATCTCACAAGATCGTGGTTACGAGTTTGTTGCCGCAGAGATTCTGAAAATGGACAAGCTCTATCCTCAGCAAAGCGGCGCCGTCGTTTCGCTTCAGGTTGCGCGCCAGCTTGCCGAGCCAAAGCCGTTCGATTTCGATGCCGGTAAGGGACTCGAGATCTACCGGATTCGCGCGCCGCGATGGGGTCAATGGGGCGATGTTGCGAATGAGCTTGAGGGGCTTGGAGCTAGATTGCTAAAAACCTACGTGAACCAGAGCGCGCAGGAGTGGCAGTTTGGGAGCTAAGCGGTTGCTCGCGAAGGAGCTTAAAGGGTGGAACTACCAAAACAGGTCGGACGTTTCATCCTTTGACCAATACCAAAACCCTCGCTCGTTCTTTAACATAAAATCGATAGCTCTCGCGAAGAACTCATCAAATGAATCAGCGATTGACGTACCGTTGCTAAGATTGTCAAGCCATTCGCCAGTGTCCAGGTCAGCTTCGAGTACCGCATACTCTGCGCTAGCTCGCGGCAGATTTATCGCAAATACTATTCTCCAGTAAACGTGGCCATAGCTTGCGAACTCAAAACATCGCATGGCTTCGTCCGCAATAGATTCAGAACTTATCTCGATGCCGTCTATACGATTGCGGAGTTTAGTAGTAAATTGCACGATATTGGCAGTACTGTGAATATCGAGTTGGTATCTTGCCGGCGGATGCTGTAGAGTCTCTAATTCGATTTTGCGAAAAATCTCAACGAAACTCCGTTGTGCATGCTAAGGAACGTTTCAAGAGATCTTGGCAGCGGAGCGCCCGTAAGGCGACGCAGCTCCATTATGGCTCCAGTTGAAGCTGGTTCGCCCAGAGTGGCCACCAGCACGTGATCATGCTTTTGAGCAAGCCGATGCAGCGACGATATCGACGACTTCAGCTGACAAGCATTCATAGGAGTCTTCGCATCCGACCTCAAGGCGACAGTTACGGCGTGAAATTTGCACCGCTAAATGTACTTCCTCTGCCGGAAGACCACCAAGTATTAAAAAACTGATGCTCATCAATAGGTGCAAGATCCAAACGGCCTTTGGAAGGTCGACAAGTTTGGATTCGCGGTTCTACCTTAACTGGTTACGAATGTCGCACAGGTCGCTTCCCAGCAGTATGACGCCGCCATCTCGACGGAGCAACGCGCCGAGCGAGTTCGCTCTCAATCGAGTGCGCCGACAAATAACTCGGTCAGCGCCGCTGAAAAGCCGGGGAGGGCCGGATGCTTCAGGACCTCGCCTTCTCTTAGGAGTTGCATGCCGCTACCATCGTGTAGTGCGATTGTGCGATGGCGTGGGTCGGCAACCATTACGAGGAGGCTTCCGGAGCGCAGATAGACGCCGATCTTATGCTCGACATCTTCGGCGCGGTCGTCGGGCGATAGCACTTCGACGGCGACCGTCGGCGCGAAGGCTGGAACCTGACGTTCTTCGTGCGAGAGTCCAGCGAGCAGTGTAGCAGCGACGTAGGCTACATCGGGAACCAACGGCCGAAGCGGTTCGCCCGGCGGGCCCACACGGAATCGCCACTCGGTGGCGACGCTGCCTTTCCCTACACTCCACGTGTCGAGCGCGGCGGCAACCTTGAGCTGCACGCGTGCGTGGTCGAAAGTCGGGCTCACTTTCTGAAGTGCCCGGCCGCAGACCCACTCCGTTTCCGGTTTCGTGATCGGAAGAACGATCTCTGCCTGCTGCATGAATTCACATCACCCTATCACACAATTTCGTGCGGCAGCAACGGCTCAGGCGAAGGACGACCCGCAGGCCACCATCTTTATACGTGCGCTGAGCCTGAAAGCGCCGCGACGAGAAGCGGCGCGAGTGCGAGTTCGCTCGCCGACGCGATCGCCCGGTCGTAGTGCTCGAGTGCGGCGCACTCGCCGTTGTCGCGCGCTACATCGGCGAGAAGGAGTTCGGCCCAGGCTGCGTTGGCGCGTTCGCCGTGTTCCAGCGCGAGCGCGTACGCTCGATGGGCTGCCAACGATGCCTCGTGCGTGTCGTGCACGATAAGGCAGGCCTTGGCGAGCCGCAACTCCACCAACGCCCGATGTAAGCTCAGCTGTTTACTATCGTTCGTTACTGCCTCCCGGAGCAGGCGAAACCCCCGCTCGGTCTGCCCCGTCGCCACAAGGGTCACCCCGAGCAGGCTTCCGACCCAGGCAACGGCCGCGCGCACTTCGGCGATTTGGCACTGCTCGAAACCCTTTTCGAGAATCGGGAGCGCTTCGTCGAACCGGCCTTGCAAAACGTAGCACTGCCCGAGGCCAAAAGCCACGACCGTTTGGCTGTATGCGTGATTCCCGTCTGCCGCCAGCTGCCAGCCGCGGCGGCCCCAGCTCTCGGCGGCCTCGAATTCGCCGAGCTCCGCAAGCGACCAGCACAGAAACGAGCAGCAGAACGCGTACGGATATCCGCCGAGCGCGACGAGCGTGCGTTCGCCACGCTCGTCGAGCAGCGAGGTCGCGCGCAGTAGGTTCTCGGTCGCCTCGCGATAGCTTCCGCTCGCGTGATGGCCGAGCCCGATGCGATACCGTGCGAGCGCCGTCAAGATCTGATCGCCGTGCTCTTGCGCGATCGCGAGGGCACGTTCGCCTGCGGCGCACGCCTCGCCCGGTTGCCCCTCTTGCCAAAACCACGCGCCGATCTGCAACGCGGCGTAGCCTCGCCGAACGGGATCGTCGATACGCTCCGCGAGGGCTTCGGCACGGCGCAGATGCTCCCAGATGGCGTCGCGCTCACCGAGTACGAACAGCGTGTTCCGCATCTCGAACCGAAGGTCGATCTCTTGTGCGGCTCGCTCCGCGGATGGCGGAAGATCGGTTAAGGCCGACAGCGCCTCGCCGAAGTAGCCGGCGGCCGTGCGATTCGCTCCTTGGGCGAGGGCTTTTAAGCCCGCTCGCGCGCAATACGCCGCTGCCGATTCGAGCAGAGCCGCTCGCACCGAATGGTACGCGAGCGCGTCGATCTGTTCGTCCAAGCGACCGGCATACGTTCGTTCCATCGCCGCGACGATCCGGCCGTGGAGTTCGCGCCGCGTTTGCTGCAGTAACGTCGCATATGCGACTTCATTGGTCAACGCGTGTTTGAATCGATAGGACCCGCTCGCCGAAAGATCGGTCTCGTAGAGAAACTCCGCCGCCTGCAGCCGCCGCAGTGCCCTGCGCAGCGTCTCTTGCGAGAATTCGCCGACGGACGACAAGACGGCATACGAAACGTCGTTTCCGATGACGGCAGCAATTTGAAGCACGCGTTTCTCGACCGGTTCGAGCTGGTCGATGCGTGCCGCGATCACAGCCTGCACGGTTTCGGGGACGGCGAAGCGTGCGAGATCCCGATTCGTGCGCAGGCGCAGAGCCCGGACGCACTCTTCGATAAAGAACGGATTACCGCCGGTATCGTCTATGAGACGTTGGCGGAATGAATGGAGCGAGACGTCGTCGCCGACGAGCCGGTCCACGAATTCAGCCGACGCCGGTGCCGAAAACGGAGCGACGTGAATTTGCCGGTAAAAGCTGAGGTCGCCCCACTCGTGTGCGAAGCCGGGACGGTAGTTCACCAAGAGCAGTATGCGAGCGGTCGGGAGCGTTTCGACGAGCCTCTCCACGACGCGGCGGCTCGCCGCGTCGAGCCAATGGAGATCCTCGACGACGAGAATCAAAGGCTTCCGAGCAGCCTTTCGCCGGCAGAGCAGCGCGACCGCGTCGATGATTTGATGCCGCTTTTGCGCAGGTTCCAAATCTATCCACGCGGGGTCGCGCACGTCGAAATCCAGGAGCGAGAGGAGCGCGGGCACGGTTCGTTCCAGCCCTGGATCGATCGCAAGAATCGCGCGGACGGCGGCATCGTAGGGATCGGCTTTCGCACCGGCGGCGATGCCGAGGCACGAACGCGTCAGCGTCGCGATCGGTAAGTAGGCAGCGTCGGCCTGCTGAGCATCGCCGGCGCAGGTCGCCGCGTCCCACGTTCCGGACACGCCGTGCAGAAATTCTTGGAAGAGCCGCGACTTTCCGATACCGGGACCGCCTACGACCGCTACGAGTTGTCCGTTCTCTCGCGCGGCCGCGTCCAACGCCGCCTTTAGCAAGCGAAGCTCGGCCTGCCGTGCCACAAAAGGCGACGCGGAAATGGGAAACGGCTCGAGTTCGGTCGACCCAGCCGCTCGTTCCGTCGGCGATTGCAGCTTGATCGGTGAATCCTCGTTGTCGAGCGAAATTGCGTCGACAGGCGCGAAGCGCCAAAAGCGGCTCGCGAGGTCGACGACCGGCTCCGTCGCAGCGATCGCGTGAATGCGGCCCGACGTCGCGAGTCGCATGGCACGCCGGACGCAGTGCCCGAATACGTCCTCTCTTGTGAGGCCGTTACGGTTCGCGCGTACGACGACTTCGCTCGAATCGATCGCGATGCTGGGCCGAAAGGCAAAATTGCCGCGAGCACCGGCCAGCGCCGACATTTCCAATGCGGCGCGGCACGCGCTCGCGGCGTGATTTTCCAGCGCGACCGGGGCACCAAAAACGATCGTCAAAGCGTCGCGTTCGTCGCTGATGGTCGTCCCGCCGGCGCGTTCCGCGCAGGCGCGCATTTCCTCGAGCGCAGGGCCGAGCGCCTCGAACGCCACTTCCGGATCGGCTGATACCGTGAGCGGCGACGTGGAAAACAATGCTGCACAGAGCACGGTAACGCGCTTGCGTTCGCCGCTCGACGCGGCCGGCGAAATGTCGCCCGGAACCGCGCGCCTGCCCTGTGTCGACTTCGCAACGGCTCTTTCATAGAGAGCTACGGTCTGCGGTTCCGGCGTAGCATCGAGGTCGCGTTGCAAAGACTGCGCGCAAAGCTGGAACTGCGAAACGGCGGCGTTGTAGCGGCCGGCGTCGATGTGGGCGCGCATCAAGCGCCGGTGCGCCTCTTCGCAGGTTGGATCGAGATCGAGTGCGCGGCCGAGCGCCGTCATCGCCGTGTCGTCGTTCGCCGACTTCTCGGAGAGCCGCAGCAGAAGCGCGACGGCGCTGCGGTGTAAGCGCGCGCGCTCCTGCGCGAGCCAATCGTCGAAGGGCTCTTCATACAGCGTCAGGCCGTCGAGCAGGGGGGCGGTATAGAGAGCGGCGGCGCGCTCGAGCGCAGCGGCGTCGTCCGCCTCGAGCAACTGCCGAAACGTCAGAACGTCGACGTCAACCGCCTCACGTTGGAGGGTTACCGCATCCCGGCTCGTCTGAAAAAACTGCTCGCCCGAACCGAGGGAACGCCGCAGTGTGGCGAGTGCCTGTCGCAAGCTGTGCCGGGCCTGCTCATCGCCGCTGCCGCTCCAAAGCAGCGTGGCGAGCCGCTCGCGAAATTGCGGTTCGCCCGGATGGAGCGCCAGAAACGCGAGCAGCGCTTCGCACTTTCGGGCGCTCAACTCGGCAAGACGTCCGCTCGGTAGCCGAGCTTCAAAAGCCCCGAATAGCCGCAGCTTTAGCTGGCCATGAGTCACGAAAGCCTACCTCTGGGCGGTCATTTCCGTCTTTGACGGTTTTTTGACGGACCCCTTGACGCTGAAATAACGCTCGCCGGCTAGGCTCCGGGAATGCCACACCTTTCCTCTTCACAAGGAGAAGATCGATGATCAAATTCGTCATCCATATTGCGCTCTTGGGAGCTTTGACCGCCGCCTCCGCGATTGCAGCCTCCGCGCCGACGATCGTGACGCCCGATACCATCGCCTGGGTTGCGGGAACCGGTCCCGAACAGGGCGCGCAGCTAGGCGTTCTGGAGGGCGACCCCTCGAAGCCGGGTCCGTATACCGTTCGCCTCAAGATCCCGGCAGGCGGCAAGTTCTTGCCACACTCCCACCGCGACGTCGAGCACGTTACGGTGATTTCGGGAACGCTGCTGGTCGGGCTCGGCGACGTTTTCGATGCTTCAAAGATGAAGGCGTTGCCGGCCGGGAGTTACGTCGTGATCCCGGCAGGCCTTCACCACTTCGCCATGGCGCAAGGCGACACGGTCGTCCAGCTCCACGGAACCGGGCCCAGTTCCTTTGACATGGTGGCGACAAAGTAAGAGTTTGCCGGACTGCGGGTCGCGGCCGCGATTGAAGCACAGAAGCCTTCGCAGCCACGACCCGCAGAACGCGCCGCGCGTTCGCCATAAAAATATTCGGGAGTAGGAAGTACACAAGGCTTCTGACCGTTTCACTGTATGGATCCCGCTGTCAGGCATTGACTTGCTCCTTCAGATGAGAACCACTTAAAACGTCAAACTAGGAGCCGATTTGCGTCGACAGTGTAGCCGGCGGTGGCCAACTCGCGACACAACTCGAATTTCCAGGTTCCTTTAGCATCATACTTGATGTATTGGACCGCCGCGAGGTCAGAGGGGAACTCAAAATTGTCCTGCTCTCTGTAAAGAGCGGCTACTCGTTCACGTCCTAATTTACCAATGAAAAACCCCAATTCGAAGATGACATTCTGTCTCGCGCGGGGGCGCGGTTTAGCAGTCTCGCTGCGAACGCGGCCTTCATCGTCGGGTGAAAGAAGTACGATTGCGAATTGCACATCCGAGTAGGCTAGAAATTTTTCCATGATTGTGCGGCTCTTGCCTGGTTGTTCGTCAAGCATTACGGCGTTAAGGCGAAGTCGTTCAACACAGCGAGCTGCTGCTGTTTTTAGCTCCTCATCGTGCCCGTAAACGAGAAAAATGCTGTTTGAGATTGCAATTGGCTTGCCGGCGGGTGCTGTTTGTTGACGACGTGTAGCGAAAAGAAGAGCTTGGGTGCTAGTGAGTGACGCGCGAGAGGACGCAAGTCCTCCGGTCTCTCCATTTACGTGATGTCTTTTCGCCGCTGGCGAGAAATGTCTGCGTCCAGTTGAAATTTGCTACCACTGACGGATGACCCGGATTTACCTCAATTTTACTGCTGCAGCGGTCGGCGTGCTTTGGCGTCCTGGGGACGCCGAACTGCAAGCCACTCACCCAGAATCCAAGCAGAGGCGACAGCAATCAAATTATACGTGTTGCCGCCCCAATTTACCTGATCGTGCGGTGCTAAAAAAAGCCCTGGGATCAGAGTTAACGCGCTAAAGGCGAAGAACATGAGGGCGAGAAGCCGCGCGGCCAAAACGTCGAGAATTCGGGAGAGAATTGCGACCCCTGCGAGGACGAACGCAGTCCCCGTAAGGACCACCCAAAAGTCAGGTCCGAACGGTATCCAGGGCGGCACGTAAGCAGTGTTGTCCGCAACACCCATCAAATGCTGCAAGCCGAAGTCGATCGAACTTGCGCCGAATATCCAGCGCGCGCCGATCGTCGCGAGGTCCCAGCGCGAGTTAGGCTCCGAAAGTGACGCGCAGACGAATACGGCCGCACAGACAACGATGAGCTGCTGACAAACGCCGCCGAGTACGCCGATGTATATGAAAGGCGTCGATCCGAGGAAAAGAGGCGCCGTGTGAAAGCGAGGCAGCCAGAAAACTGCAAAGGCGACGTACACGGTGGCCAACACGGCCGCGCCATACCGTGCGCTGCGCCGGGAGAATAGAGCAGCGCCTCCGCAGATGAGCAAAACGGCGACGATGTACGCGAGTGTCCGTTGAACCGGCAGGTTGTCGCCGAACGTTTGGATCGGTTCGTGCGCGCTATCGAAAGCACCCCAGATAAGGTCGACGATGCCGGTGGCGATCGCCGCCGCGCCATACAACAACACGGCAGCTTTCATCGTCACAGTCCAAGATCCGAGGCCATCGACGTTCTTCATACGCTTCCAGTTGGTAAATCAGTGTGTTAGGCGCCCGCGGGTTGCCGAAGCGGAACGGCGACTAGACTCTGCCCGCCCGGAGCGGCGAGTTGGTCAGTTGGTTCGGCTGAGACCGGCGCGTTGCTCGATCGATACACTGCGATTGTCGCGAGGAGAGCGACGACGGCGAAAGCGGCGCTGAGGACGGCGAAGGCATGCGTTGCCGTTGATGGGCCGGGCCGATGGACGAGGCCGAAATAGGCGGACCCAAACGTCGCGATGCCCGTCACGCCGGCTATCTGCGAAACAGTTGTGATGAGGCCGCTGATGTCCGGTGCAAAACGCTTCGATGCGGCAGCCGTCAAAAGGCGAATATTGGCGGTGAAACCGATCCCCAACCCGAGTCCGCCGAAACCAAGCAACCCGAAGAGCAAAGCACCGCTGGAGCGATTAGTAAAGAGACTGGCACTTATCGCAAGGTACGAAAGCACGAGAATCAGGTACCCAAAGGGCGCAACAAAACGCGTCAATCGTGCCGGTAAACGCGGGACGACCGGACCGCCGATTCCAAACGCGGCGACCCAAGACACTAAGGCGAGCCCGGAATACAACGGGCTCCTCCCTAGACCTTGCTGCAGATATAGGGCCAGGGTGAAGAGCAGCGAAAAATACGTCGAATTTGCGGCGGCATAACCGGCGAGCCCCCACGCTACGGCCGGTCGAGTGATGAGCTGTAGATTGATCAGCGGATAGCCTCCGCCGGCCGCTATGCCTTTCTCGATGACGACGAACACCACGAGCGGAACGATGCTTGCAGCGAGGCAAAACCAAATCCACGCGGGCCAACCTTGTGTATGACCAAGAATAAGCGGAAGAACTCCCAGCAGCACAGCCGTCGAAAGCGCTCCCACACCCCAAAAATCGAGTCGTCGCGGCCTACCGCCGGCATCCGCGGGCAGGTATCGCAATGCCGCGATCATGACCGCCGCCCCAATGGGCAAATTGATCAGGAAAATCGGTCGCCAGCCGGTGTTGAACAGATTCGCTGAAACGAGCACCCCTCCCAGAACTTGTCCCGCCACGGCTCCGATCGACATTGCTACGGAATAATAGCCCAACGCGCGAGTGCGGGCCTCGTCCGAGAAATTTTGCTGAATCCCGATCAAGACTTGAGGCACCATGAGCGCTGCACCGATTCCTTGGACAACTCGTCCCAGGATGAGCACGATTGTGTTCGGGGCCAGTCCGCAGGCGAGCGACGATACGGTGAAGATTGTGAGGCCGGCGAGGAAGAGGCGCCGATAACCGAACATGTCGCCCAGGCGCGCGCCGGTGATCAACAGCATTGCGTAAGAGAGGATGTAACCAGAGATCACTAGCTGGAGCTCGCTGCCTGACGCGTTTAGCCGCTCGTGAATGGACGGCGTTGCTACGTTGGCGACGGCAACATCGACATTCGTTATAAAGAGTCCCATCAACAGGACAGTGAGTAGTCCCGCTCCGTTAGCGCCTTTCGCCAGCTTCGTTTGCTCGTGCGTAGATGCGAGCGCCGATTCTCCAAGAGCTGCAGCGGTCATGCCGTCGCCTCTCGTTCGATCAGCGCACGCTTGCGTTCGACGCCCCAGGCATAGCCGGAAATCGATCCATCGTTGCGAACGACGCGATGACACGGGATCGCCACGGCAATGTTGTTAGCGGCACAGGCAGCGGCGACAGCGCGCACGGCTTTCGCCGCGCCGATCTTCATGGCAATGTCGCCGTACGAAGCAGTCTGCCCGGCCGGGATTTCCTGCAGCGCTCGCCAGACCCGTTGTTGAAAGGCTGTGCCGCGTACGTCGAGCGGTAGGTCGAGGCCAAGGCTCGGCTCTTCGACGAAAGCTACTACCTTCGCGATCAAGGTCTCGTAATCGTTGTCGCCGCCCACGAGATGCGCCTTTGGGAAACGATCTTGGAGGTTACGCGCGAGTTCTTCGGGATCGTCGCCGATCAGAATTGCCGCCACGCCTCTTCCGCTCAAGGCTACGAGAATCGCGCCGAACGACGATTGGCCGATCGCAAAACGTATCTCTTCCTTCGCGCCACCTGCTCGGTACTGCGTTGGCGTCATGCCCAGCATACCAATGGCTTGTTCGTAAAAACGGCCACTCGAATTGAAACCAGCATCGTACATCGCTTCAGTCACGGTTTGACCCTTGACCAATTCCTCGCGGACACGAGAAGCGCGATGCGCGGAAGCATAACTCTTAGGCGTAAGTCCGGTAGCTTTCTTGAACAGACGGTGAAAATATCCTGAGCTACGACCAACCGAATCGGCCAGAATCGTAAGCGATGGGAGAGTCTCGCTCTGTTCGATCAGTCGGCACGCTTTGGCGACGATCGCCGCGTTTGCCGCGTCGAGCGACGGGCCGTCCGGATTGCAGCGCTTGCAAGGTCGAAATCCCGTCGCCTGTGCCGCTTTTAATGAATCATGAAGTGTAACGTTCTTCGACTTCGCCGTCTTCGACGGACATGACGGCCGACAATAAACGCCTGTGGTCGCCACGGAATACCAGAATTGGCCATCGGCTGCGCTATCGCGTGCGACGATTCGAGCCCATCGCGAATCGCTTTCGACGAACGAGTCGACGCCTAATTGTTCACGTTTTAGCGTCATCATTTTATTGGCTCTTTTCGCGAGGGAAGGTATGGGCCGTCATCATAACGGGTGCCGGAAGCCGCGACACTCCGACTCTTGCTTTCAAACGCCGGATCTCGTGCAGCGGACACCCTCGCCTCGGAAATGTATGCCTGAGGCTCTCAGCGATGCGACGCCGCTAGGTGAGCCGGTCGTGAGCATTAGCGTCACCATGCGTCCTTAGAATCGCAGCACGCACTTCAACTCTCCCGATACCCACATTGCGGACATCTAAACACTTCGGATGGCAGCAATGCCGCAAGCTCATCAACCGCAGAGCCCCCCACCTTCCCCTCAAGATCTTCGAGCACCGCAATCAGGGACAATGGAGCCTCGTCTGGATCAAAGCCTAAGAGGGCTTCACGACGGCGCTTTGACGCGGCATGTTCGTTACTGCGCTCTTCTTTAAGTAGAGCCTGTAGCTCACTGAGCTCGTCAACATTGATGTGCCGCTGCTTTGCCTGTTCGAGCACGACGAGTACGAACTCGTCGATCGCTTGTTCAAAAGACTCTGCTAAGACTTTCTTCTCATCGAAAGCAGCTAGGTACATTGGTTGAGTCGCTCGAGGCGCCGGCAAACGCGACCAGATATTGGTTAACAAGCCGTCGCTCGAAAAAGTAAGTCCGGGCCAGTGATAGCCGCCTCCAATGGACCGCATCTCGTGCGCTAAGCGCCATGACACAGGCAACTTTCCGACGTTCGGTGCTGGCTCCCAGCGCAATCGCCACCAATTCTGTACAAACCAGAACGCACAACGTCGAGCTGAAACGAGAGCGCCATCATGGAGTCCTGAACGATCAAAATTTGCCGAAATAGGTTGACCATAAAGCGAGATGACGACTTTGTGCGAACTTCTGCGCTTCTACAAGAACAGAGTACAGATTGTTATGCGATAGCTTGGCGCTCGAGGTTGCCCCGATCAGTATGATCGAGGGCGGTGACGATGGGATGGACACCCATTTCGATCAACTTCGGCCGAATGGATGCGGCGACTTTGATCTTTGAATCTTGCGCTTGTGAGACAATGCTGTGAAGTTGGCGAGGACCGTTCCAAAAATGCGTTATCGTAATGGACGCTCGAGAGCAGGCGCAGCCCGCGGCCATCGATCGACACACGCGGGATTTCAGTACGACGATGGCCTTCAGGTAGATGTGTCGTAAGAACTTGGACGCGCCAAAACAACTTTGGTTCTTAGGTGGAGCAAAATATGGAAGTCAAAGGTGCAACCCTTTTGTACACATTGGCCGGCGTGATGATCACGTTCGCGGGGTTCTCGGCGCTCTTGTTGACCCTCCGGCCGGCCGCTGGAGCGAGGTTGTCACTGCTTGACAGATACCTTGCAAAAACGGTCATGACGCACATTTTCGTATTGACGGCGGCAGCGCTGCTGCCGGCGCTATTTGCGCTCTACGATATTGGGGAAACGTGGATTTGGCGGAGCTCTAGTCTGCTTTTCGCACTACCGATGCTGTATATTCAGGTCACCTATCCGAGCCGACGCCGCAAGGCCGTCGGCGCAGGACCGCCGCCCGCAGTATTCGCGGTCTTCGTTGTATTCGGCGCCGCTGTGACACTGGCGATGCTTGGCTACGTTTTAGAAGGCCTCCGATACATCGCCGCTGCCTACATCACGGCGTTGACGATCGACTTCTTTACGGTCGTCTTCGGCTTTGTGGTCGCGCTCGAAATCATTATGCAACAACCACTAGAAGTGTCGGAGCAGCCGGCACCGCAGTAGCTCATCGCTCGCACGAAGCGTGACGCGTCAGCGCGAGCGCGACGCTACGAGCGGTGGCAGGTCACATTGAAGCCGGGCTTGGCCTGCGACATCGTCGGATACCCGGCGATGGTAAATGTGTTTTGATCGGTGCGTACGACTTCGACGTGGCCTAGCTTGCCGTCGTACGTGACGTTATCCGCCCATTCTTCCGTGTTCCCGGTAAACGGTTTGGCGAACGCGACCGACCAAGCGGGCTCGTTGTCGAGCTGGGTTTCCACGTAGCGATTGTTCTTTGCGTCGAACGTCGTAAGTATACTGAGCTGGTACGGTGCGGTCATTTTGCCCTGCGGCGGCACGACGACCGAGTCACGCATAATGCCGTTCTCGATCGCGTAGGTCGCGGTCGCACTCGACGGCGGCTCGCCGGGGCCACCGCCCGTGCATGCCCACGCCCCGACGTAGTATTGCATGGCGGCCATCCCGCCTGGGGTCTGAGCACCGGCCGGCGCAGCGGCCGCTGCAACGAACGCAAAGAGCGCTAGAAAACGCATCCGAATACCTCCTGCCACACCGTTCCGGGCGCGGGGATGGCCACCCTCCGCTCCCGCGAGTCGCGGGTGGGTGCGCCAAGACGAGGATCTATCGGTACCGCGCCCGTCTGAGGCTCGTCGTTGCAGCCGGAGCATCGACCGGCGCGGCGATCGAGAGGCCCAGCGTCGCACTTACCGTACTGTCGCCGTCGTGCCCATTGCTCTGGTAGAAACCGGCGCCCGGGAACGACGGGATCGCCGGCACCGTCGGCGTCACGGCGTACGTCGACGGGTCGAGCGTGAACGTCAGGAACGCCGAGTTGAACTCGCCGAAAATAAAGCCTTCGTTGCCGAGAGGCGGCGGTAAGCAGAGGTGGTTTCCGACGTTGTCGCTGCAGACGATTGCGCCGAACGCGACGAACGTGAATTGGCGACACGAAACGTCGTTCGGGCCCGGGCGAGGTCCCGGCGTCGCGTCGTTGCACGAAGACGGCGCGCTCGCTGAGGGCACCGGCACGGAATCGAAGTAGCTCGGCGGCGAGGCTGTCGAAAACGGAGCGATCGGTCCAGTGTTGCCGAGCGAGAACGAGGCGGCTGCGCCGGGAGGGAGCGACGCCTGCGGCGCCGCTGTAAAGCCGCCCGAGACGGTCGCGATCGATCCCGTGGAGTCGCCTTCGAAATCGTTAAAAGCGAAATTCTCGGGCTCCGGCGTCGTGTCGATGTCGACCACGGCTGGTTGGACATCGGAGCGAAAGTGGAACGTGAAGGAGGCAGCGAGCGACCCGCTCCCGGAGCCGACGGCGCCATCCAGGTCCGTGATCGTCTCGTTGTCGGTGAAGTTCGCGGTCCCGCTCCATTGCGTCAGCGGTACGGAATTGCTCGCGACTCCGGAGGCATTAGGCCCCGAGTACACCGTCACGAGGCCCGAGGCGCCCGCGCCCTCATTCGGAATCTTGACGAGCACTTCTTCGGGTTCCCACGATTCGACCGGGGCCGGGTACGTTCCCGACGCATTCGTAATCGTGACGCTGCCCTGGCCGCTCGGAAAGGTTCCGTGGATGCCCATGACGGCTTGCGGCCTCTCGTCGGTGTCTACGAACCGGATCGAGGGGAGCCCATATTCGATCGGAAGATTCGGGATGCTCGCCGAGCCGAAATCCGAGACGATGAAGCGCGAGTAGACACCGTCTGAAGCCGGCGGATAGACGTAGTTGTTGGCGTAGGCATCCTGGGCGTACGTCTCCGTACCGATGCCGATCCCGTCGCTGCGGTTCTCGGTCTGCATCACCGCCTCGACAAACGGCAACGCGAAGGGACGTTGGGCGGGCGTGCGTTGGGCGACGAACGCGTCCATACCCGTCTGCGAGGGACTCTGTTCGCCGAGCATGCGGTCGAAGAGAAAGGCGTCCGTTTGATCGGCCGAGGGCCCGGCCACGGGTTTGGTCCAACCGAGGTACTGTCCCGCTCCAGCCAGTTGGAATGCCGTTTCGACCGCCGGCGCCGTCAGCGGACTTTGTCCGAAGCACGATTCATTGTCGACGATCGCGCCAGGATTGAACGTTGCATGTTCGATCAGGAACGCGGGGGTGAATGCAAAGGTCGTAAAGGTGGATACGATCTTCGTTTTTTGGAGCACGAACGCGTAGACCAAGCGTCCGGCAGCGAGATCGCTCGCGTACTGCGCCTGCGATGCCTCGGTGACGGGCGTGCTCGAAAGGTTCATATAGAACTGCGGGCCTCCCGGCTTCAGGCTGACCACCGCTCCGTGCGTAGCGATATCGAGAAAATCGAGCGGATGCGTGCTCCCGAGCGCGACGATGTTTTCGAGCGTGATGCTCGCTACGTCGATTTGCGCTCCGGCACTTTGGAAGGCGAGGTTGCTGAATGCTTGCCCGAATTGTTGCTGATTGGCCGGCGTGAACGCCGCGGAGTCCAACTCGTTGACCAGGAAAAGTATCTCGTGGCCGGTCGCGGGCCCGATGCTGCTGCCGGGCGGCGGACCGACGACAATCCCATCGGGCCGGCGCGCGTCGCTTGTCGCGAGCAGGTCCGCGACGCGATCGGTAAAGATGACGATGGGGGTCCCGTCGTTGAGCGTCGCCGAAATGGCGCCCGGCCCCGCAGTCGCGGAGGCGAAGGCGCCCGAGCTGACCATATGCGCAGCGACGTTTGCAACGTCGGACAGCGGGTCGGTTCCGGGGAGGGTTTGATAGTACGCTTCGACGTTCGCGAGCGCCGTTGCAACGGCCGCGACGTTTGCCGAACTGGTGGTATTTGGTGCCGGCGTGGGCGTGGGCGCGCCGGCAGGCGAGGTGGCGCCACCCCTAGGGTGAGCGACGGGGACCGAACCACTTCCCGAACACGCAGCAAGCCCCACGGCGATCGCCGCGAGCACCATGGCAAAGCCCCGGTTGCTCATCAATCCTCCTCCAGCCCAAGCACCCTAATCCTAGCAGGTCGAGCCGCTCTCTCGCAGTGGGGATTTCCCTACGTTTTGCAGGGTGGAAATTGAGTTACTCAGGCTTTCCGGCCGCAACCCAACGCGCAAAAACATCGACGCGCTCCTGAGGCCATGCGCCGTCGCATGGCATGCTGCCGTTGCGCACGCGCTCGAGGATGGCGTCGGCATGCGTGCTCACGTCGGCGTACGACGCAAGGTCGAAAGCAAACTTCATCGACGTACGATCGCGATCGCGGAAGAGCGCCTTGACGTGTTTCGCGAACTCAACTTTCTCATCGGGTCCCGGCAACACCGGTGTGACATCTTTTGGTTCATCGGCCGGCGCAAGCGCCGAGACGCGGCTTCCCGGCGGTCCCGCGCTCGTGTTCCAGTCCCAATGCGGCATGGGCATATGTTGCGGGGGGCGTGCTTCCAGTTGGGAGTTCTCGACGGCCAAGCGAGAGCCCCATTCGATGTACGCCTGAAAGGCTGAGCGGAATTCAGCGTCGTTCGGAAGTCCCGCCTCACGTGCAGATTGCAGCAGCAAGGTGACCCAGCGCGCGCGCATTTCTTCGGTAAGACACTTTCCGAGATGCTCCGAAATCATGTGCGCATAGCCGCCGAACTCTGCGCTATAGCACTTCGGGCCGCAAAAAACTTCGCCGAGCCACTTCGCAACGCGCTGCGGATGATCGGCCGCCATATTCGCGAACACCGGCGCAAGCAAATCGTCGGCCGGTACGAACTTCTCGTAGAAGAGACGCATCACACGAGTGAGCGCCGGCAAGCCGCCCGCCCACTCAAACATCGTCGGCGCATAATCCGGTGGCCAGACGGGGTCACGGAACTCGATGCTCCAGTGCATACCCGTGCAGAACGGCTTGTTCTGCGCGTGGCCGCAGCGGCAGAGCGTGAAGTGTTCCGTTGAAGCGCCGGCGTTGCGAACGACGGAATCGCCGTCGGCATCGACCAACGCGACGGCGCCGGTCACGCGATACGGCCCATCCTTGGAGACCTCGATGCTCGGAGGGCGCTTCCCGTGGTATTCGACCTCCTCGCGTGCTTCGATGCCGTCGATCGCATAACTGAGCGCGCCGGAGGGACAATCGCGCACGGCGCGGATGATTTCGTCCATCCGGCCGCCGCTCGGGGCCACGAACGGCTCCTTTTTCAGCCGGAACACCGCGGACAGCCGGTCGGTACAAAAGCCTGAGTGTTGGCACGTCCCGCGATTGTCAAAAATCGTAACTTGCTGGCCAACGTACGCGTCGCGCCGATCCGCGACGCGAGCGGGATCCTTCGCGTCGTCGAATCCGCGCGCGTGACTCCCGTCGCAGTACGGTTTCATGGCTGAAGCGCCACATCGACAGAGGGCCGTCAGCGGACGGGTCGCAAGCGGTTGCCCAAGCCAGTCGTGTAAATCGTCAACGTTGGTGACGAGCAGCGGACCCTTCGCCTCGATCCGGATGGACGGCGGCTGTAGCTCGAGTAAGGCGCGAAGCTTGGCGGCGCGATCGCCCCCTTCGGCGGCGCCCGATGGACACGCCAGCTCCTGAAGTCCTGCCGCAGCCTCGATGAGCGCGGCCGGCCGACCGGGAATGGCGCAGAGAGCCGTCGCGCGGCGCGTGAGGTCCCACAGCACCATGTCCAGCGTGCCGACCTGGGTGGTTCCAGGCTCGGAAGCCGGCGGCTCTTCGGCCTCGCCGAGAAGCATCGCTAAGGGCCGTATCACCGAGGCTTGGAGGCGGGCCGCGACGTTTTCCAAGGCGCCTGTGTCGGTCGACGTCGACCTTTCCGCCGCGACCCTCGTTCGCAGTGAACGTGCCGACAACAACAGCTCCTGAAGGTCCGCGACTGCGATGTCTTGGTGGAGGTCCGGGGTCGACATGTTGAGTCCTCGCCGATTGTGGCTCTACGTCAATTACGTAAGAAAGATGACCGCGGTGCTGGGGGTCGCGCGCGTCTCAGCGAAATCGCTCGAATTGAAGCGAACTTAAAGCGGGACGCTAGCATATCACTAGTATTCAGGCAATACCCATGTGGGTAGGTCCATCGAGCGACCTCTCCACTCGCGGCGCAACATGCGTAATTCTTAAATGAGCGCGCGAGGAAACACCACAACAACTTCTTCGCGATCGTTTCTCCGCACCGTCAGCCGCAAAGTCCCCGGCGCAGCGCTTGCGAGACGACTTCGAAGACCGGGCAGATCTATCGATCGCGCGCTGATTCCATCGATCGACGTCAACTGATCCCCGGGCTGTATGCCGGCCTGCGCTGCTGGACTTTTTGAGATCACACCATCGACGATGATTGCGTTGCGTCCATAAGAGAGCCACATGCCGGCGTGATCCCATTGACTCCGTGGCGTGGGGCGTATCTCGGCAATTACTAACCGATGGTGAACATAGTCGAGGACGACGTCATCGTTCCGAATGGTCGGGAAGCCGATGCTTCCAGCGAGTGCGCTGGACGCAAAGCCGCCGCTTGTTTGCGTGGCAAGTCTTGTCAGAAGTCCTGAATCGGAGATCGAACCGAGGGAAAAGTCCGTTCGAGTTAAGTCGGTGACGATCGAAGACACGAGGCCGAACCCCGTAATCACCCCTCGCAGCTTCCGCACGCCGGCTGGATAATGTGTCTTTGCGAACGGCGTAAAGAGCGTCAGATAGGAGCGGTCACCGGTGTCAATCAGAAATTTGCCTCGAACGCCGTCGACGCGAGCTGTGACAACGGGCCAACCGTCCAATACGGAAAGCGGTAGGGACGTGCCGCGCGGCATTAACAGAGGATCGATATCGATGTTGTGGCGCGGCCCATCGAAGCGAATTGCGTGCGTCGCAAGCGTGGGGCTCCCGACGATGCCATTCAACTGAAATCCAATGTGATGCTCGAGCTGCGTGAAGTCGGCGACCACGAACGTTGTATTGCGCAAAACGACCGGTCCGAATTGAAAGCGGTTGACGACCGCATGCGAGGCCGCCAAATGGCCGGCATTGGCACCGGAAATCGACGTCGCATTCGTCATCTTCAAGTGAAGTAAACCGGCGAGCCGTCGAGAGATTACATTATGACCTCCATCGCCGGTGTCGACCAGAAACGTCGTCGGATGGCCGTTCACCGCGACTTGGACAAACGGCCGCCCATCGACGGTAGAAAAGGGCACAGGCGAGGCCAGAGCAGCGGCCGCGCACGACGTTGCGCCGAGCAGAACGAGAATCACGAACCGGATCACTTGTTCCCCCTTGACCGTCCTCTTCGATTCAGATATTCTGAAATCATTCAGAAACTTTTGACTGAGCTTCGTGAGCAAGCGTCGATTGGTGATCTTGAAGCTCTTCGTGTCGTGGCCGACACGCAGCGCCACCGGATCTTGTGCGCTCTGATCGCGGAACCGATGACGGCCGCAACGATCGCTGAGCGTCTGTCGATCCCGCGCACCCGGGTCTACTATCATCTCGATCTGCTCCAGCGTCACGGCTTCATCGCAGTCGTCGACGTTCGAATTGAGCCCATTTCTGAGCGGGTCTATCGTGCAGTTGCTGCGTCGTTTCGCGTGGATCGCAAACTGCTCGGCCCGCAAGAGCAGTCGCTCAACGAGGCACGTTCCGAGCTCTTGGAAGCGACCGCTGACGACGTTCGCAAGGTGCCGCCCAGCGACGATGAGCTGCTCGTTCAGCGCGCCTTCGTTCGTTTGAGCGCGCGCCGGCGAAAGCAGCTGCGCGCCGCACTGGTTGCGCTCATGAAAGAATATTCAAAATCTGAATCCGACGGCACCGAAGTGGAAATCACAGTCGCCGTCTTCGCCTATCCTCACCACAAGGAATGACATGTGTTTTCGACTTTGCGCCATTCTCATAGCTTCCGCCGTGTCTGCCGCTCTTGGATCGATCGCGAGCGCCGCGGACCTTCCGAGGCACGGCGTCCTCGGTGCAGCCCTCGCAGAAAAAGACGGAGTTGTCACGGTCAAAGCGGTCGCTCCAGGCAGCGCTGCTGCCTTAGCGCAGATCGAACCGGGCGACATTATTCTCTCTTACGGGCCAGAAAGTATTACTACATCTGCCCAATTGGTTCAAGACATTAGGCGTTCGTCGCCGAGGACGATAATCAATCTTGTCATCGTCCGAAATGGCCTAAATAAATCGATTTCGCTTACGGTAGGTGCGCCGGCGAATGAAGATGACCCAAGTGTCGCGACACTCTATGAAAGCATCTCCGTCCAGAACTCTTTGCGTCGAGTACTGCTCGATGTCCCAAAGCCGTTGACGGGTCGCCACCCGGCGGCGTTGCTCATCGGTGGTATCGGCTGTTTCTCGGTTGACGTCGCGTCGAACTCAGAGGACGGGTATCTCCGCATCACGCGGGACCTCGCTCGCCGGGGCATCGTCACGATGCGGCTGGAAAAGAGCGGCGTCGGAGACAGCCAAGGTCCGCCTTGCCACGATGTGGATTTTGAAGAGGAAAGCGCAAGCTATGCGGTCGCACTGGATGCTCTGCGCCGCGATGAACACGTTGACCCGGCTCGCATCTACCTGCTGGGACATAGCATTGGGACACTTATTGCTCCGCGTCTAGCGCTCAAAGAGAAAGTGGCCGGCGTAATTATTTCCGAAGCGGTCGGCCGCGACTGGTTCGAGTACGAGTTGCAGAATTTGCGACGTCAGCTCGAACTCGGAGGCGATCCGCCCGAAGTGGTTGATGAGAAGCTACAAAGCAAAGAGTACTGTATGCACCGACTCCTTATCGCACACGATCCGGAGTCACAGATCGAAGCTGATAATCCCAGTTGCAAGTTGCGAAATGGCATCTATCCCGTGGGGGCACCCTACATGCAGCAAGTGGCCGCACTCAATGTCATCGAACCGTGGACCCGGCTCGACATTCCAGTCCTAGTCATTTATGGTACTTCAGATTATGTGGTCGCGCCAGAAGATCATCAGCGAATCGCGGACGTCGTCAATGGGCGCCATAGTGACCTAGCAACGATCGTAGCCGTCGACCACATGGATCACAATTTGCAATTTGCAGCGACGGCGGCAGACTTTTATACAGCAAACGATCAAGGCCTAAAAACGCACTATCAGTCCGAATTCAGTGAGGCGGTGTTGCACTGGATGTGCGGGCGCGAGCGATGTTCAGGCGGATGATCTGTGACGTATCGTGCCGTGATATACTGCGTATGACGTAACCCTGAGCCGCGGTCCGCCCGTCAAAGTTGCGCAGTGGAGAAGCGATGAAAAGACCGAAGGTACTTTTTTTTGACGTTAACGAAACCTTGCTCGAGTTGAGTGCGATGCAGGCTAGCGTGGCTCAAGCGCTGGGCGGACGCCCCGACCTTCTGCCGCTATGGTTTACCACGATGTTGCACCACTCTTTGGTCGCTACCGTTACGGATAACTACCAAGACTTTGCAGAGATCGGAGCTGCCGTCTTAACGATGCTGGCGGCAAACAATGGGGTGTCTCTTTCCCAAGAAGCGGCGCGCCAGGCGATGCTCCCATTCCGATCGCTCCCGGCGCATAGAGACGTTCGTCCCGCATTGGATCGCTTAAAAGAGGCCGGCTTTCGTATGGTAACGTTGACGAATTCCTCTCAAGCCGGAGCGTGTCAATGGGTTTGATGCCGAGCTTGTCGGATAATGCTATGCCGCTTCCGGCGGGTTGATGAAGATAGCCCGCGCGATCGTGGGTGGTTCAGGTAGGCCGCGCACGAAACGTTCGGGA